>Ga0207654_10000014_pt1 | contig 230865 bp, 211 predicted proteins | sample KBSC64metaG_FD_184355 | JGI IMG/M metagenome (GOLD analysis project Ga0207654, IMG submission 184355) | Corn rhizosphere microbial communities from Kellogg Biological Station, Michigan, USA - KBS C6-4 metaG (SPAdes) (version 2) | ecosystem: Host-associated > Plants > Roots > Rhizosphere >... | reverse complement strand
ATAATTTTTACGGGGTTCTTTTCGCCAGGATTGGTTTTCCATACTTAGATGTCCGTCTGTAACAGGTGGGCGTCTAAGTTACCAGCACTGGCTTAATGGCTACATACGGCGCTGGGTTTACGCTTACAAAAAAACCGGTGTTTCTGGACAAACAGGACACGAATACCTTAATGAATGGCTATTAGACGATCGCTTAAATGTCTGGCTTAACCATGAAACTCGTGGCCATCGTATCGACGATCTGGGACGTTACGGTTATGCCGCAACCTTCGCTTCTGTCTACAACCGATCGCCCAAGGGACATAAGGAATTTAATTTGCCAGGGCTAGCCCCTGCCCATAAGAACTGGGAGTCAGGCAAGTTTTCGGACAGATTTAGAGTACAAATCAAAGATCATCCGTCGACAACGATTACTAGCCACATATCCAAGGATGGACACTATTTCATCCATTATGACCCGGTACAGTGCAGAAGTTTGACAGTACGAGAAGCTGCTCGATTACAGACTTTCCCAGACAACTACTTTTTCCAGGGTGGTCGTACCCAACAGTACCACCAAGTTGGGAATGCAGTGCCACCACTTTTGGCGAATCAAATTGCTGGAATCGTAGCCAAGATTTTGGCATAGAAGCTCCAAGACTAACCTCCAGCATTCTAGACAATTTACATATCGGCCACTACCTTAGTAAACAGCTTGCAATGGCCATAACCAATCAATCTTAATATTCGATTTTCAACCGTTCTAGCAAATATTTAAGAGCGGTTTTCTCCCCTTTGGATAGACTTAAATTACCCGCAGCAACCTTGGTTAAGGCACTTATGTTTTTTGGAGATGCAGCACCAATTTTATTAGCCTGAATGATGATGTCATTCGCTCGATGTACCAAACCAGTTACCTTAATATCGAAGTCAATATCTAATCGCCTAGCTGTTTCACGACTGCCTTGTCTTGTTTCATCATTGTAATCTTCAATAGAGATGCCGAACTGAAGAATAGAGTCGTCCGGTGAACCGATTTTTCCCTTCACATACAATTCCCAGCAAAAGTCTCGTTTTGCAAATTCCGATATGTTCCTGACGTTGTCAGGGGGAGATCTCAAAATTTTTGCAACCAGGCTCGCTTCTTTAAGCATCCAGCCAAGCAATGAGATTGGGATACTTTGTTCTCGCCATATCCGATCTAGATCTATCTGTTGGCTTCTTATACGAAACTCATTCGCACAGGCTGCGATCGTATATGTGACTATTTGGGCTTTGTAACCCCTATCCATTAGATACCACGATGACTTCTGAATGGCCTCATCAAGACCGATGAATAGTAATGCTTTAGCCATTGCTCTGCGAAACCATGTTTCACTAAGCAAGGTGCCTTCTCCAAGTTTCAAGAGTACCAATGTCGTATAGCGGTTGAAACATTTCTGAGCACCTTCACTAACGTAATGAGGGCACCCATCAAAAGACAATTCATACTTAGCTAGATCTGTCTTTGTCACGAGTCTTGTTTTCGGGTACATCAGCTCGAGTTTGTTGCGTTCAGACTTGGTTTTATAGGCAAAGAGGTTTTTGTATTGGCCTCTAGTACGCTCATAGAACCACTTACTAGTATGCAGCTCACCGGCTTTTTGTGGTACGGAGGTCTCTTTGGAAAAACGCTCAATTCGGATTTGTACTGGACTATTGGAGGCAAGATCAGCTAGAGAAACTTTATTTTGCGTGTTGGCGTACTCTGAAATTCGCGGAACGACATCAGCCAAACGCATTTCATCAACTACCGATAGCTTTACCTGAACATAAACATGGTCAAGCTTCTTACCTAAACCATCACGAGCATAGAGAAGTGATGCGGTGGTTTGCCCACCATTTACGATCTGGAAGTCCTTGATATGGGATATAGCCAATGCACCATTAGAAAGCCTTCGGGTTAGCACAGAAGATGCCGTTGCTGTAACGCCATTATTGTAGGCAAAGAACATACTTGGCTCATCTGCAATTGTGCGCAGGATACCTTTGTTGACACCAGTCTTCGCCTGAAGGTAAGTTCTGACGTTCTGCTCAAGTAAACGATTTCCAAAAGCTGCAAAAACCGCTGCTAACACCGAACCTGGGATCGCAAAGAGATAGCTCTGATAGCTATCTGCACCAACCGAGGCTGGTAAACACTCGATAGCACCATCGAAATTTTCATCAAAATCAATCTCAACAGGTTCCCCGCCAGTTGAAGAAATCCTTGAGTAGCGTTCTAAGTCAAGGACATTGATATGCATGGTAATGCCATCAAGAGCTTTCGTTTCAAAGATGCTTTTGCGGATACGCAAATGACCGTTAGTAAAAATTATGACACGAAGTCGCTTAATTCTCGTGCTGTATTGCTGAATAAGTAAAGCGAGTTGATAAGCAGGGCTAGCCTCTTCTAAGCTATCAAGAAATTTTCGACTTGTTGCAGCCTTGAAAAATCGCTCAACACCATCGACAGCACGCTCAATGTCACGGCTGTTGATTGCAGGTAGTTCTTCTACTTGGCGGTAGTCACAAACTGCCAAGTAGAGATCTCCAGACTCACTGGCTTCACTTTCTAGTATATCCAGTGCGTACCCATCAACACGGTATCCACCCAGTCCCTCCCTAAGAACTGGGCAATACTCCATATCTGGTGTATCTCCATTCTCTGCAGCAAGCGACGAGTAGATTCGAAAAAATTCCGTAATCTGAAGCTCATGATTCGCAATGCTACCAACGCAAACCTCTTTATGCAGATACAGGTATTCCTCCTGAAGTTCAACCATTTATCAGGACCTCTAATTCCGATGAAGCTATCAGGAAATCATTTATGCTTTCACAGTCGATATCATACCTAGCCTTGGCTATCCCTCGAGGAACATTACTTGGCACTAATCGCGGGAAATTCCCATCAACTCGATAGATGCTCAATCCTTCAGGCTTGAATGTCTCAGAAGCATAACTAGCATCTGGATCATATCCTGCAATAATCAACTTACGCTGGAATTCTATAAAACCGTGGCTACACGTTGCTAGCCGAGTGGAAATAGTCGAAGACAAGGATGCTAAACTTAATCCTTTACTCGATGGACTAAATCGATTGACTGTTATAAACAAATTTCGGCCATCCCAGTCCAATTGATCCAAGGATGAGATTTTCAATGACTGACGCTGAGTTGAAAGCTGCGCTTTCACTTCGACGCGTACATTGTTCAAACCTATATCATTAGTATCGCCCTCGGGACCACGCCATCCTCGTATGGCCAATGGAGCATCGACACCACACTCGTCGATTACCCAAATCAACATACTCAGTTCACCGAGAAGGCCCAGTCTCTCCTTGAACGATAGCTCATGAGTGCGTCGTCGACGCAGTAACTCTGCCCAGCGATTTAGACGTACCACAAATGTTTGGACCGCACCTTCCGCTGTTTGCGCTACTGACGACGCCTCTGCAAGATCAATACAGATAACCGAAAAGAGATCGGTTAGTCCACGATCTGTTAATCGCAAAGTCAGACGATGAATAAACGAATCATCTCCCAATTGTGCGACCATGTTCTCGAATTCAGGAAGCTCATCCACATCAAAGCTCACCTTAGAAGACTCCAAAGTAAACTCACGTTCTCCCGCAATTGAAAAACCAATAAACATGTCAAGCAGGTGATCTGGACAGACACGATAACGCCCGGCACCATGCCCTCGTTCTGATATTTCGTCCCACTTTCCGGTAAAATCACTGTTCATCGAATATATCCTCATCACTCTGCGCTTCTTCGAGTTGTCTCTCCAACAACTGAGCCATCCGAACGGAAATTGCATATTCGCGTGGTTGAGGCTGAATACTAGTATTTGGGAAAGCCAAACTTACCGTTACAACAGGAAATTTCTCATTGAATTCAAGCGATTTACTATTTCCATGCTTATCGTCAAGCTTGAAATTGAACAGATGAATCACAAGTAAAGGGCGCTCTCTGGCAAGCAAGCACGCCTTCTCGGGACTGAGTTTTGGATTATCCTCTCTAATTTTTTTGATTTTCTCGTCCAATTTAGCTCTACACTCACCATACTTAAGATCATTTGGTGCGGCGTCTGCAACTACGTTTTTCTCAGTAATTTTTACAACATCAGGATCATCAGATTTAGGAAAACCGCTATGGCGATTACGACAGAAGACACCATCTGCCCCATCAATTGCGAGGGGGAAATCGAATGAACCTTTTCTTCTAAATGGAATCGCAATATCCCAAGTGGAAAGTTCGACTGCAGACCGATCAGAAATGTAGTCCAAAGCCAAACTCCTTTCTTCATTTCCTAAAGCAAACTCAAGCTGAGGCAATTTAAAATTCTGAAGCAGTTCCTTTACAACCGATACTCGGACACCCGACCAAACAAACGCGGACTCATCTCTAACACGTTTATCTGAAAAGCTTGTATTTAGAATTGTTACCAATGAATTGACAGCATCGAGATGTTTACCATTTACATCATCTTTATTGAACAACTCATATGCTTGAAGATGGCGAGCTGATAAATCCAATGCAATCAGAAGAGGTTTAGCTGCTCGCATTTTATTCGCAGCAGTGATAGCTATACCAGTAGGACTTTGGCGAACTTTAAGGCTAAATTGATCTGGGGTATGCCCCATCCTTTCCATCCGAACAAGATCATCCCGCAGTTCCTCAACAGAGTCACTAACCTCGCGGAAATGATCTAACATATCTCTAGTTGCATGGATCCGACATAACTTTTCATACCCCGGACGATAACCAAACCATCGCCCCATCTGAAGAAGAGTATCAGCAGCCCCGACATTGCGAAGAACATATGAAATCGCAAGCCCCTCAAGTGTAAGACCACGTGAAAGAGCCAATCCCCCTACAGCTATTATATGAAGCCCTAGGTCAGGAGCCTTAGTATAGTCCAATCCTCCCCCACGCATATTAACCAGACGAACTTCAACCGACGAGATAGCTTGTTTCAGAACCTCTCGTACTTCATCCCAAGTAAACTCAGAATATTTCTCATATTCCTTCCGCCAAACCTCATTTAAACAACTAAGGATTTCGGATCGTTCCCAAGTTGAACTTGCTCCCCATACATCAGCAGCAGCTTTCAGATCTTGGAGTAAACGATAGATTTCGTCATGCACTTGCTGCTGAATAGCATTAAATCTGCTTACATTCGCCAACATAGAGGAGTGGCGATCCCCTTCCCCTGCAAGAGTACGGAGACACCTGAACAAGGCATATTCGAAAACAGCATTCTTAAGGCTTTGCGGCAACTCTTTGACTTTATCTCCTGATTTATGATTGAGGCGGAGGAGATCTTTATAATCATCCGGAATAGGCCTTACACAGATATCGTAAAACTCACCTTTTTCAGAAAACAGTTTATCTGCTCCGATGTAGTTTTCTGGCGGCTCCAATGACTTGATGAAATGCTCAGGGAATAAATCATTTTTGAGCATTTCATCATTTGTATCTGGATCAATGAAAATATTCGCGAAAGGTGTTGCTGTATATCCTACGTACGATGAGCGTCGAGAACAGTCTAAAAGCTCCCGAATACGAGCATTGATTCGTGTAGTTACCCCAGGATCCTTAGCTGTATTGATTGAGGCATTATCCGCCTCATCATCAATTAACAACATTGGCCCCTCAAGCTGGCCCCCTTGGCGAAGCCCTCTCAGCCAACCAGCAAGTTGCTCAAGAACTTTCTCATTTTTTTTTGTCACAAATAATATTGGGTCAGCAAAGTTACCTTCGGCAGCTACTATTCCCGTGGCCTTCCCAACATTAAAATCGGAAACTTGCGTTGTTCCGCAATATGGATGACGAAGCTCAGAGCTTTCGCCCTCAATACCTTTGAAAGAGTAAGAAACCGGATATATAACAGATGTTACTGAGTCTCCAAGAGAAGATTTTCCTACAAAAGTCTGATCAAGCCTAACTTGTGTTTGATATCTGAGTGAATTGGTAAGTCCAGCCAAAACAATAATTACTCTGTAACCAGCATCAGCAGCTTTAGCAATAAGTGCCGAATAATTGGTTGTCTTACCAGATTGTACATGTCCCATGACAAGACCCCGGCGACGCCATGATTTTATCTCTTGAGGATCGCCAAGAAAGCCTATAATTTCATTTGTAACATTATCTACAGACCCAACAACTTGGACCGGAAGAATTGAATGATCTAACCAATTTTTCTGTAATCTACGCCAGAAGTAGAAATTTATCTCTCCTTTACGCTTCGGATACCACTCCTCAAAGTCGGTTTTCAATACATGACCATCACTCTGATTAGTTCCATAGAAAGTCTCAAGGTGTCTAACCAACCGGTCAGCTAACTCCTCCCCAAGAATTTTTGAAATTCCTGATTTATCTCTCACATAATCATCGAGAAATCCTTTAGGTACAGGAATTCGTCCTTTTAAAACCTTATCTATCTCTGTACGAATAAAACTAAGCGCCGCATCAAAATCCATTTTTCATCCCCCACTTTTTGACGGTAATCTTTCGGACATAGCTTTGTGTGTATATCCATTGGCTTGTAAATGGCTCCACATCCCTGATGAAATCAAGAAAAGCGTCAACTTCAAGTATCCCTTCATTTCCTTGAATAAAATTGATGACACACTGATCAACAAGAGATTCAAATTCTTCAGTAGAAGTTGGACATTGATTAACACCTGAACTGTTAGCATCAGCAATAAATCTGTCTGTTGGAAAATAAGACTCCAGTAGCCGAAGTACGGCATCAGCATTACTTGAGACAGACTCCATACCCAATAGGCTCGCTACGATAGGGTGTTCTCGATTTACTCGATAATGAATCTGGCCATGTTTGATATAACGGAGCCAGACAGACTGGACTTTCGGGATGTCTAGAGAAACACCTTTTTTACGGTGTACAGAGAATGAGCGTAGATTGAAACGTTTGACAACGTCTTGAAGACGGCGTTTAAGAGCAACCGGAAGTTGAGCATCCGATTTATCTACAGTGATTCGCCATTCAGCATCAGCAGTATTTGGAATATCGACTTTGATCCTGGTCAACTGAGAGAGTTCACCGTGTGGAACCAACCGGAACCAAGTCCCAAAGATGATTAATCGCTTGTTTCGATATACATAAAATCCTTGATTACGAACCATTCCCTCAGAACCGCCAAGTATTACCTGCTCCTCAACAGTTAACTTTGAGAAATGCGGTAAAATATAGGGTTGAATACTAATTACAGCTCCGTTTGCTGTCTTAATAACCTCAGCATCTAAGGTCTGTGTAGCATTATGAGATATCATAAATGGATCGATTGAACGTAACTTGCGATTATTAACCGCGATTGTCAAACGCCTCTCTGCTTCCCCGGCAAGATATCGGTGAAATATCAATGAAAGCTGTTGATTGGAATGTGCAATGGCAAAAGTAAGAGAATCATCGAAAGAGGAATTGATTTCACTATCAAGCACACGATCGCAACGAGACCATATTACTTCAGTTCCTGATTTAGATGTACAGGGAACAGACAAAAGACTTTCTGCTTCTGCTCCTTCCATGATCTCCATTCCCCAATCGTCAATATCATCGATATCCCATCGAGCAGCACTAATAGCCCCATCACGCCAAGACACAACTGTGAGTATTCGTGCTTGCGAAAGAGATGCAGATTTCAACCCCCAACCAAATCTTCCAAGATCGTCCGGTTCCCTTACATCCTCTGGATTGGTGCTTGCGGGACGCATAGCCACTCTTAGCGTATCCAAACCCATACCAATCCCATTATCCCGAATCCTGACAACTACTTCCCTACCTATTTTCTCTAGTTCAAAATTGATATCAACCAGAGTAGCCTTAGCCTTGATACTATTATCAATCAGATCGGCAAGAGCTGCTGCAAGATCATAGTTGCCGAAACTTCGAGCAGTTACCATCAGATCCCTTGCTTGTGGGGGATTTGAAACCCTCATTTTCTTCTCCTCAACCCATTCTATACGCAAAAATCGCTATAAATTTTTATGGGCAAGTGATTTATAATGAAAATATAATTTCATGTGAAATTAATTAATTGCTATTAATCATGGTAGCTGCCTAAGCATCACTCACTTTATGAGTGCATCGGCTACAAGTAGTAATTACACAAGTGACGAAGAAAAACTCTCTATCTAGCCTCTAACAAAGACGACGTAACATGGCTATAACTACTTATTGGCAGCATGATCATTTCTATACCAAAAAAGCAGCTAGAAGTACTCCACGATATGAGCACATTCTGTACACACTTCACTTAAAGCAACCAACAAGATGCAAATAGGATAAGTCTTTATATAAAATTATCAATTAGAAAGCGCGCTAGTGAGATCCTAAGCATGCTGTTGCTACTAGCTACTGCCGGGGATCCCGTCATGGATAGTCATTTATAATAAAATTCAGTGAGATGAACAATAAAGCACAGATTCATAAAGTACTCGCAGACAAGGTAGTTCTGCACGTAAGAGTTTTATTTTTTATGCGGGTCCGATTCCAACAACAAATCCCTGTAAATGCATCCAGCCATATTTCATATGGATAGTAGCCAGAATATAGTCTATTTACTGCGGCAAAATCCGCAGTCAGGATTGGAACCCTGACTCCTTCATTACTGAAAAGGCTTGTGTTTTTTCAGCGCCTACGTGCACACTCAGTTCGGTGGCTCAGGCAGGACAACCGCAAGGTTGGCCGGTGATCAAAGGACCGGAGTTCCAAACCTGTCTGGGCCACCACCAAAGCTTGGAACTCTTTGGCATTGGTGATAACCATTCTTCAAGGAAATATCATCATGACCTGTACGAATTAAACTTCGACTGACAGCCCCATCGCCATTTTCCGCAATCTCATTGCCGACCTGCAATTCTGTAAACTCAACGGTATTCAGCTGTGCGATCTGAGCGCCGTCGCTTTGGAGTCTGCTGAAGGGCTCTGTCACAGCTTATTGTACCTGGCTGAATCACTTGAAAACGAAGAGCACATTTCAATAGACAATAAAGTGCAGGTAAGCGCCTGGCTCAAAGCCTCCGCACATGTACTCCCTGCCCTGTTAGAACTTAGTGAACAGGCAAACAACCACTTGTTGCGGATGCAAGAAAGCCGTGTTTATCAGTCAGAGTTGGTCCAGCCTTTTTACGCCACGTATAGAAAGTGGCATCCGAAATGCTCAGCTTGCGACAGACGTCCGGCACTGACGTACCCTGTTCAGCCTGCTTCAGGGTAAAAACAATCTTCTCTTCGGCGAATCGTGACTTTTTCATCGGCACATCCTCCGTTCAGGGGAGTCATTATCATGCCGGAATTCTGTTTCTGAATGGAGCAGGATTTTGGGTCAGGGTCAATTTAGATCTGCCCCTAAAAAAAATCCACGCCGGAGCGTGGATTCAATGTCATAGCCAAGGCCAGGCATCACCTTATTCGAAGTGAACTGCGGGGTTATCCGCCAGTGACACGAAATTCTTCGTATTTTTATCCAGCGTGCGGATCTCGCCACTTTCGATGTCGTACACCCAGCCGTGCAGACGCAGGCCGTTGTTGCGCAGACCCACGGCAACGGACGGGTGAGTCTTAATGTTATTAAGCTGGGCGATAACGTTCTCTTCGACCATAGCGTTAACCTTGTCGATTTCGTTATCCCACGTTTTCTTCTCTACCACCGCTTTGGCGGCGTCAGCATAATGCAGCCAGTGGGCCACTGCCGGCATCGGGTCAAGGCACTGGCAAGAAGCTATCGCCTTCATGGCGCCACAGTTCGAGTGGCCGCAAATCACGATATCCGTGACGCCCAGTGCCACCACTGCGTATTCGATGGTCGCAGACACCCCGCCCGGCTCCGGGCCAAAGGAAGGAACGATGTTGCCTGCGTTACGGATAACGAAAAGCTGCCCCGGGTCTTGCTGTGTCACAAGCTCGGGTACCAGGCGGCTGTCAGAACACGAAATAAAAAGCGCTTTAGGGTTCTGGCTGGAGGCAAGGCTGCGGAAGAGTTCCTTACGCTGTGGGAAAATCTCTTTCTGGAAGCTGAGGAAACCTTCAATGATATGTTGCATAGCACGCTCTCTGAATCGGTAGTATCGATAACATGATAATCATCACTCTCGGTTAGTCCAGCATCTCTTGGATAGAAATGGGCGTTCAAGGGGCTGCGGAACGTGCCTGCAAAAGTGGCAATGACGGGATGCAACTATCCGTTGATGGATGAGTTTGGGTTAGATAGGGAAAACTCGCGGGGCTGATTTTAGGCACAAAAAAACCACCTCTCGGTGGCTTCTTGTTCGCGCTGTACTAATGGTGCGAAGGCCGGACTCGAACATCGCAACTATCCTTATGATCTTAAGAGATTAAAACTTACCACATTAGGCATGATCCCATCATTGATACCATCAGTCCCTATTGGTGATAATCGAACATTTTTCATAAAAAAATATCCGATTTATTCTAGAATGAAATAATTACATCCCTACCTTAATACTGAGACAAGAGAGGGCATTGTCTCTGTACATCATACTTAAAAAATTGTATCTTTGTACATAAATAATTCATTAAACTCCTGCAAGTATTATCACTTTATAATAAGGATATGTAGATGGCATTTATGAATTTAGGATTATTAAGAACCTTAAACGCAACATCAGGTGCATTTTCAATTGTTACAAACAGAGAAGCTACCGGTGATAGAAGCATTACATTAGATCGCTATGAAAAAGAAGTAATGGCAGAAAAATATGATTTAACAAAAATTGTTAGAAAAGGATCATACATTGAGGAAACAAGATCAGAACGATTAAAATTCATTACTTTCACTGACTATCAATTAAATAATTTTGAATATAACGATATCCCTATCGTCTATCCTAAAGAAAGTGGAAACGAAATTAGGCTATATATGCAAGGAAGATTAAGATTCCAAGGAAATACAAATGATGTATTCCTTATATTTAATAGGCAAGAGAATGATGTACCTATTATAGGTTTCTTATCACCGTTACAATGGGAGCAACTGTTAAGGCAGGCAGAGAGAAATTTCATACTATATGAGCAAGATCATGATGACGACGTTTATCTTAAGAATATAGTACTTCAACAAGCAGGTCAGGCAGTTCCATTTAGTAGCTATAGATTCCAACGCAACTATTCCTTAGCACTACAAGCATTAGAAAATGCAAATTTTAAATGTGAATATAATCCAGAACACATTACTTTCATTTCACCGATTACACAGAAAAGTTTTATGGAAGCACATCATTTAATTCCTCTTGCATTCCAAAAAAATCATATACATTCTTTGGATAATATTGGCAACATTTACTCACTTTGCCCTATCTGCCATAGAGCTATTCACTACGGTGATAGTCAAACGAAAAGAATAATTTTGGAAAAACTTTATTACTCACGAAATATGTTTTTTGAAAATCAGTTAGGAACTGATTTCGGTAAGTTATGCTTTTATTATGGAATATAACTTTAGATAAAGTTTATCATACCATCTGAAAGCTGGTGTTTGAGCTTTCAGATGGTGCAGGAAAAAACAAAGCTATTAAGCAACTTTATTTTTTTCTTCAATAAGATCTGTTGCTCTATTCAGAGCGGTAATCATATTTTCAGCTACAGCTTCTATGACTTTTACGCAAACAGAATTACCGAATTGCTTATAAATTTGCCCATGAGAAACTGCATCTACAATAAATTCTTCAGGGAACCCTTGAAGCCTTGCACACTCTCTTGGAGTCAATTTCCTAGGGTTTTTCCCAAGAGATGCTTGATCAATTAAAATCTCAGAGCCATCTTTATAATAACGAGCACTGATGGTATTTACGTAAGAACTGTTCTCATTGAAGAGTGAATACCCGAAGCCATTCCCTTTAGTTTTGTGCTCTTCTTTTCTTTTTTTATGACCAGTCCATAATTTATCGGAAATAGTGTAAAAATCTTTTCCATGAACTTTTTCAAGCTCATTTAATTCTTTTCTTGAAAGAAGGATATCACCTAAGCGCGTTTTTTCTTTAGGAGCTTCAGGCCAAGAAAATAGTTTATCAAAATCAACGTTTTTAAAATAATCTCTATCAAATCCTACGATGAAAATTCGTTCTCTATTTTGAGGTACACCAAAATCAGCAGCGCGCAAAACTTTATAATCAACCCAGTAGTTTAAACGTTGTGATAAGGCGCTTCGTGCATCATTGCTCATAGGTATATCAGAGGGTATATCTTGGGCATTTTTACCTTGTAAGATATTGATAATTGTCTTTAAAGTATCACCTTTATTGTGCCCCTGTAATTGTTTTACATTTTCTAAAAGGAATGCTTTTGGTCTCTTACCTGCAAGTATTCTTTGTATTTCAAAAAACATTGTTCCACGGGTATCGCTAAATCCTTGTTTCAGCCCTGCCTGAGAAAAAGCCTGGCAAGGGAAACCACCTAAGAGAACATCGTGATCTGGGATATCTGAATTTTTGATTTGTGTGATATCACCATCAGGCATTTCGCCATAATTAGCAAAATAGGTTTTTTGAGCGAATTTATCCCATTCAGATGTAAAAACACAATGGCCTCCCAACTGCTGGAAAGGTAAACGTATACCGCCAATACCAGCAAATAAATCTATGAAAGTAAATTTACTATTTTCAATAGATTCTTGTTTAAATGGAGAGTTTTCAGTGTTTGTGTTCATGACATCTTCCAGTTTAATAATCTGATTCCAGTAATTGAGTGTAGGCTCATGTTCGCCAGACTCCCACCCTCTAACGGTACGTTCTCCAGAAGACCCCATACCTAAGATTTGAGCAAAGGCTGAGCATCCAATCCCCATCCTTTTTCTCAACTCCTTGATGTAGTATGCTCTATCTATTGTCATTAGCTATGGTTGTCCATACTTATCCGGTTTCTTTCCGGGCAATGATAGCGCTGTACAAAAACACATGCAATGGAAAATTTTATGTACAACAAAAACATTAACGATTTCATTATTGATTGTTCAAATCTATCAAGTTCAATGTCTGTCAGCTATAGTCAAGTAGCACCGAGTTTTGTATTTTCAAATACTGGCAGAAGAAATAGCGTTAAATTTTTTTCAATAACTCTGCCTCAACTAATTTCAGTTTTAAAAGATATTGAATCAAATATAGATGAATTTATTAATTTTAATACCTATAACGAATCTACATGGCGTAATTTATTTGAAGTAAATATAAAAGACGCAGTTGTCAATACACTATCTACAACACAGACACTACCGCTTTTTTCATTAATAAATAAAGTTGTTACTATTGCTAATGATGATGGTAAAAATTACTCAGAAAAAACAATGCAAATTAGTAAAGAGTCTCTTAGAAATACAATAAACTATCTTGAAACACAGATACCTGATAATAATGAGTATATATTAGAATTATCTAAATATAGTGAGCACTCAAAATTAATCGAATCAGTCAACAAAATTTTTTATGGTGCCCCAGGGACAGGTAAAAGCCATCGGATTAACGAGATATTAGGTTCATCGAAATATATAAGAACAGTTTTTTATCCAGACATGCTCTATTCAGACTTTGTAGGAAGTCTAAGACCAAGAACAATCGAAGATAGCGAAGGAAATAAAAAAGTAGTTTATGAATATAGAGCAGGCCCTTTTTTAAGAGCTTTAATACTTGCGTTAAATTCAAAAGAAGAAAATGTATATTTGGTAATTGAGGAAATAAATAGAGCTTCTGCCTCCGCTGTATTTGGTGAATTATTCCAGCTATTAGATCGTAATGAGTATGGTGAAAGCAAATATGAAATTGATATAATTGATCCTGACATGTTGGATTACATCAATGAAAGAGTGGACGACAATCTATCAAGCTTAAGAATTCCTCGCAACCTCTCAATCTTAGCGACCATGAATAGTAGCGATCAAGCAGTAATGCCTATGGACACAGCATTTAAACGCCGTTGGCAATTTGAGTATCTTCTCATCGATTATAGTAATGCTACTAAAGGTGAAATACCAATAAACATATATAATGACGAAGCTAATATAGAAACAATAAATATTACTTGGGGTGATTTTTCTAAGATACTTAACGATGAATTGAAAGAGCTAAATGTTCCTGAAGATAGATTATTTGGACATCGTTTCCTTGATGATAATGAACTAAAAACAAAAGAAAAAGCCAATGACACAGTTGCTGGTAAGTTATTAGTCTATCTTTGGGACGATGTGTTACGACATGGGAAAAAAAGCCTTATATTTCGGACTGAAGAATTTAAAACATTTGGTGAATTGCATAATGCATTTCTGTCTGGAAAACCAATTTTTAATGATACGATTGAAGAGAAAATTAAAATTTTCAAATTGTAGATTCAAATAAATATTTGGTGGAAGTATGCTAATTTTTTATAGTGATAGATATAACGTAAATAAGTTACCGGCAGATTTAAGAGCTTTTTTGACTTCTAAAGGTGTTATTGTTCAAGATGACATTTTTATTCACTTTGTTGGGTTGGTATACTTCAAAGATAAACCTTATATTTTCCTTCCAAGGAATAGCGATGTAAATAATCTTCAACAATACTCAATTTCTGAAAAAGAAAAGATTGCAAGAGAATTAATGTTTTCGATTAATATTTATCAACAATCGAAAAAAAATAGTATTGATAATAGAGACAATGGAGAAGGTTTTATAGGCGAAGAAAATCTCACATTAATGATCTCTCTTTTGGAGGATTTTAATCTCAACGGTTTATACAAACGAAGAAGTAAAAGAAAAGTCTACAATGCAGGCAAGATTAATTGGAAGAAAACCATTCATAGTTTTCAACCATATCCTTCTGATAACTCGCCGCTTTATCTTGAGTACGAGGGTATTTCAAAGCGAACTGAACTCGACAGTGAGATCTCAAAAATTCATGCTGGAATTATTTATGACATAAGCAAAGATTTGGGATGGCTCACTTACTCAGAACCAGCTTATTACGAAAGTGTTCTAAACTCGATTGGTCGCTCTGAATTAAGCGAAGAGATTCAGATAGCTACCATCAAAAAAGAACTGGACACAATATATAGCGAAAGAGATATTTATCTGCTGAAATCAATCAGCAACTATCTTGAAAAAAACTCTGGATATGACAAGTCAAATATTATTATTGGTATTAAAGAGTTTCATGGGATGTGGGAAAGCATTCTCGGTTCAGTTTTAAATGACAGAATAAACATCAATAATAAATTTGCAGCACCTGTATACAAAATATCTAATGAATATATTCATGCGTCCTCAAGAGGTCAAAAGACGGATATAGTTCTTAAAATCAATGAGTTATACTATATAATAGACGCCAAATATTACAGAGCAAGTAATGCTAATAACGCCCCTAGCTTGCCTGATATTATCAAGCAATTTTATTATGTTAAGTCTATGAGTTTGATTGCAAAAGAAGCTGTTGAGATTTTTAGTGTTTTTGTTTTCCCTGGAGTGAAGGGAAATATAGAATCAATCCATATGGCTTTAAAAGATAAATCAACCAAACTTGACCAAAAAGATTTACTTGATGAACACTACCCACCTATATTTTGTTTATATAAAGATCCTATTAGATTAATACATTTATATGCGAATGGAAAAAAAACGAATCTCGATTTTCCTAAAGGATTACGTAAGTAGAAAAAGCAAGTTAAATCCTACAAAAGGATAGATTGCTTTTGGTTTACAATCTATAATAGTTATGAGCGTTATATTAAGGATAGCATTGCATGGAAATGATTCCAAAGATAAAGATAATTAATAAAGCAAAATAATTCTATCATCATTATTATTTTTACAATTTAATTAGAGAGCTAAGGTTAAGGATGATTTAACATGATAAATACTACTCCCAATAACTCACAAAAATTAGTTGAGATACGCCTAAAAAGGATTAGAGAACGAAATAAAAACGCCGTTTTATTTATGAAAAAGCCGTTAGCTATCTTTCTAATAATAGTATCAGTTGTATTTATCTCTATATATACAACATCCTTAAACATCAATTTTTTTAAAGTTTTCCTTCTATTATTTATCCCAATGTTTTTCGGACTGGTGATATCTTTTTATTGCATTCCAAAAATTAATGATTTTTTAAAACCTTTAGTAGACACAGTATTATACATACCAGCGTCAATATTAGCAGTATGTTATATACTCAACACTGTTACTAATATAAATGATGAGCTAAAAAAAGCAGAGATACAACACTGGTATGTTTATTTAGCTTTATGCATCATAGCAGGTAGTACGATAATAAAATGCTCCATTGCATATTCAGAAAGTTTTAGCAAGTATATTATTCTTTGCGAAAATTCCCATTCTAATAATCTGACCCCTACAATTTTATTGCGACTAAAATACAGAACCAGACATCTTTATAAAAGATTCCCATCTGTTTTTAGACGTTTTTTTTAAAATCTGCTAAAGGAAAAGTGAGAGTTAGGTATGCAGGGAAGCTCAAAAACGAGACTATTAAAAAATAACTTAAAAAGTTCTCAGCATCTGCAAACACATAAATCATGGAGAGTATGGAAAATATAAGCCCTAAAAATAGCACATTGACTATCAACCTTTTTTTATAATTAACATCTGATTTTAATTTTTTAAAGTAATTCATTTGATACCTCATGTAATATCTTGCTTTTATTTACTATATTTAACATCATTAACGAATTAGTCAATGACCGTTCTTATGTAAAATAATATGATCAAGCAAGGGCTAACTTATCGAAGCTACGCTTCTCAAGTTGACCTTGCTTTTTCGCCCTTTGGTTGAAAAAGAAAAGCTAGGTCAAATTCAAAATATTGACATATCACATTTTTGAAATATAAATGTACAAAGTGCCGCAAAGGAATTGCTCACAATAAAACCAACACAAACCCTAATATACGAAAAGGAGCTTCTATGAAAGAAACTATAGCAATACAATTCTGTAAGCAGAATAAGAAAGTCCCAGCTAAATCATTGCGAACCCATTGTGTCAGTGTTCGTTTTAATCAAGATGAGCTAAAGCTTCTCAACAAAAAACGTGGTGGTAAAAGTAAGGGAGAGTGGCTTCGCTTAGCTTCCCTGGATAAGCTTCCTTTGTCTGTTCCTGCCATCAACATACAAGCCTGGAAATCATTAGCCGAAATATCTCAGAATCTGAATAACCTAATATGCCATCTTAATACTAAAAGCAGCGGAGGTGAGCTTACCAAAACAGAAATCTTCGCTATAAAGCGTCAGATATCAGAGCTTCGCTCATGCCTCACAGCTTCTGATTTGCCAAGTGGTAAATAGTTTTCATGAAGGGAATGCAAAAAATCAAAAGAGGAAAAACCTTTAACGGGCTTATTTCTTATTTATTAAAACCTGCTTCGCACCACAAGTCAGATCCGTATGTAGTCGGTGGCAATGTAATAGAAAGCTTCGCAGAAGCGCTAAGTGCAGAGTTCAACGCTACGAAGCTCCTACGCACCGATGTCAGTAAACCTGTTTGGCACAATTCTCTGCGTCTGCCTGCTGGCGAACAGATCACCACAGAACAATGGAAGCTGTTAGCCGATGACTATATGAAGCGTATGGGCTTCTCTGAGACGCATCTACGCGCTTATGTCCTGCATGATGATAAAGATGGCCAACATATCCATATAGTTGCAAGTCGCATAGATGCAACTTCGGGGAAGCTCTACCTTGGTAAAAATGAGAACCTTATCAGCACCCGTATCATCCAGGATCTTGAAAAAGACTATCAGTTAATAAGAACCAAAGGAACTGATGCCCTGAAACCTTCAACCTCACCTGCCAAACGTAAAAAATCACGTAGTGAAGCGATGATGGAGAAAAGGGCTGGTGAGCTATGCCCGAAAACCATCATCCAAAACGCTCTGGAAGTATTCCTTGCCGATAGACCGTCAACCACTGAGTTTGTGCATCAGCTTGCCGCACAAAACATCAGAGCAATCCCGAACATCGCTTCTACCGGACGCATGAACGGCTTCTCATTCGAATACAAAGGGATTGCTTTCAAAGCATCTCAATTGGGAAAAGGGTATTCCTGGTCTGCCTTGCAAAGCAGAATCGACTACCAACAGGAACGTGATAATGCTTTCCTGTTTAAACTGAAATCATCTGTCAGAGAAACATCTGTTAGTGCACCTCATGATATGGCCATAACTACAGATGCTCCTGAAACCACGAAAGAATACGTTAACCGCCCCATAGAAGCACTTATCCTCGATAAACGAGCTGCTGGTCAGGACGAATACTCTATCGCTTCTGTCGAAGCGCTTCTCCCAGAAGCTGTTGCAACTAACAAAGAAGCGATAGCAACCGTAGCGTTAAAAGTAGCGCCCAAGCGAAGCTATGCAGTGTCAGCGTTCAGGTGGTTGGAATACATCCCCTACCTCGATGTAATTTATCGTATGTTGAAAAACCTCAAAATCCCCCCCCTTAAACGCCTTCGAAAACACAAAACCATCACTGGCGTGAGAATGATAGAGATAACATCATCACCCCCCAAAACTGCCATTGAAACACCACATAAATCGCATAGAGCTTCGCTTTCAATGTAGGGCTGGCAAGCCTTTTTTGATAGATAAAGGCCAATAAATTGATCGTTTATACCGATCGATACTCTAATGCCAATAGCCTGCATCTATCATTAATCTTTAATCGATCGGTACAAGTGATTTGCCTTTCCTGTAAACCCAGTCAAAATGTGATTTCACACTAAAAAATATAACAGACTGATTTAACTAGCCTATTTACGTATTCAACTAACATGCAGGTTTTGAAATGGCAGATACCATCTCATCTGTAGTCCCTGATTTTTTCATACATCGAATATGAATTTAACATCTAACACAAAGGAACTTGTATGAGCATCTCCACCACGAAACGCCGCAATGAAGAAGTCAACGTTGGTCTTTCTGATCGTCGGAAAGCAGAGATTACAGCCCCAACGTTTGATCTGTTTGGTGAAACTTACACGTTTGTTAAGACTTTCTCTGGCACTGTAATTAATTCCAACCCAAGCAATAATCAGATCTGGGTAAAAACCGACGCTGGGGATGAGAAGCAGATTTCCGACTATGGTATCCCCTTCAGAAGTTCACACACTATTTATAAATACGAGCTGCACCAGTATAGTGAGGATGGTTCGTATAACGTGTATAAAGATGCACTTATCGTTAATAAGAACACGGGAGAACATGAAGTAAACTTAAACAGGAAAAAAGTTGTCATCCCCGCTTTTCTGACAATGCTGTTCCATAATGCTTCTACAGCATCGTATTACAGAGCAATGCCTGTTTCGAAACTATTCTCTATTGTTTTCATTTTACTTTGTGCTGCTGCACTTATTTCATTTCTCACATTGCCTTGGGGCTTTAAAGATGGATATGTGTGGGATGAGCACAAGTATATGTGGCTCACATATTTCCTATCAAGGATCGGAAGCTTCGTTTGTATCAATTGGATTAAAAGAAGAAGCTCTAGATTTGATCATGAAATCAGAAATCTTATCGATTTAGTAAAAAAATAAAAAATCATAAGCAACAAAGAATTAGCCCGTAGATTCCTACTACGGGCTTTTAAAATAATCACAATCCATATTTTCTTTTCTTCTCTTTGATGGATAACGATTTTTTTAGGGTCGAAGCCTCATATTTCCTTTTCTCATTAGCATAGACTTTCTCTGTTCGGCTACCATTACTGACTATAAAGTTAATCAATGAAGAACATACATTTTTCATACGCTCTTTGTTGATCAAATCATCATCCAGTTTATTTATATGACTATAATATGAAAGTAGCAGAAAGGTTAAAACAACCTCCCTGTTGGAGAAGGTCATTTTTTCGATACCACTCTGGTATTTGATATAAAATCCTGCACAAAAAAGATATGATTGTTCTATAATTCGTTGCTCTGAGAAACCTGATTCAGCGAGTTTATCAACGAATCGATCAAGCAGAAGTAGATACCTTTCCATTAAGTTAATATTTGTTTTATCCATAATATGCATCCTTGCAATAGTGAAATTTTGTCGTCCTGACAAGAAAACAAATAACATAATATTTTACCATGTCAATAGCTAAAACCTATCAATTCTATTAAAGGTATTTTGCAGGTAACGGATTATTAAGTTCTTCAATCGTTATTTGTTTAAGGTGAGCATTATAAAGCCATACTTTGAACTGCTCTAAATAGCGTTCATTTAATGCCTTCAAAGCTTCATTTTCTGCTTCAAGTCTTCTAATTCGTTGAGAAGCCACTTTTAAATTAGCAGGTTTTACAGTGTGTATTGCACCAGATTTGATAGTGGCTTTTTTCACACTGAAGCTTTCTGCAATCCTTACATGACTACTTAAGGATTGTCTTGATGGCCTTTTGCCAATAATCCTTACTAACCTGTCGCACAAAGCATCCCAGGTAAGTTTTTCATCTATAGACCATGTATTAATAACATCTACAATCTTCTTCTCATGATAACCATTTATATGCTTAGCCATTTATTCTCCTTTTTTTATTCTCTTATGAAATTCATACCATCTATCAGCATTTATGTTCCCATCATTTTTATCATACAGTGTTCTTTTTAAAATTTTATCGTGAATGTTTGAAATCGTTTCGTTATCTAAACCAGAATTCTCAATCGGATAATGTTCACACGGCTTAAACGCATATGAGTGTTTGCAGTAGCCATGTTTTGATACAAGTACTGCACCACTACTAAGTGAATCAAACTCATTAAGATCCACCACTGGAATATCCTTTATTCTGTGCTCATTAACACACACTGATAACTTTTGTTCTCTTATTGCTTTAGACATTTGAAGATGCGATCTGTGGTCATAAGAAACATTTTGAGAAATAAGCTTTCGTCCAGACCAGCGAGCTATACTGAATTCATCCATGCTATTTATTTGAGCAAATGTGTTGAGAAGATGCCTCAGTTGATGCGTTCTTAGCAAATATGGGCTACCATCTTCATTTATATAACCATATCTTTTAAAGATATTAAAATGTCCTTTTATATAATCAGAATCAACAATGTCAGTTTTAAAAAAACTCATTGTAGGCCTGAATAACTTATCTAACATTTTCTTTTTGTTTTGATTTAACTGTCCTTCAGTTAACAAGCAAAGCGCATTAGAATATTCAATTTTCTTCTCTCTATCATACCAAGGGAAATCTTGAGGTATATTCTCTTTAAGGGTCCCCATCGTTGAATTAGAGTGATTTTTTTGAAATTCAGCAGCCAATAACCTCGCTTGACTTGATAATTCTTTTAATCTGCTAATAGCCCTTTTAGCTACAGGTATCATTAAAGTTGGAATCCATTTTATATTACCTTCATACCCTTTTGCTGAAAAAAATCTCAATCCGTATCTTTGAATACCCTTTCCATCACATTCTGTAATTTCACAATCCGCTGGCAAAGCTAAAATTTCTGATATCCTACTTGGTGCGCACATAAGTAAAGCAAGCACAGATGTAGTAAATATATCTCTTGAAGATAATTGTTCATCCCGCTTTGAAAAAATCTCAGCAATCGCAATAACTGATTTGATATCAGGCAATCTAGGATGGCCTTCAAGTGAAGAATCATAACCAGTCCAAGACTGAGTAATCCTATATCTAATTGGATTTACCCAAAATAAATAAGATGAATTAGTCATCCTATTATCACTTAAAAATGAACTCAATTTCTCAAGTTCTTTCCCAATAGCAAATGCATGTGCTTTAGAATACTTTTCAGAGGCTATTCTTATGCATTCATCAAAAACTGAATTGTTGCAATAGCTTACATTAGCTTGCATATTGATTTTCAGTAAAACGAATTCTACAATCTTCAACATTGATAATGTTGAGTGTTTCGTCTTAGATTTATTGAATGAATGCACATGCAACATATATGCTTTAGCAAAGTTAATAAAACTAACATCTAAGCATTCCTTGCTGTTTAGGTTGTTTTTTGTGTTAAACTTAGTAAACCTATATAAACCTTTCCATTTATTGCTTTCCCAGGAAGTTGTTAAATTATTATTAGAAATGGTATCCTTACAAAACTCGATGAACTTAATAACATTATCGTGTGGGTTGTTTCTATTACTCGGTTCAAAAATAAATATATTATTCATTATACTCTCCAGGGGTTGAATTTTTTACAAGATAAACATTTAAATTCCTCTTCCGTATCTTCTAATAATAAAAATGAATCTAAAACATACTTGATAAAAAAGTTCTTGTTTTCTTCAATCTCTACGCCCATAAGTATATTAGATAAGGGGTTAAAAAATGCACTTAGTTTCTTATCGATATCATAAACACTGTCAGGATTATTTTTTATATAAATCATAGAAGAGTTTGCTGATTTATGATCTAACGCTTTAGCAATCACCTCAATTGAGGCTCCTTCATTAGCCAGTCGACTCCCTAATGTATATCTGAATCTTCTGGCATTAAGCTCTATATAGCTGTTAGTCCTTTCTGATCTAACATCGAATTTTGAAGGAAAGCGTTTTAATAGCTTTGACATGACTGAATTTTTCATATGGAAAAAATCTGTTGTTAAATCAGATAGAAAATCCTCAATTCTTTTTATTTCCGTAATCTTGTCTAAATCCATGAAGATTGGCAATTCGCCTCTATAGTTATTAATCCCAACATTAAATTTATCTTCTACAAACACCTGATTTTCATTAATTAGCATTGATAAGCTGTCATATAAGAACTTTTCTATCATTACCATGTTAAATTCATTTCTGAATGATTTCCTTTGTTTTACTTTTGGTACATTTAAAAAATACCCTTTCTCATTTTTAATGAGATCCTTAGCTTTTAGAGAGATTAATTGTAATGGCCTTCTTCCTGTTATTGCCAACAGAAGAATATAACAATATAAGAAGCGTTGAATTTTCTTCTGAAGATAAAATTTGCTAACAGAGTTAAGGATATAATTTAGTTCCGTTTCAGTTAAAGGTCCTTTATTTGGATCTCGTCTTTTAACTGCCTCTCCTGTTTGGTTTGGAATGATTTTTATTTTCTCCAACATTCTAAGGGCAGTCGCTTCTACTCCAGGGTAATTGAGTTTTTTCCATTTAGTGATGAAGGCCTTAACTATGTTTAGCTTATAGTTTCTCGCTGAACCTAAATAAACATTCAATTGATATATGGCTTTGTCATCAATAGTATCGATAGTCATCGCACCAAACCACTTATAAAATAGATTGTTAATGCTTTGAATATAGAAAGAACTATATTCAGACGCATAGTAAGCCAATGTTTTTAAGTAGCTAAGTTTCATTTTTGTAGGCATTCTATCTACAACTTTATGAGGGTATACGCAGTTTTCTTTATCCAGTTGCCATTTCTTATCTGACAGTTTGAAACTATACCTATTCATCTTAGCAAAAAAGATTTGCTCACTTTCAATACATTTGTTTTCCATACTAAACTCCACTAATTATTTTACTTACTGATTTATAGATCTTTAGGACGACATTCTTCTCTTGTTGCGATATATATTTATAGTTGTATCTATCACACATTATTGACTCCTTTGACCAACCCATTAGATAATTCCTTAAATCTTTCCTTCTACTATATTCTAATTCAGCACCTTCTATTCCTTTAGAATACATATAATTCCAAGAGTGCCTTAACCTATGGCCTGAAAGATTATATAGCTCTGGACTTGCTCGTTTCAGTGTTGATATCACCTTCTCATAAGCTGAAATGCTTAAGGGTTCTCCTGCGTTTTTTCCGGTGCAATGAGCCACCAATAAGAAATTATGCTTTTTCCTTTTTGTCATTTTTTCTCTGCTATTGCTTATGTAATCAAAAATTTCACAGGCTAACTCATCAGATAACGGAATAACCCTTTCTCCAGTCTTTACTAATGGTTGATAAGATCTTCCATCTTCTTTTGAATCATGTCTTCTGACTACACTCAAAGTGTTGTCTCTGAGATCAAAATCATCTATTTTAAGATTGAGCAACTCTCCAGCCCTTAAACCTAAATTTAAGAGCAAGGTAAATATTAGTCTGTTCCTGACCTGTACTTCCTTATGGAAAGGGTTTTCAATCCCGCCAATTTCCAATAGACGGAAAAGCACTTTGATCTCTTCTTCATTTAACGATTTTTCAGATATTTCATTCATATTCAATGAACTGTTTCTTGGAATATGTGCTCTGATACTTTCAATAAATACGTCTACTTCATACTTTGCATGAATCCCCTTTGACGAATGAACTAATCCACATAACCACTTAAGGTAGCGTGAAAAAACGTGTATTCTATAACTAAAGGTTCTCTTCGCAATAAACCTATTACTTGCTGATTTTATATTTATAATTTTTTGTCTGTCGAATCTTTGTTTCGCATATCTTACCAGATCATCTATTTCTGCAACGCAGAGATACTTTTTAAGCTCAATTCTATCAACTATATTAATTTTCCTACTATCTAAGAAATTACTAAAAATTAGTAAGTTAGTTGCAACTATTTCCATAGTTGAGGCGGTTGCGCCTCTATTTCTTATGTCTGTAGTAAGAAATAGATTTTGATAGTAAGCTGGTAAATTACTATTTTTATCAAGGATCAGGCATCCTCGCTCCCCATTACTCATGATGAATTTCTTTACTTTATATCCCATTTTGACCTCATTCTTTACAAATTAATATCACTCTCACTTATTAAATATATTCCAATTCAAAATAATTCAAATTTTTTACAATGACTTTAGTTTATTTGGTATATATATTAATGGCTTGGAAAAATTTATTTGACGTCAAATAAACAGGTACGGCTAGTAATATGTATCCATACCCGATATTAAGAAAACCATCTTCAACCCTTATAGCAAAAGCTCTGATAGAAAAAAGGTAAAGAATTACGTCAAATATACTTATTTTTCAGATACAAACTTTACAAAGCCTCTTTTTTTTCAAAGCCACTAAGTAAGCTCAAAAGATCTCTAAATTCCTTTTTCTTAATACATTATCAAAAGTTAAAAAATCCATGAAGCAGCATTCCTGTTAAGCGACATGCTTTCTTGAATTTTCGATAATTAATTGAATCCATTCATCGATTTCGCTTTCTACAAAAGCGGTAGCACGAATACCGATCTTTACTGGCTGTGGGAACCGATTTTGGCTGATAAGACGATAGATCCACGCTTTACCAAATCCAGTTTTCTTCATGACTTCTGGTAAACGGATGAGACGAGCTTGATTTTCCATATGTATGTCCTCTGTTGTGTCTACAGGGCTACAGTACAAATGAATTTCGAATGGATGAAGCGAGATTACGAACATCAGAGCCATCCCTGGCTCGAAACTATGAGTCTCTGGAGATTCATATCACTCAGAGTCTGAGAGTTTCATAACATCCGAAACCCTCATTTCTTTAACATGCTGATTTTTATTGATAAAAAAGTTAAATTGCCTTAAAAAATCAATTTCTACAGTTTTCATTGCGAAAGGCCGATCAGCATCTCTTATATGATATCCTTGGCGAATCGCCTTATCATCATCTTCATCCGTGTATAGCAATCGAGATAATCTGTCGTCTGACAGAAGTACTTTTTTTCTTTCTGACCATGCGAGAAAATCAAGCATAGGGATAATTCGATAGCTAATTAATTTTTTTATTGCCCCATAACCAAATCTGACTGCATCAAGTGGTGCAGGTTTAACGCCTTTTACTTTTCGCCATTGTGGTAATGATACTCGCAGGGCCTCAGCTATCTCATCATCGCTTCCACCCGCAAGATCGATTTCTAACATAATCGTAGTAGGAAACTGTTCAGGAAATTTTTCGGAAATATATTCATTTTCAATAGTGGAATCAATTTTATATTGTTCTGTATTTGCTCTAATGAATAAAGCCTTTCTCATACAATCAAAACTGATATTTGCTATTCGATCAACAGTAGTAATAAAAAAGTATGGGGGTTGATATAATTTATTTTCGGCATCCATATAATTTAAGTGCTTCTCTTTGATAAGAAAAGGATCACCATCCAATATCTGCATATAATTTTTCAATACTGTTTTCTGCATTCCTTCTTCTATTACTGGTTTGAAAAAATAGGTTCTCGCCCATATTTCATGGTAAAGCATATTAATAGAAATGTTTTCAAACTCTCGATATTTGTCCAAATCAAACCACGTTTTCACTGCTTTGGTGTCTTCTGATGTCCAACTATTCATTTTTACCCAAGATTTCATTAATGCCACTCCGTTGTAAAAAGTTTTACTTCGTAATAGCACATAAATCGCAAATAAAAAAATGGCGTCTCAATTGGTTATTGAATACGCCATTTTACTCATAAAAATCAGTTAGTTATTAAAATCAAAAGGTGCAATTCTTCTCTTAGTTGTTTCATCAAGATAATCAGCCCACCACTGCAACATCAACCTACGCTCATCCAAATGCTCAGCTTTATGAATGTATGCGGCACGAACGGAGTTCCGCTCCTGATGGCTCATCTGCCTCTCAACAGCATCTCTCGACCACTTTCCTGACTCGATCAAAGCACTACAAGCCATCGCTCTAAAACCATGCCCACATACCTCAACGGTTGTGTCATAACCCATCGACCTGAGCGCCTTGTTCACTGTGTTTTCGCTCATAGGTTTTCTGAAATCATGATCGCCAATGAATACCAGGTCGCATTCGCCGCTGATTTCTCTGATGGCTTTTAGAAGTTCTAAAGCCTGACGACTTAACGGCACGAGGTGTGGGGTCTTCATTTTTGAACCTCGATGGGAATGTTTGACTCCTGGCAATGGCTCGCGTTCTCCAGGGATAGTCCACATCGCATTTTCAAAGTCGATCTCCGACCATCTTGCGAATCGGAGTTCACTGGAACGGATAAAAATGAGCAATGTCAGCTTCACAGCTAATTTAGTAAGTTTCCTACCTTTAAAGCTTTCAATGCGCTCTAAAAGCTCTGAGAACCTATCAAATGGTAAGGCTGGTCTGTGGGTTCGTTTCGCAACTGTAATTGCCCCAGACATATCTTGTGCTGGATTGTAGTCAATTAAGCCATTCTGGACGGCATATCGCATTACTGCCGTAGTCCTTTGCTGTAGTCGGGAAGCAACTTCCAGTCGTCCAGAAGCTTCAACGGCCTTGATAGGGGCGATAAGATCTCTGGTATTAAGCTCGGATATTTTTCTTTTACCAATAGCAGTAAAGAGACCATCCTCCATGCTTTTTAGAACTCTTTCGCTGTGAGAATCTGACCATTTCCTTTTACAGGCAGTATGCCAGTCCCTTGCAACAGCTTCGAATGTCAGGGCTTCGCTTTGCTCAATCTTATCTGCTTTTTTCTTTTCAGAAGGATCGATACCATCAGATACCAACTTTTTGGCTTCATCTCGCTTCCTGCGGGCTTCACCAAGAGAGACCATTGGATAAACACCCAATGCTAAAACTTTCTGTTTGCCCCCGAAACGGTATTGGAGTCGCCAGTACTTTGAACCATTGGGGTTGATCAGCAGGTGCATACCCTGCCCATCTGTGAGTTTGAAAGGTTTATCGGAGGGCTTTGTTGTTCGAACTTTGATATCAGTGAGTGCCATCAGTTGATACCTCCGTTGTTGGTACCAAAATCAATCGAACCGAGAATACCATCAGTTATACCATCATCGGTTGGTATATGTTCAAGGAATTGAGTAGACGTGAACAGACTAAGCCAAGTCAAAAACTCGCTTAACTTACTGTTTTTGTGGACTAAAGTAGACGTTAGTAGACTTGAAAAAAGCTTTTTATGGTGCCGAAGGCCGGACTCGAACCGGCACGTATCTCTACGGTTGATTTTGAATCAACTGCGTCTACCGATTTCGCCACTTCGGCACTGCAAGTAGTATGCGGAAAACGGGTGCATTATACCTTTCAGCGATCCACGTGCAACACTTATCCGTTGTTCAATGAGTTAAGTGCTGAAAAAATCGTCGCCGGGGTCACATTGGGTTCGTTTTTTGGGCGAAGTAAGGCGTGTCGATTGGGAATAACGGTGGCAAACAACACGGGCGCAGCATACGGCGCCCCTACGGATGACATCGGGATAACTGTGGTAAACGGCACGGGCACGGCATGTGGCGCCCCTACGGATGACATCGGGGATAACTGTGGCAAACAGCACGGGCGCAGCGTGCAGCGCCCCTACGGATGATATCGACAATAATGTGCACTGTGCGTAGCGATATCATCAGCTGCGCGCTGCAGAGCTCCCAGAAACAAAAAAGGCGTAACCGCATGGCTACGCCTTTTTAAATCGTCTGTCGTGCCGCTACTTGCGTTTTAGCAGCATATACACGCTGATCAACAGGAACAGCATGCTTGGCAGCAACGCGCCCAGTACCGGCGGCATGTTGTACACCAGGCTCAGCGGGCCGAATATCTGGTCCAGCACGTAGAACAGGAAGCCGAAGCTGATACCGGTCACCACACGCACACCCATCGGCACGCTGCGCAGCGGCCCGAAGATGAACGACAGCGCCATCAGCATCATCACCGCGACGGACAGCGGCGAGAATACTTTGCTCCACATGTTCAGCTGGTAGCGGTTGGCTTCCTGGCCGCTTTGTTTCAGGTACTTCACGTAGTTGTGCAGGCCGCTGATCGAAAGCGAGGTTGGGTCCAACGCCACCACGCCCAGTTTGTCCGGGGTCAGGTTGGTTTTCCATTCGCCTGTCAGCGTCTGGGTGCCGGTCACCTGCTTTTCATTGGTCAGGTCAGAGGTATCCACCTGCGAAAGCTTCCACACGCCGTCTTCAAAGCTGGCGGTGGCGGCATAGCGCACCGTCTCCAGCCTGCGCTGGTCGTTGAAGTGGTAGATATTGACGCCGGAAAGCTCTTTCTCGCCCGCCACGCGCTCGATGTAGATGAAGTCGTTGCCGTCCTTCGCCCACAGGCCGTTTTTGGTGGAAAGCAGCGAGCCGCCGTACATCTGCTGCGCACGGTAGTTGCGCGCCATCTGGTCGCCCTGCGGAGCCACCCACTCGCCAATCGCCATGGTCAACAGCACCAGCGGGATAGCGGTTTTCATCACCGAGCCGGCGATCTGCATGCGGGTAAAGCCGGAAGCCTGCATCACCACCAGTTCACTGCGCGTCGCCAGTTGCCCCAGCCCGAGCAGTGCGCCCAGCAGCGCGGCCATCGGGAAGAAGATCTCGATGTCTTTCGGTACGCTCAGCAGGGTAAACATCCCGGCGCTCAGCGCCGTGTACTCGCCCTGGCCCACTTTCCGCAGCTGATCGACGAACTTGATGATGCCGGAAAGCGACACCAGCATGAACAACGTCATGATGATGGTGTTGAAAATCGTCTTACCGATATATCGGTCTAAAACGCCAAACATCAGGCCGCTCCTCTCAGGCGTGCACGCAGCTTACGCATCGGCACCGTATCCCACAGGTTTAGCGCCAGCGCGATCGCAAAGTACGCCGCGTTGACCACCCAAAGCCATATCATCGGGTCCAGTTTGCCCTTGCCGCCGTTGGAACGCAGCGACGTCTGCAGCAGGAAGAAAATCAAATACAGCAGGATGGCCGGCAGCATGCTCAGCACGCGGCCCTGGCGTGGGTTGACCACGCTGAGCGGTACCACCAACAGCGCCATGATCACCACGGAAAGCACCAGCGTCAGGCGCCAGTGGAACTCGGCGCGCGCGTCCGGGTCGTCAGACTCCAGCAGTGTCTGCATCGACATCTGCTCGGCCTGGTTGCCGTCCACGGCGACCGTGCGGTGGCCGACCACAGCTTTATAATCGTTGAAATCGGTAATGCGGAAGTCACGCAGCAGCGCGGTGCCTTCGAAGCGGGTGCCCTTGTCCAGCGTCACCACCTGCGAACCGTCTTTCATCTGGTTGATCTGGCCATGCTCAGCAACCACCACGGATGGGCGTTGGTTGCCGTTCGGCCGCAGTTGCGCCAGGAACACGTCGTTGAAGGTGCTGCCTTTTACGTTGCCGATAAACAGCACCGCGTTGCCGTCTTGCGAAGGTTTGAACTGACCTTCCGCCAGCCCGGCGATGCTGGGGTTGGCTTTGGCTTCGCTGATCACCACGTCCTGATAGCGCGAGGCCATGGGCCCGGCCCAGAACACGTTGACCGCCGCCACGGCGGAGGTAATCAGCGCCAGCACCATCGCGGCGATAATCAGGGTGCGTTTACCCAGCCCGCAGGCATGCATCACGGTGATTTCGCTGTCGGTATACAGCCGCCCAAGCGTCATCAATAAGCCGAGAAACAGGCTTAACGGCAGGATTAGCTGCGCCATCTTCGGCACACCCAATGCGAGCAATGAAAGGACTAAATTTGTCGGGACATCGCCGTCCACCGCATCGCCTAACACCTTGACCAGGTTCTGACAAAAGAAGATCAGAAGCAGGATGAAAAGGATCGCGATTTGGCTCTTTAGCGTTTCCCGTACCAGATATCTTATGATGATCACGCTTATTACGCCTGTGAAAACTTGTCTTTTTGCAGGAAAATCGATAGTTTCATCGCTAATCCGCCATTTATTCTCATCATATGGCAACCAACACAGCTAAAATAGTATTACAACATCTAGCATTTGGGTGTCCTATAGGAACTTACTTATAGTCGCCAAAACAGAGCAATTTACGCCGTTCAGGTTAACATAGTTAGTTAACTCAATGGCGGGAGATCGTTACGGAGTACGTTATTCTAGCCGTAGCGCCTGCCTTTGTCTTTAAGATTCAGGAGAGTGCATGGAGTTCAGTGTAAAAAGCGGTAGCCCGGAAAAACAGCGCAGTGCCTGTATTGTAGTCGGCGTTTTCGAACCGCGCCGCTTGTCCCCTATCGCAGAACAACTCGACAAAATCAGTGATGGTTATATCAGCGCTTTGCTGCGCCGTGGCGAACTGGAAGGTAAAGTCGGGCAGACGTTACTGCTGCACCATGTGCCTAACATTCTCTCCGAACGCATCCTGTTGATTGGCTGTGGCAAAGAGCGCGAGCTCGATGAACGCCAGTACAAACAGGTGATTCAAAAAACCATCAATACCCTTAACGATACCGGCTCCATGGAAGCGGTCTGCTTCCTGACCGAGCTGCACGTGAAAGGCCGCAACACTTACTGGAAGGTGCGCCAGGCGGTGGAAACCGCAAAAGAAACGCTCTACACCTTCGATCAGCTGAAAAGCAATAAAGTGGAGCCGCGCCGTCCGCTGCGCAAAATGGTGTTCAACGTGCCGACCCGCCGTGAGCTCACCAGCGGCGAACGCGCTATCCAGCACGGTCTGGCCGTCTCTTCCGGTATCAAGGCAGCGAAAGATCTCGGCAATATGCCACCGAACATCTGTAACGCCGGCTACCTGGCCTCTCAGGCTCGTCAGTTGGCGGATGCCTTCAGCACCAACATCACCACCCGCGTCATCGGCGAACAGCAGATGAAAGAGCTGGGGATGAACGCCTATCTGGCGGTTGGCGCAGGGTCGCAGAACGAATCGCTGATGTCGGTGATGGAATATAAAGGCAACCCGAACCCGGACGCCAAGCCGATTGTGCTGGTGGGTAAAGGGCTGACCTTCGACTCCGGCGGTATCTCGATCAAACCTGCCGACAGCATGGACGAGATGAAGTACGACATGTGTGGCGCCGCCACCGTGTACGGCGTGATGCGCGTGGTGGCGGAATTGAACCTGCCGCTGAACGTGATCGGCGTACTGGCCGGCTGTGAAAACATGCCGGGCGGCAGCGCTTATCGTCCGGGTGACGTGCTGACCACCATGTCCGGCCAGACCGTCGAGGTGTTGAACACCGATGCCGAAGGCCGCCTGGTGCTGTGCGACACCCTGACCTACGTTGAGCGTTTCGATCCGGAGCTGGTGATTGACGTTGCCACTCTGACCGGCGCCTGCGTGATTGCGCTGGGCCACCACATCACCGGCCTGATGTCGAACCACAACCCGCTGGCACACGAACTGATCGGCGCGTCCGAACAGGCCGGTGACCGCGCGTGGCGCTTGCCGATGTCCGACGAGTACTATGAGCAGTTGGACTCCAATTTTGCCGATATGGCGAACATTGGCGGCCGTCCGGGCGGGGCTATCACCGCAGCCTGCTTCCTGTCGCGCTTTACCCGCAAGTACAGCTGGGCGCACCTGGATATCGCCGGCACCGCCTGGCGTTCCGGCAAGGCCAAAGGCGCAACCGGCCGTCCGGTAGCGATGCTGGCGCAGTTCCTGCTCAATCGCGCGGGGCTGAACGGCGACGATTAAATCTGAGCGGTAATTCAGGTATAATCCCCAAGGGTACAGCATGCTGTACCCTTGTGTTTTTAGTAATGCTGCACAATTTTATAAACCCAATAGCTTTCGAGTTGCAGCAAGGCGGCAACCGAGAGAATCCCCAGGAGCTTACACGGGTAAGTGACTGGGGTGAGGGAGGGCAGCCAACACGGCTGCAGCTTGAAAGATGAAGGGGTTATATGAAACAGGCTACGTTCTATTTAATTGAACATGCGGAACCGGCAGGTGCGCTCAGCGCGCATGAGGCCGTGGCCTGCGCCGTTGCCGCCGAACGCTGGCGCTCCGGCAAGCGGGTGTTGATCGCCTGCGAAAGCCAGGAACAGGCCCAGCGGTTGGACGAAGCGCTGTGGCAGCGCGATCCGCACCAGTTCGTGCCGCACAACCTGGCCGGCGAAGGGCCACACTACGGTGCCCCGGTCGAGCTGTGCTGGCCCGGCAAACGCGGCAACTCACCGCGCGATCTGCTGATCGCCCTGCTGCCGCAGTTTGCAGATTTTGCTACTGCTTTCCATGAAGTGGTAGACTTCGTCCCTTACGAAGACACCTTAAAACAGTTGGCGCGCGACCGATATAAAGCCTATCGCAGCGTCGGCTTCCATTTGACCACGGCAACGCCGCCAACTCACTGAACAACGATATAAAATGGAAAAGACAAACAGTCATCTCGATACTGCATACGACCCGAAAGAGATCGAACAGAAGCTGTACGATCACTGGGAAAACCAGGGTTACTTCAAGCCAAACGGTGATACCAGCCAGGAAAGCTTCTGCATCATGATCCCGCCGCCGAACGTTACCGGCAGCCTGCACATGGGTCACGCTTTCCAGCAGACCATCATGGACACCATGATCCGTTACCAGCGCATGCAGGGTAAAAATACCCTGTGGCAGGCCGGTACCGACCATGCCGGTATCGCCACCCAGATGGTGGTTGAGCGCAAGATCGCCGCAGAAGAAAACAAAACTCGCCATGACTATGGCCGCGATGCGTTCATCGACAAAATCTGGCAGTGGAAAGCGGAATCCGGCGGCACCATCACCCGCCAGATGCGTCGCCTGGGCAACTCCGTGGACTGGGAGCGCGAGCGCTTCACCATGGACGAAGGCCTGTCCAACGCGGTACGCGAAGTGTTTGTCCGCCTGCACAAAGAAGATCTGATCTACCGCGGCAAACGCCTGGTGAACTGGGATCCGAAACTGCGCACCGCCATCTCCGATCTGGAAGTGGAAAACCGCGAGTCCAAAGGCTCCATGTGGCACCTGCGCTATCCGCTGGCTGACGGCGCCAAAACCGCCGAAGGCAAAGATTACCTGGTGGTCGCCACCACCCGTCCGGAAACCGTGCTCGGTGATACCGGCGTGGCGGTAAACCCGGAAGACCCGCGCTACAAAGATTTGATCGGCAAAGAAATCATTCTGCCGCTGGTGGGCCGCCGCATCCGCATCGTCGGTGACGAGCACGCCGATATGGAAAAAGGCACCGGCTGCGTGAAAATCACCCCGGCGCACGACTTTAACGACTACGAAGTCGGTAAACGTCACGGCCTGCCGATGATCAACATCCTGACTTTCGACGGCGATATCCGTCAGGAAGCGGAAGTGTTCAACACCCTCGGCGAAATCTGCACCGATTACTGCAACGAAATCCCGGCCCAGTTCCGTGGCCTGGAGCGTTTCGCGGCGCGTAAAGCGGTGGTTGCCGCCTTTGACGGATTGGGCCTGCTCGACGAGATCAAACCGCACGACCTGACGGTGCCTTACGGCGACCGCGGCGGCGTGGTGATCGAACCCATGCTGACCGACCAATGGTACGTACGTACCGCACCGCTGGCGAAAGTGGCGGTGGAAGCGGTTGAGCAAGGCGAAATTCAGTTCGTGCCGAAGCAGTACGAAAACATGTACTTCAGCTGGATGCGCGACATTCAGGACTGGTGTATCTCTCGTCAGCTGTGGTGGGGTCACCGTATCCCGGCCTGGTACGACGTGAACGGCAAAGTCTACGTGGGCCGCAGCGAAGAAGAAGTGCGCAGCGAAAACAACCTGGGCGCCGACGTGGTGCTGACTCAGGACGAAGACGTGCTGGACACCTGGTTCTCTTCCGGCCTGTGGACCTTCTCTACCCTGGGCTGGCCAGAGCAGACCGACGCGCTGAAAACCTTCCACCCGACCAGTGTGATGGTCAGCGGCTTCGACATCATCTTCTTCTGGATTGCGCGCATGATCATGCTGACCATGCACTTCATGAAGGACGAAAACGGCAAGCCGCAGGTTCCGTTCAAGACGGTCTACATGACCGGTCTGATCCGCGACGACGAAGGGCAGAAGATGTCCAAGTCGAAAGGCAACGTGATCGACCCGCTGGACATGGTTGACGGCATCTCGCTGGAAGACCTGCTGGAAAAACGCACCGGCAACATGATGCAGCCGCAGCTGGCGGAGAAAATCCGCAAGCGCACCGAGAAGCAGTTCCCGAACGGCATCGAGCCGCACGGCACCGACGCCCTGCGCTTCACCCTGGCGGCGCTGGCCTCTACCGGCCGTGACATCAACTGGGACATGAAGCGCCTGGAAGGCTACCGCAACTTCTGTAACAAGCTGTGGAACGCCAGCCGCTTCGTACTGATGAACGCGGAAGGTCAGGACTGCGGCTTCAACGGCGGCGAGAAAGTGCTGTCGCTGGCGGACCGCTGGATCCTGGCCGAATTCAACCGTACGGTGAAGGCATACCGCGAAGCGCTGGACACCTACCGCTTCGATCTGGCCGCCAACATCCTGTACGAATTCACCTGGAACCAGTTCTGTGACTGGTACCTGGAGCTGACCAAGCCGGTCGTGAGCAACGGCAGCGAAGCGGAACAGCGCGGTACCCGCCACACGCTGATCACCGTGCTGGAAGCCCTGCTGCGCCTGGCGCACCCGGTGATCCCGTTCATTACCGAAACCATCTGGCAGCGCGTGAAAACCCTGACCGGCGAAACCGCAGACACCATCATGCTGCAACCCTTCCCAGAGTACGACGCCGCGTTGGAAGACGCGCAGGCGCTGAACGATCTGGAATGGATCAAGCAGGCGATCACCGCGGTGCGTAACATCCGCGCCGAGATGAACATCGCTCCGAGCAAACAGCTGGAAGTGCTGCTGCGCAACTGCAGTGCCGACGCTCAGCGTCGCGTGCAGGAGAACCAGAGCTTTATCGAGCGTCTGGCGCGTCTGGAGTCTATCGCCCTGCTGCCTGCGGGTGACAAAGGCCCGGTATCGGTCACCAAACTGGTGGACGGCGCCGAGCTGCTGATCCCTATGGCCGGCTTTATCGATAAAGACGCCGAAATCGCGCGTCTGTCGAAAGAGATGGGCAAGCTGGATGCAGAAATCGCCTCGATCGAAGGCAAGCTGGCCAACGAAGGCTTTGTGGCGCGCGCGCCGGAAGCCGTGGTCGCCAAAGAGCGCGAACGTCTGGCAGCCTGCAAAGAAGGTAAAGTGAAGCTGCAGGAACAGCAGGCGACCATCGCCGCGCTGTAATCTTTCGGTTCACTGCAACAGTTGAAAAACAGCGGGGATTTCCCCGCTGTTTTTTTATCGCCGTTGCATCAGCCATATAAATACCCAATAGATTTCGAGATGCAGGAAGGCGGCAAGTGAGCGAAGCCCCAGGAGCTTACATAAGTAAGTGACTGGGGTAAGAAAACGCAGCCAACACATCTGCAGCTTGAAAGATGAAGGGTATAGATGTTATTACAAGATATTAAAGCTGCATGGACGCCGCCGAGATATAACCCCGGCGCGTTTTCGTCTGCACAAAAAACGATATTCCGGAGCCCTTCGGGTTCTTTTTATGGCGAGTGTAACTATGACAACAGCAACCCCAGTACGTCTTCTGGTGCGCCCAATAACGGCTGACGACAATGCCGCTATTGCTAATGTCATTCGCGAAGTCTCTGCCGAGCACGGCCTGACGGCGGACAAAGGCTATACCGTTTCCGACCCCAATCTGGACGTCTTGTATCAGCTCTACAGCCTGCCACGCAGCGCTTATTGGGTGATAGAAGTCGATGACCGGATTGCCGGCGGTGGCGGCGTGGCCCCGCTGCAGGGCGGTGACGACGATATTTGCGAATTACAGAAAATGTATTTCCTGCCGATTTTGCGCGGCCAGGGCCTGGCAAAACGCCTGGCGCTGCAGGCACTGGAGTTTGCCCGTCAACAGGGCTTCCGCTGTTGTTATTTGGAAACCACCGCCAGCCTGACGCAGGCCATCGGCCTGTACGAGCATCTGGGCTTCGAACATATCGACCACGCCATGGGCACCACTGGCCACGTCGACTGCGAAGTCACCATGCTGAAAACGCTTTAATCTTGCTGCTGCGCCCGCGGTCATCACGGGCGCAACATTCAGCCTCCCTACGCCGTTACCCTGCCCTTGATCGCCAGCTCAATCCGGCTCAGCACCAGGCTGGTCAGGTAGGACACCACAATCAGCAGCAGCAGGATCAGCGGCGTATAGCGCGGCGCAAAAATCAGCTTTTGGGTAAAGTAATAGCAGTAGAAGCTGTGGGTCAGCCACATGTACATCGAATGCTTGCCCAGCTCGCCCACCACCCGATTCACCGTGCTGCCCAGCCCGTCTGCGGTTTTCATCATCGCGATGATAAACAGCGGCGTCACCAGCAGCAGCCCCGGATTATGGGCGACGATAAACACCGCTACCGTCACCATCAGCAAGATCAGCGGATGGGTGCGGCTCAGGGTAACAATCAGCTTCGACAGCCAGAAGTCCGCCGGCATTTGCTTGCTGCGGCCAAACACCATGCCAAAGCCGAAAGGCAGTAGCCAGGTGCAATATTCGATCACGATTTCAGGCGCCCAGGCGAAATACTGCAGCCCTCTGCCGCACAGCGCCGCCAGAACCAGCAGCCCCAGCAAAGGGTAGATATTCAGCCGCGACAACAGCGGCAGAGAAAGCACGTACAGCACATAGAGTTTGAAGAACCACCACTCGCTGTTATACGTGGATTTAATGCCAATCAGGTTTTCGAGAAACAGCGGCAGGGAAAGGCTATACCTTTCTCCGGGAAAGAAGAAAATGCCGATAGGGACAAAGATAAATAACACTATCCAATAGCTGATATATAAATTCTTCAGCTTTCCCCAGATATAGTGAAACGACACTTCTTTTTTCAGCGAAAACCCGTAACCGGACAGAAACAGAAACATCGAAACGCAAATCTTGCCGAACAGACCAAGATACATTTCAAGATCAACGCTGTTAACAATATGATAGACCGGGATATCCGGGCTAATTCGGATCGGGTAGGCAAACAGGTGATGGATCAGCATCAATATGATGGCAATCCCTTTTAAATAATTAGATTTATTAATCGAAATGTCCATATTTCTTAATATCTTATCCAACCACAGAGTGGCTCATCATATAGCAGCATTTTTGTGCTGACATCCTCTTTCCCGCTCGGATAAATCTCATATTTAATATTCCGTTTAGAAACAATGCGCCGGATATTTATCACCGCGTATTTTTCGCTCCGGCATCGTCACGGTCGCGCAAACCACAAAAAATATTAATATGAACATTTTATTTTTTATATATTTAAATCAATTAGTTGATAAAAATTAAAAACAATTTATGTGATATTCATTAACAAATTAACGATTTGAAATTGACCTACCGTCCGCTTGCGATACTCTGCCATGACAGGCTCATGCCGTAATCGCACAGGGAGCAGTCATGTCGGAAAACGCTTTTGATTACATCATTGTCGGCGCAGGTTCCGCCGGCTGCGTACTGGCAGCGCAGTTGATCCGCCGCACTCAGGCGCGGGTGTTACTGCTGGAAGCCGGTGGCGACGACAATAATTTATTCATCAAGATGCCGGCCGGCGTGGCGAAAATCATCGCCAAAAAAAGCTGGCCCTACGAAACCGAACCCGAGCCGCACGCCAACAACCGCCGCATGCAGATCGCCCAGGGCAAGGTGTTGGGCGGCAGCAGCTCGGTCAACGGCATGATCTATATCCGTGGCCAGCGGCAAGATTACGACGAGTGGGCCGAACGTTACGGCTGCGTCGGCTGGGGCTATCAGGACGTGCTGCCCTATTTCAAACGTGCCGAGGCCAACGAGAGCCTGTCCGACGCCTATCACGGCGGTGAGGGCCTGCTGCCGGTCAGCGAGAACCGCTACCGACACCCGCTCAGCATGGCGTTTATCCGCGCCGGCCAGGAGCTGGACCTGCCCTACCGCAACGATTTCAACGGCGACAGCCAGCACGGCGTCGGCTTCTACCAGACCACCACCCATAACGGCGAGCGCGCCAGCACTGCACGCACCTACCTGAAAGCGGTGCGCAACGAACAGCGCCTGGTGGTGAAACTGAATGCACTGGTGCACCGCGTGGTATTGGACAACAACGTCGCCACCGGCGTGGTGTATAGCCAAAACGGCGGTGCCGAAGTCACCGCGCATGCGGCAAAGGAAGTGATCCTCAGCGCCGGCGCGGTAGGATCGCCGAAGATCCTGATGCTGTCAGGCATTGGGCCACGCGAACATCTGCAACAGTTGGGCATAACGCCCCTCGCCGATCTGCCGGTGGGCAAGAACTTCCACGATCACCTGCATATGTCGATCAACGTCAGCACCCGGCAACCGATCAGCCTCTACGGTGCCGATCGCGGGCTGCAGGCGCTACGCCACGGCACCGAATGGCTGGCGTTTCGCAGCGGCGTGCTGAGCTCCAACGTACTGGAAGGTGCCGCCTTCACCGACAGCCAGGGTGACGGCCGGCCCGACGTGCAAATCCACTTCCTGCCGATGCTCGACAGCTGGGACGACGTGCCCGGCGAACCGCTGCCCAATATCCACGGTTTCACGCTCAAGGTCGGTTATCTGCAGCCCAAGGCGCGAGGGGAAGTCCTGCTGCGCAGCCGCGATCCGCGCGATCCGGTGAAGCTGCACGCCAATTACCTCGGCCATCCGGAGGATCTGGCCGGCAGCGTGCGCGCGGTGAAATTCGGCCTGCGCTTCCTGCAAACCGCGGCCCTCAAGCCGCTGATCAAAGATCTGCTGATGCCGCAGCCGGTGTGGTTGAACGATGACGCCCAGCTGGAGGAGTTTGTGCGCAACTTCTGCAAGACGGTGTATCACCCGGTAGGCAGTTGCCGCATGGGCCAATCGCCGCAGGACTCGGTGACAGATCTGCAACTGCGGGTGCACGGTTTTGAGCGACTGCGGGTGATCGACTGCTCGGTGATGCCGCAAGTCACCAGCGGCAATACCAATGCGCCGACCATTATGCTGGCGGAAAAAGCGGTGGATTTGCTGCTGGGCGCACCGGCGTAACTGAGTTGCGCGGGCGCCCGGCTATCAGGCGAAGGCGGGCACGCCGCTGTGGAAGCGGAACTCGCTGTCCGGCGTTTGGATAAGCTCTGCTTCAATGCGGCCGAAATGGGCCACCCGCTCACTGATGTCGCCACCGGCTATCTGTTCGGCAAGCTGCAGGTAATCCTGATAGTGGCGCGCTTCGGAGCGCAGCAGCGAAACGTAGAAACGGTTTAACTCGTCGTCCAGATGCGGTGCCAACCGGGCAAAACGCTCGCAGGAGCGGGCTTCGATATAGGCACCGCAAATCAGCTTATCAATCAGCGTGGCCGGATCGTGGGTGCGGATCTCGCGGATCATGCCTTTGGCATAGCGGCTGGCGGTGATCTTTTTATACGGGATCTGCCGCGCCAGCATGATCTCCAGCACCTGCGAGAAATGATGCAGCTCTTCTTTGATCAGCAACACCATCTTGTCCGCCAGATCCTGGCCGTAGGCCGAGCCGTTCTTAGGCAAGATCTTGCGGGTGAAATTGTTTTGCTGGAACAAGGCTTCCGGCACGCCCTGCGCTTCATGCAGAAATGCTTCATAAGGCCTTAGCAGCGCCAACAAGGCATCGCCGCTCTCCTTGTCTGCCACGTAACGACGGATTAGCCACATGCCGGTTTGCGCCGCTTTCAGCTCGCACACCATATGGTCGGTCAGCAACAGCGGCAGGTTTTCCGGACGACGGGCGGCGTCGATCCAGGCGTCTGGGGTTTCGCAATGCAGGAAGTTTAAAATGGGGGCTAACAGGGATTGGTATTTCATCTGCTTCAACTGCCCTATGCATTTCAAGTTACAGCTAGCGCTGCGGCTTGAAAAACGGCGGGATAGGCGGGGCCGGCGAGCGCCGGCCCACAAGATTAATTAATGGCGTTTACCGTCGTCGTCTTCGTCGATGAAGTCACCTTCTTCTTCGTCGTCGTCACCTTCTTCGCCGTTCGGATCTTCAAAGTAGGTGCCCCAACCGTCGTAGTTGACGCCGCAACGTGCCGCCAACGCCACCAGTTGCTCTACCTGAGTGTCGATCAGCTCGGCGTTGAGACCGATTTCGCTGATCACGTCACAGCACATCACCAGGGTACCGTCTTCCACTTCCAGCTCTTCGGCGTCGGTCACTTCGTAGCCCAACTTGAAGGCTTCAACGGCGGCCTGCTCCAGCACTTCAAACTTCTCAGCAGAAAGGTGGTGTTCGATAGTGTAGAGCGCTTCCGGATCGCTGCCGTCTTCCAGCAGTTCTTCGATGATCAGGCGGGTCTCTTCACGTTGTTCTTCTAGCTGTTCGCGGTTTGCCATGCCTATATCCTCAAGTCAAATGGCCTGTATTCCTTCTATTTTCACACACCGTCGGCATTGCTTCCACGATAAACGTGAAAGATTTCTCCCACGGGGTTGAAATTGAATATTCATACATATAAAGTGAATTTTAATTCAATAACAACAATCAGGATACACGGCAATGAGTAGCATAAACCCGTTCTACAAACGTCACTTCCTAAGGTTAATGGATTTCACCCCGGCGGAGCTTCAGGCGCTGCTGCAGCTTTCGGCTGAGTTAAAACAGGCCAAGCGGAAAGGCCAGGAAAAACGCCACCTGCAGGGCAAAAACATTGCGCTCATCTTCGAAAAAGACTCGACCCGTACCCGATGCTCTTTCGAAGTTGCCGCTTTCGATCAGGGTGCTCAGGTCACCTATCTGGGCCCAAGCGGCAGCCAGATCGGCCATAAAGAGTCGATGAAAGACACCGCCCGGGTGCTGGGCCGGATGTATGACGGTATTCAATACCGCGGTTATGGTCAGGCGCTGGTGGAAACCCTGGCCAACCATGCCGGCGTACCGGTGTGGAACGGGTTGACCAACGAGTTCCACCCGACCCAGTTGCTGGCGGATCTGCTGACCGTACAGGAGCACCTACCGGGCAAGCCGCTGAGCGAGGTGAAGCTCGCCTACCTTGGCGACACCCGCAACAACATGGGCAACACCCTGCTGGAAGCTGCCGCCTTGGCAGGCATGGACCTGCGACTGGTGGCGCCGAAGGCCTGCTGGCCACAGCCGGAGCTGGTGGCAGAGTGCCAGGCATTGGCAAAACAGACCGGCGCCAAGATCACCCTGACCGAAGACATTGCCGAAGGGGTGAAGGACGCGGACTTTCTGTATACCGACGTGTGGGTATCGATGGGCGAGCCGAAAGAAACCTGGCAGGAGCGTATCGCGCTGCTGAAGCCTTATCAGGTCAATATGGCGATGGTGAAACTGACCGGTAACCCGAACGTCAAATTCCTGCACTGCCTGCCGGCGTTTCACGACGACCAGACCACGCTCGGTAAGCAAATGGCCGAACAATACGGGCTGCACGGCGGCATGGAAGTCACCGATGAGGTGTTCGAATCTGCACACAGCGTGGTGTTCGATCAGGCCGAGAACCGCCTGCACACCATCAAGGCGGTGATGGTCGCCACCCTGAGCGAAACGTTTTAATCTGCATTGCCGGGGCGCAGTGATCCAGCACGCTGCGTCCCCCTCCCGCCTTTTCCGTCTAATATATTTTAAGCATATCAAATAGCCGATTGGCCTTTGTCAGCCGCCGACAAAGACTCTACCGTGGCATTCTGGCGGCGAAAACGCCGTGAAAACAAACGATAACAATAATTTCTTGCCGTACATTCAAGGGAAAACATCGATGAAAGCCAAAGTCCTGCCGCTGTTAATGCTTGCCGCCCTGTCCTCATCCGCGCTGGCCGCCACCCCGCCCAATACGCTGGTGGTCGTGCAATCGCTCGACGATATCGTCAGCCTGGATCCGGCGGAGGCCAACGAGCTGTCGAGTATCCAGACCGTCCCCAGCCTGTATCAGCGGCTGGTGCAGGCGGATCGCGACGATCCGGCGAAAGTGGAACCGGTGCTGGCGGAAAGCTGGCAGGGCGACGCCGCGGCCAAAACCCTGACCATCAAACTGCGTCCGCAGGCGACCTTCGCCTCCGGCAACCCGCTGACTGCCGATGACGTGATCTTTTCCTTTAGCCGCGCGGTGAAGATGAACAAGTCACCGGCGTTTATCCTCAACGTTCTCGGCTGGCAGCCGGACAACATCGACGCACAGCTGAAAAAAATCGACGACCACAGCCTGCAACTGAGCTGGACGGCGAACGTCAGTCCTGCGGTGGCGCTGAATATTCTCTCCACGCCGATCGCCTCGATCGTCGACAGCAAGGCGGTGCAGCCTAACGCCAAAGACGGCGACTACGGCAATGCCTGGCTGAAAATGCACTCCGCCGGCAGCGGGCCGTTTAAAATGCGCGTCTATCAACCGCATCAGGCGATTGTGCTGGACGCCAACCCGACGTCGCCGGGCAGCAAGCCACTGCTGAAAAGCATCATCATTAAAAGCGTGCCGGACTCCGCCACTCGCCGCCTGTTGATCCAGCAAGGTGACGCTGATGTGGCGCGCGAACTGGGCCCGGACCAAACCGTGGCGCTGAAAAATCAGCCGGGCGTGAAGGTGCTGGAAATCCCCTCTGCCGAGCAGAATTACCTGGTGTTCAACACCGGCAATACTGCCAATCCGCTGTTGAAAAACCCGGCGTTCTGGGAAGCGGCGCGCTATCTGATCGACTATCAGGGCATCACTAAAGACCTGCTGAAGGGCCAGTATTTTGTGCACCAGAGCTTCCTGCCGGTCGGCTTGCCGGGCGCGCTGAAAGACAATCCGTTCAGTTTCGATCCGGCCAAAGCCAAGGCCATTCTGGCCAAGGCCGGTATCACCAATGCCTCGCTGACGCTGGACGTCGAGAACAAACCGCCGTTTATTACTATTGCTCAGGCGTTGCAGGCCAGCTTTGCCGAAGGCGGCGTGAAGGTGGAACTGTTGCCGGCCGCCGGCAGCCAGGTTTATTCGCGGGTACGCGCCCGACAGCATCAGGCGGCGATCCGCCTGTGGATCCCGGACTATTTCGACGCCCACTCCAACGCCAGCGCCTTCGCCTATAACGACGGCAAGACCAGCACGGTCGCAGGCCTCAACGGCTGGCAGATCCCACAGTTGAACCAGCAAACGCTGGCGGCGGTGGCCGAAGCCGATCCCGCCAAGCGCACCGCGCTGTACACTGCCATGCAGCAAGAACTGCAACGCAGTTCGCCGTATGTCTTTATCGATCAGGCGAAAACCGAAGTGGTGCTGCGCGATAACGTCAAAGGCTATCAGCAGGGTCTGAACGCCGACATGGTCTACTACGATCGCGTCAGCAAATAACCGACTCGCGCCACGGAGCTCCACCGCCTGGTGAAATGATGATTAAGGGAGATTTTTCCCCTAAGGCCACTGGCAAAGTGCTCCCAAGTTTCGTAGTAAGGGCGCTGCATGCTGCGCCCTATCGCATAATCAATCGGTTAAATCGGGTCGACATGTTCGACCCCTACCGGTTTAACCCTTATGCGGGTTTGTCTACGGTCTGAGGGTGGCTTCCCCCCCCCTTTAATCGGCAAGCGCTCTAGCGGGGAATACGTGCGGCGTTATAGCAGGTGATATCCACTTCAACCTTGCAATCCACCACCAGATCGGCGACCGCGCAAATCCGTGCCGGGGGGTGAGCGGCAAAGAACTCGCGAAAGACTTTATTGAATGACTGGAAGTAACGCGCATCGGTCAGAATGACCTTAACGTGCACCACGTCTTCCAGGCCATATCCCGCTTCCGCCATAATATCCAGGCAGTTTTGGATCGCCAGGCGAGACTGATCGATAATCCCCCCCTCCACCACTTCGCCGTCTTTCATCGGCGTTTGGCCGGAAATGTACAACCAGCCACCGGCTTCTACCGCGCGGGAAAAGGGCAGATGCTGCCCACCGGTCCCGGTTCCGCCGTCAATGCCGTATCTTTTGATCGTCATGCCTTGCTCCTGTCGATTGTGTTGCCCTGACGGCACAAAAACCGCCCGGCACGCAGGCCGGTCACGGCCTGATGTTGATAACTCAGTACGCCGTTCACCCACACCGCGTCGATCCCTGCGGCGGGTTGCTGCGGTTGGCTGAACGTCGCGCTGTCTTTCACTTTCAATGCGTCAAACAATACCAGATCGGCGTAGTACCCTGTTTTGATCAGCCCACGCTGCGGCAGTTGATAACGCGCCGCCGACATACCGCTCATTTTGTGCACCGCCACCGTGAGCGGGAACAAACCTTCATCGCGGCTGTAGTGGCCCAGCACGCGGGGAAAAGCGCCCCACAGGCGCGGGTGCGGCATCGGATCGTTCGGCAAGCCATCCGATCCCACCATGGTCAGCGGATAGCGCAATACCCGGCGCACATCCTGCTCGTCCATGTTGTAATAAATCGCCCCCGCCGGCATCAGCCGTTTGCCGGCCTCATGCAGGCTCATTGACCAGGCCCCGGCGATGTCCCGCAAGGATTGCCCCGCCATCTCCGGGTGCGGTTCGGACCAGGTGATGACGATATCGAACTCATCGGTGATCTGTTTTAAATCCAGCGTCGATGAACTGGCGGAATAAGGGTAACAGTCGCAGGACACGTCCTGCGTCTGGCGCACCTTGTCGAACAGCTTGAGCGTTTCCTGCGTGCGGCCCCAGTTTTTCGCCCCGGCGCATTTGTGGTGCGAAATCACCACCGGCACCCGGCCATGGCGGCCAATGTGGAATGCCTCCTCCATTGCCTCGAGTATGGGCTCAAATTCAGAACGCAGGTGAGTGGTGTAAATCCCCTGCTCACCCGCCAGCTCTTCCGCCAATGCCATCACCTCTTGCGTGGGGGCAGAGAACGCCGAGGCATACGCCAGGCCGGTACTCAGACCCAAAGCGCCCTGTTGCAACGCGGCACGCAGTTGCTCACGCATGGCGCAGATTTCCTCGGCATTAGCCGGGCGAAACAGGTCGTCCATCTGGTTACTGCGCAGCGTGGTGTGCCCAATCAGCGTCGCCACATTCACCGCCGGCGTCACGGCCTCGACCTGCTGACGATAATCGGCAATCGTGGGGTAAACGAAATGCGCTTTTTCTCCCAGCAGGTTCATCGGATCGGGCACGCTGGTTTTGATCACCGCCCCGGCAGCGCTGATGCCGCAGTTGCCGACAATCACCGTTGTCACCCCCTGGGATATCTTCGGCAGCATCTCGGGCATGCGGATCACGTTGGTGTCGTCGTGAGTATGTACGTCGATAAACCCCGGCGACAGCACCCGCCCCCGGCCGTCGATCACCACCTCCGCTTCAGCCTCTATGGCTGGTGCGATCGCCGCAATCCGATCGTCTTTCACCGCCACATCGGCACGGTATTGCGGCCCGCCGCTGCCGTCGATCACCGTGACATTTTTAATCAGATACTGATACCGCATGAATCATCATCCTCAGGTTAGTGTCTTGGGGCAGCGACTCAGTCCCCCAGCGGCTGCCGATCTTCTCCTCCACGGTGACTGTCCAGCGCCAGCTTGATGCGGCGCAGACGGTCCCGGGACTGGCGTTTATTCGCCATGGCCAGCGCCGTCGCCAGCACGTCGACCATCGCCAACATGGCGTAGCGCGAAGTACTGGGTTTGTAGATGTAATCATTTTCCCGCACCACCAGCGCCAACAGCACGTCGGCCTGCGCCGCCAGCGGCGTTCCTGCCGGCGTGATGGCCACTACTTTGGCCCCGTACTGGCGGGCAATCGCCGCGCTTTCCACCACTTCCTGCGTGTAGCCGCCCAGCGACAGCGCCACCACCACATCCTGCCTGGCCACCGCCGCCGCCATCATGCGCACCAGCAAGCCGTCGCTTTGCGCGGTCACCGGCAGCCCGAGCCGAAACAGGCGGTGCTGTACCTCAGCGGCACAAATGGTCGAGCCGCCGCCCATGCCAATGGCCAGAATTTGCCGCGCGTCGCTGAGCCACTCCACCGCTTTGGCCAGCGCCGGCTCATCGATCGTCCGGCGGTTAATCGTCAGGACATTGATGATGGTTTCGTAAATCCCCTGGATCCCTTCCAGGTCCGGTTCTTCATGGATAAACCGTTGCCCCACCGCCAACGACTGCGCCAGCTTGACCTTAAGGTCACGCACGTCACGGCAGCCCAGCGTTTTGGCGAAGCGCGTGATCGAGGCCTGGCTGACGTTGGCCTGCCGGGCCAGCTCGGCAATCGGCAAAGCGGTCACCGCGTCCGCCTCGTCCAGAATGAATTGCGCGATACGTTTTTCGGCGCTGCTCAGCTCAATAAAAAGCTCTGTAATGCGCGAGATAATGTCGATATCCACACCCATCGCCTCACCCCATAGTGATTAAATTTTGTCATTTACAATGCAAGAAAACAGTGGAAGACTACACAAAAATCAGCGTTAAAAATGATATTTTGTACCCTAAAATAAAAAAATAATATTTAAAACCAATTAAAATCAAAGAAATAAATAGAGATACCCCAATTTAAAAAAGATAGAGCACCCAAAGGATAATGTTATGAAATACCAAAAAGGTTTCACCGTTACCCATAAGGCCGCCGTGCTGCGCAGTGACCCGTCTGCGCCGGCAAACCTGCTTAACGAAGATGTCTGCCTGCCGGCCGCGGTGATCAAGCTCAGCAGCCTGGAAAACAATATCGCCTGGATGCAAAACTATGCCGATGCACGCGGCGTCTCGCTGGCCCCGCACGGTAAAACCACCATGACCCCCTGGATCTTCCAGCGTCAGGTAGCCCAGGGCGCCTGGGCGGTGGGCGTCGGTTCCGCCTGGCAGGCGAAGGTGGCAATGGAGGCGGGCGTACCCCGGGTGCTGATGGCCAACCAACTGGTCGGCAAGGCCAATATGCGACTCGTTGCCGAATTGAAAGCGCAACATCCCTCCACCCTTTTCCTTTGCTGCATCGACAGCCTGAGCAATGCGCAAGCCCTCTCGGCGTTTTTCAGCCAGCATGGGCAAACCCTGGATGTCCTGTTGGAACTGGGCGTGCCCGGCGGCCGCTGCGGCTGCCGTAGCGTGGCACAAGCCGAGCAACTAGCGCAGGATATTGCCGGGCTGCCAGGGCTGCGCCTACAGGGTATCGAGCTATATGAAGGCGTGATGCACGGCGACGACGCCCAGAGTAAAATCGAACGGTTCCTGCGTGACGCCGCCGGCTTGCTGCGTGAACTGCACCGGCAACGTCTGCTCAGCGGTGAAGAAGCAATCCTCACCGGTGCGGGCTCTTCCTGGTATGACGTGGTTTGCCGCGTTTGGGGTGAAGAGTCGCTGCCGGAAAACTGCCGTCGGGTGATCCGCCCCGGCTGTTACATCACCCACGATCGGGGAATTTATCAGGACGCGCAAAATGCGGTGCTGGCCCGCGATAGCTACGCCTGCGATCTCGCGGGGGAGCTAACCTCGGCATTGGAATTGATAGCGCTGGTACAGTCGGTGCCGGAGCCGGGCCGGGTTATCGTCAATTTTGGCAAGCGAGACGCGGCTTTCGACGCCGGATTACCGCAGCCGATCGCCCATTACCGCAACGGGGTTCGGCAAGACAGCGGCGTGCAGCAGTTGACCACCCAGGGGGTTATGGACCAGCACGCCATGTTAAGCTGCCCGGCAGACTTCCCGGTGCAGGTTGGAGATATACTGGTGTTTGCCACCTCTCACCCCTGCCTGACCTTCGATAAATGGAAGACGCTGTTGGTGATTGATGATAATTACAACGTTATAGAAACCATTGAGACATTTTTCTGAGCTCGGAAAAGGATATTTCATGACCAGCCTGCCCACCGACAGCCTGCTGTCGGTGCAGAATCTTTCCCTGACGACCCCAAGGAAAGCCCCGCGAATTGATCGGGCCAGCTTCAGTATTCAACCCGGTGAATCCGTTACCATTATCGGCCCGAACGGCAGTGGGAAATCCACGCTATTGCGGCTACTGACCGGTGAGCTCAAGCCGACCGAAGGCGAAATTCTCTTTCAGGGAAAGCCCCTAGCCAGCTTAAAACCCCAGCAACGCGCCCGCGCTATCGCCTTGCTGAGCCAGCACGATGATGCGGATTTGCGGCTTAAGGTTAGCGAGTATGTGGCGCTGGGACGACTGCCCTGGCTGGCCGATCATTCGCCATCTCAACACGCGCTGATAGTTGCAAAAGCGATGGAGGAGGTGGGTATCGGCCACCTGCAACATAACCCGCTGGGCAAGCTTTCAGGAGGGGAACGCCAGCGCGCCGGGTTCGCCAGAGCATTGGCGCAGCAGCCGGTGCTGTTATTGCTTGATGAACCCACTAACCATCTCGATCCGCTGGCCCGACATCAACTGCTGTCGCTGATCCATGAAAAAAAGATAGCCACGATAAAAGTGCTGCACGATCTCGAGCTGGTGCAACCCTTTTCCGATAAGGTGATGATCATCAATGAGGGGAAAATCCTTTGTTATGGCCGCCCTGAAACGGTGCTGGAATCGGCGCACCTGCAACAGGTGTTTGGCATGAGAACGCTGCAGGTTCGTCATCCGGAAAGCGGCGAAGCTGTGCGTTTCTTCGAGGCTTTACCGACATAATCCCCGCGATATTCGCCACAACCGACAATTGTTTGATCTAACTATATTTGTCATACGAATTATTCAGGTATGTTGCCCACGTTTCCAATAAACCGGGTTATTGACTTCGGTTTTGCCGTTTTGCCCACGGGGTTACCCGAGTGGGATGACCTTCCTCCGCCCCACTGACGCCAGGCCAGACAACCGACGGTAATGCCCAATCAATAGCCTTTCGGTGCAATGAATCTGGAGTCGATGTGAAAAAGTTAACCCTCGCCGCGTTACTGGCATTCACCGCGGCAAGCGCCGGGGCCTCTGGTTTCCCGGTTACGGTGGACAACTGCGGCCAGCCCCTGACCTTTGAACGCCCGCCGCAGCGTGCCATTATTCAAGATATCAATATGTCGCAAATGGCCTTTGCCCTGCAGCTCCAGCCTTCTATCGTCGGCGTGACAGGGATCTCCGGCTGGTACAAAAACATCCCTGAATTCACGCAGCAGCAGGGAACCATTCCAGAACTGGCCGCCAAATACCCGACGATCGAAAACCTTCTCGCTGCCAGTCCAGACCTGTTCTTCGCCGGCTGGAATTATGGTCTTCGTGGGGAAGTGACCCCGCAAGCGCTGGCAAAATTCAATATCAAAACGCTGGTGCTGAGTGAAAGCTGCATCCACGTCGACAACCATCGGCCACGGGCCAGTATGGATTTGCTCTACGACGATATGATCAGGCTCGGCAAAGTCTTTGGTAAACAGGAACAGGCGGAAAAGCTGGTCGCAGGCTGGCAACGTCAGGTGGCAGATATCCATCGCAAAATTGCGACGCAGAAACCCGTCAGGGTGTTCCTTTATGATTCCGGCGAAGAAAAGCCCTACACCAGCGGGGCCTACGCCATGCCGACGGCGATTATTGAAGCCGCTGGGGCAACAAACGTGATGGATACCCTGAACACCAGCTGGGTGAACACCAATTGGGAAAGCGTGGCGGCGACAGAGCCTGAATTTATCATTCTGGTGGACTATCAGGCTGAGCCCACCGACAGCATCGATGCACGGCAGCTTTTCCTTGAACAACACCCCCTGATGAAGCAAACCCCGGCAGTGGTCCATCACCGCTATTTGAAATTGAAATACCAGGCGTTAACACCGGGGCCGGTCAATATTGAGGCGATCCACAAACTGGCTCAGGCCCTTTATCCTGCCGCTGTTAGCTGATGTCGGAAAAAATACGTTTCAGGCTGGCCTGGACCCTCGCCCCGCTGTTATTGGCAGGGTTAATCTTCGCCAATGTCGCCCAAGGCAGCGTGTCGCTCTCTCTTGCCCAGGTGTTAAGCGCGCTGGGCATCGGCCCGGGTGATGTACCCCCCATGATCAAGAGCATCGTGCTGGAACTGCGTTTGCCACGCACCTTGCTTGGGCTGCTGGCGGGGGCTGGCCTGGCGTTGGTCGGCGCACTGTTGCAAACCACAACCCGCAACGATTTGGCCGATCCCTTTCTGTTTGGCCTCTCCTCTGGCGCCTCCGCCGGCGTGGTGCTGGTGATGACCCGTCTCGGTGATAGCCTCGGGGCCTGGACGTTACCGGTGTCTTCCTTTGCCGGTGGCATGCTCTCTGCTGCCGTGGTGCTGGTTATTTTTATGACTCAATCGCAAAAAGGCACCGAAAAGCTGATTATCTGCGGGCTGGCGGTCTCTTTTTTATTCGGGGCCTTCACCAACTATCTGGTTTTTTCCGGCGATCAGCGTACCGCCAGCAGCGTACTGTTCTGGACGCTGGGCGGGCTGGGGCTGGCCCGCTGGGATAATGTGATTTTTGCCTTGATAGCGCTGCTGTTGCTGGTGGTATTGATTGCCTTGCGCTGGCGATCGCTGGACGGCTTACTGGCGGGCGAACAGACCGCCGGCACGCTGGGCATCAACACCCGCCGTTTGCGCACGGAAGTGTTTCTTTGCTGTTCGCTGGCGACGGCATTACTGGTGGCATTGACCGGGGTGATAGGATTTGTCGGCTTAATGGTTCCCCATCTGGCGCGCCCTTTTACCGGCGTACGTCACCAGCGTCTGCTGCCGTTGGTCGGGGTGTTAGGGGCCATATTGCTCTCTGCCGGCGATCTGCTGAGCCGCGTCATCACCGCCCCCCAAGAGCTGCCCATCGGGATCATTACCGCCGGGCTGGGCGGCGTTTTCGTTCTGGTGATTTTGCTGCGCCGAGCCCACTGAAGGTAAAATTTCTGCCATGCGGCTAAAGGCCACCAGCCAATCGATTGCGAAATGACAAAAATCGGCGTTTTAGCGCTTGCAGTGGACAAAGGCGCGAGTATAATGCGCGACAATTTGCCAGGAGAAAGCATGAAAAACGACGTTTGTTTTGTTAGCCACAACCGACAAAACCGACTGCCAATCGGCAGCCAACTGCCGTTGTTTCTCCTGTTGCTAAACCGATCGTTTCAAGCCCCTCGTTGAGGGGCTTTTTTTTGCCTGAAAAATCTGTTCAAAGTCCCGCGCCACGGGCACGAGTCGAGGAGAGTGAAAAATGGCCAACCCGCTGTATCACAAACATATCATCTCTATTAACGATCTCAGCCGCGAGGATCTGGAGCTGGTGCTGCGCACCGCCGCCAGCCTGAAAGCCAATCCGCAACCCGAGCTGCTAAAACACAAGGTGATCGCCAGCTGCTTCTTTGAAGCCTCGACCCGTACCCGCCTGTCGTTTGAAACCTCGATGCACCGTCTGGGCGCTTCGGTAGTGGGTTTTGCCGACGGCAGCAACACCTCGCTCGGCAAGAAAGGCGAAACGCTGGCCGACACCATCTCGGTGATTGGCACCTACGTCGACGCCATCGTCATGCGTCATCCGCAGGAAGGCGCGGCGCGCCTGGCGACCGAATTCTCCGGCGGCATCCCGGTGCTCAACGCCGGTGACGGCGCCAACCAGCACCCGACCCAGACGCTGCTCGACCTGTTCACCATTCAGGAAACCCAGGGCCGCCTGAACAACATCAATATCGCCATGGTTGGCGACCTGAAATACGGCCGCACCGTGCACTCGCTGGCGCAGGCGCTGGCCAAGTTTGAAGGCAACCGCTTCTTCTTCATCGCGCCGGACGCGCTGGCAATGCCGGCCTATATCCTGCAAATGCTGGAAGAGAAAGGCATCGAGTTCAGCCTGCACAGCAGCATTGAAGAGGTGGTCCCCGAGCTGGATATTCTCTACATGACCCGGGTGCAGAAAGAGCGTCTGGATCCTTCCGAATACGCCAACGTGAAGGCGCAGTTCGTTCTGCGCGCAGCGGATCTGGCCGGCGCACGCGCCAACCTCAAGGTGCTGCACCCGCTGCCACGCATTGACGAAATCACTACCGACGTGGACAAAACGCCGTACGCCTACTATTTCCAGCAGGCAGGTAACGGCATTTTCGCCCGTCAGGCGCTGCTGGCGCTGGTTTTAAACGCAGATTTGGCTCTTTAAGGGGGAACCGTCATGACTCACGATAACAAACTGCAGGTTGAAGCGATCAAGTGCGGCACGGTGATTGACCATATTCCGGCACAGATCGGGTTTAAGCTGCTGACGCTGTTCAAGCTGACCGCCACCGACCAGCGCATCACCATCGGCCTGAACCTGCCTTCCAACGAGCTGGGCCGTAAAGACCTGATCAAAATCGAAAACACCTTCCTGACGGAGCAACAGGCCAACCAACTGGCCATGTACGCGCCGAAAGCCACGGTTAACCGCATCGACAATTATGAAGTGGTACGCAAGCTGACCCTCAGCCTGCCAGATCACATCGACGGCGTGCTGACCTGCCCGAACAGCAACTGCATCAGCCGCAGCGAACCGGTGTCTTCCAGCTTTAGCGTGAAATCCCGCGACGGCGACGTACACCTGAAATGCCGCTACTGCGAAAAAGAGTTCGAGCATCAGGTGGTCTTGCAGGCGGACTGAGTTCGGCCGGCTGCCGGGAGATGAGGCTGTTATTCTCCCGGTGACTGCCTATAATGGGAACCCCGTAGGGGCACCGAATACCGGGCCCGACGCTACGGAGAGCCACGCAGCCCACCGCGCTGCAATTTGAAAGACGAAGGGTATATCAGGAGAAAAAATGTCACGTAACATCAGCACTGAACTCGCCCCGGCAGCCATTGGTCCTTACGTGCAGGGCGTTGATCTGGGCAGCATGATCATCACTTCCGGCCAGATCCCGGTCGATCCGAAAACCGGCGCCGTTGCCGACGACGTTGCCGCTCAGGCTCGCCAGTCGCTGGAAAACGTTAAAGCGATCGTTGAAGCTGCCGGCCTGAAAGTGGCCGACATCGTGAAAACCACGGTTTTCGTGAAAGATCTGAACGACTTCGCTACCGTTAACGCCGCTTATGAAGCTTTCTTCACCGAGCACAGCGCGCCGTTCCCGGCCCGTTCCTGCGTTGAAGTGGCCCGTCTGCCGAAAGACGTGAAAATCGAAATCGAAGCCATCGCCGTTCGTCGCTAATACCGCGACCACGCGCCCAACGGTCAGCCCAGGCTGGCCGTTTTTATTTTTAGTATTTTTATTATTTCAATTATTTTATAACGATAGACCTATCCTCCCCACATTTACAATTCCGCATTAAAAATACGTCTATAATTATTTTCGCCCGGCCAGGCTATGATTTCTTGTGATTTATTAACCAGACTAATTATCTCAGGAGAATATCCCATGGCTCAAAGCATATTGGATTATTTTATCCAACAGGTCACTTATTCCCCCGAAGCACTGGCGATCGTCAGTGACGATCAACGTATTACCTACCGACAGTTAAATGAAGCCAGCAACCAACTCTGCGGTCAGTTGCAACGGCAGGGCGTTAGCCCCGGTGATAACGTGCCATTAGTCGCGCTGCGCACGCCGGAATTGCTGATAGGTATCCTGGCGATTATCAAAGCTGGAGCAAGTTATATCCCCATCGATGCCCGATATCCTGAAAAAAGAATTCTGGATATTGTCAGACAAAGCGGGTCAAAAGTAATCATATTGAGTAACTTATCAATTACTTTTGAAATAAATAACCCCGATGTGAAAATCATTACCATTGATAATATTACATCAGATAAACTGGTGCCTTTTGAATTAATAAATCCCAAGAGTGATGCAACGGCTTATATTATTTTCACCTCTGGCACTACCGGCAAGCCCAAGGGAGTGATGATTGAACATCATTCACTGTTGAATATTATTCTCTGGCATAATCAAAAATTCGCCATGAGCCATGAAAGCCGTTCCACGCTGATAGCCGGTATCGGCTTTGATGTGGCCCAGTGGGAAATCTGGGCAGCATTGCTCAGCGGCGGCACGCTGTATTTGCCGCAAGAAGAGACCCGACTGCAGCCCTCTGCCCTGCTCAACTTCTTCGCAGACCACCAGATCACCCATGCATTCGTGCCCACGGTGTTGGTGGCTGAAATCGTCGGCGCGCCACAGCCGGAAAACCTGGCGCTGCGCTACCTGTTTACCGCCGGGGAAAAACTCAACCCGATCGATCTCCGTGGAGTGAGTTACCCCTTGGTGGATTACTACGGCCCCACTGAAGCGACCATCTTCGCCACTTGGAATCGGGTCACTTGTGCAACACAAAACTCGGCCGCGACTATCGGTCGACCGGTGGCAGACACCGAGATTTTCATTCTCGACGATCATCTGCAACCGGTGAGTGGCCAACAGGCTGGCGAGCTTTATATCAGTGGCCGTTGCCTGGCTCGTGGTTACCTGAATGACCCACAGCTCACCGCAGAAAAGTTTATTACCCCGGTGCATTTTGCCGGTAAACGCCTCTACCGCAGCGGCGATCGGGCACGCTGGCTACCGGATCAACGCATTCAATACCTCGGGCGTCTAGACGACCAGATCAAAATCCGCGGTAACCGCGTGGAACTGGGCGAAATAGAAAGCGTTATGGTGCAGGTTGCGGGAGTGAAGGCGGCTGTCGCTATCGCCACCCAACCCCAGGATCCTGCAAACAAACAGATTGTGGCGTTTTTGGCGGCTGACAATGACGACGGCGAGTTGGTCGAACGTGTGAAGCAGCAACTGAAAGAAATGTTACCTTCATACTTCCTGCCCGCCAGCTTCCTGGTGATGGAACGCATGCCGATCAATGCCAATGGTAAAACCGATAAGGCCGCGCTGTTGGCCCTTTCCCGCACGGATCAGCCTCCGGCAGCAGAGACGCTGACCGGCAGCCGGCAGATCATTGCCGCTATTTGGAGCCAGGTATTGGGGACGGCGAATATCCGCGCCGAAGACAACTTTTTCGACATCGGCGGCCATTCACTGCTGGCAGCAAAGCTGGCGACGGCCATCGATAACAAAATCGGAGTCAAAGTCTATGTGCGCGATATTTATGAATATCCGACGATAAACCGTCTGTCGCAGGCGCTGGATGAACGCAGCGGCCATGCACTGCCGACGGTGGACAGCGAACCGGTACGTGCTCTGCAAGACGACGTTTGGCTACCTGCAGATATCACCATCAACCCGGATTATGATGTGCGACAGGTCAGCGACCCCAAAGCCATTTTACTCACCGGCGCCACCGGCTTTGTCGGTGCGCATCTGCTGGCAGAGTTGCTCGCCACAACCCGTGCCGAGTTGTATTGCCTGGTGCGGCAGCGCAGCCGGATATCCCCGCAGCAACGACTCAACGAGATCCTGAATCGCTATCAGATTACTTTATCCGCCGAGCAGTACGCGCGCGTCCATCTGATCCCCGGCGACGTGGCCGAGCACGATTTCGCCCTGTCACCGGAGCACTTCCGTGAACTCAGCCAGCGGATCGATATCATTTATCATTCGGCAAGTGCGGTGAACTTTATCCAGCCCTATTCTTATATGAAACGCGATAATGTGCAGGGCCTGCGCGAAATCATTCGTTTTGCCGCGTACCGGCGCACCAAACCACTGATGTTGATGTCGACGATTTCGGTCTACAGCTGGGGGCACTTGCATACCGGCAAACGGGTGATGCTGGAAAGTGACGACATAGATCAGAACCTGCCGGCGGTGATCACCGATATCGGCTACGTCCGCAGCAAATGGGTAATGGAGAAAATTGCCGATCTGGCGGCATCGCAAGGCTTGCCGCTAATGACCTTCCGTCTGGGGTACGCCACCTTCCACAGCCGAACCGGCGTCAGCGCCAGCTACCAATGGTGGGGACGGCTAGTCAAAACCTGTATCACCAGCGGCACCCTGCCGGTGTTGCAAGACCTGCGCGAGGGCCTGACGACGGTGGACTATATGACCCAATCCATTGCCCATATCACTCGCAACCCTCAGGCGTTAGGGAAGAAATTCAACCTGATCCACCAGCACCAGAATAACCTGACGCTGCAGGCCTTCTTCAGCCTGCTGGAGCGCGAGTGTGGCTACCGTTTCCGACAGCTGCCTTTCGACCAATGGCGAGCACAGTGGGAACACGACGCTAATGCACCGCTCTACCCGTTGCTCAGCCTGTTCAGGGACAATATGGTGAATGGGCAATCGACAGTGCAGCTCTACCAAAATACCTACCAATGGGATTGCAGCAACCTGCAGCATTTCCTGCGGCACAGCGGGATCGAAGAACCACGGTTTACCCGGCAAATGCTACTGAATTATCTGCGGCAGTCTATCGGCACTTCGCAGCAAGCATTGCAGGTATAAATACCAGGGCGGGTCTTCAGGGCCCGCCCGCGTCCTTTGCACGGTGAGTTGCGCCATCACTGCTCATAGCCAACCCACACGCGCCGCAGTTTTGCCCCGTTTTAAGGCAGCGCCCGCTTGGGTTGCACCCAAAGCGGGCCATTTCCTGCCGCGAGCCGGCGTTTTCGCGCCATTTTCGCCCCTTTATCACCTTGGCACATTTTATGCTGGTTCTGTATACAGCCTGCAATGTCGACGAGGTGATGATGCTAAATATCGATCTGTCTGCTTCACCGTTTTTTGATGAGATGCTTCTGGCTGAGGGTAAGCACCGGGGTCACTACGAGGCTTACTGGCATTGGCTGCAACAGGCTGACCAAAAGGCCATTCAACGCAAGAGGGAAGAGGCTGCACTGCTGTTTCACCGGGTGGGGATTACCTTTAACGTTTATGGTGAGGATGATGGCGCTGAGCGCTTGATTCCGTTCGACAGCGTACCGCGCATCATACCCGCCAGCGAGTGGGCGATGCTCGATCGCGGTATTCGCCAGCGCGTACAGGCGCTTAACGCCTTTCTGCACGATATTTACCATCAACAACACATTCTGAAAGCCGGGATCATTCCGGCGGAACAGGTGCTGGCCAACGATCAATATCAACCCTGCATGCAAGGGGTCGATCTGCACCGCAATATTTACGCGCACATCGTTGGCGTGGATATGGTGCGCAACGGTGACGGCCAGTATTACGTGCTGGAAGACAACCTGCGCACCCCGTCCGGCGTTTCCTATATGCTGGAAAACCGCAAAATGATGATGCGCCTGTACCCGGAGCTGTTCGCTCAGCAACGCATCGCGCCGGTGGAGCGCTACCCGTCGCACCTGCTGCAAACCCTGCGTGAAAGCTCGCCGATCAACGATCCTACCGTGGTGGTGCTGACGCCGGGCCGCTTCAACAGCGCCTACTTCGAACACAGCTTCCTGGCGCAGCAGATGGGGGTTGAGCTGGTGGAAAGCGCCGACCTGTTCGTCAAGGACGGGGCGGTCTTTATGCGCACCACCGCCGGGCCTTGCAAGGTGGATGTGATCTACCGCCGGGTGGACGACGCCTTCCTCGATCCGTTGGCATTCCGCCCGGATTCGATGCTCGGCGTGCCGGGCCTGCTGTCGGTATACCGCGCCGGCAACGTGGTGCTGGCAAACGCCATCGGCACCGGCGTGGCCGACGACAAGTCAATTTATCCGTACGTGCCGGACATGGTGCGTTTCTACCTGCAGGAAGAGCCGATCCTCAATAACGTGCCCACCTGGCAATGCCGCCACAAGAATGAACTGTCGTACGTGCTGGCGAACCTGGAACAGATGGTGGTGAAGGAGGTGCACGGTGCCGGCGGCTACGGCATGCTGATCGGCCCGGCGGCGACCAAAGACGAAATCGCTCACTTCCGCAGCCTGCTGCTGGCCAAGCCGCATAACTACATTGCGCAAAATACGCTGGCGCTGTCGACCTGCCCGACCTTCGTCAACGACGGCCTGGCGCCGCGACATATCGATTTACGGCCGTTCGCCCTCAGCGGCGCGGAAATCCGCCTGGTGCCAGGCGGCCTGACGCGCGTGGCGCTGGCGCAAGGCTCACTGGTGGTCAACTCGTCGCAAGGCGGGGGAACCAAGGATACCTGGGTGTTGGAGGACGACGCATGCTGAGCCGAACTGCCAGTGAACTCTATTGGATGGCCCGCTATCTGGAGAGGGCGGAAAGCATCGCCCGGGTGCTCGACGTCACCAACAAGCTGTCGATGATGCCGATCCGCGACAGCGAGGATCAGGATCTGCAGGTGCCGCTCAATCTGACCAGTACCGGGCAGCTGTATGCCGCCGCCTACCCCGACCTGACGATGGCCAATCTGGTGAGCTTTTTTGCGCTCGACAGCCGCAACCACAGCAGCATTTACAGCTGCCTGCAAATGGGCTGGAACAACGCCCATGCGGTGCGCGGCAGCCTGTCTTCCGAGGTCTGGGAATGCATCAACGCCACCTGGATCGAAATGAAGCTGATCCGCCGTCAGGGCATAGGATCTGTGGGCGCGGATGGCTTTTTCGACTGGGTGAAGGAACGTTCTCACCTGTTTCGCGGTGCGATGTTCGGCACTTTGCTGCGCAGCGACGCCATGTGCTTTATCCGCCTCGGTACCCTGCTGGAGCGCGCAGACAGCACTGCCCGTCTGTTAGGGGTCAAGAACTCGCTGATGGACAGCGACGGCGACCCGGTGCGCGAATATTACCGCATGGACACGCTATTGCGGGCAGTGAGCGCACGCGAAGCCTACCACAGCATCTACAAGCAGCAGCTCAGTCGGGACACCATTGCCGAACTGATGATCCTGCGTAATGAAATCCCCCGCTCCCTGCTGGCCTGCGTCGACGATCTGGTGCAACAGCTGGAGCAAATTGGCGGCAACAGTGCCAATCAGCCGCGCCGGCTGGCGCATACGCTGCACGCCGAGCTGCGCTTTAGCAGCATGAAAGATCTGAACAAGGTCGGGTTGAACGACTGGCTGGACGCGTTTCTCGGCCAGATTGGCGGCATCGCGGAGAGCATCCACCACACTTATCTGGAGGCGCAATGAAACTGAACATTGAGCACAACACCCACTATACCTATGCCCAGCAGGTGCAGCGCAGCACTCAGTATCTGCGCCTGACGCCGCAGGATTCGGAGCATCAGCGCATCATTTCATGGCAGTTGACGCTGCCGGAAGATGCCGTGTGCACCACCGATGCCTTCGGCAACGTGCTGCACGTGCTGACGCTGGATCACCCGCACCAGGCCATCAGCATTCAGGCCCACGGCGTGGTGGAAATTGAAGACGGTGCCGAAGATCAGGTGATGGGGCATTTGTCGCCGCTGGTCTTCCTGCGCCACAGCCCGCTGACCCAACCCGACAGCGCGATCCAGGCCTTCGCCCTGCGCTACTACCAGCCGCAGGCGGTGCTGGACGGGCTGGAAAATCTGATGGGCGAGCTGCTGCTCAAAATGCCGTACACCCCAGGGTCGACCAGCGTCACCGACAGCGCGGCCCAGGCATTCGCGACCGGCACCGGCGTCTGTCAGGATCATACCCACGTATTTTTGGCCTGCTGCCGCAGTCTGAACATTCCGGCGCGCTATGTCAGCGGTTATCTATATAGCGAGGACTCGGCCCACGTCGCCACCCACGCCTGGGCCGAGGCCTGGGTCGACGACCGCTGGCACAGCTTTGACGTCACCAACAATACCCGACTGCCGAATCAACACCTTAAGCTGGCGGTAGGCATCGACTATCTCGACGCCTGTCCGGTACGCGGGATGCGGCTCGGCGGTGGCTGCGAGAACATGCAGACCATCGCCGAAGTGCAGATGATGCCAACCGGCCAGTAGCCTCTTGCCGAAAACCAAGGTTTACGGCACGCTGGCGGTTGGCGGCGTGCCAGTATCGTTTTGAGGGATTGTGGTATGACCTATTGTGTGGCCATGCGCTTGTCTTCCGGGCTGGTCTTTGCTTCCGATTCACGCACCAATGCCGGCGTGGATCATATTTCCACCTTCCGCAAACTGCACGTGTTTCAGCAGGACGGTGAACGCATGCTGGTGTTGCAAAGCGCCGGCAACCTGGCGACCACTCAGAGCATCATCAGCCTGTTACAGCGCCGCAGCAAAGATCCCGAACGCCTGAACCTGCTGAACGCACCGAGCATGTACGAAGCCGCCACGCTGGTGGGCGAAACGGTGCGGGAAGTGATCCAACGCGACAGCGAAGCCCAGCAAAGCGGCAGCACGACCGATTTCAGCTGCAGCCTGCTGCTCGGTGGCCAGATCAGCGGTGAAGAGATGCGGCTATTCCATATTTACCCGCAGGGTAATTTTATCGAGGCCACCCGCGATACGCCCTATTTCCAGATTGGCGAAAGCAAATACGGCAAACCGATTATCGATCGGGTACTGAGCTACGACACCCCGCTGGAACAGGCGATGCAGTGCGCGCTGATCTCTCTGGATTCGACGCTGCGCAGCAATCTGTCGGTCGGCCTGCCGCTCGACGTGATGATCTACCCGCGCGACAGCTTTAGCAGTGCGCAGCAGTACCGTATCACCGAAGATCACCCGCATTTTAGCGCCATCCGTAAAGGCTGGGGCGAAGGGCTGGTCAGTATTTTCAAACAGTTGCCGCCGTTGCAACTGTAGGTTTTGAGGGCTCAGCATGCTGAGCCCCTACATATGCAGAGCCCTACATACGCTGAGCCCTACACATGCTGAGCGCTACATATACTGACTTACCTCATTCGATAACGCTGGCGCGCAAAAGCGCTTCCAGCGGATAGACCGCCGCAATCACCACTTCGTCGCGTATCTGCGCCGCCGCGTCCAATTGCTGCTGTATCTGCGTCGCTTCTGCCTTGCTCAGCGGTTTGCCCTGTTGATAACGCTCCAACAGCATCAATCCCAGCGTGGACAGCGCGCCGACATCCTGCGCCACCGGTGCCAGATCCTGCATCAGCCGGTTACCGGCAATCACCGTTTTTACCGGTGCGGTATTGAGCTGCCAGCGTTGTAAACGTTCGCGCAACGCCTGCGCCGCCGCCCGATCGTTGCGGTCCTTCACTAACGCCGCAACCTGCATGCCCATCTCGCGCACCGCGTTGCTTTCCGCTGGCAGTGCGTCGGCAAAACGGTTCAGCGGTTCGAACTGGTGATAGTTACCGGCTTTGAATTTCAGATGCTGTCGAGTGTAGTACTGGCCCGGCTCCACCGCTTCGGCCAAGGTTTGCAGCGGTGCTATCGTCACGCTGTTTGCCAACCGGGTGAACTCGCGTGCGGTTTCCGCATGCTGTTGCAACCCCACCGACACCACCGACCAGGCATCGACTGCCGCCAGCCTGCGGTACATATTATTTTCATCGGTCACGTCCTGCGCAGACCACAAGCGCTCCGCCACCGCGAACCCACGCGGCCAGAGTTTGAGATCGAGGATCGGCGCCCTGATGTTTTCAGCCCACAGCGCCGCCTCGCCGCCGAGAATATTGGCCTGCTGCTTCGTCTCCGGCACCACCGGCATCTTGCCCACCGGGATCGCCGTCAGCTTGCTGCCAGTAGTCGGGTAACGCACGTTGCCCACCAGCGTATAGCCGCTGAGCTGGTCCTGGCTCAGGGTAAATACCGGGCGGGTATCCCCCATCCAGCTGTCGAGCCGGAAGCTCACCTGCTGCGGAGAACGCCAGACGATTTCGTGCAGCGCACGGCGCGATTTACCGTTGAAATCGATAAAACCCCGCCAGCCCTGCTTGCCTTCAATCAGGGTAAAACTGCCTTCTACCGCGCTGCCCTTCAGCCGCGGCATGCTGAACTGCCAGCTTTGCGCCTTTTCATCCGGCTGTACCTCAGTGTCGACGCCCAGCGGCTGCGGCAGGATCTCATTGCGATAGTGATAGGCCGCGCTTTGCGGTTGATCGAGGTAAAAACCGGTAGACAGAATGCCCTGGTAACCGTCCTGTGCGCTGGCGCCGAGCGAGTCCTGCCCCTGCCAGGACTGGATGACAATGCTGCGCGGCAGCGACGGATGATAGATCTCATCCCAACCCACCATCTGACGCTGATGCTGCTCGAGGATTTTCTCCAGCTTCTGATTGAAGTAGGCCTGCAGCGCATGGGTGTCCGCCAACTGGTGCTGCTGCATAAAGGCCTGAATGGTTTTGGATTGCTTCCACTGGCTGGCATCAACCTCATCACCGCCAATGTGCAAATAAGGATCGGGGAAGATCGCAGCCAATTCGCCAATGATGGCGTCAACAAACCGATAAACTTCATCGCGGGTCGGATCCAGCGTCGGCAAATGCACACCCCACTTGCGCTCCATCGAATACGGGCCCGGCGCGCTCATCAATTCCGGGTAGGCCACGGCGATACTGGAAGCATGGCCAGGCAGATCGATTTCAGGTACTACCCGGATACCGCGCGCGCTAGCGTAAGCCACTACCTGTTGCATCTGTTCGCGAGTATAGAACTGGCCGTCGCTGGCCTGCTGCTGCAGTTTAGGATAGCGCTCGGAGGCAAAGCGCCAGCCCTGATCGTCGGTCAGGTGCCAGTGGAACACGTTGAGTTTGGCCGCCGCCATGCCGTCGAGCTGACGCAGAATGTCCGCCAACGGCAGGAAATGACGTGCCGAATCCAGCAGCACACCGCGCCACGGGAAACGCGGTACGTCGGTAATGCTCACCAACGGCAGGAAAGTGTTCTGCCCGTCGGTCTGCACCAATTGCAGCAGGGTTTCCATGCCGCGCAACGCGCCGAAACGGGTATTGGCTGCCAGCGTTACCCCCTGCGGCGTCACCGTCAATTTATAGCTTTCATCGCTTCCCGGCAGCGGCTGCGCCGCCACCTTATCTTTGATATTCACCTTGATGACCACGCCCGCGGCCTTTTCGGCCTGCGGCACCAGTGTCCAGCCGGTTTGCAGCTCAATACGTTGGCGCCAGCGCTGCAGCGCATCGTCCAGATCGTCCCCCTGCAGGCTAATCGACAAACGGTGATCCAACACCAGCTTGCCCGCCGGCTGAGTCAGTTCAACCTGCTGCGGCCAGGGCATTAGCGGCAGATCGCCGGCCGGCTGCGCCAGCGCGCCCAGGGAAAGCAATAACGATGAAGCCAGTAGCGTATAACGCAAAGTTCTGTGCATCAGAAATTCCTCAGAGGAAAAAATATCAATTGCTCCCCCAACGAATTTCAAATTACCGCCAGGCGGCAAGCGTCTGAATCCCTGGGAGCTTAGATTTGCTAAGTGACTAGGGTGAGGACGTGCAGCCAACAACGCGGTAGTTTGAAAGGCAAAGGGGAAAACAGCTAAGCTGTAAATAAAGACTGAGCACAGGACAGATGTCCAACGACAAGGGTGAAAAGCCGGGTTGGATCACAGATGCCCCTCTTCCAGGCGAAAGAGGGGCGCAGCGATTACTGCCAGCCGTAACGGCGCACAAACCAGCCTTTCACGCACTGGGTCAGCACCATATAGCCAGTCAGGATCAGCACCAGCCACGGGAAGTAGCCGAGCGGCAATGCCTGCAGCTGCAGGAATCCGGCCAACGGCGAGAAGGTCAGGCCGATGCCGGTAACGATGACCAGCAGTGTCATCATGCACAGCGGCCATGAAGGACGGCTCTGGATAAACGGTATTTTGCGCGTGCGGATCATATGCACAATCAGCGTTTGCGACAGCAACCCCTCCACGAACCAGCCGGACTGGAACAGCGTCTGCATTTCAGGCGTATTGGCCTTGAAAACCCACCACATCAGGCTGAAGGTCAGCACGTCGAAGATCGAACTGATCGGCCCGAAAAACACCATAAAGCGTCCAATATCGCCGGAGTTCCAGCGTTGTGGCTGAGTAATCTGATCGTCGTCGACATTGTCGAACGGAATGGCGATCTGTGAAATGTCATACATCAGGTTCTGGATCAACAGGTGCAGCGGCAACATCGGCAGGAAAGGCAAAAAGGCGCTGGCAATCAGCACGCTGAAGACGTTGCCGAAATTGGAGCTGGCGGTCATCTTGATGTACTTGAGCATGTTGGCAAAAGTACGACGTCCCTCGATAACCCCCTGCTCCAGCACCATCAGGCTTTTTTCCAGCAGGATGATGTCCGCCGCTTCCTTGGCGATATCCACGGCGGAGTCCACCGAAATACCGATATCCGCCGCACGCAGAGCGGGCGCATCGTTGATGCCGTCCCCCATAAAGCCGACCACGTGGCCCTGCTGGCGCAATAGCTTGACGATGCGTTCCTTATGCAGCGGCGTCAGCTTGGCGAACACCGTGGTACGCGCCGCAGCCTGCGCCAGCTGTTCGTCGTTCATCTGTTCGATTTCACTGCCGCGCAATACGTGATCCGCCGCCAGCCCGACGTCTTTGCACACCTTCGCCGCCACCAGCTCATTGTCACCGGTAAGGATCTTCACCGTGACACCGCTGTTTTTCAGCGCCGCCAACGCCGGCGCCGTGCTCTCTTTAGGCGGATCGAGGAAGGCCACGTAGCCCTCGAGGATCAAATCCGACTCGTCGGCCACGCTGTATTCATGGGCCTGGGCCGGCAAGATCTTGTTGGCCACCGCCACTACGCGCAACCCTTGCTGGTTGAGATCGTCGGTGATGCGCCGAATTCGCGCCAGCAGCGCTTCGCTGAGCGGGATCACCTCATCTTCCTGCCGCACATGGCTGCAAATCGCCAGCATCTCTTCCAGCGCGCCTTTGCAGATCAGTTCGTGATATTGCGCGTCTTTGGCCACCACCACCGACATACGGCGCCGTTCAAAATCAAACGGGATCTCATCCACTTTACGGTAATGCTGCAACGCATCCGGCTGGTGGTTTTGTTCCGCGCAGCTCAGCACTGCTACGTCGAGCAGGTTTTTCAAGCCGGTCTGGTAGAAGCTGTTCAGCCAGGCGTAATGCAGTACGCGATCGCTGGCGGCACCGAACACGTCGGTGTGGCGCTCCAGCACGATTTTATCCTGGGTCAGGGTGCCGGTTTTATCAGTGCACAAAACGTCCATGGCGCCAAAGTTTTGGATAGCATCCAGACGTTTGACGATCACTTTCTGCCTGGACAGTTTCACTGCCCCTCTGGCCAGCGTTGAAGTGACGATCATCGGCAGCATTTCCGGGGTCAGCCCCACCGCCACCGACAGCGCAAACAGCGCCGCTTCCCACCAGTCACCCTTGGTGTAGCCGTTGATCAACAAAACGATCGGCGTCATCACCAGCATAAAACGGATCAGCAGCCAACTGACCCTGCTGATGCCGGTCTGGAAGGCGTTCGGCTGTTCATCCTGGCTGATGACCCGCTGCGCCAACTGGCCAAAGTAGGTGCCGCCGCCGGTACCGATCACCATCGCCAGCGCGGTGCCGCTGACCACGTTGGTGCCCATAAAGCACAGGTTCTGGCACTCCAACGGATCTTCTGCCTGTTCGCGCAGCTCGGCGATTTTCTCTACTGGCAGAGATTCGCCGGTCAACGCCGCCTGGCTGATAAACAGATCCTTGGCCGACAGCACGCGCAGATCCGCCGGGATCATATCTCCTGCCGCCAGTTTGATGATGTCACCCGGCACCAGTTGAGAGATCGGCAGTTCAAGGTGTTCGCTTTTCCCGGACAATGCGTCGCTACGGATCACCGTGGCGGTGTTGCTGACCATCGCCTTCAGCGCGTCCGCCGCCCGATTGGATCGCGCTTCCTGAATGAAATTCAACAACGTGGAGATCACCACCATCAGTGCGATCACCAGTGCGCCCGTCAGATCTTCCGTCGCGTAAGAGATCATGCCAAGCGCGGTCAGCAGCAGGTTGAACGGGTTGCGATAGCAGTGCCACAGGTGCTGCCACCAGGCTTCTTTTTGCTGATCGTCGATGACGTTCTCGCCGCAGCGTTCGCGCACCCGCTCAGCCTCATGGGCAGTGATGCCTTCTGGGTGGCTGTGAAAACGCAGATACAGATCGGTGACGTCGGCCGCGGCGCATTCCAGCCGCTGCTGTGCCAATCCGGCGGGCAACCCTTGCGCTTTGCCGCCAAGGCTGTCCAACAGGCTATCGCGGTGCACCAAACGGCGCGGTAAATTGCGGCTGAGCATGCCCAACAGCTGACGGGGAATATTTTTCAGTTTCATTATTTTGCACCTCGTCGCCCATTGCCTCCCGGCAGCGGGTGAACGCGGGATCGCTCCCAACCGGGCTTTTGGATGTGCCAAAAAGCCTCTGCCGGGGCAGATCCTGTTTTTTTAAAAGCAGCAGGAGCGAACGACGGGCGTGCGCTACCGGTTACCGTTTACTTCACCGGTAAAACAGCAGCGCAAAGCGAGCAGGTTTTACCGGATCACCGAGTGGGTGTCTAACGGGGTCGGATCGGGATCCATACGGGTGATAACCTCCGGTAAATGAAAAGATCGAACGACAAGAGCGGCCGTTCAGCGCAGCACATAAATCCCTGCATAGCGTCAAGATCCGTTGCGGAAAATAAGCTATGCTGACGGGCATTCAGCGTAGGCCGCCAGTCTACGCCTTTTAACCTCAACGAAAAGTAAACCATGCAAAACCGGCTGACCATCAAGGACATCGCACGCCTGAGCGGCGTAGGCAAATCCACCGTATCACGCGTGCTGAACAACGAAGGCAGCGTGAGCCCGCAAACCCGCGAACGGGTGGAAGCGGTGATCCGTCAGCAGGGGTTTACCCCGTCCAAATCGGCGCGCGCCATGCGCGGCCAGAGCGATAAAGTGGTCGGCATCATCGTTTCCCGTCTCGATTCGCCATCCGAGAACCAGGCGGTACGCACCATGCTGCCGCTGCTGTATCAGCACGGTTTCGACCCTATAGTGATGGAAAGCCAGTTTGAAACCCGGCTGGTGGAAGAGCATCTGCATGTCCTTCAACAGCGCAACGTCGACGGGGTGATCCTGTTTGGCTTCACCGGCCTGACGGCGGCCATGCTCAGCCCATGGCAAGAAAAGATGGTGGTGCTGGCGCGGGAATACGACGGTTTTTCCTCGGTGTGCTACGACGACGACGGCGCCGTACGGCTGTTGATGGAACGCCTGCACCAGCAGGGGCATCGCCATATCAGTTATTTGGGGGTGCAACTGTCGGATGCCACCACCGGTTTGCGCCGCCACCAGGCCTATCTGGACGCCTGCCGCAAACGGGGTATTTCCCCCCATGTGGCCTTGGGTGAATTGAGTTATCAGAGCGGCTTCCAGCTGGCTGCCTCAGCCATCGAACCACAGACCACCGCGCTGGTGTGCGCCTCCGACACCATCGCCCTCGGCGCCATCAAATACCTGCAACAGCAGCATATTACGCCGCTGCAGGTGTGCGGCATCGGTAACACCCCGTTGCTTAACTTCTTGTTCCCCGAAACGTTCTCGGTCGATCTCGGCTACGGCAGCGCCGGACTGCAGGCTGCGCAACAGCTGCTGGGCCAGCTCAGCGGCGAACAGGGTATCCGTCAGATCATCGTGCCAAGCAAACTCGCCTGACGGCGGGTGGGTTTGTTTACCCGGATAAATTCCCCAGCCTGAAATACCCTGTTGGTGCTCACACCCAGTGAGCGTCACTTCATCGCTATTTTTTTTGTCTCCGCCACCACACAACAACCGGTAGTCGACCGCCTTCACCCATCTAATTAAATTACTGTTCATACATACAGTTATCGCTGTGTGTTTTAGCGGTTTTTCAGCACACGGAATGTGTACCTCCCCAGACCTGCCATTCAGGGGCAACGGAGGTAAGGGTGAACTGCAGCCCACCGATATCGACAAGCGTTTTTACACCCATGAGATCAGGGAGCTTGAAAGATACCGTAATCTAGATGTTGAAGATGGCAAACTTCCCTATAATTCTGGGGAGGTATGGAATAATACTCACACGGCAACTTTAGAGGATTATCAATTAGGTAATGATGAGGCTCTTTTATATACACGAGAAGCTTTAGAGGCTGCTGAAGAACAAGATTTGAGGATGTTAAAATGATTGATCTAGAACGCTTAGCGAACGAAGAAAAAATTTCTGATGTCATTGCCTTTTTAGTAAGAAGAGAAGGCGGATTTGGTTACCAACAAATGGACAGGTTCTTTAGTCGCCACAATTTTTCAGTAATTGAAAATGGTGAGTTTATGCGAGCATTCGAACAATTACGTCAGAATGGTGTTGTGATGTGGGGAGATAAAATGCTTGTTAAAAAAGGCCCCAACTGGAAAGAGCCAAAATTCGTGACCGAGAAAAAATACGGCATCGAATAACATTCTGCGTTTTACAAAAAATTAATTTTCAGCAAAGCCCAACAATTTCTCATTTGTTGGGCTTTTTAATTAATACAATCGTCTTATTCTGTCCATTTATTTATTCTCCCCATGCCGGTACCTATGTCAGACATGCGGACAGCATTGTTGTTACGACCTTCCCTGCAGACGTCGTCCAGGATTTACAGGATTTTATCTTGTGGCAGCCGGATGCGACGGAAACAGGCGTTGAAGCTCTCTATGTGATGGTCAGTGATCCACTTGACTCTGGGCGTTTTACGCGTAAACAATTGGACAAGAAATTTAAGCATGCTAGTGATTTTGGTATTGCCGACACGAAAAAAAATAGAGTAACGTTGACTCAATATCGCGACGCAATTGAAGCACACTTGAAGGATAGAGATACTGTGAAAAAAGGAACATATCGACGAAACACGAGCTCAACTGTGTATTTTAATCCGAAATCAATGAATGTCGTTATTCTTAAGGCTGATAGGAGTTTCTTGTCAGCATGGAAAATAGACCCAACGGAAGAGAACGGCAGGATATATTTAGCATCGGGGGTATTATGAGTAGAGTTAAACTAATAGAAATTGGTAAGAAATTCATAGAAAATAAAATCAGCGCCGAAACTTTCGCAGAAGAAATAGTGATTTCAAGACGTGGGCTATATGGTGTGGAAGAACCGAACAAATCTATAGATATGTGTGGTGGTGAACTATTTATTTTGGCGGATTGTTTTAACCCTGATTCTGACCGTGACAGTTATGAGTTGGACGAATCAGAATTAAAGAAAGAAGTCAAAGCGACCCTGGAGAAATTCAATCTTCTTTAATCTATCGAATGGCCTTATGTCTATGCATTAAACAAAACCCAACAAACGAAACTTTGTTGGGCTTTGTTCATTAATAAAATATTCTTACCCTACTTACTTATCCTATTTTTGCCCCTCTCCTCTGAAGAGATAACTCGTGAAGAGGCAACCAGACTGGATAAAATTACGTTCCCAGCAATGGGAGGCGTACCTGCCCAGACCATACTGGTCAATCCGGTACCGACTGGCCCTGCGGCACCGTCACATACAGGCAATGGTTCATCGGTCCCCAAGACGCCTGTGAATACCGGTACCTATGTCAGACATGCGGACAGCATTGTTGTTACGACCTTCCCTGCAGACGTCGTCCAGGATTTACAGGATTTTATCTTGTGGCAGCCGGATGCGACTGAAACAGGCGTTGAAGCTCTCTATGTGATGGTCAGTGATCCACTTGACTCTGGGCGTTTTACGCGTAAACAATTGGACAAGAAATTTAAGCATGCTAGTGATTTTGGTATTGCCGACACGAAAAAAAATAGCGTAACGTTGACTCAATATCGCGACGCAATTGAAGCACACTTGAAGGACAGAGATACTGTAGAAAAACGAACCTATCGACGGTAAAAGGGATCTAAGGTGTTCTTTAACACTAAAACAAACAATGTCGTCGTTCTCGATAAGGATGGAGATTTCATTTCTGGATGGAATTTAATCTCTGATTCCCCACAATATAATAGTTATATTAAGACAGGGGTTTTATAATGAGTAAAAAACTAATCAACTTAGCTAAAAAGCTAGTGTCATCACAACTAACTGCTGATGACTTCGAGTCACAATTCTTTAAATTATGGCGAGAAGAAGGAAAATCAGGGCAATTAGCTAAAGATAGTAAAAATGTTGGTGAGTGTGCATCTGAGATTTTCATCCTTGCAGACTGCTATACTTCCGTTCCAGATCGAAGAGAAAGTGAATTGGACTCCGATGGGTTAAAGAAAGAAGTCAAAGCGACCCTGGAGAAATTCAATCTTCTTTAATCTATCGAATGGCCTTATGTTTATGTATTAAACAAAGCCCAACAAACGAAACTTTGTTGGGCTTTGTTCATTAATAAAATATTCTTACCCTACTTACTTATCCTATTTTTACCTCTCTGCTCTGAAGAGATAACTCGTGATGAGGCAACCGGGCTGGATAAAATCACGTTGCCAGCAATGGGAGGCATACCTGCCCAGACCATACTGGTCAATCCGGTACCGACTGGCCCTGCGGCACCGTCACATACAGGCAATGGTTCACCGGTCCCCAAGACTCCGGTGCATACCGGCACCAATGTCAGGCAGGCGGACAGCATTGTTGTTACGACCTTCCCTGCAGACGTCGTCCAGGATTTACAGGATTTTATCTTGTGGCTGCCGGATGCGTCTGAATCAGGCGTTGAAGCTCTCTATGTGATGGTCAGTGATCCACTTGACTCTGGGCGTTTTACGCGTAAACAATTGGACAAGAAATTTAAGCATGCTAGTGACTTTGGTATTGCCGACACGAAAAAAAATAGCGTAACGTTGACTCAATATCGCGACGCAATTGAAGCACACTTGAAGGACAGAGATACTGTGAAAAAAGGAACATATCGACGGGAAAAGGAATCTAAAGTTTACTTCAACCCCAAAAATATGAGGGTTGTAATCATAAAAGCCAATGGCGATTTTCTCTCCGGATGGAAAATAAACCCCGATGCGGATAATGGTCGAATTTATTTAGAGACAGGTGACTTATGAACAAAATGGCGATAATTGAATTAGCCAGGGATTTTTTGAACTCAAAAGTTAATGCACTTAAATTTTCTGAAGAAATATGTATTGAAAGACGTAAATTATATGGAATTGATCAGGACAAGAGTGTTTTGAACTGTGGAGAGGAACTATTTATGGTGGCTGAGATTTATAATCCAGATTCAGATCGCGCTGATTATGAACTGGATGAGTCTGGATTAAGAAAAGAAGTCAAAGCGACCCTGGAGAAATTCAATCTACTTTAACCCTCACCAATTTCCGAATAAAATAATTGAAACAATGCCCAATAAGCTCTAGTTTATTGGGCACTTTCATTAGTAGCTTATTTATCCCCCTCAAGGCCGGCCTTCGTAACCATCCCAGTAGGTGGCCACGGCGGAATCCAGCAAGATCTGGCGTTGTTTTTGCGGGTTATCCACTGAATATTGCTGATTGATAAATCGCCCTTTCTTCCCCATGTCATTGAGGAATTCTGGGCTGCGGAAATAGGCTTCCTGCTGCTGTGCCTGTTGTTGCGTTAAGCCCTTGGCCCGATCGGCTTTGCCCATTTGGTAAAACTGGTCAAAGAATGGGATAGCCGCTTTTATCGAGTCTGGGATTTGGGTTCGCATTTCGGGGGAGAAATCCTCACGTGCCAACTGATAAACCGCATGTTTGGCGTGGCGTTCCGGGCTACTTTTTTGACTGGTACAGGCGCTCAGGAGCAGCGCGGTAAAGACAAAAAGCAGTCGAGGCAATGTCAAAGTCATCATTCTTCCTTGAAAAAAGTCCGTGGTAATAGCACTCGTATAGCGTATTGGTTTTGAAAACACAGGCGTGAGTGCCGCTGATTTCAATCAACTTATTGATTGTTAAGGCTGACAGTATAGCCAGCGTTGCATCAGTTCAAGATAATATTACGGAATGTTTCGCCCCGCTCTCAAATTTCCCCTGTTCAACAAGTGGTCATTTTTTTATCGTTTTGTGATCCTCGCCCCAAACCGGGAACGTTCCCATTCCATAAAAAAAGCGAAATGACTAAGCTTTGATCATCACTCCAACAACACCTCTGCGGCAGTCTCATACCAAGAAAGGTATCTAATAATGGGCAAAGTAAAACAGCAGGATATCGATCGCCTGATTGTGCTGGTGGGCGGGCGCGAGAATATCGCCACCGTCAGCCATTGCATTACCAGGCTGCGTTTCGTTCTCAACGACACAAGTCTTGCCAAACCAAAAGAAATCGAAGAGCTGCCAATGGTCAAAGGCTGCTTCACCAATGCCGGGCAGTTCCAGGTAGTGATTGGCCCGGAGGTCGGTGATTATTATCAGGCGTTGATTGCCACCACCGGCGTCAACGAGGCCGATAAAGAACAGGCCAAGGTGGCTGCGCGCCAGAACATGACCTGGAGCGAGCGCGCTATCTCCCACTTCGCCGAAATCTTCTTCCCGCTGCTGCCAGCGCTGATCAGCGGCGGTTTAATCCTCGGCTTCCGCAACGTGATCGGCGACATCCCGATGTCCGGCGGCCAAACGCTGGCGCAAATGCACCCGGCGTGGAAAACCATTTACGACTTCCTGTGGCTGCTCGGTGAAGCCATCTTCATGTTCCTGCCGGTCGCCATCTGTTGGTCAACGGTGAAAAAAATGGGCGGCACGCCGGTGCTTGGCATCGTGCTGGGCGTCACGCTGGTGTCACCGCAGTTGATGAACTCCTATCAGCTCGGCCAGCAGATCCCGGAAGTGTGGAACTTCGGCTGGTTCACCATCCAGAAAGTCGGCTATCAGGCGCAGGTGATCCCGTCCATGCTGGCCGGTATGGCACTGGGCTGGATTGAAACCCGTTTGAAAAAGATCGTGCCGGATTACCTGTATCTGGTGGTAGTGCCGGTCGTTTCTCTGCTGCTGGCGGTGTTCCTGGCGCACGCCTTTATCGGCCCGTTCGGCCGCATGATTGGCGATGGCGTAGCCTGGGCGGTGAAAGCCGTCATGACCGGCAGCTTCGCGCCGATTGGGGCCGCGCTGTTTGGTTTCCTGTATGCCCCGCTGGTGATCACCGGCGTACATCAGACCACGCTGGCCATCGATATGCAGATGATCCAAAGCATGGGCGGCACGCCGGTTTGGCCACTGATTGCTCTGTCCAACATTGCGCAGGCATCTGCGGTGCTGGGTATCATCATCGTCAGCCGCAAGGCCAACGAACGTGAAATCTCGGTCCCGGCGGCAATCTCCGCCTACCTTGGCGTCACCGAACCGGCAATGTACGGGATCAACCTGAAATACCGTTTCCCTATGCTGTGCGCGATGATCGGCTCTGCCTTCGCCGGGCTGATCTGCGGCCTGGACGGCGTGATGGCCAACGGCATCGGCGTCGGCGGTTTGCCAGGCATCCTGTCGATCAAACCTCAGTTCTGGATGATTTACACGGTGGCGATCCTGGTGGCAGTGATTATCCCGCTGGTCCTGACCATGATGGTTTACAAACGCAAAGCCAGCCGCGGTGAGCTGCCGGTCTGATTAAAATGTAGGGGCCCGGCATGCCGGGCCCGTTGTCACGATTTAAAGGTATGACTATGAGCAATCCAATCCCCTGGTGGCAAAACGGCGTCATCTACCAAATCTACCCGAAGAGTTTTCAGGACAGCACCGGTAACGGCTACGGCGATCTGGCCGGTGTGACCCAGCGGCTGGACTATCTGCAGGAGCTGGGCGTCGATGCGATCTGGCTGACGCCGGTTTATGTCTCCCCACAGGTGGATAACGGTTATGACGTGGCGGACTACTGCGCCATCGATCCGGCCTACGGCACCATGGAGGATTTCGACCGACTGATTGCCGCCGCCCACCAGCGTAGCATCCGCATCGTGATGGATATGGTGTTCAACCACACTTCAACCGAGCACCCGTGGTTCAAAGCTTCGCAAGAACCGAACAGCCCTTTCCGCCAGTTCTACGTCTGGCGCGATGGCGAAGGTGATACCCCGCCGAACAACTGGCGTTCCAAATTTGGCGGTAATGCCTGGCAGTGGCATGCCGACAGCGGCCAGTATTACCTGCATCTGTTTGCCACCGAGCAGGCCGATCTCAACTGGGAACACCCGCCGGTCCGCGAAGAGTTGAAGAAAGTGTGCCAGTTCTGGGCCGACAAAGGCGTCGACGGCCTGCGCCTCGACGTGATTAACCTGGTTTCCAAACAGCAGGATTTCCCGTCCGATCCCCAAGGGGACGGTCGCCGTTTCTATACCGACGGGCCGCGGATCCATGAGTTCCTGCAGGAAATGAGCCGCGACGTGTTCCAGCCGCGCGGCTTGATGACCGTGGGCGAAATGTCCTCCACCACCCTGGAGCATTGCCGGCAGTACGCTGCGCAAAGCGGTGAAGAGTTGTCGATGACCTTCAACTTCCATCATCTGAAAGTGGACTATGCCGGCGGCGAAAAATGGACGCTGGCGGCACCGGATTACGTTGAACTGAAACAGATTTTCCGCCACTGGCAGCAGGGCATGCACAACCAGGCCTGGAATGCGCTGTTCTGGTGTAACCACGATCAGCCGCGCATCGTTTCGCGCTTCGGCGATGAAGGCGAACTGCGAGTACCGGCCGCCAAAATGCTGGCGATGGTGCTGCACGGCATGCAGGGCACGCCTTATATTTATCAGGGCGAAGAGCTCGGCATGACCAATCCCGGCTTTAGCACCATCGGGCAGTACCGCGATGTGGAAAGCCTGAACATGTACGCCGAGCTGAGCTCCCAGGGCAAAAGTAACGCCGAATTGCTGGCGATCCTGGCCACTAAATCGCGCGATAACGGCCGCACGCCAATGCAGTGGAGTGCCGCGCCCAACGCCGGTTTCACCCAGGGAACCCCGTGGATTGGCTGTGCGGAAAACTACCCGCAAATCAATGCTGAAGCGGCACTGGCCGATCTGGACTCGGTGTTTTACGCCTACCGTCAGTTAATCACCCTGCGCAAGCAGTATCCGCTGTTGACCCACGGTGACTATCAGGATCTGGCGCCCAACCATCCGGCGCTGTGGTGCTACCAGCGCCGCTGGAACGGCCAACGCCTGCTGGTGGCGGCCAACCTCAGCCGCGAACCGCTGGCCTGGCAGGCGGAAGGCGTGGAACCTTCAGCGTTGTGGCGTCCGCTGATGAGCAATTACGCCGATGCGCCTACGCAACCGCAGGCCATCACCCTGCGCCCGTTCGAAGCGGTGTGGTGGTTGTTAGAGGACTAACCCCCAGGGTGCGGCCTCAGGCTGCGCCCTACTCTTTTTTCAACAGAGCCACCACTCCGGCGGCCTCTTGCGCCAGACGCTCATCGCTCATATCAAAGACGCCCTGCACCAGATGCGGCGGCAGATAATCCATGCCGGTCAGGTTGGCCATCGCATGGAACGGACGCAGCAAATCCTCGACCGGATAGCGGTTATACCCTTCCGCCGTATAGGCCTGCTGATTGCCGCCGGTGGTGACCACCAGTTGCAAGGGCTTGCCATGCAGTTGGGTACCTTCACTGCCGTAGGCGAAACCGTGGGTTAATACCGCATCCTGCCACTCGCTGAGAATCGCCGGTGAGCTGTACCAATAGAACGGGAACAGCATCACCACCGCATCATGGTTTTGCAGCAGCTCTTGCTCACGCGCCACGTCGATTTGATAGTCCGGGTAAGCACGCATCAGTTCGTGGACAGTGACGTTAGGCAAAGGACGAAGCGCTTCGATCAGCGCTTTGTTGATGCGTGATTCGTCGGGAAAACGGTGGGCGGTCAACACTAAAATACGCGACATAAAGGATCCTTGATTAAGATTTGATAACGCATTTTTCCATTTCCAGCGCCGCGGGTGTAGGCTGTGAATCGTCACTTCAATTTCAACTGAAAGTATCAACCACTATGTCGCTGCCCTTTGACGTGCACCGCCTGCTGCCAGCCTTTCTCGCGGCCGCCCAGGCACAGAATTTCTCCGCCGCCGCGCGCCAACTGGGCGTCACCCCGGCGGCAATCAGTAAAAATATTCGCGTGCTGGAAGAAAAACTGGCGCTGCGGTTGTTCCAGCGTAATACCCACAACGTGGTGCTCACCGACGAAGGTAAGGCGCTGTTGCAGCAAGTCGCACCGCTGTGGCAGGCGCTGTCCGCCACGCTGGAAACTGCCGGTAGCGCGCAGCAGGCACCTTCCGGCACGGTGCGCGTCAGCATGATCCCCGGCTTCGGCCGCCAGATCCTGATGCCGTTGATCCCGCAATTCCTGGAACGTTATCCGCAGATCGCTCTCGATCTCTCACTGGATGCCCGCGTGGTCAATCTGGTGGGCGAAGGATTTGACGTCGGCATCGGCAGCCGGGTCGATCCCGACAGCCGGCTGGTGGCGCGGCCACTGTATCCGATGCAGATGGTTCTGGCGGCCTCGCCCGGCTATCTTGCGCAGCACGGCACGCCGCAGGATCCTGACGATCTGCTGCAACATAATTGTCTGCTGCACCGTAACCCGGCCACCGGCCGCAGCGTAAAATGGCCGTTGCATCGACATGGCGAAGTCAAAACGCTGGAGCTGCATGGTCGCCTGGTGGCCAGTCGACCGGAGATGTTACTGGATGCGGCGCTGGCCGGCCTGGGCATCGTCTGTCTGGCGCGTTGGTATGCGGAGCATCACTTTGCGCAGGGTACCCTGCTGCCGGTGCTGGCAGAATGCTGGCCGCAGCCAACCCAACTGTGGTTGTACTATGCCTCGGCCGATCTGCCCCCGCGAGTGCGCGTCTGGGTTGAGTTCCTGCTCGAACATTTCCACTCTCGTCCGGCCTGAGCATTCAGGCCAAAATTAACGTCTGTACAGCTTACGCGCGCTCTTTCATTTTCTTTGTCCTACGTCAAAAGAACTCCACCAACATCTATATATAGTGCATTAAGAAACGACAGCAACTATATATAGTAGTTATCCACAAAATCATCCACACATCGCCTCAGCCCTTGCGTGCTGCGGCATTGCCCTGTGGATAAGCTGAAATCATACCGATACCCGCTAGCTTTCAGGCTGAAATCTGCAAGGCAGGGCATCAACGCTCCCTCGGGGAACAAGGAGTAACAACGTGAAACCAGTAGTGATTAAACGGGACGGTTGTCAGGTACCTTTTGACGAGGCACGTATTGGGCAAGCGATCGAGCGGGCCGCGCTGGCCGTGGGGATCGTCGATGCGGACTACTGCGCAACCGTCGCCCGCGTAGTCGCTCAACAGATATCACAGCAGCCGCGCGTCGATATCCATGAAATCCAGCGGGCAGTGGAAAACCAGCTTATGGCCGGCGAATACAAGCAGCTGGCGCGGGCCTATATTGAGTACCGTCACGATCGCGACGTAGCGCGTGAACTGCGTGGACGGTTGAACCAGGAGATCCGCGGCCTGGTCGAGCAAAGCAACGTAGCGTTGCTCAATGAAAACGCCAATAAAGACAGCAAGGTGATCCCCACCCAGCGCGATCTGCTGGCCGGGATCGTCGCCAAGCACTATGCCAAGCAGCACATCCTGCCGCGTGACGTGGTGCTGGCCCATGAGCGAGGCGAGATCCACTACCACGATCTCGACTACTCGCCATTCTTCCCGATGTTCAACTGCATGCTGATCGACCTGAAGGGTATGCTGACCAACGGCTTCAAGATGGGTAACGCCGAGATTGAACCCCCGAAGTCGATCTCCACCGCTACCGCAGTGACCGCGCAAATCATCGCGCAGGTGGCCAGCCATATTTATGGCGGTACCACCATTAACCGTATCGACGAGATCCTGGCGCCGTTCGTCACCGAAAGCTTTAACAAACACCAGCAGGTCGCCGAACAGTGGCAGATCCCTGACGCGCAAGGCTATGCCATGGCGCGCACCGAAAAAGAGTGTTACGACGCCTTCCAGTCGCTGGAATACGAGGTCAACACCCTGCACACCGCCAATGGCCAGACGCCGTTCGTCACCTTCGGTTTCGGGCTGGGGACCTCTTGGGAATCACGCTTGATCCAACGTTCTATCCTGAGTAACCGCATTGCCGGGCTGGGCAAAAACCGTAAAACGGCTGTATTCCCTAAACTGGTGTTTGCCATCCGCGACGGCCTGAATCATCAGTACGGCGATCCGAATTACGACATCAAGCAGTTGGCGTTGGAGTGCGCCAGCAAACGCATGTATCCAGACATACTCAATTACGATCAGGTGGTGAAAGTCACCGGCTCGTTCAAAACGCCGATGGGCTGCCGCAGCTTCCTCGGCACTTACGAAGAAGAGGGCGAGCTGGTACACGATGGTCGCAACAATATCGGCGTGATCAGCCTGAACCTGCCGCGTATTGCGCTGGAGGCCATGGGCGATGAAAGCCGCTTCTGGGATCTGCTGGATCAGCGCTTGCTGCTGGCGAAAAAAGCGCTGATGACGCGCATTGCCCGGCTGGAAGGTATCAAGGCGCGCGTGGCCCCTATTTTGTATATGGAAGGCGCCTGCGGCGTACGCCTGAAGGCAGACGACAACATTGCCGAGATCTTCAAGAATGGCCGTGCCTCTATTTCGCTGGGTTACATCGGTCTGCATGAAACCATCAACGCCCTGTTCGGCAACGAACAACACGTATACGACGATGAAACGCTGCGCGCCAAGGCGATCGCCATCGTTGCGCACCTGCGGGCCGCCACGGAAAGTTGGAAAGCCGAGACCGGTTACGGCTTTAGCCTGTACAGCACGCCAAGCGAAAACCTGTGCGATCGCTTCTGCCGGCTCGATACCGCCGATTTCGGCGTGGTGTCTGGCGTGACCGACAAAGGCTATTACACCAACAGCTTCCACCTCGACGTAGAGAAAAAGGTCAATCCTTACGACAAGCTGGATTTTGAAGCCCCCTATCCGCCATTGGCCAACGGCGGTTTCATCTGTTACGGCGAATACCCGAACCTGCAGCACAACCTGAAAGCGCTCGAAGACGTGTGGGATTACAGCTACAGCCGCGTGCCCTATTACGGCACCAACACGCCCATCGATGAATGCTACGAGTGCGGCTTTACCGGAGAATTCTCTTGCACCAGCAAGGGCTTCACCTGCCCGAAATGCGGTAACCACGAGCCATCCAAGGTCTCCGTCACCCGCCGGGTGTGCGGCTATCTCGGCAGCCCGGATGCCAGGCCGTTCAATGCCGGCAAGCAAGAAGAGGTGAAACGCCGGGTGAAACACCTGGGGAACGGGCAGATCGGCTGAAGCAAAGATCGTCAAGCCTGCTGAGCATACGTCTGTTCATCGGGCGTGATTGTCGCCGCCAATTTACCCTCGGCCAGCGCGGAAGAAACGGAGCGTACACGCAGTACGTGAGTATTCAGAGCACTGCCCGAGGGGAAAAAGGCAAGTAAAATAGCCAGATGGGCAGACCTCGCATGAATTATCACCAGTATTACCCCATTGATGTCGTCAACGGCCCCGGCACCCGCTGCACGCTGTTTGTTGCCGGCTGCGTGCACCAGTGCCCTGGCTGCTACAACAAAAGTACCTGGCGGCTTAACTCCGGCCAGCCGTTTACCCAGACGATGGAAGATCAGTTGATTGCCGACCTGAACGATACGCGCATTCCGCGCCAGGGGCTGTCGCTGTCCGGTGGCGATCCCCTGCACCCCGCCAACGTCGCGGCGGTGCTGCAACTGGTAAAACGGGTGCGCGCCGAATGCCCCGGCAAGGATATCTGGCTGTGGACCGGCTACCGGCTGGCGGAGCTGGATGCGCAGCAAATGCAGATAGTGGACAGGATTAACGTGTTGATTGACGGAAAGTTTGTGCAGGACTTAAAAGATCCGGCGCTGATTTGGCGCGGCAGCGCTAATCAGGTGGTGCATAAGCTGCGTTAATCCTTTGAAATTGGGGCGCAATTCAGCATTGCGCCCTTTTCATAGCTATACCAACCCCATTCCTACCACGCCCGTGACGATCCCACACAGCGCAACCAACAGCGCTGTCAGGCACAGTGCCTTGGCAGAGAAAGCCTTGTTCAGCATCAGCAACGAAGGCAGGCTGACCGCCGGCAGGGTCATCAACAGCGCCAGCGCCGGGCCGGTGCCCATGCCCGCCAGCATTAGAGTCTGCACAATCGGGATTTCTGCCGCCGTCGGGATCACGAACAGGCAACCGGCGATCGCCAGGCCAATAATCCACAACACGCTATTATCTATCGCCCCATCGGCATGCGGGAACAGCCAAACGCGCGCGGCCCCTAGCGCCAACACTGCAAGAATGTAGACAGGTATGGTGGACCAAAACAGCGACCACAGCGCCTTGAGCCAGCGGCCGAAAAATGGCTTTTCGTCAGCTTTATCCAGCGGCAGCAGTGGCGTTTGCAAAGCCGCCGGCTGCGGATCCCTGGCAGTGGCACGCTGCACCAGCCAGGCGATGCCCAGCACCATGATCACCCCAGCCACCAGCCGGATTGCGGCAAACTGCCAGCCGAGCACAAAGCCCATAAAAATCAGCGTGGCCGGATTCAGCACCGGGTTACTCAGCCAGAACGCCATCGCTGCCCCGCTGGACACCGACTGACGCCGTAATCCGGCAGCTACCGGCGCGGCACAACAGGTACACATCATGCCCGGCAGTGCGATCACCGCGCCCAGCAAGGTACCGGAAAAACGCGGATGGCCGAGCGTGCGCATCAACCAATCGCGTGGGATCAGCACCTGCACCAATGAGCCCAACACCACACCGAGCACCGCCGCCTTCCATACCGCCGTGAAATAGACCAGCGCGTAATGCCAGGCCGCCAGCCACGGGCTGCTGTCGTCGTTGACCAGTATCGATTTGCCGATGGAATGCGTGTCAGCCGCCAGAAAGGCCTTGCCGTAATAAGGCTGCCATTTGACGTAGTAGAGGCCGATGGCCACCACCAGCAGAAACAGCGCCGGTTTCCACCACGGCCAAGGGCGGGCGCGGTGTTCAGTTGCAGTCAGGGGATGTGGCATGGGCTTAGATTAACTCGGTTCAATCATCAATAGCGTCAGCTTAGCGCGCAGCGGCCCCCTGCGCATCATCTACCTGTCCAAAATAGTTCATCTGTTCGCCACCGACGCGTAACGCGATTGTCATCTGACGCCTGCAAGATGATGCCAACTTCACCACGGGACCTACCCGTCGTCTTTCAAGCCGCAGGGTAAGCACTGTAAGACATGCCGATAAACCGCATATTTTTATGTCGTTATGGCCACCGAGGTTTTTTATTATGATGGACTTATCTAGACATCCGACCAGTTTTCCCACCCGCTACCAGCAAATCGCCGCACAGCTGGAACAAGAGCTGCGCACCCAATACCGCTGTGGCGACTACCTGCCTTCCGAGCAGCAATTGGCGGAACGCTATCAGGTCAATCGCCATACCCTGCGTCGTGCAGTCGATCAATTGGTGGAGCGCGGCTGGCTGCAACGCCGGCACGGGATCGGCATTCTGGTGTTGATGCGCCCCTACGACTACCCGCTGCATGCCAATACCCGTTTCAGTCAGAACCTGTTCGAGCAGGGAAGCCACCCCACCAGTGAGCGCTTACTCGCTGTACTACGCCCGTGCAATGGGCATGTTGCCAGCGCGTTGTCACGGGAAGAAGGCGAAACGGTGATCCACCTTCGCACTTTGCGCCGGGTCAACGGCGTACCGATGAGCCTGATCGACCACTATCTGCCCGATCTGGACTGGTGGCCGGCGCTACAGCAGTTCCACAGCGGTTCGCTGCACGAATTTATCGAATCAAACATCCACCAGCCGCTGACCCGCAGCCAGACACGCATCAGTGCGCGCCGGGCCCAGGCCAAAGAGAGCCGGATGCTGGAAATTGCCACCCAGGCGCCGCTGCTGTGCGTGCGCACCCTGAACGTCTGCACCGGCAGCGACAACGTGGCGGAATACTCCGTCAGCCTGGCGCGCGCCGACATGATTGAACTGACGATGGAGCACTAAATGCAAGCCTTACAGCCGAGACAACGCTGGATGTCGGTACTGGCGCACAGCCAGCCGGCCCAGTTGCGCAGCCACTGGCAGGCGCTGAATATCAACCCGCGCTACCAGAGCATCCGTGCACCGGAGATTGGCCTGGCGCAGTTGCAGGGGCGCATGGGGGCCACTGGCCGCCGCTTCGTCTTGGGCGACATGACCGTCACCCGTGCGGTGGTCCAGCTCGAAAACGGCGGCTATGGCTACAGCTATATCGCCGGGCGCGATAAGGCGCATGCCGAACTCTGCGCGCTGCTGGATGCCCTGCTGCAACTGCCGGAGCAGGCCGAATTGCTGCAACAACAGCTGATAGAGCCGCTGGCCGCGCTGCAACACGAGCAACGTCAGCTGCGTGCAAGGGCCGTCGCCTCCAGCCGGGTGGACTTCTTTACGCTGGTGCGAGGGGATTAATCATGAGCCTACTGACAGGTTTTACCCAGCCGATCGACCAATCTCAGCAGACTTTCCGCTTAATTCTTAAGGCGTTAAGCGAGCCTGGGCATGTGGTTACGCTGCAAGGCAGCCCAACCTGGGACAGGCTGAATGCCGCTAGTACCGCTGCCTTGCTGACCTTGGCGGATCAGGAAACTCCGATCCAGCTGAGTCCTGAGCTAAAAAGTGAGCAAGCGCTAACAAACATTCGCTTCCACAGCGGCGCACCGCTGGCCGACCGCGCCGAAGAGGTGTGTTTCGCCCTGTTCGATAGCCAACTGCAGGCGACCGATTTACAGGCATTGCCGCGCGGCAGCGAAATTTCCCCCGAGTTCAGCGCTACGGTGATTGTGCAGTTAGCTAGCCTGGAACAAGGCACCGCCCTGCGCCTGACCGGGCCAGGCATCGAACATCAACGAATTATTTCACCGCAGCTGCCGCCGGCGCTGCTGGATTACCTGCTTAACCGCCCGCAGCGCTTCCCGCTGGGGCTGGATTTCCTGCTGACCTGCGGCGAATGCCTGTTGGCGTTACCGCGAACCACCCACGTGGAGGTGTGCTGATGTACGTTGCCGTTAAAGGGGGCGAAAAAGCCATTGAGGCCGCCCATCAGTTACAAGAACAGCTGCGGCGCGGCGATGACAGCGTGGCGGAACTGAGCGCACTACAGATTGAGCAGCAGCTGGGGCTGGCCGTGGACAGGGTCATGACCGAGGGCGGCATCTACGATCCCGAGCTGGCGGCGCTGGCCATCAAGCAGGCAAGCGGCGATCTGGTCGAGGCCATTTTCCTGCTGCGCGCCTACCGTACCACTCTGCCGCGCCTGGCGATCGGCGAACCGCTGGCGACAGAAAATATGCGACTGGAGCGCCGCATCTCGGCAGTTTACAAGGACTTGCCCGGCGGACAGGTGCTGGGGCCAACCTACGATTACACCCACCGGCTGTTGGATTTCGCGTTGCTGGCGGAAGGAGAAGCCCCCCGCGCACCACAGGCGGACGAACCCTTGCCGGAAAACTGCGCCCACGTGTTTGATCTGCTCAGTCAGCAACAGCTGGCATTGGCGGAACAGGACGACGACAGCATACCGGACGATATCACCCGTAATCCTCCGGTTTACCCCTGCTCACGCTCAGCGCGACTGCAGCAATTGGTGCGCGGTGACGAAGGCTTTTTACTGGCGCTGAGCTACTCCACCCAACGTGGCTACGGCCGTACCCACCCGTTCGCCGGCGAGATCCGCACCGGCTATGTATCAGCGGAGATCACGCCAGAAGAGCTGGGTTTCACCATTGATATCGGCGAAATCCTGCTAACCGAATGCGAGATGGTTAACGGTTTTATCGATCCGCTTGACCAGCCGCCGCATTTCACCCGCGGCTATGGTCTGGTGTTTGGCCGGGCCGAACGCAAGGCGATGGCAATGGCGCTGGTAGACCGTGCACTGCAAAGCCCCGAGTACGACGAAGGCATCGCCAGCCCGGCGCAGGACGAAGAGTTCGTTCTGGCCCATGCCGATAACGTCGAAGCCGCCGGCTTTGTTTCCCACCTTAAACTGCCGCACTACGTCGATTTCCAGGCAGAGCTGGAACTGCTTAAGCGTCTGCGCCAGGAATTTAGCGAGCGTCAGGAGGCCCGCAATGAGTGAAGTATTAACCGGCTACAACCTGGGCTACCTGGACGAGCAAACCAAGCGCATGATCCGTCGCGCCATTTTGAAGGCAATCGCCATCCCCGGTTATCAGGTGCCGTTCGGCGGCCGTGAAATGCCGATGCCCTACGGCTGGGGCACCGGCGGCATTCAGTTGACCGCCAGCGTGATTGGCCGTGCCGACGTGCTGAAGGTGATTGATCAGGGCGCTGACGACACCACCAACGCCGTGTCGATTCGCCGCTTCTTCCAGCGCGTCGCCGGGGTCGCCACCACCGAACGCACGCCCGAGGCTACGCTGATCCAGACCCGTCACCGCATTCCGGAAACCGCGCTGCGCGAAGACCAGATCCTGATTTATCAGGTGCCGATCCCTGAGCCGCTGCGCTTTATCGAACCGCGAGAAACCGAGACCCGCAAAATGCATGCGCTGGAAGAGTATGGCGTGATGCAGGTGAAGCTGTACGAAGACATCGCGCGCTACGGCCACATCGCCACCACCTACGCCTATCCGGTGAAGGTCAATGACCGCTACGTGATGGATCCGTCGCCGATCCCCAAATTCGATAACCCGAAAATGCACATGATGCCGGCGCTGCAGCTGTTTGGGGCCGGACGCGAGAAACGTATCTATGCCCTGCCACCCTTTACCAAAGTGGAGAGCCTGGACTTCGACGATCATCCGTTCAGCGTACAGCAGTGGGACGAGCCCTGCGCGCTGTGCGGCTCGCGCCACAGTTATCTGGACGAGGTGGTGCTCGACGACCAGGGCAACCGCATGTTCGTCTGCTCCGATACCGATTACTGCCAGCAGCAACTGGCGCAACCTTCGCAAGAGGCGCAGCACTGATGACTTCCACCCCTCTGAGCACCACGCCGCTGCTGTCGGTGGCTAACCTGACCCACCTGTACGCGCCGGGCAAAGGCTTTAGCGATGTGTCTTTCGATATCTACCCCGGTGAAGTGCTGGGCATCGTCGGCGAATCCGGCTCCGGCAAAACCACCCTGCTGAAGTCGATCTCTGCGCGGCTGGCGCCACAGCAAGGGCAGATCCTCTACCGTCCGCAGGCCGGGCAACAGCATGATTTATATGCGATGGCGGAAAGCGATCGCCGCCGCCTGCTGCGCACCGACTGGGGCGTAGTGCATCAGCACCCGCTCGACGGGCTGCGGCCCAAGGTTTCCGCCGGCGGCAACATCGGCGAACGGCTGATGGCCATCGGCCAGCGCCACTATGGCGACATCCGCCGTCAGGCCGGGCAGTGGCTGGAAGACGTTGAGATCCCGCTGTCGCGCCTTGACGATCTGCCGACCACCTTTTCCGGCGGCATGCAGCAACGCTTGCAGATCGCCCGCAATCTGGTGACCCACCCGAAGCTGGTATTTATGGACGAACCCACCGGTGGTCTGGACGTTTCGGTGCAGGCGCGGCTGCTCGATCTGCTGCGCACTTTGGTGGTGGAAATGCAGTTGGCGGCGGTGATCGTCACCCACGATCTCGGCGTGGCGCGCCTGCTGGCGCACCGCTTGCTGGTGATGAAACAGGGCGAGGTGGTGGAAAGCGGCCTGACCGACCGGGTGCTGGACGATCCACACCATCCTTATACCCAACTGCTGGTTTCTTCGGTGCTGTCGTAACTCAAGGTAATAACAGATGACTATTCAAATCCGGGTTGAACACCTCAGCAAAACCTTTGTGCTCCACCAGCAGCACGGCACGCGGCTGCCGGTGTTGCACGACGCCAACATGACGGTCAGCAGCGGCGAGTGTGTGGTGCTGCACGGCCATTCCGGCAGCGGAAAATCAACCCTGCTGCGCTCGCTGTATGCCAACTATCTGCCCGACAGCGGCCATATCTGGGTCAACCATCAGGGGGAATGGCTGGACATGGTGCAGGCCGAAGCGCGCCAAATCCTGGCGGTTCGCCGTCATACCCTTGGCTGGGTCAGCCAGTTCCTGCGAGTGATCCCCCGTATCAGCGCGCTGGACGTCGTGATGCAGCCGTTACTGGAACAGGGTGCCGATCGCGCCGAATGCCGTGAACGCGCCGAAACCTTGCTTAACCAGCTCAATGTGCCGCAGCGTCTGTGGCAGTTGGCGCCTTCGACCTTCTCCGGCGGCGAGCAACAGCGGGTGAATATTGCGCGCGGCTTTATTGTCGATTATCCGATTTTGCTGCTGGACGAACCCACGGCGTCACTCGACAGCCGCAACAGCGCGGCAGTGGTCGCCTTGATCGAACAGGCTAAACGGCGCGGCGCGGCTATCGTCGGCATTTTTCATGATGAGGGCGTCCGTCAGCAGGTCGCCGACCGGTTATATGACATGCAGGCGCCACAGGCGCTGGAGATCCTCTGATGATCATCAATAACGTGAAGCTGGTGCTGGAAGATCAGGTTGTCGAAGGATCGCTGGAGATCAACGACGGCACGATCCGCAGTTTTGCCGATACGCCCAGTCAGTTACCCAAGGCACTGAACGGTGAAGGCGGCTGGTTGCTGCCTGGCCTGATCGAATTACACACCGACAACCTGGACAAGTTTTTCACCCCGCGCCCCAACGTCGACTGGCCGGCCCATTCGGCCATGAGCAGCCATGATGCATTGATGGTGGCCAATGGCATCACCACCGTGCTGGACGCAGTGGCCATTGGCGACGTACGCGACGGCGGTCATCGGCTGGAGAACCTGCAAAAAATGATCGACGCGGTGATCCACAGCCAGCGTGCGGGGGTGAATCGCGCCGAACACCGGTTGCACCTGCGCTGCGAACTGCCGCACGACAGCACCCTGCCGTTGTTCGAACAGCTGATGGACAAGCCGGGCGTGTCTCTGGTGTCGTTGATGGACCATTCGCCGGGTCAGCGCCAGTTCGCTTCGCGAGAAAAATACCGCGAATATTATCAGGGCAAATACAACCTCAATGACCAGCAGATGAGCGACTTTGAGGAGCAGCAAATCGGGCTTTCCGCTCGCTGGGCCACGCCAAACCGCGAAGCGATCGCCGCTCACTGCCGGGCACGCAAGATCTCTCTTGCCAGCCACGACGACGCGACCGCCGAACACGTAGCCGAGTCCTGTGCGCTGGGCAGCGCCATTGCCGAATTCCCCACCACCGAAGCCGCGGCCCTGGCCTCGCATCAGCAAGGATTACAGGTGCTGATGGGGGCGCCGAATATCGTGCGCGGCGGTTCCCACTCCGGCAACGTGGCAGCGCACCATCTGGCGGCGTTGGGGGTGTTGGATATTCTGTCTTCCGATTATTACCCGGCCAGCCTGCTGGATGCGGCATTTCGTATCGCGGCCGACGAACGCAACGGCTACGGCTTGCCGCAGGCGGTGCAGATGATCACCCGCAACCCGGCGAAAGCGCTGGACTTGCAGGATCGCGGGACCATCGCCGAAGGATTACGGGCAGATTTGGTACTGGCGCGGCCGCACGGCGAGCATATCTACGTGCAGAACGTGTGGCGTCAGGGCAAGCAGGTGTTCTGATGGCACAGCTTATCTATCTGATGGGACCTTCCGGGGCCGGGAAAGACAGCCTGCTGGCCGCCCTGCGCGCCCATGCCGACAGTGCGCCGCTGGTGGCGCACCGTTATATCACCCGGCCGGCAGACGCCGGCTGCGAGAACCATATTGCGCTCAGTGAACCCGAATTTTTGCGCCGCCGCGCCAAAGGCCTGTTCGCCCTCGACTGGCACGCGCACCAGCATCATTACGCTTTTGGCATCGAAGTGGATCTTTGGTTGCTGCAGGGGATCGATGTGGTGGTCAATGGCTCGCGCGCTCACTTATTGCAGGCGCAGCAGCGTTATGGCGCACAGCTGCTGCCGGTTTGCCTGCAGGTCAGTACGCATATTCTCCGCCAGCGGCTGCAAAACCGCAGACGCGAAAATGCCGAGCAGATCGAACAACGATTGGCGCGAGCGGCAGAGTACCAGGAAAAACTCCCTGCCGGTTGCCGACGGTTGGATAACGACGGCAACCTTGATGACACGCTGGCGGCGCTGTTGGCGCTGCTGCCCTCTTTGGCAAAACAACCACAGGATGCCGTGCCATGAACGATGCTGCACAGCCGAAAATCGGTAACAACGTGACGCTTAACCGCAGTCGCTTAGGCCAATATGTACATCTGGCCGACGATGCGATTCTGGAAGAGGTGGAGATGGGTGACTACTCCTATACCGCCGGACACAACCAGATTTTTTACGCCACCATCGGCAAATTCGTGTCAATTGCCTCTTATGCACGCATTAATCCTGGCAATCACCCCACTTACCAGCGTATCGCCCAACACCATTTCACCTACCGCGCTTCAGAGTATGACCTGGGAGAAGACGACGAAGCGTTCTTCGACTGGCGGCGCGAACAGCATGTGACTATCGGCCACGACGTCTGGATCGGTCATAACGCCATCGTCATGCCCGGCGTCAGCATCGGCAACGGTGCCGTTATCGGCAGCGCGGCCGTCGTCACCAAAGATGTCGCCCCCTATGAGATTGTCGCCGGCGTAGCGGCCAAAAAGATCGGCATGCGTTTCGACGACGCCCTGATCGAACGCATTGAGCGCAGCCAGTGGTGGCACTGGGACCACCAGACGCTGCAACAGCGGTTGGCGGATTTCCGTGATATCCATGCCTTCGCGGAGAAGTATTTATAATCGGGAGTGACGACATGCAACTGACGTTTCTCGGCACCGGTGGCGCGCAACAGATCCCGGTGTTTGGCTGTGATTGTCTGGTCTGTCAGCGGGCGAGGCGCGAGCCGGCGTTTCGGCGACGACCGTGCAGCGCCATGCTCAAATTTCAGGGGGAAACGACCTTGCTGGATGCGGGATTACCGTCGTTGGAACGGCGTTTTTCGGCGGGGGAAATTCAACGTTTTTTACTGACACATTACCACATGGATCACGTACAGGGGTTATTTCCTTTGCGTTGGGGGTGCGGAAATTTTATTCCGGTCTATGGTCCGGCAGACGAGCAGGGCTGCGATGACCTGTTCAAACACCCTGGTATTCTGGCGTTTCAACCGCCGTTAACCCCCTTCGAACCCCTTGAACTGGGCGGGCTGCGCATCACACCGTTGCCGCTGCAGCATTCAAAAATCACGCTGGGCTATCTGATCCAGGCCGCTGGGGCATCGCTCGCCTACCTGACCGATACCGTCGGCCTGCCGCCCGATACCGACGCTTTTCTACGCGGAGTGCCGTTGGATTTGCTGGTGCTCGATTGCAGCCTGCCCCCTCAGCCGCAGGCACCGCGTAACCACAACGATTTGACCCGTGCGCAGGAAATTCAGCAACGCTTGCAACCAGGTCGTACCCTATTAACGCACATCAGCCATCATCTCGATTTGTGGCTGACGGACAATGAACTGCCGCCTGGCCTGGAGCTGGCGTTCGATAATCTCAGCGTGCACTGCGGTAACAATGCAGCCGATCGGATTCCAGCACCCTAACGCCGTTGCCAGGGCTGAACGCCTGTTCCAGCAGGGTTTGCGCCACGTCTTTGGCACTCACCGCTCGCCATTTTCCGGGCAGCAATTTAAACAGCGGCGCGGTGAGGCGCTCCAGCAAACGCGGCGAGGGCCGTAACCCCAGTAGCATGGATGGCCGCACCAGCGTCAGGCGCGGCCAATTCTGTTCACGCAGCGCCTGCTCCATTTCCCCTTTGGTGCGGTTATAGAGGAACGTAGAGCGCCTGTTCGCGCCTAGCGCACTGACGGCCAGACAATGCTGCGCCCCTAACCGGCGGCCAGTCAGCGCACTTTCCACCACCAGGGTGTAATCGACATAATGGAAATTAGCGTCGCTACCGGCTTCGCGGCGGGTCGTCCCCAGGCAGCAAAACACCATATCGACCGGCTGTTCACATTCAGTCAGCAGTGCGAACAAATCATCCCCTACCGGGTTCTCTAATTTTTCGTTCGGCGGCAATGGTTTGCGCGTTGGCGCCACGATCGCCGTGACCTGCGGATCACGCTGCAGCAGATGCAACAGTGCATTACCCACCAACCCAGTTGCCCCGACAATGAATACCCGTGCCATATGTCCTCCCGCTGATTGATGATGCTGAAAAGTATAGTTTGCGGTATTCAGACCCGCGCCCAGTGAAGCTTTTTACCGAAACCGAGGGTGTTGTCAGTCATCTTCACCTCCTGCAGATCCAACTGCCAGACCGGCGCCTTCATCATCTTGGCAATCGGGAAACGCTTACAGTAACGTGCCCGTGCCAACGCCTCCTGCTCACCGTTCAGCATCGTCGCTTGCGCCCGATACTGAATGCCGCGGATCAAGGCGATGGTCTTCGGTTTCGGCGCTATGGTGCCCACCACGCTGGCGTTTTGCAGCATCAGCTCACCGTGACGGGTGTGGGTTTCGGTCATCAACCACAGCGCCATCCGCTCGGTGTCAAACACGTAGAAACAATTGGCGCACCACATATCCATGCCGTTTCCCGCGCACAGCGTCAGTACGTGCTGCTTGCTGAGAAACTGTGCGATAGGTTGATGCTCATCGGTCATAGTCACTGTGAATTCTCCCCGTTAGCTTGTTTCATCTTAACCCGTGTTGTTGAGGCGGGTCACAAATAACAACAATGTCGGCAAAAATTAAAAGAGAATAAACACCCAGATAAAGTGAATTTATATACAAAATATCATTATATGGACTTATAACATAATAAAAACAAACTCACTTCAATTGCGCATTATACGCCCCTCTTAAACGCAATTTTTTTTGCTATTTCTCCCGCATAGGAAAAATCAGGTAGCAGAAAGGGCTATTTATTATCAATCTATTTACATGCATAATCACTCTTTAGAGGTATTCTTATGCAACTCAATGCATAACCAGTGAATAGTTATTTACTTGAAGGTGTGTATGCGTGATGTATGTCACATATTTTGCTCAAGCCTGCGTTAAAATAGCGCCATCTTTTCACTCACAAAGGTGGATTAGAAATGGAAAACAACAACAGAAAAATGGCGCATATCAGGCGCACAACCCATATTATGATGATGGCTCATCGTAGTTGCTTTAGCTTCGCTTTCTTTAACTTCAGATAACCTCCCGCCTCGTTCGTCCTTATTCCGAACGCAAGATATCATTACGACTTATTTTTCACTCTGATCAACAGAGATAAACTCCTGTTGCTTACGCAGCGGAAAATATCGTAATTCATCTTCATGGGATAAGAACGTCATCACAAAATAATAGAGTGAACTCAGGAATGCCTTCCGGCATGCCAGGTTCTCGCACACCTTTATTTTAATAAGGTATTAACGGCAGATTTAATTATTTTCCGGTGGAATACCTTTGTCTGAAGAATGAGAAAATGAAAAAGTTAAAAATTGCCGCTAATGAAAAAACACTGGGCTGCTTTGAAACAGAACGTGAAATTGTCGATGTGCATCACAGCGATTTCAATGATGTCGCCGCCATTGTGCTGTCCGTTGAGGACGTTACGAAGGGCATGGTGACGCATCTCGAAGAGATCGGGTTGGACATCCCGCTGTTTGTGGCGGTTTGCTGCGAAGAAGAGTTGGACAATGCCGTATTACCGGCGCTGCACGGGGTATTTGAACTCTGCGGGAAAAACACCCAGTTCTACGGCAAGCAGTTGGAGGCCGCGGCGGTAAAATATGAAAAAGATCTGCTGCCACCGTTCTTCAACACGCTGACGCAGTATGTCGAAATGGGTAACGCCACCTTTGCCTGTCCGGGCCATCAGGGCGGTGAATTCTTCCGTAAACATCCGGCCGGACGTCAGTTCTTTGATTTCTATGGCGAGACGCTGTTCCGTTCCGATATGTGCAACGCGGACGTCAAACTGGGCGACTTATTGATCCACGAGGGGGCACCCTGTGCCGCGCAGCAACACGCAGCCAAGGTGTTTAACGCCGATAAGACCTATTTCGTGCTGAATGGGACCTCGGCATCAAACAAAGTTGCGACCAACGCCCTGTTAACACGCGGCGATTTAGTGTTGTTCGACCGTAATAACCATAAATCCAATCACCATGGCGCACTGATTCAAGCTGGTGCAACGCCGGTGTATCTGGAGACCGCCCGCAACCCATTTGGCTTTATCGGCGGTATTGATGCGCACTGCTTCGATGAACGTTATTTACGTCAGCAAATCCGCGAAGTGGCGCCGGAACGTGCCAATGAAGCCCGGCCTTTCCGTCTGGCAATCATCCAGTTAGGCACCTACGACGGCACCATTTACAACGCTCGCCAGGTGGTCGACAAGATTGGGCACCTGTGCGATTACATCCTGTTTGACTCCGCCTGGGTGGGCTACGAACAATTCATCCCAATGATGAAAGATTGTTCGCCTTTACTGCTTGAACTGAATGAAAACGACCCGGGGATCATTGTTACCCAGTCCGTTCACAAACAGCAGGCCGGCTTCTCGCAAACCTCACAAATCCATAAAAAAGACAAACATATCAAAGGCCAAAGTCGCTATTGCAACCATAAACGCTTTAACAATGCTTTTATGCTGCATGCTTCCACCAGCCCGTTCTATCCGCTGTTTGCCGCTCTGGACGTCAATGCCAAAATGCATGAAGGGAAAAGCGGTCAGCGCCTGTGGAAGGAGTGCGTTCGCGTAGGGGTTGAAGCCCGTAAAATGCTGCTGGAGACCTGCCAGTTAATCAAACCTTTTGTTCCAGACCAGATCGACGGCAAGCCCTGGCAGTCTTATGACACCGAGACAATGGCCAACGATTTGCGCTTCTTCAACTTTGTGCCAGGCGAGAAGTGGCATGCCTTTGAAGGCTATGCGGAATCGCAGTATTTTGTCGACCCGTGCAAGCTGTTGCTCACCACGCCGGGCATAGACACGGCGAGCGGTAACTACAGTGACTTCGGCATTCCGGCGACCATTTTGGCCAACTATCTGCGCGAAAACGGCATAGTACCGGAAAAATGCGATCTCAACTCGATCCTGTTCCTGCTCACGCCGGCCGAAGACATCGCCAAAATGCAGCATCTGGTGGCGCTGATTGCCCGCTTTGAAAAACACATCGAGCAGGATTCATTACTCAGTGAAGTCCTGCCCGCGGTATATAAAAGCAATGAGCAACGCTACAAGAATTATACCCTGCGTCAACTTTGCCAAGAAATGCACGATCTCTATGTCAGTTACGACGTTAAAGAACTGCAAAAAGAGATGTTCCGCAAGAATTATTTCCCTCGTATCGCCATGAACCCGCAAGATGCCAATACAGAATTTGTCCGCGGCAATATCGAATTGGTTTCATTGGCCAAGGCTGAGGGCCGTATTGCGGCAGAGGGTGCACTACCTTACCCTCCGGGTGTTTTATGTGTCGTCCCTGGAGAAATATGGGGTGGCGCTGCACAGCGTTATTTCCTGGCATTGGAGGAAGGCATTAATTTACTTCCTGGTTTCGCACCGGAATTGCAGGGTGTTTATATCCAACAAGATGAAGATGGCTGGAATCGCGCTTACGGCTACGTCATGAGTAATTAATGACCTCACAAGGCGGTGAATATTATTCACCGCCCAGATCGCATCATAAAAGAGAGAATGATCATGAGTAAGTCTAATAATAAAATGGGGGTCGTGCAGTTAACGATCCTGACGGCCGTCAACATGATGGGGTCCGGCATAATTATGCTGCCGACCAAATTGGCCGAGGTAGGCACAATTTCTATTGTTTCCTGGTTGGTCACTGCGGTTGGTTCAATGGCGCTGGCCTATGCCTTCGCCAAATGCGGGATGTTCAGCCGTAAATCCGGCGGTATGGGGGGTTATGCTGAATATGCCTTCGGCAAATCGGGCAACTTTATGGCGAACTATACCTACGGCGTTTCGTTACTGATCGCCAATATCGCCATCGCCATTTCCGCCGTGGGTTACGGTACCGAGCTGTTTGGCGCCAACCTGAGCCCGTTGGGGATCTGTATCGCCACCATTGGTGTGCTGTGGTTAGCCACGGTCGCCAACTTCGGCGGCGCTCGCATTACCGGCAGGATCAGCGGCATCACCGTTTGGGGCGTCATCATCCCGGTGGTCGGGATTTCGATCATCGGCTGGCACTGGTTCAGCGGCAGCGCTTACGTCGCCGCGTGGAACCCGCATCAGGTGCCAACTTTTGAAGCCATTGGCGCTTCGATTTCCATGACCCTATGGGCTTTCCTGGGCCTCGAATCCGCCTGTGCCAATACCGATGTGGTGGAGAACCCAGAACGTAATGTGCCGATCGCCGTATTGGGCGGTACGCTTAGCGCCGCAGTGATCTATATCGTTTCGACCAACGTGATCGCTGGTATAGTACCGAATATGGACCTGGCCAATTCCACCGCGCCGTTTGGGCTGGCGTTTTCCCATATGTTCAACCCAACGGTCGGCAAGATCATCATGGCACTGATGATCATGTCCTGCGTCGGGTCGCTGCTGGGGTGGCAGTTCACCATCGCTCAGGTATTCAAATCTTCCGCCGACAGCGGTTTCTTCCCGAAAATCTTCTCGAAACTCAGCAAGGCGGACGCCCCGGTCAAAGGCATGCTGACCATCGTCGTTATCCAGAGCGTGCTGTCGCTGATGACCATCAGCCCCTCGTTGAACAAGCAGTTCAACGTGCTGGTTAACCTGGCCGTGGTGACCAATATTATCCCCTACATCTTGTCGATGGCGGCGCTGATCATTATTCAGAAGGTGGCGAAAGTGCCGGAGAAAAAAGCGCGGATCGCCAACATCATTGCCGGCATTGGCGCGCTTTACAGCTTCTATGCGCTCTACAGTTCCGGTGAAGAGGCCATGATGTGGGGTGCCATCGCCACTTTCCTCGGCTGGACGCTGTACGGCCTCGTTTCACCTCGCTTTGAAATGGCGGGCAAAAAAGGCTAATCGTAATCATCCGCAGGCGGACAGGGTGGGATTACGACGGCGAACATGCCATCATATTCCCACCCTGACCACCGAAGTTGCTGCTTATTCATGACCGATACCCTCTCCCCCTGGCACCTTTACATGCTGCGTCTGCCTAACGGCATGCTGTATACCGGCATTACTACCGACGTCGAACGACGTCTGGCGCAGCATCAGGCTGGCAAAGGTGCAAAGGCACTGCGGGGCAAAGGCGAGCTGGTGTTGGCGTTTCACTGCCTGGCGGGGGATCGTTCTAAAGCGCTAAGGTTGGAATACCGGGTGAAGCAACTGAGCAAAACGCAAAAAGAGAGGCTGGTGAATCACCCGCCTCTTACTTTGGATCATTTACTGCCGGACGCTGAGATTAAAACCGGTTAAACGGCTCGGAAAACTCCACCGCCCCGTGCGCATCATCCAGAGCATTTTCCGCCAGCGGATACACCTGGAAGGCGGCTTCGCTGCCCGGCCAACGGCACTGCAGCCCGTAGGCGGCAGCCGGTTTAAAGCCAAAGCGGCCGTAATAAGCGGGATCGCCCAGCACCACTACTGCGGCATAGCTGAACTCATTGAGTGAATCCAATCCTTCGTAGATCAGTTTTTCACCCAGCCCTTGGCGACGCAGGCTTTCGTCCACCGCCAGCGGTGCTAGACCGACCCATTGGCGATCCTCCCCGGCCACATCCACCGGACTGAACGCCGCATAACCTACCACGCCGCCTTCGTCGTCGGTGGCGACAATGCCCAGCGTCAGCAGGCCATCTTCGCGCAGTTGCTGCACCAGATCGGCCTCGTCGTCACGCCCAAAGGCACGACGCAACAGCGCGTCGATTCCTGCGGCATCTACTGGAATTTCTACGCGGATTAGCATGATACCGGCACACGGGAAGTTTGCACCGTGCCCTCCTGCAGCCCTGCTTCGACAAATTCAGCCAGTTGCAGCAGGCCCAGGCGCAATGGCGCAGGCATGGCTTCCAACTCGATGGCGTCCATCAGATTTTTTACATACAGGCCCAATTCGGTGTCCCCTTCAATCTGCAGCCGACGCTGAAAGAACAGCGTATCGGGATCTTGCTTACGCGCTGCGATAAGAATCAGATCGTTGGCGTCGCCGCTGAAGCTGACATCAGCCTCGGCATGTTGGCTGACAACCAGCTTGCCGTTTTCTACCGTCATAAACCAGTGTAGCGCCAGATCGCGGACTTCGATCTTTAACCAGCGCGATTCGAGAAATTCCAAATCGCCATCCGCCAACGCCTGGCGGAACTGCCAGCCCAGCACCTGTTCCAGAAGCTGGCGCTGCAAAGCAAACGGCGTGAATTTTAGCGGTACTCGCAGCAGCGACGGCCCCTGGCGCACAATGCGCGCTCGTAATTGTTCCAACACTGTCGTTCACTCCTTTCAACACAGATGCACTATTTTGCCACAGTGGCGCACGGCAGAAGCGCTCTATATCAACAAATAGTGCATTTCGCCGCCAGCTTTATCAATACGCCAGAAGCTGCCTCAAATCAAAGCCTGTTCAGCGCGCTTTCACTAAAATTGCCTCCCGATTAGCGTTTGCCGGTTAAAAACGGTCACCGGTAAACATTGTGACAGCCCGCATCCGCCATGGGTGCATGCTGAGTCAGGATAAATCTATGGAGCTGCTTTGTCCCGCCGGTAACCTGCCGGCCCTGAAGGCTGCGGTGGATAACGGCGCTGACGCCGTGTACATCGGCCTGAAAGATGATACCAACGCGCGCCACTTTGCCGGCCTCAACTTTACCGAGAAAAAGCTGCAGGAAGCGGTCGAGTACGTCCATCGCCACCACCGCAAGCTGCACATCGCCATCAACACCTTCGCCCACCCGGACGGCTATGCCCGCTGGCAGCGGGCGGTAGACATGGCGGCGCAGTTGGGTGCCGACGTGCTGATCCTCGCCGATTTGGCGATGCTGGAATACGCCGCCGAACGTTACCCGCAGTTGGAGCGTCACGTGTCGGTGCAAGCTTCTGCCACTAACGAAGAGGCAATTCGCTTCTACCAACGCCATTTCGACGTCGGGCGGGTGGTGCTGCCGCGCGTGCTGTCGATGCACCAGGTTAAACAGCTGGCGCGTACCAGCCCTGTGCCGCTGGAGGTCTTCGCCTTCGGCAGCCTGTGCATCATGGCCGAGGGGCGTTGCTACCTCTCCTCTTACCTGACCGGCGAATCCCCCAATACCGTCGGTGCCTGTTCGCCGGCGCGCTACGTGCGCTGGCAGCAAACGGCTCAGGGTATGGAGTCACGCCTGAACGGCGTGCTGATCGACCGCTACCGGGACGATGAAAATGCCGGTTACCCGACGCTGTGCAAGGGCCGCTATCTGGTGGATGACGTGCGCTACCACGCGCTGGAAGAACCCACCAGCCTCAATACGCTGGAACTGCTGCCGGAACTGCTGGCTGCCAATATCGCTTCGGTGAAGATTGAAGGCCGCCAGCGCAGCCCGGCCTATGTCAGCCAGGTTGCCCGCGTGTGGCGTCAGGCCATCGATCGCTGCCAGGCCGATCCGGCCGCTTATCAGGCCGAGGCCGGCTGGATGGAGGCGCTCGGCTCGATGTCCGAAGGCACCCAAACCACCCTCGGTGCCTATCACCGCAAATGGCAGTAGCAGGAGGACGCATGAAATACGCATTAGGCCCAGTGCTGTACTACTGGCCAAAAACCGAGGTCGAGAGTTTTTATCAGCAGGCGGTAAACAGCAGCGCGGAGATTATTTATCTCGGTGAAAGCGTCTGCACCAAACGGCGTGAAATGAAGGTGGGGGACTGGCTGGCGCTGGCGCAAGAGATAGCCCGCAGCGGCAAGCAGGTGGTGATCTCTACCCTGGCCCTGTTACAGGCGCCGTCCGAGCTGAACGAACTGAAGCGTTATGTGGAAAACGGCGAATTCCTGATCGAAGCCAACGATCTGGGCACGGTGAACATGGCCGCGGAACGTGGCCTGCCGTTCGTCGCCGGTCACGCGCTGAATTGCTACAACGCCTACACCCTGCGTCTGCTGCACCGCCAGGGCATGACCCGCTGGTGTATGCCGGTCGAGCTGTCACGCGACTGGCTGGCCAAACTGTTGGCGCAGTGCGAAGAACTGGGCTTCCGCCAGCAGTTTGAAGTGGAAGTGCTGAGCTACGGCCACCTGCCGCTGGCCTATTCGGCACGCTGCTTCACCGCACGGTCTGAAGACCGCGCCAAGGACGAATGCGAAACCTGCTGCATCAAATACCCGCAGGGCCGCATGATGCGTTCCCAAGAACAGCAGCAGGTGTTCGTGCTCAACGGTATTCAGACCATGAGCGGCTACTGTTATAACCTGGGTAACGAATTGAGCGGTATGCAGGGATTGGTAGACATCGTGCGCCTGTCGCCGCAGAGCACGGAGACGTTGGCTCTGGTCGAACGTTTCCGTGCCAACGAGCAGGGTGCGCAGCCGTTAACGCTCACCGATCAAGCCGACTGCAACGGCTACTGGCGCCGGGTCGCGGGGCTGGAATTGGTGTCTTAATTCGTTGAGAAAATACAAAACTGCCGGGTAGGCGTAGCGCCACCCGGCAAGTCAGCCAACAGCGACAACTACTCTTTGAAGAACCAGTATCCCTGATTGATCAGCTCGGTCAGCTCAGCCACAAAGGCCGGATTTTGCAACGCATCACCCAGCTCCGGCTGGCCCAGCTCGGTATAACGACACAGCGCATCGGCCGCACGATCGTCCACGGTGTTCAGACGCTCGCTGTTGACGAAGAAGCTGTCGCCGACCTGCAGCACACGCAGGCCGCTCAGGCGAGTCAGGGTTTCACCGCCCATCAGCGCATTCAGTACCTCTTCAGCTTCATAAGGGGGTTCCGCCATAGCGATATCCAGCTCATGACGTGGCGTAGTGGCAAAACGGCCAAACCACTGCTTAAAGTCTTCCGGTTGGCCGATCATTTCGAACATCATTGAGCGCAGTCGCTCAAGCTCATATTCTTCAACCCGGCCCGGATGTTCACGCAGGGTTAAATCAGGATCGCTGTAATGCGCACCACCCAGATCTTTTTCCAGCGCGTAATCAGCAAAGCTGCTGATCAAGTCGCGGCCGTTTGGCCCACGGAAGCCCACTGAATAGTTGAACGCCGTTTCGTGGGTAAAGCCGTCATGTGGGAAGCCTGGCGGGATGTACAGAATGTCGCCCGGTTCCAATTCTTCATCAATGATCGGCTCGAACGGATCAACGTGCAGCAGCGCCGGGTGCGGGCAGAACTGACGCATCGGCAAGGCGTCGCCTACGCGCCAGCGACGGCGGCCCATCCCCTGAATGATGAACACATCGTAGTTGTCGATATGCGGACCCACACCGCCTCCCGGCACCGAGAAGGAGATCATCAGATCATCCAGGCGCCAGTCCGGCAAGGCGCGAAACGGGCGCACCAGCTCGGCTGAGGGCGCATGCCAGTGGTTAACCGCCTGCGCCAGCAGTGACCAACCCGTTTCACCGAGGTCATCGAAATGTTCAAACGGACCGTTGCTGGCCTGCCATTTTCCCTCTGCGTTGCTCACCAGACGGCTGTCAACCTCCTGCTCCATCGCCAGCCCCGCCAGTTCGTCTGGCGTGATAGGATCGACAAAATTCGGGAAGGCATTTTTCAAAACAACAGGTTTTTTCTGCCAATACTTCTCTAAAAACTCGGGCCAGTTCAGGTTCAGTTGGTAAGCCATACAATCACACCAGTAAGAAAATTCACGGACGTGATTATGCGAGACAGCGCGTCTGTCCACCTTGTTAAGGGTCAAGGAAATGGTGGGGCTCCCTTGCTGGAACGTTAATTAACCTGCCGTTTGCGGAACATACTGCGCAGCGCGACGCTGTTGCGTACGAAACCTACGCCGAAGCCCAACAGGGTGTAAACAATCCCCAGCACCAGCAGCATCGCCACGTCCCCCCACACTTCGTTCAGCGACAACCCCATCTGGTTAACCCCCGCAACGGCCTTGGTTGCCCAGGTGGAGGGAATGCTGTAGGAAATCGCCCGCACCCAGCCCGGCATCGCCTGCAGCGGCCAGATGGTGCCCGAAAGATAAAATATCGGCGTCGTAATAAACGCCAGCGTCAGGTAGATCATTTCGACGCTGCGCAGGCACTCGGTTACCAGCTTGCCCAACCCCAGCACCGCCAGTAAGAACGGGAAGGTCAGCAGCAGAATTTCCGCAATGCCCGCCGTTTGCCGGTAGCCCAGCACCCATGGCCACAGCACAAACAGCACGATCGACAGGAACAGCCAGATCGGCAGCAACGCCGTCAGCCCCCCCAGATGCGCCGCCAGCGGCGCTTTACCCCCGGGCATGCTCTTCATGGCAATGCTGACGCGCACGCAGGCAATCAACAGCGAGTGCTGCAACAGCATCACCAGCAGGCCGGGGAAGATGATCGCCGCAAAGCTGATGCCCGGGTTGAACACATCTAGCGTCTGCCCGACGATCGGCGTCAGGATCACCTGCGCCTGGCGTTCGCTGAAACCGCTGCGTAACAGCAGGCCGTTGTTGTACTGGGTCAGCAACTGCTGATAAGCCGCCACCACATCCTGCTGGATCTGTCCGTTGGCCAGGCGGTTGGTCGCATCGCCATACACCGGCACCACGATATTCTGGCCGCTCAGGATCTTCTTCTCCAGATCCACCGGCATGATGATCACCGCGAACAGCTTGCGCCAGCCAAGATCCCGCTGCGCCTGCTCAAGACTGTCATAGGTTTCAATGGCGATTTTGGAGGTGGCGTCCAGTTGACGGATCAGCTGGCGACTGGCGGTGCTGTGATCCTGATCGATGACGCCCACCGGCAGATCCCATACCGTGCGGTTGGCATAGACCATGCTCATGACGCACAACGACAGGATCAACATCAGCCACATCGGCCGCTCCAGCATGCCGAGCAGCACCCGGACGAAGGTTTGCCAATAAAGTTTCATCCTGCCCCCCCTTCTTTTAACAGCCGCGCCAACAGCCGGTTACGCACCAGCAGTGCGGTCACCAGCGGATAAATCGACAGCAACGCACAGACGCTGAAGATGGCGCTGGCAGGGACTTGCCGCAGGAATACGTCAAACATGGCGTACAACGCATGAGTTAACGGCTCAATATTAGAAATAATGCGCGCCGGCAGCGGCATCGACAGTTCCGGCACCGCCATGCCCGAAAAGGTCAGCGCAATACTCACCAAAATGGCGATCAGGCTGTAGGCGGTGATGGTGCTGCTGGTAAAGGTAAACAGCAGCAGGCCAATGCTCTGCGCCGCCATCACGTAGAAGAAACCAATCATCAGCATGAACAGCGGATTGCCGCTGACGCGGGCGTCAAAAATGCCCACCAGCGCGGCAATTTCAACCATCAGCAAGCTGGTGAAACATAAGGTGTACGGCGCCAACTTGCCGAGCAGCGCCAGGCTGAACGGCCGCGCCTTCAACAAGGATTTACTGCGTGCCAACACGTAAATCATGCAGGTCACTACGAACAGCTGCAGCAGGTGGATGGTGGCGGCAAACTGTTGATAATAAATATAGCTGCCGCTGGCGTTGAATAAACTGCCGTAGGAAAGCGTCACGTCCGCCAGGGGCGGCAGTGTTTTGCCCATCTCGCCGGCGATGATGCTGCGGTAGCTGGCGTTGATTTCGGTCATCAGGCCGCTGAAGTCCTGGGTGGAATACAGCCCCGCACCGTAAAACAGCGCATTGTAGTACATCACCACGCTCGGCTGTTTGCCAGCCAGCGCGTTGGCCTCAAAATCCGGCGGCACATACAGCAGCGCGTAATCCTGCGCGCTACGCAGGCGATGCAGCGATTCTTGCAGCCCACCGGGGTAAGCCTCGACGTGGGCGTGCGAACCGGCATCCAGACGGCGCGTCAGCGATTTGGATAGCGGGCTGTGATCGCTGTCCACTACCGACACCGGCAGATCGAGCAAGGTCCCTTCCGAAAAGTTACTGCTGATCAGACCAAACAGGATCAGCGGGAAGATCCAGCTCAGCCAATGCACCACCGGGCTGCGGAAGGCAAGCCGACACTCGTTGCCAAACGCATGGCTGAAGCAGCGCCAGCCGGCCCTTACTCTTTCCATAGCCATAAGCTGCTCATCCCTGGGCGCAGGCCGTCTACCGGCTGTGACGGATACAGGCGCACTTCAAACGTTTTCAGATCGAAGTCACCGGTAGCTCGGGTGGCGCGTTTGGTGGCGTAGTCGCCCAGCGGGGCGATATAACGCACTTCCGCCTCGATCATTTTGTCCTTCAGTGCCGGTACCCGCATCTGGACTTTGTCGCCCTTCCGCACGTGAGCCAAAATATCTTCACGCAGGTTAAACACGAAATAAGCGTCCGGTATGCGGATCAGCGTCAGCAATGGGCTACCCGCATTCAACAACTCGCCCACTTCTGCCGGTATTGGCCCAACTTCGCCGGTCACCGGGGCCAAAACCTGCAGGTCGTCCGTCTGGGCTTTCACCTGCAGCAAGTTTTCTTCCGCTGCTCGCAGTGCCGCAGCGTACTGTTGCCGTAATTCGACACGGTCGCCGTTAATCCCTTCGTCCAGGTTGGCTTTGGCCGCCTGCACCTGTTGGAAAGCGGTATCGCGCGCGCGGCGTGAAGCGTCCAATTCAGATTTCGAAATATAACCTTTACCGGCCACGCTCAGGTTGCGGTTGTAGTCGTTTTGCGCGTTGCGATATTGCGCTTCGGACTGCGCCAGGTTGGCGCGCAGGTTGCGGATGCTTTCTTCACGCGTGCCGTGTAGCGACTGCTCGAGCTGCGCTTTGGCCTCATCGCGCGACGCCTGCGCGGAACGCAGTTGCGCCATCAGTTCCGGGCTGTCGAGATGAATCATCACTTGCCCTGCCTGCACGTCGTCCCCACGCTCCACCAGACGTTCAATCACTCGTCCCTTAGCCTTGGAAGCCACAATCACCTCAGGCGCATCCACTTCGCCCTGCAACAACAAATCCTGATTATGCGCGCGGAACAATATCGCCATGGCGATCGCCACCACCATCAACAGTAGGGTAAACAACGTCTTTTTTTTCATTCTCTCAGCTCCCTGAGCAATAAGCGGCAGGTGAAATCATCATGTCCATATCTCAATAAACTCCCAAAAAAACCATTTTACTCATAAGGATATCTCGAGCACATATATCCTCTTTTATAACTATAAATTGGATTATGCTTTTAACACTAAAAGCACATTATGCTTTGTAGTTTGCAGACTTCTGCAATCGCCCTTTAAGCGATCACCTTTTGATGGACGATGCCATGACTGAAAAAACTGCGGTACCGGTTTCGGTACTGGATTTATCCCCTATCCCACAAGGGGCCAAACCACGTGATGCGTTTCACGCTTCTTTAGATTTAGCACAACATGCCGAAAAATGGGGTTATCAACGCTATTGGTTGGCAGAGCATCACAATATGACCGGCATCGGCAGTGCCGCCACCTCGGTACTGCTGGGTTATCTGGCCGCGGGTACCCAAAGCATTCGCCTTGGTTCCGGTGGCGTGATGCTGCCTAACCATGCGCCGCTGGTGATCGCCGAGCAGTTCGGTACGCTGGAGTCTTTGTACCCCGGGCGTATCGATTTGGGCCTCGGCCGTGCACCCGGTACCGATCAACGCACCATGATGGCACTGCGCCGCCATCTGTCCGGCGAGGTGGATAACTTCCCCCGCGACGTGCAGGAACTGCAACATTACTTCTGCGATGCACAACCGGGCCAGCCGGTTCAGGCGGTACCCGGCCAAGGATTGCATGTCCCTCTCTGGCTGCTCGGTTCCAGTTTGTACAGCGCGCAGTTGGCGGCACAGCTCGGCCTGCCGTTCGCCTTCGCCTCTCACTTTGCACCGGAGATGCTGTTCCAGGCGCTGAAGTTGTATCGTGATAACTTCAAAGCTTCCGAGCAGTGCCAGCAGCCGCATGCGATGGTGTGCGTCAACGTGGTGGCCGCCGACAGCGATGCGGATGCGCGCTTCCTGTTTACGTCGATGCAGCAGCAGTTCATCAACCTGCGTCGCGGTTCGCCAGGCCCACTGCCGGCGCCGGTGGACAATATCCACGCGCTATGGACCGCCGGGGAACAGTACGGGGTTGATCAGGCACTGCGCATGTCGATCATCGGTAACGAAAATACCGTGCGTCACGGGCTGCAAACGTTGCTCAACGAAACCGGTGCGGATGAGATCATGGTTAACGGCCAGATCTTTGACCATCAGGCACGGTTGCATTCGTTTGAGATTGTCGCCGGAGTAAAAGACACGCTGGCGAAAGGGTAAGTCAACGGCGGGCCGCAGGGCAATCATTTCCCTTCACGTCCGCCGTGCAAAAATGGGGCAGCACACCGCTGCCCCACGCCGGTTAACGCTGGATAAGATAGCGGATGGTTGGCCCGTCCTGCTGAATATCCAACACTTTGTAACCGTGATTCCGCGCGTCGAGTGGAATGTTGTTGATCGACTGCGGGCAGTCGCTGATCACTTCCAGGATCTCGCCCGGCTTCAACTGCGGCATCGCCTCCAGCGTGGCCACTGCCGGATACGGACAAGGTTCACCCAGCATATCCAACCGATAATCTGGCACTATCGCCGCTTGCTTCATGACACACTCCTCAAATTAACCACCTGCGCATCGGGTTTGGCGCGGAAAAAACGTTTCTCCCACCACAGCATGGCGGCAAACGCCAACGCCAGCAGCAGGTAAGTCACCAGCAGGCCGCCGATCGGCCCGAAAGTATCCAGCAGGTTGATCTTGTCGTAATCTGTGGCCAGCGCCGGGGCCAGGTCATCCCAGTAGTAAGCCAGCAGGGTCGCGCCGATGATGTTACCCAGCCCCACCCACCAATAGTGCACCTGTCCTTCCACCGCACGGTACATCCAGCCGGTTTCACAGCCGCCGGCCAGCACGATGCCGAAACCAAACAGCAGGCCGCCCAGAACCGCATTGGGGCCGGCCCACATGATTTTCGGCGCGACACCCAACTGCACATAGCTGAAAATACCGATGGCGCTCACCGCCATGCCGATAATGATCGCTTTCGCCATGTGGGTACGCCCGGTGATCCATAAATCGCGGAAGGCTGAGGTGAAGCAGATCTGCGCACGCTCAATCAGCAGGCCAAAACCGATACCGAACAGCATGGCGATACCCAACTTCGGCGCATCGAACAGCGTCCAAAGTGACCAGGCTACCGACAGACAGAAAATCACCATGCCCAAACGGAAGCGGCGGCGCGCCTGCTCCGGCTTTTGCGTCAACGGGGCGGCGGCTTTTACCTTCTGTAATTTCACCGGGATGCGGAACATCGGCAACAGGGTAAATTTGGCGCCAAAGTAGGAGCCAGCAGCGGTCGCCAGTGCGAAGAACCAGGCGTGCAGCGAGAACTGAGGAATACCGGTAAAGAACGCCGCCAGGTTGCAGCCCATCGCCAGACGGGCACCGAAGCCGGCGATAATGCCGCCCAACAGCGCCTGCACAATGCGAATGCGGTGCTGTGGCTGGCGCAGCTTGATGTTATTGGCCCACAGTGCGGCAGCGATACAGCCAGCGAACATGCCGATGATCATCCTGCCGTCGATACGCTGCAGCGGCGTGCCCTCAAGGCCGATAACCTTGAAGTAGCCCCATTGCTCAGGGTGCAGGCCGAACCACTGCAATACATGGCCGCCCCAGCGGGTAAATTCCCCGGTTACCGCCCAGAAGGTACCGGTCAAACCAAAGTAGTAGGTAGAGAGGATCCCTGCGGCAATCACCGCGGGTAAAGGTGCCCAAAAGCGCACCAGGTATTGAGACTTGAACTGCTGCCAACTCATGGCATCTCCCGTGCATAGTATCCATAAGAAAAAACCTTATAAATGATACGCCATTTTCTGCCATTTAACGGTGAATTTCAGGCATAAAAAAACCAGCCCGAAGGCTGGTTTCTTAGTCCGATTAACCGCAAGCGGTCAAATCAGATGTTATGCATCACCGAAACGGCGACGTGGTGCAGCCGGAGCGGCGTCATCACGACGTGGGGCGCGTTGGCCGTCACGGTTGAAGTTACCGCCACGACGTTCGCCACCGTTGCCGGCAGGTGCAGCAGCACCGCCTTCACGACGATCACCGAAAGAACGACGGCCTGGGTTTGCCCCTTCACGACGTTCGCCGTTGAATGGACGACCACCGCCACGACGCTCGCCGTTACCTGCACCAGCACCGCCTTCGCGACGCTCACGACGTTCATGCGGCTGTGCATCGCCCAGCAGTTGCATGTTCATCGGCTTGTTCAGGATACGAGTACGGGTGAAGTGAGACAGGATCTCGCCCGGCATGCCTTTTGGCAGTTCGATGGTCGAGTGACCAGCAAACAGCTTGATGTTACCGATGTAACGGCTGCTGATGTCACCTTCGTTAGCGATCGCGCCAACGATATGGCGAACTTCAACGCCGTCATCACGGCCCACTTCAATGCGGTACAGCTGCATTTCGCCAACGTCACGACGCTCGCGACGTGGGCGATCTGCGCCACCATCACGGCTGTCTGGACGTGCGTCACGACGACGGTCGCTGCCGCGGTCGTCACGGTCGTTGAATTCACGACGCTGACGTGGTTTGAACACGGGATCCGGTGGCAAGATCAGAGGACGTTCGCCCTGTGCCATTTTCAGCAGTGCTGCGGCCAGGGTTTCCATTTCCAGCTCTTCTTCCGGCTGCAGTTTAGCCAGCAGCGCGCGGTACATGTCCAGATCGCTGCTTTCCAGCTGTTGCTGTACTTTAGCGGCGAACTTGGCCAGACGACGCTCACCCAGCAGTTCTGCGTTTGGCAGTTCAACTTCTGGAATGGTCAGCTTCATGGTGCGTTCGATGTTGCGCAGCAGGCGGCGTTCGCGGTTTTCTACGAACAGCAGCGCACGGCCGGCACGACCAGCACGGCCAGTACGGCCGATACGGTGAACGTAAGACTCTGAATCCATAGGGATATCATAGTTTACCACCAGGCTGATACGCTCAACGTCCAGGCCACGAGCAGCAACGTCGGTTGCGATCAGGATATCCAGACGACCATCTTTCAGGCGCTCCAGGGTCTGCTCACGCAGTGCCTGGTTCATGTCGCCGTTCAGTGCTGCGCTGCTGTAACCGCTGCGCTCAAGCGCTTCAGCCACTTCCAGGGTCGCGTTTTTGGTACGAACGAAGATAATCGCCGCATCAAAGTCTTCCGCTTCCAGGAAACGCACCAGCGCTTCGTTTTTACGCATGCCGTGCACAGTCCAGTAGCTCTGGCTGATGTCCGGACGGGTAGTGATGCTGGATTGGATGCGCACTTCCTGCGGCTCTTTCATAAAGCGGCGGGTAATGCGACGGATCGCTTCCGGCATGGTTGCGGAGAACAGCGCGGTCTGATGTTCAGCCGGGATCTCTGCCATGATGGTTTCTACGTCTTCGATAAAGCCCATGCGCAGCATTTCGTCGGCTTCATCAAGCACCAGACCGCTCAGGTTAGAGAGGTTCAGGGTGCCACGCTTCAGGTGGTCCAGCAGACGGCCTGGAGTCCCTACTACGATTTGCGGGCCCTGACGCAGAGCGCGCAGCTGCACGTCATAACGCTGGCCGCCGTACAAGGCCACGACGTTAACGCCATGCATGTGTTTGGAGAAATCAGTCATCGCTTCAGCAACCTGAACCGCCAGTTCGCGGGTCGGTGCCAGCACCAGGATCTGAGGTGCTTTCAGGGAAGCGTCAAGGTTGTGCAGCAGTGGCAGCGAGAACGCTGCAGTTTTACCACTACCGGTCTGTGCCATGCCCAGCACATCACGGCCGTTCAACAGGTGAGGAATACACTCAGCCTGGATCGGTGAAGGTTTTTCATAGCCCAGATCGGTCAGGGCAGAAATGATCGGAGCAGACAGCCCCAGGTCAGCAAAAGAGGTTTCAAGCTCAGTAGTCATGTACACGTGCCTCATTAATAATGGCAGCCAGTCTACATAACTCGTCGAGAAAATTTTCAGTCATTTTCATTGAAAAGTGTGAACCGGCTCAAATTAGATTATAAAACGAACAAAAAAGCCCTCGCCCGTTAAGACGATAACTTTGGCAAAAAACCAATGTATATCAGGCTGATAGTTGTTCGTCAGCTATTGCTGGTCCGATTCCGATAGGTCGTCTTGTTCTTGGCCTAACAGCGCCAATTCCAACAATGCATAGCGGTGCTCAACGAAGTTATGAACGTTGTTAGCGACCGTCAGTTTGAACAGCGCCGAAGCGGTGTCCTTGTCCCCCAGACTTAGGTAATGCTTACCTAAATAGAAGTCAGTTTCACTGAGATGCTCAGCGAGCGAAGTGTTATCCGTTGCATCTGCCTTGAGCCTTTCCATCAGCGTTTTTTCACTGATGTTGCCCAGGTAGAATTCGACAATATTCCATCCCCATTGCCCTCGGTTCGCTTTGTCATAACGCTGCTGGAGCGCTACGTCAGCCTTCTTGGGATCGATTTCTCTTTCCACCAGATAAAGCCACAACGAACGGAAGGGATCGTTTGGGTCGTCTTGATAAAACGCCTGCAGATCATCCTGCGCCAACGGGAAGCGGCCGCCATAATACAGTGCGATGCCCCGGTTTAAACGCGCGTAATTGTAAGTTGGATCAAGCTCTAGTACAGAATCAAACGCTTCATAGGCAGCATCAAAATTGCCTGCCTGCGTTAAGTAAATGCCCAGGTAGTTGAAAACTTCTGGCATATCAGGACGTATCGCCAGCGCTTGCGAGAAATCATTGCGCGCCAGTGCACGTAGCCCGAGGCTATCATACAGCACACCGCGCTCATATAAAAGCTGCGCACGCTCATCGTCCGTCAGTGCCCGGCTGGCAAGTATTTGTTCCATGCGCGCCAGGATCACTTCCTGCTGCAGAGTTGGCTGCAACGGGATCGCCAAAACTTCGTCTTTACGCCAATCATGGTTGCTGCATCCTGCCAGCATGAGTGCTGTCGCAACGTAACACCAGCGCAAGAAAGGCTTCATTTCCCACTCCCGAAGACAAACATTGGATGAACATCCTTTCATCCGTTTGCTAATACGCAAGCATCCTACCCGCGCGATACGAACAGCTCCCAACCCCATGGCCGGGAGCTGTAAATCTATCTATACAGTTATTCTGCTTCAGGCGCAGGTGAACCTGCTTCTGGTGCGGTCGCTTCTTTGATGCTCAGACGCACGCGGCCCTGACGGTCAACTTCCAGTACCTTAACCGGTACTTCCTGACCCATCTGCAGATAGTCGGTCACTTTCTCAACGCGCTTGTCTGCGATTTGAGAGATGTGCACCAGACCTTCTTTACCACCACCGATCGCCACGAATGCGCCGAAATCAACGATACGGGTAACTTTACCCTGGTAAATACGGCCCACTTCGATCTCGGCAGTGATCTCTTCGATGCGGCGAATAGCGAATTTCGCTTTCTCACCGTCGGTAGCAGCGATTTTCACTGTACCATCATCTTCGATTTCGATGGTAGTGCCGGTCTCTTCGGTCAACGCACGGATGACAGAGCCGCCTTTACCAATCACGTCTTTGATCTTGTCCGGGTTGATTCGGATAGTGTGAATACGTGGTGCGAACTGAGAGATATCGCCGCGCGGAGTGCTGATAGCCTGTTCCATCACGCCCAGGATGTGCAGACGCGCGCCCTTGGCCTGGTTCAGTGCAACCTGCATGATTTCGCGGGTGATGCCTTCAATTTTAATGTCCATCTGCAGCGCGGTAATACCGTCACGGCTACCCGCTACTTTGAAGTCCATGTCGCCCAGGTGATCTTCGTCACCCAGAATGTCGGACAGAACCACAAAGTTGTCTTGTTCTTTCACCAGGCCCATTGCGATACCCGCAACGGCGGCTTTGATTGGCACACCAGCGTCCATCAGCGCCAAAGAAGCGCCACAGACTGAAGCCATGGAAGAAGAACCGTTGGATTCGGTGATTTCGGAAACCACACGCACCGTGTACGGGAAATCTTCTGCTTTAGGCATCATAGCCAATACGCCGCGTTTCGCCAGGCGACCGTGACCAATTTCACGACGTTTAGGCGAACCTACCATCCCGGTCTCACCAACGGAGTACGGAGGGAAGTTGTAGTGGAACAGGAAGCTGTCGGTCTTCTCGCCCATCAGCTCATCCAGGTTCTGCGCATCACGTGCGGTACCCAGAGTTGCAGTAACCAGAGCCTGAGTTTCACCACGGGTGAACAGTGCGGAACCGTGGGTACGCGGCAGTACGCCGGTGCGCACGTCCAGGCCACGGATCATGTCTTTTTCACGGCCGTCGATACGCGGCTCGCCACGCAGCACGCGGCTACGAACGACGTTTTTCTCAACGCTGCCCAGGATGTCCTGAATTTCAGACGCGTCCAGGGTTTCGTCCTGTGCCAGCAGGGTTTCAACAACGCTGTTCTTGATCGCATCTACCTGAGCGTAACGCTCTTGTTTTTCGGTGATGTGATAAGCGTCGCCCAGGCGGCTTTCTGCCAGTTCTGCAACGCGCGCGTGAAGCGCTTCGTTGACTGGAGGTGCCTGCCAATCCCACTTAGGCTTGCCGGCTTCGGCAACCAGGGAATTGATGTTCTCGATAACGATCTGCTGTTGCTCGTGGCCAAAGACCACCGCGCCCAGCATTTGATCTTCGCTCAGAACGTCAGCTTCGGATTCAACCATCAGCACTGCGCCTGCGGTACCGGCAACCACCAAGTCCAGGCTGCTTTCTTTCAGCTCGTCAGTCGTTGGGTTCAGCACGTACTGGCTGTTGATGTAACCCACGCGAGCGGCGCCGATTGGGCCATTGAACGGAATACCGGACAGGCTCAGGGCTGCAGAGGCACCGATCATCGCAACGATATCCGGGTTAACCTGCGGGTTTACGGAAACAACGGTCGCAATTACCTGAACTTCGTTCAGGAAGCTGTCCGGGAACAGTGGACGGATCGGACGGTCAATCAGACGGGAAGTCAGAGTTTCGCCTTCGCTCGGACGGCCTTCACGACGGAAGAAGCTGCCCGGGATACGACCAGCAGCGTAGGTACGCTCCTGATAGTTAACGGTCAGTGGGAAGAAGCTCTGGCCTGGTTTGGCTTTTTTCTGGCCAACTACGGTAACGAATACGGCGGTGTCATCCATGCTCACCATCACGGCGGCGGTGGCTTGACGAGCCATCATACCGGTCTCAATAGTGACGGTATGCTGGCCATACTGGAATTTGCGAATGATCGGTGTCAGCAAAATTATATCCTTAGATTAGGCGCGCAATCGTATTGACGACTCGACACGCCATTGACTCGATTTGCCTTCTCACTACATCCTCGCGACTAATGACAATCCTTATCTCAAGCCTGAGACAAAGCCTCTCATTAGCCGCGCGAACCTCTGTAATGGAAGATCCTGTTTGGAAACATCAGTAATACATTAACCTGATTTGCTTATGCTTCCTAGAAGAAAGGGGCCCAAATAGGCCCCTTTCCACTGAAACTCGCTAGATTAGCGACGCAGACCCAGACGCTCGATCAGGCTGGTGTAACGTGCTACATCTTTACGCTTCAGGTAGTCCAGCAGCTTACGACGCTGAGAAACCATACGCAGCAGACCACGACGGCTGTGGTGATCTTTTTTGTGCTCTGAGAAGTGGCCTTGCAGATGGTTGATCTGCGCAGTCAACAGGGCAACCTGAACTTCGGAAGAACCGCTGTCGTTAGTACCACGACCGAAATCAGCTACGATTTTAGCTTTAGCTTCAACACTTAGAGACATTGTAATACTCCAGATTATAGATAATAAATACAGGCGCCGATCTCTAATTCAGCAACCCAATGCATAAGCTGCGCCATTCTACCCTTAGCGCAGTGCGATCGCAAGGCAGTGCGTTTTCTGCCCTCAGTCGAAATATTCGACGACCAGGCGGCGCGGCGCCACACGACCGTCATCGGCGATATCACCCACGCCGATAAATTTACGCTCTTCACCTTCGGTGATACGTACCATGCCCGAGGCCGGCGCACCGGCAACCTGTACGGGCTGCCCCTGCTTAACGTATCCCGCGACTACCGGCAGCAAATTCACTTCCGGGTAGTTCTCCACCGGGCTGTCCATCGGCATCAGCAGAGGATCGAGCAGCTCGCCTGGCGCGACTTCCTGTGCCTGTGCCTGCTCCAGCAATTCGTTCAGCTGTTCCAGCGTGACCATCCTTTCGATCGGATAGGTCGCCACCTGCAGACGACGCAGGTAGATCACGTGTGCGCCACACCCCAGCAGCTCACCGAGGTCGTCGGTAATGGTGCGGATGTAGGTGCCTTTCGAACAGTGAATTTCCAGCTCCAGTTCGTCCCCTTCCCAGCGGATAAACTGCAGATCGTAAACGGTGATGCTGCGTGCTTCGCGCGGAACTTCGATACCTTGACGAGCATACTCATAGAGTTTCTTGCCCTGGTACTTCAGCGCCGAATACATCGAAGGCACCTGCTTGATATCGCCGCGGAAGCTCTCCAGCGCCGCATCGAGCTGCGCCTGGGTGAAGTTCACCGGACGTTCCTGCACAATCTGGCCGTCGGCGTCCGAAGTATCGGTGCGCTGACCCAGTCGAGCAATAACGCGATAGCGTTTGTCGGAGTCGAGCAGGAACTGTGAGAACTTGGTCGCCTCACCGAGGCAAATCGGCAGCATGCCGGTCGCCAGCGGGTCGAGCGCGCCGGTGTGTCCCGCGCGGTTGGCGTTATAGAGGCGTTTTACTTTTTGCAGGGCGTCGTTAGACGACAGGCCCTGCGGTTTGTCCAGCAACAGGACGCCGTGGATATCACGGCCGCGGCGACGAGGGCGACTCATTAAGCCTCCTCGTCATCGCCTGATGCGGAACGGCGTTCGGCGTCGTTCTTCACTACGTTAGTCACCAGGTTGGACATGCGCATGCCTTCAACCAGAGAGTTGTCGTAAGCGAAGGTCAGCTCAGGTACTACACGCAGACGCATGGCTTTGCCCAGCAATGTGCGGATGTAACCCGAAGCGTCTTGCAGCGCTTTGATGCCGTTTGGCACCAGTTCCGGATCCGGGTTTTCGGTCAACACGTTCAGGAATGTGACATAAACTTTGGCATAGGCCAAATCGCGAGAAACTTCTACACCAGAAACGGTAGCCATGCCGATACGCGGATCTTTGACTTCACGCTGCAGAATGATAGCAATCTCTTTTTGCATCTCTTGTGCCACGCGCTGACCGCGGCTGAATTCTTTTGCCATTATGGATTCTCCAGACAAATCGGGGGGCACAAGGCCCCCCAGAAAAGACTTAAGCAGATGTGCTAGCGTTAAGCGATGGTACGTTGGATCTCGATGATTTCGAAGACTTCGATCATGTCGCCGACGCGCACGTCGTTGTAGTTCTTAACGCCGATACCACATTCCATGCCGTTACGGACTTCGTTAACGTCATCTTTGAAGCGGCGCAGGGATTCCAACTCGCCTTCATAGATAACCACGTTGTCGCGCAGAACGCGGATTGGGTTGTGACGCTTGATGTTACCTTCGGTAACCATACAACCGGCAATAGCACCGAATTTAGGTGATTTGAACACGTCACGCACTTCGGCCAGACCGATGATCTGCTGCTTGTACTCAGGCGCCAACATACCGCTCATCGCCTGCTTCACTTCGTCGATCAAGTTATAGATCACGGAGTAGTAACGCAGATCCAGGCTTTCTGCTTCAATCACGCGGCGCGCAGAAGCGTCGGCACGGACGTTGAAGCCCAGGATGATGGCGTTGGAAGCGGCTGCCAGCGTTGCGTCGGTTTCAGTGATACCACCTACGCCAGAACCAACAATCTTCACTTTCACTTCGTCGGTAGAGAGTTTCAACAGTGAATCCATGATGGCTTCACAAGAACCCTGTACGTCGGATTTCAATACGATGTTCAGCTCAGAAACTTCACCGTCGGTCATGTTCGCAAACATGTTTTCCAGTTTGGATTTCTGCTGACGCGCCAGTTTAACTTCGCGGAACTTGCCTTGACGGTACAGCGCAACTTCACGCGCTTTCTTCTCGTCACGCACAACGGTCGCTTCATCACCGGCGGCAGGAACGCTGGACAGGCCCAGGATCTCAACCGGAATAGAAGGACCCGCAGAGGTCACTTCGCGACCCAGTTCGTCACGCATCGCACGCACGCGGCCGTATTCGAAGCCACATAGAACGATATCGCCTTTGTTCAGCGTACCTTCCTGTACCAACACGGTAGCAACCGGACCACGACCTTTATCCAGGAAGGATTCGATAACTACGCCGCTGGCCATGCCGCTGCGTACCGCTTTCAGTTCGAGAACTTCGGACTGCAGCAGGATAGCGTTCAGCAGTTCGTCGATACCGGTACCGGCTTTCGCAGATACGTGAACGAACTGAGCTTCGCCGCCCCACTCTTCCGGCATAACGCCGTACTGGGACAGTTCTTGCTTAACGCGATCCGGATCGGCTTCCGGCTTGTCAATTTTGTTCACTGCAACCACCAACGGTACCTGCGCTGCTTTCGCATGCTGGATAGCTTCGATGGTTTGCGGCATCACGCCGTCGTCGGCAGCAACAACCAGAACAACGATGTCAGTCGCCTGAGCACCACGGGCACGCATTGAAGTAAAGGCTGCGTGGCCTGGGGTATCCAGGAAAGTGATCATGCCGTTGTCGGTTTCTACGTGGTAAGCACCGATATGCTGGGTAATACCGCCGGCCTCGCCTGCTGCCACCTTGGTGGAGCGGATGTAGTCCAGCAAAGAAGTTTTACCGTGGTCGACGTGGCCCATGATGGTCACAACTGGCGCACGTGGCTCAGCCGCTGCACCGGTATCACGGTCGCTCATCAGCGCTTCTTCCAGCTCGTTCTCACGACGCAGGATAACTTTGTGGCCCATCTCTTCGGCAACCAGCTGCGCGGTTTCCTGATCGATGACCTGGTTGATGGTGGCCATTGCGCCCAGCTTCATCATCGCTTTGATGACCTGAGAGCCTTTAACCGCCATTTTGTTAGCCAGTTCGGCTACGGTGATGGTTTCGCCGATAATAACGTCGCGGTTAACCACCTGAGCCGGCTTGTTGAAGCCCTGCTGCAGAGTGCTTGGCTTACGCTTGCCTTTACCACCACGGGTAACGGCGCGCGCTTCTTCACGGTCTGCTTTAGACTCGGAAAGCTTGTTGCCTTTCTTCTGCTTGGTCGCTTTACCGCCACGGGTGCGGCTGCGGCGTTCGCCTTCAACTTTAGCGTCGTTTTCGTCTTCAGCGGCACGGGCGTGCTGAGAGGTAGTCACGTGGTAATCGGCTGTTTCAACCGCAGCGCTTGCTGCTTCAGCTTCGGCCCACTTCTCACCGTTCTCTTCTGCCATGCGGCGAGCTTCTTCCGCTACGCGTTTGGCGTCTTCTTCGACCTTACGGCGCACTTCCTCTTCCGCTTTACGTTTCAGTTCAGCGGCTTCGGCTTCACGGCGTGCTTTTTCTGCCTGAGCTGGCTTGGTCATTTCGTCGGTATGTTGATTCGTCACTTTTTCTTTTTCCGCTGAATTACGCTTAGCAATCTCCGCGGCCTCACGTTTGGCTTGCTCTTCGGCTGCGCGCTTCGCTTCTGCTTCGCGTTTCGCTAGCTCTTCCGCTTCGCGCTGTGCCTGCTCTTCCGCTTCACGCTGTGCCTGCTCTGCCGCTTCAGCCTGTTGGGCTTCTGGCGTATCGCGATTTACATAAGTGCGTTTCTTGCGGACCTCAATTTGCACCGATTTACTTTTACCGCCGGTGCTCGGAATATTCAAGGTGCTGCGCGTTTTGCGCTGCAACGTGAGCTTACCAGGCGCGCTACCGTGTTCACGGTTCAGGTGCGCCAGTAAGGCTTCTTTCTCATGTTGGGTTACAGAGTCTGTCTCAGACTTGTTAATCCCTGCATCAGCAAACTGCTGTACCAGGCGATCAACTGGAGTCTGAATCTCTGCTGCCAGCGATTTTACGGTTACATCTGTCGTCATGCTGTTCCTTCCTGCTACAGTTTATTACGCGTTGTCGCCAAACCAACAGATATTACGTGCGGCCATAATCAGCTCGCCGGCTTGCTCATCGCTAAGCCCTTCAATATCAGCCAGATCGTCAACACCCTGCTCGGCAAGATCTTCCAGCGTACAAACCCCACGCGCGGCCAGTTTAAAGGCCATGCTGCGCTCAAGACCCGGAAGGTTGAGCAAATCGTCAGCAGGTTTTTGGTCGCCCAGGCTTTCTTCTTGGGCCAGGGCCAGCGTGGTCAATGCAGCTTTGGCGCGATCGCGCAACGCTTCAACCATATCTTCATCCAGACCGTCGATTTCCAGCAGCTCTTTGATTGGCACGTAAGCCAATTCTTCCAGCGTAGAGAAGCCTTCTTCAACCAGTACGGTGGCGAAATCTTCGTCGATATCAAGATACTTGGTGAAGGTATCAATGGCGGCATGAGCTTCGGCCTGGTGCTTGGCCTGCAGATCGTCCGCCGTCATCACGTTCAGTTCCCAACGGTCGTCGTCACGGTGTTGTTTTAACAGCTGGGATGCCAAACGCACGTTTTGGCCATTACGGCCGATCGCCTGTGCCAGATTGCTGGCTTCAACGGCGATATCCATAGTGCAATTATCTTCATCAACCACGATCGAGGCAACGTCTGCCGGCGCCATGGCGTTGATGACGAACTGCGCAGGGTTATCATCCCACAGGATGATGTCGATACGTTCACCGCCGAGCTCGCTCGAAACGGCCTGAACGCGCGCACCGCGCATACCTACGCAAGCGCCGACCGGGTCGATGCGTTTGTCGTTGGTTTTCACTGCAATTTTCGCACGGGAGCCTGGATCGCGGGCTGCCGCTTTAATTTCAATCACTTCTTCGCCAATTTCCGGTACTTCGATGCGGAACAGTTCTTTCAGCATCTCGGCGCTGGAGCGGCTGACGAACAGCTGGGCACCACGGGCTTCGGGACGAACGGCGTACAGGATGCCGCGGATGCGGTCGCCTGGACGGAAGTTTTCGCGCGGCAGCATGTCTTCACGGCCAATTACCGCTTCGGCGTTGCTGCCCAGATCCAGCGCAATGCTGTCACGGTTAACTTTCTTCACCACGCCGGTGACGATTTCACCTTCGTGCTGACGGAAAGCATCAACGACCATAGCGCGCTCGGCTTCACGTACTTTCTGTACGATAACCTGTTTCGCGGTTTGAGTGGTGATACGGTCGAAGGTAACAGATTCAATCTGATCTTCGATGTAACCGCCCAGCTCGATGCCTGGCTCTTCATACTGCGCAGCTTCCAGCGTGATTTCACGCGTTGGCTGAGTCACTTCATCTACGGCGACCCAACGGCGGAAGGTATCGAAATCGCCAGTTTTGCGGTCAATGCTGACGCGAACTTCGATTTCCTGCTCGTATTTTTTCTTGGTGGCGGTGGCTAATGCGGTTTCCAGCGCTTCGAAAATCTTCTCACGCGGAAGGGATTTTTCATTGGAAACAGCTTCAACAACAGCCAGAATCTCTTTATTCATCCTAGTTGCCTCATCCAAACTTTAAAAGTGGGGTACCAGGTTCGCTTTCTGGATATTGCTCAGCGCGAACACTTCATCTTTCCCTTCCACAGTAACCGTGATCATCTCGCCATCGACAGACTTGATAATGCCCTGCCATTTGCGACGGTTCTGTACGGCCATGCGCAGGACCAAGCTGACTTCATCACCGAGGAAACGAGTATAGTGTTCGGCGGTGAACATCGGGCGATCAAGGCCAGGAGAGGAGACTTCCAAGTTGTAAGCGACTGTGATTGGCTCTTCGACGTCCAATACAGCGCTGACCTGGTGGCTGACATCAGCGCAATCGTCAACATTGATGCCGTTTTCACTGTCAATATAGATACGGAGCGTCGATTGGCGCGCACGAATAAATTCGATGCCTACAAGTTCAAAGCCCAACGCTTCTACCGGTGCCGAAAGCATCTCTGTTAATTTTTGCTCTAATGTGGACAAGCCCACCCCCAAGACATAAAAAAAGGGCCTAATAGCCCAGTGATTCTGTTGCCAAATAACAAAAAACCCCGAAAATTCGGGGCTTTATGCAACTGGACCCTGTTTGCCGCTAAGCGGCTTCGGTGCAACTTTCTAACAAGTGTCATTTTCAAATGTTGATCGAGAAAAGCGGAATTCAATCGAAAAGTGTATTTGAAAATAAACACTTAAAGGAAAGTGGTTGCGGGGGCCGGATTTGAACCGACGACCTTCGGGTTATGAGCCCGACGAGCTACCAGGCTGCTCCACCCCGCGTCCGAAAACGTGGCAAATATTACGCCGATAATCGCAAAATTGCAAGTTATCTCTGGGATTTGGTACCGAGGATGGGACTCGAACCCACAAGCCCGTTAGGGCACTACCACCTCAAGGTAGCGTGTCTACCAATTCCACCACCTCGGTACTGATTCTTACTGCTAACGGCCGTTATTTTAATGAGGTAATAACAACCGTTTTCAAACTCTGTTACTGCGTGCTGCTTACTGCGGGATATCGCTGCTCGGCTTGGTTGGTGCTGCCGGCGCGGTAGTCTGCTCAGATTTCACTGGCTGACCCAGGTTTTCCCACTCGCTGCCTTTCTTGCTCTGGTTGGTGCTCAGGTTGCCCAGGATCAGACTGATGACGAAGAACAGCGTCGCCAGCACAGCCGTCATGCGGGTCATGAAGTTACCGGAACCACTCGAACCGAACAATGTGCCAGAAGCACCTGCTCCGAATGAGGCTCCCATATCAGCGCCTTTACCTTGCTGCAGCATAATCAGAGCAACCAGCCCGATTGAGATCAGCAGGAAAATTACCAGAAGAGCTTCGTACATAGTTGTACCCGTATCCTTGCGGCTTCACCGCGTGCCAAATGCTTCACACCCCAAAGGCTTCTAATTCTATTAAGAAGTCGCAGGCGTTATATCAAACTGCCCACTGAAGCGGGTGTGAATACTAACCAAAGGCGCCAAACCACGCAAGGGCAATTTGCAGCCACCGGCGCGTTTGCGGAAAAAAACGCCAATAAAATTCGCAGGCTGTGATTTCCGAGGGCAGCGGTTGCCCCCGGACCGATCAAAAAAGCGTTAGCCAGCAGATTTCACCGCGTCGGCAATGCGATGTGCCAATGCCGTCACTTGCTGCTCGTCCTCGCCTTCCACCATCACGCGGATCAGCGGCTCGGTACCGGATTTACGTAGCAGCACGCGGCCGCGGCCGGCCAGTTCAGCCTCGACCTGCTCGGTGATTTTACGCACCTCTTCCGACTCCAGCGGGTTGTGCTCGCCGACAAAACGCACGTTGACCAGGATCTGCGGCAGTAATTTCATGCCGCTGCACAGGTCGTGCAGGCTCATGTTGTTGCGGACCATCGCCGTCAGCACCTGCAGACCGGCAACGATGCCGTCACCGGTGGTAGTTTTATCCAGCAGGATTACATGGCCGGAGTTCTCCGCACCAATGCGCCATCCCAGTTCCTGCAGCTTCTCCAGTACATAGCGGTCACCGACTTTGGCGCGAGCGAAGGGAATGCCCAGTTGCTTAAGTGCCAGTTCGAGCCCCATGTTGCTCATCAGCGTGCCTACCGCGCCACCGCGCAGTTGGCCCTGACGCAACCCTTCACGGGCAATGATGTAAAGGATCTGGTCGCCGTCGACCTTGTGGCCAAGGTGATCAACCATCATCACCCGGTCACCGTCACCGTCAAATGCCAGACCGACGTGCGCTTTCTCCTGCAGCACGCGCTCTTGCAGTTGGCGAACGTCTGTTGCACCGCATTTTTCATTGATGTTCATGCCGTCCGGTTCAACGCCGATGGCAACCACCGTGGCACCCAGTTCACGCAGCACGCTCGGCGCAATGTGATAGGTCGCGCCGTTGGCGCAGTCCACCACAATTTTCAGGCCTTTCAGGCTCAGTTCGCTCGGGAAGGTGCCTTTACAGAATTCGATGTAACGGCCGGCGGCATCGATGATCCGGCTCGCTTTACCCAGTTCGGAAGATTCTACGCAGGTCAGCGGTTTTTCCATTTCGGCTTCAATGGCTTCTTCCACATGGTCCGGCAGCTTCGCGCCATCAATGGAGAAGAATTTAATGCCGTTGTCGTAAAAAGGGTTATGAGAAGCCGAGATTACAATACCGGCTTCAGCACGGAAGGTACGCGTCAAATAGGCTACCGCCGGCGTCGGCATTGGCCCCGTGAAGGAAGCAGACAGCCCCGCTGCGGCAAGACCGGCTTCCAAAGCCGACTCAAGCATGTAACCTGAGATACGGGTGTCTTTGCCGATAATAATTTTACGAGAACCGTGGCGTGCCAGCACCTTGCCCGCCGCCCAGCCCAGTTTCAGAACGAAATCAGGGGTAATAGGACTCTCACCGACCTTGCCACGAATGCCGTCGGTACCAAAATATTTGCGCTCGCTCATGTCTCTATCATCCCTTAGCTGAAATGGTTGCCTCGACGACACGCATCGCCTCGACGGTTTCTTTAACGTCATGCACTCTGACAATCTGCGCTCCCTGCATGGCGGCGATAACCGCACAGGCTACGCTGCCGATAACCCGCTGATCAGGGGGGACATTCAGCAGTTGCCCAATCATCGACTTACGCGACATTCCCACCAAAAGCGGCAGGCCGAAGTGATGAAACTCAGACAATCTGGCCAGAAGCTGATAATTGTGCGCTAAATTCTTACCGAAACCGAACCCGGGGTCGAGCAGCAATTTCTGATTTGTAATACCGGCGGCATTACAGCGTTCGATATGATGCTGAAAAAAGGCGTTCACATCGCCAATAAGATCGTCGTAGTGCGGTGCCTGCTGCATGGTTCGTGGCTCGCCCTGCATGTGCATCAGGCACACTGGCAACCCGCTTTCCGCCGCAGCGGCCAATGCGCCCGGCTCCTGCAATGAGCGAACGTCGTTGATCAGGTGCGCACCGGCCTGAGCCGACTCGCGGATCACCCCCGCTTTCGAAGTATCCACCGAGATAAAAACTTCAAAACGCCGGGCAATGGCTTCAACGACGGGGACTACGCGCGCGATCTCTTCGTCTTCGCTGACCTCAGCCGCTCCCGGTCTGGTCGACTCGCCGCCCACATCAATCATGGTCGCACCGGCCGAAATCAGCGCATGCGCGTGCAGCAAAGCCTGATTGAGCTGGTTGTGTTGGCCGCCGTCAGAAAAAGAATCCGGGGTCACGTTGAGGATCCCCATCACCCGCGGATGGGAAAGATCGAGAGTCATGTCTCGCACGGTTAACTGCATTGCTAATCCACCTTACTGTTGCCTGGTCCACTGCCCGCCGGGCAATAAAAAACCCCGGCATGCCGGGGTTCGATGTTATTACACAGCCAAAGTTACTTGTCTAGCTGTTCAGACATGGTATTGCCTGGGTTTGGTGTGCGCGGTTCATCAACCGGCGTCGGGGCTTTTGGTGTGCCACCGTTGTCGGAATTGCTGCCCTTGCCCACATCGTCCCAACCCGCTGGCGGACGCACGTCTTTGCGGTTCATCAGATCGTCAATCTGCGGCGCGTCGATGGTTTCGTACTTCATCAGGGCGTCCTTCATTGAATGCAGGATGTCCATGTTTTCCATCAACAGCGAACGCGCTCGCACATAGTTACGTTCAATCAGGGATTTAACTTCCTGGTCGATAATGCGCGCGGTTTCGTCCGACATGTGCTTCGCCTTGGCCACTGAACGGCCCAGGAACACTTCGCCCTCTTCTTCCGCATACAGCAATGGCCCCAGCTTCTCGGAGAAGCCCCATTGGGTCACCATGTTGCGTGCAATCGAGGTCGCCACTTTAATGTCGTTCGAGGCACCGGTAGAGACTTTTTCCGGTCCGTAAATGATCTCTTCAGCCAGACGACCGCCGTACAGAGTAGAGATTTGGCTTTCCAGCTTCTGACGGCTGGCGCTGATCGCATCCCCTTCCGGCAGGAAGAAGGTCACACCCAACGCACGGCCACGAGGAATAATCGTGACCTTATGCACCGGATCGTGCTCAGGAACCAGGCGACCAATAATGGCGTGGCCAGCTTCGTGATACGCGGTCGACTCTTTCTGCGCTTCGGTCATCACCATGGAGCGACGTTCTGCACCCATCATGATCTTGTCTTTGGCTTTTTCGAACTCCACCATCGACACAACACGTTTGTTTCCACGTGCGGCAAACAGCGCAGCTTCGTTGACCAGGTTGGCCAGGTCAGCACCGGAGAAGCCAGGCGTACCACGAGCCAGTACAGAAGCATCAACATCGGGTGCCAGTGGCACGCGGCGTGAATGCACTTTCAGGATCTGCTCACGGCCACGCACGTCCGGCAAGCCCACCACAACCTGGCGGTCGAAACGGCCTGGACGCAGCAACGCCGGGTCAAGCACGTCTGGACGGTTGGTCGCAGCGATAACGATGATACCTTCGTTGCCTTCAAAGCCGTCCATCTCAACCAGCATCTGGTTCAGCGTCTGCTCACGTTCGTCATGACCGCCGCCCAGGCCGGCACCACGCTGGCGACCGACGGCATCGATTTCATCGATAAAGATGATGCACGGTGCCGCTTTCTTCGCCTGCTCGAACATGTCACGCACACGGGAAGCACCGACACCCACAAACATTTCCACGAAGTCAGAACCGGAAATGGTGAAGAACGGCACTTTCGCCTCACCGGCGATAGCTTTCGCCAGCAGGGTTTTACCTGTCCCCGGCGGGCCAACCATCAGCACACCTTTCGGGATCTTGCCTCCCAGCTTCTGGAAACGGCTCGGCTCGCGCAGGTATTCCACCAGTTCGCTTACTTCGTCTTTCGCTTCGTCACAGCCGGCAACGTCAGCAAAAGTGGTTTTGATCTGGTCTTCCGTCAGCATGCGGGCCTTGCTCTTGCCGAAGGACATCGCGCCCTTGCCGCCGCCGCCCTGCATTTGACGCATGAAGAAGATCCAGACCCCGATCAGCAACAGCATCGGGAACCATGAAATAAAGATAGAAGCCAGCAAACTCGGCTCTTCAGGCGGTTCACCAACCACTTTCACATTCTTGGTCAACAACGTATCCAGCAACTTAGGATCGTTGACAGGGATGTAGGTCGTGTATTTGTTACTGTCTTTCTTGGTAACGTTAATTTCACGTCCATTGATTCGCGCTTCGCGAACCTGATCTTGGGTCAGTTCGGACATGAAGGTAGAGTAATCCACCCTACGGCCATTCGACTCGCTGGGCCCAAAGCTCTGGAATACAGACATCAACACTACCGCGATGACTAACCAGAGAATTAGGTTTTTCGCCATGTCACTCAAGGGATTAACCTCATATTACAACTGTGTTAACAAACAGCGTTAGGGTACTACAGCTTGCGCCCTGTCGCTACAATGTACACTTCGCGCGAACGTGCGCGGGAAGCGTCTGGCTTACGAATCTTAACCTTCGTAAACAGGGAGCGAATTTCCCGTAGGTACTCGTCAAAGCCATCTCCCTGGAACACCTTCACCAGGAAACTTCCGCCTGGTGCGAGGACATCACGACACATTCCCAGTGCTAATTCCACCAGATACATCGATCTTGGAATATCGACGGCCGGAGTGCCACTCATATTCGGGGCCATGTCAGACATGACCACCTGAACCTTACTTTCACCTACACGTTCCAACAGAGCCTTGAGCACCAGTTCATCACGAAAATCGCCCTGAAGGAAATCGACGCCAACGATAGGATCCATTGGCAAAATATCACAGGCGATGATGCGGCCGGAACCGCCAATCTGGGTCACGACATACTGCGACCAACCACCCGGCGCCGCACCTAAATCTACTACGGTCATGCCAGGTTTAAACAGTTTGTCACTCTGCTGTATTTCATCAAGTTTAAACCAGGCGCGCGAACGTAGCCCTTTTTTCTGCGCCTGTTGCACATATTTATCGCTAAAGTGTTCTTGTAACCAGCGACTGGAGCTAGCAGAACGCTTTTTATTAGCCATCTCGTTTTCCAACTATCATAAAAAGAGTCTTAATGTCAGGTTCGCAGCTCATGTAGACTCACACCGATGAAGACCGATTTGGTGATATACATGAGATGGCGGTAGAATGTACCGTTTTCAATCCCAACTTAAGCAAAAAAGACAATGAATCTGAATAATAAACAAAAACAGCACCTGAAAGGCCTGGCGCATCCGTTAAAACCGGTTGTCATGCTGGGTAATAACGGTCTCACCGAAGGGGTGCTGGCTGAAATTGAACAGGCTCTGGAGCATCATGAGCTGATCAAGGTAAAAATCGCTGCTGAAGATCGCGAAACCAAAACCCTGATCGCCGACGCTATCGTGCGCGAAACGGGTGCCTGCAATGTGCAAGTCATCGGTAGTACGCTTATTCTTTACCGCCCGTCTAAAGAGCGCAAGATCAGTCTACCGCGTTAATAAGCATTGGGTTAACGAAAAGGTGCCATGCACCTGATTCAGATAAAAGGCCGCACGCGGCCTTTTTCCTTTCTTTACAAAACCCTGGCGATTTTCTGCACGATTGGAAGGTGATCAGAGATATTCAACCTTCAAGATCTCATAATCGACATCGCCACCCGGGGTTTTTATCACAACCACATCATCTTGTTCTTTGCCGATCAGGCCACGTGCCATAGGCGAATTGACAGAAATCAGATTTTTCTTGAAATCAGCTTCGTCGTCGCCAACGATACGGTAGGTCACTTCTTCTTCGCTATCCAGGTTCAGCACCGATACGGTAGCGCCAAAAATCACGCGGCCATTGTTTGGCATCTTGGTGATATCGATCACCTGCGCGTTCGACAGCTTGGCTTCAATTTCCTGGATACGTCCTTCACAGAATCCCTGCTGCTCACGCGCCGCATGATACTCTGCGTTTTCTTTCAAATCGCCGTGTTCACGGGCGTCAGCGATGTCCGCAATGATTTTCGGACGGCGCACGCCTTTCAAATATTCGAGTTCTTCGCGCAGTTTTTCAGCGCCAAACAAAGTCATCGGAATCTGTTTCATAGTATAAATACCTCTAAATCTTTCCTGTTCAAATAGCCGTCATCCTGACGTGTTCGTATGAAAAAACGGTGGGTACGTGCCCCCCGCCTCCAGGCGATAAACAAAAGAAGCCTGACTCGGAACCCTTGCCCAAGTCAGGATCGATTTTGCATTTTGATACGCATTTTAGCCTAGAGTTCCTTGAGGGTCATCGTTTACTTTTTCCCTGAATGCACCGTAGTATGACGGCACGTTATCCAGCTGTTATCCCGAGATTATGCGTTTTTCACGAATTGTCAGTGCATTGGCTTGCGCATTTGTTCTGAATGCGAATGCGGCCCCGGTTGAAGATTACACACAATATTTGCCTGATGGGGCCAACCTTGCCCTGGTAGTTCAGAAGATCGGCGCTAGCGCTCCGACCATCGATTATCACTCTCAGCAAATGGCGTTGCCGGCCAGTACCCAAAAAGTACTGACCGCTTTAGCTGCCTTGTTGCAGCTCGGCCCAGACTATCGCTTCACCACCACGCTGGAGAGCCAGGGCGATATCAGTGACGGCGTGCTGCGCGGCAACCTGATTGCCCGCTTTGGCGGCGATCCGACCTTTAAGCGCCAGAGCCTGCGCAACATGGTGGCGATCCTGAAAAAACAGGGCGTGCGCCAGATTACCGGCGATGTGCTGGTCGATACCTCGGTATTCGCCAGCCATGACAAAGCCCCCGGCTGGCCGTGGAACGACCTGACGCAGTGTTTCAGCGCACCGCCGGCGGCGGCGATAGTCGACCGCAACTGTTTCTCGGTGTCGCTGTACAGCGCCCCCAATCCGGGCGATATGGCCTTTATTCGCGTGGCCTCCTATTATCCGGTCAATATGTTTAGCCAGGTTCGCACGTTGGCAAAAGGGTCTGCGGATGCCCAATACTGCGAGCTGGACGTGGTGCCGGGCGAATTGAACCGCTTTACCCTGACCGGTTGCCTGACACAACGTAGCGAACCTTTGCCGCTGGCCTTCGCCATTCAGGATGGTGCGAGCTATGCCGGGGCGATCCTGAAAGATGAGCTGACCCAGGCAGGTATCCAGATCGACGGACACCTGAAGCGCCAGACACAGCCGGGCCTGAAAGGCACGGTGATCGCCCAGACTCAATCAGCGCCGCTGCACGAATTGCTGAAGATTATGCTGAAGAAATCGGACAACATGATTGCCGATACCGTCTTCCGCACCATCGGTCATGAACGTTTTGGCGTTCCGGGTACCTGGCGTGCCGGCGCTGACGCCGTGCGTCAGGTGCTGCGTCAGAAGGCCGGCGTGGATTTGGGCAACAGCATCGTGGTAGACGGCTCAGGCCTTTCACGCCATAACCTGCTGGCTCCGGCGACCATGATGCAGGCGCTGCAATACATTGCGCAGCATGACAGCGAGCTGAACTTTATTTCGATGCTGCCGCTGTCCGGTTACGACGGAACGCTGCGCTACCGTGGCGGGCTGCACGAAGCCGGTGTCGACGGTAAAGTTTCCGCCAAAACCGGTGCGCTGCAGGGCGTATATAACCTGGCCGGATTTATCACTACCGCCAGCGGCCAGCGTTTTGCCTTCGTACAGTATCTTTCAGGCTATGCCGTACCGCCGGAAGATCAAAAGCAGCGTCGAGCACCACTGGTGCGTTTCGAAAGCCGTCTGTACCGGGATATTTATCAGAATAACTGAGGGTTATGATGAAACTGCTGATTGTGGAAGACGATGAGCTGCTGCAACAAGGGTTGGCACTGGCATTAGCCGGGGAAGGCTATGCCTGTGACTGCGCCGCCACGGCAGCGGAGGCCAATGCTCTGCTCATCACCAGCCAATACAGCATGATTATCCTCGATCTGGGCTTGCCCGACATGGATGGTGCCAGCCTGCTGCGGCAGTGGCGCCGCCAGCAGGTCGACCTGCCAGTGCTGATTTTGACCGCCCGTGACGCACTGGAAGACCGGGTCGAGGGGCTGGACGCCGGTGCTGACGATTACCTGGTCAAGCCCTTCGCGTTAGTTGAACTACAGGCGCGCGTGCGCGCCCTGATCCGCCGCTATCAGGGCCACAGCGACAATCTTATTCAGTTGGACGATCTCCAGCTCAATCTCTCCAGCCAGCAGGTTTATGTTCAGCAGCAGCCGGTGGAGGTGACGCCGAAAGAATTCGCCATCCTCTCCCGCCTGATGATGCGCGCCGGTCAAACGGTTAATCGCGAGCTGTTGCAGCAGGATCTTTATACCTGGCAGGATGATTTAGGCTCCAACACGCTGGAAGTGCATATCCATAACCTGCGCCGTAAATTGGGCAAGGACCGCATCCGTACCGTTCGTGGCATTGGCTATCGTCTGGAATCCTCATCATGATCAGCATGCGCCGTCGTCTGTTGTTGATGCTGGCGCTGATCCTGTTGGTCACCCAGTTAATCAGCGCCTTTTGGCTCTGGCATGAAAGCCAGGAGCAAATCAGTTTCCTGGTGGATGAAACCCTGTCGGCCAAGGTGCGTACCGAGCGTGTCGATACGGAAATCGCCGAGGCGATAGCCTCACTGCTCGCCCCTTCGCTGATCATGATGATCGTCACCCTGCTGGCCTCATTCTGGGCTATCAGCTGGATTATTCGCCCGCTCAATCAGCTGCAGCAACGGTTGGAGAAGCGTTCCGCCGATAACCTGACGCCTCTGCCGCTCAGCGGAGACAGCCTCGAAATTATGGCGGTCACCACCACACTCAACCAACTGTTCTCACGCTTGGATAACACCATTCAACAGGAACGACTGTTCACCGCAGATGCCGCACATGAGTTACGTACGCCACTGGCGGGGATACGACTGCACCTGGAGTTAATGGAAAAACAGGGGGTCCCGCAAAGTAAGCCGTTGATCACCCGCATAGATCAACTGATGCATACCGTCGAACAATTGCTGATGCTCGCGCGTGCCGGACAAGACTTTGCCAGCGGCCACTATCAGCGTTTCGATTGGGTGAGCGACGTGATCCTGCCGCTACAAGAAGAACTTGAGGAGTTGACCCGCCAGCGCGGACAAAAACTGCAATGGCAGCTCCCGGCGGCGGCCCCGATGCATGGCGATCCGGTCCTGCTTCGCCTGCTGCTGCGTAATCTGGTAGAAAATGCTCACCGCTACAGCCCGGAAGGCAGCAGCATTCAGGTGCAGCTGACACAGCAGAAACCCGGCTATCAGTTGCAAGTGACGGATGAAGGCCCGGGAATCAAAGAACAAATGGAAGGTGAGCTCACTCAGGCATTCCGCCGTATGGATCAACGCTATGGCGGCAGCGGACTGGGACTGAACATCGTCACCCGCATAGTGCAACTGCACCAAGGCCGTCTGACTCTGGAAAATCGCCAGGATACCCACGGGCTGAATGCACAATGCTGGTTACCTGAGAATGTCCTGAAAAAATAATGCCAATAAAAAAGGGCCCAGTTTTTAACTGAGCCCTTTTCTTTGCAAGATTATTTCTGGTAAATGATTTCGACGCCTTCGTCGTCATCTTCGTCCCAGTCATCATCCCAATCGTCTTCCGCTTCAGCTTCCACTTCAGCGATCTGTTCACGGTGGTAATCATCCCACATGAACTCGACTTTCTCCGGTGCGCTTTCTTCGATAGCCATGGCTTTCGGTTGGGTGTTGATGAACTTCATCACGTCCCAGCACAGCGCATTCACGCCTTCGCGATTCACCGCGGAGATCATGTAGTACTTGCCTTCCCAGCCCATGCCTTCTGCAATCGCCTTGGCGCGCTCGGCGGCTTCTTCCTCACCTATCAGGTCAACCTTGTTGAAAACCAGCCAGCGTGGCTTCTGCGCCAGATTTTCGCTGTATTGATTCAACTCGTTGATAATGACTTTGGCGTTTTCTACCGGATCGGATTCATCGATAGGTGCGATATCCACCAGGTGCAGCAGAACGCGGCAACGCTCCAGGTGCTTCAGGAAGCGAATACCCAGGCCGGCACCGTCTGAAGCCCCTTCGATCAAGCCAGGAATGTCGGCAATAACGAAGCTCTGTTCGTGATCCATACGTACCACGCCCAGGCTTGGGACCAGAGTGGTAAATGGATAGTCGGCCACTTTCGGCTTAGCGGCAGACACTGCACGAATGAAGGTGGATTTGCCGGCGTTTGGCAGGCCAAGCATGCCAACATCGGCCAGCAGCAACAGCTCCAGCAAGATGTCACGTGCTTCACCGGCGGTGCCCAGCGTTTTCTGGCGCGGCGCACGGTTAACTGATGATTTAAAACGGGTGTTGCCCAAACCGTGCCAACCGCCCTTCGCCACCATCAGACGTTGTTCATGGCGGGTCATGTCACCGAGGATCTCACCGGTGCCCTGATCCTGCACGCGGGTACCGACCGGTACCTTGATGGTGATATCTTTGCCACGCTTGCCGGTACAGTCACGGCTTTGGCCGTTCTGGCCACGTTCAGCACGGAAAGATTTCTCAAAGCGGTAGTCGATCAGCGTGTTGAGGTTTTCGTCCGCCAACAGATAGACGTCGCCGCCATCGCCGCCGTCACCGCCATCAGGGCCGCCGTTCGGGATATACTTTTCGCGGCGGAAGCTGACGCAACCATTACCACCGTCACCTGCAACGACCAAAATCGCTGCTTCATCTACAAACTTCATTTACCGTCTCCGTAAATCATTCACCGGGCTGCTTCAAAGGAGCAACCAGGCGGGTTTCTGCCCGTCGCGGCCACCAACGGTGACCAATTGCGGAAAACATGGCGCCCGCTACCACGACGAAAGCGCCGACATAACCGACGACATTCAATGTCGGGGCGGCGAATACGTGTGGCCAGGCCAGCGCCAACAAATCTGAAAACAGCAGGGTAAACAGCGGGGTCAGCGTGATTAACGCACTCACCTGCGCCGCCTGCCAGCGCGCCATGGCTTCCGCCAGTGCACCATAGCCAATCAGCGTGTTGGCGCCACAGAACAGCAAACAGGCTAATTGCCAGCCGCTGAGCTGGAAAATCACCTCAGGCTTGGCCAGAGGGAATAGCGCGATCGCACATAAAGTGTACAACATTACCAAAATTTGCGGCGAGGCTAATCGACGTAGCAACACTTTCTGCGCCACGCCATAAGTCACCCAGACCATCGCCGCACACACGCCCAACAGCACCCCCAGGGTGTAATCCGTCAGGCGGGTAAAAATCTCAATCAGGCTGACATTGAAGAACAACAGCAGCCCGCAAATCAGCATCAGTGCGCCAATCACCTGGGTGATGCGCATCCGCTCTTTTAAAACCAGCACGCTGGCAAACATCATACCGACCGGCGACAGCTGGCCGATGACCTGCGATGCGGTCGGGCTAAGGTACTGCAACGAAGAGCTGAAGAAGATAAAATTCCCCAGCAGGCCCGCGGTGGCGATGGCCAAAATCAGCAGCCAGCGTGGTTGACGGAACATGGTCACCGGCGGCAATCTGCCGCGCACGGCCAAAATGATCCCCAGCCCCAGCGCCGCGATGGTAAATCGATACCAAACGACGGTAAACGGCTCCATCACTACCAGCACTTCTTTCATCGCAATCGGCAATGCACCCCAGCAAACTGCCGTAGTTACCGCCAGGAAAATGCCAATTCCGACCTGCTGTTTCGTTTCCATCTTACCTTTTGCCAGCGCTGACGGGCCGATGCACAAGCAGCCCATAAATGTAAAAAGCCCCGCAACGAGTTGCGGGGCTTACATCTATTTCGTAAGGCTCGAAAAATTATTCAGCTTCGATGCTGATGAATTTACGATTGCTCGGGCCTTTAACTTCGAATTTGACTTTACCGTCTTTCAAAGCAAACAGAGTGTGGTCTTTGCCGCAACCCACGTTGGTACCAGCGTGGAATTTAGTGCCGCGCTGACGAACGATGATGCTGCCTGCCAGTACTGCTTCGCCGCCAAAGCGTTTAACGCCCAGACGTTTAGCTTCTGAATCGCGACCGTTACGAGTCGAGCCGCCAGCCTTTTTGTGTGCCATTAATCTGCTCCCCTAACTTAAGCGCTGATGCCGGTGATTTTAACGTCAGTGAACCACTGACGGTGGCCCTGCTGCTTACGATGGTGCTTACGACGACGAAACTTAACAATCTTAATTTTCTCGCCACGACCGTGAGCAACGACTTCAGCTTTGATCTTACCGCCATCGACGAAAGGAACGCCGATTTTGATATCTTCGCCATTAGCAATCATCAGAATCTGGTCAAACTCAACAGCTTCACCAGTTGCGATGTCCAGCTTTTCCAAGCGAACGGTTTGACCTTCGCTTACTCGGTGTTGTTTACCACCACTTTGGAAAACCGCGTACATATAAAACTCCGCTTTCCGCGTGCCCAACTGTTCAGTACAGAGCGCGCTATAAATATTCACAATAGGGCGCGAATTCTACGCAATAATCCAGCATATGACAAGAGCAGAATAAGACCAGAAGTACAAAAAAGAAGAAAAAAAGCACAGTTTCTTTCATGGCGTTTATCTGAGGCGTTTTTCAAGTACAATCAGTAGGACAGTTACCGCCATGTACCGATGTGAGCAGCGATCTCAACGCGGTGAAGAGAAACACAGCTGAAAAAAATACAATGAACCTAGAGCAAATTACCGAGTTAACCGCGCAAGATATGGCGGCCGTGAACGCAACAATTCTCGAACAGCTGAATTCCGATGTCACGCTCATCAATCAGCTTGGCTATTACATTATCAGTGGTGGCGGTAAACGCATCCGCCCGATGATCGCCGTTCTGGCGGCGCGGGCATTGCATTATCAGGGTGATAAACACATTACCGTCGCTGCGCTGATCGAATTCATTCATACCGCAACCCTGCTGCATGATGATGTGGTGGATGAATCCGATATGCGTCGCGGCAAGGCCACTGCCAATGCCGCCTTCGGCAATGCCGCCAGCGTATTGGTTGGCGACTTCATCTATACGCGTGCTTTCCAGATGATGACCAGCCTGGAATCGCTCCGTGTATTGGCGCTGATGTCCGAGGCGGTCAATGTGATTGCCGAAGGTGAAGTGCTGCAGTTAATGAACGTGAACGATCCGAACATTACCGAAGAAAGCTACATGCGGGTGATCTACAGCAAAACCGCACGCCTGTTCGAAGCGGCGGCACAATCTTCGGCGATCCTTTCGGGCGCCAGCGAGGCAGAAGAAAAAGCGCTGCAGGATTACGGCCGCTATCTTGGCACCGCCTTCCAGCTGATCGACGACCTGCTCGATTACAGCGCCGACGGCAGCACCCTGGGTAAAAATACCGGTGACGATCTTAACGAGGGCAAACCGACGCTGCCCTTGCTGCATGCCATGCATAATAGTGAAGGCGAGCAGAAAGCCATGATCCGCGGCGCGATTGAACAGGGCAACGGTCGTCATTTGCTGGAGCCGGTTTTACAGGCCATGGAGCAATGCGGCTCGCTGGAATATACCCGCCAACGCGCTGAGGAAGAGGCCGACAAGGCGATTGCCGCACTGCAGGTGCTGCCGGAGTCTGCCCACCGTGCCGCGCTGGAAGGATTAGCCCATCTTGCAGTTCAACGCGATTTTTAAGAAATAATAAACGCCCTGCAGTTTCCACAGACCCGCGATGCGGGTCTGTTTATTTCCCCGGAAAGACACGCGCCAGCAGGCCGCCAATCCCCTCTCGCATCAGGAAAGCCAACATCTTTTCGCGTTCGCTCTCCGTCAGGTGGTAATAATACTCAATCCACACCGTCAGCGGATCCTTGCGCTCAACTTCATACAGCGCCGGTTCCTCTTTCAAGATCAGTAAATTGCGCGTACCGGTCGGCAAACTGTCAATGTGATACTCCAGCGCCTTTCCCTGTACGCCTTTGCGCCGGCGGCTGATCCAGCCTTCACGACGCGCCATCAAGTTTATTCCCTGTGGTGAGGAAGGTAACCCTGCCACGCCGGTCAATTCCTTGGCGGCAAACCACTCTTTTTTCATGGCCATGTTCTCTGGGCAAAAGTAGGCGAAGATCTTTTTTAGGAAATTTATTGGATATTTTTTAAGAAATTTAGTGGTATCCTAGTTTCCGTATAAGCGTTTCATGTTGTTCAAACGATTAATCTTGACCTGTTAGTTATACCACTAACAGAACTTTCGCTAATCAAAAAAGGAATGCAAACATGAACTCAAGGAACAAGGATTGGCATCCGGCGGATATCATTGCGGCTTTACGTAAGAAGGGAACGACACTGGCGGCGGTGTCGCGCAAGGCAGGACTTAGCTCATCAACGCTGGCAAACGCACTGTCGCGTCCCTGGCCAAAAGGAGAATGGCTGATTGCCGAAACGCTCGATATACACCCTGCGGAAATCTGGCCGAGCCGCTATTTCGATCCCCATACCAATAACTTACTGGATCGAAAAGCCCGTATTCGGTCCTAGCTGCGGGCATAAAAAAACCGCCGGTACGTTGTCCGGCGGCCTATGCATACTCATGCACTGCTGGATGATCAGTTATTGATAAACTTTTCGCCCAGTTCGATATCTTTGTGCAGAACATCCAGCATTTCTTCCAACGCTTTCTGTTCGAACGCGCTCAGAGTGCCGATGTCTTTGCGTTCTTCAACGCCATTCTTACCCAGCACCAGCGGTTGCGCGAAGAAGCGAGCGTATTTGCCATCGCCTTCCACATAAGCACATTCCACCACGCCTTTTTCGCCTTGCAGCGCACGAACCAGAGACAGGCCGAAACGCGCCGCCGCCTGGCCCATAGACAGGGTTGCAGACCCGCCGCCGGCTTTGGCTTCAACCACTTCGGTACCCGCATTTTGGATACGCTTGGTCAGATCGGCCACTTCCTGATCGGTAAAGCTCACGCCAGGGATCTGCGACAGCAGCGGCAAAATGGTCACGCCAGAGTGTCCGCCGATAACCGGCACGTTCAGCTCTTCCGGCTGTTTGCCTTTCAGCTCAGCCACAAAGGTGTTGGAACGGATGATATCCAGCGAGGTCACGCCGAACAGTTTGTTCTTGTCATAAACACCGGCTTTCTTCAGCACTTCTGCCGCGATAGCCACGGTGGTGTTGACCGGGTTGGTGATAATGCCGATGCAGGCTTTCGGGCAGGTGGTTGCCACTTGCTGGATCAGATTACGCACGATACCTGCGTTCACGTTGAACAGATCTGAACGATCCATACCTGGTTTACGCGCAACGCCTGCAGAAATCAGCACCACGTCTGCACCGTGCAGAGCTGGAGTAGCGTCTTCGCCACTGAAGCCTTTGATTTTCACTGCGGTTGGGATGTGGCTTAAATCGACGGCAACGCCTGGGGTAACGGGGGCAATGTCGTAGAGAGAGAGTTCAGAACCTGAAGGAAGCTGGGTTTTGAGTAGAAGGGCGAGGGCCTGGCCGATACCGCCAGCAGCACCGAGAACTGCAACTTTCATCCTATACTCCTTTATTATCTTAAATATATAAAGCGCCGTGAATATGTTGGTTACGGACCTTAAATTATTACACCTTTAAAAACAATCTCTTAACAGTCTGTTTGAGAACTGGCGCAATAAAACAGCCGATGTCGCGCTCATTTTAGATTAAATAGCTTACGCATTAAGGGCATAGCGCACACTAATCAAAAATACTGCGAGGTTATTCACGAGCAAGTTAACCGGCGGTTACATTACACCCTTACACAACATCAGAACAACATCATTTTAATAACATTTTCTTTACCATCGAGGGCGGCATTTTCGGTCACCGAAAGGGCATATTCATGGGGTACGGATTTTGTTAAAATGCTGCCCTTTCCTCGTTGTCCGGGCATTGTTATTTTTTCCGGGCGTCCTTTGATTGCATAAAAATTCATTTATATGCATAATCATCACTTCTATTGTCAACATTCCACGGTGCAAAATGCGTAATCCCGCAAAGCAGGAAGATCTGATCAAGGCGTTTAAAGCGTTATTGAAAGAAGAAAAATTCAGTTCTCAAGGCGAGATTGTTTTGGCGCTGCAAGAAGAAGGCTTCGAAAACATCAATCAATCCAAAGTATCGCGCATGCTGACCAAGTTCGGCGCGGTGCGTACGCGCAATGCCAAAATGGAAATGGTGTATTGCCTTCCCGCTGAACTCGGCGTGCCGACCACTACCAGCCCGCTGAAGAATCTGGTGTTGGATGTCGATCATAACGATGCAGTTGTCGTGATCCACACCAGCCCCGGCGCCGCGCAGCTCATTGCTCGCCTGCTGGATTCTCTGGGCAAATCCGAAGGTATTCTCGGCACCATCGCCGGTGACGACACCATTTTCGTTACCCCAGCCAGCAGCTTTACCGCGCGCCAGCTGTACGAAGCCATCCTGACCCTGTTCGAACAGGAGCTGTGATGCATAACGCTAACAAAATGCGGCGAGCCGTCGCGTTTTGTTAGCGTTTCTTTAACCCCATCCTTACTTTTCCCCCTCCCCGTACCACTTTTAACGCCAGGTTTCTTTCTCTTCGCAACACATTTCAATGACATTTCCGCTTAGCTAGTGATAGCTACTGTGATCTTCCGCACTTTTGGTCAAAAGCACTTACCTTATTGAAATTACATAAATTTAACATCAAAAGATCGTTTTATAACCGCTTTTTATTCCATCTGGTTATAAAAGATAAGGATCGTCATAATAAAGTTTCACTAGAAACTGTTAGCGAACTATTAATTTTTGGCGTTACTAGATGTATACTCATTTCCGTGACGTAAATCACAGTTCACTGGAACTGACAAAAGAATACGAAAAGGTCAAATCATGAAAATTAAATCTACCATCGCAACCATGAGCGTTATCTCCATGCTTTCTTTCGGCGCATTTGCAGCACAATCTGTTGATGCAAACCAGGCCGCAAAAATGCAATCTGCAGGCACCATTACCGTCAGCGGCGTTGCCGGTGCACCTTCAGATATCCGTCAGGCACTGTCTGAAAAAGCCGATGCCAAAGGAGCGACCGCTTACCGTGTAATCGAAGCACGCAACGAAGGTAACTTCCACGCGACCGCAGAAATTTACAAATAAGTACAAGGCGTTACCCGGCAACGGGCAATATAACTCTGGTACCGAGCACCACTGATAACAGCCTTCAAGTACAAAAACGCTGCAAAAGCCCTTCCAGGCGGTTATCACAACAGGACGCACTATCATGAATATGAAAACCACTCTCGCTGCACTTAGCCTGCTGTCTGTCGTTTCGTTCGGCGCTTCCGCCGCGACGTTAATCACTAACGACCAGGCCAATACGCTCCAGTCTGCCGGTACCATCACCGTCAGCGGCGTCACCGGCGCGCCTTCCGATATTCGCCAGGCCCTGTCTGACAAAGCCGATAAACAAGGCGCTAAAGCCTACCGCGTGATCGAAGCCTACGAAAACGGCAATTGGCACGCGACAGCCGAAATCTACAAATAACAATTCAGGGAACCCTGCTTACCGAACTGATTACCCTCGTCACTGCCACTGCCGAGTTCTATCGTAAGCACTGATTCCTTGAAGAAACTTCGTCGTCCTATCCGACGAACCCCGTTGCCCTCGCTCGCGAGGGCTTTTTTATGGGCAAAAGAAAAGGCCGCAAGCGGCCTTTTAGTTTTGCTTCAGTCACACTGAATCGACGATCAATAAGTCACTTTAGGTTCTGACTTGTGGGCCAATGCCTCCAGCAGACGGTCATGGATCCCACCGAAGCCGCCGTTACTCATCACCAAAATGTGGTCGCCAGGCTGGGCCGTTTTCACGATCATGTCCACCAGCGTGTCGAGATCGGCGCTCCAGTGGGCCGGCTGTACACAGGCTTCCGCGACTTCCGCCACCTGCCAGGGGATATGGTGCGGTTGGAACAGGAAGACCTCATCGGCACGGCCCAGAGACGGTGCCAAATCATTCTTGCTGATCCCCATTTTCATGGTGTTGGAGCGCGGCTCGAGCACAGCCAAAATGCGCGCGGTACCGCCAACCTTGCCGCGCAATGCGGCCAAGGTCGCCAGGATCGCCGTTGGGTGATGGGCAAAATCGTCATACACCGTAACGCCATGAGCTTCACCGCGCAGTTCCAGACGGCGGCGAGCATTGATAAACTCACCGAGCGCGCGGCAGGCATCGGCTGGCAGCACACCAACGTGGCGCGTGGCGGCAATGGCCATCAAACCGTTATGCATGTTGTGTTCACCCACCAGCGACCACTTCACTTCGCCCACCTGTTCGCCGTCGAGGAACACCGCATAATGGCTGGCGTCCGGCGTTAATTTTTGAGCGCGCCATGCGCCCTCTTCCCCGACCAGCTCTTGCTCACTCCAACAGCCCATCGCCATCACCTGTTTCAGGTGGTTGTCGTTATCAGGCAAAATGATCTTGCCCTTGCCCGGCACCAGACGCACCAGATGGTGGAACTGTTTCTGGATCGCTTTCAGATCGTCGAAGATATCAGCGTGATCGAACTCCAGGTTATTCATGATCAGCGTACGCGGGCTGTAATGCACAAACTTGGAACGCTTGTCGAAGAAGGCGCAGTCATACTCATCGGCTTCGATCACAAAGAACGGGCTACCGCCCAGACGCGCGGAAACGTCAAAGTTGCCCGGAACGCCACCGATAACAAAGCCCGGTTGATAGCCGCAGGCTTCCAGGATCCAGGTGGCCATACCGGCGGTAGTGGTCTTGCCATGCGTGCCGGCCACGGCCAGCACCCAGCGATCGCGCAGCACATAATCGTGCAGCCACTGCGGGCCGGAAACGTAAGGGATCCCTTGTTCCAGTACCGCTTCAACGCAAGGATTACCCCGCGTCATGGCGTTACCGATGATCACCAGATCCGGCGCCGGATCCAATTGAGCAGGATCGTAGCCCTGGATCAGGTCGATCCCTTCCTTCTCCAACAGCGTGCTCATCGGCGGATAGACATTAGCGTCAGAGCCGGTCACCTCATGCCCTAGCGAACGAGCCAGCACCGCCAGCCCGCCCATAAAGGTGCCACAGATCCCAAGAATGTGAATGCGCATAGTTTTCTCATAGAGTACGTCGAATGTTGGCTCATTCTAACGCTCAGAATCGTCCAGAAGAAATGGATTTGCCTATGAATAGCGTTCATCTTTGGGCTACACTGCTCGCGAATACGTTGGCGGTTTGTTAACAAACCGCTACCCATCCGTAGATTCAGGGATTGTGTCATGAAAACGTTAGGCGAATTTATCGTCGAGAAACAGCACGACTTCTCACACGCCACCGGCGAGCTGACTGCGCTACTTTCTGCAATTAAACTGGGCGCCAAAATCATCCACCGCGATATCAACAAAGCGGGTCTGGTGGATATTCTGGGGACCAGCGGCGTTTCCAATGTACAGGGCGAAGTTCAGATGAAACTGGACCTGTACGCGAATGAAAAGCTGAAAGCAGCATTGAAAGCGCGCGGTGAAGTTGCGGGTATCGCTTCTGAAGAAGAAGATGAAATCGTGATATTCGACGGCGAGCGGGCTGAAAATGCCAAGTATGTGGTGCTGATGGATCCGTTGGACGGTTCGTCCAACATCGATGTCAACGTCTCGGTCGGTACGATTTTCTCTATCTATCGTCGCATTACCCCGGTCGGTACGCCAGTGACCGAAGAAGACTTCCTGCAGCCAGGCAGCGCACAGGTCGCCGCAGGCTACGTGGTTTACGGTTCATCCACCATGCTGGTGTACACCACCGGTTATGGCGTGCATGCCTTTACCTACGATCCTTCTCTGGGCGTGTTCTGCCTCTCCCACGAGAAAGTCCGCTTCCCGGCCAGCGGCAATATGTATTCCATCAACGAAGGTAACTACATCAAGTTCCCGCGCGGCGTGAAGAAATACATCAAATATTGTCAGGAACAGGACGAAGCTACACAACGCCCTTATACCTCACGCTACATCGGTTCACTGGTTGCCGACTTCCACCGCAACCTGCTGAAAGGCGGCATCTACATTTATCCAAGCACCGCCAGCCACCCGCAAGGCAAGCTGCGCCTGCTGTATGAATGCAACCCGATGGCGTTCCTGGCGGAACAGGCCGGCGGTAAAGCCAGCGACGGTAAAAACCGTATTCTGGACATCACCCCGGTGAAACTGCACCAGCGCGCACCGTTCTTCGTCGGCACCAAATCCATGGTGGAAGACGCAGAGCGCTTTATCGCTGAGAACCCGGACGAATAACGAGTTCAATGTGGGGGACGGCTTGCCGTCCCCGGCATTATAATTTGAACGCCGCCATGCTCTGCGCCAGCAACTGCGCCTGATCCTCCAGCGAGCGCGTCGCCGCCGCCGACTCTTCGACCAAGGCCGCATTTTGTTGCGCCACCTGATCCATCTGCGCCACCGCCAGGTTTACCTGCTCAATGCCGCTGCTTTGCTCACGCGTAGCCGCAGAGATTTCCCGCATCAGCGCCGTCACCCGGCCCACTTCACCGGTAATGCCGTTCATGGTTTTCGCCGCCGAACCGGCCATTTGTTCGCCTTCCTGCACCCGATTCTGCGACGCTTCAATCAACCCTTTGATCTCTTTCGCTGACTGCGCGCTGCGCTGAGCCAGGCTGCGAACCTCACCGGCCACCACGGCAAAACCACGCCCCTGTTCACCGGCACGTGCCGCTTCCACCGCCGCATTCAACGCCAGAATGTTGGTCTGGAAGGCAATGCCGTCCATCACGCTGATGATATCGGCAATGCGGCGTGAGCTGTCGGTGATCGCCTGCATCTTGTCCATGACCTGACTGACCACTTCACTGCCTTGGTTGGCAATATCGGATACGCTCAGCGCCAGTTGATTCGCCTGTTCGCAGTTCTCGGCGTTCATCTTCACCGTTGAGGTCAGCTGTTCCATGCTGGCGGCGGTTTCTTCCAGAGAAGCAGCTGATTCTTCGGTACGCTGCGCCAGGTGCAGGTTGCCGGCAGCCAGTTCGCGTGAACCGGTATCGATTTGGCTGCTGGCATCGCGCACCTTGCTGACCGAACTGACCAAGGCCTGCTGCATCCGCTGCATCGCACGCACCAGACGGCCCATTTCGGTCTCGCCTTCGCCGGTGATGCGGTGCGTCAGGTCGCCGCTGGCGATATGTTCCAGCTGGGCGATTGACTCATCGAGCGGACGCAGGATAATCACCCGCAGCGCAAACCAGGCCAGTAGCGCCAGCAAAATGCTGAGCAGGCCGGCAATCACGATCAGCGTAATTTTGGTGCTGGCATTGCTTTCCGCTTCATTCACCCGCTGCTGGCCAATCTTCATGGCGAAGCTGCGGAAGTCGCTGAGGTCCTTTTCAAAAGCGATGCTCAACGCGGAAATTTTTGTTTCCTGAATGTCGTAGTAATCATCAACTTTGCCGGCCTTGATGGCATCGGCCATCGGCCCAACGCCCTGTTCCAGATAGGCGCGGTAGCTGTTTTGCAAACGACCGGACAGCTCGCGTCCACGTTCGGTGACGGTACCGACGCTGACAAAACGCGCCATTTCCTGCTTCGATTGCGCAAGATAGTCATAGATACGGCCCACCGTAGCATCTGAAACCTCAATCTGGCCGATTTCCCGTTGGCGTACCGCCAGTGAGGCAGCGGTTCTGGCGCGCAGCGTCAGGTTGGAACTGCTGGCCAGCGACCCCAACTCTTCCCCCAGGATTTGATTCAGGGTGTGTAACGAGCGCGATCCTTCGTTAATCGCGTTGACGCCAATCGTGCTGACCATAATCAACAGCAGCGTCATCAGGCTCAACAGGGCAATCAGCCCGGCCTTGACCGTAATCTTTTTTAGCATGAGTTCTTCCCGGCTTCAGAAATAGTGAGATCTTACGTAGAGGAGGTAAAACGCGGAGCCAGACTTCGCCGACTCATTATTATTTGATGAAGTTATCGGCAACCCTCGAGAAAACTTAACGCCGTGGGAGGATTTATCTGGAAATTCGATGGATGGCTCTGCGCCGGGGCGGGGATGATGAAAAGGGCAGGAAATCGCAAAAGAGTCCGCTATAATAGCCGCCACTCCATTTCTGGTTTGATTAAAGGAAACCGACATGAGCTTGAACCTGGTCCCTGCTGGCAAAGACCTGCCGGAAGACATCTACGTTGTTATCGAAATCCCGGCAAACGCCGATCCGATCAAATATGAAATCGACAAGGACACCGGTGCGCTGTTCGTTGACCGTTTCATGTCCACCGCGATGTTCTACCCGTGCAACTACGGTTACATCAACCACACCCTGTCTCTGGACGGTGACCCGGTTGACGTGCTGGTGCCAACCCCATACCCACTGCAGCCTGGTTCTGTGATCCGCTGCCGTCCGGTTGGCGTGTTGAAGATGTCCGACGAAGCCGGCGAAGATGCGAAACTGGTTGCCGTACCGCACAGCAAGCTGACCAAAGAGTACGATCACATCAAAGACGTGAACGACCTGCCGGAACTGCTGCGTGCCCAGATCGCTCACTTCTTCGAGCACTACAAAGATCTGGAAAAAGGCAAATGGGTGAAAGTCGAAGGCTGGGCAGATGCTGCCGCTGCCAAAGCTGAAATCGTTGCTTCTTTCGAGCGTGCCGCCAAGAAGTAATTCTTGCCCGCCGTCCGATAAAAAAACACCGCTCAGTGAGCGGTGTTTTTTTTTACTTTTCGTCGAGACGCTTCAGCCAGTCGCCGCTGTTAATTCGCGGGTAACCGTCCACACTGTGTTTATACAGGTAGATCCACGCACTCCCATAAGGCGTCTGAATCAGCTCGCGCTTATAGTCCTTGGTGTTGCTTTTCAGTTCGTCCAGCTCAGCCAAAATCGATGAGTTGATGCGGTACACTTCGCAATGTACCGTGCCCTCTCCAGGGATCGCCGCCGGGTAATGGCCCAGATTATAAATCTGATAGCCTTCGAGCTCATGCTCGCCGAGCCATTGGGCGTTGGTCATCCAATGGCTGTTTCCCTGTTTGCGTCGTAAACTGCCGTAGACAATTATTCGCATCGCTAAAACTCAAACTGATAGAGCAAATCTAATGCCTGGTCGAGACCAGACACCGCTTCCAGATACAATTTAGGCATCAGGCGGTAACGCAACGTCAACGTAGCCAGCGAGTCGAAAATACCCACCCCATATTTTACTTGTAAGCCTGGGAGAACATAACCGCTCACGACAACCTGGGAACTGTCGCCGACACCCTGAGTATCCAGGGCCAAATTGCTTACGCCAAACGCCTCGCCGATTTTACCCACAAGTTGACCACTTTGTGCAACCCCCATCCCAATTAACATTGAGGTCATTGCGTTACCATCGGCGCCGGAACTGCCCAATCCCTGCCCGCGCAGCAGATAAGATAGCGCTTCCTGCTGAGATTTGGCCGGATCCGAGAACACTTCCAGCTTGGGTGCATCCGCCAACCCGGTAACGCGTACCCCAGCGGTAACGTCGTCTTCTGTCGATTCAGGATTACGAATGGCTTCAATATTCAGCAGCGGCTGATCCGGCGGCCCTGAGAACATCAGTTGACCCTTGCGGACGATCAAATCCTGACCATAAGCATGGAAGCGACCGGAAGGGATGTCAATCTGGCCGTTCAGGCCCAGGCCATTCTTGTCCTGCACTACTTTCAGATCGCCCTTCAGGCGGGCTTTTAAGCCAAAGGCATCCAGCCGCACATCGTTACCCACGTGGATCATCAGGTTGCTGTTGATCGGGATCCCTGCGGTTTTCGGCTGTATCGGTTTCAGTTGGTCGTCCAGCATCACTTCGTCGGAAGAGACGCCCACCGCACTTTCCGGCAACTCCTGCACCGTAATGCGCGCCCACGGAATATCTACCGAACCATTGAGCGAGAACAACTGCGGCGTGGCTTCAAACACCAGATCGGGTGAAACGTCGATGCGGATCATCGGCGGCACCGTCACCCGCAGCTTATCGCCCTTGGCGGCGATACGTGCGCGCCAGGCGTTGATGTCGCGCCAGTCAGCATCGCCCGACAGGTTAAGCTGTCCGCGCGTGGTGCTGACCAGCCCTTCCATGGTCGAGGTCATGCCGTCAAAGTTCATCACCAGGCGGCCGTCCGTCATATCAAACGGCATCCAGTGACCATCTATATCAACCTTATCCAACGCCATCCGGCCATAAACCAGAGGCTTCTGCGCACTGCCACCCAAGCGCAGATTGGCATTCAGCATGCCCGCGGCCTTCTCCCCCTTCATCAACGCCGGATTGATCATCGCCAGCGAGATATTGGTGATATTGACGTTGCCGCTGATAATGCGTCGTACCTGTGGATCGGCAACCTGTACGTTACCGTCAAATTGGCCATTATTGGTCAACTTGATCAACCAGTCGGCCTGCGCACGACCGTTGGACAGGCCGGCATTAAGGTTCAGCCGATCAAAGGCGATCGGCAACGCGTTGCCCTGCACTTGCTGAACCACCTTCACGCCGTTACCCACCAGGGAAACTTTTGCGTCCGGCAGCGCACCGCCCGGTTTCCAGCTTACGTCCGCCCGCCCGGTGAACACGCCGCTCAAAGCGGTCTCCGGACCGAGGAAAGGTTTTATCATCGCCAGATCAAAGCGGTTCAACACCACGCTGGCCTGGCCACTCGGGCCGGCTTCGATGGTTTTAGGCACGCACAGTTCGGCGTTCGGGTTCTGCCAGCAGTGCGGTCCAATACTGATTTTCTGCGCGGTGTTCAGGTAATCCAGCGCAATGGCGCGAGTCAATCGCCATTCGCCCACCGGAGTATCGAAACGGGTATTGTTCAGGTTGCCGCGCCAGCGCTGCTGTTGGCGATCGAAACTGCCCTGCAGCGCCAACTGACCGGATACCGGCTTGCCGTCAATTTTTAACTGCAGCTGATGCTGCTTCTCACTGCCTTTGGCATCCAGTGTCAGCAGGCTGATATCCAGCGCATCCTGTTTCAGCTGTTCAACGCGCACTGCCAACTGACCCTGGATCTGATCGCTGGAACGCACGTCGCCGTCAATCTTCACCCGGTTGATGCGCAGCGCCTGCCACTGCAGGCCGGAAGCGGTCAGGTCGGCCAGCAACTGAGGCGCTTGCAGGTTGCCCCGCAGTTTCAGCAAGCCTTTCGCCGTACCGCCCAGCCCTGGCAGAGCGCCGTCCAGACGTGGCGCGTCAATATTCGCATCCAGGTTCCAGCTTTTCTCGTCCAGTTGGCCCTTAACGTTCAGTTGGTTGCGTCCCAGCGTCAGATCGATGCCCGGGATTTTCCACTGACCGGCAGCATTGCCGCTAAGCGTGCCACGTGCAGTGACTTTGTTTTGCTTCACGTTACCATCGAGCTGCAGCAACGGCACCTGCAATTGCCAACTGCCGCCGTGCAGGCTGCCACGCGTAGTGATTTTACCGTCCAACTTCGCCGGCCATTCCGGCCACTGCTTGGCGGTATTGATGCCGCTCAGCGTCAGCTGTGAATTCCAACTGATGGCCTTGCTCCAGTCCACCAGCGCCGTCAGATCGGTATTGCCCTGCAAGGCCGCCAACCGCAGGCGATCCAGTTTGAACTGTTCAACGTTACCTTTACCGTCCAGCGTCAGCACCGCCGGCGGGAGATCCTGCCCCTTGATATTGGCCCGGGTCGACAAGGCATAATCAGTCGCCTTGCCATTGAAACGCAGGCGGAAATCGTTGACCTGATACTGAGCTTCGCCGTTCAGCGGCCATTTCAGCTGTTTGCTTTGCAGCGTCAGTGCCAGCGGTAAACCCACTTCGGCCAATTGGGTCTGTACATCAAGCTGCGCACCGACCGGTCCGGAGAGGTTCAGCGCCACTTTAAGTTCTTCGCGCAGCCCACCGCCGACGTTCAGTTTGACCTTTTCCCCTTTCAGCGGCTCGATATTCAGCGTGCTGTTAGCCACCATTTCCACCGGCCAACTGCCGGTCAGCGTCGCCTGCCCCTGCGCAGACAACGTGCCCTGCGGGGATTTCACATCGAAATTGTCCAGCTTGATATGCTGATCCTGGGTACTGGCCTGCAGCAACAGGCTGGTAATCAACACCTCGGTATCACCGGTCAAGCGCAGTTGTTCCCCGCTGATCTCCTTAACCGTGATGTCCAACGGCAGGCGGATTTCCGGCAGATCCGGCAGCAGCGGCTTGGCGAACAGCTCTTTCAACGTTTCGCCCAGCGGCTTCTCTTCCGGCACCGGTGCCGGTTTCGCCGCCTTGTCGACCTGTTCACCCACTTTTTTCGCGACCTCGACAGCCGGCTGTATCGCCTCCGGCAACGGGTTCTGCGGGGTTTTCGGCAGTGCAATCAACAGGCCGCTGATTTTGGTGGGCAGCAAGGTCAACGCACGCTCTTGCCACTGCGCTCCGGTACGGAATTCACCAAGAGAGATTGCCGTGTCGTCTACGCTGACCTTAACGTTATTCAGCGTCAGCATACGCAAGGTAATAGGGTAAGGCGTGCTCAGATTGGTGGTCGGCTCGCTGGTCTCTTCCACCGGCGCAGACGGCGTCATTTCTTTGGTTTTCACCACCACGTCGACGTCCTGCGCGGTCAGCGCATTGACGCACAGCGAACTGTTTTTAAAGCAGGCCAGATCGAGTGACAGATGGAATTGTCCGGCATTCACCGTCACGCCCGGCATCTGATACTTCACGCCTTTTAGCGTCAGATCACGCCAGCCACCGCTCACGCTGGCAATATCCAACCCCGGCACCCATCGAGCGGCAGCGTTGAGGGTCATATGCAAACCACTGGTGGTACCGAGCAAGTACGCCATCGCCCCGACCAGTAACAGCAAGACAATCAGGAAACCAAAGCAAATCTTTTTTATCAGGCTCATAGTTCAGGCCCCAAACCGATGTAGAACTGCATCCCGTGGGTGTCCTTGTCCCCCACGGGCGCGGCGATATCCAGCTTCACTGGCCCTACCGGCGACTGCCAGCGTACGCCTACACCGGCGCCAGTTTTGAAGTTGCTCTGCTTGATATCGTTCACCGCTTCACCGGAATCAACGAACATCGCCCCCCACCATTTACCGGTCACGTTGTATTGATATTCCAGCGAGCCAGTCAGCATTTTGGAGGCACCGGTCAACTTGCCGTCATCGTTGCGGGGGGAAATGTCTTTGTACTTGTAGCCACGGATGCTGCGATCGCCACCGGCAAAGAATCGCAGGTCTGGCGGCACTTTGTCGAAGTCGTTGGTTTCGATCCACCCCACCTGCCCGCGCGCCACGAACCGGTGCTTATCGGCCAGGGTGCGGATCCAGACGTTCTGCGCCTGCATCAGCGCGAAGTCCACGCCGGATCCCCAGGTGGTGTCGGAAACGTCGATGGAGTAGCGTTGGCTATCGCCCCAGGTCGGCATCAGGCCTCCACGCGAGCGGGTGCGGTTGAGGCTGACACCAGGGTACAGCAGCATGGTGGTATTGCTGACGTTACCCTGGGTAAAGTTATCCCAGCGCCAGGTCAGGTTAATAGCCCGCTGCCAGCCGCTGGAGAGATCCCAGTTGCGCGAGGCCACCACTTTGGAGGTTACGGACTTGGTATCGTTGAGATCGACGTTCTTGAGCCCGCCCTGCAGCAGGTAATACTGCTCCAGCGGATTCTTCAGCAACGGGATCTTATAGGTCAGATCGAGCTGCTGCTCGGGGGCCGAAATACTGGCGCTGGTTTCCAGACTGTGGCCGCGATCGTTAAGCCAGGGCTTCTTCCAGGTGCCTTTAACGCGGGGACCAACGTCGGTGGAGTAACCGACACCGGTTTCGATGGTGTTGCGAGTGCGTGGTGACACCAACGCATCTAGCGGCAAAATCTTGTTCTCTTTGGCATCTTTGAAATCAGGGGAGACCACCACCGAGTTAAACCAGTTAGTGGCGGACAAACGGCGGTTCAGTTCGGCCAGGTCTTCCGAAGTGTAATAATCCCCCTGATGAAAGGGCACCAGATTTTGCAGATAGTCTTCACGAATTTGCGAACCGGTAAACTTCACCTGGCCGAAGCGGTAACGCTGCCCGCTGTCGAAGTCGATGTCCCAATAGGCCTTATGCAGATCCTCCGCCACGCCGAGCTGGCTTTTGGTCATATCGGCATCGAAATAGCCTTTGCGCAGCGCCAGGCCGGTCAGTGAACCTTTAAAACTGTCGTATTTACCGTGATTAAGGATCTCACCTATCGTCGGTTTGCCTTTTTTGACCAACGACAGATAGTCTTCATCGGTTTTCGCACCGCCTTCCAACACGATATTGGCCCCGGCAATGCGCACCGGTTCACCCGGATTGACCTTGGCGTGCAGCACCGGCCGCGCCAGCCCTGGCCGATCGTCCAACGTAAATTCGATGGTAGGCTGATAATAGCCAAGCGCTCTCAGCCCCTGACGAACAGCTTCATCCACGCGTGCGCGGAAACGGCCATCAGTACCGACCTCTTCCGGAGTGATGGAAGACAGGCGTACCCGGACGTTTTTTTCCAGTTCCCCGCTAAGTCCTTCAACCTGCAGCCGCACATTCGCCGAAAACGCCGCAGGCGTCGCGAGCAGCGCACACAAAAAGCACAGGGCACGGTATCGTGGCACGCGTTCTCCTTAATTTATTTTACTTTCCTGTTATAACACGCACTCTGGTGCCAGGGCATACTCCGCGCTATCAAGACGGCAGCCCTTTCAGCCTTATTCCAGACGCGACATATTACGATTTTACTGCCGCAGTAAACTGGCGCATTCTTAGCTTTTGGCGCTCTAAATACTGCGTTAATCTGATTCATAATCTGAATATGTAGCTTATTGTGGGCAAAGTTGCGGTTAGATACAACCGAACTGCCGTGTCTTAGGTCAATTCTTACTGTGACAACAGGAGTCAACCGTGGTGCCATTTTTTGATAAAACACAAACCGTCGACAAGGCGAACGCGCTGCCTGGCCGCACGACGCCCATGCCGGTTGCCACGCTCAACGTGGTCACTCACCATTCAATGACCCAGGTGCCGGAAGGCATGGAAGTGGCTATCTTCGCCATGGGATGCTTCTGGGGTGTGGAGCGCCTGTTCTGGCAACAGCAGGGCGTATACAGCACGGCGGCAGGCTACAGCGGCGGTTTTACGCCAAACCCAACCTACCGCGAAGTGTGCAGCGGCCAGACCGGTCATACTGAAGTGGTGCGGGTGGTATTCGATCCGAAAATCATCAGCTATAAGCAGCTGCTGCAGGTGTTCTGGGAGAACCACGATCCGGCGCAGGGCATGCGTCAGGGTGGCGACGTCGGCACTCAGTATCGCTCAGCAATTTATACGCTGACGCCGGAACAGCAGACCGCAGCCGAAAGCAGTCTGAAGCGTTTCCAGCAGGCCATGAACGAGGCGGGCGACCAACGCACCATCACCACCGAAGTGGTGCCGGCGCTGCCGTTTTACTATGCCGAGGATGACCATCAGCAGTATCTGTACAAGAATCCTGAAGGCTACTGCGGCCTGGGCGGCATCGGCGTTTGTTTGCCACCCCAGGGCTAAACCCTTGGTCAGCGGTAATTTTTTAACCGCTGGCGGCCCCTGTAGGGCTGCTGCTATACTATGCGGGCCGCATCTGCGGCCTGATAGCCTCCTTTCTGGTTGTTATCACTACTTTTTTTACAATGTACTACCCTTCCTCAAGAGCGCCGTCATCCCGTCGGCACGTATGGATAGATTATGTTAAACAGTATTTTACTGATTCTTTTTCTGATCGCAGTGAGTGCGTTTTTCTCACTGTCGGAAATTTCTCTGGCCGCGTCACGCAAGATTAAACTGAAACTGATGGCTGACGAAGGTAACGTCAATGCCGCCAAAGTCCTTAAACTACAAGAAACCCCGGGGCTGTTCTTTACCGTGGTGCAGATTGGTCTGAACGCCGTAGCCATTCTCGGTGGTATCGTCGGTGATGCTGCCTTCTCCCCTAGCTTCCAGGTATTGTTCGATCGCTTTTTGTCCCCAGAGATGGCGGAGCAAGTCAGCTTTATCTGCTCGTTCGTCCTGGTGACCAGCCTGTTCATCCTGTTCGCAGATTTGACCCCGAAGCGCATCGGTATGATTGCACCAGAGACGGTCGCCGTCCGGATCATCAACCCGATGCGTTTCTCGATCATGATCTTCCGGCCGCTGGTGTGGTTCTTCAACGGCATGGCAAACCTGATCTTCCGCCTGTTCAAACTGCCGATGGTGCGCAAGGACGACATCACTTCCGACGACATCTATGCGGTAGTGGAAGCCGGTGCCCTGGCTGGCGTGCTGCGCAAGCAGGAGCATGAGCTGATCGAAAACGTGTTCGAACTGGAGTCACGCACCGTACCTTCGTCGATGACCTCGCGTGAAAGCGTGGTTTACTTCGATCTGCGTGAAACCGAAGAAAGCATTATCGAGAAAGTCTCGACCCATCCGCACTCCAAGTTCCTGGTATGCGACGGCAATATCGATCAGGTGGTCGGCTACGTTGACTCCAAAGACTTGCTGAACCGCGTGCTGGGCAATCAAAGCCTGGTGCTGAGCAGCGGTGTGCAAATCCGCGCGGCGCTGATCGTGCCGGATACCCTGACGCTGTCCGAAGCGCTGGAAAGCTTTAAGACGGCCGGCGAAGACTTTGCCGTTATTCTCAATGAATATGCACTGGTCGTGGGCATCATCACGTTGAATGACGTAATGACCACCCTGATGGGCGATCTGGTCGGTCAAGGCCAGGAAGAGCAGATCGTCGCACGCGATGAAAGCTCATGGCTGATTGAGGGTGGTACGCCAATCGACGATGTGATGCGCGTTCTGCACATTGATGAGTTCCCGCAGGCGGGCAACTACGAAACCATCGGCGGCTTTATGATGTACATGCTGCGCAAGATCCCAAAACGCACCGACTTCGTGAAATACGCCGGCTACAAGTTTGAAGTGGTGGACATCGACAGCTACAAGATTGACCAGTTGCTGGTAACCAAACTGAGCGACAAACCGGCGGCGGTACTGCCGAAGGCGCCAGAAGACAACGCCCCTGCCTGATCCGGACTGTAGAAACGTCAGCGGCCCCATCGGGCCGCAATTATTTCAGTTTTTTCAGCTGCTCTAATTTCCCTATGAATTTCAAGTTGCAGCTAGGCAGCCAGCTCACTCATCCCCTGGAGCTTACTTAAGTAAGTAACAGGGGTGGGTGGGTGCAGATAACAACGCTGCGGCTTGAAAGGCGACGGGTAATGCATCAACCCATCTCTGTTTGCAGCAACAACACCTGACGGTTTACCTCTGACATCACGCTGAAGTGGCGCCGGTCACGAATTTTCGGTAACAGGATTTTCCCTTCGTCGAATTCGAACGCGCCTACATCTTTGATATACAGCCGGCCACGAAACAGGGTTTTTACGTACTTCGCCACTTTCAACGGATTATAACGCTGGAAGATTCTCATTCTATTACTCTCCTCCGTTTGGTCCATGCGCTCAGCGAGCCGCCAAGGTGGCAGCCTCTAAAGTAAGAACGCAACTTGATTGCCATGTAGTAGACCTAGTAAAGACGATAATGTTCACTTCTGCACGGATATCTTCACTGGATTTACACTTTTTGACAGAATTGTATATGATAATATATAACTTTTTCAGTATATCCCTTCAAAACACAGGTATTACCGGCCAGAAGGGGAAACTGCGATCCAGCTAACAGGACAGACCTCCGATCACCACCTATGCTTTAGGCTGTAGGGTGCTGTCGGCACCGTTCCCCTTCCAAGGAGAAGGCATGAAAAAAAGTCACCTGCTTATTGTTTCCCTGCTGCTTGCCCCCTTTTTAGCCTCTGCGCACAACTTCCAACTCCAGCAACGCGTCGCGCCGGTCGGCGTCAGCGATAAGGGAGAGTTGAATTACGCTAATGATAAGTTTAGCTATCAAAACTGGAATAGCGCGCAACTCAGTGGGAAAGTGCGAGTCATACAGCATATTGCCGGCCGTAGCTCCGCCAAGGCGATGAACGATCCGCTGATCGAAGCGATTAAGAAAGCTAAACTACCGCACGATCGTTACCAAACGACGACAATAGTGAATACCGACGACGCGATACTCGGCACCGCGGTGTTTGTTCGCAACAGCATTGAAGACAGCAAGAAAGAGTTCCCCTGGTCGCAGTTTGTGGTCGACAGCAACGGCAACGTGCGCAAGGCCTGGGATTTGCAGCCGAAAGGATCGGCCATTGTGGTGTTGGATAAGCAAGGCAGGATCCAGTTCGCCAAAGACGGCGCCCTGACGCCAGAAGAGGTGCAGCAGGTCATGACCCAACTGCACCAGCTGCTGGCGAACTGATTTAGAACAGCGAAACCCTGAAGCCGGGGTTTAGGAAGGATTCACGCGGCGTATAGAGCAGAGGTCTGCCCTGCCAGTCGTGGATCTGTGCCCCGGCTGCCACGGCCACGGCATGACCGGCGGCGGTATCCCAGATATTGGTGGGCCCAAAGCGCGGATAGAGCTGCGCTTTACCTTCCGCCACCAGGCAGAATTTCAGCGAAGAACCGACGGAAACGGTCTGGTGTTCGCCCAGCTGTTTCAGGTAGTCCTTCAGCTCTTCGTCGCTGTGCGAACGGCTGACCACCACCAATGGCGGATGGGCATTGCTGACGCTAATCTCCTGCCGGTGGCCCTTTTCTTCTTTCCAGGCTTTACCGCGCTCGGCCAGGTACAGCACGTCGATCGCCGGGGCGTAAACCACGCCCATTACCGCCTGCCCGTCTTCAATCAACGCGATATTTACCGTGAACTCACCGTTGCGATTCAGGAACTCTTTGGTGCCGTCCAGCGGATCGACCAGCCAGTAGCGCGTCCAATTCTGCCGCACTTCCCAGGTCGGTGGATCTTCTTCCGACAGCAAGGGGATGTCCGGCGTTAACGCCGCCAGGCCGCGCTGGATAATGTGGTGCGCCGCCAGATCGGCCGCCGTCACCGGGGAGTCATCTTTTTTTTGTGTAACATCAAGCGGTTGTTCACCGTTGTACACCGCCATGATGGCCGCGCCCGCCTCGCGGGACAGTTGGCAAATTTTTTCTAACATCATTCACCTCAGATAGACAGTTCCGTGGGCCATTTCCCCTTTCTCATTGCTAGCAGCCTAGTTTTTTTTGCATCGAATATCCATCATAACGATTTAACCTTCGGTAATGACTCGAGTCTTTGCCGTCACAACTGTGACATTTCCTCCGATACCTTGGCCGATTTTCTGCCACACTTCACAGTTTGGTGAGACAACCAATGTTAATTACATGCCCCTCTGCGATAAAACTCGAAAAATAGAATGGAGAAAGCCAAAAATGATGAAGCGTCCGCTGACGTTGTCTGTCCTCGCTGTGCTGGTTTGCGCCTCAGCGCAGGCGGCAACGGTCGATCTGCGCGTGCTGGAAACCACCGACCTGCACAGCAACATGATGGACTTCGATTACTACAAGGATAAACCGACCGACAAGTTCGGTCTGGTGCGCACCGCCAGCCTGATTGAACAGGCTCGCCAGCAGGCCACCAATAGCGTACTGGTGGATAACGGCGACATCATTCAGGGCAGCCCGCTCGGCGACTATATGGCGGCCAAGGGCCTGAAGCCAGGCGATATTCATCCTGTCTATAAGGCCATGAACACCCTGAATTATGTGGTCGGCAATATCGGCAACCACGAATTCAACTACGGCCTCGATTACCTGAAAACCGCCATCAGCGGTGCCAAGTTCCCATATATCAATGCGAACGTGATCGACGCTAAAACGCAGAAACCACTGTTCACTCCTTACATTATCGTCGATACGCCGGTAAAAGACCGTGACGGCAAGGAACATAGTTTACGCATCGGCTATATCGGTTTTGTGCCACCGCAAATTCTGGTGTGGGATAAGGCCAATCTGCAAGGCAAGGTTAAGGTCAACGACATCACCGAAACCGCCAAACGCTACGTGCCGGAAATGCGTAAACAGGGGGCCGATCTGATCGTGGCGATCCCGCACTCCGGCCTATCCAGCGAGCCGTACAAGGCGATGGCAGAGAATTCGGTGTACTACCTCAGCCAGGTTCCGAGCATTGACGCCATCATGTTCGGCCATGCTCACGCGGTATTCCCGAGCAAAGACTTCGCCAATATCAAAGGCGCTGACATCGCTCAGGGCACGCTGAACGGCATACCTGCGGTCATGCCCGGCCAGTGGGGCGACCACCTCGGCGTTGTCGATCTGCAGTTGAACAACGACTCTGGCAGTTGGAAAGTAGCTTCCGCCAAAGCGGAAGCACGGCCCATCTACGACAAAGAGAACAAGAAATCGCTGGCGGCGGAAGATGCCAAGCTGGTGAAAGTCCTGGCGGAAGATCATAAGGGCACGCGCGATTTTGTCAGTAAGCCGGTCGGCAAAGCTGATGACAACATGTACAGCTACCTGGCGCTGGTGCAGGATGACCCAACGGTACAAATCGTAAATAACGCGCAGAAAGCCTATGTGGAACACTACATTCAGGGCGACCCGGATCTGGCCGATTTGCCGGTGCTGTCAGCGGCAGCGCCGTTCAAGGTCGGCGGCCGCAAAAACGATCCGGCCAGCTTCGTCGAAGTGGAAAAAGGCCAGCTCACCTTCCGTAACGCTTCGGATCTCTACCTCTACCCCAACACCCTGGTGGTAGTAAAAGCCAGTGGCAAAGAGGTGAAGGAATGGCTGGAGTGCTCCGCCGGGCAGTTCAATCAAATCGACGTCAACAGCAGCCAACCGCAGGGCCTGATCAACTGGGATGGCTTCCGCACCTATAACTTCGACGTGATTGACGGGGTTAATTACCAGATCGACGTCAGCCAGCCTGCGCGTTACGACGGCGAATGCCAGTTGATTAACAACAAGGCGGAACGTATCAAGCAGCTGACATTCAAAGGCAAGCCAATTGATCCTAAGGCCACCTTCCTGGTGGCGACCAATAACTATCGCGCTTACGGCGGCAAGTTCGCCGGCACTGGCGATCAGCATATTGCCTTCGCTTCGCCGGACGAGAACCGTTCAGTGTTGGCGGCCTATATCAGCGCTGAAACCAAGCAGCATGGCGCAGTACGGCCACAGGTGGATAACAACTGGCGCCTGGCGACCTTCAGCAACCCGCAACCGCTGGATATTCGCTTCGAAACCTCGCCAAGCGAGAAAGCGACAGCGTTTATCAAGGCACATGCCCAGTATCCAATGAAATCCGAAGGCACGGATAACATCGGGTTCGCAGTTTATAAGATTGATTTAAGTAGCAAATAAGCTGCAGGCCGGGAGGCACAGCGTTCCCCCCGGCCATCTACTCCTTTTTCTCGCTGGCGCGCCCTTTAAATTGCATTTAAAATGCATGTTATAAATTTTTCATTTAAAGAGGCACTCTCATGGATTACCGTAATCAATCCCTCGGCGCTCTCGCCATCGCTATTCCCCGGGCATCACGCCTGTTCCGCCTGAACGATTTGGATTTCTGCTGTGGCGGAAAACAAACGCTGCAACGCGCGGCCGAGCGTAAAGGACTGGATCTCGAGCAGCTTGAAAGCGAATTGGCCGCCCTCGCCGCCAGACCGGCAGCAAGCCATGACTGGCGTACTGCACCGCTCGGTGAACTGATTGATTATATTCTGCCACGCTTCCATCAGCGGCACCGTGAACAGCTGGCCGAGCTGGTACTGATGGCGGAAAAAGTCGAACGGGTTCATGCCGACAAAGCCACCTGTCCACGCGGTCTGGCGAAACAGCTGAACCTGATCCGGCTGGATCTGGAAAATCACATGATGAAAGAGGAACAGATCCTGTTCCCGATGATCAAGCAGGGTATGGGCCGGCAGGCGGCTGGGCCGATCTCGGTAATGGAACATGAGCATGACGAAGCGGGCGAACAGCTGGAAGTGGTGAAGTTCCTCACCCACAACGTGACGCCACCGGAAGGTGCCTGCAATACCTGGCAGGCGCTGTATGGTGGTATCGACGAGTTTATTGATGACCTGATGGAACACATCAATCTGGAGAACAACCTGTTGTTCCCCCGCGCGCTGAACGGCGCATAAAATAAGGGCGCCATTAAGGCGCCCAGAGAAATCTGTTAGAGAATTACAGGATTTCCAGCAGTTCGACGTCGAACACCAGCGCGCTGAATGGCGGGATGGATGCGCCGGCACCACGCTCGCCGTAGGCCAGATCGTGTGGAATATACAGCTGCCATTTGGAACCGACCGGCATCAGGGTCAGCGCTTCGATCCAGCCAGGGATCACGCCGCTAACCGGGAATTCTGCCGGTTGACCGCGCTCTACGGAGCTGTCGAACACGTCGCCGTTAATCAGACGGCCAGTGTAATGCACACGCACGCGATCCTGACGGGACGGGATTGGGCCGTTGCCCTGCTCCAGCACGGAAAACTGCAGACCGGATTCGGTCAGCGTAACTTCGTCGCGCTTGGCGTTGTCTTCCAGGAATTTCTGGCCTTCAACGGCCATCGCCTGTTGACGCTCACGACGTACGGCATCCGCACGTTCGTGGATTTCGCGCAGCGCACGGTGCACCACGTCTACCGGAACCGCCGGGGCATTCCCTTCCAGCGCGTCACGCAAACCTGCCAGCAAAGCTTCCGGTTGTAAACCTTCCAGACCGGACTCTTGCAGCTGCTGGCCGACCTGTAAACCAATCCCGTAGCTCGCCTGCGCTTCAACGCTGTCAAAAGAAGGGGTTGTCATGGGGTTTTCCTTTAGTCTGTAAAAAGTCGAAAGCGCAGCATAACAGCGCCGCAATGCCGGGTAAAATCTTGTGTGGAGAATGATGACTTTTGTCGTAGAAAAAGAAACAATAACCCTCAGTTAACACCCGCTCCCGCGCGCCCAGGCGAATCGCCTGCCGCAACAGGTATAGGTTTGCTGCTGCCTTTCACTTCAATCAGTTAGCGGACTATACTGAAAACAGGGTATCGGGTCGGCGGTACACCCTTTTGTACCGTGATATTTTTACGCCGTTGAAGAGAGGTTACCATGGGCAGAATCTCGCCCAGGAGAAGGAAGACCACCCGTATCTACCAGCCGTTGTTGCGTACCTGGCTGAACTTCAGTCAGCGCCTGAAGCCCGGCTCCGCGCCAGCGTCGGTAGAAGACCCGGATTCAGAACAACCACCGGAAAGCGGTAAGGGGCAAAACATCAAAGCGTTACTGCTGAAGATCTGGCACCTGCCGGACGGCTTCGGTTGGATGGAGCCACTGCCTTATTTTCATCGTCGCTGGACCCTGATTTTCGGCATCATCCTGCTGCTGGCACTGCTGTGGCCGTATTCATCGGAAAAACAGCCATTCCCTGTCACCCAGCAGGAAAACAGCGTTCCCTTGCAGGCCGAATTGCAAAACGACACTCAGCAGCAGCACGCTGTAGAGCCGGAACCGGCGGGCAACTGGCAACGCTACCAGATCCAACCGGGCCAGACGCTGGCGCAGCTTTTCCGTGACAACAACCTGCCGGTGAACGAAGTTTTCGCCATGGCGCAGGTGGAAGGGAACGATAAGCCGCTCAGCAACATGAAGGCTGGCCAGGAAGTACGTATCGAACGTGATACCAACGGCGTGATCACCGCGCTATCTGTCACCACCGCTGACAACAGTCAGGTGTTATTTCGCCGCCAGGCCGACGGCGGCTATCGTCGCGAGCGTTAATCCGCTAACTGCCTTAACAGAAAGTCGCGCAGCACGATGCCATGGTTGTGCTGTGTGTCTTTACTGCCATAAAGTAAGGTCAAGGGTTGCCCCTGTCTTAGTAAAGCCACCAATGGCTGCCAGGCGTCGTTTTGAGCCAGTTGCAAGCGGTAGTGGCTTTCGAACTCGTCCCACCGGTCAAGATGTTGATGAAACCACTGCCGCAGCGCGTTATCCGGCGCAACCTGCTTTAGCCACTGCACGCCCTGCAATCGTTCCTTGCTGATGCCTCGCGGCCACAAACGATCGATCAGATAACAGTGCTCCGGTGCAGGGCCGGTAAAATCGTAAACGCGCTGCAAGATAATCTCCGCCATTTCCGCTGCTCCTCATTCATGCTGTGATAGCAGGGTAGCGCGTTTTACCGGACGCAGAAAAGCAAAACGCCAGCACGAGGCTGGCGTTTTAACTTGGCTGGCAGGAGCGATTAAGCTTCTGCAACCACAACTACATTCAGCTGTGCGAACACGTCGCTGTGTACCTGGAAGTGAACTTCGTGTTCACCAGTGGTACGCAGAACGCCGTTCGGCAGACGAACTTCGCTCTTGGCAACTTCAACGCCTGCCGCAGTAACTGCGTCAGCGATGTCGCGGGTGCCGATAGAGCCGAACAGTTTACCTTCGTCGCCTGATTTAGACGCGATGGTGACTGAACCCAGTTCGTTGATCTTGGTTGCGCGAGCTTCAGCAGCAGCCAGAACGTCAGCCAGTTTGGCTTCCAGTTCAGCACGGCGTGCTTCGAAGAACTCTACGTTTTTCTTGGTAGCAGGAACAGCTTTGCCCTGTGGTACCAGGAAGTTACGGGCGTAGCCCGCTTTAACGTTAACTTGATCACCCAGGCTGCCCAGGTTTGCTACTTTATCAAGCAGAATAACTTGCATTACCTTATCCTCTCAAAGTCGTTAATGGACAGTGGCCGATTACTGATGACGATCAGTGTACGGCAACAAAGACAGGTAGCGCGCGCGCTTGATAGCACGGGCCAGCTGGCGCTGATATTTTGCACGAGTACCGGTAATACGGCTCGGGACAATTTTACCACTTTCAGTGATGTAGTTTTTCAGCGTAGCGATGTCTTTATAGTCAATCTCTTGAACGCCTTCCGCGGTGAAACGGCAGAACTTGCGACGACGGAAATAACGTGCCATTAGGCTAGTCTCCAGAATCTATCAATTCAATCTGCTCGGCATGCAGAACCAGTTTGTTCAGCCCGTTGCGCCCTTGATGGCAGCTTACGAAGCCTTGCACGGTTATCTGACTGCCGACCGTTAATCTTTGAGTTAGTGCTTGTGACTGTTGTCCGCTGACAACCACGGGCATTCGGCACCATGCTTGCCTGCTAAATCCGGCTTCCATTTGCTGCGAACGGTGCTCTAGCACAAATTGGCAGTGGGGGATCCCGGAAGGACTCACTTTTCGAACCGGCGCCTTGCACACAGTGCCCGACAAAACCAGACGATTAGATGTCACGGCGGCAATTACTCTTCAGAATCCCCAGCATCTGCATCATCTGCGGTTTCGTTAGCGAAGTCTTCGCGGCGATCGCCACGACGTTCGTCTTTCGCTTTAACCATCGGAGATGCTTCAGTTACCGCGTGCTTAACGCGCATAACCATGCTACGGATAACGGCGTCGTTGAAGCGGAAGTTAGTTTCCAGCTCATCGATCGCTTCCTGCGGAGCTTCAACGTTCAGCAGAACGTAGTGAGCTTTGTGCAGTTTGTTGATCGGGTAAGCCAGTTGACGGCGGCCCCAGTCTTCCAGACGGTGAATCTGACCAGCAGCGTTAGTGATGGTAGCACTGTAACGCTCGATCATGCCCGGAACCTGTTCGCTTTGGTCAGGATGGACCATAAAAACGATTTCGTAATGACGCATCGAATTGCTCCTTACGGATTATTCAGCCTCCTGTCAGGGTCAACCGCGGCCCATGGAAGCAAGGAACGTGTATGTGTGTGCGGCTGAAAAAATGACGCGTAATCATACTTGCGCAGGCTGGGAAACTCAAGGACAGAAGGGTATTTATTATCGGTAATGCGGGCCCGATGCGTAAATAGCACGATTTGCTATCTGTACAACCTATGTACACAGATCCATCAGTTCAAAAAATCTTTCAATGAAATCATCATTGATGCGCAAAATTCATTCATTTTTTTTGAATGATGACATCAAAAAGCCCCCCTTTTTAATCCTGCCGGAAGGTCTAAAATTGTTGTTATCCGCCGCAGACAGCGCGACGAAAAAGATTTGAGGTTATTCAATACAGACAAATAACTTTTTGCTGCACTGGCACCTGCTGTCAGGCCGTTGAAGCAAACAGTTAAGAGAGGCACTTATGAAACGCATTACCATCGCCACCGCCATTGCTTTACTGTTTTCCGCCAACGTCATGGCCGCTACCGAAATCACCTCGCATCAGGCTGACCAACGCCAGAGCGTCGGATTCGTCACGTTGAACCAGAATGTGGTATCGCCTGATGACGCCAGCAGCCAGGTGAGCAAAATAGCCGATCAACGCGGCGCGACCGCCTACCGGATCATTGCGCTGCACGAACCGGAAAACAACAGCACCATTCACGTCAGCGCGGAACTGTATCGTTAAGCCTGCATGCAGTGCCAGGGAAGCAAGCCGCGCCCAAAAGCGGCAAATTAAAATGTGAAAATGTCGTCAGCCCCCTGCCCGCAGGGGGCTTTTTTTATAAGGTTTTCACGAAGAACTCGGCCGTTGCGTCAAGCGCTAACGGCGTGATGCGGTGCTTAACGTCCGGTTCAGTCAAAAATGTCAGTTGCCGGTCCCAGCCACTCTGGCGAAGCTCGGTTGCCAGGCGTCGACTTTCAGCCGCCGGGACCACATCGTCCGCTTCGCCGTGCCATAACAGCAGCGGACGATCGGCAATCTTTTCCAACTGGCGTTCCAGGCCATAATCCGCAAGCGCGGCAATGCGCGCATCAAAACCGCTCGCCGTTAAGGGTTTACCCTGCTCATCCAGCGGTGGGAACAGCGTCTGCGCCAGGGAACTGTAATAACCGGCCCCCATCAGGCTCGCCGCAGCTTTCACCCACGGATAACGAGCAAAGCCTCCCAACGTCGTCATCCCCCCCATGGACGCGCCCGCGACGCCGATGCGCCCTTCGGCAATCAGCCCGCGCCGTTCAAAGTCCGCCTTCAACGCCGGTAACTCATCGATATTGCTGCGCAGGATCTCCCAAAAGCGGGACAACCGCTTTTGTTCATCGCCGTCAAAACGCTCGCCGTGCAAATCGGCATCCGGCAGCACCACGCGAAATCCCACCCTGGCTAACGCGTAGGCAAAGTAGGCGTAGACTTCTTTCGACGAGGTATAACCATGGTAGAAAAATACCGTCGGCAACGGCTGATGATACTGCCCCTGCGGCACGGCATGGATGACCGCAATATCTCCTGCTCGCTCGTCATAAATTTCAATCATTCATTTTCCCTCTGCATCGCCATTGCCTTCATAATGGCAAACTTGCACTAAAAAGCATTAGCTCAATCTGTTCCAATTTATAATGGGTTACACTCAAATCACGCTATCCGCTTTCTTGAGGTATCTATGAAAATGTCCCGCCTGCTGCTCTCCTTGACGCTGGTCACGCTGCTTAGCGCCTGTGGCATGATGACCACGACGCCCAAAGCGCCCCCACCGCCGACCGGACAGGCGCAGGAGATAACCCGGGCACAAACCGGTAGCCTGGAAAAAATAGGCACCACCAGCGCCCTGGTGCGCGGCAGCCCGATGGATGTGGAAGCGGAAATTCAGCAGAAGGCCAATGCCAGCGGCGCGCGCTATTACATGATCATCATGAACAGCGAAACCGTGGTTCCCGGCCAGTGGTATTCGCAGGCGATCCTGTATCGGTAACTGCTGGAGTTTTAATAAGATTTACATTGGCTTTGCACAGACTGAAGTTGGATAGAGCACACTGGCAAACAGCGCGCCGCAGCCCGCGGCCGTGAATCCAGGATCCGACGAAGGGGAACGCCATGACACGCTCCGCCGCACTCACCGCCCTCCTGCTTTCTATGGGGTTACTCAGCGCCAGCGCCCAGTCCGCTGAACTGGCCCCCGCAGACCGCGTTACACCACTCAGCGAAATTGCGGAAATCACCCTGAACGACCTCTCCGGCTCCCCTCAGGACGTAGAACAATTGATCGCCCAAAAGGCGGATGAGCATGGGGCAAGCTATTACCGCATCCTGCGAATGGAAGAACAGGCGCATCAGCCAGGCTGGCGCGCCTCCGCAATACTTTACCTTTAGTAGGTCATGCAGGCCGCATTCAGCACACCGCCACTGATCGACACGCCGCCGAGGAAAATCCCGGCCGCCACGTGATTGGACTCAATCTTGTCGCTAATGCGCGGCATATAGATTTTCACCGCCGCAAACAGCAGCAGCTGTACCACCAGAGCCACCACGCCCCACAACAGATAGTCCAACAGGCTGACGGAGTTGATCGCTGCACTCGCCAGCGGGATGACATACCCCAGGCAGGCACCGACGAATCCAAAAGCGGCGGCCTGATTGTCGGCCTTGATCAACGCCCATTCGTCATGCGGCGTAATGCGGGTATAAACGAACAAAAACACCAGAACCATGGCAAAGCCACTGAAGAAATAAGAGGCGAATGCCGCCAACGCGCTGAGAATATCCATGTCATGTTTCCTGGTCAGAGGTCAGTATCCCTTACGGGCCAAGAGCTGAATTAAAAAGCTTTTCCGGCTGCGGCGCCACCGTTTTACCTAGCCGCCCATCGCGCGGGTAAACAGCGTTTCGCACAGCCTTTCCGGCGATGTCCGCTCACCACGGGCATCAAGCATCATTTGACACCAGGCTTCCGCCAGCGGCGGTGAACTGTAACGCAGAAGCTGCGCCGCCGCGAACAGATTAAATAAGGCGCCGGTCACCGCACGTCCTTGCTCTTCCTGAGGTTTGCGCATCAGCTGAAGCAACCGTCGCCATTGGTGATCATAATGGCGGTTCTGCCCTCTCACTTCACCGAGTTCCTGCTCCAGCGCCTCCTGCACCGCCGGCAGCTTGCCCCAGGCGCGCATGACGTCCAGACACATAATATTGCCGGAGCCTTCCCAGATGCTGTTTACCGGCATTTCACGGTACAACCTCGGCAGTTCGCTCTCTTCGCAATAGCCGATACCGCCCAGCGCCTCCATGGCTTCACCAATAAAAGGAATGCCTTGCCGGCAGACTTCAAACTTCGCCGCAGGCGTCATCACTCGGCATAACGCCTGCTCCAGGGGCGTGCTACCTGCGCTGTCATAAGCACGCGCCAGACGCATCAGGGCCGCCGTCTGCCCCTCCAGGCGCAGGGCCATTCGCGCCAGCACCTGCCGCATCATCGGTTGTTCAATCAGCGTCTTACCAAACGCCTGCCGCTGCAGAGCATGGTACAACGCCACCGACAGTCCGCGCCGCATCAGCCCGTGGCTACCCAGTGCGCAGTCAAAACGCGTCAGCCCCCCCATTTTCAGGATATGTCGTACGCCATCCCCTTCCTCGCCCACCAGCCAGGCGCTGGCATCCTGGAATTCTACTTCGCTGCTGGCGTTGGACCTGTTGCCCAACTTATCCTTCAGCCGTTCCAACCTTATGGCATTGCGCGTGCCATCAGGCAAAATTCGCGGCAGGAAGAAACAGGACAGCCCATTTTCGGTCTGCGCCAGCACCAGGTGCGCATCGCTCTGCGGTACCGAGAAAAACCACTTGTGGCCGACCAAACGGTAGGCTTCTCCTGGGCCGCGTGCACCCAGCGGGCTGGCGGTGGTGGTATTACTCAGCACATCGGAACCGCCCTGCTTTTCGGTCATTCCCATGCCGATCAGCAAACCGCGCTTTTGCCCGCCGGGCAATGAATGCGCGTCGTAACGATCGGACAGTAGCGGCGTTAGCCAGGATTGGAACTCCGCAGGCAACGAGCGCAGCAGCAAAGGAATTGCGCCAAAGGTCATGGTCACCGGACACAAAGTGCCGGCCTCGACCTGCGCATGTAATACAAACCGCGCCGCCCGCGCCACAAAAGAGCCGATTCGGGCGTCCTCCTGCCACGGCAGGTTATGCACCCGGTTGGCTATCAGCCCTTGCATCAGGATGTGCCAGGCGGGATGAAAACGGACGTCGTCCAATCGCTGGCCGGTGGCGTCATAGCGCAGCAGTTCCGGTGGGTTGGCATTGGCCAGCCGCCCCAACTCCAGCGACTCCTGAGTGCCCAACTGTTGGCCCAACGAGGCCAGCACGTCCGCATCCCAACCGGCCTGCTCACGCTGAATGGCTTCATGCAATGGCGTATCGGACAGGAACAGATTACTGTTGCCCAGCGGCTTCGGCTGATTAAAAACGGTGTGTGTATTCCAGACCATTGGCTTGCTCCCTGATAAAAGCGTCAGGAGTAATTATGGTCGTCAGGGGGAATTCTGCCGCAGGCGAGATCACAGGGTAGGCATTGAGAAAGGAATTAAGGGCGCAAAAGCTGCGCCCTTACGGATAAATCAACTGCGTTGACGCACCGCTTCAAACAGGCAGATACCGGTCGCCACCGAAACATTCAGTGAAGAAACCGTACCGGCCATCGGAATGCTGATCAGCTCGTCGCAGTGCTCGCGAGTCAGACGACGCATACCTTCGCCTTCCGCCCCCATCACCAGCGCCATCGGGCCGGTCATTTTGCTCTGGAACAGCGTGTGGTCGGCCTCACCCGCAGTGCCCACGATCCAGACGTTCATCTCCTGCAACAATCGCAGGGTGCGCGCCAGGTTGGTGACGCGAATCAACGGCACATTCTCCGCCGCGCCACAGGCCACTTTCTTGGCCGTTGCGTTCAACTGGGCAGAACGATCGCGCGGGACAATCACCGCGTGCACACCGGCCGCGTCGGCGCTGCGCAAGCAGGCACCGAGGTTATGCGGGTCGGTCACGCCGTCCAGCACCAGCAGGAACGGGGTATCCACGCTTTCCAGCAGCGCCGGCAGGTCATTTTCCTGATACTGGCGTCCTTCGCGCACCCGGGCAATGATCCCCTGATGCACCGCACCCTCGACCTTCTCATCCAGCCACTGGCGGTTCGCCACCTGGATAACAATGCCGGTCGCTTCCAGCTCGGCAATCAACGGCTGTAGCCGACGATCGTCGCGGCCTTTGAGGATAAACACTTCCAGGAAGCGTTGCGGATCGTTGTCTAACAGGGCTTTGACGGCATGAATACCGTAAATAATTTCGCTCATGATGCTCTTTTTACTGTGCGGCAGGCAAACGCCTGCCGGTGATAATGACGTGTGGCAGGTTAAGCCTGCTCAGCACCTTTCTTCTTGCCGGCGCGTTTGGCCTTGGTCGCCGCCGCTATTTTCCGGGTTTTGTCGGACACTTTCTTGGCTTTCGCCTTTTTGTCTTTCTTCACCTTGTCAGCGGGCTTGGCTTCATCCTTACGGAAGGCGCTGTCAGGCTCAAAATTGGCTGGCGGTTTGCCGCCCCGGCGTTTGCGCGGTGACGAGGTGCGGCCTGCGCCTGCGCCATCACGCAAGGTGCGCTGACCGCCTTTCTTGGCGCGATCGCGTTCAGTTTTGCCTTCACCGCGTGGTTTGCGGGTGCTGGAGACCAGAGCGAAGTCGATTTTACGCTCATCCATATGCACCGCTTCCACACGGATCTCTACCGTGTCGCCCAGGCGATAAACCACGCCTGAGGATTCGCCAATCAGACGCTGGCCGATATTATCGTAGCGATAATAATCATTATCCAGCGACGATACGTGCACCAGGCCGTCGATAAACAGATCGTTGAGACGCACGAAGAAACCGAAGCCGGTCACGCTGGCAATGATGCCGCTGAACACTTCACCGACGTGATCCTGCATAAAGTCGCATTTCAGCCAGTCGGCAACGTTGCGCGTCGCTTCGTCGGCGCGGCGTTCAGCCATCGAACAGTGCTCGCCCAACTGCAGCATTTCTTCGAATTCGCTGTGCCAACCACCAGTCGGCGTCCAGCGCTCTTTCGGTTCGCCGTGCTCTTTGGCCAGTTGGTACTTGATCGCACGGTGCATCGCCAGATCCGGATAACGGCGGATCGGTGAGGTGAAGTGGCCATAAGAAGCCAGCGCCAGACCAAAGTGGCCGCGGTTTTCCGGATCGTAAACCGCCTGCTTCATCGAACGCAGCAGCATGGTTTGCAGCATTTCATGGTCAGGACGTTCGGACACTTCATCCATCAGTGTGGCGTAGTCCTTCGGCTGCGGCTTGTTGCCCCCGCCCAGCGTCAGGCCCAACTCGCCCAGCACGCTGCGCAGCGCACTGATGTGATCGTCACTTGGGCGATCGTGCACGCGGAACAGCGCCGGTTCGTTATTTTTCTCGACAAAGCGTGCAGCGGCGACGTTCGCCATAATCATGCACTCTTCGATCAGTTTGTGAGCGTCGTTACGCACCGTAGGTTCGACGCGCTCAATACGACGTTCGGCGTTAAAGATAAACTTGGCTTCTTCGGTTTCGAAAGCGATACCGCCACGTTCAGCACGCGCCTGATCCAGCACCTTGTACATCGCATGCAATTCTTCCAGGTGTTTGACCAGCGGGTGATAATGCTCACGCAGCTCCTGATCGCCCTGCAGAATATGCCAGACCTTGTTATACGTTAAGCGGGCGTGAGAGCTCATGACCGCTTCATAGAATTTGGCCGTCGACAGGCGCCCTTGTGCAGAGATGGTCATCTCACACACCATGCACAGACGGTCTACCTGCGGGTTAAGCGAACACAGGCCGTTAGACAGCACTTCCGGCAGCATCGGAATAACCTGCGATGGGAAGTACACTGACGTCCCGCGGTTACGGGCTTCATCATCCAGTGCCGTGCGCGGACGCACGTAATAGCTGACGTCGGCAATGGCAACCCACAGGCGCCAACCGCCGCCGCGTTTTTTCTCGCAGTAGACTGCGTCATCGAAATCGCGGGCATCTTCGCCATCAATCGTTACCAAAGGCAGTTTACGCAGATCAACGCGGCCTTTTTTGGCGGATTCCGGTACCTGTTCACTGAGGTCGGCAACCTGTTTTTCCACCTGCGGCGGCCAAACATGCGGGATTTCATGGGTGCGCAGCGCGATATCTACCGCCATGCTGGTCCCCATTTTATCGCCAAGGATCTCGACAATCTTGCCAACCGCTTTGGTACGACGGGTTGGGCGCTGGGTCAGTTCAACCACCACCATAAAGCCCATGCGCGCACCGCTGACGGCGTCGGCCGGGATCAGGATATCGAAGCTCAGGCGGCTGTCATCCGGCACCACGAAGCCGGTACCGGCGTCCATGAAGAAGCGGCCGACGATTTGACTGGTTTTCGGCACCAGCACACGGACGATACGCGCTTCGCGGCGGCCCTTGCGATCGGCAGCCATGGCCTGTGCCAACACCACGTCGCCGTGGATCGCCATCTTCATCTGTTCAGCTGACAGATACAGGTCGTCTTTGCTGCCTTCGATACGCAGGAAGCCAAAGCCATCGCGGTGGCCGATCACGGTGCCGCGCAGCAGGTCCAGACGTTCCGGCAACGCGTAGCACTGGCGGCGGGTAAAGATTAATTGGCCATCACGTTCCATCGCACGCAGGCGACGGCGCAACGCTTCCAGGGGTTCTTCGCCGGTTAAATTCAGCTCTTTGGCCAGCTCTTCGCGGCTGGCCGGCGTTTCTCTTTTCGCCAAATGGGCCAAAATAAATTCACGGCTCGGAATGGGGGATTCATATTTTTCTGCTTCTCGTTCCAGGAATGGATCTTGTGACATTGCGGTTCCTCCGTTGTCATCAGCAGGGTGCCGCTGAGCCTTGTCTTCTCAGCGACGCTTTATTCGACAAGCAATAGCTTGTAGAGCGATGGATTGTCTTCGACCATATCGGCCAGCGTGTGGTTATCCAGCTCTTCAAGGAAATTCTGTACGCCCTGTTGGAGCACCTGCTTCAGGCGGCAGGCAGGGGTTATGTGGCAAAACGTACTGCTGCAATTAACCAGTGAGAGCGGCTCCAGCGCCCTGACCACGTCGCCGAGGCGAATGGTTTCGGCCGGTTTGCCTAAACGGATGCCGCCGTTCTTACCGCGCACTGCGGTGACAAACCCAACCCGGCTTAACTGATTGATGATCTTTACCATATGGTTTCGGGACACGCCGTAGACCTCGGTGACTTCCGAGATGCTGGTCATTTTGTCCGGTGGCAGCGAGGCCATGTAGATCAACGCCCGCAGGCCATAATCAGTAAAACTTGTTAACTGCACATCTACCTCTGGGTATCATTTTACCCGTCTGATACGCCGATTTTCGGCACTATTCAAAAGATTACTTATTGGATAATAAACCAGCCAGAGAGTTCGCCGCTAATTATTTAGCGCATGTCGAGCTCTGGGACAGGTTAAAGAAAGGATTTTTGGACGTGAAACCGCAATCGGGGAAAATCAGGATAAAAACAAACCGGGACACGCCCGGTTTGTACAGGCTGCGTCCCGTAATAGGTCGTGGTGCCGTCGCAGACCCAAAAGCCCGTAATCAAGGCGGAGGGTGATGAACATAGTGGGCCTACGTTCAAGCCCGACAACACAGAGTACGGTTTTTTGGGGCGCGACCCGAAGGGCTGGGGCCATTTGAACGCGCACCTGTGTTACGCGCCGCTTATTTGGCCCACCAAACCTCACGACTCGCGCCTTGCTGCGCGTCCAAATGACCGCCAGCGGCACTCACGCACTATTGCGGGACACAGCCTAAGTGCAGCAAAGCCAGATTATGCGTCGAACGGGTCGCGCAGGATCATGGTTTCGCTACGGTCCGGGCCAGTAGAGATAATGTCTACCGGTACGCCAGTCAGTTCTTCAATGCGCTTGATGTAGTCCAGCGCTGCCTGTGGCAATTTGCTGTGTTCTTTCACGCCAAAAGTGGTGTCGCTCCAGCCAGGCATGCTTTCGTAGATTGGTTCGATACCTTCCCAACCTTCAGCCGCCAGCGGCGTGGTGGTCATTTCGCGGCCATCTGGCATGCGATAGCCCACGCAGATTTTCACTTCTTTCAGGCCATCCAGCACGTCCAACTTGGTCAGGCAGAAGCCAGACAGGGAGTTGATCTGCACTGCGCGGCGAACCGCTACGGCATCCAACCAGCCGGTACGACGGCGACGGCCGGTAGTGGCGCCGAATTCGTTACCTTGTTTGCACAGGTATTCGCCAGTTTCGTCGAACAGTTCGGTTGGGAACGGACCTGCCCCCACGCGGGTGGAGTAGGCTTTCACGATGCCCAGCACGTAATCTACGTAACGCGGACCAATACCTGAACCGGTAGCAACGCCGCCAGCAGTGGTATTGGAAGAGGTTACGTACGGATAGGTACCGTGGTCGATATCCAGCAGGGTGCCCTGTGCGCCTTCGAACATGATCAGGTCGCCACGCTTGCGCGCGCCGTCCAACAGTTCAGAAACGTCAACAACCATTGCAGTCAGGATGTCGGCGATAGACAGCACGTAATCCAGAGTCGCCTGGTAATCAACGGCTTCGACTTTGTAGTAGTTAACCAACTGGAAGTTATGATAATCAACAATTTCCTTCAGCTTAACGGCGAAGGTTTCTTTGTTGAACAGGTCGCTGACGCGCAGACCGCGACGAGCTACTTTATCTTCGTAAGCCGGGCCGATACCGCGACCGGTGGTACCGATAGCTTTCGCGCCACGTGCTTTCTCACGCGCGTTATCCAACGCAACATGGTAAGGCAGGATCAGCGGACAGGCTTCGGACAGTAACAGACGTTCGCGTACCGGGATGCCGCGCGCTTCGAGTTCACCCATTTCTTTCATCAACGCGTCTGGCGCCAGAACTACACCGTTGCCGATGATGCTGGTCACGTTTTCACGCAGAATGCCTGAAGGAATTAAATGAAGGACGGTTTTTTCACCGTTAATTACCAGAGTATGGCCAGCGTTGTGACCACCTTGATAGCGCACTACATATTGAGCCCGTTCGGTCAGCAGGTCTACGACCTTGCCCTTACCTTCGTCACCCCATTGAGTGCCCAGTACGACGACGTTCTTACCCATTTTAAAAATCACCGGTTGCTTAAAAATGGATTCTACCACCGTAATTCGTGAGTTTCAGCACTTTTAGCGTTGAGTTGCGTATTTTTTAGGCTAACCTTTAAACCCCCGCGCGGCTACGCAACATGTAGTAGATCACACAGCCCGCAACCACTATTCCGCCGCCAAACCGCCGTAAGGTAGAGTCAGGCAACTGGGTCATCGCCAGTATCATTTTACGCCAGGCCTGTGGAAACAGCATCGGCCCCAGGCCTTCCAGCACCAAAACCAGCCCTAACGCCAGCCAGATCGTTGAATTCATCAGAAACTCCCAAAAAGAAAGGGCCCGCGTTTAAACGGGCCCTCGATCAATTACCTGTCGTGATTACTTGCGCGTGGAGTCTGGCGACTTCATGTAGCGGAAGAAATCGCTGTCCGGGCTCAGAACCATCACGTCCTGGTTATTGCTGCTGAAGCTGGTTTCGTAAGCACGCAGGCTACGGATAAAGGCGTAGAAGTCCGGATCCTGGCTGAATGCGTTGGCAAACAGTTTGGCCGCTTCGGCATCGCCATCACCGCGAGTGATACGTGCAGTACGCTCAGCTTCCGCCAGGGTACGAGTCACTTCGTAGTCTGCGGTCGCACGCAGCTTCTCGGCTTCTTCCTGACCCTGTGAACGGTGACGACGGGCTACCGCTTCACGCTCAGCGCGCATACGCTGGTAGATCGCATCAGACACTTCCGCCGGCAGGTTGATCTGCTTGATACGCACGTCGATCACTTCAATACCCAACGCCGCCATGCTGTTCGGGTTAACCTTCGGCAGGTTGCCGGTGGTTTCCTTCTCAACACGCGCCGCTGCAGAGGCGATAGCGTCATCGGCTTCGGTGGTGGTGACTTCTTGATCGTCACCCACGGTACCGGTGTTCAATGCATCACGCACGTCTGACATCAGCTTACCGCGCGAGTCGGTGACGATGTCTTTCACGTCCAGACGACCAATCTCGGAACGCAGACGGTCACTGAACTTACGTTTCAGCAGCACTTCGGCCTGTGAAACATCACCGCCGCCGGTTGCCAGATAGTAACGGCTGAAATCGCTGATACGCCATTTCAGGTAAGAATCGACAATCAGGTCTTTCTTCTCGCTGGTCACAAAGCGGTCAGCCTGGTTATCCATGGTCTGGATACGCGCATCCAGCGTCTTCACTGATTCAATAAACGGGATCTTGAAGTGCAGGCCTGGCGCATACACCAGCGGCTTGTTGTCGCTGTCACGCAGAACCTTGCCAAAGCGCAGCACGATGCCACGCTGACCTTCCTGAACCACGAACAAAGAAGCGTATAACGCCACCAGCACCGCGAGGACGATTACTACAAAAGACTTACGCATTGATTACTCTCTCCCTACGCGAGTGGTGTCGTCACGCTGCGCATTTGCCCGGCGCTGGTCCATGACCGAGCCGCTGCTGGTGCGCTGGCTGCTGGAGCTGGCGCCGCTGTTGGCAGACGGAGCGGGGTTGAGACGAATCAGGCTGGTGTCTTTATTGCCGTCCGCCGCCGCGCCGGTTTGGCCACGCAGCATTTGATCCAGCGGCAACACCATCAGATTGTTGCCTTTGTCATTCACCAACACCTTACGGGTGTGGCTCAGGACTTTTTCCATGGTTTCGATATACAGACGCTCACGGGTAATTTGCGGTGCCGATTTGTATTCCGGCAACAGCTTGGCAAAGCGAGCAACCTCACCCTGAGCTTCCAGGACGGTACGGTCTTTATACGCTTTGGCATCTTCCAACAGACGCTGCGCCTGGCCGTTAGCACGTGGCTGAACTTCGTTGGCGTAAGCTTCCGCTTCACGGATGTACTGCTGCTCGTTCTCACGTGCGGCAATCGCATCGTCAAATGCGGCCTTCACCTCTTCCGGCGGACGAGCGGCCTGGAAGTTGACGTCCAGCAGCGTGATGCCCATGTTGTACGGACGAATAGTTTCTTCCAGTACGCGTTGGGTATCGCTACGCACGATAGTACGACCTTCGGTCAGGATCTTGTCCATGGTGTACTTGCCGATAACGCCACGCAGGGCGCTGTCGGTAGCCTGGCTCAGGCTGTCGTCGGCATTGGTCACGCTGAACAGATAGGCTTCCGGGTTGGTCACGCGGTACTGCACGTTCATTTCTACGCGCACTACGTTCTCGTCGGAGGTCAGCATCACGCCAGACGCCGCCAATTCACGAACCGACTCCACGTTAACCGGACGCACTTCATCGATAAAGGTCGGCTTCCAGTTCAGACCTGGCTGTACCAGGTGGCTGAACTTGCCAAAACGGGTCACAACACCACGTTCGGCTTCCTTGATGGTGTAGAAGCCGCTAGCAGCCCAAATCACCACTACCGCTACCGCGGCAATGCCGATGATGCGACCACTGAGGCCCGGGCCAGAAGTGCCGGTGCCGCCGTTGTTATTGCTGTTGGAGCCTTTGCCCCCGCCCAAACCGCTCAATTTCTTGCTCAGTTTGCGGAAGATATCGTCCAAATCAGGTGGCCCTTGATCACGACCGCCTTTGTTATTACCGCCAGAGTTGCCGCCATTGTTATTGCTGCTCCCCCACGGGTCGCGGTCCTGTCCGTTATTACCGGGCTGATTCCACGCCATGTTTTAGCTCCATATTCTGTGATTGGGTACTTCAGGCTTACGCGAAGCTCAAATGTAACAGGATATGATCATACTATAAAGTTAATCAGTTCCTGTTCCTGTTTGCAGAGGCGACGCCATTCGACGATAGGCATACGTACCACCACGCCAATGCTGCCGTCTTCTTCGTTCCACTCTTTTTCAATTGCCTGAAGCTGGTAAAAACGGCTACGAAGACGGCCTGCCTCTGGCGGTAAGCGCAGCTCATAATGCGCGATTTCCCCCGATAAGCGCTCCGTCAACGCCTGATACAGCAACGGGATACCTTCACCGCTGGCGGCGGACAGCCACACCCGGATCGGTAAGTTTTCATCGTTGCGGTCGATACGCGGGACAAAATCATCCAGCATATCTATTTTGTTCATCACTAAAAGTGTAGGGATCTCATCCGATTCAATCTCTGCCAGCACGGTATTGACCGCTTCTATGTTTTCATCGACGCGGGTATCCGCGGCATCGATTACATGTAACAGCAAAGACGCCTGACGCGTTTCTTGCAGCGTCGCCTTGAAGGCGGCCACCAGATCGTGCGGCAGGTGCCGGATAAAGCCTACGGTATCCGCCAACACGGTATCGCCCACATCGGCCACGTCAATGCGCCGCAGGGTGGGATCCAAAGTGGCAAATAGCTGGTCTGCCGCATAGACATCGGCGGACGTAATTCGGTTAAACAGGGTGGATTTTCCGGCGTTGGTATACCCTACCAGCGATACGGTCGGCACTTCAGCACGGGTACGCGCACGTCGGCCCTGTTCACGCTGCTTAGCTACCCGCTCCAGGCGGCGTAGAATCAAGCTAATGCGATCGCGCAACAGACGACGGTCGGTCTCTAATTGGGTTTCCCCTGGCCCGCGCAGGCCTATCCCCCCTTTTTGGCGCTCAAGGTGGGTCCAGCCACGCACCAAACGCGTGGCAATATGACGCAACTGCGCCAACTCTACCTGCAGCTTACCTTCATGGGTACGGGCGCGCTGGGCAAAGATGTCTAGAATCAACCCGGTGCGATCGATCACTCGGCATTCGCACAGGCGTTCAAGATTTCTCTCCTGCGCTGCAGAAAGGGAGTGATCAAACAGGACAACAGATGCGCCACTGGCTTTTACCGCGTCTGCAATTTCTTCGGCCTTTCCTTCACCGACAAAGTATTTGGGATGCGGGGCTTTGCGGCTACCAGTCACCACTTGCAAAGCTTCGACACCCGCAGAGGACACCAAGGATTCGAACTCACTGAGATCTTCTGTGTCTTTGTCTTGCGAGAAATAGATATGAACCAGGACGGCCTGCTCACCGGCTTCATAACGGTCAAACAAGCGTGCAACCTCTCAAACGGGAACCCGTGAGTTTGGGGGACATAAACAGCCCACGGCTGCTTATGCTCCCCTTCATGGTTGACTCGCAACGCGCTTTATTCAGCGTCATCGCTTTCCTGCTGCGGCTGTTGCGGCGCAGACGGATTGTTACCATGGTGATAGTTACTGGTGCCGCCGCTCGGGGTATTGCTATGGTGCGAAACCGGGCGTGACGGGACAACGGTAGAGATAGCGTGCTTATAAACCATCTGGCTCACCGTGTTTTTCAACAGGATGACAAACTGGTCAAAAGACTCAATCTGGCCTTGCAGCTTAATACCATTCACCAAATAAATAGAAACCGGAACACGTTCACGACGCAATGCGTTCAGGAACGGATCTTGCAAAGATTGCCCCTTAGCCATTCTATCTTTTCCTTATTTGCTTGTTGTTTTTAACTAAGAACCTGTCGGCTCTAAAATAAACGACCTAAAAAATTTGCGCGCTGAATACTCATCAATTGTACACAATCACTCGACCTATGCACTAACAACCTGTATTACCGAGTCCAAAGCCTCTCCCGGCTTCTCGCTGTCCAGCCAATGTACCGAGTTCCAGCCTCGTAACCAGGTCATTTGGCGCTTGGCCAACTGACGTGTTGCGCAAATACCACGATAAACCATCTCATCGTAACTAATTTCGCCAGATAAATATGACCACATCTGGCGATAACCGACACAGCGAATGGAAGGCAAATCCGTATGCAAATCACCCCGTGCAAAAAGTGCACGCGCTTCCGTCTCAAAACCTGCCGCCAACATTTGATGGTACCGCAGCGCGATGCGTTGATGGATCAACTCACGGCTGGTCGGCGCTATCGCAAATTGGTGAACATGATACGGCAACGATTCACCCGAAATTTTAGTCAGTTCCGTTAAAGTTTTACCCGAAATAAAAAAAACTTCCAGTGCTCTGGACAGTCTCTGCGGATCATTAGGATGAATTCTCAAAGCCGCAACCGGGTCAATCTCTTGCAACTGACGGTGTAAAACGTCCCAACCCTGCTCCGCAGCCTGCTGTTCGATACGCTCACGCACCGCCGGATCGGCAGGCGGCAGCGGCGATAAACCTTCCAGCAGCGCCTTGAAGTAAAGCATGGTGCCCCCGACCAGCAGCGGGATACGCCCGGCGGCGGTAATGGCGGCCATCTCTTTCAGTGCATCGGCGCGAAAATCCGCTGCTGAGTAAACTTCGGCGGGATCGCGAATATCAATCAGCCGGTGCGGTGCCTGCGCCAATTCCTCAGCGCTCGGTTTAGCCGTGCCGATATCCATGCCGCGATAAATCAGCGCGGAATCCACGCTGATCAGTTCCACAGGCAGGCGTTCACGCAGCGCGATCGCCAACGCGGTCTTGCCCGAGGCGGTCGGCCCCATCATAAAAATAGCAGGGGGACGTGGTGTCATTTCAGTTTCAATCATGCTTAAGGGCTGCCAGTGCAGCCTGTAAATCAACAGGTTGTAAAAGTCCGCTCGGTGGTGATTTGACCAGCTGCGGGCAAAGTCGTTCAACGTCGGTCAGCAATTGTATCGCTTGCGAGGTGTTCCACTGCTCATGTTCGCTGCCCAAGTGGCGGGCGAACCAGGTGGCTAACACCGGGGGCGACATCTCCTGATGCTCGGCCAGATAGCCTAACAGTTCGGGTATCAGTTTTTGTAAATTTTGTTGGCGTAATGGTAAAGGTACTGCGCGCAACGTCACACGCCCATGATCCGTCTGCAAATCCAATCCCATTTTGACCAGTAACGGCTGATGGCGCACACAGGCGGCCGCTTCTTGCTTATTCAGCGTCAGTTTGATGGGGATCAGCAGCGGCTGCGGCCGCAGGCCTTCTTCAGCCGGATTAAGCTGCGCCTGGCGCAACCAGCGCTCGGCCACCGGCAGGTTGAGCAACATCAATTGCTGGCGACGCTCAATCAGGGCAAAGCACGGCGGATGGATCATCAGCACCCGACCAAAACTGTGCTGGCTGCCGTCCAGCGGCACTTCTCGCTCAGCCTTTACCGGTGGGAACAGCGGTTGTTTCGGCGTTTCTGGCGCTGGCTCCACCACCGGAGCAGCCTGCATCAGTTTGCCGTAAAGCTCGCCTTCGCGCTTTTGGTAGCCGTTGCCTGCCTGATAGGCCGGTTGAGGTGCACGCTCGCGCGCGACGCCCGGTTCACTCGGCTGAGGTTCACGGCGCGGCGCCGGCTGCGAGAAATGGTTGCCGCCGGCGGCGACGCGGTTTTCCGGCTGCCAGGTTGGCGCCGACGGTTGTTCCGGCTCATCGTCCAGCGGCAGCGGCGCGTTGCCGACCTGCTGCAGCACGGTAGTTACCGCCTGATAAATAAAGTCATGTACCAATCGCGCCTGATGAAAACGTACTTCGTGCTTGGCCGGATGCACATTCACGTCTACCTGGTGCGGATCGACCTCGAGATAAAGTACGTACGCGGGCTGCTGATCGTCTTTCAACTGATCCTGATAGGCCTGGCGGATGGCATGATTGATCAGACGATCGCGCATCATACGGCTATTGACGTAGCAATACTGCATCTCGCCCAATTGGCGTGCACCGGCGGGATCAGCCACCCAGCCGCGAATGGTCAGGTCGCCATGCTGCCAGGAAATGTTCAACGCATGCTGCAAAAAAGCCGGGCCACAAATGCTGCCCAGGCGGCGCTCATAGTGGCTCTCGTCTTTGGCTGCGCGATATTGGCGGATCAGTTTGCCGTTGTGGCTGAGGTTGATCGCCACATCGAAACGCGCCAGCGCAATGCGCCGCACCACTTCATCGATATGGCCGAATTCGGTTTTCTCGGTGCGCATGAATTTGCGCCGCGCCGGGGTGTTGTAGAACAGATCCAGCACTTCCAGCGTGCTGCCTATCGGATGCGCCGCTGGTTTGACCGTCACCGCCTGATCGCGGCCTTCGGCATAGGCCTGCCAGGCTTCATTCTGTTCCGCGGTGCGCGAGGTGAGTGTCAAACGAGAAACCGAGCTGATGCTGGCCAACGCCTCACCGCGAAAACCGAGACTGACGATGGCTTCCAAATCGTCAAGCGTGCTGATTTTACTGGTGGCATGACGCGCCAATGCCAATGCCAGATCGTCTTTACCGATGCCGCAGCCGTTATCGCGGATGCGAATCAGCTTGGCACCGCCGCGTTCGATATCAATATCAATGCGCGTTGCACCGGCATCCAGACTGTTTTCCACCAGTTCCTTTACCACTGACGCGGGCCGTTCGACCACTTCACCGGCGGCAATCTGGTTGGCAAGCTGGGGCGGTAACACCTGGATGGGCATGCTGACTCCTCTAATGTGGGCGCTAGGCCTGCGGAATGGTCAGCGTCCGATCCAGCGGCGCGACGTCCGACTTCAGTTTATTCACGCGTTTCAGGTCGCTGACGCTGACACCGTAACGGGTAGCGATGGAGGATAAGGTATCACCGCGGGTCACTTTGTGCCTGGACGGCTTCTTCACGCTGGGTTTTGCCTTGGCGACCGTACTGACCGTCGCGGCGGTTTTACCCGCCGGCACTTTAAGGCGCTGGCCGACCCACACGCCGTCTTTTTTCAGCTTGTTCAGGTCACGCAACGCCGCCATGGTGGTGCCATAGCTGTCGGCAATGCCGGAAAGCGTTTCGGCTCGCTTCACCACGTGGATCTGCGTTTTACCGCTAATGCGGCTGCTGCCGGCCGAACTGACGACCGGCGCGGGCTGACTGACGTCTTGTGTTGAGGAGTTAACCGCCGCTGCGACGTCCAGCGGTCGGTTTTCCACCTTTGGGTCGGCTTGTAGCGGGTGCGCCAGGAAATAACTGCGCAGGCCGTTGTGGATCGCCCGGGCAATTTTCTCCTGATATGCGCTACTGCCGAGCAGCCGCTCCTCCGTGCTATTACTGATAAATCCTGTTTCCACCAACAAGGATGGGATATCCGGCGAACGCAGCACGCCAAGGCTGGCGTGTTCAGGACGACGTTTATGCAATGAGCCGACGCTCTGCAACTGCTGCAGCACTTTTACTGCGACATCGTAGCCCACGCGTTGCGAGTGACCAAACTGCAGATCCAGCACCGCCTGGCTCAGGTAAGGATCCGCCTGGCTGTTGGCCAGCAAATCACCCGCACCGCCCAGCAACTCGGACTGCTTCTCATGTTGTTCCAGCCAGCCGGCCATCTCACTGTTGGCGCGGCGGTTGGACAGCACCCAAACCGAAGCCCCGTTGGCGCTGCGGTTTGGCGCGGCGTCAGCGTGAATCGAGACCAACACGTTAGCGCCTTGCTTACGCGCCACGTCAGAGCGCCCCATAACCGAGATAAAGTAGTCGCCGTTGCGCGTCAACACCGGTTTAAACTGGGGATCGGCATCCAACAATGCCTGCAGGCGGCGAGCGATAGCGATAGTTACATTTTTCTCTTTCAGGCCGTTCGGGCCAATGGCGCCCGGATCCTGACCGCCGTGACCGGCATCAATAGCCACCACCACCCGATCGCCGGAACCGGCGGATACGCGGCTGCTGCGCGGCGTGACCTCAGATGCGGTACCCGCAACCACGGTAGGCTTATTGGTGAAAGGATTGGAACCACTTGGCGCTCTACGCACCGGAGCGGGCTCTGGTTCAGGCTCACTCACCACCACCGGGGCTTTACGCGTCGGTGGGTTCACGACCACCGGTGCCGGCGTCGGGGCTTTTCGTACTGTAGTGTTTGCGCTGCCCTCGGCGGCGATGGTGAACACCACGGTATAGACACTGCCGTTCTGGCGTGTGGCTACCCGGGTCTTCGCGCGCTGGGTCAGATCAAACACCAGCCTTACGCTCTGGGCGTCTTTCGGCGCGCTGGAACGAATGCTTTTCACCAGGTTCTGGCCGCTGAAATTTAACGGTAAACCGCCCACCTTGCCTTTCTGGTTTACATCCAACACCACGCGATCCGGGCCGTGCAACGGGAAGAAGGCATAGTCCGGCGGACCCGTAAAGCTCACCGATACCGTGGCTTCGCGCTGGGCATTGGTGACTTTAATATCAGACAACGACGATGCGGCCAACGCACTGGCTGCACCCAAAGGCCCCAATACGGCGATCAGGGCGATTACGAGTAATTTTCTCAACGCATACGTCATTGCGGCGTCATTCCTGTGGCCCGTGAATACGGTCTAAAAGCTGGCTGCCGTAGGCAGAAACCGCCTGAATTTTTGCTTCGCGCCCCTGATCCTGGTAGCTGAGATGCAGCTCCAAATCAGGTTCCGGCAAGACGCCGGTCCCCTGCTGTGGCCATTCCACCAGGCAAATGGCATCCTGCGCAAAATAATCGCGAATGCCCATAAATTCGAGTTCTTCCGGATCGGCCAAGCGATACAGATCAAAATGGTATACCGCCAGCGGCTGCAGCGCATAAGGCTCCACCAGCGTATAAGTTGGGCTTTTAACGTTGCCCTGGTGGCCCAATGCCTGCAGAAAACCACGGCTGAAGGTGGTTTTACCGGCGCCCAGGTCACCGTAAAGGTAAATTACGCTGGCGCGATCGCATGCCTTGGCCAAGGCGGTACCCAATGCGACAGTCGCTGCCTCATCCGGCAGAGGTAAAACGAGTTCTTTCATTCGATAGTTTCTATTTATGCCAACTCAGGATTAACGTAATAAGGGATTTCCGGCAATAAATCGCTCGCCAGCATCCCCCTTATTCCTTGTCTTGCCGCCACGCGATCGGCAGCTGCGCCATGCGCCACGCAACCGGCGCAGGCTGCATCATACAGTGAGAGCTTTTGCCCCAGCAAACCGCCGATGATACCGGACAGCACATCGCCCATTCCACCAGAGGCCATGCCGGCGTTGCCGACGTCGGCGATCGCCATCTGGCCTTGATCATCGGCGATCAACGTACCCGCACCTTTCAGCACGGCCACGCCACCGTAATGCGTGACCAGATTACGAACTGCAAGTAAGCGGTCACTCTCAATCTCGGCGGTACGGCACCCCAGCAGGCGTGCCGCCTCCCCAGGATGCGGGGTAATCACACGATTCTGACGCTTCTCGGGATTTAATGCCAGTAAGTTCAGCGCATCGGCGTCCCATAACGCCGGTTTATCACTGGCTTGCAATATTTTCAGCGCATTCCTACCCCATTCGCCCTGACCCAGCCCCGGGCCAATCACCAGCACATCCGCCCAGTCGAGCGCCTGCTGCAACCCTTCGTCGCTCAGCGGTTGCACCATCAGTTCCGGTCTGGCGGTCAGCAAGGGCCCGACATGCTCAATGTGAGTGAGTACTCGCACCAATCCTGCGCCGCTGCGCAACGCCGCTTCTGCCGCCATGCGTATCGCGCCGCCAAAGCCGTGATCGCCCCCCACCACTAACAAACGCCCCTGTTCACCTTTATGTGAGCAGGGACGACGCGGTTTCAGCCACTGGGACAGCGATTCGGCAGTAAGCCGCTGAATCTGCGTCGGTTGCTTTGCCAGCCACCCCGATAATCCTAGCGTACTCTGGTGAAGTTGCCCGACCCAATCGCGAGCCTGGCCGGTCAGCAGGCCAGGTTTAAGCGCGATGAAAGTCATGGTATGCGTTGCGCGAATGACGGCTCCAGGCGCGGCGCCGCTTTCAGCCAGCAGGCCCGAGGGAATATCGAGTGCGATAACCGGCGCGCGGCTGCGGTTAACAGCTTCAATCAGGGCATCGTACGGCGCCCGCGGCGCACTGCTTAACCCAGTACCGAGCAGGCCGTCGATGATCAGATCCACGTCTTCCGGCCAGCGGCTGTCGACCGGATGGATCTCGCCGCCGCTAGCCAACCATGCCTGTCTGGCTTCAGCCGCTTCTGGGGGCAGTGGCCGTGTGCCTTCGCAGGCAATCAGGCTGACTTTGACACCGGCCGCCGCAGCCAAGCGGGCGACAACGTAGCCGTCACCGCCATTGTTGCCATGACCGCACAGCACCAGCCAGTGGTGGGCGGCAGGATATTGGTCGCACGCCAGCGTGTAAGCCGCCTCACCGGCACGTTGCATCAGTTGATAGAGAGAAATGCCCTGCGAGGCGGCGGCGCTTGCTTCTGCTCGCCGGATCCAGTCCGCAGACCAGACAGAGTGTGGTAAACTGTCAGAGTATCGTTTTTCACTGTGGCCCGTCATGACTCACCCCCTCGATCTCAATCAACTCGCCCAACATATCAAGCAATGGGGGCAATCGCTAGGATTCCAGCAGGTAGGCATCTGCGACACCGATCTGAGCGCGGAAGAGCCCAAGCTGCAGGCCTGGTTGGACAAACAATACCACGGTGAAATGGAGTGGATGGCACGCCATGGCATGCTGCGCGCCCGGCCACATGAGCTGTTGCCCGGCACGCTGCGCGTGATCAGCGTGCGCATGAACTACCTGCCGGCCAAAGCGGCCTTCGCCAGCACCCTCAACAACCCAGAATTAGGCTATGTCAGCCGCTATGCGCTCGGGCGGGACTACCACAAACTGCTGCGCCAACGGCTGAAAAAACTCGGCGATCAGATCCAGGCCTACTGCGGCGAACTTAATTTCCGCCCCTTTGTCGACTCCGCGCCGGTGATGGAACGCGCACTGGCCTCCAAAGCCGGGATTGGCTGGGTTGGTAAACACTCACTTATTTTAAACCGCGAAGCCGGCTCCTGGTTCTTTCTTGGCGAACTGCTGATCGATCTGCCGCTGCCGGTGGATAAGCCCCAGGAGGAACAGTGCGGCCGCTGCGTCGCCTGTATCACTACTTGCCCAACCGGCGCCATCGTCGCCCCCTACACCGTAGATGCGCGCCGCTGCATTTCCTATCTGACGATTGAGTTGGAAGGCGCCATTCCTGAAGAATTCCGGCCGTTATTGGGCAATCGTATTTACGGCTGTGATGATTGCCAGCTTATCTGCCCGTGGAACCGCTTCTCGCAACTTACCGACGAAGACGATTTCAGCCCACGCGCCGCACTGCATGCACCGCAACTGATCGAACTCTTTGGTTGGACGGAAGAGAAATTCCTGCGCATCACCGAAGGCTCCGCCATCCGGCGTATCGGCCATTTACGCTGGCTGCGCAATATCGCCGTGGCGCTGGGCAACGCCCCTTACCAGGATGCGGCAGTGGTGGCGTTGCGCTCCCGGCTGGCACAGGACGCAATGCTGGACGAACATATCCACTGGGCACTGGAGCAACAGTTGGCGCGGCGTGAGGCGCAAGGCATAGAAGTGCAGACAACGCAGAAAAAACGATTGGTACGGGCTGTGGAAAAAGGATTGCCGAGGGATGCCTGAAATCTTTCATTCAGACCCGATAGTCACTCTGTGGATTTGTGCATAAAAATAAAAATGCTTTGTCTTTCAACTGCAACAAAAAGAGCAAGTGATCGGTATAACGTTTTCGGATAAATAAATATGCATACAAATCAATGCGATAAATATTTCATTTGTGTGGCGTTGATTTTTTGAGCTGCGGGTATTATGAGCGCTACCTGTGGATAAGTCTGTTCACAACATTTCGACAGGGTATGTATAACGAGACAAAGAACCGCGCCGCTAAATGCGTTGGACTGAGTTTGAAACGAAGAGAAAATTGGAGCGGGAAACGAGACTCGAACTCGCGACCCCGACCTTGGCAAGGTCGTGCTCTACCAACTGAGCTATTCCCGCATTGAGATGCTTTGGGCATCCGGCCATCAAACAACAACATGGCCTTTGAATTTTTTGGAGCGGGAAACGAGACTCGAACTCGCGACCCCGACCTTGGCAAGGTCGTGCTCTACCAACTGAGCTATTCCCGCGTCGCATGGGTACTACCTGATACTTTTTTTATTCATCACGCCACATCAGCAGCATTGTTGAATTTGGAGCGGGAAACGAGACTCGAACTCGCGACCCCGACCTTGGCAAGGTCGTGCTCTACCAACTGAGCTATTCCCGCCCGGCGTATCGATGTCGGAACTAAACGAAATTCTTCATCGGTACGGGGTGCGCATTATACGAGAAATCCTTTTTGCCGCAAGCCCCTGAAAGCAAAAAAACGCGATTTTTGTTTGATTGCCGATTAAAGCGCCAAACTGATTAATTAAGCGGCGGAATTGGCTGCTTTCGGCAGTAGGGCCCCGATCAAGAGGCCCGGCATTCGTTATAACTGGATGAAATGCTCGCGGTAATAGGCCAGTTCACCTACCGACTCGCGAATGTCGTCCATTGCCTGGTGGGTGCCCTGCTTCTTGAAGCCACTGAGGATTTCCGGCTTCCAACGGCGCGCCAGTTCTTTCAGCGTACTGACGTCAAGATAACGGTAATGGAAGTAGGCTTCCAGTTCGGGCATATAGCGGAACAGGAAACGGCGGTCCTGACCCACGCTGTTGCCGCAGATCGGCGATTTGCCCGCCGGTACCCACTGCTGCAGGAAGGCGATGGTGGCCAGCTCAGCGGCATGGTCGTCGAACTGGCTGGCTTTCACCCGCTCCACCAGGCCGCTGCCGGTATGGGTGCGCACGTTCCAGTCATCCATCAGGGCAAGCTGTTCATCGGATTGGTGTACGGCGATCACCGGCCCTTCCGCGAGAATGTTCAGATTGGCATCGGTGACCAGCGTAGCGATCTCGATAATGCGATCGCGTTCAGGATCCAAGCCGGTCATCTCCAGATCGATCCAAATCAGGTTATTTTCGTTTCCTGTCATGATATTTCCTGCGTAAAAGCCAAAAGATAAACAAACTGTAGGCAAGGCGGCGACCGGCGCTGGCCGTTCAGCGGCCAAGGTGCGCTGCGCGTGGCGGCTAACAACGGTTATTTAATATAAAATAGCGTGTATCATAGTCCTTTTGGTCGCCATGAGCGATAAAGCGGATTCAAGTGAGGCGCAGTGAGCAAGAACAAACTGTCCAAAGGTCAAGAACGCCGTGTACAGGCGAACCATCAACGTCGCCTGAAACGCACCGATAAAAAACCGGAACTGGATGATTCCCAACTGGGCGAGCCGCAGGACGGCATCGTCATCAGCCGTTTCGGGATGCATGCCGACGTTGAGGCAGCGGACGGCACCCAACACCGCTGCAATATTCGCCGTACGCTGCGTTCGCTGGTCACCGGCGATCGCGTGGTGTGGCGCCCTGGCGTCGGTACCCATGAAGGGGTCAAAGGCATTGTCGAGGCCGTGCATGAACGCACCTCGGTGCTGACACGCCCAGATTTCTATGACGGCGTGAAGCCTATCGCCGCCAATATCAACCAAATCGTTATCGTTTCGGCGATATTACCCGAGCTTTCGCTGAACATCATCGACCGCTACCTTGTAGCCTGTGAAACGCTGGAAGTTGAGCCGCTGATCGTACTGAACAAGATCGATCTGTTGGATGCCGAAGCGCGCAAACGGGTCGACGGCATGATGGATACCTATCGCAAGATTGGTTATCGAGTGCTGGAAGTCTCCAGCCAGACGCGCGAAGGCATGGAAGCGTTTGAACAAGCGCTGGTCGGCCGCATCAGTATTTTCGCCGGGCAGTCGGGGGTCGGCAAGTCCAGCCTGCTTAACGCTCTGCTGCCAGCTTCCAAAGAGCAAATTCTGGTAAATCAGGTTTCCGATGTCTCTGGGCTCGGGCAACATACCACCACCGCTGCACGGCTGTATCATTTCCAGCACGGCGGCGACGTGATCGACTCCCCAGGCGTACGTGAGTTTGGCCTGTGGCACCTGGAACCGGAACAAATCACCCAAGGTTTTGTCGAATTCCGTAACTATTTAGGCGGTTGCAAGTTCCGTGATTGCCGCCACGATACCGATCCAGGCTGTGCTATCCGTGCCGCAATGGAAAAAGGCGATATCGCCAAAGAACGTTTCGACAACTATCACCGTATTCTGGAAAGCATGGCGCAAGTGAAGGTTCGCAAGAACTTCACCGATGCCGCAGACTGATAATGCCGGGCGGCGTTGACGGTGGCAGAGCCAGCGTTACAATGCGCGCCCTTTACCCTGATTCAAGAGGTTAAACGTGCTGGATAGCATCAAAATTAAATTGCAGTACTGGTTACCGAAGCTGGCTCTGACCCGCCTGGCGGGCTGGGGTGCGGACAAGCAGGCCGGTTGGTTGACCCAATTGGTTCTGAAGGGCTTTGCCCGTTATTACCGCGTAAACATGCAAGAGTCGCAACATCCAGAGCTGAGCGCCTACGCCAGCTTCAACGAATTCTTTGTACGCCCGCTGCGTGACGGCGCGCGCCCGATCATCAGCGACGCCAACTGGCTGGCCCTGCCCGCAGACGGTGCCATCAGCCAGCTCGGCCAGATCCACGACGACCAAATTTTCCAGGCCAAAGGCCACAACTACAGCCTGGCAGCGCTATTGGCCGGCAACTATGTGCTGGCAGAGCCCTTCCGTAACGGTCTGTTCGCCACCACCTACCTGGCTCCGCGGGATTATCACCGCGTACATATGCCGTGCAACGGCGTGCTGCGCGAAATGATTTATGTGCCGGGTGACCTGTTCTCCGTTAACCCATTGACCGCGGCCAACGTGCCAAACCTGTTCGCGCGCAATGAGCGTGTGATCTGCGTGTTTGATACCGCTGTCGGGCCAATGGTGCAGATCCTGGTGGGCGCCACCATCGTCGGCAGCATCGAAACCGTCTGGGCCGGCACGGTAACCCCGCCACGCGAAGGCATTATCAAACGCTGGACCTATCCTGAAGAAGGTGCGGAAGGCGCTATCGTGCTGGAGAAAGGCGAAGAAATGGGCCGCTTCAAGCTGGGTTCGACGGTCATTAACCTGTTTACCCCAGGCAGCGTACAGTTCGCGCCGCAGCTGAACAACGGCACCGTGACCCGCATGGGCGAAGCCTTCGCAGAAATCCCGGCCGCGTCTGCTGCCGTTGAAACACCGCAGATCTGAAGGAATTGACGCTGTGCGCCTGATTATCACGTTATTGCTCGGTTGCTTACTGGCTCAACCGGTGCTGGCCGCCACGGTGCCCACCGAAACACAGCTCAAACAGGAGCTGAAGCAGGCCGAGAGCAACAAGAGCGCGCCTAATCAGGCGGAAACCACTGAGGCGTTGCAAAACGCCCTCAACTGGCTGTCGGAGCGTAAAGAGTCGCTAACGCGCGTTGAGCAGTATCAGCGCGTGATCGACGATTTCCCGAAGATGACGCAGGAACTGCGTCGTCAGTTAGCGCTAGAAGACAGCAAAATCCTGCCGAACGGCGATAACCTGCCGGCCAGCGATTTGGAACAGCAAATCCTGCAAACCAGCAGCCTGCTGCTGGAACAGGCGCGTTTGCTGCAGCAAGAGCAGGAGCGCACGCGGGAAATCAGCGATTCCCTCGGCCAATTGCCGCAGCAGCAGACCGACGCTCGCCGTGCATTGACCGAGGTTCAACGTCGCCTGCAGGCACAACCCGCCAACCCGACCACTCCGCATGCTCAGGCTGCGCTGGCGTTATTGCAGGCGGAAGCCGCTGCACGCAAAGCCAAAGTCGATGAGCTCGAACTGGCACAGCTGTCGGCCAACAACCGCCAGGAACTGGCGCGGATGCGCGCCGAAGTCTACAAAAAGCGCCACGAGAAGATTGACGTTCAACTGCAGGCGCTGCGCAATAACCTCAATGCCCAGCGACAGCGCGAAGCCGAACTGGCACTGGAAAAAACCGAGCAGTTGGCCGAGCAAAATGGCGATCTGCCGAAAAGTATCAGTCAGCAGTTGCAAATCAACCGTGAACTGTCTGCGGCGCTGAACAATCAGGCCCAGCGCATGGATCTGATTTCATCCCAACAACGTCAGGCCGCCGCGCAAACGCTGCAGGTGCGCCAGGCATTAAGCACCATTATCGAACAGGCCCAGTGGCTCGGCTCCTCATCGGCGCTGGGAGAAACCCTGCGTGCTCAGGTCGCCACGCTGCCGGAAATGCCCAAGCCGCAGCAGCTCGATGGCGATATGGCCCAACTGCGCGTACAGCGCCTGCAGTTTGAAAGCCAACTGGAAAAACTGTCTCAGCGCGAATTCAAACGTGACGACGGCAGTGAACTGACCAGCGCGGAAAGACGCATTGTCGACGCCCAGTTGCGCACTCAGAGGGAACTGCTGAATTCACTGCTGTCCGGGTGCGATACTCAGATCCTCGAGCTGACCAAGCTGAAAGTGGCCAACACCCAGTTGATCGAGGCGTTAAACGAAATCAAGGACGCCACCCACCGCTATCTGTTCTGGGTGCCTGACGTCAATCCTATCACCCTGTCCTATCCGATTAACGTCGCGCACGATCTGACACGTCTGCTGTCGCTGGATACGCTGTCACAGCTCGGTGGGGCCTTTATGATGATGGTGACCAGCCGCGAAACGCTGATCCCCATCTTCGGCGCCCTGCTGCTGGTTATTTTCAGCATCAGCTCTCGCAAGCACTACCACGCCTTCCTGACACGCGCCAGCAGCCGGGTTGGCAAAGTGACCCAGGACGAATTCTTCCTGACCCTGCGCACCGTATTCTGGTCGATTTTGGTGGCACTGCCGCTGCCGGTGCTCTGGGCAGCGCTCGGTTTTGGCCTGCAAAGCGCCTGGAACTACCCGGTAGCCGAAGCGATCGGCAAGGGTGTCACCGCCACGCTGCCGATCCTGTGGGTATGTATGATTTGCGCCGCCTTCGCCCACCCACAGGGGTTGTTTATCGTGCATTTCCGCTGGCCGGTGAAGCAGGTTTCACGCGCCATGCGCTATTACAAAATGTCGATCTGGCTGATAGTGCCGCTGATCATGGCGTTGATCACCTTCGACAGCCTGAAAGAACGCGAGTTTGCCAATACCCTGGGGCGGCTGTGCTTTATCCTGCTGTGTCTGGCTTTGGCCATCGTCACCAATAGCCTGAAACGCGCCGGCATCCCGCTGTATCTGGATAAAAAAGGCTCCGGCGACAACATGGTCAACACCGCGCTGTGGGGGCTATTGCTGTCCGCGCCGCTGCTGGCGGCGCTGGCCTCCGCCGTCGGCTATCTGACCACCTCTCAGGCACTGTTGGCGCGGTTGGAAACGTCGGTGGCCATCTGGTTCTTCCTGCTGGTGATTTACCACATTATTCGCCGCTGGATGCTGATCCAACGGCGACGTATCGCCTTTGACCGCGCCAAGCAACGCCGGGCCGATATTCTGGCTCAGCGTGCGCGCGGTGAAGAAGAAACACCGCATACGCCCAATAGCACCGAAGGATCGATGGACATGGATGATTCAGAGATCGATCTGGATACCATCAGCGCCCAGTCGCTCCGGTTGGTTCGTTCGATCCTGACGATGATCGCGCTGGTGTCGGTGATCGTGCTGTGGTCAGAAATTCACTCGGCCTTCGCCTTCCTGGAAAACATCTCCCTGTGGGACGTGACGTCGACGGTCAATGGCGTGGAAACCGCGCATCCAATCACCTTGGGTGCGGTATTGATCGCCATCCTGGTGCTGATCGTTACCATGCAGTTGGTGCGTAACCTGCCGGCCCTGCTGGAGCTGGCGGTACTGCAGCACCTGGATCTGTCGCCGGGTACCGGCTACGCCATCACCACCATTACCAAGTATCTGTTGTTGTTGTTCGGCGCCATCCTCAGCTTTTCCTGGATCGGTATCGAATGGTCGAAACTGCAGTGGGTAGTGACCGCGCTCAGCGTGGGGTTGGGCTTTGGTATGCAGGAGATCTTCTCCAACTTTATCTCCGGCCTGATCATCCTGTTTGAAAAACCGATCCGCATTGGTGATACCGTGACGATCCGCAACCTGACCGGTACCGTCACCAAGATCAACACCCGCGCCACCACCATTTCGGACTGGGATCGCAAAGAGATCATCGTGCCGAACAAAGCGTTTATCACCGAGCAGTTCATTAACTGGTCGCTGTCGGACAACCTGACTCGTGTGGTACTGACCGTACCGGCACCGGCAGAAGCCAACAGCGAAGAAGTGACCAAGATCCTGACCAATGCCGCCGAACGCTGTTCGCTGGTGCTTGATAATCCGGCACCGGAGGTTTATCTGGTCGATCTGCAACAGGGTATCCAGATCTTTGAACTGCGTATTTACGCCGCCGAGATGGGCCACCGCATGCCGTTGCGCCATGAGATCCATCAGTTGATCTTGTCCGGCTATCGCGAGCACGGCATTACACTGCCGTACCCACCATTCCAGGTTCGCAGCGAGACGCTGTCCCGCCTGACCAGCAACGGTCGCACGCCGGCCTCCACACCGGCGCCCAACACCAAACGCGAATCGGGCAGTTTGTAACCGCCGCATGCAAAAAGGGTTCGGCTATGGCCGAACCCTTTTTTTATCGCAATGGCGCTGAATTAGCGGTTATGCGCGCCCGACCGGGAAGGCCAACACTTCACTCAGGCTTTCAGCGCCCAACGCCAGCATCACCAGCCGATCAACGCCTAGCGCCACACCGGAACACTCCGGCATACCGTGCTGCAGCGCATCCAGCAGGTTGTTATCAATCGGGTGCTGCGGCAAACCGCGTTCCGCTCGCTTGCGGTTGTCCTGATCAAAACGCTGACGCTGCTCGCGGCTGTCGGTCAGTTCACGGAAGCCATTCGCCAGTTCAATACCTTTGAAATAGACTTCGAAACGCTCCGCCACGCGGTGATCTTCAGTGCTGATCTCCGCCAGCGACGCCTGGCTGGCCGGGAAGTGATAAACGAACGCCGGTTTATCACGGCCGATGTACGGCTCCACGCCAACGGTAAACAACAATTGCAGCAGCGTATCGCGATCCTCTTCGGTATCGGCAATGTTGCTCAGATCGAGTTTGGCCGCCGCTTCACGCAGTTGTACCTTCTCCGCTGACAGCGGATCGATATCCAGATGGCGCAGGAAAGCCTGCTGATAAGACAGGGTCTCCGCACTCTCGCAGTCCAGTACCTGCTGCAGCAGATCATCCACCTCGTTCATCAGCCGGTACATGTCGTAGTGCGGACGGTACCACTCCAGCATGGTGAATTCAGGGTTGTGATGACGACCGGCCTCTTCATTGCGGAAACTGCGCCCCATCTGATAGATCGGCCCGCTGCCCGCCGCCAGCAGACGTTTCATGTGGTATTCCGGGCTGGTCATCATGTACAGCGTCATGCCATCCGCCGCACCGGGCCCGACAAAACGCGTCTGGAACGGGAACAGGTGAATATCGGTGACCGTCGCCTGGCTCATGGTTGGCGTCTCAACTTCCAGCACGCCACGATCGGCGAAGAAACGCCGGATCTCAGTCAGGATCGCTGCGCGTTTCAACAAATTGGCGATGGGTGCACTTGGCTGCCAGCTTGCCGTTTCGCTCATGGTAATTACTCCGAAATCAAACAGGGGATGCAGTCTACTCGTATCCTGGCATGCAAACAAATTCTTAACAGCTCGGCCGCTTTAACCTCGACATTACCTGATAAATAGTTGGCAAAAAGGTTAATAAAAGTTGAATAAACGTTAAATCCAACCCACAGGCAATTATCCTTCCGCCCGCCGGTTAAAAGGCAAAACAATCGATCACATCAAATTTCTTCTACTTAACTTTAGGTATAGTTAATTCCACATTATTGGTGGGAGATATCTATCCTTAAGCTTTATGCAACGACAATGAACTCAGTTAGTTAGCACCCGAAGAATATTTATAAATATTAAGCATAGATATTTAATTTGCCGTTCTTAACAAGAATATTGGAGGAATGCAGTGCAAACCTTTAACGCCGATCTTGCCATTATTGGGGCCGGGGGTGCTGGTTTACGTGCAGCAATAGCCGCAGCGGAAGCCAACCCCCAACTGAAAATCGCGCTCATCTCAAAAGTCTACCCGATGCGCAGCCATACGGTAGCCGCCGAAGGGGGATCCGCCGCCGTCACTCAGGATCACGACTCTTTTGACTACCACTTCAACGACACCGTTGCCGGTGGCGACTGGTTGTGTGAGCAAGACGTGGTCGACCATTTCGTCCACAACTGCCCGCGGGAAATGACCCAGTTGGAACAGTGGGGCTGCCCGTGGAGCCGTAAACCGGACGGTTCGGTCAACGTGCGTCGCTTCGGCGGCATGAAGATTGAACGAACCTGGTTCGCCGCCGACAAGACCGGCTTCCACATGCTGCATACCCTGTTCCAGACCTCGCTCAAATACCCGCAAATCCAACGTTTCGACGAGCACTTTGTGCTGGATATTCTGGTGGATGACGGTCAGGTCCGCGGTTTGGTCGCAATGAACATGATGGAAGGCACCCGCGTGCAGATCCGCGCCAATGCGGTGATCATGGCCACCGGCGGTGCCGGACGCGTGTACCGCTACAACACCAATGGCGGCATCGTCACCGGTGATGGCATGGGCATGGCGTTCCATCATGGCATCCCACTGCGCGATATGGAGTTCGTCCAATATCACCCTACCGGCCTGCCGGGTTCCGGCATCCTGATGACCGAAGGCTGCCGCGGCGAAGGCGGTATTCTGGTGAATAAAGACGGCTACCGTTATTTGCAGGACTACGGCATGGGCCCGGAAACCCCGCTGGGCGAGCCGAAGAACAAATACATGGAGCTGGGCCCGCGCGATAAAGTTTCGCAGGCCTTCTGGCACGAATGGCGTGCCGGTCGCACCATCGCCACCCCGCGCGGCGACGTGGTCTATCTCGACCTGCGCCATCTGGGGGAAAAGAAGCTGCTCGAACGCCTGCCGTTCATCTGTGAACTGGCCAAGGCCTACGTCGGCGTCGACCCGGTAAAAGACCCCATCCCGGTACGCCCAACGGCGCATTACACCATGGGCGGCATTGAAACCGATCAAAACTGCGAAACCCGCATCAAGGGGCTGTTTGCCGTCGGCGAATGCTCTTCCGTCGGTCTGCACGGTGCCAACCGCCTGGGATCCAACTCGCTGGCGGAACTGGTGGTGTTCGGCCGGGTGGCCGGTGAGCATGCAGCTCGTCGCTCGCTGGAATCTGGCCCGGCCAATGGCAGTGCCCTTGATGCGCAAGGGCGCGACGTCGAAACCCGACTCAGCAATTTGATGAAGCAGGAAGGCAGCGAAAACTGGTCGAAGATCCGCGATGAAATGGGGCTGTCGATGGAAGAAGGCTGCGGTATCTACCGTACGCCAGAGCTGATGCAAAAAACCATCGATAAACTGGCTGAGCTGAAAGAACGCTTCAAGCGCGTCAAAATCACCGATAACTCCAGCGTGTTCAATACCGACCTGCTGTACACCATCGAGCTGGGCTACGGCCTGGGCGTCGCCGAATGCATGGCGCACTCCGCCTTTAACCGTAAAGAATCCCGCGGCGCCCACCAGCGTCTGGATGAAGGCTGCACCGAACGTGACGACGTGAATTTCCTGAAGCATACGCTGGCGTTCCATAACCCTAACGGCGCACCGCGCCTGGAATACAGCGACGTGAAGATCACCAAACTGCCACCGGCCAAACGTGTGTACGGCGCTGAAGCCGAAGCGCAGGACAAAAAGGATAAGGAGCAGGCAAATGGCTGAGATGAACACCCTGAAAATCGAGGTCATGCGCTATAACCCGGAATGCGACGCAGAGCCACATTTCGAGACCTTCGCGGTGCCTTACGATGAACAAACCTCGCTGCTCGACGCGCTGGGTTACATCAAGGATAACCTGGCGCCGGACCTTTCCTACCGCTGGTCATGCCGCATGGCTATCTGCGGCTCGTGCGGCATGATGGTCAACCGGGTACCGAAACTGGCCTGCAAGACCTTCCTGCGCGAATACACCAACGGCATGAAGGTAGAGGCACTGGGTAACTTCCCGATTGAACGCGATCTGGTAGTCGATATGACCCACTTTATCGAAAGCCTGGAGGCGATTAAGCCTTACATCATCGGCAATAACCGCAAACCGGAAGACGGCCCTAACGTGCAAACACCGGCGCAGATGGCCAAGTACCACCAGTTCTCCGGCTGTATCAACTGCGGGCTGTGTTACGCCGCTTGCCCGCAGTTCGGTTTGAACCCAGAGTTCATCGGCCCGGCGGCAATCACCCTGGCGCACCGCTACAACCTGGATAATCGCGACCACGGCCAGAAACAGCGCATGGCGCAACTCAACGGCCAAAACGGCGTGTGGAGCTGTACCTTTGTCGGCTACTGCTCTGAAGTGTGTCCGAAGCACGTCGACCCGGCCGCTGCTATCCAGCAGGGCAAGGTGGAAAGTGCCAAAGACTTCATGATCGCCATGCTGAAGCCGCAATAAGGGAGAGAAACCGCAATGACAACACAACGTAAGCCCTATGTGCGCACCATGACGCCAACCTGGTGGCAAAAGCTCGGCTTCTATCGTTTCTATATGCTACGTGAAGGGACCTCGGTGCCGGCCGTGTGGTTCAGCATCGTGCTGATCTACGGCGTTTTTGCGCTGAAAGGCGGTGCGGAGAGCTGGGCAGGGTTCGTCGGTTTTCTGCAAAACCCGCTGGTGCTGCTGATTAACGTAGTCGCCCTGCTGGCGGCGTTGCTGCACACCAAAACCTGGTTCGATTTGGCACCGAAAGCCGCCAATATCGTGGTCAACAGCGAAAAAATGGGGCCAGGGCCTATCGTCAAAGCGCTGTGGGCGGTAACGCTGGTCGCCAGCGTGGTCATCCTGGCCGTGGCCCTGCTGTAATCCGGAGGAAACATGATAAATCAAGCACCTAAACGCTCAGACGAACCGGTTTTCTGGGGATTATTCGGCGCCGGCGGCATGTGGGGCGCGATCATCGCGCCCGCTATCGTGCTGCTGGTCGGCATTCTGCTGCCACTGGGGTGGTTCCCTGGCGATGCGCTGGGCTATGACCGCGTGTTGGCTTTCTGCCAGAGCCTGATTGGCCGGCTGTTCCTGCTGCTGATGATTATCCTGCCGCTGTGGTGCGGTCTGCACCGTATACACCATGCGATGCACGATTTGAAAATCCACGTGCCGGCCGGTAAATGGGTCTTCTATGGCCTGGCGGCCATCCTCAGCGTCGTCACCGTTATCGGCGTGGTGACGCTGTAAAACACTTCTGGCGGCCAACTCCCGTTGGCCGTCTGCTTTGCCTTTCGGCTACACTGTTTATTCCAACCCGGTAAACAGGAGTAACCAATGCGTTTTCGGTCAAAGCTATGCGCGATCATTCCCGCCTTCCTTTCCGCCGCTTGCAGCGTTTCCCCGCCGAAGAACATCAAAGTAGTGAATGATTTCGACAGCCAGCGCTATCTCGGCACCTGGTATGAAATCGCGCGTTTTGATCACCGTTTTGAACGCGGCCTCGAACAGGTCACCGCCAACTACAGCCCACGCGAAGACGGCGGCCTCAAAGTGGTGAACCGGGGTTTTAATACGCAAAAACAACAATGGCAGGAAAGCACGGGCAAGGCCTATTTTACCGGCTCACCACAGGTAGCCGCACTCAAGGTGTCCTTTTTTGGGCCTTTCTACGGTGGGTATAACGTGATTGAGTTGGATGCAGATTATCGCTACGCGCTGGTTTGCGGCCCAAACCGAGGGTATTTGTGGATACTGTCGCGCACGCCGACGCTGGACGCCGCCACGCGCGACAGATTAGTGCAAACCGCGAAAAACAACGGCTTTGATACGGATAAGCTAATCTGGGTGAAACAAACGCAGCATCAGTGACTGCTGAACTTCAACCCAAGTATGCCGACAACAATCAGGCACAGGCTGAGGATGCGCGCGATATTGGTTGATTCACCAAGTAACACCATCCCCATAATTGCCGCGCCTACCGCACCAATGCCTGTCCAAACGGCATAAGCCGTGCCGGCGGGCAGCGTTTTCATCGCATGTGCCAACAGCAGCATGCTGACCACCATGGCGGCAACAGTAATAATGCTGGGGGTCAAACGAGTAAAACCATGGGTGTATTTCAGGCCAACAGCCCATACGACTTCCAACAAACCGGCAATAAGCAGAATAATCCAAGCCATGAAACAGGCTCCATAACGGTGGGGTCGTCCCCGAATGCAGATGCGTAAACGGGTCGTCCCATTTAGCGTTGTGATATGCCAGGGGATTATACCCACTGCCGGGGAGGATAACAGTACAAAGCTTTCGGCAGGAGATAGGTCAACAGGGGAAGCGGTATCCCACAACGATGCCTTTGGGCAGCTTTTCGCGGAATACCGCAAGTCAGTAAAGGGAGTTATTCCGCGCTACGCTGGATAGCCTTGCCGCCAGCCTGGATGTCCTCGCCCACGCCCTGAGTGGTGTTGCATGCGGTCAATGAGGTCAAGATCATCAAAGAGAAAATCGCGATAATACTTTTCTTCAGCATAGGAAAGTCCTTATTTGTCAGTGATGAAAAAGTACGGCTTTCTAAGCGTAGTAAATATTAGCGAGAGTTGCTGTTTAAAATGGTTTTATTTCGCACGATTACATTAGAGGCTTTAATGGTTATTAGCTTGCAGTACGCGAAATAGCGCCGCCGAGGTGCTGAACGTCCTCACCGAAACCACGGAAAGTATTACAGCCGCTAAGGGACATCAGTAACAGTAGGGAGACAACGGCTAACAGAGTTTTTTTCATTATGTAGATTCTGCCAACGAGATACGGAAGGTAAAACAAAGGAGCCGCGCAGGGCTCCTTTCTTTTGAAACTTATTTTACGCGTGAAACGTATTCGCCAGAGCGGGTGTCAACGCGAACAACTTCACCAATCTGTACGAACAATGGAACCTTAACCACGGCGCCAGTGCTCAGGGTGGCAGGCTTGCCGCCGGTACCGGCAGTATCACCTTTCAGACCTGGATCGGTGTCAGTGATTTCTGCTTCGATAAAGTTCGGGGGCTGAACCGCGATTGGACGACCGTCCCACAGGGTAACGATACATTCTGCGTTGTCTTGCAGCCATTTTGCCGCATCAGAAACGGTTTTTTCTTCAACACCGTGTTGCTCGAAAGTCTCAGGGTGCATGAAGTGGTAGAACTCACCGTCGTTGTACAGGTAGTTCATGTTGGTATCTACCACGTCCGCGCCTTCGCAAGAGTCGGTAGATTTGAAGGTTTTCTCAACGCGAGTGCCGGTCAGCAGACGACGCATTTTAACGCGCGCAAATGCCTGGCCTTTGCCCGGTTTAACGAACTCACTGGATTCGATAGCGTAAGGTTCGCCCTCGAACATGATTTTAAGACCCGGACGGAAATCGTTGCTAGAATAAGTCGCCATGATGGCCCTCTGAATATTTAAACTGGTAGCTTAGCCAAAAAAATGGCACACATTATAACCCAAAGTACGGCATATAGAGAAGATTGGTTGCATCAACTCGCCGATGTTATTACCGATCCCGATGAATTACTGCAGCTTTTGTCACTGAATATGCATCCGGACCTGCCGCAGGGCCGTGAAGCCCGTCGGCTGTTTGCATTGCGCGTACCCCGCGCCTTCGCCGCACGCATGCGTCCCGGCGACGCCAATGATCCGCTATTGCGTCAGGTTCTGACCGCCAGCGAAGAATTCATCAATGCACCCGGCTTCACGACCGATCCGCTGGACGAACAGCGTAGCGTGGTGCCAGGCCTGCTGCACAAATACCGTAATCGTGCTTTGCTGTTGGTTAAAGGCGGCTGTGCGGTTAACTGCCGCTACTGCTTCCGTCGCCATTTTCCGTATCAGGACAACCAGGGCAATAAAGCCAACTGGCGTCAGGCGTTGGATTATATCCGCCAACACCCGGAACTGGATGAGATTATTTTCTCCGGTGGCGATCCGCTGATGGCCAAAGATCACGAGCTGGACTGGCTGATCGGGGAACTGGAAGCCATTGAGCACGTAAAACGCCTGCGCATCCACACCCGTTTGCCAGTGGTGATCCCGGCACGTATCACGCCAGAACTGTGCCGCAGGCTGTCGGCCTCACGCCTGCAGGTACTGATGGTCACGCACATCAATCATGCCAATGAGATTGACCGTGAACTGCAGGGAGCCATGGCGCAACTGCGTCTGGCCGGCGTCACCTTGCTGAACCAAAGTGTGTTGCTGCGCGGCATCAACGACAACGCCGACACGTTGGCGGCGCTGAGCAATGCGCTGTTTGACGCAGGTATCCTGCCCTATTACATCCACGTGCTGGATAAGGTACAGGGCGCGGCGCACTTTATGGTCAGTGACGACGAAGCGCGCGCCATTATGCAGGCGCTGCTGAGCAAGGTTTCCGGATATATGGTGCCGCGTCTGACCCGTGAAGTCGGCGGCAAGCCAAGCAAAACGCCGCTCGACCTGCGCCTGATGCAAGATTGACTGACCGACGGAATGACAAAAACAAAAGAGGCATGCCTGGGCATGCCTCTTTTTTATGCTATGACGTACGCATTAATCTTGCGTTACGGGCACTTATAAACCTGGCCGGCCATTTTGCTGTCCAGCGGGGCAAAGCTTGAAAGCAGGTTCTGGCTTGGGCTGGTAGCACCATAAATCACGTTGCCGCCCATTGCCGCTGCCTTGTTGCGCAGATCGTTTGCCGCGCCGCGCATGGAGCTGCCTTCACCACCGTTACCGGACAACCAGTTGCTCTGGGTGCCAGTCACTTCGCCCACCAGCTGGCATTCTGCCGCCGGTTTGGTATCGGTAAATTTAACCTGCTGACCTGCGGCGGAAAGTTCATTGGTGCTGCTGCAACCTGCCAGCAGCAAGGCTGCCGAAAGACCCAGTAAGGCTTTAATCCGCATCTTGTTCCCCATCTATATTGAGAGTTTCGCAAAAGCTTATCAGAAAGCGTTGCTATCTCTTAAGCATCCGTTGCCACTGGTGCTGGCCAACGTCTTGAGCGACAGCTGATGAAAGATCAGTTTACCAGCTAAATCAGCCCGGTCTGCATAAATATCATCAAAAGCAGTGAGACAAAGCACGCAAAAAAAAGCCCCGACCAATTGGCCGGGGCTTTTGCACACGCGAACGTGGGGGATGATTACATCATGCCGCCCATGCCGCCCATGCCACCCATACCGCCAGCGCCACCTAAATCAGGTGCGTCGCTTTTTGGCAGGTCGGTCACCATGCACTCGGTGGTGATCATCAGGCCAGCCACAGAAGCCGCGTACTGCAGAGCAGAACGGGTTACTTTGGTTGGATCCAGGATACCCATCGCGATCATGTCGCCGTATTCTTCAGTGTAAGCGTTGTAGCCGTAGCTGCCTTCGCCTGCTTTCACGTTGTTGGCAATCACGGAAGCTTCTTCACCGGCGTTGATTACGATCTGACGCAGTGGAGATTCCATCGCGCGCAGAGCAACCTTGATACCGACGTTCTGGTCTTCGTTGTCGCCTTTCAGGTTAGCAATTTTGCTTGCTACGCGGATCAGTGCAACACCACCGCCGGCAACCACGCCTTCTTCAACCGCAGCACGGGTCGCGTGCAGGGCATCTTCAACGCGGGCTTTCTTCTCTTTCATTTCAACTTCAGTTGCTGCGCCCACTTTGATAACGGCAACGCCGCCAGCCAGTTTAGCGACACGCTCCTGCAGTTTTTCACGATCGTAGTCAGAGGTCGCTTCTTCGATCTGCTGACGGATCTGGGTAACGCGGCCTTGGATAGTCGCTTCGTCGCCCACGCCATCGATGATGATGGTGGTGTCTTTGTTGATCACAACGCGCTTAGCCTGGCCCAGGTCTTCCAGGGTCGCTTTTTCCAGCTCCAGACCAATCTCTTCAGAGATAACGGTACCGGCAGTCAGGGTAGCGATGTCCTGCAGCATGGCTTTACGACGGTCGCCGAAACCAGGTGCTTTAACCGCAGCCACTTTCACGATGCCGCGCATGGTGTTAACCACCAGAGTAGCCAGCGCTTCGCCTTCAACATCTTCAGCAATGATCAGCAGTGGTTTGCCGGCTTTCGCTACGGCTTCCAGTACTGGCAGCATTTCACGGATGTTGGAGATTTTCTTGTCAGCCAGCAGGATGAACGGGCTTTCCAGTTCGATAGAACCGGTTTCTGGCTTGTTGATGAAGTATGGAGACAGGTAACCGCGGTCGAACTGCATACCTTCAACAACGTCCAGCTCGTCTTGCAGGCCAGTGCCTTCTTCAACGGTGATAACGCCTTCTTTGCCGACTTTCTCCATCGCTTCTGCAATCAGTTTACCGACGGTTTCGTCGGAGTTTGCAGAGATGGTGCCGACCTGAGCGATAGCTTTGGAGTCAGAGCAAGGTACGGATAATTTTTTAAGCTCTTCAACAGCGGCGATAACCGCTTTGTCGATACCGCGCTTCAGATCCATTGGGTTCATGCCGGCAGCCACAGCTTTCAGGCCTTCGGTGATGATGGATTGAGCCAGTACGGTTGCAGTGGTGGTACCGTCGCCCGCAGCGTCGTTCGCTTTAGAGGCAACTTCTTTCACCATTTGCGCGCCCATGTTTTCAAACTTGTCTTCCAGTTCGATTTCACGAGCAACAGATACGCCATCTTTAGTGATGGTAGGAGCGCCGAAGGACTTATCCAGCACTACGTTACGGCCTTTCGGGCCCAGGGTCACTTTTACTGCATCAGCGAGAACATTCACGCCGCGGAGCATTTTCACGCGAGCGTCATTGCCGAATTTTACGTCTTTAGCTGCCATTGGTATTTCCCTTCAACTCGTTCAGTTCAGAAGATAAAGCGCACTTACGCTTCAACAATTGCCAGAATGTCGCTTTCGGACATGATCAACACTTCTTCATTGTCGATCTTCTCTGCTTTCACGCCGTAACCGTCGTTGAAAATCACGATATCGCCAACTTTCACATCCAGCGGCTGGATGTTGCCGCTTTCCAGAACACGCCCTTTACCCACCGCGACAACTTCGCCACGAGTAGATTTACCCGCTGCAGAGCCAGTCAGGACGATGCCGCCAGCAGATTTTGATTCAACTTCTTTGCGCTTGACGATAACGCGGTCATGCAATGGACGAATACTCATTGAACGCTCTCCTGTAAGAAGGTCTCTATCAGATTTAGGGTTGTCACCGGATTGTGAATACCGGCTTGTGGGATTTGAAATGGGGGCATTCCATCCCCCTTCAAGGGGGCGGCCAAAAAAATTTTCGCTTTTGATGGCAATACTGAGCTACTGATGCGAAAAACGCGGCCTGGGCCGCGTTTTTTCAACGATCGTTGCGTTTGTCATGATCGTCGGGCTGATGATCCAGCGTATAGCGATCGTCGTTTTTACGCTGGAACTCGCCGTCGAAGGTGTTGCCGTTGGCAGCATTACCGCCCTGGCTCCAACCGCCGGGGCGGTAAACGGAAAGATGCGGCATCAGTTTCAACGTCAGCGATTTTTGCACCGGGGGCAGTAACAACAACAGGCCGAGGAAATCGGTAAAGAATCCCGGCACCAGCAGCAAGAAGCCCGCTAATACCAGTGAAACACTTTTCACCATTTCCGACGCAGGGCTTTCACCTGCAGCCAGCTTTTGTTGCATCTGCATGAAGGTCTTCATGCCCTGGTTGCGCACCAGCGAAATGCCGACGCAGGAGGTGAACACCACCAGCAACAGGGTAATCGCCACGCCCAATACGGCGGCGACTTTAATAAATAGGGATATCTCTATGTAAGCCAACAGAAATATCAGCAGTAACGGTAACCAGCGCACCTGGTTCTCCTCTGGTAGATCTGCGCAACCGCACGTTGGCGACGGCGCGAAAAGGGGGCCGGTTAACGGCCGACCTAAATACAATGGGGTCTGCCGGCGTGCATTTCAACCAAAGGCCCTTTTTTATTGCTAAAGTTAATAAACGTGAAAGGGATCACAGAACCAGAAACAGGCAATTTAAGAAGGCTCAGAAGGTGATCTGGATTCAGTCATTTATTACTAACCAGCATATGATCTGGGCAGCAACGGGCACAGTGGTTAATCGTTTCATGCCTGAAGCCTTCGGCAACATAATTTGGTTCCCTGACAATTAATTAATTCGGCAGCAATACAAAGAAGGTTCACATGTCAAATAACATTCGTATCGAAGAAGACCTGTTAGGAACACGTGAAGTCCCCGCAGAAGCCTATTACGGTGTTCACACTCTGCGTGCGATTGAAAACTTTTATATCAGCAACAGCAAAATCAGCGATGTGCCCGAGTTTGTTCGCGGCATGGTAATGGTAAAAAAAGCCGCAGCGATGGCGAACAAAGAACTCAAAACCATTCCACGTAAAATCGCTGATGTCATCATCCAGGCCTGTGACGAAGTGCTGGATAAAGGCAAATGCATGGACCAGTTCCCGGTGGATGTGTTCCAGGGCGGCGCGGGCACTTCATTGAACATGAACACCAACGAAGTGCTGGCGAATATTGGTCTGGAGCTGATGGGCCACCAGAAAGGCGAATACCAATACCTGAACCCTAACGATCATCTCAACAAGTGCCAGTCTACCAACGACGCCTACCCAACCGGTTTCCGCATTGCGGTTTACGCCTCCAATCAGAAGCTTATCGACGCCATCAACCAGCTGCGCGAAGGGTTTGACCGCAAGGCAAAAGAGTTTGGAACCATCCTGAAAATGGGGCGCACCCAGTTGCAGGATGCAGTGCCAATGACGTTGGGTCAGGAATTCCATGCGTTCAGCGTGTTGCTGAAAGAAGAAACCCGCAACCTGCATCGCACCGCCGAGCTGCTGCTGGAAGTGAACCTGGGTGCGACAGCAATCGGGACGGCGCTGAACACCCCGGAAGGCTACCCGCAACTGGCGGTTCAAAAATTGGCAGAGGTCAGCAACCTGCCTGTCGTGCCGGCCGAAGACTTGATCGAAGCCACCTCCGACTGCGGCGCCTACGTAATGGTGCACAGTGCGCTGAAACGCCTCGCAGTTAAACTGTCTAAAATTTGCAACGACCTGCGCCTGCTGTCTTCAGGCCCACGCGCCGGTCTGAACGAAATTAACCTGCCGGAACTGCAAGCGGGCTCATCCATCATGCCAGCCAAGGTCAACCCGGTCGTACCGGAAGTGGTCAATCAGGTATGTTTCAAGGTGATTGGCAACGACACTTGCGTTACCATGGCGGCCGAAGCGGGCCAACTGCAGTTGAACGTCATGGAGCCGGTGATTGGCCAGGCGATGTTCGAGTCCATTCACATCCTGACCAACGCCTGCTATAACCTGCTGGAAAAATGCATTAACGGCATCACCGCGAATAAAGAAGTGTGCGAGCACTACGTCTTCAATTCTATCGGTATCGTCACCTATCTGAACCCGTTCATTGGCCACCACAACGGTGACATCGTCGGGAAGATCTGCGCCGAAACCGGCAAGAGCGTACGTGAAGTCGTGCTGGAACGCGGTCTGCTGACCGAAGCCGAGCTGGATGACATCTTCTCCGTGGAGAACCTGATGCACCCGGCCTATAAAGCCAAACGCTATACGGATGAAAATGAACAATAACAGACACACCCGGTAGCCCAAAAAGGCACGCTAAATCCCCCTGGATAGCGTGCCTTTTTACTTTCCATCGCCCACAAAATTTTAACTTTTCGTTTTCAAAAAAACTTATTTTAAGGAGTAGACACTATGTTAGCCGTAGAATTGGTTATCGTTCTGCTGGCCATTTTTTTAGGGGCCAGGCTGGGCGGTATCGGGATTGGATTTGCAGGCGGGCTGGGGGTTTTGGTCCTGGCGTTGATTGGCGTGAAACCGGGCAGTATTCCGTTCGACGTCATTTCCATCATCATGGCGGTGATTGCCGCGATCTCGGCGATGCAGGTCGCCGGCGGTATGGACTATCTGGTGCAGCAAACGGAAAAACTGCTGCGCAAGAACCCCAAGCACATCACCATTCTGGCACCGATCGTCACCTATTTTCTGACTATCTTCGCCGGTACCGGCAACATTTCGCTTTCCGCGCTGCCGGTGATCGCTGAAGTCGCGAAAGAACAGGGCATCAAGCCTTGCCGTCCGCTGTCTACCGCCGTGGTATCCGCACAGATCGCCATCACCGCCTCGCCAATTTCTGCCGCGGTGGTGTACATGTCTTCAGTGATGGAAGGGCACGGCGTCAGCTATCTGCACCTGCTGATGGTCGTGATGCCGTCTACCTTCTGCGCCGTACTGGTGATGTCGCTGCTGGTAAGCTGGCTGTTCGACTCCAAATTGTCGGACGATCCGGTTTACCTGAAACGCCTGGAAGAAGGTTTGGTGACCCTGCGCGGCAACAAGATCATGGAAATCAAACCCCGCGCCAAAGTGTCGGTGCTGCTGTTCCTGCTAGGTGTGCTGTGCGTAGTGGCTTACGCCATCATCAACAGCCCAGGCCTGGGCCTGGTGGCAAAACCGCTGATGAACACCACCAACGCCATTCTGATCATCATGCTTAGCGTCGCTACCCTGACCACCCTGCTATGCCGCGTCGATACCGATATGGTGCTTAATTCCAGCACCTTTAAGGCCGGCATGAGCGCCTGTATCTGTATTCTGGGGGTAGCCTGGTTGGGTGATACCTTTGTTCAAGCCAACATTGACTGGATCAAAGAGACTGCTGGCACGGTGATTCAATCGCATCCGTGGCTATTGGCCGTGATTTTCTTCTTCTGCTCGGCGCTGCTGTATTCTCAGGCCGCCACCGCCAAGGCGCTGATGCCGATGGCGCTGGCGTTGAACGTATCGCCATTGACCGCAGTGGCTTCCTTCGCCGCCGTTTCCGGCCTGTTTATCCTGCCAACCTACCCAACGCTGGTCGCCGCGGTACAAATGGATGATACCGGCACCACCCGCATCGGGCGTTTTGTGTTTAACCACCCGTTCTTTATCCCCGGCACCATCGGCGTGATATTGGCGGTGCTGTTTGGCTTCCTGCTGGGCAGCGTGATGCTGTAATGCTTCACCCCGGGGCTGCGGCCCCGGTTTCCCCTCTCCTGCCCCACTGGCGATAAACTCGCCTTCTAGCTGACCGCCCTTCAAGGTATAGTGCCCACTGATAATCTGGATGAGAGGGCTGAAGATGTCTGATTGCGAAGCTGTCGTCATACTCTGCACCGCACCCGATGAGGCCACGGCTCAAGACCTGGCGGCCCGGGTTCTGGGGGAAAAGCTGGCGGCCTGCGCCACGCTGTTACCCGGCGCAACGTCGTTATATTACTGGGAAGGGAAACTGGAACAGGAATATGAAGTGCAGATGCTGTTCAAAAGCGATCGCCACCATCAAGATGCCCTGCTCAGCTACCTGAAACAACATCACCCCTACCAGACGCCAGAACTGTTGGTGTTGCCGGTGATGGCCGGAGATAAAGACTACCTGTTATGGATCAACGCCTCATTAAACTGATTTTTCTGCTTTGCAGCCTGTTCTTTCTGCCGCAGGCGGCCCAGGCTTCGCTGTTCGGCCAAAACGGCGGTAGCCAGTTCGTGCCTGTCGATCAGGCCTTCGCCTTTGATTTCAAACAGCAAGGCAATCAGCTGTCGCTGGACTGGCAAATTCGTCCCGGTTATTACCTCTATCGCCAGCAGATCAAACTGGTGCCAAAGCAGGCCACGCTGGGCGCCGTTGAACTGCCCGCCGGGCTGAGCCACAAAGACGAATTTTTCGGCGAGGTCGCCATTTTCAAGCAACAGCTGAATCTGAAGATTCCGCTGCAACAAGCAACGGCAGATGCCAGCCTGAGCGTGACCTACCAGGGCTGCGCGGAAGCCGGTTTCTGCTACCCGCCGGAAACGCGCGTGATCCCGTTGAATGCCGTGAGCGCCTCCGCCGCTCCGGTACTCCCTACTGCGGCAGAGCCGGTACCGGCTCCCAATGATCTGCCGTTTTCACCGCTGTGGGCATTGCTGATCGGTATCGGTATCGCTTTCACCCCCTGCGTTTTGCCGATGTATCCTCTGATTTCCGGCATCATTCTGGGCCGTGAAAAACCGCATAGCAGCGGTCGAATTTTGGCGTTGGCCGTGGTTTACGTGCAGGGTATGGCGCTGACCTATACCTTGCTGGGTTTGGTGGTCGCTGCCGCCGGGCTGCAGTTTCAAGCGGCACTACAACATCCGTACGTGTTGATCGGCCTCTCAGTGCTGTTTATCGCCTTGGCATTGTCGATGTTTGGCCTCTTTTCATTGCAATTACCGGCATCGCTGCAAACGCGTTTAGCGGGCTGGAGCAATACCCAAAAAGGAGGCTCGCTGCCCGGCGTGTTCCTGATGGGGGCTCTGGCTGGATTGATCTGTTCCCCTTGTACCACCGCACCACTCAGCGCGATCCTGCTCTACATTGCCCAGAGCGGTAATATGTGGGCCGGCGGCGGTACCTTGTACCTTTACGCATTAGGCATGGGGATCCCGCTGGTGCTCGTCACCCTGTTCGGTAACCGCCTGCTGCCGCGCAGCGGCCCATGGATGCAGTATGTCAAAGAGGCTTTCGGCTTTGTGATCCTCGCCCTGCCGGTATTTCTGCTGGAGCGTGTGATCGGCGATCTGTGGGGGCTGCGGCTGTGGAGCCTGCTGGGTCTGGCGTTCTTCGGCTGGGCATTTGCCCTTAGCCTGAAAACCTCCCGCGGCTGGGCCCGTGTTTTACAGATGCTATTACTGGCAGCGGCGGTGATTGCCGCACGGCCGTTGCAAGACTGGGCTTTTGGCGTTAACAGCACTCAGCAGGCAGCACCACATCTGGACTTTACGCAGATCAGTAATGTGGAGCAGCTCAACCTGGCGCTGCAGCAGGCACAGGGTAAACCGGTGATGCTGGATCTGTATGCCGATTGGTGCGTCGCCTGCAAAGAGTTCGAAAAGTATACCTTTAGTGATGCGGCCGTTCAGGCTAAGCTGACCAATGCCGTGCTGCTGCAGGCGGATGTGACCGCCAACAATGCCGAACAGGCAGCGCTGCTCAAGCACTTGAAAGTCCTGGGTTTGCCGACAATTCTATTTTTTAACGGCGCAGGACAAGAGTTGACGGCCCAGCGGGTGACCGGATTTATGGATGCTCCAAAGTTCAACGCGCATTTGCAGAAAGTAGTGCAATAAATAACACTGAAGTTCAGAACCGAATTTGGAGGGAGCACAAGTGCAACGCGAACAAGTTCTTGATACGGCACTGGGGCTGTTGGAACAACAGGGCCTGGCAACCACCACATTAGAAATGCTGGCAGAAAAACTCGACGTACAGCCGAGCGATCTTAAACGCTTCTGGCCGGATCGCGAAGCGCTGCTGTATGACTGCCTGCGCTATCACGGCCAGCAAATTGACACCTGGCGTCGTCAGTTGCTGCTGGACGAAGCCCTGAGCCCACAGCAAAAATTGCTGGCACGCTACGACGTGCTGGCAGAGTACGTACAACACGATCGCTATCCCGGCTGCCTGTTTATTGCCGCCTGTAGCTTCTTCCCGGAGGTGGATCACCCTATCCACCAGCTGGCCGAGCAGCAGAAGCTGACTTCGCTGGAACTGACCCGTGACCTGCTGCGAGAAATGGACGCCGACGATGCGGATATGGTGGCGCAGCAGATGGAACTGATCCAAGAGGGCTGCCTCAGCAAACTGCTGATAAAACGTCAGCTCCAGGACGTATCCGTTGCCAAGCGCTTGGCGGAAGACATCTTGCAGGTCGCTCAGTGCCGCAGAAATGGCGCATTAAGCTGAATGACACCATGGCGGCGAGCGCAACCACGGTACTTTACGCCCATCTCGCGCTTTTTTTGCTCCCTTTGACTGAAAAGCCAGCAACCGGACGCGTTTTGCCTTATTTCGTTCACAAAGCCGTTGACTGACTTCGGCCAATACGGTTTAATGCTGCGCGTTGCCCGGATAGCTCAGTCGGTAGAGCAGGGGATTGAAAATCCCCGTGTCCTTGGTTCGATTCCGAGTCCGGGCACCACTAATTCTGCATGAAAGCACGCTGGTTAGAGGCAATACCTTTAACGGGCGGAACAAAGGAACCAGCAAGTTGATATCGCAGTGTTTTTCGAATTTGCACACTCGATGTTAATAACTAGGTTCCTCTTAAAAGGGATGCCTGTGTTCCCGCACAGGCGTCCTTTTCTCGATCACTGGTGATTTTTACAGCTTGTTAAAGTTATGTCAAGGCGTGTCTGCGCCCTTCTTCACCGTTGGATGCGACATCCATATACAGTGACAATTCATTCTCAAGCGCTTGCCCTGTAATCTTCAAATCCAGCTCAACATACTCCATCGTTGTACTGACACTTCGATGTCCCAGCAGACCTTTAACCATTGCCAAATTACGATCTGGCGACTTCATCATCTCAGTCGCTAGTGTATGCCTAAACCGATGTGGACTTACCTTAAAACCACACTCTTTTGTTAGTCTGGTGAAAAACGAGCGAACAGGCTGTATTGCTGGCTCTGAGTCAACCTCACCGAATGGAGTCAAGAATCGCGATACATCGAACAGATAATCTGCCGGTTCGGCTCCCTGTTCAATTGCCCGACTTATAAGTATTCGCATACGTTCGCGGACAAAACTGACTATAGGAACCAACCACTCACGATGAGTTTTACTCCCCTCTTTACACAGCAACATCGAGTTTGCCTCAAGATCAACATCCATAAGACGTATATGTAATAACTGGTTTTGTCTCATCCCCGTCGAACGCAAAACGTCGATAACCGTCCGCCAATACCAAACAGGAAAGAGAGCACAGGAACGACTTTTGCCCACTTGGCGTTTTTCGCGTTCTTCAAATTGCTCTAACACCAGATTAATCCTGACCAACTGGTCACGGTTCAGTATTTTTTTACGCTTACTACCTGGTGGTACTTGCGTTTCGTTTAAGGGATTTTCCTCTATGTTCAACCATTTTTTCTTTATCCCCTGATTGTAGATCGCACGCAAATGGCGAGCTTTATTATTCCAGGTACTTGTTGTAATTCCCCTTCCAAGCATGTCTCTACGCCACAAAATCAGCTCTCGATTTGTAACGTCATCAGGTAACTTGTCATACCCAATAAACTTCCTGAAAACGGCAACGACACGGCGATAACTCTTTTCAGTTTCTGGACGTAGCGCTTTTGAGAAAAAATATTCCTCAAGCAGAGTTTCCCAATCCATAGCACACAATTTATGCATGATATCTCCCTAGCTTAAACAAAAATCATGCGAGCATGATATGTTCGCATGACACGATTAATCCCTGTTAAGGGATCACCAATACCGGACTGTCGTCAGGTAGTTTTTCTCCCCGATAGAGCAAACTTGCTTTAACGAGATAACCTTTGGTTCGTTTAAACGCACCTGTGCACTCTGACGTTTTATATAGGTGCGCAAAATAAAATCGCTTACCCTTTCCCCTGCGGTGTTTTTCCAGGCGTTCAAAGTCTTCCTGAAGGACTTCTCGCTGAGAGCCATCCAGACCCCTCTGTTTCAAATACAAATAAAAAACTCCAGGCACGGTGATAAAGATAAAACCAGAAACAAGATGAACCCTAGCCTCTGCAGTGTTAATGAGGATTTGATTAGAATTGAGTCCATCAGCTAACCAACGCCAAAAGGCTTCTCCGGGCGTTACCTCTCCATTAATTTCAATAGTCGGTGTTGGTATTTGAGGAGCGCCAAGTTCGGAGTTTGCTTCGACAACTTCAACCTCCTGGGTCACTTCAACAGTAAGCACAGGATTATTAGCAGGCATAGGGCCTTCACTTTCGTGAAGGGCGTCCCCGAACGCCTGTTCTGTCTGGTTCACCGGAGCAGACACCTCAACGGCCATTAATGACAACAGGGCCTGAATATCTTCACCCGTGCCGACAACCGGCTCCGGTTCTATCTTCATCTCGGCCAACGGCTTGTCGTTCACCGGTGTATCCAGTGCCGAGCTGAGTAATGCATCTGTTGCTGACGGTACATTCCCGTTAGACGGACCTGCTATCTCTGCCGGCAGTTGTTCCTCGATAAGAGGTGAGTGGGTGCTGCTGACTGTGCTTTGCTTATCAATCGACGACACCGGCGGAGTGAAAGTTTCTTTTTCAACTGCCGGCACCATCGACGTTAATGGCACTGCCGGCGTGACAAGCGCAGCCCCACTGCCCTGCAGGGCAGCCAACAAATCCTCGCCACGGGCCAGCCTGACCGCATCCTGGACAATGTCGTCTATTACCGGTAATGCACTCGGTTGACGTGATGCAATCAGCATCAACGACTGAATGGCCGCCGGCAGTGCTGACAGCCAGTCGATGACCGCTGCCGGCAGCAAACGTGCCGCAATCATCGTGCTCTGACTTGTCGCCAATACCGGATCTGACGAGGTAGCAGAGAACCGAAAGCGGTAAGGTTCTTTGGGTATTGCCACGCCAACCAACCAGGGCTGACCGCTCCGGAGTTCGCCCTCCAGTTGGCTAAGCAGCGGCAGGTAGTGCCACAGTGCCGCATAGAACACCACCATGTTCCACTGCACATTTTGGGCCGCCTGTTCTTCCGGTGCGGCCCCAGGGGGCAGCATATGCCCCTTGGCCAGGCGCACCGCATAGGTCACCGTCTGGAGGGTGACTTCAGCCAACCCGCCTTCCCGGGCATATTCCCCCTGTTGCGCAGCCGGCAGTACCTGCAACAGCGTCATGAGCTGCTTCAGCGGCTGTAGATAGAAATCCGTATAGAGGTCTTTGGGCAGTGCGCTGTTCTCCCACAGCTGCTGCAGGCACTGCTTGCGGGATGCCGTATCCAGCAACCGCTCGGCAGTCGCCGGCATAAAATAGCCTGCCGGGCTCTGCGGGGTTGCAACGCGTGCCGTTGGCCTCACCGGTATTTCTTTGACACCAACCAGCATCGCTTTGATGGCTTTCAGCATGCAGCCTCTCCTGTCGTATCCTCTTCGCTCTCCATTAGCAACTGCAGCAATCCGTTCAGCACCAGTGTTTCCCTGGTGCGGGTCACTGCAACATACAGCAGATTGGTTTCATCGGTACGCTCACGCTCGGTCATCAAAGGGTCAGTGATGTCCGCAAAATCCTCGTCCAGCACCACCACCGGCCACTCCAGCCCCTTGCTCCGGTGCGCCGTCGACACGGTCACCTGCGCCTGACTTTCGTCAGTAACGGCATGCTCACGCATCACCTGCAGCTTTTGCGGCAACGGGAAGTACAGGTCAAGCAACCGGAGCCCCTGGTTCATTTCCGCATCTTTGGTCGCTCTGGCCACCGACTCAAACTCCTCAAAGTTGCGGTAGTCCCGGGAAAGCTGCGGGGACTGCATCCGTTCGGGCATGTCCGCCGAGAACCAATACAGGTCTTCCAGCTCCTCGGTCTTGTAGCCGGCGATACCGCCGACCCAATACACCTTCTTGCCGGCCAGACTGGCATCCAGTGCCGCGCCGATGACGCCGGCCACCGTGCGGCTCAATACGGCGACAGGCCGCTCTTTGACGTCATCCGGTAAGCACGTCACAACCCTGTCGCTTCCCCCCTCCCCGACCACAGGTACCGTTTCACCTTGTCGGGCCAGCAGCCTGTTGGCCACCCGGGCCACGGCGGGACCAAAACGAAAACTGTGGGTCAGGTAAAGCTGGTCCGCATCCGCCAGCTGCGGAGCATCGAGGGCATTCTCCGCGCCCCGGAACCGATAGATTTGCTGGTGACGGTCGCCGACCAGCACCACATCACAGCACTGCGCCAGTACCAGCGACTGCGTCACCGGATTCGCATCCTGCCCCTCGTCAAACAGGAGCGTCTGCCACCGTCTGGAGAGGTCAGGTTTCGAGAGCTGATACAGCTTGAGATAAACGTCATGGGTGACAGGAAAAGTGCCGTCCTGGCGTGCAGACTCGCGCCAGAGCAGTTGAGACGCTGCCAGTATTTTGTCAGCCGACAGGCCGCTGCGGGCCTCTTCATCAGGCAGGTGTTGCGGCCCCAATTCACTGTCACTACTGCAGAGGAAAGCGTTGAAGGTCGTGATGGATGTGCGAGCCAGCGGCCAATGACGGGTATTGAGCTGGCGGGCCACGTCGGTGATGCGCAGATTGGCCGTCAGCCGCTGCTGATAATGACGCCCATAGTTGGGCCAGGCCAGCTGGTGTGACGTCTTGCATTCGACGTTGAACGGGAATTTTTGCTCGGCCTCATCCCTGACGGCACGGTTATAGGCAAGGTAAAGCATCCTGCGGCCCGGATTTGCCAGGGCAAACCGAACCAGCGTGGACGTTTTGCCGGTGCCGGCAAACGCCCTGACCACCAGGCGATGGCCGGACCACCCAATAATGGCGGCCTGTTCAGGCGTATCAGAATAAGACATCAACAGTACTCCATTTAATCTTGACCGACGCTATGCTGCGCAGATCAATACCGCAGACACCACAGGAAAACCTTTTCCCGAAAGAAAAAGTTTAATTAGGCAAATGCAATTGAGTTGATATACCGTTATCAACCCATGCTGTTGAAGTCTAAATAGTGCAGCAAACCAGCAATCAATGGTGGGCTCACCATTAATTATCTTATAGGTTATTTTTATGCAGGCGGTATAATTATTATTTACCGCCTTGTTTATTAACGTGCTTCTATTAGGTGAGTTAATACCGTTTTATTGCCTTAAATTCCTCAACGGTATTCTTTATAGCTTTTTCAGTTGGCAAACGCTCCATCGAGCTGGCGCCGTAGAAGCCATGGCAATCAGGGCAATGAGACAGGATATAGGCGGCATCTTCCGGTTCAGCAATGGGACCGCCATGACAAAGTACTATCACATCGTCACGTACCGCTTTGGCCGCCCAGGCGCAAGCGTTGATAACCGGGATGCAAGACTCGAGGTCATGGGCGGTTTCGGCGCCGATATCCCCGCCGGTGGTTAACCCCATATGCACGACTATCACATCAGCACCGGCCAAAGTCATCGCTACCGCATCATCGGGATTGAACACATAAGGGGTGGTCAACATCCCTTTCTCATGAGCCAGGCGGATCATCTCTACCTCCAACCCATACCCCATCCCCGTTTCCTCCAGATTCTTACGGAAGTTACCGTCAATGAGCCCAACGGTCGGGAAGTTCTGTACGCCTGCAAACCCCTGGACCTTTAGTTCATCCAGGAACGGAGAGAAATTGCAGAAGGGGTCAGTGCCGCATACACCCGCGATAACAGGGGTATTTTTAACGATAGGCAGGATTTCGTTACCCATATCACGAACCGTATGGTTCGCATTGCCATAAGGCATCAACCCTGCCAGGGACCCACGCCCCGCCATACGGAAACGACCTGAGTTATAAATAACGATAAGGTCCACACCGCCAGCTTCTTCACTGCGCGCTGATAAACCGGTCCCTGCGCCCGCACCGAGAATGAGCTCTTTTCGAGAGACCTTATTTTTGAGTGTTTGGATCAGTGAATTATAGTTTTTCATTAAAAATTTCCCTGGTGCTAACTGTTTATATTCTTCCAGGCATTACAAAACATTCTTAAACTCCTGTAATACCAATGAAGTAAATTCAGGTGAGTTAATATGGTGAGGCGTTTTGATTATCCGTCGCTGTGCCGTTTGTACCATCGTCGATCCCAACCCTTCAGCAAAAGCTTGCCTTGCCTGGGGGTCGAAGAACGGTTGGCCTGGAGCATCTAACGCAGAAAATCCGCCTTCTGGAATGATGAAACGTACCGGCCCGTTACAGAGATTGAGCTTGTTCCCAATCCATACGCCAAGCTGGTAATTTTCCTCTGGTGTTGTGCGCATTAGCGTCACCTGAGCGTTATGCTCGACAAACTGTCGTTGAGCATAACGCTCAGGGATACTGTCAGGTCCGCCAAAATTGATCATATCCAATGCACCGGCGCTACCAACCCAGGGCTTCTGGGTCCGGGCAATACAATCCAGCCGGGTTTCCCGGCACGCGAGTACGCCACCGAAAAGTAAATCAGCAATTTCAGTTAATGTAATATCCAGAACCCCCATGATGTTCCCGTCATCAATCAACGTTTCCATGCTGGTTCCACCATTGCCAGTGGCATGGAAAACAAGGGGATCAAACTGGTTTTTCAGCTCATCGACCAATTGATTGATACAAGGTGTCGTCACACCAAACATTGTCAGACCCAGTACGGGTTTCTGCGCGCTATCCAGGACCATCCCATGATTTACTGCCCCCGCAATCATATTGGCGGCGTTGGCAAGGATGGTACGAGAAAGATAATTAAGGCCGTTGAGGTCAGTGACGGTATACAGCATGGCAATATCCACGCCCCCCACGTAATCAGCCACGTTTCCGGAGGCCATCGTGGAAACCATCAACTTGGGCATACCTATCGGCATTGACTGCATTGCTGCCGTAATAAGCGCTGTTCCTCCAGAACCACCGATGCCGATCAAAGCAGAGATGTCTTCTGAAGTATCGCGAAGAAAGTGGCTCAATGCTTCAGACATGCCCATAATCGCTCGACCACGCTCACGACAGAACACAGCAGTGGCACCGCCAGGATGGTATTCGGCAATCTGGGAAGACGGGATATCTATCTTGCTTCCGGCGCTGAGTTCAGTTGGCACATGGGTAGAAACATCAATGATATGAGAGTCCACACCAGCGGTATGAAGGCAGGACTTCAGCCAGACCAGCTCTTCCAATTTGGTATCTGCTGTGCCTATGACATACACAAACTTGGCCATACAACTCACTCCAGAATTGAGGGATGAAAGATCGTTTGCTTTCCTACAATATAAAGCTAGGCTAATACGTTGTATCCATCAAGATATTTTTATACCAAGAGATAATTTTTACTTAAGGGTTAAACTAACGTTATGATTTTATTCGACGAAAACAACCTATCTCCAGTTCGCCGCAGAACGCTAGAACGCTTGACGTCTGCTGCCCTTAAGTTGTACCAGCAAAACACGTTTCCAACTGCAGATGAGATTACGCGAGAGGCCGAATACGCTAAAGTAACGCTTAAGACTTACTTTTCGACTCACAGCGAATTTGTTGAATATGTCGTCAAAAGAGTGATTGGTTCTTTCGACAAGCCGGCGATGGGAAACAACGCTGAAGAGAATGTCGCAATGCTGTTGAGCTGGGGGTACGGTGAACTCTATTCACATGAAGCATTAATGCGCGATGCCCTGCGTATCTCTCAACAACGTTGGCAAGAAGCACAGAGTAGGGATGTAGAACCATCGGCAGTTGAACAAGTTGAAACCAGTAACTCTTTGCTGAAAAAGAGTAATCGTAAAGAAGCCCTCACCGCCGCGCTGACGCCACTGGAAGAGCAACTTCCACAAGAAAAGATGCAAAAACTCATCATGCTGATGTCAGTGCTTTATGGGACAGAGGCAATGACGGTACTCAAAGATACCTTCGGACTGGGACAGGATGAGATTATTGACCTGACCACCTGGGGAGCGAAATCACTGATCCGCCAAGCACTGGAAGAACAAGTCGAAGGAACATCATAGTTCTCACAATTATCAAAAAGGTGGTGGTTTCACCCATCACCTTAACGTCGCATCTGATAGTTTACGGCCGCTTTTTTTTGTTTTCGCAGCTTCAACAAGGAAGACAACCCCCATTGCGTTTTTTCTTTTTTGACCCCATACGCACGTAAAACAGGAAGAGTTACACGACTAAATGGCAATATTTTTTGACAGCCACAATACTCCACCATCCAAACATTAAAAGGCTTCACTTTCACCAAAGTCATTGCATAAGACTCAGGGAAGTAAATAGTTTTAACGTTTGCAAACATACATTGACGAAATTCTTTATACAACGAGACCCGATTCTTACCTTCAAGAGCCACATAAAGAGGTAATCGGCCTATTTTAAAATATTTCGTCTCTGTCTTGAGAATACCATCACTTTTTTCAAAACAAGCATCATCCAACCCGTTCATTATAATATCGGGAAAAACGTCACAAGGTTCTTGACAAAGACTCATATTATAGGTGTTATATTTCCCGGAAAGTACCAGCTGGGGACGAATTTGTTTGATCTGGTATTCTTCGATACACTTGGAGCTATCTGTAAAAGGAAATGCCAGTTGCAAAAAGTGAAACGGCATGATTGCGGTTGCGCCCCTCTTTAAATCATCATAGCATCCGAAAAATTTGCGAATTTTTCTGAAGGTAAGGCTATAAACTCCCACTGCTCGGTTATTCATGTCGATAGCGTCTTTAAACGCTACGAAGTCTCGACAAGCCCTTACTAGTGGATCTGTCCATTCAAATAGTTCAACACGAAACTCTCGATTTTTCTCTTCCACGATCCCTCCAGATATTGCACGTTATCGACACTACTAGGTAACAACATACAAAAAAAACGCCCCATCAGGGGCGATTATAGTCAATTAATTGCTTTAAATTTCTGTAAGCGAAGTGGCCATTCTTCCAACCAATGCATCGGGGTAAACATCACCAATCGCCGTTCATCTGCCAGTGCATTCCCCAACACAACCTCTCCAGGAATGCCAAGCGAAGATAACTGAATATATGCCATCGACATCGCTACCACATCGATATCAACGCAGGAAACCCACATATGCTGTGAAGGCATGTACCCCAACGCCTGAATCTCGGCCGCAGCAGCGATCATCATGGCGCCGGCACCACACGCAGGCTCACTGATCGTCACGAACGGTTGAGTCAACAACCGTTGCTCCAGTCCGGTGAATTGCAGTTTGGCCATCATGGATGCCACACTCCAGGGTGTAAAAAACTGCCCACGATGTTTATCACCAAGCTCCAGACTCATGAAAGCCATGCCCAAAAAATCACAAGGTTTAGCGGCCAGTGCTATTCGTACCAGAGCAAGTAAGTGCGCCAGGCGTTCGACATCCTCACGTTCATACCCTTTGATGAGCGACATGTACTGCTTCTCCAACGCGTCTTCCGGACAAAAGCGGTTGTGTATTGCTATCGCGCCGCACTGAACAAAGTCAGAAAAGACCTTGTACCGGTGATGGTAGCGGGCCGTTTGGCCAAAGAGGCTGATGAATTGGTTTTGTGCTTCAGTAAACGTCAGCATGGTGAACTCCATTAATAAGGGAGTTCACCCGCAGTGGGAGAACTCCCCCACGGGAAAAAAAGGCCACCGGGATACCGGTGGCCATAGGTTAGTGCTTCAGCAAAAAACGGTGATTAGCCGGCTGCTACATTCGGTGACAAGGGAATAGAATCCTTGTCGGCGTAGGTCAGGTGGATCACCTCACCTTCCTCAACCTTAGCCGCTATTCGTCCACCGTCGACATGCTCACCGCGGTCGTAGCGATCGTAGCCGCTGCGTTCCGCATCAGGCATATACCAGGTATGTTCCACCTGGCAGCTGAACAACTCAGAAACTCTCCCGATAACCTCGCCGGCTGGCGGGTACCACGGAGAATCGAAGTGTACCGTCAACGTGTTGATGCCATCACGTACGCAACCGACATTATGGCCGGCCGGCCACTCGACGCCGTATTGCCGACCGTAGAGATCAGTGGTTGACGGCACATCACGCAGCAGCCCGCCTGAGCCATTCAGTTCAGTTGCCAGACGCGTCGGGATCAACATCAGCATATCGCATGGCGCGGTATACTCGGGCATCACGCCCAAACGTTCCCAGCAGATGCCGGCATCGATGTCAGGGCCCACCCCCACCAGTCCGAACCAGTCCGCATATTGACGCGACAGTACATCCGCCATACGCTCCTTCGCGACGTTGGGGATGTTCTCCCATTTCACCGCATCGATACCCGACTGACGGTAGAGTCTCTCTATCAGGCGAATGTTCTCACCCGTTAACGGCACATCCGCCTTCAGCAATCCGAACCAGTGTTCAAAGGCCAGGTTCTGAGGCGATGCAATCCCCGGCTGCGTTAACAGTCCCGGGTAAGGCACATAAACACCGGGTTTTGTCGTCGCCGGCTTCAGTATGCCGGCACACCCGGCCAGGAACAGCCGGCAGCTTTGTTGAACAGCATGACGGTAGTCAGGAACCACATGGCCATTGACCCATTGCTGCAGTTCATCCACAAAAACGGATTGGCCCGTGATAACTAAACGGTTATTGCACCAGTTCGACATGGTCGTTCTCCTCTTCTTACAAGAAAAAGAGGGAGCTTTCCCCAGCGGGGGAAAGTCTCCCCCGTTGGGTTAGGTGTTACCTCATGATGGCCAGGACGCTGATCCTGTCCTTAGTGGGCTTGCTCGCCATAGTGAGCCCGGTATACCTGATGTTCGTCGCCATTAGCGACCAATCCCAGCTGTACCAATATTCCGCGCTCCCACGAGCCCGGACGTCGGCTACCATCGGCGATACTCGCCAGAATGTAATGGATCAGGCCCTCGACATTCTCAAGCTGAACAGCGGCGCCACAGGTCTGCTGAAGCTTCAGCATGTAGGCCAGCTCGCGGGCAATCTCAGGGTCAAAGGTTATCTGCAGCCCCTTATTGGTGGCTTTAGTCATCGGTTATCTCCTGTTCTGTTTCACCGATCACGCCCAGCTCTTCCACCTGGCGCAGATACGGTGATGATGAGGTAAAGGGATTGGCGCCAAGGCGTACCAGGTGGTATTTATCCACCAGGTTATTGATCGCCTCAAACGGCCGCACTCCCGCTTCCTGTAAAGCCATCACGCACTCCGCTTCACACAGATCGGTATCGTTTAACGCCAGGCCAAAATATTTGGCCAGTAACCTGCCGGCAATGGTCTGCCAGTAACGTTGTTCAATCGTCATCACCAGACTCCTCATGCCGCAACGGCTGGATCGTTTGTCACCGGGTTCGCCAGGGGCTTCAGCAAAAATTCTGACGCCTCACGGGCCTGTTTGGCCGCACGAAACAGCGCGCGTTTATCTTCACGTAATACCTTGAGCCAGTGCTCAAGGTAGCTGTCGTGCTGGATGTCACCAAAGACGCCAAGCTGCGCGCACATAAAAGCACTGCCCAGCTCCGCCACCAGTTCCTCGAACGCGTACACCGGGTCGCCGAACCGCCGGGAAGAAGACGTGATCCCTTCCCGGTTAAGCCGTTTAGCATGGCCGGTGCTGTGCACCAGTTCATGTAACAACGTTGACCAGTAATCCGCCTCAGTCCGAAATTGCTGAACCTGTGGCAGGACAATCTGGTCCCGGAGTGGGGAGTAAAACGCCCTGTCCTGGTAAACCTGTTCAACCCGAACGCCGCAGGCCTCAACGAGGGTGTTAACCTGAGCCTGCGTTTTCGCATCGACCGACGCATCACCCTCATCCATCTCGGTTGTCGGCATAACGCCAACAACGATCTCGGGGAGGTTGTCGCATTGGGCAACGTTAAACAGGTACAGCGGCTTCAGCATGGGTATTCGCGTTTTCAGCGGTTTCCCCTCTTCGTCAAACAGCTGCCGGCCATCAGCGTCCTCCACCTGCTTGTCCCAGGGTTTGTATACCACCGCCAGGGTTGCCGTTTCGCCGGCACGTACATGGCCACCGACGGCTTCCGCCTGCTTGTAGGTGAGCCATCGGTTCGACTGAAAACCGCGCTCTTCCGCGGCTATCCACAACAGCAGCACATTCACGCCGCTGTAGTAGTAACCCGTCGTGCCGTTCTGCGGCATGACCGACCCGGTATAGACCCGGTTCCGGTCAGTCCGCCAGGGCTTGCGCCAGGGTAAGGTGCCACGCTCAATGGCGCCGATGATGTTGTCCGTGACCTGTTGGTACAGGTCAGGACGCTCTGCACGTTTCTTTGATTGACGTGATGGTGATCTTTTCTTCATGGAATGCTCCTCAATGAAAAAGGCGCATTCCTCCCCTGGCGGTGAAGAATACGCCCCAGGGGACAGGAAAAGTGGTCAGAACGCGGGGTAACGCAGCGCCCCTTTCGGATTGACGGTGTCAACACGCTGTTTCAGCCGTTCGAACAGGCTCAAATAGTCGTCTCTGTCGGCAGGCTTTGCCCGCTTGCAATCGGTATGACAGGCCGTGGCCAGCAGGTTGATGGCCCGCTCACGCCAGTGTTTAAACTCATCCTGGCTGACGCAGACCGAGTAATGGACCTCGGCCAGCTGCAGCATGCGCGCGGTCACCCGCCGATAATCGGCGACACACACCCAGTTAACCGTGGCAACGTGCATATAGACCGTTTCGGGTAACAGATGTATCCAGAGCTCATGGCCTTGCGACAGTATTCGCTCGATACAACTGTCGTTCAGCACCAGCTCCTCGCCAAAGTCGTCGCCGCCGGCAAGCTGCCGGGACGTTTCATACCAGGCCTCATCCTTGTCGGGATGACACCCGTCGGCATACGCCAGGTGCTTGATACGGCCAGTGGCGTTTCGTTCGCCCACGGCCGGCATCAGATAGACGCCATTATCCTTGGCCAACACCAGCGCACACTGATTGGCGCGGACTTCAGCCACCACGGCGCGCAGTTCTGCAGGGTTAAAATGCAACATGGTCAGTCTCCTGAATTGCGGAGGCGGACCTTCCCCGGGAGGGGGAAAGCCCCTCCAGGGAAAGTAAGGTAACGCGTCGGTGACCAGTTGGCTCAACAGGACCGACAATGTGGACTAGATGATGGGGTTGACTGGTTCACTCGCGCCTGCTCCCGTTCAATCTCTGCGTCATTACAGCCGTCATCAACGCTGCTCTGCCATACTGCCGGATCGATTGCGGTCCCAAGCTGGTGCAGTGCGTTGATAAGCGGTTCACAGGCCGGACGGTCGAAGCGCCCCCCCTGCCAGGCAAAACCAAAATGGTAAGCGACAGAAGCCACCTCACATTGGTTAGGCGAGTGGGTTTCACCCTCACCCTTTTCATTGCCGGCATCGAGACGCATCAGCGCGCGTACAGCCAGCAAATGCCCTTCCAGGTTGGCCAGATCGCACAAATCCTGAGTCAGCGTCTGGGGTGAGGTGGTTAAAAAGGCGATGTTCATACTCATGACATGTTCCTCTCTTTCGGAGTAAGCCAGACGTTATCCATCAAGGCGATCACTCGCCAGTGGTAGGCGCGCTCATCGGCGTTAATGCTGTTCCTGAACTGCACCAGGTGTCTGCGGACGGAGTCATCCGTAAGCACCCGCTCATTCACGGCTTCCGGTGCCTGAAGTTCGGGGCGCTGAAGATGATGGCGCAACCAGATAAGCGGTTGCTCCCAGCCACATTCGGCAGTTTGAGTATCCCGTTCAATGCGGACAGCGCCCGGACACAGGTTATGTATCAGTATCAAAACCAGTCGGTGGAAAAAATCGGGGCGGTAAAAGAACCCCACCCGCTCTTCGACGCAAGACATCGATGGGGGCGGGGAGTCGTCCTCGGGTACAGGAGATACCCGTAAACCGGCCGTTTCAAAGGTCATGCCATCAAACAGCTGGCCGGCTTCCGTGATACTTTCCGGCCGGACCTCATCCGGCAACAACCAGAACACCTCGGTCACCGCCAAGGTAAAATCAATCCACGCGTCACGGGACGGCGGTGCGACAAAATACACGTTCATGCTCACGATAAATCCTCCATAAAATGCAGAGGGATTTATCCCCAAACGGGCATAAATCCCCGTCAGGGTATGAGTGGGTAAACCCGTCGCTCTAAAAGCGGTAACGCAGTCTGGCCAAATGCTCAGCATGCTGGCCAGCGAGTCGGTAAGCCTTTCTGCGCTCGGTATGTTTGCAAGGCAGCACAACATGAATGCTTGCGTAGGTATATTCGCCCTTGTACCAACCTTTGCGCAGCGTCAGTAACGCGCTGACCGAACCGTCATCACTGCAGATAACATACGCGCGAACGGCAAAATTACCTGCGGCATTGACGTACCAGTCAGTAAAACGCGGCGGCGCCATGCGAAAACGTATTCGCCGGACAGCCGATTTGACGCGCTGCAGGGCTGAGAAGAAATCAGGAACAACTGAAGAAGTAAAAACAGACATGGTGTTTCTCCTGTAAAAAAGGGAAACACCGCTCCCAGGGGAAAGGTATTTCCCTTGGGATTTGACTGCGTCACGCGCAATCATCATAGGTAAGAAAGTAAGCCTTGTTCATCAAAACTACGATGACATCTACTCTCAAAGGCGGGCAGATGTACTACACCGTAAACGGCGTGCTTCCTTTCAAGCTACGGAAGCGTTTTTTGCCACTACCCGAAGGCGATCCTCACAAGTGACAGGATCATTGGTGGCTGTCGACTGACAGCTAGGTCACCCGAAGGCGCTCATCACAGACCCATTGAGCATTGGTGGTTGTCCGAAGACAACGAGTAAGCATGTTTATTTTCCGAGCAAATCGCTGATCTGTCAAGAGACCATGAGCACCTGTTTTTGGAATAATATTTCCTATTATCCTAATAACGTAACGTCTCAGTACCATTATGATTTTGAGGTCGCAGCCCTGTGAGAGCTGCGACCATTATGTACGAACCATCATATTCACGCATACAGTTGATAAAATTTTAAATTAATAAAACCCCGTATACTATGCAATTAATCTGTTACTCCACATCACCTTTGAAATAGACTTGCTTAATATAACGACCTCGTCCATCACCATGGCCCAAATCCATCGATACCAATGCCTCTGCTTCTACGCGACTCATTCCATTTTTAACATGATAAGTCACCGCATCACGTGAATACGCGTATCGCAAACTATGGGGAGCATCTTTCCCTGTCATTCCAGCTTCACGAACAATATTTCTGTAACGTTCTATTGCTGTATGCAATGAAGGCTTATCAATCAGTTTCCCATTGTGTTCATCACAATGTTTTATTGCCGCCTCTAAAATAGATAAAACCTTCTCACGATTAAAAATGGTCGTATCACGAGGACGACCTCCTTTCGTGCCAAACACAACCCGAACACGCTCGTCTCCATTAATTAAAGCCTGTCGCCATGTTTTTAATGACTTTGCTGACTGAACCGTTTCTTCCGTTCGCAAACCTACATAGCGAGACAACTGAACACCTAATGCTACCCCTGCATCTTTTTTTAAGACGTGATTTATGACAGCAGTTAACTTTTCATCCGAAATAGGGGCTTTTGTTCCATCACGGTTAGCACCTGAAATCCCTAAAGCCTGATTACTCAATTTCTCATGGTTGGGATCGGCCAGTTTATTCCGACCCGCAGCTGACATGATTGAACGCACTGCTGCCATCTCGTTTTGCAATGTACGGAGCGACAGGTTTTCAGCCTGCCGGCTATGAATGTATTTTTCGATATGGGCCGTCTTGATGTGTTTTACATCACGAATTTGAATATTCAACTTTGCCAGACGTTCAGAAAAACGTTCTGCAATTCTGGAACGGTCAGCAACGGTTTTAAAACTCCCTCTTCCCTGACGAGCAAGCGTGACAAGTTGTTTTCCCAGCTGTTTACCGAATCTGGACATCTTAACATCTCCAATGGGATACACGTCCTTCTGCTTTAAAAGAAGCAGACGGATCTGTACCTCAGTAATTTCAACCCCGACGACACGGTTGCTTTTGCGCTTCCTGCGTCTCGACTGGTATCTGTGCATCGGGGCGGCGAAATGTTGAGTTCTTGCGAGGCACCCCAGATCTCTGATCCGTTTGCTGCTAATGCAGAGCTGACTTTCGTCAAGCTGCCTCCAACACTACTGTTCGTAGTGTCGCCATCGATACCGAGTCGATTTCCTCCTTTTAGATAGTGAAACGTTCAAAACGGTGATTTCCGTCGTAATTACGTTGAAGTGAATGAGTGTTTAAAACCGTACTGACACAGACTACATATTGGTCAGATGGTAGTTAAACGTTGAAAGCCACGTCGTACGTGGGTTGAGACGTTATGCGCTACGCGCGTCACTTGGTAGTGTCTTCGCCACTTCACAAGTGACGCGCGCTCCTCTGCTCCCAATGAGACTCACGTAAGCAGCCAAATGTACCCATTGGCTTTATACGTTCGTTCAAAGGTTGCATCGTCGGCAACACGTCATAAAAGCCTTTAACAGCTTTAAAGAGGTAAGCGATATCAGTCAGTTGTGACTGATTTATCCAGGCAAGGACTGCCCAATGTAGATGTGTGCCTAGCTAGTTAGCACCAAGGCATTGAGAGACTTTTCAGCAGCCTTAACCGCCCCGAATACTACGTTATGCAGGCGATATCTGCTCCCAAAGGCGGGCAGATGTACCACACCATATATGGCGTGCTCCCTCTCAGGCTACGGAAGCTTTCTTTTGCCATCACCCGAAGGCGATCCTCGCAGATGGCCAGATCATTGGTGGCTGCCTATCGACAGCAGGGTCACCCGAAGGCGCTCATCACAGGCCCACTGAGCATTGGTGGTCGTCCGAGGACGACAGTACAACGTAGGTAGATTAAATGATCTGACCGAATGTCGTCAATCACAACAAGTTAACTATTAAACTAATCATCATATTTACGTTTATTATATTTTAATACGTACCACCGATAAAATAAAAAGCGAGGCAAATCCTCGCTTTAAAAAAATGTTGAAAACCACTGACCTTATATTACAAATACATTTAATGCCCTAAAATCAACGAAGGCACCGATCTGCTTCAAATAATCCTCGCCGACCAACTGAGGATGATATACCATGTTTTCATTAAATTCAGAGTAGTGTTGCAATGAACAGCGGCCAATGACTGATGGGATGTTATTCACAATTCCATATGTAGTGGCAAACGTAAGGTCGATAATTTCCATATTTGGCGTCGTCAGCCATGCATGTAAATTTATCGCTCCAACGCCTGACATCGGATTCCCCAATTTACTTTTCAACTCTTTCTCGTCTGTATAAAAAACTGGTCTCTTTTCATAATCAACATAACCTAAAGTATAATAAAGCGGTGTTTGCAAAGCTTCCTCTAATGCATCCTGAACTAAATACATATACCCAAAACATTGCTGTGAAACTTCTTCTGGAGTATGCTTTGAAGCAATACTCTGTATAACTTTGAGTGCAGACTCAGCTTTACTCCCTGTCAGAAATGGAGTTTTACTCAATGTGATATCAGGCACTTCAAGATTCCAATTCCTAGAGCGTTTCACAGCAGAAGTGAATTCAGTCTCATAATTCACCTCCTTACTAAACCTCTTGATTATCCCTCTAAACATAACCCTCTCTCCATACCGGTTAAACTAACCTTCTGCCACCTCATCTAACATCCTTTACTAGCAACATAGCAACTGAGTTCCATACTCACAAGAATAAACCATAACTACCTGCATATTGGAAAAATAATCCCGAAATACTATTATTCCATCGCCACAAGTAGTATTACCCGGATAATTTCACTGCACCCGATATTTTCTGCTCTCGGCTGTATATATCTTTTAAGTCTGTCGTATATGGTTATCAATCTGGCGTTCGGGATATCGCTCAATCGTGTTGTGTAGCGGGGTGACAACAGTTCTCGCCGCATTGCCCAGGCTTTACTTATCCCTTGTCCAGCAAACCAAACTTTCCCCAGTCAGGATTGATTTATGCTATCAAGAACCTTCATCAGCTGTTCACTACCGGCTCGCGGCGACTGTTCGTCGAATAGGTCGATCTGGCCGGGCTTGTCACAGAAATAGTTCAGCATTATGCCCGCTTTTTGGTAGCGAAAACCGTCACGCCAGATAGCATCGAGGGCTTTCACTGTCGCCACTACGATGTCGCGTGTATCTTGCGTGGCCAACATAAGCTGGACACTGTAGCTGTTGGCGTAATACGGTTGAGGCGCAAATTGACTGGTTCGCACGAATATCGAAATGTGCCGGCAATATTGTTTTTCTCGGCAACACGCTCCGCGTAATGAGCTGATGCATCCAATTAGTAGAGAATGTGCTTTTCGATGAAAACACCGATGACTTTTCGTGGGTATCGACTAAGCGCGAGAAGCAAATCGTTTTACGTGCCAACTGATTGATTCGGTTACGAAACGTCAGTAATACATTGGATGAATATTTTGCCGGTCAGATACTTATCCTTCGGCACCTAACGACCATAGCTGCCCCAGTCGTCGCAGGTGATCATGTAAATAGATCCGCTTTAGTTCCAGGCAGGTTTCGTCGGTGCTCGCCCCAAAAGTGTAGGCCAGTACACCGCCTGTTTTGGTGTTATACGCGTACCAGAGCCTGTACTGCCGGGCTTTACTGTCAACGAAGCTCAGTTCGCAGATAAGCGCCGCATCAACATGGGCGACGGCTGAAGACGTTATTCGCTTTGGCGAGAGTTTTTTTAAAGTCCGGATGACGGTGTTAATGCCAATTTTCAGTGTTCTGCCGGTATCGCGAACCGCGGCACCATTGAAGGCCACGGCTCTTTAACGCTAGGCTACGGACTTCATAAGCGTAAGGGAGCTGAAACAAACGATGGCAGCCACGGCAGCAAAATCTGTAATGGCCATTAGGGTTCTGACCATGGCGGTAAACCTGAGCAGGCTGACAACGGGGACAATGAACGTTATCGCTGGCAATGAAAGAACCTAAAAATCCCGCATTATATAGCAGATTCAACCAATTAGCGGAATCACCCATAATGGATACTACCATGTTCGTTTCCTGCTGCTACGTGACGCATTGACCAAACACACTTTACATCAGATAAATACTCATAGGGGAGGGAAAATAATAGTGGTGACGCCATCTTGACCAATCAAATAATAGCCTGTGGTGCGGTATCCTGCGCGCAAACTGGGCGTCAACTGCCGGGTAAGCTCCAGAGTAAAGCGGTTATTATGCATATCAAGTTCACACAATTTTGCGGCCTCAAAACCAAAAATTTTCTGTACTAATGGATATAGTGCTTTAAACAAACTTTCTTTGCCAGAAAAAACAATGAGCAGCGCCGTCTCAAATGGAAGACTGCTTGCGCCCAATACGTCGCGCTCATCAGGTGTAGTAAAGGCCGTAGCAATTTCCCGCATTATCTCAGGACGAAACGTTTCAATATCAACACCCAAACCTATACTAAAATGATGTGGTATCAGAATGACGATGGCCCATGTCTCAGTGTGAGAAATGCTTCCCCGCCAACCCGTGGGCCAAATAGGCGCACGATCTGACCCCGTAGCCACAACCCCATTGCATCCTACTTCTTGCAATAACTGTCTCGCAGCATAACGCCCGGCAAGATACTCTGCCCGACGTTTTACAACAGCTGATTTCAAAGTATCCGGAAACGGGAGCGACATCTGGGTAAAGAGTTCCTCGCGGTAACAGGATTTATCAAAACCTACCCGACAAACGCTTACCTCGGGATGACAGTTTACAAAACCAGTGCTCTGCTGATTAATAAAACCGGATGCAGTGATATGTTGTTCAAAAGTAAACATATGTTTCAGTTGCCAACGGATGTTATGTTGTAGTTCGCCGTGGTAATCACGAGCCATAGCAGCATCGAAATGATTTTACTTTGCGCGAAATTTGGCTGCCTTCGCTTTCAACAGCCAAAATCCGCAACCTTTCCTACAAATAGATTAGAAAAGGCTGTCTATTGTTAGCAGCGCCTTGAGTTTGCTGACATTGACCTCATCAGCAGTTGCAGAAACAAAGTGCTGCAATTGCCATCTTTGTGTTGTAATCGCTTGTTTTACAATAGGTTTAACCCAAGGCGCATAAACGCGAATAGCCCTTTTCCCCTCTTTGCCCTTAACTGACATGACCCCTTTTTTTGCCAACACATGTCTGTTGAATATAAAAAGCCCTCTATGAGTATGGTCAAAAACGCTCACCAATATGAACTCGATGCCATCGTCAAAATCGATGGGCATAATTTCATCCTGCGCACGCGGTCTTTTCCACATGGTCACAAATTGCCCTATCTTGGTTGGGGTCGTATTTGCAACGCGGAACAAAACTCGCTTGCCCTCTACCTCAAACTGGCAGGCACCATACTCGCCGCTCTCCGCTTCTCGTTGAGGTTGCGATACGCAGATTCCGGCAGGCAATAACACGTCGTTTATTATATCAGCAAGTTGAACAGGGATTTTCCCCTTCGCCGGATCGGCAAACCAAGCCCCCTCAACGCCTTTATTCTTTTCCAACATACTTCATTTCCTTCTTTCGTATCAGTGGCTCTCTAACCAACCCTTTTAATCGTCATGTTTGCTCAGGAAGATTCGCGCAGAATGCAAACCAGCGCGTAACACTATCACAACATCGCACGGCTCCAGCGCTCTTTTCCCAGCCCTTCCCGGCGACATTCTCCGCCATCAGCTGGCCTTCTTTCGGCTCACCTCGTCAGAGTCATAGAGGCAATACAAGCCATTGCATCCAAGCCTTCTTTCCTTTGGATACCCCAGCGCATTATTGACATAGTCAACATCATCGACCCTGATGCTTCTGGCAATATGGCTGTGCCCATAAACATGGACATCGGGCTTAAGAATAGATAACTGTTCAACCAACTTTTCAGAACCTAACACCGGGAAGATATGTTTGAACATGTCAGGGACGAAATGCGGCAACAGTTTCGACGATGGCAAGAAATGCGAAAACGAAATGACGAAATCATTTTTCGTATTGAGTCGTGACAGGTTTTTAGCCAGAAAAAAATCCGTCACACGCGGCAAATCCCAATGCTCGGGCCACTTGCATGCATAAAAGTCCATCCAGCTACCGAGCAGCTTATCCGTAGGCGGCGAAAAGGAAAAATCATACCAACTGAATAAAGGCACGATTGATACGCCGGCATGGTGGTAGACATCCATGGAAACGCCACACCGCTCAGCGAGCAGGCAAATCTGCTCAAATTTTTCAATCGATGTAAGAATGCGATCGCGCACAACCCACAGTTCATGATTGCCCGGCACAAAGAGCACCTTTTTGAAACGGCAGGCCAGATAGGTAAAGCACTGTTCAAGCCTGCTCAATTCATCGCTCACATCACCAGCCACAATCAACACATCTTCAGTATAGTCAGCATCAAATGCATTAAAGAGCCACTCGGCATTGCCATCAAAGTCGATATGAAGATCCGAGATTGCGTAAACTTTCATATATCCCCTTTTAAAAGACCCTCGCCAACATGCATCCATTTCCTGGAGAGGGTCATTTCACGGTTACTGCTCGCTCTGCATAATCAGCTGATTCAACTTTTGCGCCAATGCCGTCGTTAACGGCGGATACACATGCTGTCCGGTGTGCCGATATTCCATCGCCCCTTCATAGCCGCGTTTGAAATGCGGCGCTTCGGCGAGAAATACCGGCATATCGTTATCGCCGACAATCTGCAACATAGGTAGCTGCAATCCGCCCACCTTATTGAATAGCCCATCACGTTCGTGAATCGGTGAACGCCAGGGTGACATCGCAATGAAGAACTTAATACCCTTCAACCCCAAGTCTTCGCCTAGATGCTGGAGATGCAGCGCTACAGACGCTACTGCGGCACCTTCACAAAATCCTGCAATACCCTCAAAAGGGCCGTAATTTTGCGTCAGCTCTCTAACGTAAGTCAGCGTTGAGCGCCATATGTCTCGATCTTGCGCGGATATCTCTTGAGGCGCCGTCCCATGGAACTCTTCCCACAGTCTTTCGAACCCCGCCTTCCATTCTCTGTATTTCCCTTGCGTGTCGTATACCCCGCTCTCGACAAGCTGTGTTAAGCCAATTTGCTGCAGCTGAATTTCATTTGTAAACGCCGGCATTTCATAAGGCGCATCCGGGATGACGAATTCAAGATCCGTACGAGCACTCCAGCCCGTGCGTTCAAGCAGCGATTTCGCTAACCGGGCATTCGTTCCCTGACCGGACAGGAACAACACCCGGCGACGTCTAGGGACATAGACGGACATGGCCCCGAATCGCTTATGGATATAGCGCTTCTCTACCGGCATAGCCGGATTGCGGCGGTGCAATATCGACATTGCGGGCTCCAGCAATTGCCAAAGCGCCGTCATCTCGCCCTCTGAAGCGCCCAGCAGCTGAGCATAATTTCGCCATTCATTTTCGCGTTCAACCTGGAAGCGGTCGAAGGGATACAGCTCGGCGGTACGAGCGGCCACTGTTTTTTTGGCTGGCTCAATGAAATCCCATAGCTCCATAAAAATGCGTTCCGCATTCGTGGTTTTTTGGGACTCCGTCATGATGCGTGATAGGGAGTTGGTGAATGCCGACGGATTCTCTCGGAAATGAATATAGGCGCGGGCAAACGCTTGTACGAAGAATGCATAGCTGGAGCAAAGCAGCGTTCGCACTTTCCTTGGCACCTGAGCCCCGTCATTGTAAGTGAAGAGGTTGGGATCGCCGTTGATCCAAAGCCCTTTCACCGCCATGTCTTGGCCAAATATGCCCGGCAATAAAGTGGTGTCCGTATCCGACCCCAAACACTTCAGGAAAACATCCGCTTTAATCTCTTGCCCCTTCCGGGTCAGGGCCCCATTGTCGGTCATCCTGGCGACCTCATCCTCGACGATGGTGAGTTTACCCAGCATCTGGGCGAGGAAGAACAGATCGGATCCCGGCGGAACCGTGGTTTGGTCGAGCAACAGATCACCGCTTTTGTCGCGGCTGATCGACGGTAACGTTTCTATATCGATACCGCATGCCTGATAAAAGGGACGCATGATCTCGACGACGTCGGCAACCGGCATAACGCCGTTGTTGGCGTTGAGCAGCCAATTGCAAAACGTTGACAGGACGAGATTGCGACGGCGGCATAACAATGTGACGTGCTTAGCGCCGTTTTCCAGGGCTGTACGCATATTTTCTATAGCGAATGCGCCGTGCCCGACAATCACCACAGAAGCCCCGTTAAAGACCGTGACCGCGGTATCGTTGCTGATCCCCTGCCCAACGTGCCCGAGGAAACGCTCTTCGTCCGGGAAACGATGCTGCACCGGGCGATGCAACCCCCCTGTCATCGCCGCGACCCCAGACACCAGCATGCTGTGCGACTTCCCATCTTTCAGATAAGTGACGAGGTATTCGTTCTCGCTTTTCTTTTCAACCTGCCGCACTTCACAGCCAAAAATAACGTCCCCTTTCAATTTTTCTGCGATCGTCTCCGCCCCTTCGAGGATCTCGGCCCGGCCAGGAAATCCTTTACTCCACCGATGATCGCCGATTAACGGCAGATGGTTGCTGTCGAAGTCATACGCAGGGGAGTCTATTTGCAGCTTCGAATCATCATTCGCCAGGCTTTTCCACACCCCGCCGGCCCAGTCGTTTTTCTCGAGAACCACGACGGACAGGCCATTTTTCTCCAGCTGCCGCGCAAAGCCCAACCCGCCGACGCCGGCGCCAATGACCAATACAGGCAATGACGGCGTCGCGCGTTCCGGCTGCGCGTTAGACAAGGCTGCGCCGATGGCCGGTTGTTCAGCCATGACATAGCGCACCATGGCGTTGATATCGGGATTTTCAAGCGCGAAAGTCGCAGGAAGCCCCATTTTCAAAGAGGACGCTATCCGGTTGCGCAAAGACATGCTGCCCAAAGAGTCCAGACCATTCTCCAGCAAAGCGACATCGTCATCGACCGATTCCCCGACCGTTTCCCAAACGGCCTCGCGTATCATCTGACGAACGTCCTGGACGCCCTCCGCCGGAGCAGCGCTCGGGCGCGGTTTCAATCCTTCAATCAGCGGGCTTGTGAGTTTGACGCGCGCCCATGTTATCGGCGAGACAAGGAAAGTGCCGGCGCTGTCCGACGATAAAAGCTTGTCGAGCATTTCACAGCCCAGCGTATTGCTGATGGCGCCAAAACCGGCGCTTTCTGCGCGGCGTACCGCATCATGGCGCACCGCCATGCCATTTTCAGACCAGGCTCCCCACTGAATCGAAAGTGCTTTTTCTCCAGCCTGAGCCCACTGTTCCGCTAAAGCGTCCAGGCCGCTATTCGCCGCCGCATAGCTCGCTTGACCAACGGAACCGAACGCCGCGGCGGCAGAGGAATACAGCACCATAAAATCGCCGGGCGCCAGGATGTCATGCAGATGTTGCGCGCCATTCACTTTCACAGCCCGCGCATTGTCCAGCATTGACGGTGTCTGCTTAAGCAAAGTGCCATCGGTCAACAGACCCGCGATATGAATCACGCCAGAGATCGCCGGCCAACCCTGCGCATTCAGCCAGGTGGGGATCGCCTCCACTTGCCGACGATCCGCCACATCACATGCCAGGCTGGCGACCGCGACGTTTTCCCCCAACGTCGGTAAATCCGCCGGGGAATAAGCGGTTCGCGACAGCAGCAGTACATGCGCCGCCCCCTGTTTCGCCAAATAGCCAGCGACGACTTGCCCCAACGCCCCCATACCGCCGCTGATGACATAGGTGGCGTCCGCCCGAATTCCCGCGCTGTCGCACTTCTGCGTTTGGTAGCGTTGGAGCCGCGGCGACTGCATGCCGCCTGACTCAGTAAGGCGGCATTCTTCCTCGATATCCTCACGAAGACACAGTGACAGCGCCAGCGCCACTTGTTCCGGCAGGCACTCGATATACCGCAGCACGCGTTCCGGTTGTTCTTGCCGCGCCGTGCGCACCAACCCGCTTAACCCTGCATCACCCAGTGCGCCGGTTCGCTTCAACAGAACTAAACGCGGAACAGGTTTTGCCTGCAACACGGCTAACGCCTGCGCGACATCCTCCTCTTCCCCTTCGCTCAATACCGCCACGGTCTGCCACGCTTGTTCATCGAGCACGGCGCCTACCGCCTCGGCCCCAACGGCAACCATACCGATCCACCCCTCCGGCAAGTTCAGCGGCACCGTATGACGCGACAACAGCAAGTGGGGCCCGATGTTCACCTCTCCCATTTCAGGCAGGGCCTGCTCAACCCAGATCGTTGTGTAAAGCGGGTCAGGCACCTTTCCCATCGGCGTATCGATGTGCGTCGCAGGTTTCACTTCCGACTTAGCCCAAGCTAATGGCTTATGTTTAAATAAAGGCGATCGTTTACTCACAAGTAACTCCCTATATTAATTTAAATAAAACTCATCTTTAGAGGTGACCCACTGCGTCCGCACATCGGGCGCGATACGCTTCGCCATGTTGATCAACGTCGCGCCCGGTCCGATTTCAAACACGCCGTCCGGCGTGCCGCCTTGCCCCAGCAACGTTTGCACCGCCTGCAGGAAGCGCACCGGCTGAGTGATTTGCTCACTCCAGTACTCTGCCGTCTGCAGCCCTCCCGCCGCCGCTTGCCCCGTCAGCGTGGAAATAAACCGCACCCCATCCGTCGGTGCGCGCAATGCCACCGTACTCACCACGTCGCCAAACGCCGCCGCTGCCGCTGCCATCA
>Ga0207654_10000013_pt1 | contig 241873 bp, 187 predicted proteins | sample KBSC64metaG_FD_184355 | JGI IMG/M metagenome (GOLD analysis project Ga0207654, IMG submission 184355) | Corn rhizosphere microbial communities from Kellogg Biological Station, Michigan, USA - KBS C6-4 metaG (SPAdes) (version 2) | ecosystem: Host-associated > Plants > Roots > Rhizosphere >... | reverse complement strand
CCAGTGCTTCGATCGATACCCACTCAAGTTCCTGCTGCTGCGCTTCCGGCTTCTTCAGCATGTATCAAAAATACAAAAGGCTCCCGTGCATAACGAGAGCCTAATTAGATACTTTGTCAGCAGTCTGAGCGCCGGTTACCGGCGCTCTTTTTTACTGCAGAGGGAGATTGCGAGAAACGAACCGTGCTCCGCTGATTGAGAAGCGGGAAGGTGGGCTTTCACGTCGCGCCTCAGCAACTTCTCTGGATTTCTGACCGGTATAGGCTAATATTTCTGAACATCAACTCCGGTCGCCAAGAGGTACGTCGTATGAGGCTCAGTGAAGCCATTCTCTTAGGAAGTACGATGGTCAAACCGAAAGCCGGAGCTCTTCATTTCTCAGGGGAAAATTCAGGATGCGCTCTTGGCATGGCAGTGATTGCCAGCGGAGGCACAGTTCGACGGTCAGAACACCCATTGCCAGTAACGGAGCGTCGAACGCTGAACGTCGAAGACCTCTGGGGAGCATGGCTTCTTCTGCGCATTGCCAGACCCTGCGATTGCGGCGTTCCCATTTTTCTGAGTCGGCTGCACCGCAACAAGATCCCTACCTATCAACGACGGCATGCAATATTCGCGTTACCGCGCGAGATGCGAACGAAGGACATTATTACGCACCTCTTCGACTATCACGTGATGGTGAAAGGGGATTGGAATCTCGATCGCCTCGCCGCCTGGCTTCGACCGCTGGAGCCCAATGATTCTGTTGAAAGCTCAACCATCTCTGGCAGGGTGTCCCCTAAAGCCAACGTGATTCGCGAGGATGCGGAATGGCTAAAGACCCGTCAGTCATTCGAGGCTCAGATCAAGGCAAAGCGCCATCCGAGGATCACGTTCAAATAGTGGCGGGAGTGCCTTCACAGTATCTGTCCTGGGTGGGCACGTTTCTAGGCACAGTCTGAAACTGCCCAGAAAAGCAAAAGCGGCGAGATCGCCGCAAGCATTTGATTCTGATTTGGCTTCGATGGCGCGCCCTGAGAGATTCGAACTCCCGACCTTCTGATTCGTAGTCAGACGCTCTATCCAGCTGAGCTAAGGGCGCACACGGGCTGGGTTTCAGCAAAGAAACCTTATTCAGATTAACAGGCTTTCAGGCGAGGTGCAATCAGGCCTGGGTGGTGGGCGCGGGTTCGACAGGAGCGGGCGGGAGAGCGACGGGAAGCTCTTCGACCAGCTGCAGGCCAGCGCGGCGAACGAGCTGCGCAACGACGGAGCTGTTCAGGCGTGTGGCGTCGTACTCGACGGTGAGCGTGCGGGCTTCGCGGTTAAAAGTAAGGCGACGAATTCCGTAGACCTCGCGAGTGTTGGCCAAGGCGAAGGTGACCGCTTCTGTAGGCGGTTCGGCATAGCGGAAAACAACGTCGACAGTTGTCATAGGCACAGGATAGCAGTTTGATGGTGGACGGTCGACGTTCGCGGGTCCGGTGCACCGACGTCTCAATAATCTGTGCGCTTCATGGGCAGACCAGGAGCGGATTCGCTCTCGTTGACCAGTTCTGCTTCATCGCGGCCGGTGAGCTTGAGTTGGAACTTGACGGGTGGATCGTTGAGCGTGCGCGGCGGATGAGCGAGTCGGTGGCTGACCTGGAAGTGCAAGGTCCGACCGTCGGGGCGAATGTCAAGCAGTGGTCCGGGCAATCCAGGGGTGGATGTGTAGGGCGATTTGGTGTCGGGGCGCTTGTGCAGATAGAACTGAATTGCGCCGTGGAGGACTCCGCCTTCGTCGTCGATGACGAGATCTACACCGGGCAAGTTGTCGAACTGTCCGCTCCAGACGCCGATAAATGGGGAGCTGTTCTGAACGGGAGATGACGCGGCACTTTGCACATGGAGAGATGGCGGGGCAAGTGCGGCAAGCATGACGAGAACGATCAGGCAGATTCGCATGGTGTTTTCCTCCCTGGCTAGTCTTGTTTGGTGATTTCAACAAGCGGTGCGTCATCACCTCAGTTGAGGCAGTGGATCTTTGCGGAGTGGTTGGAGGTTTGCTTTGCGCTGAAATCCATTGTGGTGCCGGAACCGCGTTGACGCTTTACCGCGAACGACAGAGAGCTTCCATGCAGAGAGGGGTGCAAGAGCACATGCGCTTCATGCACTGCGATGTGTGGGCTGCCGCCATTGTTGTTTATGCCATTCAGCACAAGTGTGCCTTGCAAGGTTCCTTCGTCCATGGCGAGCGTGAGGACGATGCTCGGTTGTCCGTCGAGTTCACCTTGCCAGACGCCGATCCAGTCGGATGGGCTGCTGGATTGAATGGCGACTGTAGTTGCCGCGACGAGTAAAGCGCAAAGGGTCTCCTGCATGCGATTCCTCCTCGGTTCCCGCATTCCTGTAGGTCAGTTGGTGGTGAATCTGGTTTGTCGTTCCCACCCTTGTCACGATGAAGCGTGCCAAGGATGGGGCAACCGCGCCGTGGTGAAGAGTGTGTCAGGTTTGTTTGGCGACGGCGATGGTGGCGAGAGAACCGCCGAGGCCCATGGTTTCGACTGCGGAGGACGGGACGATCACCATCGAGCCGCGTTCCTTGATAGCTTCGTAGAGCATGTTCATGGCGCGGAGATGCAGGGCGGTTGGGTTCGCGCTGTAGGCTTCGGCAGCCTGAACGAACTTAGCGGAGATTTCGGTTTCCGCCTGACCGAGGATGATGCGGGCCTGACGTTCGCGTTCGGCTTGGGCCTGACGCGACATGGCGTCCTGAAGAGCCTGCGGGATGCGGACGTCGCGCACTTCGACGGATTGCACGGTGATTCCCCAGGGGTTGGTTTTCTCGTCGAGGATGCGCTGGAGTTCGCGGCCGAGGGCTTCGCGATCGGTAATGAGTTGCGCGAGTTCGTGACGGCCAATGGATTCGCGGAGAGCGGTTTGCGCGCTCAGGGTGATGGCGTCGAGGTAGTTCTCGACTTCGAGGATCGCTTTCTCGGCGTTCCAGACGAGCCAGAAGATAATGGCATCGACATCGACGGGAACAGTATCGCGAGAGAGAGTGGACTCGGCCGTGACGCTGGTGACGCGGACGCGCTGATCGACGAAGGGGCTGAGTGTCTCGAGAACAGGGATGATGAAGAAAATGCCGGGCCCGCGAAGACCGACGTAATGGCCGAGTCGCAGCAGCGCGACCTTTTCCCATTGGGAGATCACTTTGATGGAGTATAGGAGATAGAGACCAGCGAGAACACCGATGATGAGCGGGGACTGACGGTGAGTGAGGGCGCTCAACCAGAGTCCGATTGCGAAGCAGATGATGAATGCGGTGACGGCAACTCGATTAAATTGTATGTTCACTCTTCTATTCATGACTTTCTCCCTTCGGATGCAGAGCGCAGCTGATCGATGAGTTCACGAATGGTGAAGCCCGCAGCTCCGGCTCGGGCGATTGCATCAGATGCGATCTGCTCGAGCTGACGCTGACGCTCGTCGGCAGGGCGGTGAAGCTTCTGATCGCTGATGAAGGTGCCGGTACCCTGGTGGGTTTCGAGCAGGCCATCGTACTCGAGCTCGCGGTAGGCGCGAACGACGGTATTGGGATTGATTTCGAGATCTACGGCGAGTTGGCGAACGGTAGGCAATTGATCGCCAGGTGCGAGATTGGCGGCGGCAACCGCTCCACGTACCTGGTCGACGATCTGGCGGTATACCGGTACACCGCTGTGCATGTCGAGGTGGAAGCGGAAGACGGGCTTGGGACGTGAACTCATGTGTACTATAGAACTAGTACACCGATTCAATTGTCACGTCAAGGGATTTTATGTAGTACGGCAGGTGGATTTCATTTCGCAGGGACGAGCTGACACTCGCCTCGGCTACCTAACCCCCCTACCCCCCTACTCTGTAAACAAGCCCATTGTTCTCAGAGGGATGTGGAATTTCGATGGCTCTAAGCCTCAGACCAGCAACAACTTGGAATGCAGAATCTAGACAGCGAAGGAGTTAGAGTCAGTTCCAGCACCCTCAGAGCACGGGGAAGATGTGCTTCTGGTTGAGTGACAAGACCATTATGAAGATCCTGCTGAATTAATCTGCAAGAGTTTTGCACGGCAGGCCGATTTTTGATTCATCATCGGAATTTGTTCGAGGCGCAGAAGCTAGAAAGAAATGCGCGCGGTTGTCGATTCTGGACAGGGTCGTTCGATGTATTCATGAAGGCGGGCAGAGTCGGGCTGATCTGCAAGGCCGGATCTGAAAATCACGGAGGTTTGATCATGAGATTTTTGAGCATCTATATGTGTCCTGAGCGCAGCACACCCCCAACGGCGGAAGAGATGGCAACGATGGGAAAACTGGTTGAGGACTGGATGAAGAGCGGGAAGCTGCTGGCAACGGAAGGCTGCCTGCCAAGTTCGCTCGGTGCGCGCGTACGCGTCGACAGCGGCAAGTTCAGCGTTTCGGATGGACCATTCACCGAATCGAAGGAAGTGGTGGGAGGCTTCGCAATTCTGGATGCTCCTACAAAGGAAGTTGCAGTCGAGTACGTGAAGGAGTTTTTGAAGGTGACTGGCACGGGCTTGTGTGAAGTGCGGCAGCTGTATGACGCGAACCACACACCGGATGGGGAGCAGGAGCCTTGCGTGGTGCGGGCTGCTTCGTGAGTGTTCCGAGGTGTTGGAGTGGGAGCAGCCGAAAAGCTGCTGCTCCCTCCAAAATTTGCTCGAGTGGCTCGGAGTTCTTTTGCGACGCTGACGGCCCGGCTGAAGCCGTGCCCTTATAGAACCTCCGCTGAGGAGGTTTTCAACAAGCTGTGAAGGCGTGTGCTGACGCTTTTGCTCATCGGATCCATTTTGAAGAAGCGCATCTAATTGAGACCAGAACGGCACGCGGTACTCACATCGATCAATACTGCACTTGTGGAGAATGCAATGAAGTTCATGGTGATTGTGAAGGCGACGAAGGAGTCGGAGGCGGGTGTGCTTCCCAGCAACGAGTTGATGGAAGCAATGGGGAAGTTCAACGAGGAACTGATCAAGGCGGGTGTTCTGCTGGCGGCGGAGGGCTTGCAGTCGAGTTCAAAGGGTTCACGGATCAAGTTCTCTGGGAATACGAAGACGGTGGTGGATGGTCCGTTCGCGGAGACGAAGGAACTCGTGGCAGGTTTCTGGCTGTGGCAGGTGAGCTCGAAGGAGGAGGCCATCGAGTGGGCGAAACGGTGTCCACCGCCGCACGAGGGTGAGTGCGAGATCGAGATCCGGCAGGTTTTCGAGATGGAAGACCTGAGTGCCGCGATGAGCGAGAGAGTGCGCAGGAAGGAAGAAGCGCTTCGCGCGCAGATCGGGCAGAAGTAGAGATTTGCCCCGTTGGATGGCGGCGTGATGTGATCGGTAGGTATGTCCGCAACCGATATTCAGGGTGCCATCGAAGCGGTATGGAGGATCGAGGCCGCGAAAGTGATCGCGGGCCTGACGCGCCTGGTTCGCGACCTCGATCTGGCCGAAGATATGGCACAGGAAGCGCTGCTGGTTGCGCTGGAGAAGTGGCCTCGTGAGGGCATGCCGCCGAAACCCGGCGCGTGGCTGATGATGACGGCGAAACACCGGGCGCTGGATCACTTTCGTAAAAATGATCTGAATAGCAGGAAACATGAAGAGCTCGCTCGCGAACTGAGCGAGCTTGAACGAACGCCGCCGGATCTAACGACAGCGATGGACGATCCGATTGGCGATGATGTGCTGCGGCTGATCTTCATCTCATGCCATCCGGTGCTGTCGATGGAGTCGCGGGCAGCGCTGACGTTGCGCGTGGTCGGCGGATTGACGACAGATGAGATTGCACGGGCGTTTCTGACGCCGGAGCCGACGATTGCGCAGCGGATCGTGCGCGCGAAGAAGACACTGGGGCAGAAGAATATTCCGTTCGAGGTGCCGCGGGGGCTGGACCTGGCGGCGCGTTTGTCGTCGGTGCTTGAAGTGGTTTACCTGATCTTCAATGAGGGATATTCGGCGACAACCGGAGACGAGTTGATTCGCGCTTCGATGTGCGATGAGGCGCTACGGCTGGGACGGATCCTCGCGGAATTGGATGCGCGCGAGCCGGAGGTGCATGGGCTTGTGGGGTTGATGGAGATCCAGGCATCGCGTTCACGGGCACGGGTGAATGCGGATGGCGAAGTCGTCCTCTTGATGGAGCAGAACCGGGCACTGTGGGATCAATTGATGATTCGGAGAGGACTGGCAGCGCTGGAGCGAGCGAATGCGTTGACTTCGAGGCGCGGGCCCTACCACTTGCAGGCAGAGCTTGCGGCATGCCATGCACGGGCGCTTTCGGCAGATGCAACGGACTGGGGGCGAATTGTTGCTCTCTACGATGAGCTGGCCCGCGTGGCACCTTCTCCTGTTGTGGAGCTGAATCGCGTGGTGGCGGTGAGTCGACATAGAGGACCAGAAGAGGCATTGAAGCTGCTCGAGCCTCTGATGGAGGAGCCATTGTTGAAGGGGTACCATCTGCTGCCGAGCGTGAGAGGTGATCTGCTGGCGCAATTAGGTCGGAGTTCAGAGGCGGCGGCGGAGTTTGAGCGGGCTGCGAGTATGACGCGCAATGAGAGGGAGAGGACGTTTCTGCTGGAGCGGGCGCGGAAGAGCCTGGATGCTGGTCGGGAGGAGCGTTCAAGTTTCCCATCCAAAGTGCGATGAGGCTGCGCTTTGGATGAGGTACCCGGAGTTGATGTTGAGTTTGTTGTTTCCCACGTCCCCAAAAACGGGGAACATGGGGCACCTGACTGCGTCATGATTTCTGAGGGCGAGTCTCCCCGGAGTGGATGTAGACTGAGGGTGGCGCGCAGGGCGCCGCCTGTCCGCGGAGAGGACTGAGTCCACCTGCGAGTTGCAAACTGAAAACCAAGGTTCTTTGCGAACCTCCTTTTCGTCCCGTCTGGCGGACACGGGCAAGCTCAGCTGGAGCTGAGGATGACCACGAAGGAGGTCCGTTATGGCGAAACGCCATTTTCCTGTACGTCCCAATCTTGAACAACTGAAACACCAGGCGAAGGATCTGCTGCGCGCGTATCGGCGCGGAGATTCGGAGGCGGTGGAGGATTTTCGTGAGTATCTGGTGAAGCTGACTGACGAAGATTCTCGTCTCCCAGGTCCCAACACAGGGACCTGGGGCACCCGAGAATCTCGTGACGATAAGAAAAGGCAGACTGGGGAAGAGTCTGGTTTCCCAGGTTTCAGAAGAGGGACCAGTTGCGCCCAAACGGAGCAAGTGCAGCTGGCGGATGCGCAGTTTGTGCTGGCGCGGAGTTATGGGTTACCGAGTTGGGCGCGGCTGGTTACGGCTTGCCGGATGACGGATGCGATCTGGCGCGGTGATGTGGATGCCGTGCGCGCGATGGTGGTGAAAGATCCGAAGCTGATTGTCGAAAATGCGCGGGGAGTCGAGCAGAGCAACTGGGGGCCGCCGATGTCGTATGCGGCGAACCTGGGGCAGGACGCGATTATCGAGTTGCTGCGGGAACTGGGTGCTGCGGATCTGGAGTCGGCTTTCAACCGGGCATGTCTGCAGGGGCAGACCGGGACGGCGCGCCGGCTCCACAAGATGATGGGGAGTCCCCGGCCGCGAGATGGTGCGCTGACAGATCCGGCGTACACGCTGAATGTGGAAGGGACGGCGCTGCTGCTGGAGCTCGGCGCGCGTGTGTGTGACGACGACGGGAAGAGGGTGGCGCCTGTGCATATGGTGCTGGAGACGGACAGCAGGAATCCGGCGGCGAAACATCGGATTCTGGAGCTGTATGCGGAGCACGGGTTTGTGTATCCGGATACGGCAGTGATGGCAGTGCATCGAGGAAGGGTGGATTTGCTGGAGGAGCATGTTCAGCGCGATCCGGAGTTGTTGCGGCGAAGGTTTAGCTGGGAAGAGATTTTTCCACCAGAGATGGGATGCCATGACGAGGTGCTGGCAACGCATGGAACTCCGCTGGGCGGGACGACGCTGCTGCACATATGCGTGGACTACGACGAGATGGAGATTGCGCGCTGGCTACTGGATCGCGGGATGGATGTGAACGTGCCAGCGACGGTGGATGCAGAGGGGTTCGGCGGGCATACGGCTCTGTTTTCGACGGTGGTGTCACAACCGAATTTCTGGATGAATCATCACGGGCGGGTTGCGGAGGCGCCGTTTACGCGATTGCTGTTGGATCGTGGCGCGGCGGTAAATGTGCGGGCATCGCTGAAGAAGGAACTGCATCCGGGGTACGAGATCCCGGGACTCTTTGAATACCGAGATGTAAAGCCGGTGAGTTGGGGGGAACGGTTCCACTTCAGGAAACTGGTGAATGAGAAGGCGGTGGAGATGATTCGGGAGTCGGGGGGAGTGGCGTAGATTCACTTATCCCAGGTCCCCAAGTGCGAGGGACCTGGGGCACCCGCTTCGGGTTTTGACGCGTCTCTAGAGGCTGTTTAGGTAATTGCGGATTTCGGTGTTGGACCAGCCGGGATCGCCGACGATTTTGCGGCGGATGACGCCTTTGCGATCGATGATGTAGGTTTCGGGCCAGCCGTCAGTGCCGTAGAGCTTAGCTACTTTCTGGTCGGGGTCGCGGACTGTGTTCAGGTCGACGTGAAAGCGGGTGAGGAAGCGGCGGTAGGATCCCGGGTCTTCGTCGATGCTGACGGCGAGGATGGCGATGTCGGGGCGATCGTGGTGGAGCTGGATGAGGGCTGGGGTTTCCTGGATGCAGGGCGGGCACTGGCTCCACCAGAGATTCAAAAGGACAACCTTGCCGCGGTAGCTGGCGAGATGGATCGTATTCTCCCCGTCGCTTACCGTGAAGTCGGGTGCAATTCGATCTGCGTTTACCGGTGCGGCGCCGCGGTCACACGCAGTCGCGAAGGCGAGCACGAGCAGTGAGCCGAGGGCGATGAAACGAGGAAACCTCACATCCTTATAATACGGAGCGGTGGGGATGGAAAGGAAGGCTGGGCGAGGTGACGGCGGACACTCCAGATGGAAGCGGATCAAAACCTTACACGCCCGTACTGGGTCTGTCGGATACACCGGGAGAGCCGCTGGCTGTTCCTGCGCGCTCGGGGACAGTTTATGACCAGCCGGAGCCGGAGCAGCTGATTGAGCTCACGGTGATTGTGCCGGCGCGGAACGAGGAGCAGAGCATTGGCGAGTGCCTGAAGTCGCTGGTGGCGCAGTCGGACAGCGTGTTTGAACTGGGACGGGACTGGGAGTTGGTTGTTGTTGATGACCAGTCGACGGACCGGACGGCGGAGATTGCGCGAGGCTTTGCGGGAGTGACGGTGATGGAGGCCGCGAAGCTGGAGAAGGGCTGGACCGGGAAGAACAACGCTATCTGGACGGCAGCCAGGAGAGCACGAGGGAAGTGGATCCTGTTTACGGATGCGGACACGATTCACGAACCGGGCGATCTGCACCGCGCGATGCATGAGGCGTCGCGGCACAAGGCGGGGATGCTGAGCTACTCGCCGCGGCAACTGGTGTCTGGGTTTTGGCAGCGGGCGCTGATGCCGCTGGTTTTCTCTGAACTGGCACTGGCGTATCCTCCAGCGAAGGTCTCGGATCCAAATCAGAGGGTGGCTGCGGCAAATGGTCAGTTCCTGCTAGTCGAGCGGGAAGCTTATCGAAAGCTCGGCGGACATCCTTCGGTGAAGGACCGCGTGCTCGAAGATGTGGAGCTTGCCTTCATTGCGAAGCGGCGGAGAGTGGGGCTGCGATTCCGTTATGCACCGGATGCATTGAGTACAAGGATGTATCGGACAACAGGAGCAATGATTGAGGGTTGGACGAAGAATCTCGCGTTGTTGTTTAACAATGCACTGGCGACGGCGCTCTGGAAGATGCTGGATCTGGTGCTGCTTATAGGCCTGCCGTGGCTGGCGATCCACCTATGGGGGGCGCGATTTACAGCGAAGAGCCTGGAGTGGCTGGGAGCGGGATGGGTGCTGATGCTGCTGTGGGCGAGGACGCTTTTCCGGTTCTATGCGCGCGTGGCGAAGTCGAATTTTCCGTTTGTCGATTGCGCGATTTCACCCCTGGGCCTGCCGCTATTTATTGGCCTTCTGTATCGGAGCTGGTTCAAGCACAGGGTTTTGCGGCAGATAAGCTGGAAGGGCAGAACGTACCCAGGGTGAGGTAGAGACGGGGGACTAGGGGACAAGTGGATTTGGGGACTAGGGCCTTGAATGAAGGGGGGCGATAGTTGAATCGGATCTAAGATGCGACTTATGAAGGGTGTACGGGGAAAAGATAAAGCAGTTGATTGTAACCGTGGGTGTATTGGGGCATCTAATTGAATGAGGGTGGGATGATCGAACTAACGCGGCGGGCTACGTTTTCGGCTTCGCACTACTACTGGAATGAGGCGTGGTCGCAGGAGAAGAACGAGGCAATTTTCGGGCGCTGTGCACGAAGGAATGGACACGGACATAACTACACGCTGGAGGTCACGGTCGCGGGTGAGGCGGATCCGGTGACCGGTTTTGTTGTGGATCTGAAGTGGTTGAAGGACGTGATCGAGCGGGCAGTGCTGGCGGAATTCGACCATCGGCATTTGAATTTAGAAGTGCCGGAGTTTGCGGAGCAGAAGCTGATTCCGACGACAGAGAATATTGCGATTGCGGCGTGGCAGCGACTGGAACCGGTCGTGAGCGAGGCAGGCGGGGCGCGGTTGAGCCGGGTGAGGGTGTACGAGACTCCCGAAATTTTTGCCGAATACCGGGGAGAGAAGTGATGGCGATGGCCTACTTTGGTCGCCGATACATGTTGAGCGCGAGCCATCGGCTGCATGCGGAGTCGCTTTCTGAAGAGGAGAATCGAGCGACATACGGCAAGTGCAACAACCCGCATGGGCATGGCCATAACTACGTGGTTGAGGTGCTGGTGGGTGGAGAGGTAGACCGGGAAACGGGGATGGTGGTGAATATGGCGACTCTGGATGAGACGGTGCGAGAAGCCGTGCTGGAGCGCTTTGATCACACCAACTTGAACTTCGATCCGCTCTTTGTGAATCAGGTGCCGACGACTGAGAATCTTACTAAAGCAGTTTTTGATGTTCTGAAACATGCGCTGCCGGCAGGGAAGCTGGAGTATGTGCGCATGGAGGAAACCGAGAACAACTTTTTTGAGTTTCGCGGATAGAGCGGTGAAAGATCGACGCCCGACTTCCCCGGGCGAAAGGAAGAAGACGATGGCGCAGCCAGTTGCAATGAACAAGCCGGTTCGTGGAGTACTGGAGATAGAAGAGGGCCTGAGCAAGTTCTCGACCGAGGAGATGTATCGTGAAATTCTGACGCGGCTGGGCGAGGACCCGAAGCGCGATGGACTGCTGCGGACTCCAGAGCGGGTCGAGAAGTCGATGGCGTTTCTGACGAAGGGATACAACGAGGATCCGGCGAAGATTCTGCGCGGCGCGCTGTTTGATGTCGATTACGACGAGATGGTCATCGTGAAGGACGTGGAGATGTTCTCGCTTTGCGAGCATCATATGCTGCCGTTCTTCGGTAAGGTACACGTCGCTTATATTCCAAACGGCAAAGTGATCGGGCTGAGCAAGATTCCGCGGCTGGTCGAGGTATTTGCGCGGAGGCTTCAGGTGCAGGAGCGGATGACGCGTCAAATCGCGGATACGATTCAAGAGGCGATTCAGCCGCAGGGCGTGGGCGTGGTGATCGAGGCGCGGCACCTTTGCATGATGATGCGTGGGATTGAGAAGCAGCATTCGTCCACGGTGACTTCGGCGATGGTGGGATGCTTCCAGAATAAAGAGACTCGGTCGGAGTTCCTGTCGCTTGTAAGGGGAGCGAATGGCAGCCCTGCGATCTGACCTGAGGCAGTTTGCCGGCAGGCGGTTCGTCTAAAGTAGTTTGAGTGAACGGACTGCTGGTTGTTGATAAGCCGGGGGGCATGACGAGCCACGATGTGGTGAGCCACCTGCGCAGAATTACAGGCGAAAAGTCAATCGGACATCTCGGGACGCTGGACCCGATGGCTACGGGCGTTCTGCCGTTGCTGATGGGGAAGTTCACGCGCCTGGCGCAATACTTCTCCGCCGCGGAGAAGAGCTATACGGGGACGATCCGTTTCGGCGTTGCAACGGATACCTATGATGCGGATGGTGAGGCGGTCGGAGAAGAGTCGATTCCGGCGCTTACACTGGAGCAAGTGCGCGCGGCGGCTATGCGATTCCATGGCGAGATGGAACAGATGCCGCCAGTCTTTTCAGCGAAAAAGATTGCGGGGACTCCGGCGTACAAGCTTGCGCGGGCAGGGAAGCCGGTTGAGCTGAAGACGGCGAAGATCACGATCAGATCATTCGAGATCACAGGAATCGCGGGCGTTGAAACGTCGTTTTCGATGAGCATCAGCGCGGGCGGGTATGTGCGCTCGGTGGCGCATGAGCTTGGACAGGATCTCAAGTGCGGGGCGCATCTCAGCAGCTTGCGAAGAACGAAAGCGGGAGTGTTCACGGTGAAGGATGCTCGTACGCTGGAGGAACTGCAATCGTTGGCGGGAGATGCTTTGGCGCTGGAAAGGTGCTGCATTCATCCGCGGAATCTGCTGACCGAGATGCCGTCCGTTTCCGGTGATGACTTCGTGCTTGGACGTTTGCGCAATGGCGCGCAGGCGAATCTGCCGGAGTTTTCACATGCTCCGCTGGTGAAGGTGTTTGCGGGGCAACGGGATCTGGTGGGGATTGCGAAACGGGTGGCGGGAACTCTGTTTCAGCCGGTGGTGGTGTTGGGGTGAAGAGGCAGGGACGAGGGGACGAGTCAACTTCTCCGAGGTTAAGAATGCAGGGTTGTCAATTGAGATTTTATTTTGGCGATGCGATCCGCGATTGTTCCGGGCGGGATCTCGATGAGCTCGAAGCCGTGTTGTAAATAGGTTTCTTCGTGGATTTTTTCGAAGCGGAGGGTTTCTTCGAAAGAGATTCGGCGTGCTCCGGTGTTGGTGATGAAGCCTAGATTGCGGATGAAGAAGACGGCGTTTTCGTAGATTGCTTCGCGCTTGATGCGTTCGAGTTCGGCGGCGAGTGCCGGAGAGATTGCGTAGCCGAGGTAGGTTGCGAGGGCGGCCGTGCATACAGGGGAGCGGTCGTGGAACTGGACGTCGCACGGCTGAAGAGAGGCGAGAAGCTGACGCTCGCGCTGAAGCGCTGCAATCTGATCAATGAACGACGGGTGCTTCCACGGTTCGGCGATTTCGCGAGCTTGTGAGGCGGCGATGATGTCGGTGGCGGCTTCTTCGACGACGCTAAAGCCGTCAAGCTCGAGTTGGCGGAGGAGGGCGGTTTTGCCAGAGCCGGGCGCGCCGGTGAGGATGAATCGCCTCATGCTAACGAATGCCGACCTGTCCTTTAACTGAGTCGATGAGCTTTTGTGAGTCGTAGCCAACGCCCGAACGGAAGACCGTCTCGACTTTTTCGATGTCATCGATGTTGGTAGAGGGGTCGCCTTTGATGAGGACGATGTCGGCCTGCTTGCCCGGAGCGAGCGTGCCGATGCGATCCTGACGTCCGAGGTAGATCGCGCCATTTTCGGTTGCAATGCGGATGGCTTCGAGTGGAGTGAATCCTGCTTCGACGAGGAGCTCGATTTCGCGCTGATCTCCAAAACCGGGAAGGACTCCCCCGTTACCGGTGGGATCGGGACCAGCGAGAAGAACACCGCCCGCTTTGGCAAATGCCAATTCGAAGTCCATTTCCTGGCGCAAGAGAGCAGCGACGGGAGAATTAGCGCGAATGCTGGAACGCTCGAGCAGATAGCTTTGCGCAGACTCACTGGACATTGCTTGAATGACTCGCGATTGGAGATTTGGTCGCAGAGGAGCGGAGGCTTCGAAGACAGGCAGGGTTGACGTGACGGCGACGTGATGCGAGATGAGGTTATTGATGAGGGCTTTCACCTCCGGGCTGTCGATGGCGAGCTTGGCCCAGCTTGCAGAGCCTCCCACCGGGCATTCATCAGGCTTTTTGCCAGGTACGAACTCCGTGTCGGCAAAGACGGGACCATGCTCAAGGTCGTCGATGCCGAGCGCAATAGCTTCGGGCCAGGTGACGGAGCAGAGGTGGCCAGTCAACTTCATTTTGTGGGAGTGGGCCTGCTGGATGGCTGCGCCGAGTTCCTCACGGGTGATGTTCATGTAGGCCTTGAAGGAGGTCATGCCTTCGCGAGCCCAGAAGTTGACAGAGTCCCTTGCGTCGTCGGCGCTCATGAGTTCCTGCATTTGCGCGAATCGAGTGTGAGGCCCTTCGAGGTAAGGCGCGCTGGCATCGATTGCAGGACCGGGCATGAGTCCTGCGTCGATACGGTGTTTGACCTTGAGGTCTGTATAAGGCTCGATGCTGCCGGTCGTGCGCATTGTAGTGACTCCGGCGGCGAGGTAGAGCCGTGGCGCGGTGTAAGGAATCTCCGCGATGTAAATTCCTGGTTCTTCGATCCTGCCTGAGTTGAATTGGATCGACGCGGAATCGGTGTAGTAGAGGTGGTCGTGCATGCCAACCAACCCTGGGATGACGGAGTAGCCATCGCGGTCGAGGACCAACGCGCCGGAGGGCGGTAGCGTGGAGGCCGCGGAGCCAATGGATTGAATGTTGCCATTGGCTATGACGAGGGCCTGATCTTCTTTGGGCGAGGATCCGCTTCCGTCGATGACGCGGACGTGGTTGAGAACAATCACGGGGGCGTTGACGGAGACGAATGGTGCAACATCGGGCGGGAATTGCGTCTGACAGAGAGCAGCGGCTGGCAGCGCAAGGGAGAACAACAGGAGTTTCGGTCGCAAGGTGGTTGTCCTCGTCGAAGGGGTATGTGAATTGTGGATCATCTTAGCGGCTCAACCGCACATGGAGAAATGCTCAAGTTACGCGGGCTACCTGTGCAGGAGCGGAGTGAGTTTCGGCAGAATTGTGCGCGCGATGATCTCGGAACCCTTTGCTGTGGGATGAATGCCGTCCTGCTGGATGGTGCCCGGGACGTTGATGAGGTCCTTGTAGATCATGGGAATGAAGGTGATGCGGTGTTTGGCGGCGAGATCGCTGAAGGTCTTGTTGAAAGCCTGGATGTAATCGGGACCGTAGTTTGGCGGCAGAGTGATGCCTGCGAGCAGAACCTTAATGTGTGCCGATTCAAGAGTGTTGAGGACGGAATCGAGATTCTTGCGGGTCTGATCGGGAGGAAGTCCGCGGAGGCCGTCGTTGCCGCCGAATTCTACGACAACGAGTGATGGGCGAGCCTGAACGATCGCTTTGATATTGGCGACGGCATCCTTGGTGGTGGCGCCGCTGGTGCCGCGATTCTCTACCTTGTATTTGTAGCCGCGCTGGTCAAGGTCGCGCTGAAGTGCGTCAGGCCAGGACTGGCCTGGCTGCAGACCGTAGCCCGCGGTGATGCTGTCGCCATAGCAGACGATCGAGGGGCGATCGGCAGCGAGCAGGGGAAATGCCGCGATTATGAGCAACAAAGAGACGAGAAGCCGACGCCGTACGTCCACATAGACAGTGTAAAGGTTGGTAAAGGCCGGAACGTGGTCAAGGCGCGATGCGTAAGAATGAAGGAACCGGGCAAGGAGGGTTTGGCTGGGTGATCGAGGTCAGTAACGTCAAGCGGTGGATCCAGAACGGTTCGCGGCGCGTAGATATTTTGAAAGGCATTTCGCTGAGCATTCCGGCTGGACAATTTGTAGCGATTGTGGGAGCAAGCGGCAGCGGGAAGAGCACGCTGCTGGGATTGCTGGCGGGCTTGGATACCCCGAGTGAAGGCGAGATCTGGCTGGATGGAACGCCGATTCACAATCTTGCCGAGACGGAGTTGGCTTCGGTACGCGGACGAAAGATTGGCTTTGTCTTTCAGTCGTATCAACTGATATCGACGCTGACGGCTCTTGAAAACGTCCTCCTCCCATTTGAGCTGAATGTGGAAGGGAGTGGGCTGGCGAAGGCGCGTGAGCTTCTGCAGGCTGTGGGTCTGGGTGAGCGGATGGATCACTATCCCATTCAGCTTTCAGGCGGCGAGCAACAGAGAGTGGCGCTGGCGCGGGCGTTTGTTGTGAATCCGCCGATTGTGATGGCGGACGAACCGACGGGGAATCTGGACAGCGCGAATGGACATCTTGTTCTGGATTTGCTGCTGGAGCGGCATGCGCATGCGGGAGCCACCCTCGTGCTGGTGACGCACGATCCGGAGATTGCGAACCGCGCAGATCGCAAGATTGTGCTGAAAGACGGAATGATCATCGAAGACACGCTGCCTTTTGCCAGGCAGGACGACGTTGAAGCGCAACGCGGACGTGCGAATGGCTGAGCGCGCACTTGGATGGGAAAAAGCCGCGGCAATCGCCTGGCGCGATTTGAAATCCGCGCCGGGGAAGTTCGCGTTTGTCGTATTGTCAGTCGCGGTGGGTGTTGCGGCCCTGGTGGGCGTGCGCGGGTTCAGCGAGAGCTTTCGAACGACGCTGATGACGGAATCGCGATCTCTGATGGCAGGCGATCTGAGTGCGCGGATCTATCACATACCGAGCGCTGATGAGCTGAAGAGGATTGCAGCACTGGAGCAGGGATTGGTGGGGAGTGAGTCGACATGGGTAACGGAGACGGTTTCGATGGCGTCGGTGCCTCCAGATCCGGTGCCGTTGCTGGTTTCGCTGAAAGCTGTTGATCCGGCTGTGTATCCATTTTATGGAGCGGCTCAGCTTCAGCCGCAGATGAGCCTGCAGCAGGCGCTCGCGGGAGATTCGGCCGTGGTTGCGGATGAGTTTCTGATCCGATTGCGGGCAAAGGTAGGGGACACCTTGCGGTTGGGTGGGCGCAACTTCAGGATTACGGCGGTGCTGAGCCAGGAGCCTGATCGGATCAGCGCGGGAGCGGGGATGGGGCCGCGCGTGATGATTTCGAATGCCGCGCTGGACAGCACCGGGCTGGTTGCGCCTGGAAGCCGCGCATCGCACAGGCTGCTAATGAAGTTGTCCGCGCAGGCGGACGGTGCAAGCATCCGCAAGAAGGTGGAAGAAGTTTTGCCTGACGCGCAGGTGATGGACTTCAAGGAAGGGAATCCTGCGCTGAGCCAGGGGCTGGATAATGCAACGGCGATTCTGAGTCTGATTTGTCTCGTGGCGATGGTGCTTGGGGCGATTGGCGTTGCGATGGCGATGCATGCGCATCTGGAGCAGCGGATGGATATGCTGGCGATTCTGAAGGCCGTAGGAGCGCGGTCGTCGGATCTGCTGCGCATTTTTCTGTTGCAAACGATGGCGTTGGGATTGCTGGGAGTGCTGATTGGGGTGGGGTTTGGTGCGCTGGTTATGGAGGCGCTGCCGGCAGTGTTCGGGAAGTTGCTGCCGGTGCATACCGTGCTTCATTTTCCGTGGCGCGCCGTGGGAGCAGGATTTGGAACCGGGCTGCTGACGACTCTCCTGTTCTGCATTCCGCCGTTATTGGATGTGCGTGCGGTAAGGCCGATCCTTGTGCTGCGCAGGCTTGTTGAGCAGGGGCCCACGACAGCGCGGGAATGGTTCGCGAGGTGGTGGTCGCGGCGCTTGCAGGTGGGGATTGCGGCGGGGCTGATCGTAGCCCTGGGCGCGATTGCCTGGGCGCTATCGGACTCAGTGAAAGTGGGCGGAGTGTTCGCTGGACTTTTTTCGACTGCGTTGCTGGTTCTATTGGTATTGGCGGCTGTTGCGTTATGGACGTTGCGCGTTGTGCTGAATCGGGTGCGGCTGCATCTGCCGTCGTCGCTGCGGCATGGTCTGGCAAATCTTTACAGGCCGGGGAACCAGTCCGCTGCAGTACTGGCGTCGCTTGGGACTGGCGTGATGCTGATTCTAGCGGTGTACCTGATGCAGGGGTCGCTGCTGCGCGAGATACGCGAGACGGCATCGCCGAAGCTTCCGAATGTTTTTCTCATCGATATCACTCCGGACGAAGTCGATGGCGTGAAGGCGTTCTTTCAGCATCAGCCGGGAGTGACGAGACAGGTTGATCTGCTGCCGGTGGTACAAGGGCGATTTGTGACGCTCAACGGCAAGACATTGGACCAGATGCAAGGGGAGCACTTTCCCCGCAGGTGGCTGGAGAATGCGGAATTGAGCTGGGCCGATGCGCCGCCCGAGGGTGACAAGGTCACGCGCGGACAGTGGTGGAAGGACCCCGGCGCATCTGAGATCGCGGTTGGGCAGGGAACTGCGGAACGACTGCATCTGGCTGTGGGAAGCGCGGTACAACTGGAAGTGGGAGGGCGGTTACGCAACCTGAAGGTTGCAGCGTTGTACAAGCCGGATGGCCAACACATTGGCGGGCGCGTATCGTTCATGCTGCCTTCAGGACAACTCAAAGGCGAGCAGGCGACGTGGTACGGCGGAGCACATATCGATGCAAAACGGGTGCCAGAGATGGAGCGTGCGTTGTTTGCCGCGTATCCAACGATCTCGGTGATCAATATTGCGGATGTTCTGAGCAGGATCGAGAGCGTAGTCGACCAAATTACGTTTGTGGTGAGGTTCCTGGCAGGTTTTTCAATCCTGGCAGGTCTCATGATTCTGGCATCGAGCATCGCCAGCGCGCGCTTCAGGCGAATGCGCGAGGCGGTGGTATTGAAAACCCTCGGGGCCACGCGCATGCGAATTGTGAGGACATTCAGCGTGGAGTTTGGCGTGCTGGGGCTGCTGGCCGGCTCAGTGGGCGTGGTGTTTGCGAACCTGCTGACGCGCGTTCTTCTGCGCCGGCTCGAAATCGGATTCCACGTGGACTGGATCGCGGCGGGACTGGCGCTGGCGGGAACTGCGATTCTGGCAATTGCGACCGGCTGGGTTGCGAGCTATCGCATCCTTGGCCTGCGTCCCCTGGAGGTCCTACGCGAAGAATGAGTGGAGGAGCGGAGCAGGGTGGGCGATGTGCTGTTCTGGCGACCGACTTGAACTGAAGGCAGGTTTGACCGGGCAAACACTTTGTCCGTATCATGGAACAGTTGGCTTTCAGTGCTGAACATCCTGTTTCAGCCGGGCTGACATGGCTGCAAGGTGGCCTTTCGCGCTTGTTGCCCCCTCGTTCAACGGCAGGACAGCTGACTCTGGATCAGCATATCGGGGTTCGAATCCCTGGGGGGCAGCCAATACCCGCACTTCTCCGCTCTTCCGCGCACCTCACCGAATCGCACCGAACTCTGGTTTGGTTCGAGCAAAACCTTTATTTTATTATGTTTATGGATATATTACTGGTGCGTTGAGGTCCGTTGCCGTGCTTCTCATCGACGATGCAGTGGTGGGCAGATTATTTGGACGCTCAGTTAGCAAGGGCAGGTGTAACCAAGGTGGTGCAAGCTGCTGCGGGCCTGCTGATCACACACCGCCAGCCGGCATGAAACCGCACGGACTTGTCGTTCGATCCGGATTCGCTGGCAGATGCGATGTCGTGCGCACCAGTCTCCTTTAGCGAAGCCTTTGCTGCATCGATCTGCTCAGATGTATCACAATGGACCGAAAGCAGCGTGCCACCGTTCTTAACTGCACCCTCGTACCTCTTGGCTTCGTATTCGGGAATGCCAAGTCCAACGAGAGCTCCTACGACACCTCCGACTGCGCCGCCTACGCCGACTCCTGCAAGGGTAGCCATGATGGGACCGGCAGCAATCAGTGGGCCGACTCCGGGGATCGCGAGCGCGCCGATGCCGGCCAGAAGACCGAGTGTTCCCCCAACGGCACCACCGGTTGTTGCTCCAGTTGTTGTTCCCTCTGGAGCCTTGGTGTTCTTCTCGTGAGCAAAGGCTCTCGTGCTGTCTTCATCCGGCATGAGCACTGAGATTGCCGAGTTGGAGAAGCCCTTGGAAATAATATGATCGACTGCGGTTTCGGCGAGTTGAGCTGTTTTATAGATTCCGAATACGGCAACATTCTTGTTAGCCATTTGAGACTCCTGCAGGCGGCCGATTATGAACCGGCGACCGGGTTGATGAGGACTATTCCTTCACTGTCAGTTCGTTGCTGATGTTTTCTTGCGAAACAGCAGTCGCAGCGTCAGCCAAGACTTTCTTTTTCTCGTGTTCTGACTTGACCGGACCCTTCAGAGTCACGTGGCCGGCGTGGGTGATGATCTTAACGTTGTGGGCATAAGTAGAAAGATCCTCGTCACCAACAATTGCTTTGCGGACGTTCGCGGTAAGAAGCCGGTCGCTCTTGGCATTAGTTTGATCGTCTGCTGTTTGCGACTGAGCTTTGTTCTGGCCAGAGTTGTCAGGCTCCTGGCTATATGCCGATAGATGGCAGTAAGAACATGTGAGTGCGATTGCGGCAGAGGCCGCAAGGATCGTACGCGAGATTCTGATCATTGATTACCTTTTCGGTAGAGGAGGGAGAGGCGGGGACTTGAACCGTTAACTCCGGACCTTCGATTAGCTGGTTACTGGGATGGGCGTGATCACCGAGCAGTTGTCTGGCGAGAGGGCAAAGTAAAAGCACCTCCAATGTCACTCCAACAGTAGAAGTCGTGTGGTGTCGGTTGCCAGGTATATAGTTCCAAGTACCTGAAAGTCGCAGAGTCATATCGAATATCAATGAATCGTGAGTGAGACGTCAGATAATACCGCGTTCAGTAATGGGAGCGAGTTGACGAAAAGCGTTATTGCTGAACCGCCTCTGCATATCGTATTACTGTGTCGAGCCTATTTACTTAAAGGAGAGAAGAATCTATTTGGCGTAACTGCTCACAAAGAACGTCCTTCACACAACTGCTTGGAGTAACCCAGTCATCTCACTATCATGAGATTAGAACTGTTAATGCTTGCGATGTTTGCTGTATGGCCTTTCTCCTCCAGCAAGGACTACCACATGGTTGCCGATCAATCGGTTCCTGCAGCGTCAGGAACGGTGCACGCGGAGCGGGACAAGGATAACCAAAATACAAAGCTCGACATCAAGGTGAATCATCTTGCCCGCCCATCCAACCTGAACCGTTCTGCAACGACTTACCTTGTGTGGATACGCCCGAGCGGCGGAGCTGCTGTTAAACAGGGCGCAATCGGCGTTGACAAGAACCTGAAAGGTGAAATGCATACTGTGACCGTCGCCAAGAACTTTGAGATATTCATAACCCCCGAGCAAAGCGACACCGTTACCGTGCCCTCCGAAGTAGAGGTGCTCCAAACTCACGTCAGCATGGACTGATTGCATCAACACTGGTGAACTCACTCTTGCTCGAGATCTGAGGCGGGGGAATGGGAGATGGGTCGGGAACCGCGCTCCTCAAGGGAGAGAGATCTGACGTTTTGGGAGGCCCCAGGGACTAGCGTGCTGGTTCGCCTGGGTGTCTGCCAGCTCGGGAGAGACGGTGGTACGCCTAAGCCTTCTAGAGTGGACTTCCGGAGCTTTCCTATTTCTTATCTCTTCTAGATAGTGACGCATTGTCGCGCTGCCATGCTGGACATGAGACGGCAAACCCCTCTCATCACCAGATTTGCTCCCACGAGGCTACTGATGGCCCATCCAGAATCCGACGGCCAGCGAATCGAGATCAGCCCGCCTAGCAGCAGCGTAATCAGGCCGTTTACCAAGAGCCACACGGCACCACTCTCGTCCCGTGTTCTGAAGTATGCGATGAATTCAAGGACGCCCTCCGTCAAGAAGAGTACCGACAACAGTAGCGCTAGCATACCTACCCCGATCGCTGGATAGATCAAAAAGCAGATGCCAGCTATAGCATAGATAGTCCCGTGAATCACCTGCCAAATGAGGCGCGCCGCCCCAATGCCACTTACCATTATGCTTAAGTGAGCCACTGCTCCAAGGGTCAGCAACCAACCGATCAGACTAGCAACCGGCACTTTCGCAACCGCGGGCGCCACGATTGCTGAAATCCCGAGGATAAGGAACACTACCGCCTCTCCGATGAACCAGCTGCTGGCCTTCCGAAGGATTGCTGCGGGAATACGGAACTTACCGGTCGAAGCGCCTCTCAACATCAGACACCTCTTTACCTCATTAGCTGGCTCTGTACCGGATCTGAAAGTCAAGGTGACAGTCTTTCGGGCGTATACACTGTTCGAGCAGCTTTCGCTTCGCCATGGTTGAGCGTTTTCGCTTTCAGGTCCCAAGCAAGTCCGAGAATACGCAGCACCAGAATTCCGTACCAGTTCGGGTCGAATTCATACCAGGCCATGCCGTGGCGGGCCGACTGAGGATAGGCGTGATGGTTATTGTGCCAGCCCTCGCCGAAGGTCAGGAGAGCCACCCAGAAGCTGTTTCTTGAGTCATCCTGAGTTTGAAAGCGCTGTCTTCCCCACATGTGCGTTGCCGAGTTGACCAGCCAAGTCGAGTGGAGCCCGACTACCGTACGAAGAAAAATGCCCCAAAGAACGTAACGCCAGCCACCCAAGGCAAAGAGCAAGCTGGCCAATACGACGATCGGCATCCAGTGCCAACGGCTGATGAACACGTGGAATCGGTCTTTGCGAAGTTCTGGCACGTAGGGCAAGAGCTCTGCCGAGTTCTTTTGCATGGTCTGACCCGTCAGGACCCAGCCCATATGGGCCCAGAATCCCCCATCATGAGGAGAATGCGGGTCACCCACCTTGTCAGTGTTCTGGTGATGAAGGCGGTGAGTAGCAACCCAGAGGAGCGGTCCCCCTTCGAGCGCCAGGGTTCCGCAGACAGAAAGGACGTATTCCAACCATTTAGGAGTCTTGTAACCACGATGGGTGAGGAGCCGATGGTATCCCATCCCGATGCCAAGGCTGCCGGCGATCCACCACAGAAGCAATGAGAGGACGAGGGCTTTCCAACTAAAAACAAACAGGGCTGCCACTGCACCGGCGTGAAACAACACCATGAAGAGGATTGTTACCCAGATGGCCGGCTGCTTAAATGTTCTGTCACGTCTGAAGATCTCTAGTATTTGCATAGTTCGCCCGATGATCGTTGAACCAATTTGTCGCAAGTTCAGCGCCATCGGTCACGACGTTAATGTTGTGGTTGCTGTCACTTCGGGTGCTGCCACTCGCGATGGATCGGCGGAACAGGATAGCCCTGGACTTCGCTATCATCAGGATTCCACCACTTCATTTCCGACGCTGATCAATATTGGACACTTTAAATGAGTTTCTTGCGGTGGCGGCCAGAGGGACAGCGGACAAGAGGTGGGCGAGTAGTAGCCGGGAAAAGTCTGGTGATAAATCGTGATATATGAGGTGACAATTCGCCGGCGCGATCAAGGCGGATATTGCGGAGGCCCCTAATCTATTCGCTAAACGGAACACCGAACGTAAGGAGCGCCGTGTGCGGAGGACGAGCTTGCGAACCAATTACCGTGGGTACTCTGCCCATCTGTCTCCAGACCCGAATCGCGGGAGCATTCATATAGAGGAGACGTAACTGCTCGCAGCTTTCTCCGTGGAGACTGTAGACGCTGATGGTCCTCAAGAGGCTTGTGTTGCCAGATTCTTCCAAGTACTTCTGCATACTCAATGCCGGCGCGTTTTCGAGGTTCTGAACTTCCTCGACAGCCTGCGCAATGACGTGATAGCCAGGGGGTGTCGGAACGTGCTTTTCTGTTAGGCGGCGAAGCAAGTCATTTGACGTGTGAAGCCAGTCCGATATCAGAATGCTCATTGCACGGCTCGTTTCCAAAACCAGTAGTAGCGTCGCCAGCAAAACGTGCAGCGAACCGGCCGAACAGCGAACATGGCCCATACTCCGTCGAGCGGCTTCAACTCGGCGGGTTTGAACTTGACCGAATCACAGCAAGGGCAGGCGCGCCGGAACCAGAGGACGCGGGGTAGCCAGTCCGGCCAGCTGGTGGCTGCAACACTCATTCAGAACTTCCTTTCATCGACACAATGACCTTCCTCAGCGCGCCACTCCGTCTCCCGAACTTGGATTTGCTTCGAGCCAGGTGAGAAAAGCGCTGATGCTGCCAGTGGCAAGTGCGATACAGGAATCGGCTGCTCCGTAGTAGAGGTTGATCGTATCTCCATCCGCGTCGATTGTCTGTCCACACGGAAACACAACGTCATTTACATCTCCGGTACGCTCATAGGAGGCTTCGGGTCCGAACATCCAGGATTCTCCCCGTTGCAGGCAGACATCTGGCCTCTCAAGGTCGAAGAGCGCAAGGCCTAGGCGGTAGATACTGCCGGATGCTGTGTGCCGCACCCCGTGATAGATGGTGAGCCAACCTTTTACAGTTTCAATCGGCGGCGAGCATAGCCCAATTTTGTTCGCATCCCACCATCCACCACGACGCGCTTCCAGCATGATCTTGTGGCTTCCCCAATGTCTTAGATCAGGTGAAAAGGAGATCCACATGTGAGCGCCAAGTGTTGTAACCGGCCGATGAATCATGGCCCAGTAGCCATTGATTCTCCGTGGCAGCAAGGCGGCATCCTTGTCCTCGGGCTGCATGATCACCCCGTACCGTTCGAAGTCGTGGAAGTCCCTGGTCAGAGCTAGTGACACCCCGGGACCACCGCGCGCAAAGGATGTGTACGCCACTGCGTATTTTTCAAGTTCGGGAACATACGTAATACGGGGATCCTCGATGCCCCAGACTTCTTCGGGGTATTCCCGCGGATTAGCAAGGAGGGTCGGCTCTGTATCGATTCTCCATTCATCGACACCATTCGCTGAACGTGCGGCGCAGAGATGAGAGATGCCACGCCGATCTTCCACGCGACACAGAAGCAACGTGTCTCCGTCCGCAAGGCGGACTGCCGCTGCGTTAAACACACTGTTGATCGGGTATGGCCAGTTATCTCTGCTGAGAATTGGATTACCAGCATGCCGCGTGAGTAGAGGGATCTCGGCAGATGTCTTCAGTCCGTTGGATTGAGCAACTTCCGAAGGATGAAATGAAACTGGGGCTGTCTTGGGATTCAACTAGATACGCTCATTTCCTGGCACGTTTCTTCTTCGCTTGTTACGGTGACGGTCCGCATATCGAGCAGGGCCATCAGGAAAGAGAGTGTAGATTCAGCTCCCTGGTTTTCATTGACGCGGTCCGGATGGAGTCCGTCCTTGCACCCGCCCGTTATGGCATCGTAAAGCGGGACTCTTAGGTCATTCTTGCCGAGAAACCAACCGAATACACGACGTGCTTCCGTATGCCAGTGGTCCTCCCGCGTCAACCTGTACAACTCGAGACAGGCGGAAATTGTTGCGCAAGCTTCGACCGGCTGTTGATCGAACCGAGGTCTTTCCCCGCCATCGCTGAAAACTCCATTCGAACCAATTGGCACGAAGATCTCGACTCGATCGCGGTGCTGCGCGGCGAGAAGCCATTCCAGCGCTTCGGTGCCTGCTGCGATCATTTTTTGGTTATTGCTATGCCAGCCGGCGAGAACCAGCGCCTGTGGCAACCTTGCATTGGAGTAGGAAAGGCTCTTCTCGAACCACTTCCAGGTGCCAGTTGTGCTGCGCTCGTAGATGTCGAGTAGACGATTGGCCAACGTATTGCGATGGCCTTGAATAGTCCTATCGCCGGGAAACGATCCCAGGTACTCCTGCATTCCGAGAACAGTGAACGCCCAGGCGCGCGGGCTGGAAAAATGCAACGTTGCAGGGACGGCAGCCTCAAACAGTCTTCCCGCCGCTCCGCGCAAGCCTGCATCCTGTGATTGGCCCAAGACAGTTCCCAGTGCCCAGATTGCGCGCCCATGGCTGTCTTCCGAGCCAATCTTCTCCAACCACCGGCGGTCATAACTCAAGAAGTTTCTGAAGCGGCCTGATTCTGAGTTAAATGCAAGCCAGAGAAAAGCAAGGTATCGGCGAGGGAGGTTTGCATGCTCAGCCTTGTTGTCATCGCTCGTAGCCTGATTCAGGCGCGTCGACACGATGAGTGAGCGAGCATTGTCGTCTGTTGTGTACCCTTCGCTAGTGTTGGGCACCGTGAAGATTGCGTGCTGCAACATTCCTGTGTCGTCTGTCATTGCCAGAAGATGCTTTGTATTCAATTCGGGCAGATCGATCTGCTCGGGGGAGACGGTATCTAAGTCATCGAGGAGGGCGGTCCTCGGTCGAAGCGAGCGTTCGAACCGTGCGCGCTGGAAGCTCGTCATGTAGGCTTTTGCTGTCCTGGGCCAAGTCGTTCCACGCGAATGGAGGTAAGCTCGTTTACGCATCGCGTGCCGTTCTGCGTCGTTCTCCAATAACGAAATGACTGCTTTGGAGATGGCTTCTGGATTCTCAAACGGAACTATGATTCCTCGCTTCTCCGCGAGTAGTTCCTTGGCGTGCCAATAGGGAGTAGAAATGATCGCCTTTCCCGCCCCGAGCGCAATGGCGAGTGTTCCGGAGACCACCTGAGCTTCCTGCCGGTAAGGCGTGATATAGATGTCTGCGGAACCAACATGTTCCACGAGTTCCTCTTCGCCGACAAAGCGATTGTTGAGAATCAGGTGATCGCTAACTCCGAGTTCTGCTGCGAGAGCCTGAAGGCTTTCGCGATACCGTTCTCCTTCGCGACGACGGATATGAGGATGAGTCACGCCAGAGACGATGTAGACAACCTTCGGATGGCGGGCAAGAATCTCAGGCAGAGCCCGAATCACATTCTCAATTCCCTTGTTTGGTGACAAGAGCCCAAACGTGAGCAATACCGATTTGCCCTCGGTACCGAACTTATCCTTGAAGTAGTTAGGATCCATGAAGGGAAGATCGGGCACGCCATGCGGGATCACATCGATCTTTCCCGCCGGAATTGCATACACGTCACGAAGAAGCTGAGCAGCGAGTTCACTCATGACTATCAGCCGATCGGAGAGGCGCGCGATCTCTTCGAGAACAAGGCGCTGATTTGCATCCGGCTCGCGCAGAACCGTGTGCAGCGTTGTCACGAGCGGCATCTTCAACTTGCGCAGCAAGGTCAGGATGTAACGGCCCGCGGCACCTCCGAAAATACCGTATTCATGCTGGAGACAAACGAGGTCGTTGCCGTTGAAGTTAAGGAACTCCGCCGCCCTTTCGTATGATCCCAGATCCTCTTGCGTCAGTTCGAGACGAACCTGCTCTGGATAGTCGTAACTTGAATCGGGGTCGTTTACCGGAATTGCGAAAAGACGGCCACGCCCGAATTCGTCAGTCAGTGCATTGCACAGGTCAGTCGTGAAAGTCGCGATGCCGCATTCGCGTGGCAGATAGTTTCCAACGAAAGCAATGCGAGTTGGCAGAGGAAGAGTGCTGGCTTCTGACAGATCATTGATGAGACGCGGTCGATCTTCAGTGGGTCTCGAAGGAGTGGTTATGTTTTCGGATGACATTTGTCCTGATTTCGATTTCGGTGCGCGCGTCCAAGTTGAAAAACAGCGATCTCGTAAGCCAGCCTATCGTGTGCTCTGGAGATAGCTCTCAGCAGCCATTTCCAACGATGCATCTTCTTGAATGTGCCTAGCGTACATGGTCACATTAGCGATATAGAAGCCTGGAACGCGGGACACATGAAGCGAATCAAACTCCGCGGCATTGAAGCGGATGCTGACAGATAAGAGAGCGCTGGCCAAAGCCTTATAAATGGCAGTTTCCTCTGTACTGCCAACTCCGCGTCGGGAATAGGATTCCTGCACCCACATGAAGTGCCAATGCGCATAGCGGATCGTCGCATCGAACCCGCATGACTCTATCCTTTGAACATGAGTCCAACCCGCACGAAAAGGCTCTATCAGCACGTCAAGATCATTCGGCAGGATGCAAGTGTCGCGCAGAAAGATGGAATGGAGCTTCAAAGTCTATACGCTTTTAGCAGGCACAATCGCATCGTGTTCTATATCGTCGTTCTTCCGCGGTTCCGCTTCAGCTTCTTCGTCATGTGGAAAGCCTGTTGCATCTGCGTGAATGGCCGGCTCTAGATGTATCTCCGTGCGATGGCGAGCAGAAAGGTGATTTTTCACGTCGGTCTTTTTGATGATGCTCATGGCAGCTCCTGTCGTTTGTTTTCATGCGTTAAGAACGCTCGTCTGGAGCCAGGCCGGGAATGCCGGAGGCGAGAAGGAAACATCGAGCCTACTTCAAGCATACGCTTAAGCGAGCTTGAGTGCCGGAAACACCCAAGGTTTAAGAGTGTACTGAGTGGTCCCGAAGTGCGCTCGAAACCGGTCTCGCACCTTCTGGTCACCCTGAACGTTAGATAACTACAAGTTAATGGGAAAATCTGAGCAAAACAGGACAGAAGAACCTCTTTACCGAGAGCAAGCTGGTAACAGGTAACTTTCCTATTAACTGTGCTAAAGCGAAGGCCGACCGCAACCAGGGCCCCAGTCCAGGACGTTCGTGACGACGAACGCACATCAGGATTTCTTAATAATGTTTGAGTCGACAGGCGCCGGAGACGATGGGACATTGAGAGCCCTTGTTGGACGCTCGCGTTCGGAGGCATTTCGTGAATTCAAAAACGGTTCCGTTGAATACCATCTCAGAATCCGGAAACAATACGGGAGGTCACAGATCCAGAGCGGTAGGCCCTATCGAGCTCTTCGCCACGGGAATTGCAGGACTTGACGACGTTCTTGGAGGCGGTTTGGCGCGCAATCATCTTTATCTGATCGAAGGGGAACCAGGGACAGGGAAGACCACACTCGCCATGCAGTTTCTAATGGAAGGTGTACGGTCTGGACAAAAGAGCCTCTACGTCTCACTTTCCGAGTCGAAGGCAGAACTGCTTGAGATTGCGGACTCGCATGGCTGGTCGATCGACGGGATAGATGTATTTGAGCTGGCGGCTGACGAGAGTGAATTGACGCCAGAGGCACAGTACACCGTATTCAATTCCACCGAGGTTGAACTCACTGACACCACGAACGCGCTGCTGACAGAAGTGGAGAGACTCCAGCCGGTCCGCGTGGTGATTGATTCGCTCTCAGAAGTTCGTTTGCTTGCCCGCGACTCACTGCGCTACCGCAGACAGATACTTGGACTGAAGCAGTATTTCTCGGGACGGAAGTGCACTGTCCTGTTGCTGGATGATCGTACCGCTGAGCGCCATGACTTGCAGCTTCAAAGCATTGCTCACGGCGTGATCCTATTGGAAAGCGTGGAGCGGGAGTACGGCGTCAAAAGGCGGCGCCTAGCGATTAAGAAGTTGCGCGGGTCAAGCTTCCGGGAGGGTTTCCACGACTACTGCATCAAGCATGGTGGAGTGGAGCTCTATCCACGCCTCGTAGCGGCGGAACATCATTTGGTCCCGCGTTCAACGCAACTGAAGAGTGGAATTGCGGCTCTCGATGATTTGCTTGGTGGCGGCATCGACATTGGTACCAGCACGCTTCTCCTGGGTCCTGCAGGATGCGGAAAATCCACGATCGCAGTCCGTTACGCAGTATCTGCCGTTGAGTCCGGCGGTAGCGCGGCCCTTTTTGCATTCGATGAATCCATAGCTACGCTGATGATGCGCGGGAAAGGCCTTGGAATCGACATGGAGAAGCATGTCAAGTCAAGGAAGATAGCGCTTCGCCAGGTGAATGCGGCGGAACTCTCACCGGGACAATTTGCTCACGAGATCAGGCAACTGGTGGAGAAGCAAGATCTGAAGATTTTGATCATTGACAGCCTGAACGGGTTTCTTAATGCGATGCCTGGCGAGAGGTTCCTGGCGATGCAGCTGCACGAATTGCTTGCATACCTTAGCCAGAAGGGCATAGCTACGTTAATGACGGTGGCACAGCATGGTTTTGTGGGAACAAACATTGATACACCCGTCGATGTAAGCTATCTGGCCGACACTGTGCTTCTATTTCGGTATTTCGAAGCGTCCGGCGAGGTGCGCCAGGCACTGTCCGTAATCAAGAAGCGCAGCGGAGAACATGAACGCACGATCCGCGAACTAGTGATGAAGGGCGGGACGATCACTGTTGGCAAAATACTGACCGATTTCGAAGGCGTCCTAACTGGTGCTCCCACGTATCGCGGCGCGATGGAAAGCCTTGAGGGGTCTAGGCCGAGTGAAAAGACTGTCGTAGCTATATGACCGGCACAGAACATGAGCTCCGCGTCCTCGTTGTTGCTCCCATTGGGCGAGATGGTCTGCTTATCTGTGACCTTCTCAGAAGCAAGGGCCTTCCATGCGAGGCATTTGCTACGCCTGAATTGGCCCGATTGGAACTGAGGCTTGGCGCAGGCGCAGTGATTCTGGCGGAAGAAGCTTTCAAGTTATCCGATGTTCACAAGTGGGCTACGGAAGTTGCGGAGCAACCTTCGTGGTCAGACATTCCACTCATTCTCCTCACGGTCACCGGCGCAGTAGACCATGAGAATCAAAAGAAAATCAATGCATTGCGGCCGCTCGGAAATCTGGTTTTACTTGAGAGGCCAGTCCGGCCTGAAACTTTTCTCAGCACTGTCCAGTCCGCGCTTCGGGGCAGGCACCGGCAATACCAGATCAGAGAGTTTCTAGCCCAGAGCCGCCTGCTGGAGGAATCTCGTCGCAAGTCGGAGAAACTGCTGGTGGCAGGGCGTCTTGCAGCCAGCATCTCGCACGAGATAAATAATCCGCTCGCGTCGGTTACGAATCTGCTTTACTTGATCGGCACATCATCTTCATTGGAAGAAGCACAGGCTCACTCAGATATTGCGGCCCAGGAGCTGGCGCGTATTTCTGAGATTGTGACTCAAACGCTCAGGTTCTACCGGGAACAGAGTAAGCCGTCGATCGTGAAGATCGCCGATATTGTGGACTCCGCCCTCCTTTTCTATCGCGGAAAGTTGGCAAACGCCGGAATTGCAGTTCAGGTGGATGTCAGGGAGTGTTCCCCTATCCTCGCCGTGGGCGGGGAACTGCGCCAGGTGATCTTAAACCTGATTTCGAATTCTCTGGATGCCTCACGACGAGGTGGCGCCTTGAAGATCCGTGCAGCCAACGCGCGCGAGCACAGCAATGGATCGCGACCAGGGATCCGTTTGTCCATTGCGGATAGCGGATCCGGAATTCAGCCTGCAATCAAGAGGATGCTCTTTGAGCCATTTGTCAGTACGAAGGGAGATACCGGGTCCGGCCTTGGCCTTTGGGTAAGCTCTCAAATCATTGGCAAGCACGGAGGAACGATTCAGGTAAAAACTCGAGCAGAATGCGATAACACCGGGACAGTCTTCTCGATCTTTCTGCCATTGCGCTCATCCAAGACAGTTTCCGAACAGTCTGAGAAGAGCATGATTTCTCTTGAGTGCCGGTCGCCATCCCTCGTGAGCTAGGGATGGATCTATTCTGCAATCTAGTTAGATGACATAGCGCTGCGGTCCTACTGGGTGTTCTATTCTTCTACTATTCGCTGAAGGGCACACCAAAAGAAAGAAGAGCTGCATGCGGTGGGCGATGCATCGCACCCACGATTGTTGGCTTCATGCCCATCTCCATCCAAACGTGGAGTGCAGTGTGGTTCATATAGAGGAGCCTGACCTGGTCACGGCTGTTTCCTCGCAGGCTATAGACACTCAGAGTTGTTAGCAACCGGGTTTGTCCCGATGAGATTAGAAATGGCCCCATGCTTATAGAAGGAGCATTTTGAATGTCCCTGACATCATCAGCGCTTTGTGCGATCGCAGTGTAGTTCGTGACGTTTGGCAAAGCAGAATCAACTCCCAGGATGGCCCAGTTGCGTTTTTCTGGCGCCGAAGGGCCTCGGTTGGCGCTGTTAGGCGGCGCGGCTACGCACGCCGACGCCCTCGATACCGCACAGGTCTGGTCGGTGCGACAACCGGAATCGAGGGCTCAAGGGTTGTTGGAAACGCGATTGCCGGTTTCTCGGCGTTATGCTCTGGCAATTGGTCGAAGAGGACCACATTGAGCAGCGACTTATGCACTTGAATTCGACCGTTGTAGCTGATGAAACCAAGACTACGAAATCTGTTCATAAAGAAGCTTACGCGCGACCGCGTGGTGCCAATCAGATCCGCCAGGGTCTGTTGGGTAATCGGCGGGATAAAAGTCTCAGGTTCGCCTGGTCTGCCAAATTCTGCCATCACCAGGAGAATTCGCGCCAGGCGTTTTTCGCTGGAGTTGAAAAGCTGGTCGACAAGATCGGCCTGAGTTCGCATGCTTCGGGCCAACAGGAACTTCAGGAATATGTCGGCGAAGGCAGGCTCGTCATGCATCACACGAACCATTTCATCTCTGCCGATCTTGAGCGCTGTGCAGGCGTCAACGGCAGTTGCTGTAGCCAAACGCAATCCCACGATGCCAGCGAGAGACTCCTCTCCAACAAAGTCGGTAGCAGACAGAAGAGTTATTGTGGCTTCCTTGCCGTTTTGAGAAACAACGGTGAGCCGGGCCCGACCTTTCTGCAAATAGAACACTGAGTCTGCCGCATCGCCCTGGCAAAAGAATTTCTCCTTTGCTTTGAATTCGACAATGGTTCGACCCAGCCCGGCACTTGCCAGAAAGTCGGCGGAATCAAATGTTGCGCGTTTACGGCTCGTCAAGGCGATCCTTGCTTTTTCGGGTGTTGAGGGACTGACCAAGGACAGGGATCAGCCACATTTGGAAGACCGGTGCTGCGGAGAAGGACTCCGCTGCGTCGGGAGGGAATTGAGGAAACAAGGCCCGGATTTATGGCAATGTTCTTCAAAAAAGGACACTCGTAGAGCCCAGGCGTGCATCTGCAGATTGATCGCATTTGCTCTCAATCTTCGTTCATCATTACCCGGAACCGAGCTAGGCGTCTGCTCACTACTGCTCACGGTCTGGTGAGAAAGAGGCGGAAGGCATGTTTGAGCTTTTCGACGCCTGAAATCAGCAGTCACCCGTGTCAGGATCTCTTAGTTAGGTGACTACCTGCCGGGAGAGTCTCAGTCGCACGGCGAGTTGTTTGCGGCAGTTCTCGCAAGATCTGCAAGAGTGCGCTCACGTTGCTGCCTTTTGGGTAGAAAGCGTCCGCAAGGATTCCGGCGGGAACCTCTTTCCCGCGGTAGAATCCGCTTGTGGCGATCACCTTGATTGCTGGAAACAGGCGCCTAACGTTGTTTAGCAATTCACGTCCAGACATGCCGGGCATCTGGAGATCGGAAAGAAGAACATCTGGGTTCAGCTCGCGAATTTGGTGTAGTGCTGAGTGTCCGTCGACGGCTTCGCGCACGGAATAGCCAAACTCCTCAAAGAGGTTCGCCATTGACACGCGGATACACTCTTTGTCGTCGACGACCAGAACTGTCTTCAAAGCGGATGGCAAAACTCACCTCATGTGCCCCATCCGGAGATGGAACTGATTCGAGTTTGTCATGAAGCAAGCTGTTGTACTGTTCGGTTTTGACCACTTCGCGGAGAAAGTCGCTTACTTTCGACGAGATGCTTTGGGGTTATTGCGCAGAATCTTCAGGGAAAGATGGGATCTCTCTAGATCAATTTCGGGTGATTGATCGTGCAGAACCACACTGAGCAGCGATTTGTGAACTCGGATTCGACCGTCGTAATTAACAAAGCCAAGCTTGCGAAAACGATTCATGAAGAAGCTGACGCGGGACCGTGTAGTTCCGATCATCTCCGCCAAGGTCTCCTGGGATATCTTCGGAATCAATGGCTCCGACTCCGACCCATCGGATCTGCCGTATTCCGCCATTAACAGGAGGATGCGCGCCAGTCGCTTTTCGCTGGAATTGAAGAGCTGATCGACAAGGTCAGCCTGGCTTCGCATACTGCGCGCGAGTAGAAATCTTAGGAAGAGGTCTGAGAAGTCGTGCTCCGTGTGCATCAGTCGAATCAATTCTTCCCGGTTCATCTTCAGCGCAGTGCAGGCAGTGATAGCGACAGCTGTGGCCAAGCGAGGGCCAGACAATGCGGCGAGTGACTCCTCTCCAACAAAATCGCCTTCTGAGAGAAGAGCGATCGTTGCTTCCTTGCCACCCGGCGAGACGACCGTGACCTTTGCGCGACCCCTCTGTAGGTAAAAGATGGAATCCGCCGCATCACCCTGTGAAAAGAAGGATTCTTTTGGCGCCAGACGCACAGTGCGACCCAGCCCTGCGCGAAGGAGAAACGCAGCGGCGTTGGAAGCGGGTCGGTCGTGTTCTGCCAATCTATCTCTCCAGTAAGACCTGAGGTGCCAATGGCAGCCACGGGCTGCCAGCAAGTCCGCCCCATCCAGCGCAATATAGGGCAATCATGGAGTTTGATGCTTCTTATGAGTATGGCACCAGGATAACGTGTGTTCAATTCAACTTGCGGAGGGTTTGGCTGGTTCAAACCTCACGTAGGCTGGCACATCTTCACAAATAGAGCGCTATTGCTCAGATAAATATGGGCAATTCATCTAGTGTGACAGTACCTATTGCGCCTTGCGCGGAAGGCCATGCGCGGACGCGGCAGGTAGAAAATGGTGTTTTCAGTGAATAAAGCTATTGCCCTAGTGGCGTTTTTGAGTTTGACCAGCATCGGCTGGGCGGATACGGATCGCGAAGCAACCAACGACCGGCTGGATCATGCGGGCAGCGTGCTGCGCGAGATCATGGCAGCGCCGGACAAGGGTATTCCAGAGGAAGTTCTGGAACACGCGAAATGCATTGCCGTGGTGCCCCACATGATCAAGGGCGGCTTTGTATTTGGCGCGCAAAATGGACGCGGAGTGGCTACGTGCAGGAGTGCGAACGGCTGGAGCGCGCCAATGTTCTTCGCCATTACGGGCGGCAGTTGGGGATTGCAGATCGGCGTCGAGGGCGTGGACCTGGTCATGATCATCCAGAATGAGCGCGGAATGAAGCAGTTGCTAGCGAGCAAATTTCAACTTGGCGCGGCTGCCTCTGCGGCTGCCGGACCGGTCGGGCGCCACGCCTCTGCTAATACCGACTGGAAATTGGACGCGGAGATTCTCACCTATTCACGCGCTAAGGGCGCTTTTGCCGGACTCACGCTCAATGGAGCGTCGGTGCGTCATGACGAAGATTCGACGAGAGCCATTTACGGGCACGATGTCACGAATGCCCGAATTCTGAAGGGCGGCGTTAGCATGCCGGCCGCAGCTCACTCGTTTCTCGATGCGGTCCGGAGCGCGAAAGCGCAGGCCGTTGCTTCGAAGTGAGTTAGTTCATTTCTAGATGCAATTTGGGCACTCCAGGCAGTTTTTGGCCCCCGGGGTGCCCGAGTTGCTGAGAAGGAGGATCTGTGCTTTGGACAATCTTCGCAGTCGTTCTGATCATCTGGCTCCTCGGCTTTAGCCTCCATGTGGGCGGCGGGCTGATCCACCTTTTACTGGTGTTCGCATTGATCGTGCTCATCTTCAACCTGGTTGCCGGAAGGCGTAGAGCACTCTGAGTCGAGCTTTGCCAGAACGAGTGTCGTCACGAGAGGCCCAAGCTCAACGCCGTCTTACAACAAAAGTGGGCAATTTTGACCAGTACGAAGAGTCGAAATAGAGCAATCTGAGATGAAGGCGGCGTGCTGTTTCTGCCCGTTGTTTTTGTGCGTTGAAGCTGGCCGAGAAACTGCGTCGGGGGTTGCACGCTCGCCAAGAGCCTCTGTTCGTGGAGAGCCCTCAATGAACGCACTGCTCATCTACCCGGAGTTTCCCGAAACTTATTGGAGCTTCAAGTTTGCGCTGAAGTTTGTAGGCAAGCGCGCGGCTCAGCCTCCGCTGGGGCTGATGACAGTGGCGGCCCTTTTGCCAAAGGCGTGGAACAAACGACTCGTCGACATTAATGTAGAGCGGCTGCTTGACCGCGATTTGGACTGGGCGGACGTGGCGCTCCTCAGCGCAATGCACATCCAGAAGGACGCTCTCCTTGCTATCCTCGAGCGTTGTCGTGCCATCGGTTTGCGCACTGTCGTCGGCGGTCCCATCGCCAGCAGCCTTTCTCCGGAGGAGATCAACGCAGACCACCTCGTAATCGGCGAAGCCGAAAGCCTCATCGGTACGTTGGCCCAGGACTTGGAACGAAGCACAGCCAGGCCGGTCTACCAGGCGGTCGGCCGACCAGCTTTGGAGACCAGCCCACTCCCCGACCTTAGCCTGATCAAGATGAGCCGCTATTCCACCATGGCCGTGCAGTACTCGCGTGGATGCCCATTCAACTGCGAATTCTGCGACATCATCGAAATTTACGGACGCAGGCCACGCACCAAAACTGTGCATCAGGTCATTCTCGAACTGAACCAGTTACATGCTGCCGGGTGGCGTGAGGCGGTCTTCATTGTCGACGATAACTTCATTGGCAATAAAGCACGCGCCAAAGAGCTTTGTGTTGCGCTGGCGAAGTGGCGTAACGAACACCGAACCGCCTTCGATTTCGTTACCGAAGCCTCGCTGAATCTGGCTGATGATCCTGAACTAATGCAACTGATGAAGGATGCCGGCTTTGTGTCCGTCTTTCTCGGCATCGAGACTCCCGATGAGTCGGGCCTCATCGCCAGTAACAAACTGCAAAACACACGACGCAGCCTGCTCGAGAGCGTGGCAATTATCCAAGGCTATGGCATGCAGGTAATGGGCGGTTTCATTCTAGGATTCGATACCGATCGCGAGGACATATTCGACCGCATGACCGAGTTCATTCAAAAGAGCGGTATACCCGTGGCAATGGTGGGTCTGCTGCAGGCCATGCCTGGGACACAGCTTTTCCGCCGGCTATGGCGCGAAGGTCGCATTCTGCATACCGACGCCGGCGACAACACCAGCGTCAATCTCAACTTCCTGCCCCGAATGAACGCAACGAAGTTGGTTGAGGGTTATCGCTCCGTGCTGAAGCAGATCTACAGTTGCGATGCCTACTATGAGCGTGTCAGGCTCTACTTGAGCAGGACACAGCCTAGACCAGGAGAAAGACGATTCAAGCAGCGCTGGCTCACCGGTGCCAATGCACGCGCTCTGGTTACCTCCATTGTCCGCCAGGGCGTCTTCGGTTCGCAGCGTTGGAGTTACTGGAAGTTCTTTGCCGCCGCGGCCACGCGCTACCGCCATTCCTTCGGAACGGCCATGACCTTGGCTATCATGGGCTACCACCTGCAGGTCATCACTCGAAAGCTGTCTGGCCGAAAGGTTGACGGTGCGCCATCGACCCAGAGGGTTGCCCGCTGAAACCCGCAGTCAATGCTGAAAGTTCTCTTAATGTCCGGGAATTGGTCTTCCGTTGTATCGAATAAGGCGATGTGCAATCTGATGATTCCAAATAGCCTGAGCAATCTAGCTCAGCTTTTCTTCGTCATCGATGCCAACGTGATCGCGAGGAAGAGTGGACGTTATCCCTCGTTTCTGAGCTGAGACGGCCTCGGTGTCACCTTTCTTAGCTCTCGGAACTCGCAAGGGAAACCGGCTACCGGCAATGGCCTGTTCAGGTGAAGGGATCAGAATCTGGCGAAATTCGAAACCCAATGCTTGCACCAGAAGATGCGGCAGTCAACGAAAGTGAGTCGAGGTAATTCGCATGAAGAAGTTCGTAGTCATTAGTTCGGCCGTATTGTCATTAATTCTTGGGATCGCTCTTCCCGCCTATGCACAACAGGATCAGAAGAACGACAAGCAGGATCAGCACAAGCAGAAACAAGAGGAGGAAAAACAAGGCAAGGGTCAGCAGCATGCTCAACAGCCTCAGAACCGAGACAAGCAGCAACACCAGGTTCAGCAGCAACAACAGCAGAGCCAGGATCGGCAACAACAGCAGGGACGGCAGCGGCAACAGGACCAGCAACAGCAAAACCAGGACCGGCAACAACAGCAGGTAAAGCAGCAGAAGCAGGATCAGAGTCGCCAACAAGAACAACGCATTCAGCAGATGCAGAACCGGGACCGGCAGCAACAGCAGGGACGGCAGCAGCAACAGAGGCAAGATCAGAGCCGTCAACGGCAGCAGGTTGAGCGACATCAGAATCAGGACAGGCAGGAAGAGGCGCGGCAGCAGCGCCCTGAGCGCGATCAGGACCAGCAACGGGTTTGGCAGAGCACCTGGCAGAACCATCGCGCCAGCAGCTGGCAGTCAGACCACCGCTCCTGGCGTCAGCGTGGCGGGTATGACGGCTACCGGATTCCGCAGGATCGCTATCGCGGCTATTTTGGACCGCAGCATTGGTTTCGGATCTCCGGGCGCCCCTTCATGGTTTATGGCGGATATCCGCGCTTCCAGTACGAGGGGTACTGGATAACGCTCCTCGACCCGTGGCCCGAATATTGGTCGAACGATTGGTACGATAACGACGACGTCTACGTAGATTACAGAGATGATGGATACTACATGTACAACCGGAGGTATCCGGACGCTGCGATTGCGATCAGCATCTCTATGTGACCGGGAAGCGTACTCCCGATTCCGATAGGCTTCCATGATCGAAAGGCCCCCAGCCGAAGCTGGAGGCCTTTCTGTTGCGGCGCACACACCTGGCGCGTTCTTGCCAGGTCTAGTTGTTAGTAACCGCCGTCCATGCCGTTGTAGCTGCCTGTCGGGGCCGCAGTCTTCTGTTCAGGGATCTCGACGACCATGGCTTCAGTGGTTAGAAGAAGCGCAGCTATCGATGCTGCGTTCTGCAGTGCAGTGCGGGTTACCTTGGTGGGGTCAATCACGCCGGCTTTGACGAGATCCTCGAATATCCCTGTCGCCGCGTTGTAGCCGAAGTATTGATCTCTGGATGCGATGACCTTGGAAACAATCACTGCACCTTCGGCTCCGGAATTTGCGACGATCATCCGCAGTGGCTCTTCAAGGGATCGGCGCACGATTTGCGCTCCGATCTTCTCGTCACCTTCGAGGGTCTTAATGAGGGCGTCTACTGTTGGGATGACTCGAAGCAGGGCCACGCCCCCACCAGGGACGATGCCCTCTTCAACCGCAGCGCGGGTTGCATGCAGAGCGTCCTCAACGCGAGCCTTTTTTTCCTTGAGCTCGGTCTCGGTCGCGGCACCCACCTGGATAATGGCTACACCGCCAACCAGCTTCGCCAGCCGCTCCTGCAGTTTCTCCTTGTCGTAGTCTGAAGTGGCTTTCTCGATCTGAGTGCGTATCTCGTTTACGCGGCCTTTAATCTTGCCGGCATCGCCTGCGCCATCGATGATCGTGGTGTTGTCTTTGTCGATGGTGACTCGCTTGGCGTGGCCCAGATCGTCGAGCTTCACACCCTCAAGCTTGATGCCGAGATCTTCGGTGAATGCCTGGCCGCCTGTCAGAATCGCGATGTCGCCCAGCAGAGCTTTACGACGATCTCCAAAGCCGGGAGCCTTGACGGCAGCCACGTTCAGAGTGCCACGCAGTTTGTTGACCACCAGCGTCGCAAGCGCTTCGCCCTCGATATCCTCTGCGATGATCAAAAGCGGCTTGCCGCCCCGAGCGACCTGCTCCAGTAACGGCAGCAGGTCCTTCATATTGCCAATCTTCTTCTCGAAGATCAGGATGGAGGGCTCATCTAGTACTACTTCCATGCGGCTGGGATCGGTGATGAAGTAGGGGCTCAGGTATCCGCGATCAAACTGCATACCCTCCACAGTCTCCAGAAACGTATGGCCTGTCTTCGAATCTTCGACCGTGATGACGCCGTCCTTGCCGACAGTTTTCATGGCCTGGGCAATGAATTCGCCAATTTCCTGATCGCCGTTGGCTGAGATTGCGCCTACTTGGGCCACAGCATCCTCGTCCACGGGTCTGGAGAGCTTGCCCAGCGCGCCTCCTTCGACCCATTTGCCGTCCTTGTCGCGCGTGCCAATGATCGCACTCACGGCTTTTTCGATCCCGCGCCTCAGCGCCATAGGATTGGCCCCAGCCGCCACAGTCTTTACGCCTTCGCGGAAGATTGCCTGGGCCAAGACGGTCGCAGTGGTGGTGCCGTCGCCGGCCACGTCAGAAGTCTTGGAGGCAACTTCCTTAACCAGCTGAGCACCGACATTCTCCATCGGATCCTGCAACTCTATCTCTTTGGCCACTGTCACCCCGTCCTTGGTGATGGTGGGGGAGCCGAACTTCTTCTCAATCACGACGTTTCGGCCTTTAGGCCCGAGCGTCGCCTTTACGGCGTTCGCCAGTATATTCACGCCGCGCAGGATGGCCTGACGGGAGTCTTCACCATGCATAATCTGCTTTGCCATATTTGTAACTCCTAAGAACAGTTGTCGTGACCAGTTGTCATTTTGCAGCCTTCCGCTTGGGCATGATCAGGGCATTTAGTTGGTCGCAGCGGATTGCTGAAAAGCTGAAAACGCGCACAGTACGTTATTTCTTGACGATGCCGAGAACTTCCTCTTCTCGCATGATCAGAAACTCCTCACCGTCGATCTTGATCTCGGTACCGGAATACTTACCGAAGAGCACTTGGTCGCCGGTCTTCACATCCAAAGGCAAGACCTTACCTTCGTCGTTTGACTTACCCTTACCAACGGCAATGATTTCCCCTTTCTGGGGTTTTTCTTTGGCACTATCCGGAATGATGATTCCTGAACGGACCGTATCGTCCTCGTTTAAGCGACGGACGAGGATACGGTCGTGAAGCGGGGTAAACGTAGTCGTTAACGATGTCGATGTCATTGTTTCTTATCCTTTCAATGCTTCCAGCTGCTGACCCTGCACATTGGGTGGTCCATTTGTGCGCTCTCGCAACTTCCGCCGAGCTAACCGTCGGTGAACTAAGGTTTAGAAAATGCCTGCGAGCTCGATCGGCGTAATCTGCAGGCCATGGAGAGAATGTTCGAGGGTAAAGTCTTCGAGAAACGGCAATCGGGTTGCTCGTGTTTGGTGAGTCTCAATCTCCAAACAGTCGGCCCTGGGAGTAGCCCGACATTCGTTGAGGGATTCCCGCGCTTCTCAGAATCTGAAGATATTCGAGTGTGGGTGCCGCGTTCCTCTGGGAGGCTCACCGCAGCTCCAGTCGCTCGGATGCGTCCTTGAACGGTGATCGTCTGGGGCAAAGCCTGGAGATGCCAGAGGCGAGAAGTGGAAGTTTCCGATATCTCGAGCATACACCCGCAGATCACGACGTGCCGCCTATCTTGAAACCGCTGAGTTATTCGAATGTCATGTACTCCGGCTTAGCTGACGAATCGACAGAAGTGTTCATGGGGGAAGAAAGCGAGTCTTGAGTGGCCCATGTGGGAGTAGGCTTTAAGAATGAGGGAACCGGGAGCCGCCACGTGGATCGAGGAGCGCATTGCAGAACTCGAGAGATGCATTACATCCTGGAAGCTTGAGGTCCAGAGATGCCGCGCTGATGGCTCTGAAGATGAAATGGATCCTGAGAAGGTAGCCCAGATTGAGATGTGGGAGAGAGAATTCAAGGGCCTTAGGAGCTTGCGGGATGAAAGACGCCTAGAAGAGAAGTGATAATTTCGAGACCTGCCACGGATCATAAGTAGCTGGAGTGGTCGATAGCTTTTATGAAGGTCACTTTCCAGCAGCGGCATATACAGCCAATTCTCGACGATTCTTCAGTTTCAAGAAGTGAATCAGCCATGATATACAGCCTTGAACGTGTTCTTCGGTCAAATGTAATCTCGATGCAATATCATCGTTATCTATCCCACTACCTAACAATCTATAGATAGGGCCCAGCACACCAATCTGTTCCCAAAAACAACGCATCATTCCTCCTTGTTGGCCTGAGCAAGCCGCCGCTAGTACAAGTGTGATCTGAAGCTCGCCAAGATCGTTTCCCAATCTCAATCATCGTCGAGGAGTTGCAATGATAGCTGCTCTCAATTGCTCACTTTACCAACTCTATTTCGCTACGGAGCATTGTGTGCGGGAGTAGCGTCTGCCGACCGAGCAATCTGTTGCCCAGGCAGACCGTGGATCGGGCTCGATTCCGTAATGTTAAGGCTTTGATAGTCGATAGTTAATTCGGCACGACCACCGATCCGAATAGAAGAGGTGCTGTGGTTTCGCTGCGGGAGCCAGAAATCACCAACTTTGTGATACAGCTGTTCTATCTGATTGTTCTTCGTCCAGAAGGACGGATTCCTAGCGGGTTCTGCCTCCAGGCGGACCACGGCGAAGTCGGCTGCGTCCACCCAGACGCGCCCTCGAAAAAGAAACTTACTCTTCGTCTTGGGCTCTACCGCGAGAACATACATCCGACGCGGGGTGGTGCTTTCAATCCGGATCATCGTGAAATCGTAGTTCTCACCATTTAAAGCCGTGCGTCGTTGTCCCTCGGCCGATGCAGCTTCCGTTTCGGCTTGCAGTAGCTTTTTGAGTATCTTGTCGAGCATCAATGTCGAGCCAGTAGAAGACAGGATCGTGAAGTCTTTAGTTCCGGGTGCCAGATAGGTGACGCCGACCGCCATGTCAGCGCTTTTTGTCCCGAGAAGACCGCGATATTCCACGTGATAGGTTCGTGTGCCATGGTAAGAAGGCAGCGCTTGAGCACGACGGAGATTCATCTCAACAAGTCTCTCGACAACCTGCGAGGCTGTTAGGAGTTTGCCCCCATCGGAAGCATCCGCTTGCTGTTGCGTGCGGGCAATGGTCTGTGTGGTTACGGAGAGAATGAAAAGCAGAAATGCGACGATGCACTTCCGGGAGTCAATCGAAGAGCATTTGCAACCTATTGATTCTAGAAGTGTCATCATGTCCCTCCGCAGAAGGAGCGTATCGAACGCAGCAAGCACGAATATCAGGTATTCACGCCGCCGAAATCTGATCAAAAGTGATCAGGTTGAGTTGCGGAGCACCGAAATGTTTGCGTTCTTGAAGATGTGAGCATTCCGGATCGGAAATTTCTCCGCCACAGGCCGAAAATGAAACTAGAGGCAAACGAACGTCTTTCTGAAGTGCCTCAACAAACGCGGCGGTCACTAGAGCATTGAGGCCAGTCGCTGAGGTGTTGAATGTCGAGGTTTCCCCACACGTTCTTAGATATGACCCATAGCGACCAGCCACATTCCGAGACTCTACAGCGATTGATGGACCTGGGATACATTGCTGGCAAACGGATCACACTGTACGGCGAACACTTCGAGATTGCCTCAGATCCATTCATCGACGGCAATTGGGTTGCAGTCCGTGTCACCAGTGAATACGATCCGACAATACAGACAATTCGACTTCCGATATCGCTTCTCTTGGGTTTAACCAACGTGATACCAGCGACGTAAGTCAGTTCTGTTTCGATGCTGAAGCCCAAGTAAAAGTAGGATTACACCGCATCGAGGTATCGGATATCGCTCAGCGTGCGGCTGAGCAGAATTGAACAGTAATCAAGCCTACAAGGCCCTAATATTCGGCAAAGGAGGCACTCCGCAACGCTTTTTCTTTTACGGAGCTTTACTTTTGCATTCTCCTCCCTCCCTTCCGCACCGGGCTCACCGCATTCAAATCCCACCTATCTTGCCTCTTCAGGGGTCCGCTGGAGAGCGAGCCCACGCTGTCTGTATTCGGCATAGAGAGACCGGAGAAATCAACCTGAGTGCATCGCGCGATTTCAACGGGGGAGCAGGAGTAACAAGACGCATGTTGTGCTACTTTACTCTTCGTGACAGCACCGGTCGTTACACAATCGTCGGAAAGCGCGCTACTCGATGACCTGGAATGAATACCACGAAGCGACGAAGCATAGTGTCGAATCACTGAGTCGGGTCGGCGAACTTGACTGGAAAAATATGCCTTACCCGTTTCGCCACTACGAGGGCGTGCCGGTCTTCGATCTTCCAGCGGATCCCGCCGCACCTGAGATTCCCGCACTTGATGTGCTTCGGGGTTCCCTGGGCCCAACTCCTAAGGGTGACGGGGCTGAATTTCTTTCGCAACTGCTCTTCTATTCTGCCGCGATAAGCGCGACCAAGCGTGTCCCGGCAACGGGGTATCAATATGCTCTGAGAGTAAATCCCTCTTCGGGAAATCTTCACCCCACTGAGTTTCACTTTGCCACGCGAGGCCTGAAGGGATGGCCAGATGGGTTGTATCATTACGATCCGTCCAGGCACATGGCGGAGCAACGTGGGCGCGGCAAATCTGACTCGACGCTTGCCGATAGCTCTTCGCCGATCATATTCATTCTGACAAGTATCGTGTGGCGCGAAGCATGGAAGTACGGTGAGCGGGCCTATCGGTACTGCCTGCTCGACATTGGGCATGCCTGGCATGCGCTTGCGATGTCCGCTCGGGCGATGGGATGCAGCACTCTTGCAGCCGGGAGTTTTAAGGACGATGAACTCACCGAGCTAAGTCGTCCGAGCCCGGATGAATGGCCGATGCTGATGGTCAGCCTTCAGGGCGAGTGCATTCCGAAGTGTGAAGGAGACTCCGGAGATGCTGTGTGGCTCGGCGGAAGAGCCAACATCCTTTCAGAGAAGACCATTACATACCCTTTGATCGAGGACATCTATCTCGCCACAAGGCAAAGCAGCCCCGGCTGGACTGGCGCTTCCGCTGCAACGAGGGCCACAGGCAACTTTGAGGGGATTAAGCTGCCTCCTCCAGCTCCGTCACTCCGAACCTTCGGCGAAGTTGCGCGGATGAGGCGCTCCGCGCTCGACTTCATGCGCAGAGGGCAATCGATTTCCTTGCGCGAACTCTCTTCGATACTGGCCTGGTCAGGACAGCTATTTTCGGCCGACTTCGCCACGAGCCGTTTTGTTCAACTTTACTTGTACTCTCACAGCATCGACGGGCTACCGCACGGTGTCTATAGGTTTCGCCCAGAGTCTGCAGAGTTGGAACGGGTGAAGTCTGGAGATCAGCGTTTGATAGCCGCTGCTCTGAGTCTTGGACAGCAATTGGCAGGGAACGCTTGCTTGACCTTCTCGATGATTGGCGATCTGGCTCGCGCCACAGACATCTATGGAGATCGTGGTTATCGCTATGTGCATTTTGAAGCCGGGGCCATTGGACAATGCCTGTATCTTGCCGCAGGAGCACTTGGCTTGGACGCGACCGGCATCGGTGCCTTCTACGACGATGAGGTGCATCGCCATCTCAGCCTGACGCCCATTCAGGGGCAGGTGATCTATCATTTTGCGATCGGGCATCCGGTTCCCGATCCCCGAATCTCGAACGAGGTGATCCAAGATGTCGTGGGAACTTCTGTGGGTACTCTCATTGAAAATGACGGATAACTATGGGTCGTCCTCACGATCTTCCTCGGATGCATGGCTCGCATAACAAACTGAGAATAGGCAATATGACACTAGCTCAAGACCGCTCGTTCTAGCCCGGTTACTATTCGCGGATGCCTGAGGCTATATCGGAAGCCTGGCAATGTGGGGCTACCCCAGATGTGTTGCAAGCAGACCGATGCATGCCGTCGCAAAGTCAGACAAGGTCAAGATGTCAACTACGGCCTTTCGAGAGGCTGTGCAATCTTGACCAGCTTTGCAGCAATCAGTCGTAGATGATTCTCCTTGGACTGCCAAAGCGGGCCGCAAAGCTGCGCCGCTCATCGGCTGTGCAGGCGGAGGCGCATAGCATGACTACAGATCCAAGCGTTTGTCGACCCGGCGCGGGTATCGAGGCACTGAATCGACTGCCTGGGCTAGCGGAGCCTCTCCTGCAGATCGATCTGGAAGGAGAACTACGGCAGCTGCGTCAAGACGAGTCCTGGCAGCGAGAGACCGGACGGAGTTCCAAGACTCTCGCGAAATATCCAGACTTCCGAATCGTTCTGATTCTGATGAAGGCCGGCTCAAGAATGCGCCAGCACAGGGCGGAGGGGAGGATCTCCATCGAACAGCTGAAGGGAAAGATCCGAGTACATTTGGACGCCCATCGAAAGGTGGATGTGCAGGCTGGTCATTTGCTGGTGCTCAACTGCGGAGTGCTGCACGATGTTGAAGCGCTTGAAGAGAGCGCCTTGTTGCTGACCGTTTCCTGGCGAAAAGAGAAGAAGCAAACCTCAGATTCGAACTTATCCACACCGCGGCACTCGGACGAAGAGGCAATGTCGCGGATGAATAATGAAGGTGGTTCATCTGGCGAAGGGGACGATGCTACGCCGGAGGAACCCTTCCTCTAAACAGCGCTAGCAACTCGACCTTTGGGGAAACCTGGTTGGAGTGATTGCGAGTCTGTGCGCGTGCTAACTCCCTAGTTCGCAGCGCAAGGCTAAACTGAATAAGTCAATAAATGGAATGATAATCGTGACAAACCGCGAAGAAAGTATGCTAATGCCTCAGACGGGAGTATCATGTTATATGAGCGAGTCATCTATCTCCTCTTTCAGAGTTCTCTGAACTAAGGCAGCTATTCTGGAGTAGTTCCCCTCTTAGCCCTGAGTCATGCGGAGAAACTCAGAATGCTTGTCAGTAGAGTCAAGGTCCATTTAGATGAACCAAAAGTCATCAAGTATCCACCGTCCACAGACAGAGAAACGACGAGTTTAGGCATTCGCCCCTCTCAGGACGATATACGAATATGCGCGTACTACATCTATCAGAAGCGCGGCAGCGCTCACGGGAGCGACATACAAGACTGGGCACAGGCCGAGAGGCTGATCGGGCAGCGCTAGCGGTAGTTTCGGAGCAGCCGTTTTCGCGCGGTAGCCAACTGCGGGCCCAAATCCTCTCCACGCTCCTTAGATGACCAGCATCACGGCCAAGATATATTGCGATGGGCGCCGCGGACAGGTTCTACCTCCGTGTGTGTTCGTCAGGTCTTTTTCTTTGGCGCGTTCGTTGAGCTCAGCTGAAACAAAAGCAGCAAAGACGAGAAGAGCCGCGCACGGGGGGCGCGCGGCTCTTTCCTCCAGCCTGGACGGCAGAGGAGGGGAACTCTCGTTTAAACCCTGGATCCCGCCGGCCTTGTTCTCCGCCATCTGCTCATCCGCAACCGCGGATTCCACACCCGGCCGCAAACTCTAACTTCCGCAACACGAGAAAACTTTTGAAGCAAATAGAGCAGATCAGCACGCTGGTTGGCCTTCGGCTGGTCCATCGACTCATTAACGCGGCTAGTCACGTATCCAGATGCTTCGTCCTCAAATCCCCAAGGAAGGACGTTGCCTAAACTTAGTCCCGTTAACATAGAGCATGCTGATCAATTTCGCTCACATGCGGAGGGAAACACCATTCTGGCGGCGAGCCCTTGGTCCTCATCCCCTTCACGTACCGTTCCCGTCTTACCCTCATTGATCGGGATATCAGGGGTACGGATCGGGGTATTCGCCTCAACGCTGCTCGCGAGTGCAGGAGATTGAGTGTATTTGCTTCTGGGGGCAGCCAATGTAGAATCATTAACTTAAGTCCACTAAAGGCCCTCAAAAGCCGGACGTTGCAGGTGTTGCTAAGTCCTTTAAAGGTTAACTTGGGCCGCACCCGGTTTTGCACACTTTACGGCACAGTTTTAGTATTCCGGTTGCAGTTGCGACATGCGAAATGGGTGAAGTTTCGCCTCATGAGATCACCCCTCCCAAGGCCGCATATTGCTCGTCGGTTAAGCGCAACCAGATGCCGCCTCTGGCCGACCTCCAAGCCCAATGCGAATCCGTCCTGATCCCATCTGTACGTCACGCAGCACCTCGTCTCCGCAGTTCCCGCAACGTGGCAGAAGTTTTGAATGTGACTCTTTTGGAAGCTTTTTCCCGGCTTCAGTTCTAAAGGGAGCAGTGCCAGCCGATGCGCTGTCGGAAATACATAAAGACGAGGTGCTTGTCGCGCAGAATACGCATCGCTTTAGGCCCGGCGAGTGCGGCGCCGGTAAGGAGCACTTGCAGGACACCGAAGCTTTCGGGCATGCGGCACAGTTTGCCTACAAGGTTTTTTCAAGTTTTCGGAGTTCGGGTTTAGCGCGATGCCATCCACGCGCGGTTCGAATCCGTGCGGTCTATAGCTACCGCCATACTTTCGTGGCTCGGTGCGGATTGCGATCACCGCTCAAAATGCATCGCCGGCTACAACGGCAGAGTGGCTGTCGCACCGTCGTCGCCCCCCGCACCAACCCACCTGGGGCGACCCTTAACAATACGCCGCCAACCTCACCAGCTGAATTCACTTCTTCCGATCGCGAGTTGGATCATCGTCGGGCTCAGGCACCTCCTGCGCTGGCCGCTGGTCTTCCGGCACATGCCGCAGGTTTACACGGATCCGATACCAGACATAGGACGACCCGCGCATGCGATCCACGAGAATGTCGTCCGTCAGAAGACTGGCAGCAGCTTCAGGATGCGCAGCCTTCCAGCGCTCCAATCCCGCCTCTGCCGCAGCTTTGTCAGGGCTCTGCGCGACGATGATCAGCGGCATCCTGGAAACGCGCGCGGCGCGCTTTGGCTTCGCTGGCCCAGTCTCCGCCGTTGCTTCCGCCGAACCTGCTTCGGGAGCACCTTCGGCTGAAGCGGCTGCTTTTTTCTTCGACTGTCGCCGGAAGCGATGCTCGCCGAAGCCCTCCTGCAACTGATCGGAGAATTGCTTTGCCTTTGAGGGGGCCACTCGCTTGCCCTCGCCTTGCTGCTTGGCAAAGTGCGGAGGCCAGGGTGCATCGCCGACGCCCTCAGCCTCGTCGCGTGCGGCTAGCTCCAGCAGCGCATCCAGCGTGCCTGCGTGCTTGTCCATGTCCGCGTTCGGATCGCCAATCTTCTCCAGTCTGCCCGGCACGGTGAGAACGGTGAAGTCCGCGGGATCGCACGTCATCACCTCGTCCCAATGCAGAGGAGTGCTCACGCGCGCATCGGGCAGCGGCCGGACGGAGTAGGCCGAACACGTTGTCCGGTCTTTGGCGTTCTGGTTGTAATCCAGAAACACCCCGTGCCGCTCTTCTTTCCACCACTTGCTGGTTGCCAGCGAACAGCGTTTCTCCACCGCTCGCGCCAGGGCCAGCGCCGCACGCCGCACCTCGGTAAAGGTCCACCTCGGCTGGATGCGCACGTTGATGTGGATGCCCCGCGAGCCGCTGGTTTTCGGCCACCCCGTCAGACCCAGTTCATCCAGCAGCGCCTTCACTTCCATTGCTACCGCACGCACGTCCTTCCACTCCACCCCCGGCTGGGGATCAAGGTCCACGCGCAGTTCATCGGGATGATCGAGGTCGGCCGAGCGCACCGGGTGCGGATGCAGTTCCATGCAGCCGAGGTTTACCACCCACGCCAGGCCGGCGGCGTCATCGACGACCACCTCCTCGGCCGTCCGGCCTGAGGGGAAGGACAACGTCACGGTGCGCATCCACTCCGGCAAGTCGCCGGGGGCGCGCTTCTGGTAGAAGGGCTCGGCCTCGGCGCCATTTACGAAGCGCTTCAACACCACGGGTCGGTCGACGATCCCGCGCAGCGCACCCGGCGCCACCGACAGAAAGTAGCGCACAATGTCGAGCTTGGTCAGCTTCACGCCGCGCGTGAAATACGGCTTCCCCGGGCTGCTGATTCGTACCCGCCGCCCGCCAACCTCCAGCAACTCCGCGTCATCCGCCTTGGCCATCTCACTTCCTCTCCGCATCAGTGTGATGCGTACCCGTCCTGCCAGGGATGACAGGGGCCGATCTTCAGCCCGAGCTCGCGCCGCGACATATACTGAGTCCGATTGTTTTCGTCGCCGCAGATATAAGCGGATCGGTACGATCGCGCTCGATTGAAGACGTCGCTGTCGAGTGCCTTTCAATCCGTTCACCGACACGGCCATGCTTGATGCACTAGATTCCGCTCTTCGGCGAACGCGACGCTGCGAGCGGGCCTAGCACGAAAGCAGTGGGGCGAATCCGCCATAACGCGCGCCAAGCGCTTCTATCGGGTGAACGAGTCACGGGAACGGTGCCGCTAGCCTAATTGAGATTGGCGTGGTCGCTGCTTTCTCTTCGGCTCGTGGTCTCTTGTAAATGTCACATGCTTTAAGCATTGCTCCTGCCTGGGGCGAGAGCAGGAAGTGGTCGATGCGAATGGCTCGGTTGTACTCGAACGCGCGACGGAAATAATCCCAGAAAGGGAACTGACCTGTTTTGCCTGGATGCAACGATCGAAATGAATCAAGGTAGCCGCAGACGAGCATCTAGCACGGCTAGTGGCTTTTCTGTTTAGGTCGCGTCATTCTACGTTGACCAGTTCACCTTCTGCCCGTGATACGGATGCTGATCGATCGAACGAATCTGTTAGTATTCAGCAGCGATCGTGCCGGCTCTGAGCGGAGGCGCGCTGGCGGTGATCGGAGATGTGAGCGGCAAAGGCATGCCAGCGGCCATGACGGTTTCGCTTTTGGTGGGCACCTTCCGCACGCTTGCGCACTATTCAGAAAGCCTGCCGAGATCCTTGCCGCAATGAATACGCGCATGCTGGCGCGCAGTCACGGCGGTTTCACCACCTGTCTCATTCTGCATGCGGATGCGAAGGGCACACTGAAACGAAGGCAATTGTAGCGATCCCAGCGGCGTATGCCATCGGATCTGTGGCCGATATGCCATATAGCTGGCTGCGGACCGCCCACCTTGCTAGCAGCGAGATTGGTATCGTGGCAGTAATCGCAATTGCGGCGAGCAACAATGTCTCGCGCAGGATGAGGGCAACGACGCTGCCACGTTGCGCTCCGAGCGCCATACGGATGCCGATTTCACGAGCACGCGTGGCAGTGGTGTACGCCAGGATGCCGTAAACTCCAGTGCCCACCAGCAATCCAAAGGTGATTGCGAGCAGTGCGATCGTTCGTTCCGTCAGAATCGCCTGGTCGATCTGGTCTGTCATTGTCGAGAGACCATCAACGATGTGCTTGCTATCGATGGCTGCGACAGCCACGCGGATACTATTCGCGGCGGCATCGGGTGCTTGCCAGGTGCGGACGTAAATGGTGAGGCCGCTCGGCCTCTGTTCCTGCTGGAACAGTGTGTAGCATGTGGGCAGTGCGGGATCACGCAAGGTGGAGTGCTCTGCATCGCGCACGATCCCCACCACGATCGCGGCGGTTTTCGGCCGGTCCGGCCTGCCAAAATGATGGCCTAGGATCTCGGTGGGATTGGCAAAGAAGTGTCGCGCGAACGACTCATTGACCACGGCAACTCGCTGCAAGCCGGCAGCAAATCCCGTCAAGCGTTCGCAAATCTTCTCGCTTCCGGTCGATAGCGAGCAAACCCTCCATTATCTTCCCATCCGGGCCTACACGGAGGCCATCCATCTGTTCGCCCAGACCGCGCTTTAAACTGTCCCATTTCCTGCTTCCTTTGCTGACCTCAGCGTGAGATTCCTGCCTATGTTCCATCGCCGTGAGAAGGTGGCGTGATTCGTTCGTCACGCAATTGCAATCGTCTGGTGATGCTCTCGAAATATTTGAAGGCTATGGTCAGTGATCGAACGCGGGAACCGCGTTTCCCAGGAGGATTCGATCGCCGTGGCCACAGATCGCCGTACGTTTCTGAAGTTCCTCAGCTCAGGAGCTGCGTCTGCTGCACTTCCCTCAAGCATCGCCCGCGCTCTCGCGATACCTGCACACAACCGTACCGGCACCATACGCGACGTGGAACATATCGTGGTACTCATGCAGGAGAATCGCGCTTTCGATCACTACTTCGGCTCGCTCAGCGGAGTACGTGGCTTCGGAGATCCGCGAGTTGCCAAATTCCCCAACGGAGATCCCGTCTGGTATCAGCCCGACGGCAAGGGTGGCTACGTTCTGCCGTTTCGGCCCGATGTATCGGATCTGGGGCTCGCTTTTATCGAAGACACAGATCACAACTGGAATCAGACGCATTTTGCGCTGAACGGCGGCAAATATGACCAGTGGGTAGAGCAGAAGGGAACAACCTCCATGGCTTACCTCACCCGCAAGGACATCCCATTTCATTACGCTTTGGCCGACGCGTTCACTACTTGCGATGCCTATCATTGCTCTCTTCTAGGACCGACGGATCCGAATCGTTACCACATGTGGACGGGCTGGGTTGGCAACGACGGCAGCGGTGGCGGCCCCGTGTTGAACAACGCGGAGGTTGGTTATGATTGGTCGACCTATCCCGAGCGGCTAGTGAAGGCCGGAATTAGCTGGAAGATCTACCAGGACACCGGCGCGGGGTTGGATGGTCCTGACTTCTGGGGATGGGGACCGAACGCGTACATCGGGAACTATGGCGACAACTCGCTGCTCTACTTCCACCAGTATCAAAACGCGCAGCCGGGCAGCCCGCTCTTTGAGGGTGCCCTAACTGGGACCGATATCAAGTCTCTTGCAGGGTCGAACCCGCATGTCGCCTCGCACCTTGTCGATCAGTTCCGCGCGGACGTGCTGGCCAACAGACTCCCGCAGATTTCATACATCGTTGCGCCTGAGGCATACAGCGAACACGGAAACTGGCCGCCAAACTATGGGGCGTGGTATGTTTCGCAGTTTCTGGATGCATTGACCGCTAATCCGGAGGTGTGGAGCAAGACGGCCCTGTTCCTGACGTACGACGAGAACGACGGCTTCTTTGATCACGTTGTTCCGCAGACTCCACCGATGAACAGAACACAGGGAATTTCAACGGTTCCGACGACGAATGAAATATTTCGAGGAGACGCGTCCTTCGTGGCAGGCCCGATTGGGTTGGGAGTACGGGTTCCGATGATCGTCATCTCGCCATGGAGCAAGGGTGGATACGTCAGCTCAGAGCTTTTCGATCACACATCAATCATTAAGTTCATGGAGGCGCGCTTCGCCGAGGATCATCCGAACTTGATCGAAACGAACATCACGCCCTGGCGCCGCGCCGTTGCGGGCGACCTCACATCTACATTTGACTTCCGTAAACCAAATGACAAGGTAGTATCGCTGCCCAACACCGCCGGTTGGGTTCCGCCGAATCAAAACCGCTATTCCGATTATGTGCCCCCCGTCCCGTCGAATCAGACGATGCCGAGGCAGGAGCCGGGTACACGTCCCGCTCGGCCCGTGCCCTACGAACTGTATGCAAGCGGCGCGGTGAACGTTTCGGCCGGTTCTTTTTCGATCGACTATCGCAGCGCTGGCAAAACGGCGGTATTCCAAACGCGTTCCGGGAATTCGGATATGGGGCCGTGGACCTATACCGTAGGTTCTGGAGACCAGATCGTGGATTCCTATGCGGTCACCAGTGTGGATTTGTCGGGATACGATCTGGCCGTCTACGGACCCAACGGATTCTTCCGTGCCTTTCGGGGAAGTCTGAGCGGCTCGGCGACGGTTCAACTCGGAGTGCATACAACCTACGATAAAGTGCGCAACTCGATCACGCTTTCACTGTCGAATGACGGCAGTCACTCGACTGACTTGAGCGTGCTGGAAGTTTACTCCGGCAGGAGCATACACCTCGAGTTACAGTCTCGGCAGAGCTCCGGAAGAACCTATGAACTGCATCCGAGCTTTGGCTGGTACGACTTCGTCGTGACAGTCGGATCTGATTCTACTTTCCGCTATCAGTTGGCTGGACATGTGGAGACGGGTGAGGAGAGCCATACAGACCCGGCCATAGCGTCCAGATAGATCGGCAAGCTGAGCGGTCCTGAGCGGAAGCGCGGGACCGCTTCTGAACCGGCTACGGCGATTTCCTGCTTGCACAGGTCACCGCTTTTGAAGGGCCGGTGGGGGCGAAACGAAGCCTGTGGGAGCGAATGTGTTTCAGCCCAGCTATACGATCAATTTGGCTTCGATCGGAAGGCGGACAGGTTCAGCGGGTTTGACGGAAAGCGCTTCGCAGGCTTCGTCAATGCGTCGTTGCAGAATTTCGCGCAGCAAGCGGGCGTGCTCTTCGTCCAAGCCGAGATGATCGGACTCTTCCATCACTTCGAGAGCGTACCGGTAGTCACTTGCTAGTTCGGTTTGTGAGATGGTGGTGTTCATACCTTTACTGTAGGTTGGGGGTTCCCCGGGGTTTCTACAATGCAAGATTCGCAAGTTTCTTTGACGACTGCCAAGTCCTCATCGCAACTGTAAGGTTGCTGTAGCGCAATAAAATTGTTGCGTGTGAGTGACCTGTATTCATATTGGTGTGGTTAGATATGCATGAGGTATGCACAAATTCATGTGCAATTATCGCTTCATTTACTTTCCATTGACAGGTTCTCCACAAGACTGGGGTTGCATCCGTGGCCATTTCGAGCAGGGGGCAAGGAGGAGCTATGGCTTGCGCAACCGTCTCGTACCTGTGGCGCGACCAGAAAGCAAACGACAATTACCTGACCGGCGTGTCGCTGCATAGCCATACCAACCAATCCAAAGAGACCCTCGATTTCCTTGCTAACCTGGGCAGCAGGTACTCGCTCATCCGCCCCTTCCTCGCGCGCCTCGAACAACGCTCTCATGCAAAACACGGTGTCCGCGTCGATTACGCGTCCAGCTACTGGACTCCGCCTATGACCCCTCGCCTGGCATTCGATCTCGAGAGCCAGCAGATCCAGAGGCTCGGCCTCAATTCCATGGTCTCCATCACTGACCACGACAACATCGAGGCCCCGATGCTGTTGCGTACCGTCCCGAGTGCCCGCAGTATTCCCGTCTCTGTCGAGTGGAGCGTTCCCTACGCTGGCGTGCAAGACTTCCATCTTGGCATCCACAATCTACCCAGCAGCGGCGCAAGGCACTGGATGAACACGCTTGCCGAGTTCACGGCCAATCCCAGCGACGGTCGGCTCAAAGAGATTCTTGCGGCCTTCAATGAAGATCGCAATGTACTCGTTGTCTTCAATCATCCCATGTGGGATCTTTTCCTCATCGGAGAAGAACGCCACCGCTTCATGGTCAACGAGTTCCTTCAGAAGTTCGGTGGCTGGCTGCACGCCCTCGAACTGAACGGCCTTCGCAACTGGGAAGAGAACCGCGAAACCCGCCGGCTCTCCGAGCGCTGGAACATGGTGCTTATCAGCGGTGGTGACCGTCATGGCGTCGAACCAAACGCAAACATTAATCTGACCAACGCGACCAGCTTCACCGAATTCGTCCACGAAATCCGCCGTGATCGAATGAGTCACGTCCTGTTCATGCCCCAATATTCACAGCCGTGGAAGCACCGTTTGCTCCAGTCAACTCTCGATGCCATTCGCGACTACCCGCACTTCCCGCAGGGCAGTCGCAGGTGGGACGAACGCGCTTATCACCAGGATGCGCACGGCATTGTTCGGCCACTCTCTGAAATCTGGCCTCACGGCCATCCGCCACTCGCCATTCAAGCTGTCATCAACTCCGTGCTGATGCTCGGCAGCAGACCTGTATCCGGCGGACTGCGGATGGCCTGGAATGACGCCTCTCAGCTGCGGCTGGCCCTTGGCGAGCGGGAGAGCTGAACGCGAGATGAATGGGCGTCCGCCACGCGTCGCCTTCTTCCCTGATTCCTTTCATGAAGTCAACGGAGTCGCCCACACCAGCCGCCACTTTGAGCAGTTTGCCCGGAAGCACAATCTTCCTTTCTTCTGCGTCCGCGCTGGTCCGCAAAATCAAGGTCTTCAGAAGACAGGTAATCTGTGGACCCTCGAACTGCCACGGTGTGCATTTTCTATTCCGCTTGAGAAGGACCTCGGCTTCGACCCGGTATATCTTCGTCATGTACCGCGTCTTGAGGATGCCATAGAGGATTTCGCGCCCGACATCATTCACATCACCGGACCCAGCGATATAGGCCTGCTCGGCGCTTCACTTGCGCGGCATTATTCCATCCCGCTTGCTGCAAGCTGGCATACCAATGTGCACGAATACGCCGGACGTCGCTTCTCGCACCTTCTTCGGATGTTCTCCGAAATTAGGCCTGTCGGAGCAGCGCTCGCACTGGAAGACTGCGCAATGAAGTTCGCTGCCGATTTCTACTCGGCTGCAGAGGTATTGTTTGCGCCAAGTCAGCAACTGTGCGCACAACTCAAATTGGCTACCGGCCGCCCGTGCTTTCTGATGCGGCGTGGTATCGATTGCAAACTCTTCAATCCATCTAGAAGAAGAAGGCCCGACGGGGACAAGACGTTCATCCTCGGATATGTCGGCCGTCTCTCCGCCGAGAAGAACGTTAGATTGCTCGCGCAGATCCAGCGCGAGCTCAAGTCATCAGCGCAAATCAACTTTCGTTTCGTGATCGTCGGTCACGGCACAGAAGAAGCCTGGTTGCGGAGGAACCTGCCGGGTGCGGTATTCACCGGAGTTCTCCGGGGAGAGGCGCTTGCCAACGCATTTGCAGATATGGACCTCTTTGTCTTTCCATCTCATACCGACACCTTCGGCAACGTTGTTCTAGAGGCAATGGCTAGTGGTGTTCCGGGGATCGTTACAGAAGACGGCGGCCCATCAACCATCGTGTCGGACGGTGAGACTGGCCGCATTACCGATGACGTCAGCTTCACCAGAGAGATATTGAACCTACTTCGAGACAGCCCCACCCTCGCTAAGATGAGACGTGCGGCTCGAACCTGCGCTCTAAGTGCCACATGGGATTCGATCTTTGAAGAGATCTATGCAAGGTACATGGTCCTGCTCTGTAAGTTTCCTCGCCTGCAGTGAGTGAGTAAGCAGGCCCGCGTCCGACCGGAGAGCTGCTGAAGATAGAACCATCTTCACTTACGTGAACGCAACCAGCGGAATCGGGGGCTCAATCGGTTGATTCTAAATCACAGTGGAAGTCTCAGCATTATCCTTCTCGCTGCTGCAGTCTGGTAGAGAGTGGCGCGTCTGTGTACCGATTGTCGGACGGACTCGGGCTTTAGATCATTCGGAAGAGGTAATAGAGGGAGCCTGAAAGCAGAGCTGCCACGGGAAGTGTGAAAACCCAAGCGGCAGCGATGTTCCGGAGGGTCGACACCTGCAATCCGCTGCGATTGGCTGCCATTGTGCCGGCTACGCCGGAACTGAGCACGTGGGTAGTGCTGACCGGGAGACCGAAGTTGTCGGCCGCGGAGATAGTTGCCATGGCAACCAGTTCAGCGCAGGCACCCTGAGCGTAGGTGAGGTGTTCTTTCCCAATCTTCTCGCCGACTGTAACGACAATGCGCTTCCATCCCACCATGGTGCCTAAACCCAGGGCGAGTGCCACCGCGACCTTAACCCAGCCGGGAATGAACTTGGTGGCTTTGTCGATTCTGGTCTTGTAAGCGGTTAGATTTGCGCTCTCCGGTGCGGTGAAGGCGGGATTGTGGCCCTTCAGCATCAGTCGAATTGCTTCGCTGACGACATACATGTCGTTTCGAACGTTGGCCTGCTCCCGAGCGGGGACCGATTTGAATTCCTTGTACAGAGCGACTTCGTGACTGAGGTCTTGCACGAGCTCGCGCATTGCAATGATGGTGTCGGGCTGGAGCTGTTTCGTGCGCAGGTAATCTGTGACAATGACGCGGGCGTCCGCGGCGAGAATACCCTTCGAATCTGCATGAGCGTTAAAGATCTGGCCTGCGTTCTCAGAGGCTACGACGAACTGTTGGACATCATGTGGAGTGACAGCGTGGTTCAGGGCATAAGCTGTCGGGACGGTTCCGATGAGAATGAGCATGATTAGACCCATTCCCTTTTGGCCGTCATTCGAACCATGAGAGAAGCTGACGCCTGAGCAGGTGAGTACAAGCAACGCGCGAATAGGCCATGGTGGAGGAGTGTTATCTCTTGGCGCTTGGTAGAGAGTGGGGTACTTGATGAGCGCCTTGGATAGCAGCATCAGGAGCGCAGCCGCACTGAACCCAATCGCGGGCGATATGAGGAGAACCTTGAATACTTTAGTGGCCTGTTCCCAATCGACGCCGGAGGTGTGCGATCGGGCATTCATGAGTTGGTTAGCCAGGCCTACCCCGATGATGGAGCCGACCATCGCGTGCGAGCTTGAGGCGGGGAGCCCGAAGTACCAAGTGCCGAGATTCCAGAGAATCGCCGCGATGAGCAGGGCAAAGACCATTGCATAGCCCGCCCCGGAACTGACTTGCAAGATGAGCTCGACGGGCAGGAGCGTGATGACGCTGAAGGCAACTGCGCCGGAGGAGACGAGGACACCACAGAGATTGCAAAGACCTGACCAGACAACGGCAATATTGGGATTAAGAGAGTGCGTGTAAATGACAGTGGCAACTGCGTTGGCGGTATCATGGAAGCCGTTGACGAATTCGAAGCCAAGTGCGATGAGAAGAGCCACTGCGAGAAGAACATATGGCCACCAGCTGACGACGGTGACGTTGCCTAAGTCGCCCGCGATGTGAACACCGACGTAGACAAGCCCGCCAAGCAGAGCAGTGACGACAAGCGCCCCGGTGAGCCAACTTGGAAATGCATGCTTCTTGCGATCAAGTAGAGAACCTCCTACTTGAGGAGCAACGGCCGTGGTTGCAAGGTCTGCCATGACGAGACTCCGGATTGAGTTGGAATCGATCTGGCGGTTGGGGAGGGCACTCGCCGGACCAAGAAAGCATTACCGACCGATGTGAAAGCTGAATGAATGGTATGTGAACATCCAAAACGTCCCCGAGCTGAAGTTCATGAGTTGCCTGAAATGCTGGCAAAGATTTCTCACTCCTTCCATAACGCAGCCGAAACGGGTCTGCGAAATCCGTAGCTTGTTTGACAGATTATCGAACCGACCATTGTTCGTTCGCTCGGAGAACCGGCTAGATTGCTCCTTTCGCGAATACTCGATGAAATCTGCGTGAAACAATCATGAATCGAGCCGTTTCTTAAGACTGCGTTAAGTCTCCTCCTCCTAGTCTGCGATTGGGTTCCCAAATCCTCCAACCCCCTTAACGCATACAAGGAGTGCCATGCGCAGATTCTGTTTAACGTTCATCATGCTGATGTGTGTTCTGACCGCGATGTTCGGATGGTCACAATCTTCCGGCAAGGGCGCTATCAGTGGAGTAGTCAGGGACCCAGCAGGAGCCGTTCTGCAGGGAGCCCGGATCGAGATGCAGCCGCAGTTGCGGCCAGTGACGACCAACAGCCAGGGGCAGTTCACCATTAGTGACGTTCCAGCAGGTACGTATGCCGTGACTGTGTCGTACGTTGGCTTTTCTGCTTCTACAATCAGCGTTACCGTTTCGGCGGGTCAGACTGCGGCGGTTACTGCGAAGCTTGAGGTTGCGTCGACGGCGGATGAGGTTGAAGTTGTGGCCGCTCGTCCTCGCGGGGAAGCCGAGGCGATCAACCGGACGCTCGCAGCCGAGAACATCGTGCAGGTGCTCCCGGCGGAAGTCATCGTTTCACTTCCCAACGCGAACATCGCGGATGCGCTTGGACGCATGGCGTCGGTCACGATCGAGCGCGATGAGGGTGAAGGCAAGTATGTTCAGATTCGTGGAACCGAACCAAGGCTGAGCAACACGATGATTGATGGCGTTACGGTGCCGTCGCCGGAGTCCGGCGTTCGGCAGATCAAGCTGGATACGATTGCGTCGGATCTGGTGGACTCTGTCGAGATCAACAAGACTCTGCAGGCCAACATCGACGGGGACGGCATCGGCGGATCGGTGAATCTGGTTACGAAGACCGCGACGGATACGCCAACGATGGATATTTACGGCGTGGGCGGTTACACGCCCATCATTGGCGGCCGCAAAGTCGATCAGTTCGGAAGCACGCTGGGCAAGCGCTTCGGCGCGAGCAAGAGATTCGGAGTGCTTGTTGGCGGCACCTACGACTTCAACGGACGGGGCATTAATGACATTGAGCCTTCGCCGACGACGGGCAGCCTGACGCCGCATTACGACAGTCTGGATATCCGCGATTACGTTTATTACCGGACACGCTGGGGGATGACGGCCAGCGCGGATTACCGCCTCAGCGAAGGATCGAACATATCGGTTCGCGGATTGTTCTCGACTTTCCGCAACTGGGGCAATAAGTGGGTGTACACGCTGAACGACAACGACACTCCGCAGTACAGCCAGGATTGGCGCCGGCCCAATATGGCGGTGGGCAGCGTGTCGCTGCACGGCAGTCATAGTTTCAACTCCAACAGCCTGATCTGGAATGTGGCGGTAGCGCGTTCGCGTTCTCTTTCGGGATCGGGGAGTGCGAAGTTCAGCTGGAATGGCAACCCGAATATCAACTGCTTCAACGATCAGAGCCTCGCTGCCAGCGTGTACCGCCCGGGTTGGAGTACCGGCTGCTTCGGTACGGGAGCTGACAACGCGGAAGATCGCGCGAACTACAAGCTGAAGTCGTGGGCTCCGCCGACCTTCGGCCAGAGCGTTCAGTTGAATCTTGAAGCCGCGGGCTCCTATGGGCACATGTATCACGTCGGAACCCACTACGGCACGCTCGAGTTTGGAGGCAAGATCCGCAATGCTCACAAATTCGATGATACCTACGATGAATCATTCACGCCGAATGGTTCCATGCTCGTTTCGGCGCATCCGGAGTGGAACTCCGACTTCACGGATTCTGATTACTACGACAAGACCTACCATGTGGGTCCAGTGACCGATTACGCGAAGATTGATGCTTACGTTTACGCGAATCCGAGTCTCTTTACGATGTCTGGTGGTCCTGGGGTAAATGAGAATAATTACGATTTGGTTGAGCGGATTTCGGCGGGGTATGTAATGAACACTATCGAGCTCGTGCCGCGATTCCGGTGGGTGGTCGGTGTGAGAGTCGAGGCGACGCATGTTGACACGACGAGTTTCGACTCAACGAAGGGAACGCTGTCGTTCAAGGCGGGTGGCGACTATCTCGACGTACTGCCGAGCACGTCACTTCGATTTGCGGTGGATAAGGATTCTGATCTGCGTCTCGTCTACGGGAAAGGTCTGGCGAGGCCTGACCCGCAGGATATTTCGGCAGCAGTGGGGCAGCCCGACATCAGCACCACTCCTGCTACGGTGAGCATTGGGAATCCCAAGCTGAAAGCCGAGCACGCGAATAACTACGATGTGCTGTATGAGCATACGTTCAGCCACACAGGACTGCTGCAGGCAGGGTGGTTCTACAAGCAGCTTTCTGATCCCATCGTCACGTTGCAGACACTGACCAACAATTATGTGTATAACACCGGTGCTCCCACGCTTGTGTCTCAGCCTTCAAATGGGGGCAGCGGACATGTGCAGGGATTTGAAATAGGGTTCCAGCAGCGCCTGGGCTATCTTCCCGGAGTTCTGCGCGGAGCAGGTATCTCAGCAAACTACAGCTACACCACATCGCAGGCATCGCTGGTGGATCCGCTCCGCACGGACTCGCCGGCACTGCTGCGACAAGCTCCGAATAGCTGGAATGTCAGTCCGACGTACGATACCAAGCGCTTCTCGATGCGCGCTGGCATGACGTTTGACGACAAAATGATCTATGCCTATCAATACGAAAACCTGGCCTATGCTACGGATGATGGCGGGAATCCAATCGTTGTGAATGGCATTCAGCAGACCGTGAGCAACCCACAGGTGGGAGGAACGGCGGGGCCTGCAGGCGATAATTACCTCTACTCGCATTTCCAATTCGACACCCAGGCAAGCTATCGTCTGCCCGGCGGTTTCGAGGTCTACGGATACGGGCTGAACCTCAACAACGAAGTCTTCGGGTTCTACAACGGCAGCCCGCAGTACGTTGTGCAACGCGAGTACTACCAGCCGACCTACGCGGGAGGCGTCCGCTGGAACCTCCGCCACGAATAGGGTGCTTAGGGTGAAGATTACGCACGAAGATGGGGCAGTAGGTGCAAAGACGAATCGAGCGGCAAAGGTAGTGATTGCCATGCCGCTCGCTTTTCTTTTATGCGCATCGGGCGTGTCGCAGGAACCGACAAAACCGAAAGAGCCGCGGGCTGAGGATCTGCCCACCTCAGGCCTGATCAGCGGCATGGGGCCGACGTTCCGCGTTCGAGATCACGGCAAGCACACGACGCTGATCGTATACGGGGACCAGCGTTTTACCAATCCAGCGAATATCAAGGTGACGAATCCAACGGCTCGCCGTTTGCTGGTGCAAAGAATTTTAGAGGAACATCCGGATGGGATCCTCCTGAACGGGGACGTTCCTTATAGCGGAGACATGGTCGACGATTATCGCGTTTTTCGTGACGAAACGCAGGGGTGGCGCGATGCGAATCTGAACGTATTCCCCGCTCTGGGCAATCATGAGTTTCATGGCGATCCGGCAGTTGCTCTGGAGCACTGGTGGTCGGCTTTTCCGCAACTCAGGAACCGCCGCTGGTACTCCGCTCAGATTGGGAAGGCGATCTACACGGTTTCGCTGGACAGCGACGCGTCCCTGCTGCCGGGCAGCGATCAACATCGGTGGCTTGAGGAGCAGTTGCACAGACTTCCGAAGAGCATCAAATTCGTCTTCATCAGCCTTCATCATCCGCCGGTCGCGGACGTACAGACACACATCAACATCAGCCATAATCCACGACCCAATGAGATCGCACTGAGAGATTACCTGGGAAGCATCGCTCCGAAACTACACGCGGCCGTGATCGTTTGCGCAGGACACATCCACAATTACGAGCGTTTTTCCCAGCACGGCGTTACATACCTTGTCTCTGGAGGCGGAGGCGCATCTCCGGTTCCGGTGGAGCGGACGCCTGACGACCTCTACCAGAACACCGACTTTCCCAACTTTCACTACGTGAAGTTCGAGCTGGATGGCAACACTCTTCGCGGCAGCATGATCCGGCTCGACGAGGGCAGTGCCGTGAATCAATGGCATACGAGCGATCAGTTTTGGATATCAGGTCGGTAACAGGTTGTGCCTTTTAGCGGATGGTTTTGTACCCCACGCCGGTCGACCTGGCAAATGCCGCAAAGTCGGGTCGTCCGGCTCCCGATGATTGGAATGTCGCCGCACTTTCCACGAAGAAGGCCCAACTCTTCGAGTTGAGTCCCTCGAACGGGGACCGTGTGCAGCAGTCCACCCTGCCGTGTTGTCGCCAATTGCTCCCGGTGCAGGGAACAATCACGGTCGACCTGTCAGGCGAGTGGTTTGCCCGTTACACGGCGAAGGAAGACTAATTAGGGTACGTACCGGGTGGGCGGATAACGCAAGCTCCGGCGTCCGGTTTGAGGTTCTTGACGGTGCCTTTGTCCAATCCAAGCTTGACGCGCACATCGACCGCGAGATCGCTAATGAGCTACTCGGGCAAAGGCCGCTGGAAGATATCGCAGAGTGGCGGATACGGGACGCGACGCGGATATAAGCTAATCGATCGTCGCCATTATCCGCCACGGCTGCAGCTGATCCTGCAGTCAAGCGAAAGCAGACCCGCACACCTTGACCCGCCACTACATACCACTTTCGTAGCATGCTGCGATCCGGCGCTTACACCTCAAGGGGATTGCCAGTCCTGAGCTCCGCACGTTCTAGTGGTAATACCAACCAGAATCGCCAGTCAATACGGTTTTGAGGTGACTTATAACTGGGCACTCAAATGCCGATATGTAGACTCATACCCCTCGTTTCGGACGATCCGAAACGAGCGGCCCTACACCTCGGGCCATGGAGATCGAAGAACCTGCGTTAGAGGTTTAAAACTGTGACGCCAGGTAAGGAAGGAAGCACGATTGGCTACAACGACACCCGACGCTCTGACCATCGACCCCTCTGAGTTTCTTCTCTCAAAGCCCATTATCGACTCGTCTGCCGCCCCGGCGCTGGAACATCCGATGTCGGTCGCGGTCATCGACCCCACCCTGAGAAGCATGCGACTAGCGGTGGATGTGTTGTCCAGCTTGGATTTTGTCTCGTTGCAGAGTTTTGACTACTATCCATCCAATCCGATGAAGGCGCAGGAAGTGGCCAAGCAGGCTTACGACGTCCTGCTGGTAAATATTGAGAACGCTCCCGCCGAAGCTTTTGCCAGCATTGAAAACATCACCAGGGGGACCTCGACCGGCATGATCGGCTATGCCCGAGATGCCAGCACAGAGATGCTCAGTCAGGCCATGCGGGTTGGCATGCGCGAATTCCTGAACTTCCCGCTAGACCAGGAAGAACTGGCGCGCGCCATTCGGCGCTTTGTTCCGAGTGTTAAAACTTCACCGGCTCAGGCCGAAAACGGCAACCTCTACTTGGTGTTAAGTGCCAAAGGTGGATCCGGAGTCACGACCGTTGCGGCCAACTTTGCAGCCGCACTTGCACAGACCAGCGGTGAAAGCACGGCATTGATTGATCTCGATTTGCCGCTCGGGGACGCAGCACTTGCGCTCGGAATCAACGCGAAGTATTCGACTCTCGATGCCATCAACAAAGGCCGGTATCTGGATTCCTCATTCCTGAGTACCCTACTCACGAAACATGAATGCGGTCTATCGGTGCTCAGCGCGCCGGGCGTGCATTCCAAACTCGATTTGAGCGAGGGATCCGCGGACCGGCTGGTGACGATTGCACGTACGGCCTTCAAAAACACAATCATCGATGCAGGATCGCACTGGAGTTGGCTCGCCGGGCCCATCTTCGAGACCGCAAGCCAGATCTACCTGGTCACGCAGGTAGGGATCCCGGAACTTCGCAATGCAAATCGCGTCATTACCAGTTGCCTTGGCCCTTTCCAGAATAAGCTTGAAATCGTGATGAATCGTTTTGATGGGAGAAATTCCGATCTCGACGACGAGGCGATCACCAAGGCCCTGACACGCCCAGTGTCCTGGCGTATCCCGAGCGACTATGCCACCGTGAAAGCTCATCAGAACAACGCCACCCCGCTGGCTCTGGAGGACTCGTCGGTCTCTCAGATCATCCAGCGCATGGCGCGAAAAGCTGCGGGCCAGACAGAGGCGCCGGAGAAGAAGAAGCGATTTTCTCTGTTCAACAGGAATTGACCGTCCTGTTTTATAACCAAGGAACAACCTGATCCCGCCAAAAGTGGCGGGATCTTCGTTTTGACTTGGGCGAAGTCAGTAGCTCGGAGCACTGTCCAGCATGCAAGCGAAAGCGGGGGATCATGATCTCGCCTGCTTTGGCTGGCTCGGCTGGGTATCCTTGGTCCGGAGTTTCGATGCACTCGAACGGTGGCTTGGTTCCTTGTCTTCCGTCAAGATAGGTTTTCAGACGCCTTGGTCTCGGGTAACTGTCTTCGGCTCATCGAAACCTGCTGAGTCGTGCGATGTTATTCTCCTTGCGATCGAGGTGCGAGTGGACGGCAAACTTGCTGTCGCGTTAGACAGAAAGCCGGTTGAAAGATGCTTTAGACAAGCTGAATAGCGTGTCCGACGTATTCGAAGCGGATGTGTACCTGGCCGACGATGATCTCGTCGTTATCGAGCAGGAGTACACCTTTGCTGGCACCCTTGGGCACTGCAACTAGCGATCCGTCTCTGAACAGGGTTGTGCCTTGAGCGCTCCCGTCATCGAAGAGGCGGAACCGCGATGCTTCGGCGTCGAATTCGATGTGCGCGTGCGATCGAGAAACTGAGGCATTTACTCCTGATGCTTCGTCTTTGAGGGCAACGTGGTTCCGGCGAATCGGACGGAGCTGAGCATCCAGAACCTCTGAGAGGCGACCGATGTTGACGCGCTGCTTCGAAAAGAGATACTCACCCTGCTCGGCTATTCCAGTGAGAATCGTCAATCGGATCTGGGTCGGCTGCATAGATAGGTCGCTGGTTTGAGTGTTGCTGTAGCTCACATCGAACCCATGTGCTTTTACGTCGGGTGCAAGATCCTCCACCAGTTCGATTTGTACTTTGAGGTTGGCCGGGTACTCAACGGAGGCATCATCTAAATAGCTCCTGATATCGCGTTCGAGTGCCGCCCCGTCAATGAAGACCTTCTCATAGGAGCGCCGTCGGTTCGGTTCGGCAAGTATTTGAACCTGGATATTCGAGTAGCCGAAGCCGCGTTTGCCGCGAGGCAGCGAATCAACGCGGGATGCGATCTCTTCCAGAATGGCTCGATGAACTTCGATGATTTCGCGGCGCTGTTCGGGCGAAGAGGCCCGGAGCAGAGTGCGGAGCGCCTGGTCGATGCGTTGTTCGATTTGCTGCAGACGGCTCATTGTTGCCTCTCGAAGTATCCCATGATTTTTGCCTCTTTCATCAGCTCTGCGGCGAGTGGAGCTGCTGCCGTGCCGCCGTATTGGCCGTTCTCAATGAGCACCGCGAACGCAAGCTTGCGCGCTCCGCCATACGGAGCGAACCCGATGAACCACGCGTGCGAAGCGGCATGCTCGAGCTCTGCGGTTCCAGTCTTGCCGGCAATGGGAAGGTCGACCACTTGAGCGGATCGTCCGGTTCCTGAAGTCACTGCCTCGCGCATGTAGTCTCCGATGAGAGTGGCTTGTTGTGGCGCGAGTATCGACTGAGGCGGCTGCTGGCGGGGATTGTTACCGTCATTGATCCAACGGCCATAAGGCATCGATCCTTTCTGTGCGATTGTGGCTGCGACACGCGCCATCTGGAAGGGGCTGGCCACGACCTGGCCCTGCCCGTACGAGGCTTGCGGGAGTTCTCGACGGAGGGTCTGCGCGTTTGCGGGGTTTGCGACCGAGATTCCGAGATGGTTTGCCGTATCGAACAGTGCATCCGCGCCGACGACATATGTCCCAAGCTGACCGAAGTATGCGTTGCATGAGACCGCGAGACCCGTGCGCATCGCGATGTCTCCATGGGGCTGGGTGTCTTTGATGTCGTCGTGAATCGGACGCCTGGAGCCTCGAACGAAATTTCCTGTGCGACCGTCCGGGAGCCGCTTACATTCAAATCGGCTTTCGGCGCTGTTTGGGTCCTTGCGAAGAGCTGCTATTGACGTCACTATCTTGAACGAAGAGCCAGGCGGGTACAGTCCATAGCGAGCGCGATCGAGCAGGGAATCATCTGAAGACGCAGGGTTGAGCGGAGCAGGGGATTGATTGGGCCAAGGGTAGCTCACGGAGGCAAGCAGATCCCCGGTTGCAGGGTCCATGATCACGACCGCGCCGCGCGTTTTCCCAAGCTTGGTGAGTTGAGCTTGCAACAACTCCGACGCGCGCATTTGCAGCCGGGCGTCGATGGACATATGCAGGTTTCGGTCGCGGTTCAGCACCTTCCTTACCTGCGGATAATTCGGCTGCCAGCGATGGCGCAGCAGAGGCAATAGCTCGCGGTAGTCGTAGCGAATGCCATACGTCTTCGTTGCCGCATGACGGTCTGATGTTTCAACGACAGTGGCTCGGTCGTCGAAGCCCTGCAACGTAGTGCCGAAATCGCGTTCTGCAAGAGAGCTGTTTGTTGCCGACCAGTTTGCGTGGGTTCGAATATTTCCAAGCAGGTGGAATGCCTGGGGTCCGAGCGGATAGAAGCGGGATTCTCCAGGGACTGCCGCATCTCCGATGGTCACGCCCATGCTCGCGTATGCCTCGCGGCTTTTTGCCAGCTCGTTCCAGTCGCTTGTGGCGAGCGGGAGCCCATTGCGATCGTAGATTGTGCCCCGCGGTATGGCGTGTGCAATCGAAAGCAGACGGGGGTTGTACTCGTAGCGGCGTTGACCGTCGGCTTGCAGGGCCAGGGCGCCTGCACCTGCGGTTGCGTCGGCACGAACTACTTGCAGGTATGCCGCTTTCACCATCACGACCGCACCGATTCCTGCGAGAAGGTAGGCTAGACCACGCGTACTCGCGCGGAAAGGTTGAGTGGTCGCCTGATCGGCAGAGCCGCTACTTGCAAGGGAGAAGAGAATTCCAACGATGGCGAAGTTCGTGATCAGCGCCGTGCGGCCATAGCTGAGGAACGGAACAACGACGCCTGAAAGCGGAATGAGATCCAGAACTCCGCCGGCGATCAATGCAACCTGCAGCGCTAATGCGAGCGCCAGCCCAAGAGCAAGGAAGAAGTTGTAGTCGGATCGTGAGCGAAGGGCCGTACGGATACCGAACCAGACCAATCCGCTGTAGATGGCGAGGACGCAGAGCACGCCGAGGAATCCCCACTCTTCGCCGAGCGCGGCAAGGATCAGGTCAGTGTGAGCGGCGGGCATGATTTGAGGATCTCCGAGGCCGAGGCCGGAGCCGAAGGTTCCACCGCTTGCATAGGCCCATAGGGCGTGGGCGACCTGCTCGCCGCCTCGAACGGAGTTGTCCCACGGCGAGATCCACATGGAGATGCGTCCTGCTACGTTTTTTGGAAATCCGAGATAGTAGCCCGAAGCAAAGCCGGCGAGGATCACGGCGAAGCTGCCAAGTGCGAAGAGGTATCGGTCGCGCGCGACGGCGTACATGGCGAGAAAGAGACAGGCGATGAGCAGCGCAGGTCCGAGATCCTTTTGCAGGAAGAAGAAGCCCAGGGATACGATGACTCCCGCGAATACGGGCAGGAAGTACTCGCGCCTAGGCACCTCGATCCATTTCGAACATTTTCCGGCTCGGCCGCTTTGTTCGTGCAACGTGCGCAGGAACTCCCAACGTTCCGCGAAGTATCCGGCGAGAAAGAAGACGATCAGGATTCGGATCACTTCTGCAGGCTGGAATCCGAAGAGGTTTACCTTGGCATCGCTGCCCGCCGGTCCCGATCCAAACAGTACTAGTGCACCGGAGAGCAAGAAGGCTGCGAGCAGGAACACATAACTCAGCTTTCCTGCGAGACGACGGTAATCCAATGTGGCCGCTACTGCGAGCACGATACAGCCCGCGGCTGCTCCTTCGGCGAAGTTCGCGAAGGCGAGCGTGTCTCGCAAGGGATCGCGCAAGGTCACCATCAGTGCCATGCCGATTCCAGTCAGCAACTGCACAGCCGGCAGCAGATACTGCGGACCGTCGATAGCGCGGAGGCTCCAGTAGAGGTGCACGCCGAAGAAGCAACAAAGAAACAGGACACTCCACAGAACGAGTTGCCTGGTGAAACGGCCGGCGTCCCGGACGGCCAACAACGGCTTCAAGCGCGCGACATCTGCCGCGGTGAGCAGAGATATGGAGGTAGCGTCGGGGTGACTGGATTTCGACGATCTGGCTCGTGCCTGCAATTCGGTGAGGCCGCGTGTTGAGAGCACCTCGCTGATCGGCACACGAATCTGGCCGATCTCGCCCACGTGGGAGATTCCTTCGCCGTTCCTGGGCAGGTGTTGGAAGATCTTGCCGGCGATGTATTGGCGCTCGGCAGCCGTGGGTGTCGTCTGGAGGTAGGGAAGCAATTCCTCGCGCCGGTCGACGGTAGAGAGGTTCAGAGGCGCGGGTTGGCCTTCACTGACGCGTGTCAGGCGCGCACGGGCCGTGAGCGTCAATGCGCACACAATCACGAACGAGGTCACGAGGAGCAGCAGATGCTCAACGCCTCTGCCTTCGTGCCGCCTGGACGTGACGCGATCCCGATTCTCAGTTCGCTCTGCGATCGTTCTGCGAGTAATGACCATTGGTTCCTTGCGCTTTATCTGCGGCTCGTCAGACGAGCCTGCAATTTGTTTACCCTCTGCAGGTTTGCCGTAGCGCCCGCCCAAGGTAAGATGCTCTCGTACAATTCCCGGGCATGGCTAAGATTCTGGTCGGCGAGATCGTAGTACCGTTGGGCGTCGGAGCTATTTCGAGCACCATTCCCAAGCTCGATCGCGCGTTCGCCCTGGTAGCGATAGCCGTCCGCCAGTTCCGCTGTCTCTCGCTTGCCGATTTCATGGCCTCGTCGCTCCGCTTCTTTAATCGCTGCCTCCCCATGATCGAGATCGTGGAAGGAATAGATGTCGAGTCGTGCAAGGCCCAGCCATGGGTCAGGGGACTTCTTCATGTATTTCGCCGCATCCTCGAAGTCTTGTCTCGACTCTTCCAAGAGTTTGTTGTCGTGTCTGGCGGTACCCCGTATCCGGGCAAGATGACCGTGGATCAGGCGGAGCTTGCCGTGGATGTCTTTGTCGTTCGGCTCGAGTTCCAATGCGTGAGCGGCCTCGGCCTGGGCTCGCATCCAATCTGATTCCGGCACAATGGGTGGATTGGGCTCTTGATACCTTTCGATCACGTGGTCAACATCGTTCATCAACCGATTACTCAGTGCGTCTCGAGCTGACCACAAGCTGATACCGACATGAGAGCGCGCTGCCAGCTGGGAGTAGCGACGCCACGCTGCATCAAGGTCTTTCTGCTTCTCGCTTTTCAGATCACTGGCGAGTTGGTCGGCATTTCGCCAGACTGTGTATTCATTCACGACATAGAAGACGGGCACGAGAAACAGCACGAGCACCACGAGGATAACGACGCGAAACAGATCTCCGAACCGGCTACGCCCGCGTGGCTTCCGAGGCGTGGCGACAGGCTGAACGCCGGAGCTGGGGAAGGCGTTCGAATGCCGCGGCGGCGGTGTCGCAGAGGTCTTCCGCGTAGCTTCCTGGACGGGAGTAGCTGCTGTGCCGGTCGTAGAACCGGCGTGCGTCCTGACTGTGGCATCCGCTTCCCGCGACACTCGGCGCGTAGCTTCCGGGTCGATGGCCGATTGCGTTCGGGCGGTCTTCTCCTCGATGGGATTCGATCGTGTCCGAATCTCTTCGATGGTGCGCGCAAATTCCCGCGCGGTAGAAAAGCGGATCTCGGGGTAAGGGCTCAGAGCGCGCGCTACAACGCCGCGCAAAGGCTCAGGCCAGGAGGTTGGAATCGGCCGCAGTTGGCGGTAATCGCGGATCATGTGCTCCAGCTTCGATCCGTTCTCCGCCTCGAAATACGGGTGTCCCTCGAGGATCTCGTACAGCACGACTGCCACTCCCCACAGATCGGAGCTGACGTCGACCTCACCGCTTCTCAATCGCTCGGGCGATGAATACTGAACACTTGCAAACACATTATGGGTGAAGTTGCGCGTTGCGGAGAGCGCCTTCGCGATACCAAAGTCCAGCACCTTGATTCCGCCGGCCACTGTCACTCGGATGTTGCGCGGCTTCACATCCCCGTGCACGATGCCGCTCGTCGCGCGACCGTCGATGGTAGCGGCCAGATGATGAGCGTGGTCGAGCACCTCGAGAACATCCTGCGCGATCCGCATCGCGAACTCTGGGGGAAGGCCTTTTCCCCTGATCAGTTCGGAGATGTCCTCTCCTTCGATGTACTCCATGGAGATGTAGAAGTAGCCCGGCATTTCTCCGAACTCGTGAATCTGCGTGACGCGTGCGTCGAGAGCGCAGAGTTGCTTCTGCAGTTCCGCTCCTCGGCGCTCCGCTCGCAGAATCTCCTCGCTGTCGGCATCAGTTCCGAGATCGATCAGCTTCAGAGCAACACGGCGACCACTCTCTGGATCCTCCGCCTCAAACACGCGGCCCATACCACCGGCCGGCAGTTTGCGAAGGAGTGTAAAGCGGCCTGCGGTCTGGACGCTCATCGTGTGACTACTTTGACGTTGAGCCCCCCGCGTTTGGATGGAGAGGCAATGTCGTTGTCTTTAAGCAAGGTCGCCTTATCGAAAAAGGGGGAAATCCATATCTGCTCCGCGCCATTACCCGCAATCACGTTTGCCCAAACACGCGGAGTGGCCGAACCTCCGATGAACAAGCCTGGGAGCAACTCGGAACCGTGCCCATTGTTGCGGATTACGTTGTGGTCGACATTGGCCGATGTCAAGCCGTGCACGTAAACGCCGGTGCCTCCATTTCCTTCGATGGTGGATCCTTCTAAGGAAGATTTGCCGCCATCGATCTCTATCCCAGCCTTGCGCATCCCGCTCACCTTCAGATTGGTAAGTTCAATGTCTGAGTTGATGAGTTGGATGCCAACCTCGGCGGGGCCCAGGATCTCAAACCCGGAAACGCGCGTTTCGTGTACGGCGTCGCCTATCACCGCCACTTCCGTCGCGATGATTTTCGCGCCGTAGACCTCGGGGCTCACGAGCGACACACCGCTGCGCAGGTGCAGAGCCTCGTGGTACTCGCCCGGGGCGACAGAGATGGTGTCACCCGCTGCGGCTTTATTCAACGCTTCTTCTATGCTGCTCATTCCGCCCTGTCCGACTACCCAGGTATGCGGTCGTCGCACCGTTCCGAAGCTGAGCTTATTGCCGGATGTGGTCTCCTCGAGATAGGGCCGCAAAATACCAAACAACGCTGTGGCTGCAAGCAGGCCCGCGAGGAGCCACGCCCAGCCGAAACGGCTGGCTGCTTGCATCTTGTTCTTCTCGGAGATTCCGGCGTACTGAGTTGTCTCGACAAGGATGGCAGATACATTGTCTTTGCCTCCTGCATCGTTGGCCGCCTCGATCAAGGCGAGAGCTGCGGCATCCGGCTTGCCTGCGTGCTGTTCAACGATGCGACGAATTTGTTGCGCAGGCACCTGGTCCGTCAGCCCGTCGGAGCATAGAAGCAGCGCCGAACGATCAGGGAGGACAAAAGAATGAACTTCGACGAAGTCAGGATCGTCCGGCGAGTGGCGAGCGCTCCCAAGATCCCGATACACCTCATTCCTGCGCGGATGGTGCATCGCAGCCTCTTCGGTGAGCTTGCCCGCGTCTTCCATTTCGCCGACGGGAGAATGATCCCTCGTCACCTTGCGAATGTTGTTCGGCTCTAGCAGGTAAAGGCGCGAATCTCCAACATGTCCCACGACGACGCGGTCACCTTCGACTAGCGCCAGCGTAGCCACGCAGGCCATTCCCTTCAGTTCTGATTCCTGCTCCGCCAAATCGTAGATTTCGGTGCTCGCCAGCGCGAACGCCTCGCGCACTCGCTTTTCAGCGTCGCCGGTCTGGCGCGAGAGCCGCATGGCGATGATCTTAGCTGCCACTTCGGCAGCGCGTTCTCCGGCTGCCTGTCCGCCCATCCCGTCCACGACAACATACAGACCTCCAGGCACATCTAGGAGGATTCTGTCTTCGTTATTGGATCTGGTGCGACCTGTATCCGAGCGGCCGGCGGCAATCAGTCGTAAGGGCATATGTGTTATCTGCTCCGTCGGAATAATGCCCAGGCAAGGCCGAGGACACTGAGGACCAACACGATCAGAAACGGGATGCGCAGATAAAAGAGCGTTGTAGTCATTCCGGCTGTCTCGCCTCAAAGTGCATGACGAGCACATCGGCCAAGGCGATATTCGCGGTGGCGGGCAAGGGCACCTCGAGGTTGCGATCGACTGCGCCGCCTCTACTGCGATCGATGCTGGAAGGTACGGTGTTGCCATCCACCGCGGTTCCGAATTGGCTCAGATCCTTAAGGAAGAAGCGACCGCTCGCGGCATCTCGCCGTATGCGGCAATGCTCGCGCGAGATGTCCGGGAGCCCATCCACCTTCAGATCGACCCATACAGCCTTTCCGCCCCGACCCACAACGATCTCAGCTTTGGAGATGGCGAAGACCTTTTCTCCGCCGCCGTTGGTATACCGCAGTGTGGCGAGCACAGGTGGTCGAGCAACCGCTCCCGTCTTCTCGGAATGTCCAGAAATCTCGCCTTCAGCTCGACGCGTAATGAATGTTGTTTTCGCGCCCGATCCTAGGTCCCCGGTTTGTGCGGTCCCAAGGTCTGAGTAGATCTCGATCTCCCCCGGGCGCAGACGGTCATCCTCTGCCCGGTGAAAATCTATGCTCCAATCTGTCTCTTGGATCTTGTATTTCTGGGTAGGGCCGCGCTTGCCGATGCCCAGCCGCTGAATGAGTTGGGGCTGCCGTGGCGGATTGTTCAAGCTCGCAAGGTGTTCGCTCAACGCCTGCTTCGCCTCGCGGCGAACGACCTCAGCCACAGGCGCAATCAGCTCATAGTCAGCGTGTTGAAGGTACACGTTGAATCTGCAAGGCAACAGAATCGTGTAACGAAGCCTGAATTGCCCAACTTGAGCGTTATGAATGAGCTCAGAGATGATTTCATCGCCGTTTATCCGGCTTGCCGGAGTCTCTGACACGCTACGCGCCTCCAACTGGTTTTAAACGCGGGAGTGATCTCCCGGTCTGTCATGGGAAGCCACTTACCTTCCGATCAGATGCACGAAGATAGTTGCTGGGTTCTCGCCAACGCGGCCGACCCGCGTTCTGCGAGTCCTCCAGAGCATGCAGTACGCAATTCGGGGCAGCGTGGTTCAATCTCCCCCAGCCGGAGAACCGAGAGATCATGATCTTGCGGCAGGCTTTGATGCAGTCGATTGTTTCTGTTGTACTTACTGGCTGCTGGGTTCAAAGCCAGCATTGGCAAGAGCAAGTGGGTGCCCAGAGCAAGGCCCTCCGACGGAAAGCATGCTTTCCTGCCAAACGAAGCGCGGATTATGAGGGAGGCTCCGTTGCCTATGGGTTGCGACCTACAACCACTACGGTGATAATTTTGATGTCGAACCAGATGCGACCGCCTTCCCAGGCGGCTGTCCGGTGGCACGCATTCGGGCTTCATCGCCCCGGCTTCGCGGGATCAGATCATGTTGCCTCAGCACCTTGCCCCGGCGTCACGCGGTTCCGTGTCACCTTACGCTGCCCGGGATCGTTCAATATAACTGCGTACTGCAGGACGGCCTATGGATGCTCGGTCAGTGACTATTGCCGTGAGCTGAAGTGAATCAACGACGAGCCCGAGGCCTTAGACAAAAAGGGGACGCATTCTCCGCGGCATATGCTTTGCGACTGTAAAGTACCCGAGTTTGTATGCGGACCGGTCGACCGTCTGTGATAGCCAAAGTTCAGAGGACTCAACCTGGTCGTTCATCACGATGGATTTGCTTACAGTATTTTTCGTTTTTTGTCGCTCATGAACGCGGCACCTCTGCCAAGCGCGAGCTGTAAAGAGGGCGTTATCATGACGCCAAAAGAGGCCGGTTAAGTCAGCAATCGGTCGTAGCAGTTTTTCGGTATGCAGGGCCGGGCGCCGACTAGTTGCCGTTGCGCCCTTCAGGAGTAAGAGCGGAACGGCCGTTTTACATACCAAGGCTATTAGCCAGCCAAGAGCGAAAGGCGGACGTTCCGAGTTCGAAGCCTTATGCTTCTGTGCTCATGCTCTTCGGGCCACTAGCGGCTGAATACCGCGCCATGCGGAATAGCAGGACCACGCCAGCCGTCCGGCCATGCTCGTTCCATTTTGAACCCGGGTTCCTTGTTGTTTTCTCGGAATCTTTCGTCGAGCATCAATCCGCCGGTCGACGGGTCAATTTGCGCAATCAATAGACGGTAATACAGGTCTCCATAGCCGCTGATCACGATACGATCGCCGTTTGGTTCAAGCGAGAGCCAGTGGGGAAGGTCCTTCGGTCCAAGCACGAGGCGTCCGACTTCCTTCGGATGAGAAGGATCAGAGATATCCAGGCTTACCAAAGAGTGCGAGCTCTGGAGCGCCTCAACCCAGTAGTGCCCAGCGACCACCGGAACAGCACACCAGCGGCCGCCGAAATCATAGATCGGGGAAGCTGACGGCTGTGTTCCCTCGAGACCATCGAGGCGATACAGACCACAATTGAAAGTTCCAACCAGAACTGTGCGCCCATCCGAGAGTAGCCGAGGCTCGGATGAATTCTCCCCGACGGCAGGATTGTACTCATCGTGCGGCAATACGATCGTCTTGAGAAGTTTCAGGTCCGACAACCTCCATACCTGGATGATATGGCTACTGCCTTTGAGGTACATGTCGGTGCTCGTCGAGACGACCCGGTCGAGCGCGGGAACGACCTGCAGGCTGTAGGGACGAATGAATTTGTCGGCATCGGGGTCGGCAGCCTCCGCAGTGCGAACCAACTCCCCCTTTGCATTGAGTTCTACCAGCCCTCCAGCAGCGGCATCTTCCAGTCCTTTCTGCTGAAAGGTCGCCAGAGTATTCCCGTTGGGAAGGGCCGCAAAGCTATGTGGGTGACTGAAACCGGCGGCTTCGGTGAACGTACCGGCCAGTTTCGGGTTCTTCGGGTCATGTAAATCAAATACGAACGTCTTGTGAAGATCGAAATCATTTGCGAAGAGAATGTGATTCTGGGGCATCTCGTAGTTTGTGTGATGTGGCATCCTGGCAGGGTCTTCGACTGAAAGCATCGCGACGAGGCTGCCGTATCGCGCTTGGTTCGGATCGACGTCGAGTACCGCAAGGAAGTCTTTTCCGCGGAGTGCATTCTGAGATTGCCCTTTCAACGCTGAGACGTTCAATTCTCCTGACCATACGAAGAGGTATGGACTACCGTGCGAGCTTGCAGGAATCTCTCGAGAGTGGTCGCCATTCGCTCCAAAAAGAGCTGGTATGGCAGCCAGCATCAAGATCAATCGTTTGAATCTCTCGAAGATCATCGTTTTACTCCAGATCGAAGTTCGTGATAATTTTCGACGACGTTAGACCTTCTCTGCGCCACCACCGGCCTCACACCATGCCCTGAATCCGCCACCCAGATGTGAAACATTAACCAGGCCCATCCGCTGAGCAGTGTCGGCGGCGAGTGCAGACCGACCACCTGATGCGCAGTACAGGACGAGATGTTTCCCAGAAGAAAACACAGGATGGTGATAGGGCGATGTTGGATCAAGAGCGAATTCCAGCATACCCCGATTGATGTGAATCGCTCCTGGAATCTTTCCATCCCGTTGCAACTCAGCGCTGTCCCGCAAATCAATGAAAGCTGCTTCGGGAGCATTCAGGCGCGCGAAGGCTTCCTTGGGAGTTATGGTTTTGACTCTTGTGTTAGCGTCGGAGACGAGTTCTTTGGCGCTTATCATAGGGCTCCTCTGATCTGGCAGTTCGAACGGCGATCAACCTGCGCCATCTTAGCCCCCATCGAGAGACTCCATTTGTCTTAACGTCCGCATTTCTTGCTCGGGTGTGCGTATCGTATGATCAGTGATCACGATTCTGCTGTTGTGGAGATCCCAAAAGGGAATCGCATGGATGTGCTCTCAGAAGTACTGCTATCGGTGAAGCTCCGAGGAGCAGTGTTCTTCAATGGAGAGTTCTCGTCCCCGTGGAGTTTCTTTGCGCCACCATCAAGAGTCGTAGCGCCGCATGTAACGTCCAGCGCTACTCATCTCATCATCTACCACTTGCTTACGGAAGGAAGCGCTTGTGCGAAGTTAGCAAGCGGCAATCGCATCGAGCTCGCGGCTGGAGACATCGTGATCTTCCCTCACGGGGACGCACACACGCTGGGAAACGGAAGCGCCCCTGCCACCGTCGACATGACAAATGAGCTGCCTCGGATATTCTCCGAAGGACTACGGCTCTCTCGTTTCGGTGGCGGCGGGCAACTTACGCGCTTCGTCTGCGGCTACCTGGCATGTGATTCCGAAGTCAGCCAGATTCTGCTTGCGGGTCTTCCTCCTCTTTTCAAGGTGACGATCCGCGATGATGCGTCAGGCAGGTGGCTGGAGAACTCAATCAGATTCTCGGTCGATCACGCGGCTTCAGGTCGCGATGGCGGTGAGGCCGTACTGGCGAAGCTTTCAGAGGTCCTGTTCGTTGAAGCACTTCGTCTGTTTATTTCGCAGCTACCGAGTGAGCAGAAAGGCTGGCTTGCGGGGGCGCGCGATTCTCAAGTCGGCAAGGCACTCTCCTTGATGCATCGAAATCCATCCCATCCTTGGACATTGATCACGCTGGCGAGAGAAACCGCAGTCTCACGCTCCGTTCTCGCAGAGCGGTTTCGACATTTCCTCGGAGAGTCTCCGATGTCCTATCTGACCCGCTGGCGGCTCCACCTTGCAAAGCAGATGCTGGCCTCAACCACGTGTTCTGTTGCGCAGGTTGCCACCGAAGCGGGCTACGAGTCGCAGGCTGCTTTCAATCGGGCTTTCAAACGCGCGTACGGCTTGCCGCCGGCTCGTTTCCGAACTACTTTGGGTCTCAAGACCCGTTCAAATGGTGCTGGGCTCGAAACATCTTCCGCAATTTAGGCCTCCCGGGGAAATGGAGCACAGTGGCAATGCAGTTTTGGAGGTTGGGCACAACCATATCTCCATCTCAGATGGCGATTTCGAGCCGGGGAATGAGCCGGCGCGGTCATTCCATTGACGTAGAGTCGCAACCCGTGGATCTGACGCACTTCCGGATTTGGGTCTTACCGCCGCCCATGTGTCTTGGCAAATTTCACTATGCCAAGCTACTCAGATCAGCCGCTACAGTTCTTCTCAAAAACTCTCGAAGCATGAAAGTCTTCGAGCCTCTTCTGTAGGTGCTCACTTTAGCAGCGTTTGTCAGGCTTGTAGGTGATCTGGCGCTCCGGGGAACACATTGAACGCGGCGTTTACTTCGGCGTGCGATTGAAGCTGACTACGCGGTAGTCTTCAGGACAAGTGTAGGCTCGGTGGCGAAGGTTCGGGCGATTTAGCGCGTACTCTTCTCTTTGCTGATCTTTGGGCTCTCAGGCCGTTGGATGCTTTTGCGGTGCACGGGGGAAGCGGCTGAAACTTCCGCATCGAGAACTCTGGGACTGCACGACCGCAAACAGAATCAGAGACAATAATTACGCGAATTAGGCGCTCGCTTGTAAATCTTTCGATCAGTGAAGTTATCCATAGGAGAATGTCGGATGCCTGGGAGCGTTCTCGCGTCAGGAACTGGGGTGGCAGGCTCTTGTCTGGCCTGGTGGCTCGATCGATACGGATATGCGGTGACCCTGGTGGAACAGGCGCACGAACCGTGCACCGGCGGCTACGTCATTGACTTTTGGGCCTCGGCTATGACGTGGCCGAGAAGATGGGCGCGCTGGACGAACTTCGCCAGCATGACCTCAAGGTTCAGGAATTCCGGATCGTTGATCGCGCGGGCCGGCGGATCAGTGGCTTTAATCAAGGCGAGATCCAAAAGCTCCTCAAGGGCCGGGGCATGAGCCTTCCGCGTTCGGCGCTGGCTTCTGCGCTCTACGAAGCTGTCAAGGACCGAGTCGACGTGCGGTTCGGGGAAAGCGTGGCCAGCCCATCGGTGGTTGGAACCTGGATTGGATCTTCCAGAACCGCGCTGGCAACGCTTTCGGCCTTCCCACTGGCGATATCTTCTACTGCGGGACGTATGACGTTAAGCCAACGCATAAGAGTTATTCGAGCTGGGCCAACAACTCGCAGAACACCTGCTGGAGCAGCCATCCGGAGTACTACATCTACACCTATGATGGAACAACACCGCGAGTCCGCCAACCATGGTCTCAGCAAACTCAGCTCGGCATGATGAAGAGGTTCCAGCTGAAGGAACAACTCAACCTCCAATTCAAGGCCGAAGCATTCAATGCGACAAACACGCCGATTTTCGGTAGTGCGAGTAACAGCAATCCAGAAGTTGCTCCCACGCGCATTGAAAGCGTTGCTGATCCGAATGCACCTGGGGCATGGCAAGGGTACGGAACGGTTGGCTCAACACAACAGAACTTTCCACGGCAATTGCAGCTTTCTCTGAAAGTTGAATTCTAGAATCCAGGCCATGCTCAGTCATGCTGAGCAGCGTTTCTTAACCAAATGGAGTTGCCGTTCTCCCGCGCCTTTTAAGCGCGGGAGTCGGTGACTCTCCCCAGATGCGTGACTTATTTTAGGGGGCGCTCAGAGGGTAGCCACGAGTTCCGGCTCACTTGTCGAAACGTGCCCCGCGCCTGGCCCAATGCGATTCCCGCACTCACACCAGGGTTCTACAACAGAGCCGACCTTCGAGGAGTAACCGGCTCATGTCCCGCAAAAAGTCTGCATGACGCGCTCTTCTGGACGAGCAGGCATTGTGTACCGCTCCAGGTCTGGTCTCTCTTCGTAAGGGTGCGATACGACATCCAATAGTTCTTCAAATGGTTGGTAATCCTGATGCTCAGAAGCGGCCTTGAGCGCTGCCTCAACCATGTGGTTGCGGGGGATGTATGCCGGATTCGCCATCCGCATCGATCGAGCCCGCTCGTGTGGCGAGTTGGGCTCTTCGTTCAGACGTTTTCGCCACTGAACAACCCACGAATCAAAACCGCCTGCGTCGGCGAATAGGCTGCGTACTTCGGCGTCGCCTTCCGGTCCTGCCGCGGCTCCGCACAAGCGACGAAAGCTCAAAGTGAAATCGGTACGGTTGGTAAACATTAGTTCAAGGAGGCGTTCTACCATGAGCTCATCGTCCGTGTGTTGCGTAAAAAGGCCGAGCTTTCGGCGGAATCCTCCCAGTCGAGCGGCCTCATACTTTGGCGCGAAGGCAGCGAGCGCCTCGTTGGCGGAGCCAAGCGCGGCTTGTTCGCTTCCTTCCTCGTGCTCCAGTAGCGGAAGCAATGCCTCAGCGAGACGGGTCAGATTCCACAGCATCACTCGCGGCTGGTTGCCATAGGCGTAGCGTCCTTGTTGGTCGATGGCGCTAAACACGGTCGTCGGATCGTACGCCTCCATGAAGGCGCAAGGGCCATAATCAATGGTTTCACCAGAAATAGAGGTGTTGTCGGTGTTCATCACGCCATGGATAAATCCGAGAAGCATCCACTGGGCAACCAGTTCGGCTTGCCGGTCGATTACGTCGTCGAGTAACGCGCGATACGGCCGCTCTGCCGTTGCCGCGTCAGGGTAATGACGCGCGATGGCAAATTCCGCCAGGGTTCGCAAACCCTCCGTGTCTTGTCGGGCTGCGAAATATTGGAAGGTTCCTACGCGCACGTGGCTTCGAGCAACCCTTGTCAGCACCGCGCCGGGTAAAGCGATCTCGCGCAGCACCCTTTCCCCCGTGGTCACCGCGGCAAGCGCTCGAGTCGTGGGCACGCCCAGTGCCGCCATTGCCTCGCTTACGATGTACTCGCGCAGAACAGGGCCGAGCGCAGCCCTGCCATCGCCTCCGCGAGAAAATGGAGTGCGACCGGAGCCCTTGAGCTGGATGTCGTAGCGCAGACCGTCCCGCCCAACCACTTCGCCTAGCAGGTTGGCACGTCCGTCGCCAAGCTGAGGCACGAAATACCCAAACTGGTGTCCAGCGTACGCTTGGGCCAGCGGTTCTGATCCGTTAGTTAGGCGGTTGCCGGCTAGGATCTCGACGCCATGATCGCTTGAGAGTTCACTCGGATCGATTCCCAGCGCCCGGGCCAGTTCAGTGTTCACTTTCACAAGGCGTGGAACTGCGACGGGGGTAGGGTTCAGTCGAGCGTAAAAGCGCTCCGGCAGGTGAGTGTAGGTATTCTGAAACCCGAAATGGACGGTGTGTTGGTCGGCGGTCGAGGACGAGGGAATCGCCGATGTCTCGGGGGAAGTCATCATTCGATGATCGCACGGTCCTATCGCATCGGTTGGGCAACTCGCAAGCCTGATTTAGCTGTTCCCACTTGAGAAATAGGCGCGGCGACGTTTAAGCATTTACTTCCCAGCGCCCGGTCATGCATCCAAAACGCCTGTCATGCTGAGCTAACGGGGGGCCCGAACTTTTCTTCAGTTCGGGGTGGTGAGTCGAAGCATCTGAGGTTGTTTCTGAAACTTCAACCCCAAATCCGCTCAACCGCGGCCCCAATCTTATGAATCTGTTCAGAATCATGCTTGCCGTTTCACGATAACGTCGCGTTTCCGAGTGGCAAGTCCCCGATCTTCCCCAACTCCGAGCTGCGCCGCACTGACCCGGCGGATGAGAAATCAAAGTACCCCGTTCTGCGGCAAGTTGTGCGCGGATTGCACGCCGGGGCGCCCCCTTGGATTGACAACTCGCCAGCACTGTTACTCTCCGGCCGGTAAGACTTCTTCAATCCCTGCCCAGGGACCGCCTTGAAGTACAAGGTACTTCAGGTAGAGTTCAGAGCCTGCACGATCTGCGGATGCGAGCAAGCTACGGGTCGCCTCCTGAACGTGTTCATTTGTCAGGGTGGCCAAGTCAAACTCCGGCTCAATCATGCCCTCCGAATGGGGAATCTTGAGCAGATCCAAAAAGGTGACAATCACGGCACGATGCTCATGGAGGAGATACTGCTTCAGAAGGTCATCCACGATATGTTCAGGAAGCGACAGGGTTGCGGCTGTCCAGTTGACCAAGCGCTCCGTCGGACTTTTGCGGACAAAGACCTCGCGCAGGTTTCTCGCTTTCGCAAGAGTGGCGAAGAGGAGTTGTTTCTCTGTGCCCTTTGCTTCAGCCCAGAATATTCTGCACGAAGCGACCCGAGTCTCTTCGGGCAATTGTCGCCAAACACGGTTTGCAGAAACAGCCATCAGGGTCCTTTCACACTTCGAACTCAATCACCAGCATTGATGATAACGGCTCTGAGAGCAGTTCAAAACTACAGGGCGCATTGGCGGATTTGGGTTCTCGTCTTCGACGCGAGGCAGTCGTGAACCCATCGCATTGGCGAACACAGAAACCAGATCCAAACTCGCTATTGACCTAGCTATGCAGTGAAGGCGGACGGCAAAGCTGCCTCAAGATGGATTTGCTCTCCGGTGATGGGGTGAGGGAATTCTAGAAATTGGGCGTGAAGGAGATATCCTCCATCACCGGGCAGGCCGGGTTGAGTTCTAAGAGGCTGGCCGGATTCGTCGTACAAAGGATCGCGAACGAGGGGATGTCCGATAGATGCCAAATGGATTCTGATTTGATGAGGGCGACCCGAACACAGGCTTACCTCGAAGGTTGTGGTGCTTGTGGTTCGTGATATCACCTTTGCCAATGACTTTGACGGCTTGCCGCTTGGGTGAGCAGCCCACACGGAGCCGAGGCGCGGGTGCGGTACGAGGCCGATGGGTGTGAGGATTTCATAGGCATCGTGCTGTGCGACGTTTTGAGCTAGCGTGCGGTAGGTCTTTTGAATTTTGGACGTGTTCCAGATTGCGACTAGATTTGAAGCCGCTTTTGAGTTTTTTGCAAAGAGGACGATACCGCTGGTGGCTCGGCCTAAACGGTGAACAGGGTTTGCATCGGTGGTATGCTTTCGCACCAAGTGCAGGAGGGTGTTCTCCATGAAGCCGCCTCCTGGGAGCGTGGGCAGTCCGCTGGGCTTGTTGACCGCCAGCAGATGAGGGTCGTCAAACAGGACTTCGAAGTATTGAGGCGATTCTGGTTCGATCCAGGGTGGACGGTTCCAGACGAGGAATTCACCTGCATTGACTGATTCGCTTCCGGTGGCGGTGACGCCGTTAAGGGTGACTTCTCCGCGGTTCAGTCTCTGTTGCCAGGCCTGCAGAGTCGAGTGGGGGTAAACCGATGCCAGATGGGAGAGTAAGGTCTCTCCATGGCATCTTCTGCTGATAGTCGCGGTGTAGGCATAGCCTGGGTTGAGCATGCAGTTCGAGTGTAAACAATGGCATCTACATTCGGTCTTCGGAGCAGAAGCGCAGGAAGAAGACCAAATAGAACTACTGTGAAAAGCGCCACCGCGATGCTGAAGAGCAGAACTGAAAGATGGACGTGGAAGTTGGCCTCATTGGGAAACACCCCGCGCTCAAGTCCGGCGCCAAAGTCGGCATCATCGATCGTAATGGCGACGGCACAGACCACGGGCTTATGCCCGCGACCGTGGAGCATGAAATGGCGCAGGCCGGCTACCACCGCATCGGCAAGTACGACTTCACCAAAGACGACGGCCAGGACTACTTTCTAATCTTTGCGGCGGATTGAGTTTGGAATTCCGCGGATCTCGGATCACTTTCGGACTGCGGGCGATACGACAGCAACAGGATGATGGCCCCGACAGTTTCGGCGCAGATATGCGGATCATCCGGTCAAGGTGCAAGCCGCGCTAGATTAGCGATTATGGGTCCTTTCTCCATCGAGCGGAACGGTGAACACGACCGAAGGGGCAGTCACCGTACCGATCCAATAACGCGTCGCGACGATACCTCCACGATCGAGGTTCCGATGCGTAGCCGATTTACCCGTGTAATTGGCCTGAACGGTGTAACTGCCAGGCACAAGGTGAAGCTTCCCAATCTTCTCCTCAGGGACATCGTATTCCTCAAGATCGACCTGAAATGAAAACGCTGCTCCCGCAGGAAGAGGCACAATCAAGGGATCGACTCGCCCGGCGATTGTGCAGGGCCCCGGCGGATCCAGATGCAGAACGCGACCATCCGCGGCAGTGAGCGTGAACTCTACGGCGGTCATGTATTGCTCCCTTCCATTCGCCAACTGAAAACCCAGATTGAGCATAAGGTCCTCGGTGCTGGGGTTGCGCATCTCAGCCCGAAACAAAGCCTGCGTACCCGTGTAAGTAAGCATTAGTGTCGGAGCGGCTGATTCGGACTGATCAGAGGCTCGGTGCAGGGTTAACTGCCGATCAAATCCGTTGCGATGAAATCGACCTGTCCACTCATCCTTGGTCGGGTCAAGGACAAGCTCGATGTCAACCTCTGAACCGTCGCGCGGATCGTGATAATGAACTTCAAGATTCCGGTTTTTGTACACTGTGATGCCGTCTTCGGAACCCGGACCGGTCCAACCTGGCGCGAAGAAATTCTCGTCGCCGCAAACAATTCTTTTATGCTTTCTCCAAAACACGCCAACCTGTAAGCGCAAGTCCTGTGGTGTCGGTGTTCCTTCGGGGTCGACGTAGACTGTGCCCGGCACCTCTGCGGGCACGGCCAAAACATCAATGCCAACTACGCTTCCATCAGGTTGATCAGATTGCCAAACTCCAGTCGGCAGGTGTGCCCCACTCGGTGTGTTGGCAGTTGGCTGCTGGGATAGGAGAATTCCTTGACACGACAGCAATGCGCTGAGAAAAATACAAAAGCGTCCCTTTCGGAGTTCCATTCTGCACCTCTCGCAGAAGGCAGGACATGCGCAAGTATAGACCGGCCGGCATGATGTAAAAGCAGAACGGGCGAGTGACCGTTTCTTCGGAAGTTGGCCGAAAAATCCCGTGCAGGGACTGAAGCCCGTCGCATCTTGGTGTCGTTTGCGGCACGATTAAAGTCGTGCCCTGACACTTGATGGTTTGCGAGGACTTTGCTGCGCGAGACGGGCAGCGGCTGAAGCCTGAGATTCATTTGCACGGCTCATTGCCCGGCTGAAGCCGTGCCATTGTTACAAACCATGCTCACTTGATTTCTTCAGCAGGCTATGAGGTAGGAGACATGGGGCATCGTCGATCCAGATGGTATGTTTTGGTGATGCGATTCTCGTGGCTGTTTCTCGTGTCCGCAACTGCCTGCCTTGGTGCTGCACCGATGGGCTGGAATTCCTGGAATAGTTTCGCCAACATCGTGAATTCCGAAATTGTTCAGCAGCAGGCCAAGGCTCTGGCCTCGAACGGCATGAAGGAAGCCGGCTACGAGTATGTCGTTATCGACGAAGGATGGTGGCTGGGAGAACGTGATGCAGCGGGCAACATCGTAGTCAATTCCAAACAGTGGCCTGCGATTGAACCTCATCAGAAAGACGGCGACATGGCCAACATCGCCGCCTACATTCACAGCCTTGGACTGAAGGCCGGCATCTACACCGACGCTGGTCGCGACGGGTGCAGCATGTACCCTGACTCCGGCCCAAAGCTTCTGAGTACCGGCAGTGAGGGTCACTATGATCAGGACTTCCTACAGTTTTCCAAGTGGGGTTTCGACTATGTCAAGGTCGACTGGTGCGGCGGCGCGAAGGAAGGGCGGTCCGGAGCCATCCAATATGCGGAGATTGCCCACGCCATTGAGAGGGCGGAAACGACAACAGGTCGGAAGCTGTATTTCTCTATTTGCGAGTGGGGGAGCCAGAATCCATGGTTTTGGGGCCCCGGCGTGGGAGGAATCGAGAGCACGATATGGCGCACCGGCGGGGACATCATTCCTCCGGTCGTGGAGAGTCTACACGATGCCGAACACGACAAACGCGTCATAACTGCCGCGAACGTGCTCGATTCGTTCGACGCAGGATTGCACCAGGAAGCGCAGCATACGGGCTACTACAACGACCTCGACATGATGGTGATGGGCATGCGCGGCATGAACAATGCCCTCGATCGAACCCATATGGGACTGTGGGCGCTTTCGAGCGCGCCGTTGATGATTGGCTCAGACCTGACTCGCCTGTCGCCGACGACCCTGTCGCTGTTGACGAATCGAGAAGCGCTCGCGATTCACAATGACGCATTCGGATTGCAGCCGATCAAAGTTGACGAACCGGCACCTGGAATCCAGATCTGGGCAAAACCAATGGCGATCGCTGGGCGGCGGGCACTCGGGATACTGAACCGGACCGGCGACTCAGCACAAGTAAAGATCAATTGGGAAAGGCTTGGGCTCAAAAGTGATCCAAAATCGCTGCGGGACGTGTGGAACGCTCGCGATCTCGACCCAAGCAAGGCGACGATCGAAGTTCCGGCGCATGATCTCGCATTGCTGATTGTAGGCGGCGAAGATAAGAGGCCCGTCGAGTATTCGGCAAATGTGAACAGTATTACTGGGATCCAGGCGTCGCGTGGATTTACATTTGCAGAACTCCGGTACGCAAACACGCTTGGTCATGTGGTGGTAGTCCCGCTGCGAAGCACATCAGGCCTGTCCACCGCACTGGCTCTTCCACCGACCGCCGGATCAGAGACTGGCACGGTTGGTCTCATTTTGCCCCGCGGAACCGCTGACCTGACATTCGAGAAGCAACCTGTAGAAATCCGCAAACTGGACGTCTATACCTGGTGATTGGCGGATGGAGCGAAACGCGAGGAGCGCTCAGGGCGCCGTGTCTGAAGAAAAGGGAAGCGCATAGCTGTGCTCGCAGGACAGCAGTAGAATTGCGGTCTTGTAACTGCGAATCCATCAACAGAGCGGGTGAATGCAGGTAGGAAGGTTGAAGCAGCGCAGTGATATCTAACCTTCCGTGTGCTTGCTTCGACACGCTCCGCCTTCGCTCCTGAATACCAAAATCCTATTTGGTTCTGTGTGGGTCCAAGGCAAGGAAACACGTTCCGGCAGCTTTATGGTACTACTCTGGACCTTGAGCAGCAGTCTTATTGACTGGTTATACCGTTGAATATGTGCTGCAAAGATGACGGATCTGATCAACGAGTTTCGGAACTCCTGTAGCGGCCGGGAGAAGGCCAGCTGAAGCAGCTTCATATTCGGCTGACATATAGCCTTGATAGCCGGCCCTGGCAGACATCTGCCACACGCGGTCCATATCCACTGGAGTGCCATCCGGGAAGTGGTCGCGGATGTGAGTGTGGCTGGCATAGGGAAGGCAGGCGGCAATTTGCGCGTATGCGTCTTGTGTCGGTGTTGCGATGAAGTTCGTAATGTCGAGATTGATTGCCGCAAACGGCGAATTGACGCGATGCATGACCTCGAGGCACGCATCCGCGCTTTGTGTTACTCCGTCGTGGTCTTCCAAACCAAGCGTAATTCCTTTCTCGCCGGAATAGTCGCACGCTGCTTTCATCGTCTCGACGACCCAACCAATGGCATCCTTCAAAGCGGCTTCTGGAGGGAGTTTCCCCGCGAAGATCCTCAGGTGTGATGCTCCGAGAGCGTTGGTCGCATCTATCCACTCCTTTATCTCTGTCAGGCTCTCCAGGCGCTTTGCCGAGTCAGCTTGAACCATACTCACGCCACACGCCGCGCCCGAGAATGCTATGCCATGCCTGTACGCTAACTTGCGCAGGCCATGTAGATAGCCCAGTTCTGTTGACTTCAGGTAATAAGCCGTGATGTCTACCGCCAACACACGCAGTTCCACCGCCTTCAAAATGAAATCCTCGAGGGTCATCGCACCGTGATGAAGTTCCTCGTTGTAGGAGTATGCGCAACATCCCGGCATTAACCTAGCCGCACTGGGTTTACCGGGATCCTTCATCGGGGCTGCGGCTGCGTTATGTCCTCCGATAGCACTCAAGCCGGATGCTGCCACGGCTCCTGCTGTCGCGCGCTTCATAAACTCTCGGCGGCTTACCATCTTGATCTCATCTCCTCGACTCTAAGTACTGTTTACGATTCTTTCCGGCTCAACGCGTTCTGACCGTGGATTAGAGGTGCGGCGCCCAGCCGTGCTCGTACTCGCGCGCCCATAGCGGCATTGCCTGCGGATCGCTCAGTACCTTTCCGTCCTTCGCATCAAGCCGCAATTCTCGCTTCAATTCCCAAGAGATGTTGGAAAGCTGAAGCATGGTCACCACGATGTTGCCCTGTGAGATCGGCGCGTGGAGCTTATCTCCGTTGCGAATGGCGGCAATCAAGTTTGCAAAATGGGCCACGGTCGCGGTGTCTCCATCAAACTTGTCATAAAACTGAGTAGCGTCGTCTTTGAAGACTCCTGTTGTTGCGCCTTTGGCATCGTAGACCTCGTATCCGCTTCCCCCGTCGCCGTAAATGAACACTGAGCCGTTAGTGCCCGTTACTGCCAGGCCTGTGTCGTGACCCAAGTACTTCATGCTGCTGCAGGATCGTCCCTCCCAAGAAATCAACTTGTCGCCGTAATCGAAGTTCGTGACCAGGGTGTCATAAAACTGCCAATCATCCTTGAACTGGAATCTTCCCCCGGTCGCGGTCACGCTGTTCGGGTAATCGACACCCAGGGCCCAGCGGCAAAGATCAATGCTGTGCGTGCCGTTGTTGAGAGCCTCGCCCGTGCCCCAATGTTTGAACCAGTGCCAGTTATACGGATGAACATTGTCCCTGTATGGCTTGCGCGGTGCGGGGCCCTGCCAAAGATCCCAATCCAGTTCGGGGGGGACCGGCACTTCCTTTCCGGTTCCGATGGACTTGCGGGAGTTGCCATACCATCCCTTGGCGAAGTAAGGCGTGCCGATCAAGCCATTGTGTATCTTGTCGATTGCTTCGATCGTGCGCTCGCATGAGCGTTGCTGCGTCCCCTGTTGCACATGCTTCTGGTATTTGTGTTGAGCCTGGACGAGCAGTGCTCCCTCGGCAGGATTATGGCTGCAGGGCTTTTCAACGTAGACGTGCTTGCCCGCTTGGAGAGCTGCAATCGCCAGCGGTGTATGCCAGTGGTCGGGAGTCGCGATCGTAACGACGTCCACTTCCTTCTGCTCCAGTACGTGACGAAAGTCTTTCTCGGGGGCAGGAGCATATCCAAGCTCGTGTTCGGCGATGCCGGCGAACTTCGCGCGGATCTTGCTATCTACATCGCAAACATGCGACACACGGGCGGCCTCCTTGTTGCCCATCAACGCCGATAGATGGGCATAGCCGCGCCACCGCAGGCCCATGATGGCGAAATTGAGACGATCGTTCGAGCCGAGTATCTGGCCGTAGCTCTTCGCGGTTGAAGCAATCGCCATTCCCGCGGCACCTGTCGCCACCGATTCGAGAAATTCCCGCCGTGTAACCATTCTGTCCTTTCAATCGAACCAAAAGAGGCTCGCCGATGGAGGTATTGGATTTTTACATCTTTGTTGAAATTGACTCTGATATCCGACGAACTTACGATCCACCTTCAGGGTTTACCAGTAAACCGCTTATCTATTCACAGGAAGAGAGGCAACATAGTACCGCGTCCGGATTTGTGATGTTGATTCAACGTGCAGATGACGGCGCAGAGACGATGACACGCGTGTTTCTGAATATGGCAGAGGCGAGCCTCGGTAAGCGAAATTGATGCGATTCAACCTTCGAACGTATTAGCGGCGCTGAAAAAGACGGCAAAGCTGACCAGAACAGCTGCCTCGAGTCGAGTTGATTACGGAGTTCGCCAAGCCGCGGCGCGGCTTGGCGAAGGTGGCTTAACAAGCCGGCGCGTGCGGGATGGGTTTGCTTCAGGCTGCAGGACGACATTGGATATTGCGGAAGCACGGATCTGCGTCGGATCAGCAACGATCCGACGCGGATCGTTTTTCGCTCTGAGGAGTTCTCTTGCCAACTCATCCTATGTTCGCCGTTCCAAGCCGGAGATCTTGATGTTTGTTCCAAAGCAATCTCAGCTACCGCCGCTGCAACGTCATGCTGTCCCTTCGCGGGTATGCCAGTTTGGGCAATGCCTGCGAAGGGAATGTCTCCGGAAAGTCCTACTTCGTCGAAATGACGACGACTGTTGCGATTGGATCGATCGCTTTGCTCGGGAGATGGATGTCAACGCCTGAAGTTGACCTGGCAACTTCGAGTGGCTTGTGGTCCTTGTCCGCGAGCAGGTATGCACCAGCGATTTCACGCGGAACATTGTTCAGATGGAAGGTGTTGTTTGAGGGCCAGGAAAAAAGTTCGATATAGATTTTGTCTGGACTCGTGGTTGAGCGCCAGTTCCAAGCGGGAATGAATTTAGGTTTGCCGGTTTGGTCCTTTTCAGTCTCGCTGAAACTGCCTGCTTCAGCGCCGAACAGAGTGGGCTTAGTACCGTAAATTGCTTCTCCGTTCACATCGAGCCATTTGCCCACCTCATGCAGCCTGTCGATTTCGGCCTGAGGGACGTTGCCCTTTGAGTCGGGTCCAATATTGAGCAGATAGTTGCCGCCCTTGCTAGCAATATCAATGAGATTGCGGAGCAAAGTCTCGGTCGATTTGAAATTTGTATCGTATGACTTGAAGCCCCAAGTGTCATTCATTGTCATGCAGGCTTCCCAATCTCGGCCAGGATATCCCTTAGCCGGGATGTATTGCTCGGGCGTTTCCGTATCGCCCTTGTAGCCGCCGCCGAGACGATTGTTCCAGATGAGGTTTGGATGCTGGTTGAGCAGTGCAACGATCTCGCCAGCGAGTTCCGGAGTCATGTCATCGGTCGGAGTGTCGAACCAAATGACCGCAGGAAAGTCTCCGTAATTGCTTAGCAGTTCCTTGAGTTGTGGAATTGCTTTTTTGTGCAAGTACTCGGCAAAGCTTCCGTCCTGTGCCGGATCCCAATGATGATTGGGACGGTCATGATTTCCGGTTTTGTACGCTGCACCGCCGGGTGCGGTCCAGTCCTGATCCTGCGAGTAGTAGAACCCGAGCTTGATTCCTTGTTTGCGGCACTCCTCGGCGAGTTCTTTGATCGGATCGCGGTGGAACGGCGTGGCATCGACGATGTTGAAGGGATCGGCTTTGGAATCGAACATGGCGAAGCCATCGTGGTGTTTGGAGGTAATGACGATGTACTTCATCCCCGCAGCCTTGGCTAACGCCACAACGTCATGCGCATTGAAGCCCGTCGGGTTGAACTCCTTCGCGAGAGCCTTGTAGTCGGCCACAGGGATGGAGCCTCGGTTCATGATCCATTCGCCGATGCCAGGAACCTGTTTGCCATGCCACGTGCCCGCGGGTATCGAGTAGAGTCCCCAGTGAATGAACATGCCAAAGCGCGCCGCCCGCCACCACTCCATCCGAGTATCATGTTGCGCGGGAGTTTCCGTGTCCTGGATGGCTTTCACGCCATGCTGGTCTGCGATGTTGTAGTGCTCGCCGGCAACTTGTGCCGGCAGACTTACTGTTGTTGCAAAGGCGATCGACAGTAGAGCGGTGCAGAATCTAACGGTCTTCAATGTTGGCTCCTTGGGATGGAAAGCGAGGTGTTGGTTTGTTCGAGTTCGATTCTGAGAAGCAGTTCGACTTACAGTAGTTTTTCTCCTCCAGATACGTTTCGTACTGTTCGTGCGAGATCACGGCTCGCACGGGTTGCCGTTGCACAACGCGCCGGTAATACCTTTTCCTTCGACGATTGTGTAGATTCGGTCAACGGCAGGCAGTTTCAACGTCACTTTGCTGCCTGAGGGCCAGTGAATCTCGACGGTACCGGCCTCCGTCGCATCACCCAGACCGAAGTGGATGCGAGGATCATTCGAAGACAGATAGCTGCCGCCGCTCAGGAGATCGCCACGCTGGCGCATCCCATTCGCTGTCAGGTAGACGGTTGCTCCGACCGCATCCCTGGGGCTCTTAGGTCCGCCGACGAGCTTCATTTCAACCCAGTGGTGATGGTCGGCGTTGACGTTGCGCAACAGAATCGGTTCGCTATCCATGCTGTTGATGACAACGTCGATCTTCCCGTCATTGAAGAGATCCCCGAAGGCAGCGCCGCGGCCGACTGTGACGACAGCGAGCCCTGTTCCTTCGACGGCCGGCACCAGTTCAAATTTGCCATTCGCTAGATTGCGATAGAGTAACTGGCGCTGCGCGTATGTTTGACCCCACTCCGGATGTTGATCGACCTGGGGATAGACGTTGCCGTTTACGATGAGTAGATCTTTCCAGCCATCGTTGTCGTAATCGAGGAACCCATCGCCGAATTTCACAAAAGGGATGGATGACTGCGCTATTCCTGTCTGATAACTCACATCCGTGAAGGCCCCGGCGCCGTTATTTCGGAAGAGGATTGGATAGTCATCCGAAAAGGTCGTGCTCGCAACTGAGAGGTGTCCGTTGTTCTCATAATCGCCGACCGCGAGCCCCATATTCGCGGCTTCACGACCATCTCCATTGAGCGCGAATCCGTTTTCGTAGCTTTCGTCTTTGAGGATGCCGTTTCCCTTGTTCATGTACAAGAAATTCGGCGTGGAGTCATTCGCAACTAGGAGGTCTGGTCGGCCGTCGTTGTTGACATCGACAAAGAGAGCGTCAAGGCCGTAATACCCGCTGGGATCGTCAGTCCCCAGTTTCTTACTGACGTCGGTGAATGTGCCGTCGCCGTTGCTGTGAAAGAGGTGATCGCCGGCTCCCTTCAGTCCTCGGGGGCCGCACATCACCTTCACCCCGCGATATTGGCAGAAGTCGTATCCTGAGGCCTTGGCGCCGGAGATTGGCGCATTCTTGAGATCAACCTCTATGTAGCCGGCTACAAACAAATCGAGATTGCCGTCCCCGTCGTAGTCCCCAAAGGTGGCGCCGGTGTGGTCAATTGCTACGTTAGGAGAACCATCGTCGAGGGCGACACCGGCGTTCACAGCCACATCGGTGAACGTGCCGTCGCGATTGTTCCGATAGAGCCGATTTGGGCCGACATTGGTGACGTAGAGATCGGGTGAGCCATCATTGTTGAAATCGCCGACGACGCAGCCTGTTCCCCACCTGTCGTTTGCGACTCCCGTCCTGGCGGTCACGTCGGTAAACGTGCCGTCATGATTGTTGTGAAAAAGTGCTGCGTGAGGCGAAGGCGTCTTCCCAACTCGCGCATCCAGCGTTGACCCGTTTACGAGGTAAATGTCTAGCCAGCCGTCGTTGTCATAGTCGAGGAGGCAGACGCCCGAGCCTTTTGCTTCGATGATCACCTGTTTGTCAGCTGTACCGCTCACATTTCGCCATGCCGTAAGCCCGGCCTTCTTGCTTACATCGACGAACACAACTGGACCGGTGTTTACAAACCCCCCGGCTGTGATGGGACGACGCTGACTGTCGAAAATCGCCTGATGGGGGCCGCCATTCGTCATCTCTCCCCCTGATGCTTGCGGTTGCTGTCCGATGGCTGCACATGTATGAGGTGCGAGCGACGAGAAAGCGCAAACAGCAAAGAGCGACACGACTGATCGGCACAATGACCCGTTGATTTGATCTGCCGATGTGCGATCCCCGGCTTTACGGAGATGCCGAAGTCGAAGCCGGTGGAATTGCAATGAGAGTTACCTCTGCCGAAGATGGTACAACGATGCTGTCGAGCGTCACTTACTGCAATGCCGTGCGACGAGCGAGTCGATTGATTGCTTGAGAACGAATCTGCATCCATGGTGCGGGTCGGCGTGTTTGCTAAGCGCCATGATTCTGTTCGGAGTTGGAGAATCGACGACTCCCTGTCTGGCAGGTACCTTATACCAGTTAGCGGTTACTGATCTAGTAAATCGATTTTTGACCCAAGAGCCAATAGGTTCATAGGTTTCCATTCAGTAAAACTGAAAAAATCCTTGACAATAGCGATGCGCCTGCTTAGTATCGCTGCGGTTAAGTTATCGGTAACTGAGCAAACGTTTACACTCAGTTTCAACCCCAAAAGCTCCTCACCCGTCAGCTGTAACCAAATTTCGGCCACAAGCTTGCCGCAATCCTGGGTTGATGCGAAGGCGTGTCACTTTCCTACTTGACCACAAAATTTCGGAGGCAATGATGAAATCACTATCCGCAGAAAACCGGAATCGATATTGGTATCGCGGACTACTTGTGATACTTTTGTGTGTTGCAGGGTTGAGCGCCTCGAGCGCGATGGCTCAGCAAGCAACTGCGAACGTCACTGGCGTTGTCAAGGATCAAAGCGGCGCGGCGATTCCAAATGCGCAAGTCGAGCTGATCAGCGTCAGTACTGCAGTGGTGCGAAAGACAACAACAAACACCGATGGGATATATAACTTCCCCAGCGTCGTCCCCGGCAGCTATAGCATGCAGGTTTCTGCCTCCGGATTCAGCGCAGTTTCTCAGCCGCCTGTGACGCTCCAGGTTGGCCAAACGGCGACCTTCGACTTCCACCTGAATGTTGGAGGAACCACGAGCACCGTAACCGTGACCGCTGAAGCACCCGCGTTGCAGACAGCGACCTCTGAATTGGGCACTGTCGTTTCGCCGGACCAGATGAATGATCTTCCTCTGAACGGGCGCAATTTCACGGAGCTGTTGTTGATCACACCTGGAACGGTAAACCTCAACACCGATCAGAACAGCGGAGGCGGCGGAGGTTGGAACGGCGCGTCAGTCGGGCAGTTTAGTTTCCCGGCGGTAAACGGTGCACGCAACCGAAGCAATCTTTTCATCCTCGATGGATCGAACGATCTGAATACGTTGTCGGGCACCTACAACTACGCTCCGATCGTAGATGGCATTCAAGAGTTCAAAAGCCAGGGCCACAACGACCTCGCCGAATACGGCGGCGCAGCGGGAGCTGCTGTTAGCGTGGTGACGAAATCCGGAACCAATCAGTATCACGGGGCTCTGTGGGAGTACCTGCGAAACCAGGTCATGGATGCGACGGGATATTTCGCGAAGACGCTTGCCCCTTTAAGACAGAACCAATACGGCGCTACCATCGGCGGTCCACTTTCAATTCCAAAGCTCTACAACGGCAAGAATCGCACGTTCTTCTTTGCAGGGTGGGAGACCTACAAGTACCGTTCGGCATCGGAGACGGGAGCCCTGGCGGCAACGGATGCGATGCGCTCCGGTGACTTCAGTGCCCTTGGTGTAACCCTCTACGACCCGGCCACCACAACCTACAATGCGGCCACGAACTCCTACTCCCGCCAGACTTTCACAGAAGAGTACAACGAAGGGCCAAGTAATACAGCCCTGTGCGGTGGCCACATCAACTGCATTCCGCAGTCTCGGATTGATCCAATCTCCGCCGCGTACCAAAAGATCATCCCGACCGGCGGCGATACCACCGTGAATGGCGCGAACTTCTTTTATCCGGGAAGGTCTACTGCCGACCAGTATTCCGGGACGCTCAGAGTCGATCAGAATTTTGGCAACAATAACCAGATCATGTTTCGCTATAGCCAGTTCGATCTGTATAAGACAAATCCGTCGGGAACAATCGGCAGTGCCTTCGTGAACGTTCCCGGACATAATTACATCGGACACTGGACTCATACGTTCAGTCCGAGCGCATTCACAGATGTGTACTTTGGCAGGAACTACGGGTACACATATACAGGCACTACTCATGCCGGTGAGGATGCGGGATTCATTGGAAATCTGAAGTCACTCGGGATGTCGCCGTTCTTCACTGTACTGAACAGCACTGACTATGCTCCGCAATACACTGCAGATGGATATGTCGGTCTGAGTGGTTCGCAGTTGCAGGCATCGGGATTGGCGGATGTGTGGCAGTTCGGCGGATCATTCACCAAAATTCTCGGCAGGCATACCATTAAGGCCGGCGCGGATTTTGAGACCAATAGCTTCACTTCGCCGATCGCATACTCCAACATTGGCTTCTCAGCCACCCAAACAGCGGGTCTGGGTGCACAGCAGGGTGTCGGTGGAAACAGTTGGGCTTCTTTGCTGCTGGGCATCCCAGCCTCCGCCGGCTATCGGAACATCCACGAGGTTGCCAGCGGCGGTTGGATCGACGGGATATTCATTCAGGACCAGTTCAAGGCGACGAGCCGTTTAACGATCAACCTGGGATTCCGCAATGACATGGTCCTGACGCCGATTTACGGGACGGGTAAAGGTGGTAACTACTATACCGGCGAGGCTAATCCGATCACCGGTCAGTACATCCTGAACGCACTTCCTCCCGACTGTTCTGCGACTCAGGGCGCGCCTTGTATTCCGACCGGCACTTTCACTGCTTCCAGCACGCCTGCTCCGGGTGGGCTTCCCCCGCACGCCATCGTAAGCCCGTCTCTCCGGGTGATCAAAAACTCGCTGTTCAACTGGGCTCCAAGACTCGGGATTGCGTATCGCCTGAACAACAATACTGTCGTCCGTGCGGCATATAGCCGGTTCTATGACGAGTGGGCTGACATTACCCAACTCTCGCAGAATTTTGGCGGGAACTGGCCGGCCGTCGCGACGATCCAGAACAATGGCTTGAACTCGAACGTTCCGACCGTGACCGCGGCCGATCCCCTGCAATTCGGGAGCGGCGGATCAGTCGTATATCCAATTAACGACTTCAGCCAGGTGAGCCAATGGATGGTGGATCCCAATTTCCAGACTCCGGTCTTTGACCAGTGGAACGTGGGCGTCCAGCGGGAACTGCCGGACAATATGACTCTCGACGCGAACTATGTGGGTTCAAATGGCAGACATGAGGACTGGGGTCCGGTCTTGAACGTTCCTCAGCCGGGGCCGGGAGATATTCAAGCACGCAGGCCGTATCCATACATGCTGCAACAATGGTTCGACCAGAGCGTAGGCAACAGCCGGTATAACGCTCTGCAGGTCACGGTTACGAAACGCCCCGTCCATGGGATCAGTTTCTTGGCTGCTTATACGCTCTCGCATTCCGACGCCGACGGCTGCAATCTGGGTGCAAGCTGCGACTCGACAAATCCGTATAACAAGGCGGGGGATTACGGCACTTCGGATCTCAATCAGAAACACGTATTTTCGTTTGCATTCACGGCGCAGTCGCCGTACAACAGATCTTCTTCCAGGCTGGTCTCGACTCTAGCTGGAGGATGGGCACTCAACGGAATAGTACAAATCACTTCGGGGAAACCTTACACGGTGACCACGGGCAGCGACCCTGAAAACGTAGGCTGCTGCAACCAGGAACGTGTCGATGTAGTGGGCGACCCGAACAAGGGCGAAGGTATCCATACTCAGCAGAGATGGATCAATACCAGCGCCTTCGCTCAACAGGCACCCTATACATACGGCAATGAGAAAGTGAACCCATGGGTAGGGCAACATTGGAACAACGTTGACATGTCTCTGTTCCGACAATTCCACTTGGGTCTCGGAGAAGTCCGCTATTTCGAGTTCCGAGCCGAGTCGTTCAACCTCTTCAACAACGTCGTTTTCAATCCTCCGAACTCGAGCATTAACGATCCAAATTTCGGACAAGTCACGAGCCAATGGAACGTGCCACGTGAGTTGCAGATGAGTCTCAAGTTCTACTATTAACGCTGCTTCTGGGGTGATCTCGGGTCTCTTCCGCTTCAACGGAGGAGACCTTAGATTCGAAGGGCCACGGCAGCGTTCGCTGTACCGGACATATCGCGGAAGAGGATAGTGTCATCGCTGAAAGTTGGCGATGACACTATTTTCTGTGTGGTCCTCAATATATGCTGATGAATCGAGAGGCGGAGGGCTCCGTTTGGCGGTATTGATTGTATTGCTGTGCGCTGCCGCTTTCGGAGGAATGATTTTGTACCGTGGTGTTGTGTCTCTCTCAACCTCCCCTCGCGATTCAGTGAAAGACGGATCCCGCCGTGCCTTGCTGCGCACTGCGGCGTTGCTCGCACCCAAATTCCTGCTTGCCAACTTTGGACTGAGCCAAAGCAAACAGCGGCGTGATCCCATCTCCGTTCCTGCTGCTGCGAATTCTCCGACGATCAGGTTCGAGGACATTGCTCAACGAGCCGGCGTACACTTTGTCACCGAGAATTGTCCGACCCCGCAGAAGCACCAGCCCGAAGCAATGCCGGCCGGCGTCGCGCTGTTCGACTACGACGGCGATGGCCTGCTCGACATTTATTTGGTGAACGGCGCTGAGATGCCATCGCTGGTGAAAACTGATCCGAAGTATTACAACCGGCTCTTTCACAACAATGGTGATGGAACGTTCACCGACGTGAGCGAACACGCGGGAGTCACTGGAGCAGGTTATGGAATGGGCGTCGCCGTGGGCGATTACGACAATGACGGGCGGTCCGACCTGTTCGTAGCCAACGTCAACGGGAACCAGCTGTTTCACAACAATGGCGACGGTACGTTTACCGACGTGACAGCCAAGGCGGGCTTGAGCGGTTCGATGTACAAGGGCCGAAAGATGTGGTCCATCGCAGCCGGCTGGTTCGATTACAACAATGACGGTCTGCTGGACCTCTTTGTCGCAAATTACTGCCAATGGGATTCGCAGTTCGAACCTGTCTGCACGGGGCTGGATGGCCGCGGTTACTGTCACCCGGGCAGCTTCGGCCCACTTCCTAATACTCTCTACCGCAATAATGGGGACGGCACGTTCACGGATGTTTCGGCGGAGACGGGAATCTCGTCGGTACTGGGCAAGGGAATGGGAGTTGTGTTTGCCGATTACGATGGTGATGGATTTGTCGACGTGTTCGTGGCAAATGACAACAGCCCCAACCTTCTGTTTCACAACATTGGTGGAAAGAGATTTGAGGAAGTTGGCTTTCAGGCAGGCGTGGCCTACAACGACGAAGGCACGGCCCTCGCGGGCATGGGCGCGGAGTTCCGAGACGTGAATAACGATGGCTTCCCTGACATCTGGCATACAGCAATCGAGAACGAGACCTTTCCGTTCTTCACTAGCGACGGCAAAGGGACATTTCGCAATGCGACTCAGGAAAGCCGGCTTGCCAATCTCACCAGGCCGATGTCCGGCTGGTCGAATGGGGTCGTCGATCTCGACAATGACGGTTGGAAAGACCTGGTCGTGGCACGCAGTAATGTGCTGGATAATATCGCGCAGATCTCTCAGCATTTTCGCTATGCTGAACCCAATTCCGTATTTCGCAATCTCGGAAACGGGAAGTTCGAGGACGTGAGCTCGACCGCCGGGCCCGATTTCCTACGCCCAGCTCCGCACCGGGGACTCGCCTATGGGGACCTCAACAATGATGGACGGATGGATTTGGTGATCACAGCCCTGGGCGCACCAGTCAAAGTGTTCCGGAACATCACTGAAACGAACAACCATTGGGTTTTACTCAAGCTTGTTGGAACTAAAAGCAATCGGATGGGTCTTGGCGCCCGCATTCGGCTGACTACCAGTGCGGGAAAGGTGCTCTACAACGAAGCAACTACCAGCACGGGTTATGCTGCTTCCAGTGACCCGCGTGTCCATTTCGGCCTGGGTAGTTCACAGATGATCAAGGAGATCGAGATCCGCTGGCCTTCGGGAACGCGCCAGTTACTGCACGATGTCGTCGGGGACCAAATCGTCGAAGTGGTCGAGCCTAAGAACGGTCGTCAGCAATGAACGTGACCACGACTGGTTCACCCGGAGCTGATGCACCATGAGGCGATCACTCGTTTGTTGTAGCGCAATTCTATTCTTTGGGGGCGCACTGGCTGTGGCGCAGCTGCCAGCCACCTGCAAACCGCCTGCATCAGCTACGCATCCGCCGTCCGGTACGTCACCGGCAAAAGTTTATGATGCCATCGGTGTTTATTTCGCCGAAAAGGGCGATTCGAAATGTGCAGTCGCTTCATTCAAGCAGGCCCTGAGGCTGGAACCGAACCTCGCCGAAGCGCATTTTGATCTTGGACTCGTTTATCAGGGTCAGCAACAGCTTTCAGCCGCAGTGAGCGAGTTTCGGGCGGCATTGAAACATGATCCAGGATTACTGCAGGCGCACTGCGCATTGGGGTCATCACTGACCGATTCCGTGGAGGCCGAGACTGAATTTCGTACGGCTCTTTCCCAGAACCCGCAACTAGTGTGCGCCCTCGACGGGATGGCTCAGGTGCTGGTGAAGGAACGGCGATACGAAGCCGGAGTGAATTACTGGCGTAAAGCTCTCGCCGTTCAGAATGACGCTCCGGATATGCAGGTCGCTTTCGCAACTGCGATGTACAAAGCTGCGAAGGACCGTGAGGCCAATGGATTGCCAGCGATCGACGGCGCCGGAGTCACAGATGCGGTTCGCCTTTTGTCGGATGTTGTCAAAGGTCATCCTGAGATGACTGCGGCCTATTTCACTCTTGGCAACATCTATGCCAATGAGCATCGGAATCGGGAGGCCGCCGATGAATATGGGGAGGTAACTCGCCGGAATCCCAAGGACATGCTCGCTCTGGCTGCGCAAGTGAGAGCGCTCATCGATGCATCAGCGTATAACGAGGCGCTTGCGCCAGCCCGCGAATATGTGCGTCGGATGTCGAGCGATCCTTCAAGCCATATCATGCTTGGCACGATATATCAGCAACTCGGCGAGTACGATAAGTCACTGCCGGAACTTGAGGCTGGAGCCGCAAAGGCGCCCGAAGGTTTCGAAGCGAGATACCAGCTCGGGCTCGTCCTGGCGCGCACGGGAAAACCGACTGAGGCTCTACCGCACCTACAGAAAGCAGTCGCACTGAAGCCGGATGACAGGGCGGCGAAGTACCAGCTTGTTGCAGTGATGCGCTCCCTTGGGCAGACGCAGGAAGCAGCGCAATTAGCCGGAGAGTTGCGGTCGGAACAGGGCAAGGAATCCGTCAGCAGCCAACTGGCAGCAGAAGGAACCAAGGCGAATGACCTCATGCAATCGGGGAATGCGGCGGAGGCAGCGCAACTCTATCGACACATGCTTGAAGAAGACCCGAAAAGTGCTCAGACCGCCTACAATCTCGCGCTTGCTCTGGAAGCCATGAAGGATTCCAAAGGCGCCGAAGATACACTGCGCAAGGCAATCGAGATCGACCCGAAGTTGGGAAAGATCCCCGCTGAGTTGGGCCGGCTGGAATTGGCTAAGGGTGACCTGCAATCGTCGCAACAGTGGCTCGAATCTGCGCTCAAAATTGACCCTGGACTCGTCGAGGCTCGCGGAAACCTAGCGATGATTTACGCGAAGAAAGAGGATCTTGTTTCGGCGGAAAGACTGCTGCGACAAGCGACCGAGGACAATCCGAAGTTTAAAGAGGGCCATCTGAATCTGGGTCTCGTCCTTGCTCAGCAGAACAGAAAGGCAGAGGCCGACAGGGAACTGGATAATGCCCTCGCACTTCAGCCGAACGATCCTGCCACTCTATCGACAGTCGGGAAAGCAAAAGTGCAAATGGGCGAGTTGAAGGCAGGGATTGCATTGCTCCAGAAAGAAGTTGAGATGGCGCCCGACTTGGCAGCGGCTCACCTCGATCTGGCTCTTGCGCTTGCTGCTGGCTACGACTTATCCGCGGCCCTGGTACAGACGAGCGAGGCGGTCCGCCTTGCTCCGCAGTCCGGTGTGGCCCATTTCTTTCACGGGCGGGTTCTTTACGATTTGAGTCGCAGCAAAGAGGCTCAATCAGAATTCGAAGCGGCAACTCGGCTCAACGCACGGATGGCAGAACCTAGATATTTTCTTGCCCTTATCAACAAGCAGGAAGGCAAATACCCTGAAGCAGCGAGTCTGCTGGAGGAGGCCGTCAAATTGCAGGCTGGCAACGCAAGAGCCTGGTTCATGCTGGGCGAGTGCCTCGAGCATGAGTCCAAGACTGAACAGGCTGTGGAGGCCTGGCGGAAGGCGATCGCGGCCGACCCGAAATATGATCAAGCCCTGTTCAGGCTGGCACGCGCGCTACGACCCGCGGACCCTGCAGAATCTGATCAGATCATGGCGCGCTACACGGCTGTTCAGAAGGAACATCGGATCATCGACCGCGCAGATACTCTGGCAAATAACGGTGTTGAAGCTGCGTCCGTCCACGACTGGCCCGAAGCGATCCGTCAACTGAATGAGGCAATCGCCGCATGCGGCGACTGCGCCTCAATTGCTGACTTGCACCGGAAACTCGGTATCGTCGAATGCCAGGCTGGTGACCTCGAAAAAGGTGAAAAAGAATTGCTGGCAGCTAAAGCCCTCAAGCCGACTGATCCTGTTACCCAGGCTGCCCTGGAACTGGTCGCTCGAGCTCGCAGCCAGGGCTCTGCATCCGCTATAGGTAAGCCGGACTGATCCTGGTGGCACGGTTGTGAAACTTACTTCTCCTTGTGATCCGATTGAGCCGGGAGATCGGGTTGCGCCGGGCCGTCGAGTGTGATTCGGTACACGTATGCAGCTTCGCCGACTGGCTTCGCGGGGATCGTAACATGCAGGCCATCGCTCTGCTGCTCGAACTTCAACTTTGCTTCGGAGCCCAGCATCTCCACCGCTTGGATGTGCTGGCTGCCAAGCCCGGATGTTCCTAGCGCGTGAATGACTGCTTCGTCAGATTGCGGCCAGCCAAGCTCGATCGCATACAGGTTGTTGCCCTTTGTCGTGAAGCGGAAGTCCTCGGCCGTATAAGGCTTTGTGTCGGCGTCGTGGAAGGAGCCCGCTGCAACCTGGGTGGGACCCTCGCCATACAATTTCCACGGCCGTGTGCCGTAGATGCCATCGCCATTTACGTGGAGCCAACCGCCCACATCCCTGAGAACCTGCTGCACCTCGTCGGGAATGGTTCCATCGGAGCGCGGGCCGATATTGATCAGCAAGTTTCCGTTTTTACTGACCACGTCGGCCAACTGATCGATGATGAAGATGGGCGTCTTGAACGTGTCATGCTCGATGTATCCCCAGGACTTATTGCTGACAGATGTGTCGGTCTGCCAGTATTGCGGGCGGATATCCGGAAGTTGTCCGCGTTCTATATCCAGCAGGCCCGAATGCTCCTGCATGTCGACCCATTTGTAGCTGATGATTCCTACCGGGCCGTTCTTCTGCGATTCGTTGTAGTAATAGGCGGCGAACTTTGCCAGGTAAGGCCGGACCGAGGGCTGGCCGATCCACCAATCGAAGAAGATGAAATCCGGGTGGTACTTCTTAACGATCTCTGCAGAGCGCGCTAGCCAGTCTTCGCAATATGCCGAACTCACGTACGTCCAGTCCTGCGACAGATTGCTTCCCTGGGCCTCTTTGCCATCCTGAATTCTTACTTGAGCAGGTCCGTAGAATGACGCATATTTCGGGTCATTTACGTCGGAATCGATTTCACGGCCGCCATCCATGAACCAGTCATGTTCGACCCGGTGAGAAGAGGCTCCGAGGTGCAGTCCCTGGGCTCGCACCGCCTTTGCAAGATCGCCTGCGAGGTCCCTCTTCGGCCCCATCTTTTTGGCAGTCCAGTCCGAGAGATCGCTGTCATACATCTGAAAGCCGTCGTGATGTTCGAAAACCGGAACAACATACTTCGCACCGGCTTCCTTGAAGAGCTCCGCCCAAGCCTCCGGATCATAGTGCTCGGCCTTAAACATGGGAATGAAATCCTTGTACCCAAATTTTGAGAGCGGACCGTATTTTTCGATCTGGTGCTTATTCTCGCGCGTGCCCTGAAGGTACATTTGCCGCGGGTACCACTCGCTTCCAAAGGCGGGGACGGAGTACACGCCCCAATGAATGAAGATTCCAAACTTCGCGTCCTTGTACCAAGCCGGAACTTCCCAGTGTGAAAGCGAACCCCAGTCTGGACGGAATGGACCTTCGTGCGAGACGCGGTCCACCTCTTTGAGCATGGCGGTGCGAGCAGGGTCGTACTTGGACACTGAGTCTTTCCACTGCTGCGCAAGGTCCTCTGCCGGGACGTTTGCCGTCGGGGCTGTCGGCGATGGAGCTTGTCCGTGCATCCTGGCCAAGGGGCATATCAGCGTTGAGCAGACTAGCGCAACCAATGTGCGCCGCAGCAAGTTCCTCTTCAGTACCATGATTCAGACTTCTCAATCACTTCTGGGTTCGGTTCCGATCGTTTCGCGCAGTTTCGCCTTCAATGAGATTTATTGATCGAGCGTCTCAGTCTCTCTTCAGCAGCACGGGTCCAGTATCCGCAATCCAGTTCAAAGAAAACGGAGGTATACGGAATGGTGAGAGTGGATTTGAGGATGAGAACTCGAAACAGCTTTGCGCACTGATCGAGCTTCGCAATGATTTCGTCATGCGGAATCATCTGCGTCTCTCTGTTTGCAATGAGACGTTCGAAGTTTTGCCTGTATCTAGTGACTCCGGGCGTGTCCTGTTCTTCGACGAACTTGAATTCGGAGTCGACGATGATATTGGCGCGAACATGTCTGCTTCGGTCGATAGCATCGAGCGTCGCTGTCAGCACGTCAATATGATCGGCCTCAGTGGCGATCGTTTCGATAGCCGCATTTGACTGTGCAGGGTACGCGGAGTCCGCCACGACTATCCAATTGCGATGCCCTAGCAATGGGAGCAGGCGCATGAGTGAGAGCTCCCATGGTGTAGGAGTTTTCGAACCATTCTCAATCACAGTGCACCTCTTGAGATCGAGGGTTCGCTGATCCGGGCTTCAGGTGTTCCCCAGCAATTAAGGAGACCTGCTGTGCCGCGCAATCTGTGTGCTGGTGACCAATGCCGGCTAGAAAGGGATGAAGTTTGCACGGCTATACTCCCGCCGGGCAGATTGCTACTTTGCCGCAACGTCCCGATGCCATTAAGCGATACGCTTCGTCGGCCTGGTCGAGAGAGAATCTGTGAGTGACGATGTCTTCGGGATGCAGATTCCATCGCACCAGTCGCTCAACTAACTCCTCCATCAACCAAGTCGAGGTCACCCAGGACCCGTAGATTGTCTTCTGGTCGTGGATGATGTCAGGAGAGGGATTAAAAGCTACGGAGCCGCCCTCCCCAACCATCACTATCTTTCCCCATTTCCGCGTGGCGCGAATTGCGATGGCGCGCGCTTCAGCGTTGCCTGAGCAATCGATTGCGCGTTCCACCCCGTTTGCACCGGTCAGCTCGCGGATCTCGTGGACATTGTCAGGTCCGGCCATGAGGGCGGAATCACAGAGACCTAATCGCAGAGCGAGATCGCGGCGTTCTGACGAGATATCGATGCCGATGATTTTCTCCGCTCCCAGTTTGCGGCAGAGAGCGCCGGCCGCTAATCCGACCGGACCAAGCCCGGTGATGAGCACCGCATCGTTGCCACTGATGCCGATCTTCTGTAGAGCCTCGTACACGGTGCCGAACCCGCAGGCTACCTGTGCGCCATCGAGAAAAGTCAGTTCGTTTGGAAGAAGGATCAGATCCTTTTCTTCAACGAGGAGGAATTCGGCCATGCCGCCGTCCCGCTGCCACCCGTAGGCGCGGCGATACCGAGAACTGGTGCACGAAATCATGTAACCACGCCGGCAGTCGTTGCACACACCACAACCGGAGATGTGATAGACGATCACCCGGTCACCAGTTTTGAATCGCCGACAACCGGGACCGGTCTCAACGATCTGCCCAGAAGGCTCGTGGCCGGCTATCACACCTTGATATCCTTCCGGCCCTTTGCCAAGATGCTCGTGATAGATTGCACGGATATCCGAACCACAGATCGTGGAGGCTTTGACGGCGATTAGAACTTCGCCGTGACCTGGCTGAGGGACAGGAACAGTTCGCAATTCGACTGTGCTGTTTCCGGGAAGAAACGCCGCTTTCATATCCGTTTGCATTACCCGATCTCCTCCTGCGTGCGTTTCTTGCAGGCGATGTTCTATGCCGGCAAACTAGTCTGATATCGGAAAGCTTGCGTGGGCGGAGCCCGCAAACGCTATGCGGGAGTGACGACTCCGTTGATATCCCATAAATCTTCCCAGGATTGATTGTCCTTCCAGAGAAATACCTGCCCTTTGATCAAGCGGCAATTGCGATCCAACTTCTCAATCGCATGCATCTCTTCCGCGCTGAGTGGTTCGTCGATCGTTCCCTGCAAGTTGCTCAGGATGTTCTTTGGATTCGTTGAAAAGGGGATTGGCACTTGGCCCCGCTGAACTGCCCACTTGATGCAAACAACCGCGGGATGCACTCCCAACCGCTGGGCGATGTTGCGGATTACTGGATCTTCTGTGGGGGAGGTGTCTTCAGGGGTACGATCGCGTTCCGGACGAGCCGGCGATCCAAGCGGCGAGTAGCCGATCGGCTGGATGCCGTTCTCGATCAGATATCGAAAGAACTCGGGCTGCTGAAAGTGCGGATGGAGTTCCATCTCGTTCGCTACCGGCTTGATCCGCGCGTCGCGCAGGAGCATCTTCATCTTCGGGATGGTCATATTGGACGTGCCGATATGCCGGACCAAGTCTCGGTCAACAAGCGCCTCCATCTTCCGCCATGTCCGCATGTAGTTCTCGTGGACGTACGGAACCGCGTGCGGATTGCGTGCTGCAACGTCGCAGCCTGGGGGGTGGTGATTAGGGAAAGGCCAGTGGACGAGATAGAGGTCGAGATACTCGAGTTGCAGATCCTTCAGAGATTTCTCACACGACGGGATTACATCGTTTTCGCCATGCTTGTCGTTCCACAGTTTCGACGTGATCCAGACTTCGTCACGACGGATTCCGCTGCGAAAGATCTCTTGAAAGACACGACCAATCCGATCCTCATTGCCATACACAGAAGCACAATCGAAATGCCGGTAGCCAACGGAAGCCGCGTACTTCACTGCATTTGCGACGACGTCATGGGAAGCGTGATCTGAGCCGAAGGTTCCGAGACCAATGGCAGGCATCTTTGCATTCGAGGCCAAAATTTTCGATGGAACCGAACTAGGGCTAATGGCTATGGGAGACGCAGAGTTCATCGCCAAATCTCCATTTTCCTCGCGTCAAAGTAAACGATAACTGAAACGATGAAATCCTACCCACTGAATATCGTATTGTCAACGGATAATGGGATAAGATTGCGATTACGCTGAAGTCACTGCCTTAGGCAAGTCTGGGGGTACAGTCGATTTATGGCAGTACGCATGAAAGATATCGCGAACGATCTTGGGCTCTCAATCGTTACCATTTCAAAGGTTTTACGGGATCACCCAGACATCGCAGCAGATACGCGCCGCCGAGTACTGAAGCGGATGAGGGAGCTGAATTATCAGCCTAATTTTGCAGCCCGCGCGCTTGTCACGGGCAGGACCTGGACACTGGGCCTGGTGGTTCCTGATCTGTTGCACCCCTTTTTTGCAGAAGTCGCTAAAGCAATCTCAGTTGAGGCTCGGAAACAGGGGTACAGCTTGCTGATCTCGTCCTCAGACGAAGATCCTGAACTGGAAATCCAGGAGATCAAGCAGCTTCTCGCCAGGCGCGTGGATGTCATCATGGTGGCTTCAGCGCAATGGTCCGTGGACTGTTTCCGAATGATTGAGGAACACAAAACTCCATATATCCTTATCGACCGGCGATTCCAGGGACTCGATGCCAATTTCGTAGGCGTGGACGACGAGGCAGTTGGCGAACTTGCCACGTCTCACCTTATTGAACAGGGATGCCGCCGCGTTGCTCACATCCGCGGCCCCGAGGTGAGCACTGCTGTTGGTCGGCTGGAGGGCTATAAACGGACCCTTGCGTCTTACAACATGGTGCCCCTTCCCGGACACATTGTTTCCCTGGGAACGTCCGGAGATCATCGAGGAGAAAAGGGAGGGTACCAGGCAGCGCAAAAACTGCTCGCCGCCGAACCGCGGCCGGATGGGGTGTTTTGTTTTAACGATCCTTCTGCGCTCGGCGCAATGCGCGCAATTCTGGATGCAGGGCTGCGCATCCCAGAAGACATTGCTGTGGTGGGATGCGGCAACCTTTCCTATTCTGATCTTCTTCGTGTTCCACTGACTTCAGTAGATCAAGGCAGCGAAAGTATCGGGAGATCAGCGGCCGATCTTGCACTCAAGATCGCCCGCAAGAAAGACCCAGTCAGGCCCAAGAGCGCACTGATAACGCCGCGCGTGGTGGTTCGTGCTTCGAGTCAACATTCGAAGGCAAAGGCCACGGGATCCGTTTCACGCTGACTGAAACGGCGAGCCTTCGCACCGTGCTTCATGTCATTCTCTGCCGGTGCTGTACGGAGGCGTGGTTTACATACCTGCCGTGCCTATCGGGTGGCATGTGCAGGTTCGGAGGCAGTAGGGTGGGGCTGCCACGCGGGTCCGCCTTCTTCCCACTGGTCGTCCGTGAGTTGCTCCACATCAGTGCCGTCGGAGTTCATCACAAAAATCTCGCCGTACGGCTGCGGGCTTCCGGTGTAGAGAGTTTCGTCTTTGAATCCCATTCGTGAGCTCGTGAATAAGATCCGCTCGCCGTCAGGAGACCAGGCGAGATGCGCTTCATTACCGTGGGTGTACGTCAATTGGATTACATCCTTCCCATCGGGACGGACAGTCATCACTTCGAAGTCGCCGGCGATGTTGCGCACAAAAGCGATCCGGTCTCCACGCGGTGACCACAACGGAAAGTTGTCATACTGATCGGTCAACACGGTCACTGAGCCGTCAGCGAGATTCATAATACGCAGACCTTCGCCATCGGGTCCGGCGGTGCGGTAGACAATGTGACTGCCGTCGGGCGAAAAGGCCGCAAAGCCATTGTTGTTGTGCCCCGAGGTCACGAAGTGAAAGTCGGTGCCATCGGCATTGACGATCGCCACCTGCGCTCCGCCGTTTACGCGATCGATGGCTGTTTTGGTTCCCGCGGCAAAGTCAAGAAAGGCGGTGAAAGCGCCCACGCCGACAACAATCCGTTTGCTGTCCGGCGACCATTGTGGAGCGAGGATCAAGTCTTTTCGTTCGAGGATTGCATGCGCCGGCTGGCTGCCGTCGATGACCATCAGACTGGTAGGCGCACCCGGAGCGATGTTTGTAACCGCCAGCCGCGTTCCGGTTCGGTCGTACGCCGGCAATTCGGTCGTCGCGTAAAGGTCAAAATTCGGATTCCGGCTCCATTGATGCACCGGTCCGGAGTCCGGCCGGAACACCGTGCGGCTGTAGACAACGTGACGGCCATCAGGCGACCAGGCAGCCGGATTAGCCGCGAGATCCGCACCAGAGGGCCCTGCCTTGCCATCGCCGGACACAATCTCGATCCTGGCTCCGTCTCCCCGCATGTAGGCAAGCTTGCCACCGGCAAGAACCGACGGCGCGAGTTTGACACCTGGGCCACTGGTGATCGGAACCTTAGAGCCGGTGGCGATATCAATGCTGTAAACCTGGTTCGCTGTGTCTGCCGGATATGGCCCAAGGAGTTTGGTCCGGTCGGTCCATGTATCTTGCGCTGACATGCAGTAGGCAATGATGTTCTTGCTGTCTGCGGTCCATTTGGGACTGCCACAGAAGTCGCCGTGCTGCGATATTCGCCGAAGTCCGGAGCCGTCCGGGTGAATGAGGTAAATGTCGACGAGTTGCAGCCGCTCCCAGCGGCTCTTCGCTGTGGGAAGACTGCTATCGCGGTCCGAGGAGAACGCTATCCAGCGGCCATCGGGAGACCATGCTGGTCTGAAATCGCCACCTCGCCCAGTGGTCAACGCCCGCGCTTTGCGACTGGCGAGGTCCACGATCCAAAGATTCGCAAATCCTTGGGCTCGCGTCGAAACAAAGACAATCTGCCCGCCATCGGGAGAGAATGCGGTCTGATCGTCGTAGGCCGCGTCGGTAGTCAGCCGTTCGACGTGGCTGCCGTCTGGATGCATGCGAAAGAGGTTCGCCGGGCCGGCACGCTCCGAGGTGAAAACAATCCAGTCTCCCCTGGGAGACCACGCGGGACTGTAATTGAGAGAGTCTGGTTGCGTAAGCGCCCGCTCCGCGGAGCCATCGGCGTTCGAGATGAACAGGGTGGACGCGGTTGGACCTATGCGGGTAAAGACCACCCGATCGGCGGAGAAGCAGGGAAGGGTTGCGGCAACGAAGGCAAGCATGCAAAAAGATCGAGGGAAATGACGAGGCAACGGCCGCTCCGAAATCTGGTTTGTTGTGGTGGAGAATGTGCCTAAGACTAACACGGGGACGGCCTCGAGCATTGATCTCAGTGGGAAGAGTCTTCTCTATCGGGGGTTCGTTCAGAGAGGAAGCACGAGTTCGCGATGCATCCTATCCCGCTCCCCATACGCTCGTCAGCTCAGAACCCCATGCTGTTTCGAGTGAATCGGCATGCCTTTACGTCATCATCACCGTAGAAACCAAAAACTCGATTACCAATAGGCAACCGGATCCGGTAGTACAGCGCCGCACTTGCAATTCTGTTGCGGAGCTTCAACCGGGGCCATGGTGTCGCAGCCAGGGCAACGGACCCGCCGTGCATTCAGACGTCCTGGTACCCACACTCCAGTCATCCCGGCCCGTCCGAATTCCGACTTGAAGTAGCGACTGACCATGGAACGATGCTCTCCCTGCTTCATCAGGGGCGCCATGGAGTCTTGGGTCTCCCACGCAGTGATGGTCATCAGGCAATCTCTCACGACGACTGAAACAAAACTGATAAACCCCGGCATGGACAGCATCTCCATCGCAATCTTGCGACCGCCTTCCTGGATGGTGGCAACCTCCTCTGCATTGCGCGCAAAGAAGTTCGTGATGCTGAATGCACCGGGCAGTGCGGTGCTCCCGTTGCTTGCCCGAACGCTAGTGCCGAAGCCGAAAGGGCCGATCGCGGTCGGCTGCACGATGACGTTCATGCCCAGGGCTCGAGGTATCGCGCCAGCATCGAAATAACCTTGGACGGACACGATCTTCTCGCCTTCGATGCGGGCGAAATCGGCTCCTGCCAGAGTGACCGTCCGGCCAGTTGGCGGGAACCCTTGCATGGGCCCCGTGTTCGTTCCTTTCATGAGCCACTCGGCTGAAACGAGCCCCTGATCGTTGTGCGTAAGACTTACTATCTCGAAGCTCAAATCCGGAAAGGAGTGCCAAAGGGATTCTGCGTAGGTTCCGATCGCAGCTCCAGTAAGGGGACCAGAGCTGGCTGGATCCGTGTAAGTGCCACCATCAGCAAACGCGGAGACGATGCCAGACGCATCATGACGATTCCAGGCGTCAACGTAACGCTCAAATACCTGCAGTGGGGTTGATTGCATTCGCGAATGTTAACACGCGTAAGACCGCCAGGATCTGCTGGACCTTCAAACGAGCTCATCCCGCAGTGCGATCGTGAGGCAATCCCGATCGAACGATGAGGCTACGACTTATCAGCATGCATAATCACGCCAAGGGGCTTGTCGAAGACAGGGAAGCTTAGATGTTCTACAGACATATCGCTTCCTTGACCTAACCGACTTGACGTTCCCGATCCTGCCTCAACGGGCGACGCGGCGAATCTGTTCTGATTGACGCGATCCAAAAGGCGAAACTTGGCTGACGAGCATCGGCAGTTTGCGACAGATCGACGGCTTCATTTGTATCGCTAAAACCTAGGTGGATTCCGTCAAGAGCGAATTCCGAACAGCGCTGCGAAGCGGTATAACCCCCATGCAAGGATGGCGGCACCCGGAATGGTGAAGACCCAGGCCCACGCGATGCTGAACGCCGTATTCCAGCGCACAGCGGAAACGCGGCTCACCGCCCGGGTGCCCGAGATGGCGCCGGTGATCACATGCGTTGTGCTGACAGGGATGCCGAGCAGAGTGGAAAGAAAGATGCTGGCAGCGCTCGCAAGTTCGGCGCAAAAACCATCCAGCGACCGAAGTTTTGCAATGCCATGCCCCATGGTTTTCATGATCCTCCATCCTCCGAAGAGCGTGCCCAGCCCCATCGCTCCGTAAGCCGAAAGAACAACCCACAAGGGAATGCGAAATGCGGGAATCAGTTTCGCGGAAAAGAGAAGACCCGTGATGATACCCATCGTCTTCTGCGCGTCGTTTCCGCCGTGTCCCAAGCTGTAAGCTGCGGCAGAAAGCAGGCGAACGCGCTTCAGCCAAGGAGCGACACGTGATGGTGAGGAGTTTGCCCATTCAAGAATCCAACTCGTGATGACGAGCAGGAGGCCGCCAAGAAAGAACCCGATGAGCGGCGCAATGACGATAAACAGAAGGGTCTTCGTCCAGCCTCCGGGCAGGAGAACGCCGAATCCAGCTTTGGCGATCGCCGCTCCCGCGTACGCGCCGATGATGGCATGGGACGAACTGGTAGGGATTCCGAGCGAGAGCGTAAGAATATTCCATCCGATTGCTCCCAGAAGCCCTGCAAGCACCACAAACGGGGTCACGATATGAACGTCGATCATGCCGCTGCCGATGGTCTTCGCAACCTCCGTCCCAAACAGGAAGAATGCGGCGATGTTCCAGAACGCCGCCCACACAACCGCCTGCATCGGCGTGAGCACGCGCGTGGCAACAATCGTTGCGACGGAGTTTGCGCTGTCATGCATGCCGTTCGTGAAGTCGAAGCCGAGCGCGACGGCCACAATGATACCCACAAGCAGAGTCTGATGGCTCATGCGTCAGTTCCACTTAATGGCGATGCCCTCGATTCGATTCGCCGCCACCTGGAAGGCATCGACGATCTTCTCGAGATTATTGATGAAGCGGGTCATTGCAAGAACCTTCAGCGTGATCACGGAATCGATACCTTCCGGAAACATGGCAAGAAGGCGCTCCCGATCGCTCGTGAAGAGAGCATGGACGGTTTCCTTATATAGAACGTCGGCTTGATGTTCAATGCCGCGAATCTTCTCCACCGCGTGCGCGAGTTCCGCGACGTACTTGCGCCGCTCGAAGACCGTGAGGAGCTGCTCAAGCTCTTCTGCAGCACCTTGCATCAGGGAAACAAACGCGTCCATGATCGCCGGCTTTTCCGTGATCCCGTAGAGATACGTATCCTGGACGGCCCGGTTTATCAGGTTCACGATTCTGTCGAGATCCAGCATGAGAGGGTGGATATCCTCCCGGTCGAGCGGAGTATTGAAGGCCTCCGCCAGCTCGTAGGTTAGTTTCCGGACAACAGCGTCCCCTTCACGCTCCAGGGCTTTCGAACGGGCGCTGTACGAGTCAAAATCGCCGAACCTGTTCGCAAATTCCACGAGCAATTCCGTGGCCTTCCTGATCACCGTTCCCTGAGCCCTGAAAAGCTCAAAGAACGTGCTCTTCCTAGGCAGCAAAGAAACCATGGAACCTCCTCGTGCTCACTTGAGATTCAAGAGTCCTGAGACATCCAGTTAACTCGATAGGCATGAACTAAGGTTAATTCAAGGAGGCGCGGAGACCTGCTCTGAGGGCGAGTTCAGAGCGGAACCATAATCGCGTTGACTCCGCGCTGGGACTAGTTGAACGAATCGTGACCGGGTCGACTAGCGTGCTTTTACTTCATGAGACGCGTCAGAGATTGCCGGCAAATGATCGTGAGACCGATGAGGGAGTTCCAGCAAGTACCGGTTCTGATGGCTGAGAGCAATGCGCGGACACCAGTATGGGGCACGTCAAACGCGCACTCCTTCCCAGCTCCCGTCCTGTACCAAAGTCTCGATGCAGAAGGACTGAAGTGTGTTTAAGCGCATCCGAGGTATTTCGGGGTGGGGAGATTGATTCCGAATATCGAAGCTGCAACCTCCTAGGTCAATAAACTGTAGAGGGTCTCGCCGAATACGGCCAGGTATAGGAAAACGAGAACTATTCGAAATTCAATTTTGAGTTTTTGTTTGGTCAGAATGGTAATTTCGCCCGATCCGATCGAGGCAACCCATCCGCGTGCCATAAGCCAAAAAATGCTGGCTATCACCGGAGGCGCGCCGGCATCGACTAGAATCTGCCTCGAAACCTGATATGTCCCAATATCCATCAGGTCCTCCGCCGCCAAGAGTGGCCTATGCCCAGCACCGAGTTTGTCTGGATCTGGCTCCATAGATTAAGCCAAGTGATGATTGATGGTCGTGGGGATAATCGTATCTGGTGAACCGAAGTAATGCCTCCAGCAAGTTGGAGCCGGAGTCGCGAAACGAAGGCAATTGCACTTTAGTTTGGAGCGATCTCGGACGAGTAGCGGATCGACATCGCCAGCTCACTTCGAGAGGTCTGCGCGCTCTTCATCAAAGAACGGGAGTTTCGGAGAGTGAAGGGTGAGTAGCGCGAACTGTGGCTCTAGCCCCCTTTCCTGGTTTTCCGACCAGGGCGCGGGTTGCCTAGATGCAGCAACTCTCGGCGTCATCCGACCCGCCGATACAAGTCAATCCTCTGAACACTTGAACATGTCGCGTGGAGTTCTCTCATTCGCATCGGAGAGCGATCACCGGATCCACCTGAGTAGCCCGACGGGCTGGAATGTAGCAAGCAATAAGCGCGATGGCTGCAAGGAGCAAAAGGACAGCGACTAATGTGAGCGGATCTTCCGGCCTGACTTCGAACAGTAGGCTGCGGATCGAACGCGTGAAAACCAGCGATCCGACTAAACCAATTCCACAGCCGATCAGGACCAGCTGAATCCCTTCGTGCAGAACCATTCCGACTACAGTGGATCGATCTGCACCCAGAGCCATCCTGATGCCGATTTCCCTGGTCCGTTGCGCAACCGTGTAATGAATGGTCGCGAAGATGCCAGATGCGGCGAGGGCTAGCGCGAGTGCCGCGAAGAAAGCCAAAAGCACCGTCTGAAAGCGGCGAGGTCGATTTTGCTCCTCGAGCCGAGCGCCCAGGGTGGAAACGTCGGTCAGAATCGCTGAGCCATCAATCGCTCCGATGGTCTCGCGGAGAACGTCGACGCTCGCGTCAGTGTAGACGACAAGATTCGCGGTCTCATCGAATGACTGAGCCTGTGTTTCATAGATCTGCGCGATCGGTAAGCGCTCGAGGCCACCGCTGTGCATATCTTTAACAATGCCGATCACTCGCACCCATTCGTCATTCTGCCCCCTTGCATCGAACCCTTTAATTCCTTTGCCGATTGGATTCTCGCCTGGCCAGTATCTGTGTGCCATGGATTCGTTGATGATCACCACGGGCGCTTTATTCTTCGTGTCCTCACTGCTGAAGAAGCGTCCTCGGAGCAAAGGAACGCCCATGGCTTGAAAGTAATCGCCCGAGATTGTGGACCAAGTCATAGGTGTCCACTTCTGCGAGGGCTCGAGCGCACGGCCTTCCACCGCCCGCAGCCCGAATCTCGAATCATTGCCCAAGTAAAACATCGTGTTTATCGCCCCGACTGCATGCACTTGTGGCAAATCGCGGAGGCGAGTCATCGCTTCGCGGTAAAGGGCTGCGCGTCGGTCAGGCTGAAGATCGCTGCTGAAGCGAAGCTTGGCCGATAGTACGCGAGCGGTGCGAAATCCGGGATCTACCGACTGCACGGCAACGAAGCTGCGAATCAGCAGACCCGAACTGGTGAGCAGAATAGCCGCAAGAGCGACCTGTAGCACTACGAAAGAGCGTCGCATGCGATGGGAATCGGGCCCAGTTGTTTGCTGCCGACTCTTAATTTGCCGCGAAATCCGCCACGCCGGCGCGAATCCGAAGAGCAAGCCGGTAGCTAGAGATAAGATGAAGCTGAAGACCAGCACCGGAGCGTCGAGATGCGCTTCTCCGAGGCGGGCAATGCCATGCGGAGCCAGCGCAATGAATGCCCGGGTGCCGAGGGCTGCCAGAGGCAGACCCAGCACTCCGCTGAGGGAAGATAGCAGCAGGCTTTCTGTCACCATTTGTCGAGCAATTCGCACTTTGCTGGCACCCAGGGCACTTCGTATCGCAATCTCCTCTCTTCGCGCTGCACCTCGAGCCAGCAAAAGGTTGGCCACGTTCGCGCAAGCGATTAGTAAAACCAAAAAGACCGCTCCGGTTAGAACCGCGAACATGAATGGGACGGTTCTGCCATGGATTTGGGTGGCGAGCGGCACAATACGCATGCCACGGTCTTCATTGTCCGCGGGATATCTTAAAGCGAGATCGTGGCTAATCACATCGGCCTCTGCGCGCGCTTGATCCAGGGTCGCGTCAGGTCTAAGCCGCGCGAGTATAGGACCGAAGCCGCGGTCCCGCTCGCTCCGTCGCACACTCCAGTTGGGAATCGCAGACGCTGGGGCCCAGAGAAGGGTGTCTGCAGATGGGAAAGCGAAGTCTTGCGGCATGATCCCAATCACTTGTGAGGCAATGCCGTTCAACTCCACTGTCCGGCCGATGACGTCGGGCGAACCGGCGAACCGCGTTCGCCACAATCGATAGCTGAGCACAACCTGGTGCCCATCGAGGTCATCCGCGAGCAGTGTGTGTCCAAGCAGTGGGGGCTGCCCCATCAGGCCGAAGAAATCTCCGTTGACGGATGCGTATTCGATCCAGTCTGGTTTGCCATCAACCGAAAATGAAGCTTCGACCTCTCGGTAGGAGGCCAGATCTTCCAAAGTGTGAGTCTGCTTTCTCCAGTCTGCAAAATTGGGCACGCTGGTGTTGTTTTCAAGAGAGTTCCTCAGTTTGTCGACGCCCCACAGTATCACGAGGCGATTCGGATCTCGATAGGGAAGTTGGCGCAGAAGAACCGCGTGAACGATGCTGAAAATCGCGGTAGTTGCTCCAATTGCGAGTGCGATGGACACGACCGCAACCACGCTGACCAGCGGACTCGACCGCAGGTTTCGCACTCCATAACGGATGTCTTGGAGTACCGTCTCAACCCATAAGAACACGTCCGCTTCGTAGGACTCATGGCGCGCGACAGCGGTGTTGCCCATCCTCTTGATCGCATCAATACGAGCTTCTTCCAAACTCATACCTTTGCTGACATTGGCGGCAGTTCGTGCGTCGAGGTGAAATCTTAGCTCCTCGTCTATTTCTGCGCTGACCCTTGTGGGTCGAATCATGTTCGCTAGGCGGCTAAACCATCCCACTGTTACTCTCCTGTGAAAACTGCAGGACGCGAGCCACTGCGCCCGTCAGAGATGCCCAACTCTTTTCTTCATCCACTAACTGTTTTCGGCCCAGACTTGTGATGGTGTAATAACGCGCGCGACGATTGTTTTCTGAAACTCCCCACTCAGCGCGGAGCCATCCCGACTGTGTCATGCGGTGAAGAGCTGGGTAGAGCGAGCCCTCTTCCAAGCGAAGAATCTCCTCGGAGACCTGTTCGATGTGCAAAGTGATTCCATAGCCGTGCATCCGCCCTCTCGAGGCGAGGGTCTTGAGAACCAGGAGATCGACCGTTCCCTGGAGGCGATCATTGTTGTGTTTGGCCATCTCTCTCCTATAGCTAGCTATGGGACATAGTGGGTCCGGTTAATATTCGGTGTCAATCCCATCTTTTTTGTTTGTGACGAATAGCCGGGCCATATGACCTACACTCTCGATTGAGGATTACTTTGCGGTCCAAAACGTATACCTAGGACTGCAAGACACATAGAAGACAGCGGCAAACCCCGAATCGGGTCACTGAGCGCGTCCCAATTCGTCCGGCACGGGGCCACGCCGTTCTGCGGACAAGTGGCATTCCTAAACCGGAGCCGGCGTAGCGTTACTTATTTGTCTCGGGTGAGAGCGGGTCAATGGCACAGTGCCGGTGATTGCCTAACCTTAGCGGAATTCCGTATTCGTGATCCCCATCTAGCACGTTCCCAGATGTCGGTCAGGCCCAACATTGCAACACAGCGACGGAATGAGGGGGCAGTTCGAGGTGGGGAACCCCGGACGGCCATGGGATGGTTTGTGGAACGACACGGGCAGGATGAGTCACGTCATTGTACGCATCAGGTGAGTCGCCACTGAGAACCGTGACCCTGGTCTTGTCGCGATCCATGCGGTTGCCGAGATCGATCTTCCACCGCGCCGGCGCCTCGGGATGACGATTGACGAGAGCGATAGCCAATTGCTTCCGGTCGTCGCTGCAGGTAGTGACTGCATCTAGAACCGGCACGGACTTCTGGCCCACATGCAAGGGGCCGGAGACTATCCGCGTGTCGATGACATTTGGCTGAAGCAGGTCCGAGTACATCTTCAGGACGTGGAAGGTGGTTCGTTTGACAATTCCTTTGGGGTGAACAAAAAGTGGTCCGCGCACGTTGATGACCGGAGCCATGCACGCCATCTGGACATACTTTGCCTGGCGCAGGCACCCGTTGAGAAAGGAAGCGGAAAAGACCGCGTCGGCCATGGTGTAGGTCTCATTGCGGTCGTTCTCATCGCGCTCGCTGATCTCAGCGAGCTCATTGGCTCCCCCGCCCGGGAAGCCGGGATGATGCCAGCCGCGCAGGTTCCATTCATCGAAGGCGATCTTGATCCGGTCTCCAAAGCCGGTTCGGTTGAGGAGTTCGATGGCCTGTTCGATCTGCTGCTCGGGAGCTTCGCAAAAGCCCATGCAATGCAGATAGTCGGACGGATGCGTGCCGCGCTGCCAGAGCGCGTCCCAATAGCCGTGGATGGAAATGAAGTTAAGAAACTTGCCGGCCTCCTTGAGCATGGGGGGCGTCCAGCTGCCGGTCACTGTAGCAGCTGCCAGAATTTGCAAGTCGCTGTCAACAGCGCGCATCATCTTGGCGGACTCGCGGACGAGCGGCCCCCACTCTTCGACTGTTTTGGCTCCGATTTCGCCACCGAGGTAGTTTTCGTTTCCGATGCTCCAGTAGCGAACCTTGAAGGGCTCAGGGTAACCGTTGGCAGCGCGCATGCGAGAGTATCTGCCCTTGGCTTTGAGATTGCAGTACTCGACCCAGTTGCTCATCTCATCGGAGGTGCCCGTTCCCGCATTGGTGCAAATGTACGGCTCGGCGCCGAAGAGACGGCACCACTTGACGAACTCGTCGGTGCCAAATGTGTTCGGATCTTCGACCCCCCAGGCTTTATCGAAACTTGGTTGGCGGTTTTTGCCCACGCCGTCGAGCCAGTGATAGGCGGAGGCGAAACAGCCGCCCGGCCAGCGTACGATAGGCACTCTCAACTCACGCAAGGCTTCGATGACGTCGAGACGAAACCCGTCTTTGTCCGCAAGCGGCGATCCGGGCTCGAAGACGCCGCCATAGACTTGGCGCTGGAAATGCTCGAGGAATTGTCCGAAGATCATTCGGTTGAACGGAGTACCGGCAGCACCTAGATCAGCTGTTAATTCGCCTGAGACGGTGGCACTTTCATCAAGTGCCCCTAGATTCCTTGCAAGGCTGGAAGAACCCAGAATCATTGCGGCGCTTCCGCTTGCGAATTGCCGCCGAGTGAGATTGAGCTTGCCGAAGCCGGTTTGGATGGCGATCTCCCTGTTCAGACAAAACCGACTCCAATTCTAGCGCCCGGACCGAGTGCCAGGGGCGCCACTCTGGAACCGTACCATTGGATTGAGTCGCATTGGCCGTAAGGCCGGCATGCTGCAGGCTAGGGCGGCCACGACGAGCAATATTGCGCTGACGCCCATCAACTCAGCCGCGGCGATCTTCCCCGTAGGTGCAGGAAGGCCTTGCGAGGATGCTCACCGAGAGCTTCGGCCATTCTGGCTTCGGACTCTGAATGACACGGCATCGTTCACCCAACAATCGCAAAAGCAAACTTCATCCACCACTCTGGCTTCGTAATCACTACGAATAGTGCGAAAGCTTGGCCCGCCGCGAATAACGGCAGTCCGGCTTTATATACGACATGAATCCGGCGATTCACGAGCATGTCTCGCGCTATTGCCAGCAGAAGAAGGAAATCGACGCCAGCGTAGAATCCGCCTGTTGAGAGAAGTGGTATCCGGCCCCATCCTGCCGCAGTGAGCGCGCATGTTGCCAGCAACATCATGCGGCGGTGATGTTCCGGCTTCTTACGCCAGGCAATTGCCAGCGCGAAGCACACCGCAAAACAACTGATATCCCAGAAGGGAACGATCAAGAAGTTCGCTTCATTGCGATGCATAGTATGCAGGTAGAAGCGAGCCATGCTCAACGTCGTCGTGATGCCCAGGAAGATCATCGATCCACCCAGCACCGCACCGAACCAGCCAACGTTCCGGTGCCAGCGCACACTCCGAGCCCGCACCAGCGCCGATTGCAGGATGAAGAATAGGAGCCAGCCTGAGAATACGAGTCCATGTACCCACAGGATCCAGGGCCTCTGGACCGTGGGATGGATCAGGTTCTTGTTTACAGTGTGGCTGAATCCGTAGAACACAACGGCTGCGATGAACACGGACATGAACAAATAGAAGTACTTCTCCAGAACTCGCGCAAACGCAGATCTCTCGGACGTATTGAGCAAAGGGAGTGGTGCGGTAATTGCCATAACGTTCATCTCCTGCACGGCTTCGAACCGGCTGTGAATGCAAGGGTCACTGCGTTCTGTCACAGCCCCCTGAACGGTAGCCAGATGTTGTTGAATAGTCTGGGACTGGCGTCTTGCGCCCGCTTGAATAGCCAGGCGCAATAGTCCACATTTGTATACGCGTTATCCACGATTGAATTGGCTCAGTGATCCAAGCGATTCCAACTTGAGCTCACAGAGGCCGTGCTTCCAGCAGGCAGAGCGGCGATCCAGTCGGAATGATCCTCTCAAGCGCAAATCCTGCAGAGTGCAGCAGCTGTTGATATTCGCTGCGCGTCCGCTCCTTGCCGCCGACAAACGCCATCATCTCAATGTCCAGCAGTTTGCCGGGATGGGAGGCAGCGCTGTCGTCCAGCACCGCTTCGGCGAGGATGAGCTTCCCATTGGTCGAAATCACGCTTCGGATGTTGCGCAGCAGTTGCAGTGCAGCTCCATCCGCCCAGTCATGAACAATATGCTTCATGAAGTAGCAGTCGCCTCCAACTGGAACCGCCTCGAAGAAGTTGCACTCCACAGCCTCGCAGCGGCTCGCCAGTCTGTCCTCCGCAATCGCGCTTTTTGCGGCGGGAACCACCGCAGCCATCTCAGCGACCACTCCATGTGTAGCAGGATTCGCATGCAGAATTGAACGAAGCAAGGCACCGTGCCCCCCTCCGACATCGACAATCTTCTTGAAGCTTGAGAAGTCGTACGCCTGGAGGAATGCGGGGATGCACATCTCGCTGATGCTGGTCATCGCATTGTTGAAGACATCGGCTTCGCTCTGGTTTTCCGGCTTCGAGAGCCAGTCAAAGAACGGCTCACCATAGACCTGATCAAAGGTGGTTTTACCCTCTTCTACGCTACCCTTCAATTCGCTGTACAGCTTCAGGTGAAGCGGATCCGCGATCCACTCGATGCAATCCGCCATCGAGCCCGCAACGTTCTTGCGAAGCAGTAGTCCGGCGTCCGTGAGCTTGTAGCTACGAGGCGCGGTGCGGGTCACAATCCGGCTTACCTCCAGCACCCGCAAAATTCTGTAGAGGTAGTCCGGATCTGTTCCTGATTCTAGAGCTAATATGTCAACGTCTTTTGACTCGTAGCCGATCAAATCTGGAATTCTCAATTTGACTGCTGTGTTCAGACAAGCGGAGGCAATATACGCCAACCCGGTCTGCAGCAGGATTTCCTGCGGGCTAACGGATTGTGCTGCCCCGGCCGCCATCACCGGTGCTTGAGGGGAATCAATCGTTTGCTGCGCTGCGATTGTGGCCATGTGTCGGTCTCCTTCAGATCTGCAAAAACTGGATTACCAGCTGTGAAAGGTTGAAGAGATGTGAGTCGGCGTGAAGAGATAGGCAGCAATCAATTCTCTGACTGCCTCATTTGTGTTCGCCTGACGACCGTCCTGCGAGTGCCGTGCGAACTGCCCGGATGTGTCGTTCCGGTCGATACCTGAGCCCGCCTCCCCTGCGCGGTGCATCAGCAGCCATGCTGCGGGAAGTACAGCGTCCTGACTGATATCTGCCATTTCTACTGCTCCTTCATTGGGGCTGGGAATTCGGGTGGATAGTCCCTGAGCCTCGGAAAGTCCGTTCAACTGTTAGCGCGTAATTGGCGCGAAAAGTGGCTCACCGGCCCCGTATCTTTGTTTCTTTTTTCTGATTACCTGCTTGCCAGGATTCTCTTGGTTGCCGGTTGGCCGAATAGCCTTGCAACTGTCTCGGCCTGCTTCCGATCACCCTGGATCTGCGCCCAGACCGGCTTCCCATCTGAGGACAATCCGAGCGAAACGGCGAGCGTCTTCTCCGGTGTGTAGTAGGCTTTGCTGACTCCGTCAATCTGTACGGGCTCTTTCTTCACGGTCTGCTGATCCAGAGCTAGATCGCGAACAATCAGGTGCACTCTCACTTCGGGGTTCACATAAGCGGCCCGCTTTTCATCCTCGATCGCACGAATTTGCGGGAATATTTTCTCCATGTGCGCCTGCTGGATGGCCTTTGACGCCGCATAAGCTTTGTTTGCCTCAGCGCGTAACTTGTCAGCCTCTGCCTGATTTTTGTTCTTCAGTTCGGCAATCGACTTGTAGCCCAGATCGCTGCCTTGGTGATAGAGCGAGTCCGCTTCCTTCTGCTCTTCGGGTGACAACTTGCGTACAGCATCTATCCGTGCCTCATACTGCCGGTCGCGCTCTTCGTTCTGCTTACGCTCCGCAAGCGAAACGTATGTTGCATCTAGCGCTGGAACGAGCTCGGATCCCTTGCAGGCACTCTTCGGCGCAACCGCAAAGAACTTTACTGGCTGCAGTTCCCATCCCTCAGGGGCGTTGGGAATGGCTGCCTTGAGAAACTGCATCTTGGCTGAATAGTTCTGCTGCTCCGACTCTGTGGTGGCGCGTGCTCCTTCGGGGCAATCCGCGAACAGTATTCCGGCTCCTGAAATCAGAGTGCTGTAAACGATGGTCCAGGTAAGTCTCAAAACAAACTTCGTCATGCTCATCTCCTTGTCCGGGCGTCATTGCAGTCCGGTGTGATCACCGCCGTGCGGCTCCGAAGCGGTGTCATCCAGATACGCGCAACCCAGCACGGAATTGGCTCAGCTACGCGCAATTTTTGCGGAGATCTTTGCGAACTTATAGGTGGAATAAAAGAAACGGGCAATGCTTCGATCATCGGCCTGAGCACATTCAGCATCCGGCCGTTGAACTGGATGCGGATGGGCCAGTCCTTTCTGTCAAAGTCCCTGTCTGCCAGACGAACTCTTTTGCGAAGCTAAATCTCCACTGGCGGAGGGACTCCCCGTTTATCCCTAACCGGTTTCTCCCGGCAATATGCGGAAGTTAGGGGAGAAAATTTCCACTGCCGAGAGCCTAGACCAGGATGACTGTCGCCCAGATCAAGAGCAACTTGCCCGTGGCTTAATGCGAGCTGAATCAGAGAAAACCATTGACTTGATTATGGTTCGCCCTTTATTTTCGAGTCGTTCGGACTAGACACAGCAATCGCCGTGAATCCCCAGCCAGAAACACAGGTTACCCAGCTTCTACAAAGGTGGCAGGAAGGCAGTCAGCAGGCGCTCGAAGACCTGATGCCCCTCGTCTACAGCGAGTTGAAGCGCCTGGCCGGCAGTTATCTTCGCCGTGAGCGTCCAGATCACACCCTGCAGAGCGCCGCGCTGGTCAACGAGGCCTATTTGCGCCTGGTAGATCAGACTCAAACCAGGTGGCAGAACAAGGCCCATTTCTACGGGATCGCCGCTCAGATGATGCGGCGTATCCTCGCCGACCATGCGCGAAGCCATAATGCGGCCAAGCGGGGTGCAGGCATGCCAGAGCTGGAACTGGATGAAGCAATGGTCCAGGCAAAGTCGCGGAGTGTGGACGTGCTGGACTTGGAAGAGGCTCTGCAGAAGCTCGAGAAGCTCGATCCGCAGCAGGGCCGGATTGTGGAGTTGCGCTTCTACGCTGGCTTGTCTATTGAGGACACGGCTAATGTTCTTGGCATCTCTCCGGCAACTGTGAAACGTGATTGGGCGGCGGCACGGGCATGGCTTTTCCTTCAGGTGGCGGCGAGGGGTCGCGTTGAACCCTGAGCGGTGGCGACAGATTCGAGACGTATTCGATGCTGCGCTGGCGGTCCAAGGCGAGGAGCGTCAACGCTTTCTTGATTCCGCGTGCCGGTCGGACGCAGAACTGCGGCGAGAGGTACAAGCGCTTTTGGACTCTCACGCGGATGTCGGCGATTTTCTCGAATTGCAAGCCGCCGGTGAAGGATCGAATAAGACGACAGCGATGGATATCGATCCCTGGATAGGGAAGAACGTCGGTCCGTACCGGGTTCTCGAACGCATTGGGTATGGCGGCATGGGCATCGTGTACCGGGCCGTCGATGTTCGCCTTGGGCGCGAAGCTGCGTTGAAATTTCTAAGTGCGGAGATGCAGCGCGATGCTCGCGCCCGCGATCGCTTTGAACGCGAGGCGCGCGCCGCATCGGCTTTAAATCATCCGAACATCTGTACCGTCTACGGTGTGGATGAATTCGGGGGACATCCCTATCTTGCGATGGAACTCCTGAAAGGGCAGAACCTGGCTGAAGTGATCGCAGGAAAGCCGCTCCCTCTGGACCGCATACTCTCCCTTGCAACCCCGATTCTCTCGGCACTTGAAGCGGCCCATGCGGAAGGTATCATTCATCGCGATCTGAAACCGGCCAATATCTTCCTTACCGAAAAGGGCCAGGTGAAAATACTGGACTTCGGGTTGGCAAAACATTCCGCGTTAATGCCTGTGGCGCACGGCGGAGGCACAATGGACGTGCCTGAAACCGCGGCAGAACTCACGACGCCCGGAATGATCGTAGGCACGGTTTCCTATATGTCGCCCGAGCAGATCCGAGCCGAGCGGCTGGATGCGCGCTCCGACCTGTTCGCGTTTGGGGCGGTGTTGTACGAAATGGCAACTGGTGAGCAGGCGTTCCCCGGCAAAATGCCTGTGTTGGTGCTTGACGCTATTCTGAACCGGGAGCCGGCACCGATTGCGCAGTCCAACCCTGCAGTGCCGGCCAGGCTTGCAACCATCATTTCGAAGGCGCTCGTCAAGGATCGCGAACGGCGGTACCAGAGTGCATCTGAACTGCTTGCCGATCTGCTCGAAGTCGAGCGCATGCCGGCGAGCGGATCCGCAACCGTTTCGACCCCACACCGAGGCTCATCGCAGCGCCGAATATGGATCGCTGTGGGGGCGCTTCTCGTGTTGTGTACTTTTGCGGGTTTGGCTGTGTGGAAGCGGCGCGGGTCGGCGTTTCTCTCCAATTGGCAACCGGCGGTCGCGCAGACTGTTGCGCGTCCGTCGATTGCGGTCTTGGGGTTCGAGAACCTTTCAAGGCGTCCTGAACATGCATGGCTTTCGACAGCGTTTTCTGAGATGTTGTCGACCGAGCTCGCTGCCGGCGGCCGCATGCGAGTTGTGTCGGGAGAGGACGTGGCACGGGCGCGGAAAGATCTTGACCTGGAAGAGGTACACGCATTTTCTGTGCAGACGCTGGCGAAGCTCAGAAAGAATCTGGGCGTGGATTACGTCATCACCGGGTCGTATCTAGAACTAGGTCCGGAAGGCGCGAACCAGCTCAGGCTGGATGCTCGATTGCAGAACGCCATCACCGGTGAAACACTGACCTCGCTGCCTGAAAAGGGAACCGAATCCAAGCTGATTGAGTTGCTCTCGAAGACCGGAGCAGATCTTCGTGCGACGTTGCACATAGGCAGCGTTGGCGAGTCGGAGGTCACAAAAGTCGCGGCCACAATTCCCCATGATGCCCTGGCTGCACGCCTCTATGCAGAAGGCTTGGCAGAGTTGCGACAGTTCAACCCGGCGGGCGCGCGCGATCTTTTGTTGAAGGCTGCAGAGGCAGAGCCGGATCACCCACTCATTCACGCTGAACTGGCGCAGGCGTGGAGCCAACTGGGCAACGACGAGAAATCGCGCTCGGAGGCGCGCCAGGCCGCAGCACTGGCCGGTCAGCTTCCGCAAACAGAGCAGCTTTGGGTAGAGGGTCGTTTCCGAGAATCGACGCACGAATGGGATAAGGCAATCGATGTGTATCGTACCCTGCTGGGGTTCTACCCTGACAATCTGGAATACGCGCTGAGGCTGGTGGCTGCACAAACATCTGCGGGCCGCAGTCAAGACGCGCGCGCGACCATCGCCACGATGCACAAGCTGCCGCTTCCCGCCAGCTCAGACCCGCGGATCGATCTTGCCGAGGCCAACCTCGATGAGATGTCAGCCGATTTTCAGCAGGAGAAGCAGATCGCCGCGCGCGCGACGAGCGAGGCGCAACTGCGGGGAGCTCGCATGCTGCAGGCGCGCGCCCAATACGCTCAAGCCTGGGCTGCGTTGAACTTGGGAGAGATGGATGACGCACTCAAGTTCACCAAAGCGTCTCTCGCGACATATGCGTCTGTAGGTGATCGCAATGGTCAGGCGAACATGCTGCGCAATCTGGGCACGGTGCGTCTGATGCAAGGCGATCTCTCTGGTGCCCTTGGCCACTACCAAGATGCCCTCAAACTGGCGAGACAGGTGGGCAATCGGTACAGCGAGGGAGCGGTGATCAATCAGATCGCCAGTGCGCTGGAGCGCCAGGGTCATCATAAAGAGGCTCTCGCCGAATACCAGAAGTGCCGTACGATCATGCGCGAGATTGGCAATCGCTTTGCTGAATCCATTGTGTTGAATAACATTGCAAACATTCTCTGGGCCCAGGGCGATCTTGAAACTGCGCAGAAAATGTACGTGCAGGTTACGACCATCACCCAGGAATTGGGTGACAAGAGCGGAGATGCGGGCGCAGCGATCAACATGGCGCATATTCACCTTCAGCAGGGCGATCTGAAGTCTGCGGACGCGCAAATAGAGCGCGGCAACTCTCTGGTGCGCGCAATCGGCGAGCGAGCTATTCTGGCTGAGGGTCTGAATACCGCGGGAGAGATTCGCCTGGAACAGGCGAACTTTTCCGAAGCACGTTCTCGATTTCAGGAGGCGTTCAAACTGCGCCAGGACCTCGGCGACGAACTTGGTATCAACGAAAGCCGGCAATCGCTAGCTCAATTGCATATCGCTGAGGGTCAGCATGCTGAGGCCGAAAAACTGCTCATAGCGGCGCGTGATGCGTTCCATAAAGCCAAATCTCAGGACCAGGAGGTTGCGGCCGTGGCTGATCTGACCCGTGCTTTAGTCAATCAGGGCAAATCTGTGCAGGCGTTGAAGGCCATTGAAAGCACACGAACGCTGGCAAATAGCACTGAGAATCCTTATGTGAAATCCGTGTTCCTTATTGAAGCAGCGCGTGCGCACGCCGTTCCTGCCAAGGCCGCGACAGCTCGCGCCGAGTTGGATAGCGCACTCCAGCTTGCCCGCGCGCACGGATTTACCCTGCTGGAGCTACGCGCAGGACTGGCAAGCGCCGAGATCGAACAGAAAATTGGCGATGCCGGCAAAGCAGTCACGACGATCACCTCCATCCGGGCAAATGCACTCGCGCGCGGGCTTTCGCTCATCGCGCAGGAGGCTGAGAGTCTCGCAAAGAGATAGGATTGCTGCTTCGTGCACTCAAAGAAACGGAGAGCGGCTCATAACGATCCGACAAGAAGGTCGTACCGAGAGCCGCCATTGAGAAATAGATCGCTGCCAAAGCAAAGCTGTGCATCCCTTGCCCGCTGCCCGGAAGCATTGCCATAGCCTGAAGTGACGCGGAGAGCGCAAAGGGAATTGCCGGCCAGCGAGGAAGACACGGTTCACGATACGCGGCCAGAGCGAACGCTGCCGCTCCGGCCAGCAGTAGAACCCGGCCGGCGGCCAGAAGAAGCGATACCGGCATGGATCGGTAGGTCGCATCTGCAAGCCCGGGTAATGCGTAAGGTGCTATTTGATCGACTGCCGGAAACACGCTGAACTCCAGGATAGAATGCAGCAGATCTCCGCACAGAACGCCAATGAACAAACAGATCAGTGCGGCCAGAGCGATGCTATCCGCACCGGACTGACGGACGGCAAAGCGCGCAATCCAGCCGGCCAAGACGAGTAACCCTCCGGCGAAAAGCGTCAGGTGAACAGGTGCGCCGAGCGGCGGATACTGGGCAACGTGAGCCAGGTCTGTCGGTGACTCGAAGTTGAACAGGTGACAAGTTCCTGAGACGACTCCGCCCGCTACCAGAGCCATTCCAGGCAGCCAGAATCGCAAGCGCTTCCACATAGCAGCCCTCCGGCGGAGAGAGTATCTCTGCCATCAACTATCCACGCGTAAACGAGCGTCGTTCTGGCTCACACTTCTTTGCATCCAGGCGATCGAAGCTTTTTGAACATTCTCAGGGCTCGGATCGACATCCCCAACTCTTCGGGCCAAATCCTTATTCATGTCTATCTGCAGCTTGATTGTGACCAATTAATGCTCGGAGAAATGTTCAAGATTCGTACCATAGTCCCTTGATCGTTGCAGGATCATTCGAACCAATAATCCAGCCATCCATGGGACCCCTTTCCAAATTCGCCTTCAAACCCACCCTCGCCACGAAGCCCTGATAGATCCCCTGTTCCCGATCCAGAAACCACAAACCACGTGGCCTTAATCTTGCCGTTCTCAACGATTTCTGAACCCTGGAGGATAAAAGTTCCTTTACGTCCGCCCAGTGTCCCACGAAACCTTTGCATGCTAATCAGACTGGCAGACTTATCGGCGCGCAGGACTTGTATGGCTCGAACAGGTGATTCGCCATTGATATCCCCGGTAAACGTCTCGTTCAGATGGATCTCCATCAGTGTGGGGCTCATGGTCTCGTCGTAGGGTCTGGCTTCAGAATGTTGAACGACAATACTTGCTTCAGCTCTTGTGCGCGTATGGGCCTCCTTTGCCGACATCGCGATTCCGGCGTGCCCTGCACCCACGGAGATGATTGCGATCATTACCATAATAGGAACGTTCACAGTTTTTCTCCTTTCTGCCCCACAATGCACTCGTCTGTATATGATGTCTTCCAAGCGCTACGACTTCAAGCTGCAAGTGGAATGCAACCCGGAGTTGACCTTGGCAGCAGGAATCCACGTCGTTGCGGTCGTACCTCGCCTCAGCAGGTTGAATTGACACCATCCCTCAACAACTTGCTTCGGTCAGTTTGGGGAACTGAGGCTCCGTGGATGAACAAAGTCAGATTTACGGTTCCGCACCAGGTACGCTGTTGCGATTCCACCTGCGAGTAGTGCAAGTGAGACTCCCATGATATAACGCGTTGGTGTAGGTCATCGGAGTCCGTACTCCGCAGGTTTTCAGCCGCGTTCGACAAGGTCGGGAAGTCTTCCCCAAAAATTCAACTAGAGCTGACGCAGCTACAAAAGATAGAGCAGATAGTGGAACATAACCGTCTCCAGCGTCAATCAATTTCCCGAAGTATCGCCTTGCATTGTGGGCCCGGCAGGAATTCGTCATCGCCTCGCGACTACGTCTCCAAAGAATTCATCGGTGAACTGTGCCTTAAGCAAATCTGGAAGCGGAGGCTGAACGGTTTTGGTGCGCCTGTCGTTTATCCACTGGGTAGGTTCACCCCAAGACCAATATTGGAAGTCGACCGTTGCGTTGGTGCCTTCGATGATTGCGGACCTCAAAACAATATCGTGATCATCTTCCGGTGGCTTGTTCTCTGGATTGCCAAGCATGTGCGAGTCGATCGACAGGATAAGTATGTCGGTCCTTGGATTCAGCGCGGCAGCAGACGCGAAGTTATGTGCCTGGCGACTACCAGAGGAAGACACAGAACTGAAGAGCTTCGTGGCCTCAAGCCAGTTAACCATCTCATGATCTGTGGAACCGGCTCCCCACTTGTCCGTGGGCGTTCCGTCGTAGCTGATGATCCGATTGTTTGCGTCGCGAAGAGAACTCATGAGCATCCAGTCGGCTCCCCACTGGTCAGCGAGGGCGAACTCTTTCGGGTTGCTCTGCTTGAATTGAGCTGCGACATTCGTGAAATTCTGATCCCTGAGAGCCTTTCGGGGTCGAACCCATTCTTCGGTTCCGACAGCTGCTGCGCCGCCGGTGTAGAGCTGGACTCCGAAACGAGTTACAGCCAATGGATCTTCCCACAACCACACATTGAAAAATGCCGCCTCTCCACAAAGACCATTGGCGCCCTGATTCAACCCATCCGGATTCTCGACGAGATCCGAAAGGCGCTTGGCCACTTTCTGTCGGTCTAGGCTCGGATGCCATGCGCCGGGTCGAGTGTGTCCGCTGAACCGCTGAAGAAGGGTTTTTGCCTGACTGACGGCACTCGCGCGATTGAGGCGCGAAGAAGGTACGGGTGTCGCGGACCCGGACCCCGGTTCGGAGTTCGCATCGTTCCGTGAGTTCTTTCCCGAATAAGGAGAGGGAGGGTTCTGGGCGTCTGCGTAGGTCGTGTCACCCATCGAGTTCCTCCCTCGTAAATTGCTGCCTGGACGTCCTTGCTATCAGCCTCACACTCAAAGCAGGTCGCAGATCGTTTTGAGGTATGGGCTCGCCGTGTAGGGATAAGGCTTTCGAACTGTGTAGGGCTGAAAGGGAACCGGCTGGATCATATTCATTCCTCGCCCGTCACCATTCCAGGCCCAGCCGAAGACCGGCCACCCCTTTGACTTGGCCGCCTTTACGAGATCAGTTACGTTGACCTTCCCGGCTGAGGGTTGATTCCCAAATTCGCCGATCATGCAATCGAGTCCCGTCGAAGCTAGAGCCTCTATATCGGCTGTCGTCATCTCTCGTTGGCTGGTGAAATTCCAAGCGTCCGGATAGATGTGTGCAGACAGAATTATTTTGCGATCCGTTATGGTCTTGCCGGATCCCGTTACTGCGAGCCTAGCCGTATGGACCTCCTGGCCGAATCCAGGAACGTCAATCACTATTGGACCGTCATAGACTTGACGAACCATCGCTATGGCTTTGTTGTAAGTCGCGGCATAGTCATCCGGCGTGATCCCGTGGCTTCCCCATTCGTTCATCAGGTTGATGGTGAACGAACCCGATTTGCTGAGGGTCGAAAAGTTGCTTGCCCACCAAGCCGCAGCTTTCAGCAACTCGTTTGGATCGTCCATCAGTACCTGATCGTCGGTGAGCATCGCTCCATTGTGAAATGTAGCAATAACTGCATACTTGTTATCAGCGGCTTCTTTGATCCACCGGGCGGCATTCGTCTCCTGGCCAGCCTCGATTTCGATACGAACCGCCTTGATCTGTGGCTGCTTCTTCATCAGATCCCAGCCGAGATCTACATTTCCCCCGTTGTAGTAGGAGGGCTGAAGGTTGACCCCGTTTCCTAACCCAGATGTCAGAGTCGAGTTCGTCGCCGCGGTCTGACCGTATGGCGAGACAGGACTCTGATTTCGGGAATAGCTCGAAGAAGCCTCTCCTGCGCTGGAATAGCCACCGGTCGGCTGTTGAGAGCTTGCGTAGTTGTCACCTTCGCTCATGATCGGCTTAGCTCAACGGATACACAGGCAGCTTATCTTTTTGATTTCTCAAGTAGACAAGCTGGGTTGGAATCACGACCTCCCATGGAGCGCCGACAAAGACTGCCCCAACGGCATGCTTCACATTGCTAGCGCTTGGTTCCGGGTACGGCTGGTCGATGGTAATGGTCCAGGTGGAATTGTCGGCCGGAGTTGCCTGCTCGACACTCACGATTCGGTAGATCTTGAAGTTGACAAGGATCTCTCGATCCACATCGTTGTCGAGGTTCAGTGTGTTTGGAACATCGTTGACGAGATCCCAATAGTAGGTGCTGCCCGTCAGCACAAGTACATCGTCGCCCTGTACGGCCTTGATGAGACCTGGCCTATCGTTGTAATCGCCCTGATTGGCTTCCTTGAGTTCCTGAATCATCGATACATACGTGTCATCGCCGGAAACTGGAGGAGTACCTGTCGCGCCCCAAAGCTGTCCAGTCTTGAGGAACCAGTTGAAGATATCCTCCATTCCCGGACGAATCGGAACCTGCACGCGGGCTGCTCCTGACATTAGAAACTTGTCGAAGAGCGGGTCGCCGGAATCCTCGTCAATCAGGTCGGCCCATTTGCACTTCCGCGCCCACATGCTGTGAAAGAAGAGGTAAGTCATATACTCCCATTCGAAGACTTGCTCGAAGAACTGAACAACCGGGGCGTCTCTTTCTAATTTCGCAAAGTTGATTTCCGGATAGCCGCATGGAGACACGCTCTCCATCATGGAGCCGATCCCGTTGAAGTAGTTGCACATCAGGATAGCGATAATGTGGCGTTTGAATTCGTTGCGCTCGATCTCCCTGTTCAGGAACGGATTTCTGCCCTTGATCTGGAATAACTGATCGTCCTTGTTGTTCGAGGCGTTATAGGCGTCGAGCTTGCGGTTGTAATCGGTCATCACCAGATTAAAGATCTGGGTTTGCCACTTCTCGAAAGCCTCAGCCGTGAGATTGCAAGTGATGCTGATGGTGCCGCTGAGGGAAAGGGCCAGGGTCGAAAACCCGGCAAGCGCGACTGTCACAGATCCTTCTTCGCCCTTCATCGCGTGTGTGCCCGTGGCAGACCAGTTTGCATTCGGCAAGGGAAGAGGGGTTCCAGTCTGCTCAGCGGCGAATTCGTTTAGGCTCTTCTCGAAAATGCAGGTGTCTCCAACATTCACCGAAACTGCAACCTCATCTTTGCCATCGGTGCTGACAGGATGTCCGGTGGAGACGCGCACGTCATAGGCCATCGACTGCGCTTTGTAGCCCTTGGGAATGTCGGGCGATTTGTATTCATTGGATGAGAATCCGGTGTCTTTTCCACCGTCCGGCTTGCTTACGTTTTGGCTGAACGCGACTTGCACACAAACCGTTGGATCGGGAGGCTCAAGTTCGTCCGTTGATGCAATCAGATACTGCTGTAATAGGCTGCCGTAGGTATTTCTCTGGATCGACTGCGGTGTGATTTCGGGTTTGGGCGGCGCCTGGGCATTTTTGTCGCTTTCAAGCTTCTTTTGATAAAGCTTCTTGAAGATTGCTGCAGGCTCGGGGACGATCATGTCAAACATCATGTGCCGCCCGTAGCTGTAAACTTGGGCATGGCTGACCTTGTTGACCCAGTAGTAGATTCCGGCGCGATGGTCCGCGTCCGGCTGAGTGTTATCAATTGAATGAAGGTTCTTTTCGCGCACCTCGCTGATGATCTTGCTGACCTCGAGCTTGCGGACCTTTTCCTCAATCTTCGAAATGGAGCGATCCACCAGATCTTTTGCATAGGATCGGGCGATGTTTTGCGACTCGGACTTCGAGAAGTTCGCAGTCACATTTGCGTGAGGAGTGATCGTGATGGCGTCTCCGTACTTGAATGTAGAGGTAACGCCGGCGTCCAAGTTAACCTTGCTGTCGACTGTATCCTTAACTTCGGATTGCAGTGAGAATTTCTCATTAACCTCGTGGTCCCGCTCTTCGGAGGTCACAGTCTGGGTTTCATTTTCGGTCGTGGTCTCCGAACGCAAGAGCGTGCGATGAATCCGTTCTTTCTTTTCCCCGGCGAGAATATTCTCGATGTCTGCGATATCTCCCGCTTCGAAACGGGCCAGTTCTTCCCGAATCAAAAAGAGGTCTGCAATGTAGGGCCTGATGCACATACAAGCGGTGCTCGGCTTCTGACAGGATTCATCACATTTGCATTCACAAGGCTTCCGGGAGTTGGTTTCAGCCGTGACAGCGCCCTTCGGCACTTCCATCTTTAGCGTTTGGCTGCACATTTCTGAGCAGCGGCTCTTGAGAATTCGTGACGGCAATACGATCGGCAGGGTCAAGATGAGATTGATGAGATCCGCTGTGACACCAGACGCTAATTTGTAGCGTCCGTCCTCATTGATTTCGAGACAGCGTTTGAGCAGAATGCAAACCCGAATCAGGAGCTGAAAATCGACGCAATAGTTTGTCTGGATCACATTCCGCTCAATAGCCAGAATGAGGGCGTCCGCATAAAGGCGCCATTCTTCGTCGAGCTTGGGTCCCTGCCCGGGGTCCAAACTCACTATGAACGTGGATAGATCAGCCACCTTGATTGGCTTGGCTTTGAAATCGAGCCAGTTGTAGAGCGCTTTGACAACGGGATTGATCGACTCAAGGCTCGTCAGCTGTAGCTTGGCCTCACGCTCTTTGAATCGACCGAGCGCTTCTGTGTAATCGCTAGCCGTCTTCGCGCTGCGTAGGGCGTTGGCAAAGTCAGAGAGGCTTGCATCGGGGTACAGCGGCAGACCAACATGCTGCTTCTGTTCATCAGAAACCTTCTGCGGTTGCCTGAGGTGCTGGAATCGTGTGAGCTCGATCATGTGCGTTTGCCTCCCTTTGAGTGACATAGAGCTAGTGGCATTCGAGCTCGCAGCGTTTCAAGAATTGGTACAAATCGCAATCGGGATTGGGCAACGAGGAAGGCAGCAATCGTGTTGCAATCTCTGTTATCAGCCTGGTTGTGCCTCAGCATGCTGGGCGCGGAGTTTCTCCTGTTTGGCGAGGCTCTTGCCCAGGCGTACACCGATAGAGACCTTTCGTCGACACAAGCTATCGGAGTTTTACCGGAAGCTCGCACGAGAGTTGATGAGCAAATACACTAATTTTTCTTGACTTCTGGGAATCTTGCCGAGGATGTCTGCTCATTAAAAGGCAAGCGGCATCCCCGGCACTTCGGAATTGCCGAAACCACGAATCAGGCTGAGGAGGATGAGTGGTGCGCCGGGCCGCTAGACTCTCTCTGCTTACAAGGCGGCAAGGGCTTCGCCGGCGTGACGACCTCTGCCAGGGAAGCCGGAAGCTTCATATGCTTCAACAGCCTCGGTAAGTAGCCGCCGTGCTTTTTCGATATCGCCAGTCGCATCACGTTCTAGCAGCGTTTGTGCGTACCACTCTCGCGCGACTGGACTCAGATGGCGATATGGCGCAGTGCCGGCCTGCTCGATAGCACAAAGATGATGCTTTTCGGCAGCCGTCCAATCTCCAGCGCAACAGGCGGTGATTCCGGCGATGGTGCGAAATGGCGAAAGCATTGGGTAGGTCCAAGCGCCGGTGAGCAAGAGCTGTTCCGTCAAAGGGCGCAGAGCGGCAACCTCACTGCGAAGCCCGATGCGGCTCAGCCCAATTACTGTTCGCTCGAGCGCGGTCCATGCGCCGAGCGAGTTGAGCTCCCCGAGTACCGGTAGCGCCCAACGCCGATTGCTCCAGTCGTGGCTTGCGGAGGAGCATCCAGCCTCAGCTCTTGCCGCAAAGAGAGAAGCTTCGGCAAACCCCGACAGGTACGATTTCCCTTCAAGCTTGAGACCGTGCTCGTACCACGATTCGGCCTCAGCGAGGTTACCGGACCACAAGGCAAAGTGACCCCGCTGCAGACTGGTGGCGAAATTCCACCCGACGTCGTGAGCCGTTCCGAAGTTCCAGGCATCGATTGTCTCTTCAAGGGATCGAGCGAGATCTCCGCGGGTCGCGCTTAAATACGAGGCTGCGATTTTGAGTGCCCAGATTGCGCCATAGTGACCGATTCTTTCGGCACGGGCCAGAGCCTGGGTGAGAGCGGCTGCGCCGCTTTCCGGTCTGCCACAGTACATTTCAGCCCAGATGCCGTAGAACTCCACGGAGCACGCGTTCCATGTGTCTCCGTTCTCCATGCAAGCCTGCGCAACGCGAGGACAGGCGGAACGCACAGTTTCGAGTTGAAAGGATTGGTAGGAGTGAATCGCCTCCAGCATAGGCAGAGGTTCCGCGGAAGTATTGGAACCAGAGAGCGGCAGACTGCGGGCCTGATCGAACATTTGCTCTGCCGTGGCCGGATCGCCGGCAGCGCTTGTGATTGCTGCCCTCATTGAGAGCACATGCCGAAGCAGGTTTGGGGAGTGTTCCTCCACACTCTTATGAGCTTTCTTCATCGTGCGAGCAGCAGATTCCGCATCCAAGCGCCAAGCCTGAAGGTAGCTCAGGGCGATACTTGCTTCTGCAAGCCGGTCGTATTGACCAGCGCTCTCAAACATGTCGATTGAGCGCATGTAAGCAGCTGCCGCCTCTTCGGCACGACCGAGGCTACGTAGAGAGTTGGCTTTTTGATAAAGCACTTCGCCCAAACGAGAGTCGCCAAATTCCTCCCAGAGGGAAAGCGCGCGTTCCAGGTATTCGAGAGCCTCTTCGTGGGCAGATCCTGCCCTTGCGCGCTGCGCTGCAAGCAGTAGATACCGAGTCGTCTTTTCCGGAGTAGCGGCTGCACCGGCCTGGTACAAATGGTGCGCAAGCTGGCTAGCGTGTGAATCGATCCGGCCTTCGTGGACTTTCTCGATTGCCTCGGCGATCCGGAGATGGAGGCGTTGGCGGCGCGGGTATGAGATAGAGTCCGCAAGTGTCTGCCGCACAAGCTCGTGTACAAAGCGGTAACGAGGATCGCGTTCATCCAGTTCGTGGCTGACGAGATGCGCGCGCTCCGCTTCTTCGATTGCATTGAGCGCTGCGTCGGGCAGATGATTTTCGAGTTCTTCGAGCAGGCGCAGACTGAAGCTTCGTCCTACGACTGCGGCGGTTGTTAATACACGGCGCGAGCCTTCGGTCAACCTGCTAAGCCGGCGTCCGAGAACCAGGCGAACACTTTCTGGAACATGAAGGTCACTGACACGGAGATCTGATCGCCATCTGCCGGTCCCATCGAAGAGGGTGCCTTCTTCTGCGAGGTGCCGGAAGACTTCCTCGACGAAGAAGGGATTGCCGTCGGTCTCTTCAAAGATCGCTCGCACGAGCGCCGGTGGTGGAGCCTGATCACTCAGCGCGGCAAGGAAGGCCTCGACTTCATTGAAGGAGAAGCGGCGTAAGACGATGGAAGAAGCGAGTCTCTCGCGCAGGAGCGTTTCAAGCGTTCTGGCAAATGGACGCGTGACTTCCAGGTCGAGATCGCGATATGTGCAAAGCGCCAACATCGGCGCGCTGCTGATGGTCCGTGCAAAGTGCTCCAGCAACTGTAGCGTAGAATCGTCTGCCCATTGCAAATCTTCGAAGACGACAACCAGCGGAGTGACGCTGGCGGCGCGCTCCACAAAGGATCGAAATGAGTTGAACAAAAAGCGGCGCTGTTGCTCCGGAGGCAGCTGCAGGGCAGGGGGAATGTCCGGATAGATGGTGCGTAATTCCGGCATGAGCCGGGCAACCTCGGGGGCATCTTCGCCGAGCGAGTAACGCAGACCCTCGCGAGGCGCCATCCTCCGGATGTACTCGAGCATTTCGATGAACGGTGCATAGGCGGGAGCACCCTCCATCTCATGGGAGTGGCCGATGACACTCAATGCACCCCGTCGCCGGGCTTCGCGCGACAAGGCTCTCGCCAAATAGGATTTGCCGATTCCCGGCTCACCACCGATCATCACCATTGATCCGTTGCCCGCAATTGTCTGCGATAGCAAACGCTTGAGCGTTTCGAATTCCTGTACGCGCCCGATCAGTGGAGTGTCGGCTGGGGTGGTGGATTGCTGTTGCTCTGCGAGCGATCTGCTGATTCGCTTGAGATCCGTCAGGACCTCGGACATGGATTGGTACCGAAGATCGCGCGATTTGACCAGAAGGCGCCGAATCAGAACGACGAGGCTCTGTGGCAGATCCTCCGTGGGATTATCCAGCCCGACAATCTGGGCAGATCCGTTGTATCTGTCGAGGCTGGGATGCGAATCCGTGAAGAGTTCCGCAAGCAGAACTCCGAAAGAGAAGATGTCGGAGCGTTGATCAAGCCGGTCACCCACCTGCTGCTCAGGTGACATATATGCTGGAGTTCCGGACATCGACCTTCTTTGGTTCTGTTCAGCAGAGTCCTCCTTTGGATTGGGCGTTTTGCTCTCGTCGAGTTGCGCGAGCCCAAAATCCAATAATTTGACCAGGCCGGAGACTGTTACGAACACGTTAGCGGGCTTGACATCGCGGTGAATGATTCCGCGCTTATGGGCGGTGCTCAGAGCGTCGGCGATTTGCAGGGCAAGGCCAACCTTCTGCCGAAGTGCGATCTTGCGTTTCTCCGAATTGGCAGAACGGTCAGACCGGGCTATCCAACTTTCAAGAGTTTCACCCTCAAGGAATTCCATGACGATGAATGGCTGTCCGCGGTGCTCGCCGATGTCGTAGATCGTGCAAATGTTCGGATGATTTAGCGACGATGCCGTGCGAGCCTCGTCTTCGAGACGCTGAAGAAATGAGGGCCGCTTTGCGAGGTCTTCTGAGAGGAACTTGAGTGCAACCGGACGGTGAAGTCTGAGATCTTCTGCCCGATACACCACGCTGGTGCCCCCATCGCCAAGGATACTGAGCACGCGGTAGTGGGATATTTGCTGGCCAAGTAGTATTTCTGCGTGCTGGGGGACTGGTTCTGCAAGGTCCGTCGTCGGACCGCTACCTTGGTCAAGCGTGAGAATCAGGCGATAGCCGCGGCGCGGAACGGTTTCGATGTGCCCATTTGTCCCTGAGGTCTCACTTAGTGCAGAGCGCAATTTGAGCATGGCTGCATTGATGCTGCGGTCCCATTCGACGATTGTCCCGTTCGGCCAGAGCTTCCGTTGGATCTCATCCCGCGACACCACGCCACCGGCGCGTTCAATAAGCAACTGAAGGATGCGGAACTGCTGATCTGGCAGTCGAATACTGCCTGCGCGGCCGTGCAGGTCAGCCGTGTCGATGTTGAGCGCGAAAGGACCAAATCGCACCAGGTCCGGCATCAACCGCTCCCAATCTTTAACCTATGCGGACCAGTCTACACCCGTGATTTGGCGCGTTCTCCGAGCAGTTGATCACCTTGAAATCATCTCTAAATCATATTCAAACAATTGAGTGGGATCAGCTTAAGTGCGACTTTGGAGACGCTCAGCGACAGCCATGTTCGAGGTGCTGGGCCCAAAGTGGTACGGAAAGAGGATCTCCATGAAGTTCTCAAAGGCGCATTCGAGCGGGGTGAGAGGATGGGCTTTCATACTACCTCTGCTGTTGGCGGCTGCTGCAATGCAGGCACAAGTTGCGTCTAACGGCCAGCCTGACCCGGAACGGAAGACCAAGAACATCGTCGTAGTGATGCTCGATGGTCTTCGCTGGGAAGAGGTATTCCGTGGTGCAGATCCCAAGCTGATCAATAAAAAAGGACCGCGGATGCTCGGTGCTTCAGAGAAGAGGACAGCGCTGGTGCGGGAGTTGTACTGGCAAGATGATCCAATTCAGAGGAGACGATTACTCATGCCGTTTCTCTGGGACACATTCGCAAGCCGAGGGCAGATATTCGGTAACCAAGATCTCGGTTCGAAGTCCAAGGTAAAGAACCACGAGAAGTTTTCCTATCCGGGTTATAACGAGGCGCTTACAGGTCGACCGGATGATCGGCACATCCATTCAAACCAGAATGTCTCGAACCCGAACATAACAGTGCTGGAATGGCTGAATCATAAGCAGAAGTTCCAGGGGAGGGTCGCAGCATTTGGAGCCTGGAAGGTGTTCGACGGCATCTTCAATCGGCAGCGCTGCGGATTTTTGGTAAATAGTGGCTACGACAGAGTCGAGGGCGAGTCGCAGAGCCCTCAACTGGAGCTACTTAATCGACTAAAGGAGAAGGCTCCCCGGATCTGGTTAGATGAGTCATTTGATCAACTTCCGTTTTACACCGCAATAGAGTATGTCAAACTCAACAAACCTCGAGTTTTGTTCCTTGGACTTGGTGAGACGGACAATTGGGCGCACATGGGCTCTTATCCCGAATACCTGAACGCCGTGCACCGAGATGATCAGTACCTTCAAGAACTCTGGACGTTGCTGCAATCGATGCCCGAGTACAAGGATCAGACTATGCTTATCGTTCTTCCGGATCACGGACGCGGGTCAGGGCCGCTGTGGAGGCTGCATGCGCTGCCAGTTCCAGGGGCCGGACAAACCTGGATGGCTTTCCTTGGGCCAGACACTCCGCCGATGGGCGAGCGTCGCATGACTGCACCTGTGACTGAAGGTCAAATCGCAGCAACAATCGCCGCCGCGTTGGGAGAGGACTACAACGCCGAGATGGCGAAAGCCGGAAAGCCGATCGAGGATGTCATTCACTACGATCTCGAACTGGCGCATGCATCCCAGCCGGGAACGAAACAGTCGGAGAGTTCCACGGAGTGACCGCTGCGGCTCGCAGTGTCACTGTTTATTGGTGATGAGTTTTACACAGGGCTCAACCGACCCGTTGACCCGGTTCAATGCTCTCTCGATTCCATCTTGAACGATTTCTCGATATCCCCCACTGGGAACACGAGTGAGCGCATCGAAAGCCATTCCGTAATGCCTCTTGGCGGTCTGTAGGTTGCCCAGATCTTCATGAGACTTCCCAACATTGAGATGAAGTGAGGCATAGAGTTCTGATACCTTATCGAATTCAACTCTAGCCGCGTGATCAAGTGCTTTCTGGTTCCAATGCAACGAGTCAGCTGGACAAGTTGTGTGCCTTGCAACGTAGTGGGCGGCGATACAGCGTTCAAAATCGTCGGTACTATGTTTCCAAGCATTCAGGAATAGGGCGTGCGCCTGCACGTTGTTACCATTGGCCTCTGCTTCCATACCCTCGACGCAAAGCTTTACTACGGGATTCGTCGGATCCATCCGTGAAGGATACATCTTCGCGGAAGTAGCCCCAAGAAGCCCAAAAATATTGCTGCAGACTCTTGGATTTCTTGGCTTTCCAGATCTTCAGCGGGAGTCCGGAATTGCCAGTGAAAGCCGGGGCGGTGCTGGTAGGAGACGTCTCGTTTTGGACTTTGGGAACGCTGGCCTATATCAAGGAAGTCATTGGGCGTTCAGGGGTCTACGGCAAAATCACGAATTAAAGAGATTGGATGTAAAGTTTTTGTCCGTCTATTTCGTCTTATCAGATGAACAAGCCCCCGATTACAGAGAGTCTCTTCCATGGTTGGAAGATGTCGCTCAATTGCGGGCAAGATCCGCAATGATTGAGAGCGAACTTGGACTCTCGTCCGACGCGATCGCTCAGATAGGAATTGAAGGGACATACATGCGGAAGGGCTGGAATCTCTCCCTCGGCTTTTTAAACGTCTTCGCGTTCGGAGCGTTTTACTGCATGAGGAGCTTTTGGACCCTTGCGGCCGTTTGTATGACATCCGTGACGTATCTGGTGTTCCTTAAATTTATGTCAGCAGATGATTGAAGTAGGACGCGGTGTCGGTGCAGTCGGGCCAGGTTATGCCACTAAAGCGGAATAGGCGGGGCTCGAATCCGGCATTATCATGCAGCCATCCGAGATGAGTGCCGACGAACAGAATGGCGCAGAACTGCTTAGGCAAGAGACGCTTCAAGTGTATCGGGAAGTTTCCGGCGCACTTGCGGGGTATGCGCATCGCCTCACGTCAGATGTAGAGCTGGCGCAGGATGCTGTACAGGAGACCTTCCTGCGGTTTTTTCTCGTGCGGATGCAGGGAGAAGTGATCCGAAACCCCTCGGCCTGGTTGCACCGTGTTGTACACAATTACATTATTGAAACGGTACGGTCGTCGGCGGTGCAAGCCTGCGTCGCGCTCGATGAAGAATCGCTGGGAAAGGTGAAAATCGAACCCGAGACTGGGCGCGTAGAGTTGGAAGACGCCTTCAGGGCGATGTTGGCACCCCGTGAATTTGAGTGCCTTAAACTGCGAACGGAGGGGCTAGACTATATCGAGATTGCGGATGCGATGTCGATTCGACCGGGAACGGTTGGGGCTCTTCTGCACAGAGTCAGCCGCAAGATGCATTCGGCGCTTCGAAGGAAGGGAAGCCGTTGATGGAAGAACCAAAAACATTGCCGGACACGAGCTCCTCACCGGCCCTTGCGGTTCATGCACCCTCTTTCGACGATCCTGTGCTTGATGAACTTGCACGGAGGATGCTCTCGTGGGGCAATGTGTGGTTTGGCGCTTCCGAAGGTAGGGAAACTTCCGCCGAGCAGCACCGTGTGCGAGAGCGGCTCCTGTACTGGGTCAAGCGTTGCGTGGGGGTAAAGGCTACTGCTGTGTTGAGCAGCCACGATGAAAATGTCTCGCTGGCCACTTCGAGTCCGTTGTTGACCGCACTCCTCGGGCGCAAAGCGATGCTTGAGCTTTCTCGACGCGTCTTGAACGACTCATAGGCCTGCCAAATGCCGCGTGCCGTTCTATGGATCTGGAGGGTGTGCGCGATCCACTATGCGATCGGTTCGGCTGCCTATCTGCACTTTCTCCTAACCGGCAGCTATCGCTATCTGACTTTATTCTTTCTGGTTCTTGGCACGCCTTTCCTTCTGCTGAACGCGGCCGCTGAGTTCTATTTTGCGTTTGAATGCAGGTCTGGGTTTGATCCCGATGAGCCATTGCGAATGACCTGGACTTTCATCGCATTGGCAGCGCTTGCGCGATTTATAGCTGCCGCCCTCATCTTTCTAGATCATTGGCGGCCGTCATCGTTCCGAGGGAGTTCGTCATTGGTGCTGGGGATGACCTTGTCGAGAAGTCTCGCGGAGATCGGCGAGGTGACAGGCGGACCACTGGCGATGATCCTTTTGCTGATCGCCCTCAGTCGCGTGCTGTCAGTACAACATCGGTTTGGCGTACTGCGCGGGCTGTCCCGCATTGATGTGTTAATGATCGGGGTGATTATCGCCTTCATGATCGGCGAAGCTGCGAGAATTGCGCATTACCTCGGACCGTCTTCTGGTCGGCCATCCCTTGCACAGGCTGTTTTGTGGCTCAGTGATCCACTACTCGGCCTCTTGCTCATCCAAGCAGTTCTGATACGCCGTTCTGTGAATCGGGTAGGAGTAGGCCTGGTATCTCAGTGCTGGGGGACGTATGTCATCGCGATTCTGGCGACTCTGGCGGGTGACGCTTCGATATGGGCGACCGGAGAGAGCCTGCTCAGTGAGCCCCTGGTTGTCCTGACCTGGTACATATGGTTCTTTGTCGCCGCCGCGTTTGCGAGCGCTCCAGCATACCAATTGGCTGCAATGAAACTGCCAATTCTCCAAAAGGGCAGGGTGCTTCAGCGTTGACGTGAGCCTGGGGGTAGAACCGATTCTCAGGCCGGCCTCTTGGAAGAGGGCTGCGAAATCATTTCAGGCGACCAGATTAGAACAGATCTCGCAAAGGCTATAGTGCTTCGTGACCTCACCTGCAACGTTTCATTTTTGTAGTGAACAGGATCATACTTTGCGCATACATCGATTTCGTACCAGTGCAAATCTGAAACCCATTTTGCTGAGCGCGATTTTCACTTTTCTGGTGATGTGGCCGCTCGTGCCGAGTTGGGGCCAAGCCACTTCAGGTTCGATCCTCGTTGATGTGAAAGACCCTCAGGGATCTTCCATTGGAGGGGCCGAAATCGAAGTGCAGTCCCTGGAAACCGGACTGGTCAAACGGGCAGAGAGCAACTCGGCCGGCAACTACAAATTCGACAATTTGCGACCTGGCCACTTCACCGTCAGTGTTCGACAAACAGGGTTCAGTACTTTCATCACGCCCCCTTTCGAGTTGCAGATCGATGAAAAGCTCCGAGTGGATGTATCCCTCAAGCTGGCCCGCGCCATCGAAACTGTGATCGCAAGCGACGTGGCGCCCCTGATGCAGAATCAAAGCACAGCCACAGGGCAGGTCATTACCTCCTCGGAGATAGCCAACATGCCGCTGCTCGGGCGCGACTTCAGCGATCTGATGTTGCTGGTCCCGGGCGTGATTCACGGCGAAGGGGGCAATAATGTCAATCTGTCCGTAAATGGCCAGCGTGAATTTGGAAATTCTATCCAGCTGAATGGTGTGGAGGTAACTGGAAACCGGAACAACGATACGAGCTTGCGTCCCAGTGTGGACGCGATGGCCGAGTTCAAGGTAGCTACCGCGAATTACGCACCTGAGTTCGGGCGGGCGAGCGGCGGGGTCATTCTTCTGGATACGAAAGGAGGCGGGAATCACTTCCACGGTACTGCTTATGAGTTCTTCCGGCCGAACAACACCGCGGCCGATAGCTACATCTTCGCCAGATCCGATGTAAGCCATTCCTCGCAGCTCAAGCAGCATAACTTCGGCGCTACCATCGGCGGTCCGTTGCGCAGAAACCGCGAGTTTTTCTTCTTCAGCTATGAAGGGAGTCAGCGGAGAGATGCGGCAATTTACGAGACTACGGTTCCAGCATTGGACGAGGTCAGTTTTCTCGGCGACGGCAGTGCCGATCTATCGCGGCTGACTGATCCATTCACAGCAAACCAGATTCCCATCTTTGATCCCTACTTCTACCAGGCCAATTACTACGCTCAGCAGTATCCCGGGAACGTCATTCCCGCCGATGAGATCAGTCCTGCGGGAAAGGCTATTCTTACCCGATTGTTTCCGCGTCCGAACAACTCGAATCTGTTCTTCAACAATTACACGGCTGTTCAGCGAATCCGGAGCCACGGAAATACCGGAGACTTGCGGTTTGATGAAAGCCTCCCCTCCGGCGACCGGCTCACGTTCACCTACGACATCGCGCAGTACGAAAACAGAACGGGAGACCCCTATGCGGGATCTGGCACGATCGCTAACGCTGGAGCAGCTGATTCCGGGGACCATTACTGGCTCGAAAATCAAGCGATGGCCGCTTCCTGGACTAAGAGCTTCAATGCGGAGTTGCTCAACGAGCTGCGCGTTTCGTATCTCATTACTCCGCTCGTAGAACACAGTCTTATCGATGGGACGCGGCTGGCAGACACACTTGGAATTCGGAATGCCAACCTCTCCGAATTTCCCGACACCTGGGGCTTCCCGCAAATTCAGTTTGAAACGGGCGCTACCACCGGCGGCTCTACGTGGAAGCCGCTAACCTTCAGAGATGAGAATCTACAGATCGGAGAGGCGGTTTCCTGGACTCGAGATCGTCATTCATTAAAGATCGGTTATGAGTATCGGAATCTCAATTCGTACCCGAACTTCTCACTCTTTCCTACACCCTACGAGTACATCGGTGGTGCATATGCCGCAATGACCAGCGATCCAACGTACACGTTCTATAAGCCCGATGCCTATTACGGCAACGGCGGCAGTGAGATTGCCGATCTGCTGCTTGGACTTCCGTACGTCGCGATGCAGGGGTTGCAGCTTACGAAACCCCATACGACCAGTAACGAGCATAGCTCTTATCTGCAGGATTCGTGGCAGGTGTCCAGCCGCCTCAACTTGAACTACGGAATGCGCTACGAGTACCGGCAGCCATACGTTGCTGCTGACAACAACGCCTCGAATTTTGATCGAGACTCCCTGAGCATTCTGATCGCTGAGCGTGGCCCGAACAGTCGTTCTCTCGTAGATTCCAATAAGACCAACTTCATGCCGCGCCTCGGGGTCGCCTACGTGATCGATGGTGCTACAACGCTCCGCGCAGGTTTCGGAATGTTCTATACAGCCGAGAACGATGCGCGCGAAGATATCCTGACCAAGAATTACCCCTTCTTCACGCAAAGCGAATATGTCAATTCGCCCTACTACTTTGCCTACAGTCTTGACTCGGGGATCGCGCGATCGACTACTGTGAATCTGCCAGATCATGTCTCGAGCATCGACCTAACCGAGGTTCCGGGAGCGGCAAACGAGACTGTTTACTCCGAACCGAAGAATTTCCCCGATGGCTACTCGGAGATGTACACCCTGACCATCCAGCGGATGCTGGCGCAGAATACGTCCTTTGAGGTGGGCTATGTGGGGGCCCAGGCGCACAAGTTGTCTTACGCCGTTGGCAACTATAACGTGGGTAATCATCTTTCCAGCAAGATCGGCAAGGTACAAGCCCTGCTGCCCGCAGGAATGAGCAACTATAACGCGCTTCAGGCGAAATTCGATCGACGCTATCGCAACGGATGGAGTGTTCTAGCGGCCTACACCTATGCGCACAGCCTCGACAACGGACCCGCTCCCTTCGATCTACGGAGCGCTACCGCGCCTCAGAACCCATTCGACCTGGCTCGGGAGTATGCGACGTCGGGTGCCGACGTCAAACACAATTTCACACTGAGCAACCAGATCGAGCTGCCGTTTGGCCGCGGCAAACGGTACCTGCACTCTGCAGGATCGTGGATCGAAGCCGCATGTGGCGGATGGCATCTGGATTCCATTGCCTCGTTACATACGGGCACGCCGGTCACGATTGTTTCGAATGCTGGATATGCTGATTATCCGGGTTTACGTCCGAACGTGGTGCCCGGGCAGAAGCCCACGCTGTCGCATGAAAAGCGCTCAATTCGGGAGTGGTTTAATACTGCAGCGTTCAGCAGTCCGCAGGGGCAAAGCAACAGCAACCCTATTGCTGGAGATGCGGGAAGGAATCTTGTTCGCGGTCCCGCATATGGCAATGTTGATTTGTCGCTGATTAAAGACTTCAAGTGCTTTGAGAAAGCAATTCTGCAGTTTCGTGCGGAAGCTTTCAACCTGTTCAACACGCCGCATTTTGGCAATCCAAACGCAAGCCGAGGCTCCGGCGCGTTTGGATCGATCACGTCGGCGAGTGGGCCTCGCGTCATGCAGTTTGCAGTGAAGTTCATCTATTGATCTTCCTCAAACGGCCAAGTGTTCACCGTAACTATAGTTACTGGGTTTGGACGCGGCCGTGGATTCATCCGTAAAGAATAAGCACGCCTCACTCCTCATACTAGGCAACTGCCATGAAGTGTGTAAGAGCAGAAGCATAGCTGTCTGCGTGAGATTGCGACAGGGGTCCTCCATGATCTATGGGCCTTCCCGCGCAAAGGTAGAGGAGCAGTTTCCGTTATGAAACTTACGTTCGTATTGCGAGAGATGCTTGCTGTCAATTCATGCGCACTAACGAAGTTCAAGGTGCCCGTAGACTCTTTCGTGCGAGAGGGGGAGCACGGCGGCGCACTCGTCGAGATGGCCATTGCTCTTCCAGTGATGATGCTTTTGACCACGGCTATTGTCAGTTTCGGGCTTTTGTTGAGTTCGTACCTGGTCGTGTCGCATGCAGTAGATGTCGGCGCCCGGAACCTCGCGCTTAGTCGCGGAGCTTCAACGAATCCCTGTGCGGATGCCGTATCTGTGATTCAGAACGCAGCTCCGACTCTGGCCTCATCGAGCTTGAACTACACCTTTCAAATTGGCACAGACACCTTTTCAGGAAACTCGACAGGATTTTCGGGCACAGGTTCCTCCAGCTGCAGCCAGCTTGGCGTATCTGACATGGTTGCGGGATCCACGGCGACTGTGACGGTGAGTTTCCCCATGCAGCTTGCGGTTTACGGTTGGGCTCCCAGAACGTTGAATCTTACAAGTTCCACTTCGGAGATCATCCAATGAAGCCTCATGAACTCTCCCTGGCTTGTCGTCCTCGGGTGGCCGCAGTGCGGCTTGCGAATGTGGTTCAGAAATTGCGCACCGACCAATGCGGCCAGATTCTGCCGTGGATGGCACTTCTCATGGCCATGGTCTTCTTCGGTATTGCGGGCATTGTCGTGGATGTCGGCCGTGGAGTGGTTGCACACCAGAAGCTACAGTCCGCGACAGATGCCGCGGCGCTGGCGGCTGCTCAGATGATGCCGACAGCCAAGACCCAGCAGGATGTAATCAACGTGGCAACGTCTTACAGCGCCGTCTCTGGCAACGCAAATGCGAACGCGGGACTTCTTCCTGGCGCAAAGATGATCAGCGGCTATCCAAAACTCTTGTGCCTGACCACCGTGACGGACTGGGGAGTTCTGTGCCCATCGGCCATCAATGCAAATGCCATCCAGATTGCCGAAACCGTCTCACTGCCCATGTATTTTGCGGCGTTGATGGGATTCAATAAAATCAACATCACCGCAGTCTCGACGGCTGCCATGCGTGGCTCGCCGCGGAACCCCTACAACGTGGCGATCGTGATTGATACAACGGGTTCAATGGGCTCCTATGACAACGTAGCCAGCAGTTGCAACGGTACCAGGATCTCCTGCACTCTCGAGGGCATTCGTACGCTGCTCGGTAACCTCTCTCCTTGTCTCTCGGGCTCGTCTTGCGGAACAGCCACCAACGGCAATTATTCCAGTCCTCTCGACGAAGTTGCGATTTACACGTTTCCGGGGATGGTGAGCGCCAATGATGTAATCAACGATACGACCTGCGGAAACAAGAGCGTTAGCGGCGATCCCAGCGGCTACACATGGGGCCAGAGCGGCGGCACTAGTGGTAGTGGCAGAGTCAACTATGCGCAGTACATCTTCTCAAGTCCCAGTGGCTCTGCTCCGATCTATCAGCTTGTAGATTTCTTCAGTGATTACGCAACGGCCAATCCTGGTTCGAATCACAACACCGGGGCGGGATCTTCGAGCCTTCTGAACACCAGCTCCGTTGCAGTGAAGGCAATGGGCGGCAGATCTGGCTGCTCGGGAATCGGGTATGGGGGTGGGACGTACTACGCCGCGACCATTTACCAGGCGCAAGCTGACCTGATTGCTCAGCAGCAGGCGCGGCTCCCGCAACGCACCCAGAACGTCATGATTGTTCTCAGCGACGGAGATGCAACCGCGGGTACCTATTATCTGAATTCCGGCTACAATTCTGCCACACAAAACGACCTCCAGATCTATGGACAAACGCAGACGCAAGCGCAGACAACTCTCCTCAATACGGCAGGGACGTATCCCTCAGCGTTCAACCAATGCGAACAGGGAGTTGTTGCAGCGCAGGCCGCGACGGCTGCCGGTACAACCGTCTACACAGTTGCTTACGGCACGCAGGCAAGCGGCTGTGCAACAGACCAATCCAACTTCTCCATCTCTGTGGGTAGCGGAAAAAGCGCCAAGACCTATAAGAACTCCAGCCCTAACAATATGACCCCTTGCCAAGCCATGCAGCGAATGGCTTCCCGGTCCGACACCTTTTACTCCGATTACAAAGCAGCCGGCAACGGCAGCAACAACGACACGTCTTGCCAGGGTGCATCTCAGACCGACACAAAGCTGAACGACATCTTCGCAGCAATTGCAGGAAATTTATCGACAGCCAGGCTCATTCCAAACAACACGCAATGAGCGTGAACTTTTTCGGCGTAAGTGCGATTTGCGAATTCCAGTCCCCGGGTTCTATCGAGACTCGCAATGACAATCCCTCGAAGGCGTCTGCTCGCCACACTGGATTTGCTCGATGAGAGTGCAAAACTACGAAGCCAATCATAGGCTTGAGATTCAGCGATGTTCGCATTGAAGCAGGTGGCTGACGTCCGCGTGTGGCCCGGCATTCGATCGTTGATGATTTGCGTCCCGTGGTACAGACTGCTTCTTCAAAGCTGGATCAAAACCTGCCGAAGCTTCCCGATGTCCAGACGGACATCGCTATGCCGCCCTGTTGATTTGCGCACTACATCGAAATCCTATACCCCTGAGCTGGCACTGATCGGTCACGATATGATGTGACATGTCTTTGCACCGGGCCGCATCATTCCGTCCTGCCCTATTCTTTTGCTGGCTAGCGCCCTTCTTGTTGGGAATTGCGCCTACACGCGCGCAGACATCATTGCCGGTGGACCAGATCGTCGAGCGAATGCGGCAGCATGAAGCGAATCAATCAAAAGAGCTGAAGCACTACGAAGCTCTGCGCCATTATCAGGTGCAATACAAAGGATTCGGGACACATTTGGCGGCGCAGATGGACGTCAATCTCGTCTACGACAGCGATACCGGCAAGACTTTCCGTATCGTCTCCCAGAGCGGATCGAAGCTGCTGTGCGACAAGGTCCTCAAACGTGCCGTGCTTTCAGAGGAAGAAGCTTCGAAGGATAAGGCTTCGACGGCTCTCGATAAGACTAATTACCGTTTCGAACTCGCCGGAACCGAAGTTGTCAACGGCCGGCCTGCCTGGATCCTCCAGGTTGATCCTCTGAAGAAGAGCAAGTTTCTTTATCGCGGTAGGATATGGATTGATTCGGGTGATTACGCCGTAAGCAAGATCGAAGTGGAACCTGCGAAGAATCCTTCTTTCTGGATCACCAGTACGCAGATCGAGAACACAAATTCAAAGGTGGATGGAGTTTGGCTGCCGGAAAAGAACCGGAGTGAATCCAAAATACGGGTCGGGGGAACCGCGGTGCTGACCATCGATTACGGCACCTATCAGGTGACGCTTGCCGGGTTGTCGCGGATCCAACGGGAATGGTTTGCCTGCAAGACCGCCAATTTAGGGAAGCAGCTTTCTAACCGCGAACACCGTCGCGCGGCCCGTGGCACTGCGGATCCTACGACGCAAGCCGACCGGCTCTTCATCGGATTCCAGTGTCGGGCTGAATGTCTGCGAGGCCAATAACTCCTCGTAGTAGGAAATGAGCTGCTCCGTTGCGTTTCGCCAACTCCGTCGTGAAGCATGACTCGCAGCTGCGGATCCCATGGATGATCTCTTCTGTTCCGATTTCAGAAGTTCACCGATGCGGTTCCTCGCCTCATCATTACTGTTGACCAGGAATCCGCTGACCCCATCCTCGACCATCTCCGGGATGCCACCTGCCCGCGCGGCAACCACGGGCAAGCCCGAGCACATGGCTTCAAGAACGACGAGGCCCAGCGTTTCTGTCCGCGAGGGCATCAGAAAGACATCGCTTGAAGCGTACGCACTGGCAAGCTCTTCTCGATGCAAAAAACCCGAAAAAACCACGGGTAGACCGTTGAAGTGCTGCTCCAGGCTCTTTCGCTGAGGACCATCTCCGACGAGTGCCAGCCGTATGTTGGGGAAAACCTCAATCCATGTCCGGAGAGACTCGATGTTCTTTTCTGCCGAAAGACGACCGACATAAAGAAGCAGCGGGCTTGCGGGGTTTCCATTGCTCAGTCGGTTGCGCATCTCGGCGGAGCGGCGATCACGGCGAAACAGATCGGCATCGACGCCGCCCGGCCAAAGTGCAACCCGCTCGATTCCATGCTCCTTGAGCTGCCTGACCATCAAAGCGGACGTACACAAGCTAATTGCCGCTCTGCGGTGGCGTATGCGAAGAATCTTCCAGACGTGGCGTTCGAGGAAGCCAAGACCGTAGTAGTGCAGATACTGCGGCAGGTCGGTATGGTACGAAACGACAACGGGCAGATGCATGGCTCCGCCGTACTTCCCGCCGCCATAATAAAGTGCAGCAATGCCCAGCAGTGCCGGATCAGCCACATGAAGAATGTCGGGCTTGAACTCTGCAAGGAATCCACGCATTGAGGCGCGAGGAGGAGCAAGATGAAGCTCAGGATAGAGCGGAAATGCCGTACTCTTCATCCCCACAACTCGGCAGTTTTCAAATTCTTTGACACCGCCGTCTGGCGAAAAGATTAGAACCTCGTGCCCAAGTTGGCGAAGTTGACGAATTGTCTGGCAGAGCGTTGTGACAATTCCATCGGTTTTGGGCAAAAAGGTTTCGGTGAAGAACGCGATTCTCATGTTTCCGCTTTGAGCTTTGAATCACAAGAGAGTAACACGCCAAGGCCTTCGCTAAGAGCGAGGGTTCAAGCCGAGAGACGATCCGTTTTGGTGCGGCAGCATGCGCGTTTCATGCTGGCCCGCGGCCTATATCAATCTTGCTCGAACATGAAGAGTCGTTCATCTTCATATAACAAGTGACAAGGATGTGCGTCCTTCTGATAGCGTTCCAGTGAACAGGTAAGGATACCCCCGTTCAATTTCCCCCGACCACCGAGCGTGAACCGTATGTACGGGCTCACTGTCAGATCCTTTGTTGCATCGCTCCATTCTCATTTTGCGCAATAGGCAAGGTTCGCAGCATATAACATTCCGCGGGGGCAGGTTGATCAATCGCTTGTTGCGCTCGCGACGAGCAGGGAAAAGGCGGGAAGTGGAAGACAGCTCCGTTTTCTATTCATGGCGAAATCCTCAAGCGACCAAAACTTTCCGCTCGGGGGTCTCGCTCCACAGCCATACAAACCGATCTCGCGAGACTTTGAAGTTTCTCGCTCTTCTGGGTAACCGATATAGCCTCATGCGTCAGCTGATGAGCCGGCTTGAGCAGCGCGCTCAGAACAACCACGGAATGCAAGTGGACTACGGATTGAGCTACTGGACGCCACCCGCAGACCCGAGACTCGCACTTGATCTAGAGAGTGCGCAAATCGAAAGACTCGGCCTTGCACCAATGGTCTCGCTCACGGACCACGACAGCATCGAGGCGCGTCTTTGCCTCCCAAGCAGCGTCAGCCAGCATGAATGTCCTGTTTCCGTTGAGTGGACAGTTCCTTTTGGAAGCGAAGCTTTTCATCTCGGAGTGCACAATCTTCCAAACGGGAGGAGCTCCGAATGGATGCAAATACTTGCTGCCTACACCCTCCATCCAAGTAACGGGCAGTTGAAGGAGATTCTGGCAGCTCTCCACGGAGAGCCCGACGTGCTCATCGTCTTCAATCATCCTATGTGGGATCTGTACCGCGTAGGCGCGGATGTTCATGTCAAAACAGTCAGGGAATTCCTTCGCGAAAACCGGTCTTGGATACACGCCATCGAGTTGAATGGACTGCGGGACTGGAACGAGAATCGCGCTGCCCTGCGGCTGGCGGAGAGCTGGGATTTGGTGCTTATTTCCGGCGGCGATCGGCACGGATTGGAGCCCAATGCCAATATCAACCTGACCGGCGCAGACTGCTTCGATCAGTTCGTACACGAAATTAGGGATGACAAGGTGAGCAGAATCCTCTTTATGGGGCAGTATGCAGAGCCGCTAAAACATCGGATTCTGAAGTCAGCGGTGGATGCCGTGAGTTACTATCCGCATTTCCCCGAGGGAACACGGAGGTGGGATGAGCGCGTTTATCACCCTGATCGAGATGGGGTCCCTCAGCCGCTGGCCGCTTTATGGCCCGACGGCGCAGCACCTCGCGCCATAAGGCTAGGCATCGCGCTGGTCCTCTTGATGGGCAGAGGTGCGTTTTCCGGCAGTTTGCGTGCTGCCTGGAGCGAAGCCACGCGATTCGAGATCGATGAATTCAAGATTCCGCCTGAAGAGGTGATCTCGAAGTCACCTGTGATGATGGAGCAGAAATGACGACGACAACGAGATTGCGGAGAGGGTTGAAAGCACTGCGGTTCATGGGTCATCAAGAACCTGTCGCGATTAGCAACGGGTCGCTCGAATAACAGCCATAGCCAACTGATCTCTGCAATCGTGTCTATCTCGCCATGAAGACTGCTCTGTTCTCCAAGCTCGCAGCGCACAGAGCAGCTGAAGGGGCTCGCTAGGGCACGAATGTCATCGGGCGTCTGAATACCGCGTCGCCCAGTTTCTCTGAACTGCTCTATTTATCCAGGCTCGGATTGAGGTTGCTTCAAAGCGAATTCCAGAATAGCTGGAAGTCCTTTCGGAAAGCGTCGCGCTCGGCAGCCCACGCCCCGGCGACCGCAGGCACCGTTTTCCATCGCAGAAACAGGTGCTTCCATCCGCCAATCCGGGGATCGCGCAACCACCTGGCATGATCAAGCTGATAATCAAGATAGAGATCTTGCATCAGCTGAAGAATCGACATGCTGAAATAGAATTCCGCGACAGGATCACGCATGGACGTCGAAGTCGAAACGAAAGCGCCGGGAAACAGCTCCGCACCGAGTTGGTGCAGGGTGGAGTCTCTGCGCAGACGCTCAAAGATCTCTGAGAGCGTGCCCGTATGCTTGGCTTCCGCGTCCTTGAGGTGTGGATTCACCGGATACCAGTAGTCCTTCATTGCCCGGAAGAATTTCTCAATATCCGGATGCCGCATGTCCCACCGGAGCCATGCTGTAGCAGGAGTCAACGAGCGATCGGTCGCGTGATACCCGAGAGCACGATAGCTCTCAAACTGAGATTCCGCGAACCATTGGTCGGCGGTGGTCTCGTGGGGAAACTGGGCCTGCGTTGCCTTATATTGAGTTACATCCTCAGGCTCGTCGCCCGTGAGCGAAGCTTTGATGTAGACGAGCACTCCCTCACTTCCATCCAAATACTGGATCCGGCCAACCGCACAGTGGCTATCGCTTGGCTGTCCGTCTGCCGAGGGTTTGATTCTTACCGGATCGATTTCGATGAAAGCCCCAAAATCCACACGGCATTTCCGGATCGCCGCGCCTAGACCCTCGAATTTGTAATCCTGATCCTGCTCCGCATCGCACAGCAGGATGAAGCTGCACCGGCGGCGCACTAATTCATAAAGGCCCATGTTGTCGAAGTGGCCCCCATCAGAGAGGTTCACGAAACGCGTTTCGTCATCCGTGGCTCCAATCAATTCGCTAAGCAAAGCCGCGAGGCCAAATCGCGGACTCGACAACTTCGAACTTCTGTCTCTGCGAGGATTTCCCAGCCACCATCCAAGCCGCACATTGAACATGGTCATGAGAAATGAAACGGCGGGAGAAGTGTTGTAGCCCTGATTGGGATTTGCTGCCGCACCCGAGATTGACATGGCCGTTCCGAGTTGAGGTCCGCCAGCCTGTGTGTAAGTCTCTGTCTTGCGATAGCCCAATGGATGAAGCGTTTCACGGTTCCAAAAACCTCGCTTCTTCGTCATTGCCTGACCCGAAGCCGAGTCCGTCGAACCGATCCAGCTCTGAGCATCAAATCCAGAAAAGCACGGAGTGAAGATGAACGAGGCGCCCTTCCTCTCTTGCCATGCAAGCTGTTTCCCGACTGATAGATTGAGAGTCGCGTTCACGATGGGATACGGCCCCATGTATGGTGCTTGCTTTTTCTCTGATTCGACGGCCCGCGAGTGAGTTGGAACTATCGGAGTGAGCGTAGACAGGTGGAAGTCATCGCTTTCATCGAAGCCTGTGAACTGGTTCGGCTGGCGTTTCTCATTCGACGCTCCGAGGTAGCAGCGGACGAGTCGATTCTTGTAGAAATGATGCATCGAGAACTCATTGATGTCGACGCGCCAGGCCAGCACTGCAGAAGAGGCCCCAAGGATGAGAAGCAGCCATCCAATTCGGTCAACATACACTCCATCCGTGCCCCACATCGGCCAGGGACGCAACAGGCAGAAATGTTGCTGTGTCAAAAAATCCAAGGAAAGAGGCTTTTGCTCTCCATGGGCAAGCAGAACTTCCTCAAGCGTCGCCAGTAGCAGCACGAGCCCGACAATGAATACGGGCGGCCCGATTTTCGCGAGGGCCTGGACCCACGAGACAGACGGAGTCCCATCCTTGCTCCTCCCCGTCTCATTGCTCCTGCCGGCAGCCAATCCAGCCAAGGTGGTGATAACCCAACCAAGTGTCAGACCGGAGATCCATGCCTTATAGCCGTGCACGCTCCATCGCATCACCTTTAGTACGAGATACGGCCCGTAGATCGTGGCGCTCATCAGGATGACCCAGTACATCGAGAAGATGCTGCATGCGGCACGGAAACGGCTCAACCACTCTCTGCCAGCGTCAGGGTAGTCCACCCCCATCAGCCCCACCTGCAGTGTTCCAGGCACCACCAGAACGGCAAGCAGCAGCACCGGACCCCAAACCTCGGCGTGCCACACTGCCCAGTTCGAGCGGTATAGAAAAAGCAAAATTGATGTGAAGGCATGGAACAAAGCTACGCTTGTGCCTGCGGAGAGAATCGTGATCATCGCGAGAACCAGGGGCCAGAGACTCGCGCCCGACTGGCGGATTCGGAACTTGTGAACGAAACCGCCAAGCCCTGAGAGCAAGAGGGACAGAATCGCGGCGAATCCGAACGAGACCTTCAGAATCGCGGGCTCATTGCCTGAGACCTCGGGAATGTGTCTCCACATCCACACCGACCCAAAATACACGGCTACTAGGATGTTCCCAACGACCAGGGTCAAGATATAACGCGGGTGGTACAACGCTTTCGGCAGACGCGGTTCGAGCCAACGGGCGAGCGGCCCGGGTTTTCCGAGGCTGTCAGCTACGGCCTTTCGCATGTTCAATGACATGCAGGTGACCGCGAAAAGCAGAGCAAAAGCCGCCACCATCCACATCCATCTGTCGGCGCCCGCCAGCATCATGGGAGCGAGCATCAACCTGGGTACGAGGAGGAGTGTCCCGAGAAAGGTAACGAGCACCGCCTGGTTCAGCACGACGTTGCGCGAGTACACCGCCCCCATTGTCCATGTATCGAACCCAAAATTGCCTAGCTGCGGTGTCAGGTAATTGCTGAACTCGCGCAGAAACCGGATCGGCTTTTGCGTGGCGGCCCGTGGGTCTGGACAAGATGGAGACAGAAGGGCCTTGAGCTTCGGCACAAAGCACTGGAATGATTGCGCGCCATTTTTGCTTATCCAGCCGGCAAGCCATGAGCCGATGTATCCTCCCCCGGAAACAGTCGACAGATAGTCGACCCTTGCAAGCAGGCCGATATCTGAAAGTTTCTGCAGTACACCAAGGTTGAAGGTTGCGCTTCGAATGCCTCCACCCGAAAACGCCACGGCGAACAGTTTCTTGTGAGCAGCTAAGTCTGATGCATCCAACGCAGTCGCTGCCAATGACGGCTCTGCTGGTTCTCCAGCTGTGCGCTTCAGCCGGCGACTCTCCTCGATCTGCTTCATCTCCTCTCGCAGCACGAGTGAAAACGGCCTTGGCCATTCCATCAGATCCCATAACACGCAAGCTGACATGGGTTCCTGCGCAAACGTGACACTGAGTTGTGACTTGATGTCGCTGAAGTCGTCTTGAGGCTTGCGGGAGATGGAGCCGCGAAGGATTGACGCGACCTCCTTCCCGTATTGTGTTCTCCCCAACTCATTAAGAAGAGAATCAAGCGCCTTTTGCCGCGAAACGCCTCGAGGTGCGGCCTTCCACATATCCGTTGCGAACATTGCCAGATCCGCCGCCTCATTGCTACGGAAACCAATTGATCTCGCGACCTCATCGCGGAATGTAAAGCCCTCTTTCAGAGCGGCGAGCATTTCCGCGTCCTGCTTGCCCTCCTGGAAAGATCGCCAATTCAGAAAGTGGGTTTCAAGTACATGCCGGACACTGGCTGCGGCGGGTTTTGACTCCTGAATCTGCCCGATCGCCTCGCTGGCGAGATCCTGAACGTGTTGTCGTCCGGGGAAAGCGCCTACCGCGCGTGCAAATGCATTCCTCACGGTTGCGTTGCTCTCGAAGAGTACCTGTAACTGGTGAAGATCCGGCTGTCGCTTCCACGTTTCCCAGTCGAGATCTCTGCCGAAGACTGCAGGGGGCGGTGATGGGATTCTGCCCCGCGCCGCATCCACAGCCAGCAGGGTCAACTCCGGGCTATCGCTCGCAGGCTTTTCCCAACGAAGAGCGTCCGCCATGTCGCTCTGAAATTGCGCGTTCAAAGCGAGCTCGTCCGACAGCCTGACCACTTGCGGATCGCGTTCCAAATCCCAGAACCGCTTCTGCGACCAGCTTCTGATTGAATGTTCAAGAGCCGCAAGCCCTGATCCCTGCTGACGCAATTCCCGAATACGTTCAGAAATATCTTCTGCTAATGTCATCGCCCGCACCGCATTTCGAGAGAGGTGTCTTAGTGAGTCGGAGATTGGCTTTGGAATGAATCATCCGACTCGGCACCAGGACGAGGCTTCCACGCCAGGCTGTAATATTGGCCGCGATCTCGCGCCCAGGGATCAAATGCATTCACCACGTTGTCCAGCTCCGGCTTCAGCTCTGGGATATTGCGCAGAAGGATCCGTTTCATTGGCGAGACTGGTTGCCGATGTCCGTTCGGCGTACCTTTTTCCATGATGACTGGGCCCGGCCCATTGTGGTTCACCCAATCGATCCCGAGCGTGGTGTAGAACTCGGGCCGGAAACAGGATGTAAAGAACCGATCACTGAACAGACGTCGCGAAGCGTTCAGGATAAACACAACAAACTGAGTTTCTGAGATTGCGAAACCGTGGGGTCTGCGGTATTCGGCGAGATAGCCTACCGCAGTGTCTACGTCCTCAATGTTGTCTACGAGACTGCCATTGGGGTGGCCCAGACAGTCATTGATTGGCGATCCGTCTTCATTTAGCTGCGCATCCGTGATGACCTTGGTCGCGTCGCAAACATGCTGTCCATAGACTTCGCGCAAGGTCTGTACTGTGTCCCGTTGTTCGGCTTGTTCAGGTGTCCCGGGCTGCACTCCGGGATCCATGAAGTCGTCGAAGCTGCTTAGTTGCCGAAGTCCATACTGTCTACGAAACTCATTGAATCGCGGAACCCCATGTTCGCGATCCCGGATGATGTCGAGAGCTACCACATCGATCTGCTGCGTCGCACTGTTGAGCCGGCCCATCTTCAGGTTCTGCAGAAACACGGGCGAGTTGTGCAAAGTCAACAGACCAAGTCGTTGACGCCCGAGAGTCAGTCCCCAGTTGGCGAGCGGCATAGTGTGGCTGAAATCGGTCGCCTTATGCTGGAATGTTTCGACCACCGCTACCTTTTTCGCAATCTTGTTTGGATCGGTAGCAAGGTCGCGGTACTCCAGCAAATCCGGGATGAGCGGATGCAGGCGATAAACCGAAACGAATTCTTCAGGGAAGTTGAACGGGGATCCGAAATGATTGACGCCGCCATTGGTGTACTTCGGATCAGTGATATCGTAACCAGTCGCTTTGCTGCCGAGGCCGAAGATCCCCGGCCCTGAAGCGAAAACGGAATACCATTGCGTTGCCTTAGCAACATCTGTCGATTTGCCAAAGTTCCTGGTGATCACCTCTCGCAATGCATTTGACAGCAGTGGATCATCGGCTCCAAGCAGGCCATTCCAGTTTCCGTTCATTCCCAGGTACAGGGGATCGTTGTACAACAACTGCGGGGTCCACTCTGTGGTGTGAATCTTTGCAATTTCAGCGGCCACCACGAGACGAGCAGCCTCAAATAGCTCGTCCGGAGTCACATCACGGTAGCGGATAACTTGCTTTGGCCGTTCGGGGTCGCGAAGCCCCGAATCGTCATAGGGCCTCAGGGCAGCAATCCGCCTGAACTCAGTGACAAATGCGTTGTGCTCACGCGCGAAGAGATTGTGCAGAAAGCTCAGGCCGATGGTCCAGTTGTCAGGGAATGCAGTGGCCTCCTGCCCGGCCCACTCCGGGTTGATGGGATCATTGGGCTCAAATACCGGAAGCAGCCTTTGTTCGGGTTGACCTGGAATGGGGACGAGCAGAAGTTTCGCTATGTCGGTCGGATCGCGCTTCACTCGAGCTCGCGAACGATCATCAAAACCGTAAAGTTGAGATGCATCCCACCACGCGGTATTGGTGTTTCGCATGGTTTTCGGGGCTCGCGCAAGATAGGACTTTCCGTTGCTTGTGAACTGCTCTGGTGGCGCATCCTGCGCGACATATCCCTTATCGATGCGATCGTCCGGACGGCAACCCAGGGCCTTGACTTCGTCGCTGCTAAGAGGCTGCTCGACCTGATTGACCAGCTTTTTCTCACAGCCAACTTTCATATACTGCGAATCGGAATGTCCTTCTTCAAGATGCGAAAACCAATCGTGGGTCATGAACTGGATCCAATATGCGGCGAGCACATTGAAGAATGGCGCTTTTTTGTAGTCAGAGTTTGCGTTCTTAGACGCATCCGGCAACCCGTACCCCTGCATGCACGATTGGCTGTTCGTCTGGGTGCGCGTAAACAGCCGCCGGCTGATCACCTGAGGGTCCGGCTCCAGTAGTGAGAGTCGATCGCCATGCCGGTTGCGGGTCAATACATTCAAACCGAGATCCGGGAAGCTGGTCTCAAATTCGACATTCCGAGCGAAGAGCATTCCCGACGAGCCCATCGCCGGATTCACGAGGTCATTGCAGATGCCGTCAACCGTTCTCCACCGTATCAAGTTGCCTCTGCAAATCTGAGTACCGTCACCTCCAACTCGCGAATAGGCGGGATGTGAAGCAGGCAGCCGCATCTCTGGCCAGACCTTGATTGCGCCTCCACCCACGCCGCCAACGCCCTTCACGTAGCTTGAATAGGTTCCCGAGTTGTCGAACAAATTGAATTTGATCAGCTCGACTCGTTGAAGTTCCAAATCGATCAGTGCGCCGGCAACCCCACGGCCAGCCGGAAGTTTCGAGGAAAGGAATTGTTTGGGCAGGGAATCCATGTCGCCCGTTCCCCAATAGTTGCCCCAATCCACCCAGGGTGTTCCGCGAAAGAGCAGCGCTTGTTGCCCCCCGCGGCAAAGATTGGTGGCTTCAGAGGTTTTTCCCTGAAAACGTAGATCGCGCGTGGCCGGAATTTTCAATTCCTTGAGCTGATCAACTACCATCTGCGCGCACGCGCGAAGCGCCTTTGCTTCCTCTCGCTTGCCTGAAAGTGCGGCGGACGAATTCGGTTGTGCTTCGATCGTGCATGCGAGGACCACAACGAGTGTCGCAGTGAGCAGCCGCTTCATGTTCGACTTCCCTCCGGGGAAAACAGGGTAATCCTTTAGTGATTTTGCGAGCTTTTCCGTTTCAATGTTTGATCGGTTGTTGCCTATCTTTCAGCGCAGATACATTGGTGCACAGAAGTTGCCAGTGCACGCGATCGTGAGCGCCCTGGCAGATGTTCGATACGATCTTGTAACCGGAGCACTCGTCCGAAGCAGATCCGCCCCGTGTGTCGAGACCATAAGGTGGGCGGAGAGAGAACTTCGAAGCTATGCAGGCTAACGGTGATAAGTTCTGCGGCTCTCTAGAGCTTTCCGAGAATCCGCAAGGGGGAGGCAAGAAGGAAAAGCGAGTCGAATATTAACATCGACTTGAGTAGTCTGCAAGACGCAATGAGCCCCCGCTGGCCAGCTCACTTCAGCCTCCTCGTCGGAGTGGACGGTAATCTTGACACGTCCCAGCAACCAAGCTATACACGTTTTACGAATTGTTTCTTGTGCTCGCAGAATTGCGGCGTTGCGCGAAGCACGGCTCCTTGCTTTGCGCTGCAAAACGCGTACATTACGAGCCAGCATTCCTCCGGAGGGCGTCGCCTCCCAACCGGCGAGAACCACTCTGGAGCTACATTTCTCATTCTGTCCAGTATTCTCGCGATCTATGCAGCGGCCGCCCGGATTAATCGCTTCATCCGCAATAAGAACTTCTAGCGCGAGCGGTTTTCGAGTAGCCTCGACGAGATAGGCTTTCCGTTGCGGCCGAGTTGCTGCGAGCCGACAACTATCAAGTTCCCCGAGGATCTCAATGGCAGATATCTCTCTTACCGACAGCATGGACAACCCCGTTTTTACCGCGGCTATAGACCTTTCGCACGGATCGTCCTTGTTGCGTTATCTCCGGTCGGAGGCGCTCCATGTTTCGGTGCTTCCTGACTTCGTTGATCGAAAAGACAAGATGCTAAGCCAGGCCGCAGCTAAGCCGATCGAGTTCACAGCAAGTGCAAAGCATGGTTTTCAATTTGGAGTATCGAAGGCCTCGATCACCGTCACACCGTCCGCCAAGGCCGCGATTAAAGTCAATGCGAGTCCCGGTACCCCTCTCTTCGATCAGGACGCATTTGCGCCGGCCTATGCCGTCCCGGCGAACACGGCGTATGCGGGCGTGCAACTTGAAGGAAGTTTTGACGTCAGCGTCGATGAGTCGGTGAGCGACTTCTCGTTCGGCTTTGATAACTCCAGCGATATCACGTTGCAGTTCTTCAAAGCGTTTCCACTGGGCAAGGGCGAACCGACCCTCGGGAGTGCGGTTTCTGAGACGCTTGCTCACTACACTATCCCCGCGACATTTGCTGACTTTGAATCGCTTGGGGTGAACGACATCGCGACCATCGCGGGAAAGGGCAGTTTGAAAGTCTCCGGATCGGTCGAGGTCTCCGCATCTCCCAACCCGTTGGCCTCCGCAGAGCTTCCGCTCAGTCTTGGTGAGTTGAATTTGCAGGCGGGGGCGGCTGTCAATGTTGCCGTCGGGTTTACACTCTCATGCGTATATCAAGTCAGAATCCGACGATTGAACTCCGAGGCGGTCGAACTCGCAATCACTCGTAACAACGACCTGGCATTTAAATTAAACGCTTCGGGGTTGGGTGGATTCACTACGGAATTCGAGGATCAAGACCTGATATCTGCCCTGATCGGCGCAATCAGCAAAGACCCGGCGCCTGATGCGAATCTTCTCGCAGGGCTCAGCGCATCTGACACCGCCACACTGACTTCTGCTATCCGCGGAGGAGTTGACCACCATCTGAAAGCGTCACTCGACATGTTGCTCTCCGCAGACAATCAGAGTGATGCTGCATTTCAATATGAGATCCGACCTGCACTTCTGGGCGCGGATGCATTAGCCGCGGTAGACCGTGCTCTCCACGGGGATCTGCGTACCCTCACGGAGATGGAAAGTCACGCGCAAGCCAATGGGGAGCTCGCTCCGGGAGTTACCATGAAAAGAAGCCTACTCGCAAAAACTCGCGAACGCGGTCTCAGGCTTAACCTAAACTTGCTCGGGATTCTTAATTTTGCTTCACTTTCCGATCTCCTTCGTCATAGCGAGATCCTAACGGATGAGGTGTCGGGTGACATCACGATCAAAGAGACAGTGTCGGGCAACGCAATCTCCTCTCTTTCTGATCCACTTGAACGACACGAAGCTCTCCGCAAGGCGATGTACGATTCCGTAGTTGCTACAACGACCTATCGGGCAGGGAGAGTAGTTTCGCTGGCCGGCCTTAACTGCGAGCAAGTGCACTTCGCAATTAATCGAAAGACCTCCGACGCAACAATCGCGCAGTATATCCGCTGGTTGTCGGCTCTCAAACTGCTGACTTCGGATCAACAGCTCAAGATGAAAGATGAATTGCAATCAGCAGGAACTTCGACCTGCATCTTGCGAACTTCCTACGCAGACAAGGAATGCGATTCCATGTTCCTCGATGCAGGTGGAAGGGCTCAGACGCGCACCCATTATCTTGAGATCGGCCGCCAAGCATTGCGTGCGTTACTCGACAGATCATCACCCAATGATGGTTATCGAATGAAGATCACGGATGACGCTGTGTGGCCGCAGGCAATATCGCTCGGCCCTGTCCCGACCATCGGTCCACTTGCCGGTCTCGACGCCGATGATCCAAGAGTGGAACTGCTGATGGGGGACGTCTTTGTCATTTCTCAGTGGGCAACCGCTATGGCAGATGCGGCAGTGCAGGTACAGTCCATGCGCATGTGCACCGGCGAGAGCGATCTCCATGCAGTCCTGAGTGATCCAGCTTTCAAGGATAGAAGGGATGAACTCCAGAAGAAGCTCGCCGCAACGGTCAAGACGAGCAAAGTTCGTTTCAACGAACCATGGGGTATGGTATGTCTCTACTGGTCCGCTGGATCTCCCGGCACTGCGTACGGCCGGATCATGGAAGGGGGGCTTACCGTCACCGTATCATCAACCCGCGGTTTCGAAGTTCACGCAAACGACAAGTTGCAGCAGTCACAAACGTGACGCGTCGGCGATATCTCGAAACCAGTATGTGAAGTGCCTCTCAGCCCAACCTCCGCACGTGGTCGCGACTGCGGCGCTCGCCACGTTGGATCAGCACAGTTGATACAACGGTTACAATAGCAACGACAGCAAGTAGAATCCACTCAGAATGTGCTGGCCAAAGAGACTTGTTCAATCCCAGTACCCAGACAAATATGCCTGCAGAAACTCCGACTGCAGCTCCAAACCATCTCGCTTCCTTACTCATTCCGTTCACCTTTCGATTTACTGATCAGAGCGACCCATCGGTAGGGATCTGATCGATGGCACATGGCTGCAATCTCCATGGCTGCATGTTCAATGAGACGGTCGTGTTTCTCCCCATCTGTAGACCAGCTCGACATAGCCAAACTGCGCGTCATGATTTGCCGGATAGATCGCGGCAGGCACATTTCCCCCGGCAGCGTGACCGTAATAGAGGTTCGCAGTGATGTTCTTTGTTGCCTGCCAACTGGAAGTGAGATCGACTAAGGTTGCCAGCGAACGATGACCACTGCTGGGTCTTCCAACGTAGCCGAAGGCCTTGTTGTCGAAGGCTCCGCCGCCCAGGTACCAAAAGTCCTGGTCTGACGCCAGCTGCAGCCAGTGAATATCTGCGCGGAAGTCTATCCGTTTTGATGGTCGATCCACAACCTGGACGAATCGGTCCTTGTTGTTCATGAGATTGTAGAAAGGGAAATGTGCGTATATCCATGGAGTCGGTAAGACTTGGAAGAAGGTTCCGTGCTCGCTGTCGGCGATGTTGGTGTCGCCACTTCCGTAGTAATAGCCTGCGCGAATCCAGGGCGACGTTGTGAGTGCTTTAAATTGATAGCCACCCTCGAGCGCTCCAGCCTTTGAATCTTGCTCGAGAGTACCCCATCGACCGTTCTGAAGTACTCCCCAGGCAAGAAGATCAAGCTGTCCGGTGCGGGTCGGGATGCTCGCGATGATGTCGCCGCCATAAGTTCCGATGCGAATGTTGTTGTGGTCGGATTTGCGCGTAGCAAGAGAACGATTGTCTGTCTTCGTGATTCCGCTGCGGCCGTCGTGATATCCCAGTGCAAACGCGCGCCACAGGACGTGCTGTTTGAATTGCGAATGGGTGAGAGCCAGATATTGGAGATCGACGTCGAGCTCCGGGTTGCCGTTCATCTTGAAGACGCCCCGATCAGCGCGTCCCGCCATTGCGGTCAGGTCCCAAGTGCCCCTGCCATAGTGTCCATCGATTCCGTCGAAGCTGCGTTGTGCAGTGCTGAAGCCGAAGTTGCCAACCAAGCGTTGTGAGATTCGGTTAGTTTGCAGCCACGCGAGATTTGAATTATGTGGCTTTGTCTCAAGGCCATCGAAGAATTCAAACCTTCCAATTCGAATACTCTTGTCACTCCCCGCGTGATAACGGATGTAGCCCTGCTTGAAGAAAGCTGCGGCGGAGTTTTGATCATTTCCATTCGAGGCGTAGTAGGTAGCCCCGAGCCCCATCTGTCCCTCGGCGGAAACAGGAGAAACGGCATCTTTTGGCGCCCATAGAACGGACGGCTGCGAGAGTTCCAACTGCCAATCGAACTTCCTAATGCTTTGTGAGATCCCGATCCTTAAAGTCGATCCTACATAACTGTATGTTTCCGATTGCGGCGGTGTCGCGAACCATTGCCAGTTCTCAACGCGTGAGCGCTCATAGATAGAGACAGCAATTCCAGTGGTAGATGTGCCGCCGGGTTCGCCAGGATTGGCTGATTGGGCTGGCGCGTGTCGCAATGGAAGCATCAAGAGCAGAGGAAAGAGACCGTGAATGATCGGACCTGATCGCACTTGTTTCTCCGGTGAATGTGGTTTCTTTTGACAGTTCACAGGAAAACGTTGCCGGCAGCAGTGACTTTTGTCGCCCGACATTGAAGCCAAGAGTGCTCCGGGGGGCCTGTCTGCGCACTGAAGATTTGGCCCAAGTCGAATGGCTTGAGTGTTTACCGAGCTGTTGCTGATGGATAAGGAGAGCTGCAGGCTGGCGAAAACGATCAAGGAAACCGGGACGATGAGCTCACTTTTGCTGAGTCTGGGAGGGCTTTCGGCCATGATGCCGACCTTCGGGGAGGCAAATGCACCCACGCCTGTTCAGATGAGTGTCGTTGCGCCTTTTTGTGTGCTTCGGAACCCCGGGGGTTGGCTTCTATCGGGAATGCTTATCGAACGTAGATCCCGCTAACCGGTCTCGCCGGATCCTCGGAAATTCCGTCGAAAAGGCGACCACTCCGGAAGACTGATGGTGAATGTCCCTGTTCCTCCCTATTCGAGGTCCTTGTACGGTCTGTTAAAGAATTCATCGACCAGACGGTCGAAATCATCGGTGTGTTCGATGAGAGTGCCATGACCTGAGTTGGGCACAACCCAAAGGTTGGCGTGAGGGATGTTCTGATAGATGAGGACTGTGTGATTCACAGAGATCAGGTCATGGTCGCCACAGATGATCAAGGATGGAGCTTGGATCGTGTGCAGTTGGGCGAGCGTGATGTGCGGCTCCTGCCAGTCGAGGAGGAAGAGCTTGCGGTTGTTCGTTTCCTTGGCGTTGGGATAGGTCTTGTGAAGCCCGGCTTCGTATTCCTTTCTTTCTTCATCCCAAAGTCCAGGCTTGAATGCATCTGCAGTTGGCCAAAGATTGGCTCCTGTTGACGCCAAACGCTTCACCTTTGATGGATGCCGAATAGCGAGGAGGAGTGCGTTGATGCCGCCATCGCTCCAGCCAATTACGTAAGCTGACGGTATGTGCATGGCATCAAGTAAGGTGGCGAAATCATCTTCCATCATCTCGAATGTGAGTGGATGGTCGGGATCAACTGACCGGCCCTGAGAACGGCTGTCGGCCAGAATGACCTTGTAGCGCTTTGCGAAATACGGGATGTTTCTTGAGAATGCGCTCATGTCGCCGTTGTTGCCATGGATCATCAACAGTGGCGGCCCACTGCCATAGACTTCCGTGTACATTTTGAAGCCGTTGATGTCGTAAAACTTGCCGGCTGCCTGATTGTGGTCATAAGGAATGGCCGCAGTCTGTGCTTGAACTAGTGCAGCGCCGACAATCAAAGTAAGCCAGAGGCCGCCGCCTTGGATCGAGCAGCGAACAAATCGCAACAAATGCATCGGGAGTCTCCATTGCGGTGCAGAGCAAGAGTGTATCGGATGATAAACGATGGCACTCTTCCTGCGCCCTATCCGGGACAGAGCGCCGGGTACTGTCATTCCAATACCATCCCTCAAGCCACAACAACTTTCCTGAAGTGAGCCACCTGCACATCTCGGCGATCGATGATGCTGATTCGGGTGCATATCAGAAAATGGCCGAATTGGAAAAATAGAACTTTACTTGTAACGATGGCGTGGCTCGCAGGCTTTCTTCCTTTGAACGCCACTGAAAAGGATACTCGCGGGCTATGGATCGATTTCCTCGCTGTTACAGAGCTCTCCTGCTCGGTCTGCTTATTCCCATCGGCGCTGGTGGGCAAGAGCAGCTAACGCTCGGCCAGGCGATCAGGCGAGCTCTCGGGGAAAGTCCAGAAGCGAAGACAGCGCAGGCTGGGAGGTTGGAAGCGAAGGCTAACGAGTCGCTCGCGCGCACGCAAATGCTTCCGCAAGTCAGTTTCACTCAGGACATATCCCGTGGCAATGATCCTGTGTACGTGTTTGGTTCGAAACTGCGGGAACAGCGGTTTACGGCTGCAGATTTTGACGTTGGTGCGCTGAATCGCCCGACTCCTGTCGGAGATTTCAGCTCGCGGCTTTCCGGCTCCTGGACGGCGTTCGACTCACTTAAAACGCAGAAGGCGATTCGCAGCGCCCGGTTGATGGAGAAGAGCGCCGATGCATCGGCGCAAGCTGTGGATCAGAAGGTTGTGCTGGATGTCGTACAGGCATACCAATCAGTGCTCTTTGCTGAGCGCCAGATCGACATTGCACAGCATGAAGTTGAGACCGCGCAAGCTCTGTTTGATTCCGTGGACGATCACGTGAAAGCCGGGCTTGCTGTCGAAGCGGATCGCATGTCGGCGCAGGTGAATCTCGCCTCTCGCAAACAGACCTTAATTGTGGCGCAGGGAGAACTCGCGATGGCCTGGGCCCAACTGCGTTTGGCCACGGGGGTACCTAATCTACGGCAGACAAAGCTGAAGCCCATCGAATCGCACGACTACCCCGAGTTGCCTCTAGAGCAGGAAATCGAGACCGCATCGAAGACCCGCGCCGATCTAAAGTCCATTTTCGAGGCGCAGTCAGCGCAGGCTTCAGCGGTAAGTGCCGCGAAGTGGAGCTACGGTCCCAAGATCAGCGCCTACGGAAACGCGGAACAGGATCGCCCAACCTTTGCAGGGAGGGGAGGGAATAGCTGGGTCGCAGGAGTACAGATCAGCGTCGATGTACTGCCATTCAGCAAGCACGCGCAGCTAGCGCACGAGAATGCCATCAAAGCGCGCGTTGATGCGCAATCTGCCGCTTATGAGCAGCAGGTGCGACTACAGGTCAGCCAGGCGCATATCCAGCAGCAGACAGCTCAGCTCTCGGTCGCAACGGCCCGTGCTGCGATCGATCAGGCAACGGAGAGTTTGCGTATTCTGCGAAACCGGTATGAAGCGGGGCTTGCGAACCTCACCGATTTACTAAGGTCGGAGGATGCGGAGCGTCAGAGCCAAATGAACTACTGGCATTCCGTGTACGGAAACGCCGTGGCGCATGCACAACTGCTATTCGCGATGGGCACACTTACCCCGGAAGTGGCGGAGGAACTGCAATGAAGCTTGTTTTTTCTTTTCTCTTCGGAACATCCGTGCTGCTTGCCGGTTGCCACTCCGACATTCCTGTCAGGTCCGCAATTGTACAGAGCGTGCAGGCACGGATTGTAACGAGCCGGGAGCAGGATGAGCCGCAAGTAGTGCGAGTAACAGGTACACTTCACGCTCGCGAGACTGCTGTTCTCTCGGCCCAGGTAGTAGGCCGTGTCCAGCAAGTGCTCGTACGCGAGGGAGACAATGTTGCGGCTGGGCAGGTACTTCTCGTACTGGATGACTCGACGCTGCGCGCCAGTGCTGACCAGGCCGAGGCGGCCCTGAAGGCAGCGAAGAGCCAGCAGGCGGCGGCACAGACGAATGCCGATCTCGCCACGAGCACACTGGCGCGCTATAAGCAGTTGCGGGCGCAAAACAGTGTCAGCCCTCAAGAGATGGACGAAGTAACGCGGCGAGCGGAGGCCGCTGCTGCACAGGTCGAGGCATTGGGCGCGCAGGGGAGTGCAGCCAAGGCCCAAGCTGAGGGCGCCAAGGCGATGTTGGGTTATACGCGCATCAGGGCACCCTTCAATGGCGTGATTACCTCACGCAGTGCTGATCCCGGCACTCTCGCTGGACCGGGCGTAGCGCTGCTTCAGGTCGACTCTGGGGACGCATTGCAATTCCAGGCCTCGGTGGATGAATCCGTGATGGCAGCCGTTCACATCGGAATGCGGATGCCGGTAACGCTCGGCGCTAATCCGTCGCCGATGGAGGGGGCAGTCGAAAAGATCGTTCCAGCGGCTGATGCAGCGAGCCACACTTTCCTGGTGAAGATCAAGGTACCTTCGACCAAACAGCTTCGCTCAGGGATGTACGGCACGGCGGAGATTGCGACGGGCGGGCACCGGGCACTTGTTGCTCCGCGCTCAGCGTTCGTGCTGCGCGGCTCCCTTCCGTGTGCCTACGTGGTCGATTCGAATGGCATTGCGCAACTTCGATATGTAACGCTCGGTCATGAGCAAGCGGGGCTCGTCGAGATTCTCTCTGGCATCTCGGCAGGTGAAAGCCTCGTTGACCAGCCTGCGGACCGAGACTTGGCAGGTAAACGAATTGAGCCTGAGCCGGGGAGCGAGCAATGACGGATAGCTATGGAGAACCCAAACACGCTGGCCTGGGACTCGCGGGTCGTCTTGCGGCCGCCTTCCTCAATTCGAAGCTGACGCCCCTCATCATCCTAGCGTCGCTTGCGCTTGGGGTCTTTGCGATTGCGATCATTCCACGCGAAGAAGAGCCGCAGATCCTTGTCCCGATGCTGGATATTACGACGGCGATGCCAGGCGGTTCTCCTGCTGAGGTAGAAGAGCGCGTCACACTTCCTATCGAGTCGCTCGTCCATCAGATCTCAGGCGTCGAGTATGTTTACTCAACATCGAGTCCCGGGCAGAGCCTCGTAATCGTGCGATTTCTGGTTGGTACGCCTCAAGAAGACGCGCTGATCAAAGTTTATTCCAAGCTCTATTCGAACTTTGATCGGATGGCACCGGGCGTGTCGCAGCCGATCATCAAGGCGCGCTCTATCGATGATGTGCCGATCCTATCTCTGACGATCTGGGGAGAGCGTTACAACGGGTCTCAGCTTCGCGCAATTGCGGATGAGATTCAGCACAATATTGAACAAATCGCCGACGTCTCCGAGACCGGCGTGATCGGCGGACAGCCGCGCTCGATTCGCGTCGTGCTAAGCACGAGCAAGCTGAGCGCGTACAGCATTTCGCCAATGACAATTGTGAGCCGCCTTCAGGCAGCAAATGCAGGTCTTCAGGCTGGCAGCTTCGCTGAGAACAACAGCGAGGTTCGCGTCGACGCGGGCAATCTATTCACCAGCAAAAAAGATCTGGAGAACGTTGTTGTCGCCGTTGATCATGCCCGTGCTGTTTATCTGCGCGATGTTGCCGAAAAGATCATTGATGGCCCAGCGGAGCCGACCGACTACGTTTCGTTCGGCACAACGGTTGCGAGCAACTTAGACGGGCGTGGTCCAAAGCAGTATCCCGGGGTGACGGTGACCGTTGCAAAACGAAAGGGAACCAACGCAACCCAGATCGCCAATGCCGCGCTTAGGCGGATCGATGAGATGAAGGGGGTGCAGGTTCCCAATGACGTGACGGTGACGACGACCCGCAACTATGGTGAGACGGCGAAGGCGAAGTCAGACGAGTTGCTCGAACACCTGTTGCTGGCTACGCTTTCGGTGACTTTCCTTGTTGCACTGTTTCTGGGGTGGCGTGAGTCCGGTGTAGTGCTACTGGCCATTCCTGTGACATTGGCGCTGACAATAGCGATCTTTTATCTGCTGGGCTACACCATCAATCGCGTTACGCTTTTCGCGCTGATTTTCTCAATTGGGATATTGGTCGATGATGCCATCGTGGTCGTCGAAAACATGGTGCGCCACTTCCGTCTGCCTGAAAATCAGCACCGGTCGTGCAGCGATATAACGATTGAGGCCGTAGCGGAAGTCGGCAATCCGACGATCCTGGCAACCTTCGCGGTGATTGCCGCAGTGCTGCCGATGGCGTTTGTCCGCGGACTAATGGGGCCCTACATGCGTCCAATTCCCGTCGGCGCATCTGCTGCAATGCTGTTCTCACTGATGGTTGCGTTTGTGGTCTCCCCGTGGGCGGCGATGCGACTACTTGGGAAACACCTTGGAGGAGCCAAAGTTCTGGAGCCCGAGCATGAGAACTGGCGCACTCGCCTGTATAGGCGCGTGATGACGCCCCTGATTGCTTCCAAGCGAAATCGGATCCTCTTCTTCCTTGCAGTGATCGCGATGCTGATTATCTCTGTCGTGCTTGTACCGCTGGGACTGGTGCGCGTGAAGATGCTGCCATTTGATAACAAGAGCGAACTCCAGGTCGTCATCAACATGCCTGATGGGACGCCTCTGGAACAAACTGCCCGGGTGACTCAGGCACTCGGCAACGAACTCTCGCGCCAGCCGGATGTGCTGAATTATCAGACTTACGCTGGAACATCCGGCCCGTACAACTTTAATGGGTTGGTACGCCACTACTATATGCGCCGCATGTCGAACCAGGCGGATATCCAAGTGAATCTGGTCCCGGCCAGCCAGCGCAATGATCAGAGCCATGCCATCGCTCGCCGTCTCCGGCCTCAACTGGTTGCGATCGGGAACCAATTCGGCGCCCGGATCCAGGTCAGCGAGGTACCTCCCGGACCGCCGGTCATCCAAACACTAATTGCGGAGATTTACGGTCCTGATCCCGACGGACAAGTTCGGGTCGCGCAACAAGTCAAATCCATTTTTCAGCACACTGCGGGAGTCGTCGACTCTGACTGGTATGTGGAGGATCCGCAACCTCGACTTTCGATACGCGTGGAGGAGGCGAAAGCGGCAGAGCATGGCATTGCCGTCTCAGAGATTGCCCGGTCACTTGCCCTCGCGACATCGGGGATGCAGGTAGGGCTGCTCCACGACCAAATAGCCCGTGAGCCTGTGCCTGCCATGGTGGAACTGGCGCGGCAGGACAGGTCATCGGAGCAGGCCCTCGAGAGCGTTCGCCTTCCAACATCTGATGGCTCGATGATTTCGCTGCGTGAACTCGTTACCGTCGATCACGAGACAATTCAGCGCAGTATCTACCACAAGAACCTTCGCCGTGTCGTATACGTCACCGGAGATGTAGCTGGGGCAGAGGAGAGTCCGGTTTACGCGATTCTGAAGATGAACAAGGATCTTGATCAATTGAAGTTGCCAGCCGGTTACACGCTCGCGCGATATAACGCGGTGCAGCCTGAATCGACGGATCACTACTCGATGAAGTGGGATGGAGAGTGGCACATCACTATTGAAGTGTTTCGTGACCTGGGGCTGGCCTTTGCCGCAGTACTCGTCCTTATTTATGTCCTGGTAGTCGGGTGGTTCCGTTCTTTCATTGTGCCGCTGATCATCATGGCGCCGATTCCGCTGACGCTGGTGGGCATCCTGCCGGCACATGCGTTGATGGGAGCCTTCTTCACGGCGACTTCAATGATCGGCTTCATAGCAGGGGCCGGCATTATCGTTCGCAATTCGATCATTCTCGTCGACTTTATCGAACTGCGCAGGCGGCAGGGAGCGCCCCTGTCCGAGGCTGTGATCGATGCAGGCGCAATCCGATTCCGCCCAATGCTGCTGACTGCTGCGGCTGTTGTAGTGGGCGCCAGCGTCATTCTGACCGACCCGATCTTCCAGGGCCTTGCGGTTTCCCTGATTGCTGGGGCCGTCGCATCGACTTTCCTGTCGTGGCCAACGATTCCAATCCTTTACTACATGGTGCGATCTCACACCAAATCTGAAATTGCCTGCGAACCTGAAGTTCACCAAGGAGTAGCTCAATGACCGTCGAACGCGGACTGCGCCTGCTTGCGGGAGTGATGGTACTGCTATCTGTCGCTCTCGCCGTCTACGTTTCGCATTATTGGATGTGGCTCACCGTATTCATCGGGCTCAACCTTTTGCAGTCAGCCTTCACGAACTGGTGCCCGGCCATGTCCATCCTGCGCGCGATGGGGTTGAAGGATGGAAGCTGCGGTGTCCCAGATGGCGGAAAGTACAAGGGTTGATCGATGCGCAAGCTGAGGCAGACCGAGAAGAGCCAGGTGCCTGGCTCGTCAGAGTCGTGCGGCGTCAAGGCTGCCGCAGAGTCAAACAGAAGATCAAACGCGCGAGTGATCAATCGTCTTAAGGACGCAGTCTACCGCGAGATGCTGCTGCTTGAGGTGAATCGTCCTGGAGCTGAGATGGGACTTGCACTTGCCTTGCTGCGAGCGGTAGTTCAGTCCGGATCTCTCAATGACCGGGAGGAATTCCAACGATGGGTCAGAGTGGTTTGCCCGGTCGGCTTGCAGCTGATTGAGGCGTCCCTGCAAGGCGCAAAGTGTGAGTCAGGAGCGTGCAGAGAACGGACGTGATTCCGTTGGTGGATGTGTTACTCGATTGCTGACTATACTGGTAGCGACATTCTCTTGCTCAAATGCGAACTGAACTTGTACACGCATCGGAACTGCTTCGGGAGAATACTCCCGAAGCGATCGAGGAAGCAATCGGGCTCCTGCAGAACACCGTGTTCTCTTTCAGTATGAAAATGTGCGGGCATCGTCAGGATGCAGAGGACACAGCTCAGGAAGTTCTCTTTCGATCGCTCAAGCATCTTAGTAAACTCGACAGCCCAAACGCACTCGCGGCATGGCTTTACACTGTTGCTCGAAACCGATGCCACCGCATGAGGCGAAAGCCTATCGAGTCAACTGGGAAAAACCTATCGCTCGATGATCTGATCCCGGGTGACGAGGAACTCAGGAGCCTTCTCGTTGCGGCGGAGCGCGGCCCAGAAGACGCGGCAATTCGCGGCGAACAGAATCAACTGCTACATAAGGCGGTACTGCGCATTCCCACTTCGCTGAGGATGGTCCTTGTTCTGCACGATATGGAAGAACTGGATTCTGAGCAGATTGCGAAGGTGCTCGGTCTGCAGGTTGGGACGGTAAGGGTTCGTCTGCATCGCGCGCGTTTAGCGGTAAGGAAGGAAATGGCGTGTCTTCTGAGAGGAGCATCGGTACAGAAGCCGAAATCAGAGCGCGCGAAGATAAGTCGGCCGGCCGGGTGTCGCGAGCTGTTCGCGAACCTGTCGGAGTATCTTGACGCGCGCGTCGAAGCGCGAACTTGCGATCAGATGAGAGCACATATCGAGGCTTGCCCAGCCTGCGTGGCTTTCATCAAAGACCTACGCGCCGCAATCGACCGCTGCCATTCGTTCGAGGTGGCGTGCGATCCGAAAGTTGCTGGCCGCATGCGCGCGCTGATGACTCAGGAGTATCTCCGACTGATGGCAAGATAGCCAAAAGCGCAGCATAATCCTGGAAACCGTCATCGGCACGGGATGTCGTCCGCCAGCGTCGACTGTCACCCGCTACCCGCCCCAACATTGCCACGGGGGTGAGAGGCTACGGACAAATGACAATGCTCTGACGTTGCAGTGACATCTACGTCTCATTGGTAAGCCACCATTCGATGCATCGAGGGAACAGTTTGCCGCAACGCAGATTGAACTTCGTCTCTGATTCCTGCTGCGAAGGTTCCGGGCTGCCAGACTCCGAATCGCCGGGTCAGGCAAACATAGGCAAGACACGCATCGCTGTGAGGCACACAGTTCATGAAAAGTCTTGTTGCTATGGTCACCGGGGCCGGTGGACCTGCGGGCCGTGCCGTCTCTGAATACTTCATAGAATCCGGCATTGCAGTGATGCGAGCGGATATGAATGTCATCGCGGGATCAGACTTCACAAGGCTGCCGGCAGCCGCCGATCAGGAATTCATACAAGCACTTGAACAGGAGCTCAATCGAAGCCAGATCGGATTACTCGTCCCTACTGTTACAGAAGAACTGCCTAAGATCGCGATCTGTCGGGAGGCGATCCGGCGGCGAGACTGCGCGGTGTTTCTTTCTGAGAGCGAAGCGGTGCTGACTGCAAACGACAAATGGCTCACAGTGCTTGCCTTATCGAGACAGGGCATTTCTATACCGCGCTCGTACTCCGGCAGCTCGAAAGAGGCTCTTGTCGCTGATGTTCCGTTTCCGATGCTCTCAAAGCCGCGGTGCAGCCGAGGGGCCAGGGGCATCGAGCTCCACGCCCATGAAGGTGAGCTTCCGTCTGTTCTTTCCGAGACGCGCATATTTCAGGAGTTCCTCGACGGCGATGAGTACGATGTGAACCTTTTCGGCGAGCCCGGCGGTAGTTGCAGCGCCTGCGTTGTGCTGAAGAAGACCACATTGAAGAACGGAATCATCGGGAATGCTCTTTCTGTTCAGCGCGTGTATGAGCCAGATGTAGCGGAGCTAGCCAGGTCGGCTGTCTCGACGCTGGGGCTGGAGGGGCCCATCGACATCGATATAAGGCGCGGATCGGATGGGTCGCCGCGCATACTCGAGATCAATGCCCGGGTGGGAGCAAATGTTCGCGCTGCAGAGGAAGTTCTAACCGCAATTCTAGCTAATTGGAGGAGTCAACTGTGAACTCACGCACGTTGTGGGTGCTTGCAATTGTGTTTGCGCTTAATCTGGGCGCCATCGCTGAAGAATCAATTCGACAGGCATCCCAATTGCTGGATGCTGGGTCGACCCGAGAAGCCAAGACAGTTCTGCGTTCCATGCTGAAGCGCGAGCCGCAGAACGCGCGAGCTCATGAATTGCTGGGTGATGTCTATAGACGGGAAGGGAACGCTGGTGCGGCAGAGCGGGAGTACCGCCGAGCGCTCGATCTTGGCATTCGAGACTCCGAACTGCTGAGCAATCTTGCCACCGTCGACAAGTGGACACGCCACTTCTCAGAGGCTCGCAAAATCTACAAACGGGAGCTTGAATTCTCGCCTTTTACCCAGGAGGTAAGGCGGAATTTAGAGAGGCTGGATTATCAGCGCGGAGTGAGCCTCTTTAGCGCTTATGGCGGTTGGGAGACTGACTCGACAACAAAAGGCTGGCAAACTGAGTTCTTCTACGGCGGTATTGACAGCATAGATCCATATGCCGGGGCATCGTATTCAGACAAATACTTCTACACACGGCACTCGTACTACGGGAAGGCTTACTTGTTCTTATCGCCAGCCTTCTATACCAAATTCAGTTTCGAGCAGGACAACTATGACTATCCGGTTGCAGTAACGCCGGTGCCCGACGCAAACTCATACCGGCGGGTTCCGACGGTCGGCGTTGAGCTTTCAGGAAGACTCTCCGCCAAGGTTCAGGGGACGATCGCCTACGAGTATTTCCGGCCGAATTTCTTCTTTGAACAAAGCAAACACGCAGAGAATCAAAAGCTGAGTGGAGAGCTTGAATATCAGACGGCGTGGAACCCGCTCACTCTGCAATTGAAGGCTGCGACGCTGAGGGATCCGGATCCTGCCCGGACCATAGTGGACAAGCCGAATCGCCTTGTAGTGCCGGTCTATGGGAAGCAGTTCCTGGCAGGCGGTGGCGGAACAGTCTCGCTACCGCGGTTTGAGGCGAGTCTAGTGATGCTGCCAAACCGCGATCTCGATCGAAGCACGAGCTACTCGTTTTTGAGCTCCTGCACCGTGCCCCTTCGAGAGAATCTGAAGCTGCGTGCCGGGCACGTGTACGACAGCTATTCCAACCAGAGCGCCTTCAGTGGGCAGAGTGCGCAGGTATTCAACGCCGGCATGTTCTGGAGAGTGGCACAGTGGTCAGAGATTTCCTTCGGCGGGAAGGTTGTACGACGTCCTATTCGAAGCGATCAGGCAATTTACTTCACGACGCGTTTCAGGATTCCAATCCGATGAGAACCTTTTCACTTGCACTTACTGCCGCCCTCATCCTGGGTGCTTCGGTTGTGGGTGATGCCGCACAACACGGTGCGAATCCTCAACTCGCAACCCGAACTGAACTTCGCCAAGACGACGCACCCCGTGAGCGGGCCGCACGCTACACAAAGGCGGGCGCATTCGGTGATGCCATTCGCGAGTATGAAGCTGCGCTGAAGGCAAGTCCCAATGACATCGATACGCGTTGTCACCTTGCGGAGGTCCTGGCCTGGAACGGAGACTACGATCGGGCCCTCGTGACTTATGAAGACGTGGTGCGTGTTTCTCCTTCGAGCTTGCAGGCTCGGATCGGGATGGCCAATGTGCTCCGCTGGTCTCACCGCTACTCCGACTCAGAACAGCAACTTGAAACAGTTCTAAAGGCTGACCCCGATAACCTTGAAGCAATCAAAGGCCTGTCGCAGACCTATGCGCTTGCAGGAGATTTCGCGAGATCTCTCGGCATTCTCAATGGCGGCATCGCAAAGCACCCACGCGATCCGGAACTGCTCGCGCAGAAAGGCACAGTGCTTTCCTGGAGCGGCGATCTCACCGGCGGAATCCAGCAATTGGAGGCGTCCGTCTTGCTTGATCCCTCAGCCAGCACCTATCGCTCTCTTGCAGACGCTTACGTTTGGCACAAGGAGTTTGGGAAGGCTGCCGAGAATTACCGGAGAGCGCTGAAGAGTGAGCCCAAGTCGGTGGAAACCGCATTGGATCTCGCCAGAGCTTATCAACACGCAGGTGAGAGGACTCTGGCAGAAGAAGTTCTGACACAAGCTCTTCGGACGTCGCCCAACCATCATCAAGCGATCGAACTTCTCCAAGAGATTCGCAGAGACGGGCGCCTGGAAAAAGATCGGGCCATTGCAGTGATCGGCGAGCCGGTCGCGTTTCTGGCGATTCTCTCTTTGCCGAGCGTGTTCTTCTACAAGCGTCAGCGACGGTTCATCTGGCAGGGCCCGTTGCAGAGGAAGCTCTATGCTGTAGTGCTGCCACTTCTCTATTTTCTGTTCATAGCGATCTACACGCTTCATGTCCTTGCGGAGGCGAACGCCTTGTTCAAAATTCTCGAAATAGGCATTCTCGCGGCGCTGTCGGTATGCACCGTGATCCTGTTTCGCGAAATGCAAAGCGCAGCGCGTACACCGAAAGCGGAAAGCACTCTCGTTATCGGCGCGCACCCGGACGATATTGAACTGGGGGCGGCAGGTTCTCTACTGAAACTGACCCAGGAAGGGAAGAAAGTTTACGCCATGGTGATGACCCAAGGGGAGATAGGAACCACTGCTCCACGCGGCGTTCGCGAGGGCGAGGCGAGACAAGGAGCTCTCCAACTTGGCTTGAGCGACTTGTGGGTGCTGGAATTTCCGGACACGCACTTGAGAGAACATGTCTCTGCAATGAGAGATGTGATCGAGAAGAAGATAAGGGAACTTGGGATTCAAATGGTGATCACACACAGTCCACACGAGACCCACGGAGATCATGTGGCTGTATTCGAGGCCGCCAAAGAGGCCGCCAGGAACTGCTCTCTGCTTTGTTATGAGAGCATCAGCGCGCCCAAGGAATTCGTTCCGAACTACTTTGTCGATATAACCGCATTCCTGCCCGACAAGCTTTCAGCGATCAATAGCCACAGGACCCAACGCGGAAAGTTCTACATGGATTCGGAAATCGTCAGAGGGCGGGCGGCCCATCGAGGCCTGCAGGCCGGAGTCCCGTACGCTGAGGCCTTTTGGGTGTATCGGTGGGTGCAGTGATGCCGTCGATGCACTTGATTGAACAGACAATGCTAGTGCCCATTGGTCTGGCTGCCGCGCTAGTTACGATCCAGGTTATTGTCTGTTTTCCCCTGACAATCGCCTATGTGTTCTGGAAGCGCGCTGCTCTTCGCGCTTTGAAGTCGAAGCCCTTCAAAGGGCGCGTCTCAGTGCTTGTGCCTGCTTTCAACGAAGAGAAAACGATTCGGAATTGTGTGGAATCGCTGCTCGCTTCGCAATATGAAAACTTTGAAATCATCGTGATTGACGACGGGTCGAGTGATGGAACGGCACGGGAAATTGAGGGCTTGGTCGACGGAAAGAAGGTTCATTTGATTCGGCAACTCAACGCGGGGAAGGCCGCAGCGCTCAACCGCGGGGCCGCGATGGCCGAAGGTGAAGTGATCCTGTTTACGGATGCCGACAGCATTTTTCTCCGCGACACAGTAGGAAATATGGTGCGCTGGTTTGCCGATCCAACCCTCGATGCGGTTTGCGGTAACGATGTTCCTCTGTACACGCGAACCCCGCTTCAAAGAGTACTGGCAGTTACCAGCCACATCGGCACAGGGTTTGTGCGGCGGGCACTTTCGGTTATAGGAGTGCTTCCGATCATATCGGGCAATCTCGGCGCAGTACGTGCAAGTGTATTCAGGGAGGTTGGAGGGTTTCGCCAGATATGGGGAGAGGACCTCGAGTTTACGTTTCGTTTGCAGAGTGCGAAGAAGCGCATTGTTTTCGATGCTTCGCCAGTCGTGCGAGCGGATTGCCCGAGCGACATGAAATCTCTCTGGCGGCAGAGAGTGCGCTGGGTCCGCAGCTATTTGAAGGTGTCCGCAATTCATTCGAGGCTATTTCTTCCCGGCCGCACGATCCCCTTTTCTCTGTACCTGCCCTTCAATTACTTCGCACTTACAGTCGTGCCTATCCTTCAAATTGCGACTGTTCCATATCTCTTCAGGATTGGATTCAACGATCGACACGCGCTGGATTGGATATGGACCGTTCTCCTCTATCTAGGCCTGCTCACGTTCACGATTGTTGCGAGCTACAGCATTGTTCTGGACCGTGATTTCAAGGCTCTGAGGTACTTGCCACTTGCAGTGCTGCTGATCGTTCCCTTATCGATGTTCTACAGTCTTGTCGTTTGTGCCTCGGTATGGCAGGAGTGGATGGGCCGCGAGGAGCATTGGGGAAGGGTGGAGAGATCGCCCGTTCAGGGCATGGAACGACAGGGTTGGCCAGGCGTAATCTTTCTCGCCATCCTGCTGATCGCCGGGGTAAGTCCAACTCGGATTCCAATATCGATCTATTGGCACCATAGATCTCTGGAGCCTGAGGAGGCTGCGATAGAGCTACCAGACAAACTACTCCGGACCAACCATGAGATCAGGGACATTGCGATCGCAACCCACTTTGACGACTGGCGGGATTGGCATGATGCGATTACCTCCGTGATCGACAGCCCTGTGCGCAATCGGCTGATGACCGTGGGCATCTCCGCGGGCAGGGTGGAGTGGGCTCACTTCCAATGGAAAGGACATCAAGCGCATTGGTCATCCCCACAGAAGCACTCGACGACTGACCTTCTGGGTACGGCAGTCCAAGAATTCAAAAGGCGCCATCTTGAAACTGTGGCGATCGTGGACTTCTACTCGCCCACTCTCGTTACTCATAACAAGCGGGCAGCTGCCATTCGATTCGATGGGGTCTCGAGCGGCGATCAAGTATGCTTCAGCGAACTGGTAGATGGAGAGTATGGCAGGCAGATCGTGGAGATGGTCTCGTACCTCTCGCATAATTACGCGCTGGACGCGATTGCGCTTACAGAATTGGATTACTACTCGTTCTGTTTTGATGATCGATGTCTCCGTTCGTATCGCGAAATGACTGGACGGCAAGACTGGCCCAGGCATGAATGGAGCAAGACTGTAGATCGAGATGATCCATCCATCTGGGGGTGGAGATCCGCGAAGATGCAGGCATTTTTGGAAAGAGTGGCGAATGCAGCTCACTCAGGCGGCAAGCGTCTCATTGTTGATGTACCCGTGAACTGGAAAGATTTTCAGAGATGGGGTAAGGATTCCGGTTTGGAGTATGCGCGCGTTCTGCAGAGCGCTGATCAGATAGTTGTCTGGAACTACTTCGGGGTGGAAGAACGATCTCCAGAGGTCTCGGCGAGAATCGTGCGCGATCTCGTGCGTGGCTTTCCAACGGAAAAGTTCTTTGTGTCAGTGGGATTGTGGCAGGGTAGGGACGGATCTCTCGACCCTAAGGCCTTCCAGAAAGGCGTGGAGTACACCATCGAAAGAGGAGCGCAGAACATCTGGATTACGCCGAACAAACTGATGAGCCCACGTCACTGGGCGGCTTTGAATGCTGCTCTCGACACAGTTAAATGACCCTGATGACGATTTCGACGGGTCTTCCCCCGCAGAGGTCAATGAATTTGGATCAGAGACCTGTCTGCCAAAAATGGTTAGAGCCGCAGGGTGCCATATGGGAAAGGCGTACTTGCCGTTTATAAATCATGCGAACTGCGGGGGCGAGCGCTAGAAAATTCTGTACCCAATCCCGGCGCTTGCGCCATAGGGCTTCAGTGTTCCGTTGATCCAGTTCGGCCAGAACTGATATTCGAAGTCGAAGGCACGGACACTCCAGCGCTTTGACAGGTTGAGGTCGACTCCTCCGCCGACAGCCAGATCAGTGAAGCGTCCGTATGCCTCGTTGTACTCGAAATTCATCTTTCCGAGGCCGACCAGGGCTTTCCCATACGGAACGGCTCCAAGACGTTTGAATTCGTGAATCGGAACCCGAGGCCCAAACAGGTAAGAATCCTGCGTTATATCCACGAAAGCGTTCTCGTGCAGCCAACGCATTTCTGCCTCGATGCCGACCCATCTGGTCATCTTCAGATCCGCATAGACGCCAAAGCCATACAAGCGCGACGGACTTGTTCCAGGAACACCGCCTCCTGCATAGTCAGGCTGAAACGCCGACGCAAAGCCTCCGGCTGTGAGTGACATCCGCCCACGATAGGCCGAAGGGGAAACCTGCGCACTTGCGCAAATCGAAACGGTGCAAACCACAAGTGTCAAAGCGATACGAGAGATTTGTTTCATGCGAACGCGCAATTCCACTCCTGCTGGAACGATGGGCTGAAAGGGAAACAGGAAGCTCTGATCAGGAACTCGAAAATCTCACCAAGTTAAGGGCCAGAGACGGATAACCTATGCTACCCGCCTCCCCGCCTTGAGGCTAATTACTTCTGTGGGCTGGGTGACCCACCCTGTTGCTGCGGTTGAGCACTCTGAGGTTGCCCCGACTGATCCGCGCCAGCAGGCTGACCTCCGCCCGTAGTTGCAGGAGCCGAGGAGTCATTTGACGTCGGCTGTCCCGGCGTCGCATTCCGGGCCGCTGCCCCTGCTGCCTGTGCTTCATCGTAACGCTGCAAACGGAAGTAGACCGGAGTCACCTCCAGGGGCATTTTGTCGCGCGGATTGAGCGGCGCGTATAGCTTCGCATTCAGCTGGTGTACACGGTCATCCCACGGGTCTGTTTTTAGCCAGCTACCAAGCGGCAGGGCTGGACTCTGCGTGAGATCATCCCAGTTGAGGCGGGGAGCGCCCTTGGCGAGGGCCGTCATCCAGGGCGTTCCATCTGTCTTCAACAGGGAATCACCCAGCTTCGGGCTATTGAGCGCCTTGAGGACCTGACCGCGGTCCGCAAGCTGTGCCCAGTAGAGCCCGGCCTTTGCTAACTGATCCTTATACATTGAAGCATCGAGGTACTGCTGCGCCTTGTTGGCCGCTTCCTGGTTGTCGTGGTCGGTGTGGTTCATTGCGATTCGCCGGAATGACGCTTCATCCGGGAACATCAGGCGGTCGTTGAATGCGTAGCGCGTATCGATGTGATGTCCGAGCGCGATATGCGCCAATTCAAGCGATATGACAGATGCGAGAGTCGCCTCATCTTTGGGCATCGTGTCGATCAGGCCCTTGCTTACCAGGATTGTGTTGCCAACCGTGGTGGTCTCGATTGTGTCGGTCAGCATGATGCGGCAGTGCACTGGCAGGCTGAGTTGAACGTTGTTGGGAACCACAAGGTTCGTGACAATCTGGTCCAGTACTGTCTGCTCAAATCCGTTGGGCGTCAACGGCGCAACCAGCCCTGCCTGCTCCAGGCGATCGATCACGTTGTTTTCGGCCTGCAGCACCCACTCACGCGACGCCTGGAGCGGGCTTACGTCTTGTGAGTCGTCGCTCTTGTCTTCGGCATCGTCTACCTTCATGCTGACGCTCTCACTGTCACGAGTCGGCAGCTTAAGGCTGTAGCCCCAGAAGTGTGTCTGGGCTTTCAGCCCAACCTGCTTCTCGCCCTCACGGCTTGTCTCCTCTACATAGATTGCTACCGGCAACCAAACTCCGGGCTGCACGTTCATGCGCCAGCTATCGAAATGGAAATAGTAGCGGGAATCGTCTTCGGAACGGGGTCCCGTGTAGGTGCCGTTGAAGCGGACAACATTGCCATCCTGATCCTCAATCCAGACGCGCCCATAGAAACGGCCCATGCCGTTTATTTTCGGATGTACATCGTAAACCCAGGTTCTTACAGAACCCAGAAACTCATGACGGACATAACTGAATGCGTAGTGCTGCTCGTCAAAGCCAGTAGGGTCAAGAAACATCATCTGCATGAAGCCGGTTGGGTTATAGGTGAAGTGCTTATCTAACCCAAGCGCTTTAGTCAGGCCCGTGATGGCTGCAAAGGAGCCTTTGAACCAGCCCTTCCTGTCTTTCGTATCCCGGGGCTCGTAGGTCTTATCGAAGAATCCCTTGCCGAAGTCGACACGGCTCAATGTGTACTGGTCGGCGATCGGTATCTGATAGAGCTTCACATCAGGCTTTGTGTCCTGAATATAGGTCTCCACCAGCGGCGTCCGCTGCTGAATCGCCTTGATCAGGATCTTCTCCTGCCCGATGGCCTTTTGAACCAGTGCCGCCTGCTCCGGTGTGAGCTGATGGGTCTGCTCGTACCGGGGTGTCTTCTTCGCATGTGCCGCGGAGACTGCCAGAAGCAGCGACAGGAGGGTGAAAGGGATCTTTCTTGACATCATTTATTCTCCTAAAACTTCTTGCCGTTGCAGCACCGCAAAGCAGCCTATTAGCTGAACATCGATGCCGATGCCGTAATCACTCAAACTCTGAGCTACGCCAGTTGGAACGAGATGGTGATGTTCGTGGTGAGATCGACGGCCTGACCATTTCGCGTGGCCGGACGAAATCGGATCTGCGATGCTACACGCCGCGCTTCTTCGTCAAGTCCATGTCCCAGCCCGTGCACAATGCTGTTCACCACCACCTGACCAGACGCGGTGAACGTCACGCGCAATATGACGTCTCCCTGCACGTGCAGTTGACGTGCTTCAGTGGTGTATTGCACGGCGGGTTTCGATAGGACCTCAAGACTTGTAGGAGCGACTTCGCGCGGTTTCTGCACTGCCGGCGCCGCGGCTACCTGGTTCTGGATGCCTGCGGATCCGACCTTGCCGCTCGAAAGTGCATTTGCCGTCCCGGTGCCACTGGGAATCCCAGCCTGTGCAACCTTGCGGACGGTTCCCGCATTCGAGCCGGCTTTTAGCCCATTGCCGATACCAACGGATCCGACAACTCCGTGCGGCGCAACAGCAGGACCCTGCATTCCGCCGTACGGGTTTCCGATGGCAGCAACAGTCGCTGGACGGCTAGCATTCGGATTCGGAGTCACTCCAAAGGTCTCGCCGAGATGTACCGGAGCAGTGGATGCTTTCACCGTGTTCGTTTGGGCCGGCATTGCAGCTGTCAGCGCGGCCTTGGGCTGCGGAGCCAGAATGATCGACGGCTTAGCCGCTTTAATCTCCGGGGTGTTGAGCTTTGCCTCCATCTCTAGGGGCTTCAGGGCCGATTTGGGCTCCACCTTCGGCAGGTTTATTTTTGGCTGCTCCATCTGCACTTCCAGTTTCGGCTTGGGAAGGTCAGGAAGTTTGGGCGGAGGCGGGGTCTTGAACTTCGGCTGTGGAGGCGGAGTGGTGGGAAAGATCAACTCCGTTTGCTCGAAATGGCGCTGCTGCATCACGTGCTTAGCCGTCATCCCGACGTAGATCATTAGTCCAAGGATGACAACATTCACGGTAGCGCTTGTTACGAAGGGCGCTGACCGGCCCTCCGCCTCAGGGAGCAAGCCGAAACTGGTTTGACCAGGATAGCCACTCATCTGCATTTTTTTACCTCGGGGCTCGCCGCGGAGGCGGCTTCTTCAGTCAGAGGAATTCCAATTGGTGGGCCATAAAGGCGGGATGAAACTTGAGTACAGCTTGCCATTTTGCTCCCAGCCTTCTCCGGGCGTATGTGATCACAGTTGAGCTGCCACAGACGCGCTTCCCTTACCGCGGCAACTGGCTGATACCCAAAAGGAAGTTGCTTGCAATGCGGACGACGGAAGCAGGGGATTGGTGTGCTCCTGGTGGCCGCGTGCTCTGTTTGACGTCGCTCATTCCAAAACGGAGCGAACGATACGCGAGAGTCTGCGTGTATGGTATCGGAACTGGTTACCCAGACGCCAGCGGTGTTACCGGCAGTTCGCACGATCTGGCATGCCCGTAAGACCCAAAATATGAGACCTGCGTCCGCACCCATCCTGCTTCTCTCCAAGAACAAAATGCATCGAACTGATCTGTCGCAGAGATCCTCAAGTTGAAGGCGGAAAAGGGGAAACGGTTCGCTTTTGTTCCATATTTCCTCAAACACGGCCTCTGAGAGAGTGTTTCTCTATCCGCCGCATAGTTTGAGCCAGCCGCCTTAACGACGGTCTTTGTTCAAACGCCACAAACCCTAGGTTGGTTTTGCTGTAATAGACTCACGGTAACCCACTTTCGCTCTGGAAGGACAGTATTTTTGTGAGAATTCTGGTTACCGGCGGTGCCGGTTATGTCGGAGGCACTGTCGCCACTCTTCTTCTCTCGCAAGGTCATGAACCTATTGTGTTTGACAACCTTTGCCACGCACGCCGCGAGATGGTTCCCGCAGGCGTCGAATTTATAGAAGGCGACCTCGCCGACCGCACTCTCATTGAGAAGATTTTCAGGTCCGCTAAAGGAGAGGGAAAGCCTTTCGATTCCGTGCTTCATTTCGCAGCGCTCATCGAAGCGGGTGAATCGATGGTTCATCCGGAGACCTACTTCCGTAACAATACTTCTTCGACTCTTTCGATGCTCGAAGCGATCATCGCTGAGGGGCCCCGACGTCTCGTCTTTTCTTCTACCGCCGCCGTCTACGGTGAACCGGAATCCATACCCATCACTGAAAACGCTCGTCTCAAGCCCACGAATGTCTACGGTGAGTCGAAGCTGATGGTCGAGACCATGCTGAACTGGTTCCATTCCATACACGGTCTGCGCTCCGTGGCCCTTCGCTACTTCAACGTTGCTGGAGCACCGGAGGGGCCTGAGGGAATCACTCGCGGCGAAGACCACGAGCCCGAATCACACCTAATACCGCTCATTCTGGATGTCGCTCTCGGTCGTCGCAAGTCCATCCGCATCTACGGTGACGACTACTCGACTCCTGACGGCACCTGCATCCGCGATTACATTCATGTTTCCGACCTTGCGGACGCCCATCTGCTCGCTCTTAAAGCGCTTGAGACAGATGTCGCAGGAAAAACTCGCCTGATCTATAACCTGGGCAACGGCCGAGGGTTTAGCGTGAGCGAAGTGATCGAATCTGCCCGACGCGTGACAGGTCATCCAATCCCGGCAGAACTTCATCCGCGACGCCCAGGCGATCCCGCAGTTCTCGTTGCAAGTTCAGAGAAAGCTATCCGAGATCTGGGTTGGAAGCCGCGCTACACACAACTCGATGACATCATCCGGACCGCCTGGGACTGGCACCGAATGCGATACAAGAGCTAAACCAATCGTTGATGCAGGTTATGTTGCTCTTGGATAAGCCGAGGAGATTAAGACGTATCAGATCGGATCTTCAAAAGCCATAAGAACATCAGCGTATCTATAATCGCGAGCCCAGGGTCGACGTTTGCTCATGCGGTTCCGCGACATAGCTGAACTCCTCAGCGTGCTTAGACTGGAGGTTTCATTTGCAGGAGCCCGAATACGTAGTGTGCACGGACGCCGACGCACCTCGGCGTGCTCTCACCGAGGAGGAGATTCAGAGCTTCATTTACAATGGCTTTCTCCGCATCGACCGAGCTTTCTCATCCGAGACGGCTGCCGCCGCTCGCGAGATCCTCTGGGCGGATTCAGGTTGTGATCCACATGACAGTTCCACATGGGCAAAGCCCGTAGTTCGCCTTTGGGATTATGCACAGCAGCCCTTCAAGGACGCTGCGAACACACCCATCCTGCACCAGGCATTTGATCAACTCGTAGGCAAACAGCGCTGGGTCCCCAGAGAGAGCCTGGGGACCTTCCCGATCCGATTTCCGCATAAGGATGATCCCGGCGATGGCGGTTGGCATGTGGATGCGAGCTTTGCTCCCGATCCTCCCACGGACGACTACCTGAATTGGCGCGTCAATGTCTTCTCCAAGGGAAGGGCGTTGCTGATGCTCTTTCTCTTTTCCGATGTCAGTGAGAGCGATGCGCCGACGCGAATTCGCATCGGCTCGCATCTCACCGTGGCTCGACTCCTCGCTCCGTCGGGAGAGCAGGGAATGTCGATGATTGATATTTCGAAGCGCGCGGAACTTGCAACTCGAGGCGCAAAGGAAGTCTTAGCCACAGGGAACGCCGGCACCGTCTATCTCTGCCATCCATTCCTGCTTCACGCGGCCCAGCCGCATCATGGGAGCGTACCGCGATTCATGGCGCAGCCACCCCTTTTACCAAAGATTCCAGCAGCGGGGATGGGGTCCGAGCAAGAGTCCTGGCCAGTGGAGCGCGCTATATCTCTAGCGTTCGAATGAGGTGCCGGAAAAGCGTGTGTTGCTCGCAAGGTGATCCGAAATGGGAATTTTAGATTGAGCAATGCGCCAAGACGTGCACGCTTCATTGATCCTAAGTTCCGACCGGGTGCGATTCCCGCTCCATCAATCCGCCCTTCTTGAGGCGATTCTTGTCGATGTACATGTTCTCATCGGCCCTGGCTACAACTTCCTTCAGCGACTCTTCTGGACGCCATTGGGCAACGCCGACGGCTGCTTCGATATCCAGGGTGCTTAAGAATCCTCCGCTGCCGTGAAGCATGTAGCGGGTGCAGACCTCGCGCTGTAACCGGCGAACCTGCGTAAGGATCTTCTTTTCCGTGCCTGAAAGAACGAGCATGAATTCGTCACCACCCCAACGCCCGATCAGATCAGAGGCTCGACTGTTTAGTTTCAGCTTCTCAGCAAACTGCCGGAGGAGATCGTCGCCAGCATTGTGCCCGAAGGTATCGTTGACCGTTTTGAAGCGATTGAGATCGAAGAGGACGACACAAAACTGAACCTTTGTTTCAATGTTGTAATTTATGCGATCTTCCAGGCAGCGTCGGTTCGCAGCTTCAGTCAACGAATCTGCAAATGCAAGGTTCTCTACTGATTTTAGACGGGTTTCAAAGGTTGTGACTTTATCCTGGAGTTCCGATACCAATTCAATGTTTGCGTAATTTAACTGTTCAACGGTCGACCGAAGCTCCGCTACACGGCTGAGAATAGCTTTGCGGACTTCCGTGATCCCCTCAATACTCCCGATGCTTTCCAGGTTCTCAGTGATCGTGCCGAATTTCTCGTTATGCTGCTGGTTTCTTGCAGCCACCGCCTCCGCTGTTTTCGCCAGCGCGAGGATGAGCTCCCTCATCTCCTGATTGATGGCGCTGCGTTCTGACGCCGCCCTCTGGCCCCAGATGGCGAGGTTGGCTTCGAGGTCAGCTTCAGACTGTTTGATTTCCTTGATACTGGGATTTACTCCCATCCGTTGATCAAGGCCAACTAGCCTGTTGCCCAGCTCAATTCCATGCGGTGATCCATCGAGCGCAGTAGCCTTTGCGACCGCGACGAGACCCGCGCGGTATACATCGACGGCCGCACCGAACGGCTCGAGGATTTCGCCGTTGATCGTACGGATTGTAGTATCCAGATACTTCTTTATCGAAATCATTTAGATCCTTGACTCGCTTACGAGGAACGAGGTGCGACCTGTAGCTGACACTCGACGATTTCTGCCAATGCTCCGCCCTGTCGAAAAGTCGAGATCAAGTTCGAGACGATTATGTGGCATAGCTATCGGCAGAACAGCATGCCGATTCAAGGGGTAGCCGAGCTTTTATCTGTGCGGGAGAGGGTTGATTTGTCTGGACCGACCAAAAAATGGACCACGCTCAAAGACGGACGGCCACTCTGTGCAGAGTGGCCGATATCCAGTCATTCAGATCCTGGAGTTAGATCGTGTCGGAGTTGACTTGGCGAACTAGCAGGTTTTCGATCTCTTCCTGGCGTCCGGAGCGGGGTTGCGGGTTGATGTTCTTGTCGAGCGCCCACTTCTCGATCTCGTCCAGGGACTTCTTGCCGCTGAAGATTGCCTGGGCGTCGGATGAATTCCATCCTGCGTAACGGTCGGAGACGATCTTGTCCAGGCGTCCGTCTTGGATGATTTTTGCGGCGGTAAGGAAGGCGCGGGCGCAGAGATCGGCACCGCCTACATGGGCATGAATGAGGTCTTCGGGCGTGAAGCTCTGACGGCGGACTTTAGCGTCGAAGTTGCAGCCTCCGGGGTTGAGCCCGCCAGCCTTGATGACGTGGATCATGCTGATGGTCATCGACCAGAGGTCGTTCGGGAACTGATCGGTGTCCCACCCGAGAAGTGGATCGCCGCGGTTTATGTCGAGCGAGCCGAGCGCGTTGAGTGAGGCGGCGGTGGCGATTTCGTGCTCGAAGGTGTGGCCGGCGAGCAGGGCGTGGTTGGCTTCGATGTTGAGCTTCACTTCGTTCTCAAGGTTGAAGCGCTTGAGAAACGAGTAGACGGTGGCGACATCGAAGTCGTACTGGTGCGCGGTGGGCTCTTTGGGCTTGGGCTCGACGAGGATCTGGCCTTTGAAGCCGATCTTGTGCTTGTACTCGACGACCATGGTCAGGAATCGTCCCATCTGTTCGAGTTCCTGCTTCATGTCGGTGTTGAGGAGCGTTTCATAGCCTTCGCGGCCGCCCCAGAGAACGTAATTGGAACCGCCGAGGCGCTTGGTGCCGTCGAGACAGTTTTTAACGGTGGCGGCGCACCAGGCGAAGACTTCGGGGTCGGGGTTGGTGGAGGCTCCGGCCATGAAGCGCGGGTGCGAAAAGAGGTTCGCTGTTCCCCAGAGGAGGCGCGTGGAGTAGGTGCGCATCTTCTCTTCGAGGTAGTCGACCATGGTGTGGAAGTTCTTGAGCGTATCGGCGAGTGTGTCACCAGCGGGAGCGATGTCGGCGTCGTGCCAGCAGAAGAACGGGAAGTCGAGTACGCGAAAGAGTTCAAATGCGGCGTCGGCTTTGGCCTTTGCCTGGGCGATGGGATCTCCGGGATTGAACCAGGGACGCGGAATCGTGGGACCGCCGAAGGGATCGCTGCCCTGCATGTTGAGCGAATGCCAGTAGGCAACGGCGAAGCGGAGGTGGTCTTTGAGGGGCTTGCCGTTGACGACCGATTGGGGTCGTACCAGCGATAGGAAAGCGGGTTCTCGGATGTCGGGCCTTCGTAGGCAACTGTCTTGAAAGGACTAAAGATGGTGTCGGGCATGTAGATCTCCTGGCTCTCCGGGATGGGGCGTGTGCGGGTCGTAAATCGAGCCTTGAGCCGGGTTTAAATTCGGCAGGGTAAAGCGATTTTTTAGAGCCGTTTTGCCCGTAAATCCTGAGACACATATTTGTAACATATTGGGCGCACCTCTGTAGAAGAACGGTGCCGGAGCGCTCTTTTCTGCAACTCATAACGAGGAGCATCGGACGATGAAGACGGGAATTTCCGCATCTATTGTTGACGAGCTTTGCACGCGTCGTGTTTGCCACATCAGACCTTCAGCAGGTAGTCGTAGGCTTGGCGGACGGCTCCTATTTCATCACCGGTTGCAGTGCCGTCCTGCTCGATGAAGGTTTGTTTGACGCCCGCTTTTTGGATCGAGGTCATCATCTTCTTCCAGTCGGTGGGGCCTTTGCCGAAGTCCGCGTATTTGGGGAAGTTACTGGTGAGGGTGGGTGTGAACGGGCCCGCCCATTCCTTAACGTGGGCGAGTTCGAAGCGGTGCGGGTACTTGGTGAGATATGGGTACGGGTCACCGCCCCCTGCGATGAAGTTTCCAGTGTCGAACTCCAGTGCGACCACTGAGGGGTCGGTGAGCCGAATGATCTCATCGAAGCCAGTAGTGTTGCCATACTTGCGAGCCTCGATGTTGTGGTTGTGATAAGCGAAGCGCATACCGGCGTCACGGACCTTGCGTCCGATTGTGTTGAACCGATCGGCGCTCCATCTGAAGTCTTCGAGGCTGATGTTCTCGAACGGATTGCCGACGGACTTGCCGGAGGAGTTGGGCTTGATCGTGGGAACGGCGGCGATCATGTAGGGCATTCCGACTTCGTGGCAAAAGTCGATGGTGCGCTGGATCTCCTCGTCGGACATGCTGGCCTGCAGGCAATGCGCGCCTATCGCGGTGAGCCCGGCGCTGGAAAGGCTGGCGCGTACTTGTTTGGCTGTGCGGTTGTAAAAGCCTGCGAATTCGACGTTCTTGATTCCGAGGGATACGACCTTGGCGAGTGTGCCATCGAAGTCCTTGGCGAGCATGGCCCGGAAGACGTAAAGCTGCACGCCGAGCCGGCTGGAGCTTTCAGCGACGGCGAGCGGTAAGCGGGAGGATGCGATGGCAAGCGAAGCGAGTGTGCCGGTGGCGAGGAACTTGCGGCGGGAGATCACGGTGGCCCTCCAGAATCGGAATCACCATGAATGATAGCGGAGAGGGTGGGGAGGAAAGGACATAGATGTTTCAACGCAACCCAACGCGACGAAGCAATTCGCTGAAGCGGGGATCGGTGTGAAGCGGATCGAATTCCATAATGAACCCGGCGTCGAGCGGCACGGAATGACCTCTATATGCCTCGTTCAGCATTTCAAGAGCTTTGTCGCGATCGCCCAATCCGCTGTATATAAAACTGGCAAACTCTGGCCGATCACGCGGTATCTGGGCAAGAATTTTCTTAGCCTCTGTAGTAGCGCCCGACTTGGCCAGAGCGAAACCCAGCGATCCGGCATAGAACGGGTAGTCTCGTTCAGATCGCACGAGGTTTGCAGCTTGACGAAGTTCTGTTACGGCTTCTGGATACATCCCCTTGCCGAGGTAGTCTTCCCCAAGATCTGCATGTGCGTCCACGTACCCCGGATCTATCTGAATAGTCTTTCTTTGCTGCTCGATCGCACGATCCCAGTCGCGGATAGCACGATAGGCGTATCCCATATGAAGGTTGGCTGCGGGCGACAGGGGGTCCAATTCGAGCATCTTCTGGGCCTCTGTCATGGCCTCATCGTACCGGCCCACGTACATCAATAAATGCGAGTACCAATGATGCGCAGCGCCATATCCAGGATTGAGGGAAATGCCCTTGCGCATTTCGACCTCAGCGCCGGCGAAGTCCCAGTCCCTCTCCATGCGCAAGGCGCCGAGCATCGCGTGAGCCTCGCCCATCTCCGGGTTCAGCTCAATAGCACGATCGATCGCGAGCATTCCTCTGTCAAGGCCTTCCCCGAAGGTCACGCCATTCACCCCCATAAAGGAGAGGTAGCATTCTGCGGTGCCTATGTATGCGAGAGCGAAGTGATCGTCGATTTCGATCGCGTGCTGAAAATATCTGAGCGCCTCACCGGCTCCACTCACTGTCCACTTTTCTAAGTGGGAGCGACCCAGGAGGTATGAATCGTACGCGGCCGGATTGACGGGCTGTGGGCGCAAACGGGCCTCTTCTGCCGGGGAGATCGCGGCCTGAACCTCGCCTGCAATTGTGTGCGCCAGTTCGCTCTGTAATGTCAGCACGTCTTTCAAATCCCGCTGGTAGCTTTCTGACCAAAGGTGACGGTCGCTGCGGGCATCGATGAGTTGTGCGGTGATTCGCAAGCGATCTCCGGAGCGCACGACCGAACTCTCAATTAGTCCATCGACGTTCAGTTCTTTTGCAATTTCCGGCGCGGTCTTCTGTAATTTCTTGTAATGCATCGCAGAGGTACGCGAAATGACTCGAAGGGCCGAGATCTTTGCCAGGTCGCTGGTTAACTCTTCCGTCATCGCGTCGGCGAAGTAATCTTGTGAGGAGTCGCCGGAGAGATTCGCGAAGGGAAGTACGGCGATGGAACGAATGGGTGCAGGCCGAGGGTGAAACCGGACCCAGGCTGCGGTTCCGACTGTCAGCGTTCCGGCGAAAATTGCTGCCATCGCTCCCCATGATCGGAGCGAGGTTTTGCGGAGTTCAGGGTTCGCGGTCACGGCAGATTCCGTCGGAGATGCGCCTGAAGGCTCCTCATCGCTAAGGATTTCTCCGATGAATCGGTAGCCTCGTCGCGGAATGGTTTCGATGTACGTGGGGCTTTCAGAGGAATCGCCCAAGACTTCGCGCAATTTGCGAATGGCGGTGTTAAGGCCGTCGTCGGCTTCGACAAAAGTGTCGGCGGGCCAGAGCCTCTGCTTCAGTTCCTCCCGGGTTACAACCTCGCCTTTCCGTTCCAGTAGCACCAGGAGAACCGTGAGCGGGTTGTCCTGTATGCGGGTTCTCTTCCCTCTGAGGCGGAGTTCGCGGGAGCGAGCGTCGACTTCGAAAGGACCGAATTTCCAGAAAGGTTTCGAGAGGGCGCCCGCTTCCATGACCTGCCTCGCGTAGCGGAAAACGTTTGGTCGGCGGCGGCGCTTGAGGGTGGCCCTATCGGTAGGAAATCGCTGCCGAGAGCATAAGTGTAGCGGAAATATGGCATTAGTCGTCCGGAAAAAATTCAGCGAGGATTCAGCGTCGTTTCATTGATCCGGAAGGTGAAGCCGGAGCAGACTCGCCATGCTTGACCACAATCCTCAACAGGAGCGAGCCAATGCAGAAAAGATTCAGGTCCGTGAGCTGGATATCTTCACTCTCCCTTTCCGTGCTGTTCGCAGGTTGCACCATGTCGCCTTCGGGACTTCCTGCCAGAACAAATCTTGGCAAAGTGCCCATTCGGTATGAGTACGGGCCATGGTCCGTGCCCGAGAATCTGGGGTCCGTCGTGAACATGACTGCGAACGACCAGCACCCCGGTATTTCTCCTGATGGCCTCTCACTGTATTTTCACTCCAACCGCGCGGGCAACATCTCTGGCAGCAAAACTGGCACGACCGACATCTGGGTCACGCACCGCGAAACGCTGACCTCTGCATTTGGGCCAGCCGTGAACCTGGGACCGACTTTGAATTCAATCTCAAATGAAACAGCACCAGACATCTCTTCCGACGGCCACTATCTTGCTTTCGGTTCGGATCGCGACGGCGGCTGCGGCGGGTTCGATATCTGGATCTCACATCGGTCCGACACATCGATCGACATCGGCGAGGGGGGCTGGGAAGTACCCACCAACCTTGGCTGCAAGATCAATACTGCAGTGCCCGAGGACGGTCCCTTCCTTTTCACCGATCCCGACACCGGCAAGATCATTCTGTATTTCACTGCCCAGAACCGTCCTGGAGGGCTCGGTGACTGGGACGTTTGGATGAGTGAACTGAAGCCGAATGGCGACTGGTCGGATCCTGTGGACGTGGCAGAACTCAATACTGCCTCGCGCGACACGCGGACGGCATTTCGCTACGATGGCCTTGAGATGTACACCACGTCGATGCGTCCAGGGAGCGTTGCCGATTTGGCGGGCGCGCCGTCGCTGGACCTTTGGGTCTCGACGCGCGAAAAGCGAGAAGACACGTGGGGCGCTCCAACCAACGTTGGTGCAACAATCAACACGGCGTTCGCCGACGGAGCACCTGTGCTCTCGGCCGACGGTAGGGAAATGTTCTTCTACTCCAATCGACCGGGCGGCTTTGGTGGCAATGACCTCTACGTATGCCGCCGCACACGCACCCGGGTATTTCCTCCCGGCAAGAGCCAATGAATTGCTGAACGGTCATGGGCTGCGGCATAGCTCAAGCTGATCTTCTCCATCTATGCTTGAGGCTCCATGGAGAAGAGCATGTTGCGAATGAAGTATTGCGGTGGGCGCCCGCTATCTATTGCTGTCTTTTGCAGTGCGAGTGTGATTCACGGTCAGACAAGTGACGTCAATGTGACCTCCCCCGATCATCGGATCGCTTTGCACTTTGGGGTGCAGGAGAAGAAGGGTGAGGGGGCGGGGCACGATGGGCAGCTTGTCTACTCCGTGTCGTTTAAGGGGAAGCAGGCTTTTGAGGAGTCGGCTCTTCGCCTGGAGTTGATGAACCAGGCGGCGCTTGGCGCTGCTGTACACATTGCAGGCGCCGCTCCGGGTTCGGGCAGCGACGATTACACGCTGCTGGCGGGCAAAGTGTCGGCGGTACACGACAAGTACAACAGCCTGACCGTTCATGCGGCGGAGGGGGCCGGAGCTGGGCGCACGTTCGATGTTGAAGCGCGCGTCTACAACGACGCCGTGGCGTTTCGGTACCGCGTTCCGGAGCAGGCGGCGCTTTCTCGATATCAGATTACGCAGGAGGATACGGAGTTTCGTCCAGTGACGGATGCCACGGCGTGGGCGCTGCGTCTGCCCAACTACCAAAGCGCTTATGAGAGCGAGTATGTTCCGGCGGCATTGAGTGCGTTGAGTAACCAGGGAGGCGTGGCGAGCCACATTCTGAACGGCGCGCCGATGTTGATGCATCTGCCCGGCATCGCCTGGGCTGCTGTGGGCGAGGCGTACCTGGAAGGAAATGCGGCGATGTATCTGGAGAATCCGACGGGAAGCTGGATGGGGCACTACATCGTGAGCAGGATTTCGCCAAGGCTCGACGGAAAGGGTCCCGCGGTAGATGCGAGCCTTCCGCATGACAGTGCGTGGCGAGTGATTCTGCTGGGAGATACGGCGGGTGAACTGGCCGAGTCGAACGTGTTTACGGATCTGAATGCGCCAAGTCGGGTTGCAGATACGAGCTGGATTCATCCGGGTAAGGCATCGTGGGACTGGTGGAACGGCGATCTGGGAGCGGACGGGAACTCTGCGTTCACGACAGAGAACATGAAGTACTACGTCGATTTTGCGGCGCAGTCGGGCTTTCCGTACATGATGCTCGACGCGGGCTGGTCAGGGATGGACATCCTGAAGATGAAGGGCAATGTGGATGTGCCGGAACTGGTGCAGTATGCCGCCAAGAAAAACGTGAAGGTGTGGATCTGGCTGTATTCGAAGTCGGTTGCGGCGCAGATGAAAGAGGCGTTCCCGTTGTATGAAAAATGGGGAGTGGCGGGCGTGAAGATCGACTTCGTCCTGCGCAATGATCAGGAAGGGATTCAGTGGTATTACGACGTTGCGAAGCTTGCAGCGGAGCATCACCTGATGGTGGATTTCCACGGAGCTACGCAGCCGTGGGGAATGCAGAGAAGTTATCCCAACGTTCTGAACTTTGAAGCTGTACTTGGGATGGAGCAGAGCAAGGCCGGACGCCGCGATGATCCCGTAACGCGAACGACATTTCCGTTCACGCGCATGCTGAGCGGGCCGATGGATTACACACCGGGCGGGTTCAACAATGTGACGCCGGAAGACTTTGTGGCGCGTGACAAGAGCCCGATGGTCATGGGCACGCGTGCGCAGCATCTGGCGCTGTACGTCGTGTTCGAAGAGCCGTTGGCGATGGTTTCTGATGCACCACAGGCGTATGCGAACCAGCCTGCCTTCCAGTTCATCAAGGACGTTCCAACGACATGGGATGCGATGCGAGTGCTGAATGGAATGCCGGCGGAGTTTGCGACGATTGCGAGGAAGCACGGTCGCGAATGGTATTTGGGGAGCATCACGAACTGGATGGCACGCGATTTGCGTGTTCCGTTGAGTTTTCTAGGAAGTGGAAGATACGTGGCGGAGATCTACGAGGATGCTGCGGATGCCGAGCGGAATCCGAAGAATGTGTCGATTCGCAGGCAGGTTGTGCAGGGAAGTGAAACGCTCACGCTGCATCTGGCGAGCGGCGGCGGATGTGCGATCCGGTTTGTGCCGAAGGGCTAGGATGCGACTGATGTCTTGAAAGCCGCTGCGGGTATTTCGACTGCGGTCGTTCGCCGGAGCGAACGACCTTTGCCAGAGAACAGCGCTGACTTCAAGTCACGGAGTGATTTGGTCGTTGGGGTTGTGGCCGGAGGCGACAGTGAAAAGCGGGGCCAGCTTATTGCCGATGGGGGAGCCAAGGCCGCTGCAGGGATCAGGTCCAGGGCCAGCGCTGTAATAGCCGTTGCCGCCGGAGGTGATGTCGCTTAATGCGCCGGGATTCTTGTAGAGGGTGGGAGTGATGAAGCCGAGTTTTTTTCCGAAGGCTGCGAATAGTCCGGCGTAAAGAGGAGCGACGGCGCTGGTTCCGCCCACGACGGTGTTCGATCCGTGAACGGTGATGTTGTAGCCGGTGTTGGGGTCGGCGTCGGCGGCGACGTCGGGCACCATGCGTCCTTTGCCGTAGGGCGAGCCTGCGGGTGGTTTCGGGATTCCAATCTGGAAGGTCTGACTGGGGAAGACGGTGGAGTATCCGCCGCCGGTGCCTTCGCCATTGGTCTGACCGGGACTGTCGTTCCAGACAGTTTCAGTGCTGGATGTCTTGTAGGTGCCTCCGCAACCGACGACGTGAGGGCAGGAGGAGGGGCAGTCAACGTTCGCGGGCGTGTTGCCGCCGTCGCCGGAATCGTTGTCGCCGGATGCGGCGAAGAGGATCATGCCGAGGTCGGTGGCGGTGGCAGCAGCGGATTCCATTTCGTCAGCGGCCTGTGTGCCCCAGGTGTTTTCGTCGGCGCCCCACGATATCGAGCAGACGTCGCAGCCATCCTGCGCGGCTTTCTGAACGGCGGGAGCAATATCCTTCGCCCAGTACATACGAATGGTGGCTGGCTTGCCAGTAGCTGCATAGTAGGCTGCAGCGGAGACCTGAATGTCGAGCGCGACTTCGACGTCGGCATCGCTGTTTGAACCGGTGCTCTGGTTGGGATTGTTCTTCGTGCCGTCAACAGAGACGTCCGTGATGCTGGGGACAGGCTGATTGATGGATTTGAAGTACGCTTCCATGTCGGACTGAACCCAACCTCCGCCGAGCTCGACGATGGCAATGACTCCTCCGCCGGTGAGGCCGGTGGGCCATTTGTAGGCAGAGCAGAGATTGGGAACGTTCCACGGAGCCGGAGCGAGCGGGCCGATCTGGATGTGCGGGACAAGGCGGCGGAGCTTGAAGTAAGGATGGCAGGGAACGCGCGGAGTGTTGGGCATTGGAAGTCCTTTGAGTTGGATTGGCGCTTTCCTGGGTGCTTAGATGCGCGGGTCCGGCTGCGGTGGTATGGCGAAGCGTTTTGGCCGTACCAAAGTCATGTGAAGCTAAAGCCTTAGTATGGAAGCGGTGAGCCACCCGAAGGACATGGGTGTGCAGGGAGAATTGCGTTGGCATACGACGATCTGCGTGATTGGATCAGGACACTGGAGAAGAGCGGCGAACTGAAGAGGATCAGTGCGGAGGTTTCGCCTGAGCTGGAGATCACGGAGATCACGGACAGAGTCTCGAAGACGGGGGACAAGGGGACGAGGCGACGCGGGGACCAGAACACAGGGGACGCGCGGACGAGGGAACTGGGGAACAGTCCCGCGATGAAAGGGAAGTATGCGCCAGGCGGGCCTGCGTTGTTGTTTGAGAACGTGAAGGGACATCCGGGGCACAAGGTGCTGATGAACCAGTTCGGCAGCGAGCGGCGGATGGCGATGGCGCTCGGTGTGGAGCGGCTGGATGAGATTGCGGAGCGCATCACGGGGCTGATGAATGTGAAGGCGCCGGGAGGCGGGTTCCTGGACAAGTTGAAGATGCTGCCGCAGCTGGCGGAGCTTGGGAATGTGTTCCCGAAGACGGTGCAGGCAAAAGACGCACCGTGCAAGGAACTGGTGCTGCGTGAAGGATTCGATCTGAACGCGTTTCCGATTCTGAAGTGCTGGCCGCATGATGGCGGACGATTCATCACGCTGCCTTGCGTGCATACGCGCGATCCGCGGAATGGGAAGCGGAACATCGGGATGTACAGGATGCAGGTGTATGACGGGCAGACCACAGGAATGCATTGGCAGCGGCAGAAGGTAGCGGCGGAGCATTTCCGGAATGCGCTTCGTGCCCAGGTGCAGGCTGCGGCGAATGGCGATCCGCGCGCAGCGAGCGTTGCGGCGATGGCGGAGTCCGCGGGCGGTTCGGTGATGATTCTGGATGGTCCGGTTGGCGGGATTCCACAGGTTGCGGTTGGAAATCTGAAGGGTTCGCGGCTTGAAGTTGCGGTTGCGATTGGAACAGAGCCGGCGCTGACATTCTCGGCGATTGTTCCAGCGCCCCCGGAAGTTGAGGAGTTCATGATTGCGGGATTCCTTCGCGGCAAGCCCGTTGAGATTGTGAAGTGCGAGACGGTGGATCTCGAAGTTCCGGCGAGCGCGGAGATTGTGCTCGAGGGTTACGTGGAATTGAGTGAGATGCGGAGCGAGGGGCCGTTCGGCGATCACACGGGTTTCTACACGATGGCGGAAGACTATCCGGTGTTTCATCTGACGTGCATCACGCATCGCAAAGACCCGATTTATGCAGCGACGATTGTGGGCAAGCCGCCGATGGAAGATGCGTGGATGGGCAAGGCGGTGGAGCGGATTTTTCTGCCGGCGATGCGGATGACGATTCCGGAGATCGTGGACATCAACCTTCCTGTCGAAGGTGTTTTTCACAACCTGATGCTGGTGTCGATACGGAAGAGCTATCCGGGACAGGCGCGCAAGGTGATGAACGCAATCTGGTCACTGGGTCAGGCGATGTTTACCAAGTGCATCATCGTTGTCGATGAGGACTGCGACGTGCAGGATGTGGGTGAAGTTGTACTGCGCGTCGCGAACAACATCGATCCGGAGCGGGACATCCAGTTCACGCTGGGGCCGGTGGACTCGCTCGATCATGCTTCACGGATGCCGAATTACGGATCGAAGATGGGCATCGATGCGACGCGGAAGTGGAAGGCGGAGGGCTTCAACCGTCCCTGGCCGGCGATGATCGAGATGGATGCCGTAACGAAGGCGAGGGTGGACGCGATCTGGGAGAAGCTCGGATTGTAGGGCGTGGTGTAGACCCCTCCCCCCGGGTCCACTCCTATTAATTTCAGTGGTTTACGAAACGCTGTTGTCGATGCGCAGGGCAACTTGCGCGTGCCTGCCTTGAGTCTCCGGTAAGTTGTTGAGAATAGGAGTGTTAGAATCTAAGACAAAGCAAACAAAGATACTTAGCTGCCAATTGCATTCTTTCTGTTCCGCATCATGGGACGTTCGGGTCGGATGCGGAGCACGGCGCGAGGTTGAACCGTTCGGAGAGAGCGCCGGAGTTTCTGAATCATGGATTCTATTTTGAGCGCTTCGGTGAATTGATATGCAACGAGGATAGAAAACTTTCGCCTTGCGATTCAACGTCCTGGGATGGGGAAGAGCAGGGGAGGGGTTGAACTCTGGCGCGGCATAGTTTGGTGTCATCCGACTTCAATGTTCTGATCACCCCTGACGATTGAAAAGTTCTCGACAATCGGTCCGCTAAGATTGAATCAGTTTGAAAGGATCGTCACGTTGGAGATGTCGCCACCAACGGCACCAGAGCTGATTGCCGCTTGTGATGCGGGCGATCGAGCGCGCATCAGTTCGCTCGTATCCTCGATTCCGCTGCGGGCCTGGACCGTCATTCCTGGGCAGGCGATGGCTGAGCTGGAGGCGTTGAGAATTCTCGTCTGGCACGAGACAGGTTCCGCTGGGACTAACGCCAGTGAGACGGTGACCGTTCAGCTTTTCGTGGATGGAGAGAGCGCGAGGCAGCTCTCGTACAGGTTCTCAGCCGATGAACTTGAGCGTCCGAACTACAACCGGCTGCTCATCGATCTTTGCCGCAATTGGCAGAGGCAGACTGACAAGGCTCAGTGACGCGGGTCGCGACGAGCGGGGTATTGCGCGCCAGGTCCTGTCATCCGGAGCAGGCTTCGGGCGGGTGAGATTAGCGAGATCTTGAATGATCACGAGGTGTGAGTCTCGGGTTGCGTGTTTAGCCAACGAGTAAAAGAAGGGTGGAGGACCACTCGCGCGCGAAGCTGTCACTGAGCATTGGCCTGTTGGCACCGATCGACCAGACCTGCGGAGTTACAAGTCGTCGTTGACGATCCAGGCATTGTTGTCGGTGGGGATGTATTCCCCAACCACGGCATGTCGCGAATCCGGAGACTGAACCATCCAATCGAATTCGGCGTCGAGTTTACCCTGCAGGATAACCCTGGCCTTACCGGTTTGACTGACCTCGAGTATGACGGGGACCTTGCCGAGTGGATTGCTTGGCGCGAACACCGTCTGGCTGTTGGCTCCCCAATCGATACCGCGTAGCGGCCAGTCTTTTACGGCGACTTCGCGAGTCGCTCCTGTTGCGATGGAAAAGAATTGGATCCTATGTTGATCTAGAGCAAAGGCAAGTTCCCTCCCGTCGGGCGACAAGCTCCAGTTCCCGTTCTCAAACCAGACCTGATGAGGCAATTTCAGCAACTCGCGGCCCGGCCCATGTTCCAGATCGAATACGCGAATAGCGACGTTGCCCTCCTCATCGATCTGGGAGAACAGGCATATCGTTGACGGAGCAGTCGCGCATTGGAAGTTTGTGATCCCCTTTCCTTGCATGACCACGTGCGGAGTTCCTCCGGCGATCGGCTTGCTAATTACCTCCGTAGGAGAAGATGCGTCGTCCGGGTTGGAGAAAGACATATAAAGCACTTGGGTTCCATCCGCACTAAGGCGTGCAGTCATGAGACTGCGACCCTCAACCAGAACTTCGGGGCTGGTATCGTCGATCGCCTGTTTGAAGAGTTTCCACGTGCCGTTGCGGTTGGAAACAAAGAGGACCGCCTTGCTGTCTGCTGTCCAGGCGTAGGCAAGATTCTCGTTGGCGTCGAGTATCAGCCGGCGAGGCTCCTTCCAATGGCGAGATCCTGCATCGTAGTCGGAGAGGAATACTTGAACCGGTTTTCGAATTCTCCAAACAAGAAGTCGTCGTCCATCCGCCGCGCCTGACATGGCTCCGATGATACCCTCTGCCCGCGTGACCGGCTGCGGCGAACCAGTAGCTCTCTGATGTCCGTCAAGTTGGATGGAGTAGACGCCATCATTACGGTGAGAGTTGGATGAATCTTCGCGGTAGGCAAACAGAATACGATTCTCCTTGCTCCACCAAAGTGCCGAGTCGAGTCGAGCATCATCGAGGACGACGCGCGGGCCCGCGCCATCTGGATCAACAATCCAAAGCGATCGAATCGGTTCGACAGGATCGGGAGCATTTCGATAATGAAACTGAATATAGGCAAGATGCTGCCCGGTCGGAGACCATACCACGCGAAAAATCTCATCGCGTGTGTTTGACGCGGTGATCGCAACGACCTTGCGGGCATTGGTGCCATCCGAATCCATGATCCAAAGTTCGCCGGGATGGGTAGGGGAAAGGTAGGCGATCCGCGACCCATCCGGTGAGACGGATCCACCCCAGGCGTCACGCATGATTTCTTGTGGTTCGCCCCCCAGGACGGAGAGTCTATAGAGACTCGGTTTCAGACCCGATAACGGTTCAGGGACTCTCACAACTAGGAGATGGACGCCGTCCGGGAACCAGCACCCGGGGGGAAATGCGACAAAGTCTTTTGGCAGATTCAGACGGCGCCTTTCACCGCTGGAGATCTGACGCAGATATAGACCGGTCGGATCTGCGTAGGCTAGATACTTTCCATCCGTCGATATCGCCGGCCATGAGACCGGAACATCGGAGGCATTTTCGGTGAGCCGTTGTTCGACTGCCGAATGAGGCAACGTTGGGTTCGATGCGGCACCTTCGCCCCTGAACCTTCGCAACACGAATACGGCGATCAAAAGCAGCAGGGCCGCTGCCGCGGTTGCGAAGAAGATCTTGCCAGCACGCGACCCTTGATGGCTCGGCCTCTCCGGCCTCTGTACTTCGACCATCACGGGAGCGGGATCCGAAATTGGTGGCCCGATGGTCGTAACTGGCGCAACGAACCGATACCCCATCCCGGTGACAGTCTGGATGAATTGCGGGTTGTCAGGGTCGTCGCGGAGCAGGTGGCGCAGCTTACGGATCGCCGTATTGATCCCGTGCTCGGTATCGACAAAGACTTCGCTCGACCACAGCCGCTCTGCAATTTCGCCGCGAGTCACCAGCTGTCCCTCGCGTGAGGTCAACTGGATGAGCAACTCCATCGGTTTGCGCTCAATAGCGAGCGGAGTGCCGTTGCGGCGCAGCTCGAACCGACTGCAGTCGAGCTCGAACTCAGCGAACTGTAGTGTCGATGCGGGCAGGACGTCTGGCAAGGAACCTCCTGCGCGGAGCAGAATGCCGTCAGTATGCCACGGGAAACGCCTAATCCGAAAGGATTTGTCGGTTCACCAAAACTTCACCTTGGGCAATGGAGGACGATGGCTTCGAGATCGACTTCCTCATGAGGCCTGGTCTACTTGATGGATCATCGCCAAGTTACTCATTGACCGTGTTCACAACATGATTGCCAGGGGGTGGGCATTTCGGGGCTGGGCTGGATGGACTGCGAAGCGCGTTTGGTAGGCTGAAATGCATGCGTGGTGTTTTCTGTTGGGCTGGTGCTTTGGGAGCGCTGGCGATGATGTTTGCTGCTTCTCCTTCTACTGCGCAGGCTCCGGACAATTTTCGCTGGGTCGATTTCCACTCGCCGAATGATCAGGATGTCGTGAACTGGGTGACGCGCGCTCTGCACGAGCAGAAGTGGACGGCCATTCGGGAGATCGGGGTTGAATACGATCAGGCCCTGGTGATCACGACGAATCGCAATTCTCCGCAAGGTGCGCCGAGCCGGGATTCGTTCTCAATGTGGAGCGTGTCGCTGGCGAACCGCGCGGTGACACACCTGATTGATGGAACGAATCTGCGGATCGCGGACTGGTTGCTGCTGGATGTGACTTCTCCGCGTGAGCTTGGATTGTTATACGACGATTGCGCAGATTGCGAAGCGACGACCTACTTCACGACGGTGCACTACGATCTTCGGCAGCATACCTGGGCGGCAAGATGGCTACAGGGTGGCGGCAAGACGATTGCGGTGTGGAGCGCGAAAGCTCCGATCGGCGTAACTCAGACACAGGTGTTTGCGGTGATGGCGGACTCGAACGGGCACGAGGTGCTGGGCACCTGGAGTCATCTCGATTATGGGACGGGAAAGCCGGCACAGGATTCGGTTTACCGATTTGATGTGGATTCGCAAACCGGGATCGAGCGCAATCAACTGCTCTTCGGGCGCGATGCAGCAAGTATGAAAGAGCGCCTGTGCCGCGGGCAGGACTTGGTACCGGGACTGAGTCGAGGGCAGAGTTCCGAGCTGTGTATGGAGAACTCGCCGGAAAAGCCGCGATCCGAACGCAAGCCGGTTACCACTCCACCGAAGAACAACCAGGGACAGTCGAGGCCCAGGTGAACACAGTGGACAGTGGGCAGTGAACAGTGAACAGCGAGCAGGGGACTAGCTAGGGACTTGGGATTAGGGACTAGGGGATTGGGTCTAGGGATTGGGGAATAGGGACTGGGATTAGGGAATAGGGAGCTAGGGAACGAGGGGGACTAGTGAACAGAGGCCATCCGGAGCGGATGGCCTTTCCAGTTCTGAAGGACTTGCTACTTTTTGAAGCGCTTTGAAGGTTCGTCGGAGTAGATTTGGCCGTCGCGGATGTGGACAACGCGATGCGCATATTCAGCGATGTCGGGCTCATGCGTGACGAGAACGATGGTATTGCCTCTGGCCTGCAACTGGTCGAACAAAGCCATGATCTCAACACCGGTTTTGGAATCGAGGTTTCCGGTGGGCTCGTCGGCCAGGATGATCGATGGCCGGTTAACGAGAGCGCGGGCAATGGCAACACGCTGACGTTGTCCGCCTGAGAGCTCGTTGGGTTTGTGGTTCATGCGCGTTTCGAGGCCAACGTTGGTGAGGGCCTGCTTGGCTCGTTCGATACGCTCCGCTGCGGGCGTGCCGTTGTAAATGAGGGGCAGCTCGACGTTGTGCAGCGAAGTGGCTCGCGAAAGCAAGTTAAATGTCTGGAAGACGAATCCGATTTCCTTATTGCGGATGCGAGCGAGTTCGTCATCGTCCAGTTCGCTGACAAGCTGGCTGTTGAGCCAGTACTTGCCTTTGGAAGGGGTGTCGAGGCAACCGATGAGGTTCATCAGTGTGGATTTTCCGGAGCCGGAAGGGCCCATGATCGCCACATATTCGTTCTGCTTGATGCGCAGGTTCACGCCGCGCAGAGCATGCACCTGCTGCTCCGATCCCATGTCGTAGGTACGCCAAAGGTCCTCAACAACGATCATGTCGCCGTTGGGTCCGGACGTTTGCTGCGCTTCCACCTCAGATATGACGCTGTTCAGAGCCATTTGAACCTGTCCTTGTTTTACCTTCTCGTGGGATCTGCATGCTCGATTCAGACGGATTACGCGGTACTGCCGGGCTGTCCCGCAGCGGGCTGTTTGTCGCGCTTGAGGAGGGCACCGTTCTTGAGGGTGCGGAGAGTCTTGTAGGGTCCGGTGACGATCTCCTGGCCTTCCTGCAGTCCGCTGAGCACTTCGATGTCGGTTGCTCCCGTGATGCCGGTCGTGACTGGCACAAACTTCGCGCGCTGCTTACCGTGTGCATCTTTTTCGACGACATAGACGCCCTGGACGGGGGGTGTCTTGCTGGATGAAGGTGTCGACGCAGCCTCGACGTTCCCGCTAGCGGAAGTGGGGGAGGGCGGCGTGTACATCGTCAGGGCCTGAATAGGCAGGGAAAGCACATTCGACTTCTGAGCCGTTGTGATCTTGGCCGTGGTCGAGAGCCCGGGACGCAACTCTTCGGACGGCTGATCGAGAGTTACAACCACCTTGAAGTCCTTCGCTTCTTCGGTGCCGGTGGTTGACTGCGATGTGGCGATGCCGGTCGAACGGAGAAGTGCCTGATCTCCAACGAGCGTCACATGACCCTTGAACACCTTGCCGGGAATGGCGTCAACTGTGACGTCGGCAGGTTGCCCGTTCTTGATATTGACGATGTCAGTCTCGTCGACTTTTACTTCGGCGGTGATTTTGCTCATGTCGGCGAGCGTCATCAGTGTTGAGCCGGCTGTGTTCTGAATTCCGGTGACCACAGTCTCGCCTTCCTTTACCGGCATGTTCGTGACGATGCCGTCAAAAGGCGCGATTGCGATGGTCTTCTCGAGCATGTCTTGATTGGCGCGGAGAGTGGCGACCTGCGTTTGCAGATGCCCCCGAGCGGATTCCGTCTGGGCCTTGGCCTGGTTCAATTGGGCCTGCATTTGTGCGACTGTCGCTACATCAGTGTCATATGCAGCTTTCTTGCTGTCGAAGTCCTGTCTGGCCATGATTCCGGCCTTGAACAGACTCTGTGCGCGATCCCAATCAAGCTTCTTTTGCTCCAGGTCAGCCTTCGCGCGCTCCACATTTGCCTCCGCAGTCTTCTCGGCGGCGATGTAGGAGTTAATGTCCGTCTTGGCGGCTGAGATCGCGGCTTCCTGTCCGGCAACATTCGCTCTTTGCTGGACATTCTCGATCGTTGCCACGGTCTGACCCTTCTTTACCGAGTCTCCCTCTTTCACGTAGAAGTGAGTCACTCGGCCCATGACATTGGCGCCTACGTTGACGTAAGTCGTTGGCTTGATCTGGCCAGTACCGCTGACGACGGTCGCAAGATCCTGTTTGTGAACCTTGGCGGTCAGGACCTTGGTATAGCCCGATTGCTGTTTATAGACAAATACGGCAACCAAGACGATAGCTACAATGACGGCAGCTGCGATCAGAAGAATCTTTTTCATTTGTCGCTAAAACTCCGGGAGTCTCCAATCAATTCTACGCAGTTCCATCCTGCTGGGTTCCCGATATCGAAGAATTCACTCGTTGTGAAGTTTGAACCGAAAACCGCCGCCGCGCGGCGCGAATCCGAGAGAGGCTCGAAACTCCCGTAGAGCGGATAGCGCGAAGCGCGGAACCATATTTGCAAGAGGTTGCGTTCCTTCGAACTGACGCGCGAGGGGTGGCATTTGTCTCAGAAATCTGTGCCTTTTGGCATCGAGTAGTGACTGTTCGGATTACCTTATTGCGACCAGGCCGTCGAATCGCCAGCGACCGGCTCATCTTGCCTTGCCGGGTACCCTTGTGGACCGTAGAATAAAGGGAATTGTAGGGAGCATTTTGACGCAATGAATTTCAACGGCCGTTCGGTCCTGTTCGCCGCACTTGGGTGCGGCCTGATCCTCTTTCCTGCCTCTTTAATCCACGCCCAACAGACTGAGGATCCAGCACTTAAGGCGCGGCCGGCTTCCGGACAGGACAACAACGCCCAGGACGAACCGGATCCGCTCAAGCGGAAACGTTCGGACGATGCCGAGTTCAAAGCGCAAAAGGAACTGCGAAAAGAGTTGAAAGGGCCGTTTAAGACATGGCTCGATCAGGACGTGGCTTACATCATCACGGACGAAGAGCGCAAAGCGTTCAAAAGCCTCAGTAACGACGAGGAGCGCGAGGCGTTTATCGAGCAGTTCTGGCTGCGCCGCAATCCGAATCCAGACAGCCCGGACAACGAGTTCCGTGAAGAGCACTACCGGCGCATCCAGTACGCCAATGATCACTATGCGGCGGGCAAGCCGGGATGGAAGACCGACCGCGGTCACATCTATATCTCGTTCGGCGCTCCCGATTCGATCGAATCTCATCCTTCGGGCGGTTCCTATAACCGACCTCTCGACGAGGGCGGCGGCGAGACTTCAACGTTTCCGTTCGAAACCTGGCATTACCGGTATCTTGAGGGGGTCGGCGACAACATCGATATCGAGTTTGTCGATACCTGCCAATGCGGTGACTACCATTTCACGATCGATCGCGGTGAGAAGGATGCACTGGCAAAGGTTCCCGGAGCCGGCCTGACGCAGTGGGAATCGATCGGCATGGCCAAGAAGGCAGATCGGTTCAAGGGCGGCTTTGAAACCCTCGGTACCGGACCGTTGGAGAGCTCAAATCAGTCCAAGCAGTTTGATCGGATCGAGATGGCTGCCAAGCTGTTTGCGCCGCCGCCGATCAAGTTCCACGATCTGGAGAGCGCGATCAGCGAACACAAAATCATGCAGGGGCCGGTATTCCCGTTCGATGTGCGGACGGATCTTGTGAAGGTCACCTCCAGTACTGTTCTGGTTCCCATCACGGTTCAGATCAAGAACCGGGACGTCACGTTTGTGACTAAGGATGGAGTTGCAACCGGGGTGGTAAACATCCTGGGCAAGGTGACCACGCTGACGCACAAAACCGTTCAGACCTTCGAAGACACGGTTTCGGTGCAGCAACCTGCGGAACTGCTCCAAGCCTCACTCGAACGTAAGTCTATATATTGGAAGGCGGTACCGCTCTTGCCGGGCCTATATCGTCTGGATATTGCGATCAAGGACGTGAACAATCCTGATCACATTGGAGTCTACGGCAGGAGTCTGGAAGTGCCGCAGTATCATGACGAGAAGCTCGGAACGTCGTCACTGATTCTGGCCGATCGGATCTACCCCGTCAGCTCACACGATATCGGTCAGGGCAACTGCGTGATTGGCAATATCCACGTTTGCCCAAGGGTGACCCCGAACGCTGCCACCCCGGTGAACTATAAACGCAACCAGGAATTGAACTTCTGGATGCAGGTTTACAACCTTGGTATCAATGATCAGACCAAGGCGAACGAAGCGAAGGTCACGTATCAGATCATTGACACGGCGACAAACAGCGTCGTGTTTGAGAAAGAGCAGGATTCAAAGGACTTCGGCGAACATAGCGACCAGCTCACAGTGGAAAAGACACTGCCCGTGGCTGGTTTGCAACCGGGCAAGTACAAGGTGACGGTCAAAGTAAATGACGAAATCTCAAAACAAGAGATTGCGCAATCAGCACCTTTTGTCGTGGAATAGGACGAAGGGCTCCGCAAGATGGTTAACCGACATAGATCGGGAAACCCGTGAGCCTCGAGTGACTGATTCTGAGTACCTTGCCAGGACGCCGTCGGGTCACCAACGCGAGTGATGATTCGCAGGCTCCATCTCGTCTCCCTGGTCGCGCTGATCGCTATGGCGGGCGTGCGTCTCTATGGCGCTACAAGCGGAGCGGTTTCGGGGACGGTGCGCGATTCTTCCGGCGTACCGCAGATCGGTGCAGCGGTTGAACTGCTCAGACCCGATATGACGGTGGTTGCTGCCGTCTACACCAACAGCAAAGGCCTCTACACATTTGCGAATGTACTTCCCGGCCATTACGCCGTGAAGGCCATGGGAACCTCGTTTTTGCCGTCACTGCGGGAGAACGTAAGGGTTCGCGCAAATACAGTTGTGAACCTGACTCTGAGTACGCTGTACGAGGTGATGCAGTGGTTGCCGGCTGAGCCAAAGTCCGCAAATGCGAAACAGGATGATTGGGAGTGGACGCTGCGCTCGGCGGCGAACAGGCCATTGCTTCGCTGGCTGGAAGACGGGCCACTGGTTGTTGTGTCGGACCGTGCGGGAGGCAGACCGAAGCTTAAAGCACGCCTGATGGCAACCGGTCAGGAAGGCACATTTGGCGAGAGCGGTGAGCGCTTTACCGCCACAGTGGAGGATACGCCCTCAAGTAGCCGTGAGCTGCTTGCGCGAGTCGACTTCGCTCCTAATACGGATGAAGGCATGGAGTCGATGCTCGGCTTCCGTCAGGATCTTGGCTTTGCGGGCGCGGTCGAGTCACTTGCAGCAGTCTCGATTCATCCGGTGGTAGAGGGTCCGGAATCGCAGGGACTCGACGAAGTTACTTTACGCAGCGCTCAGACAATCAACCTGGGCGACGAATTTGAGATCGAGGCTGGGTCGCAGCAGGTGCTGGCTCGCTTCGGCCAGAATTCACCGAATGCAGTTTTGGCTGCTCTTCCGTTTACGACGGTATCCTGGCACGGTCCGACTTCGACCTTGAGTTACCGCATGGCAACAGAGCTACCCGTAGCCGGGCCAGAGGAGCCCCATGCGGGATATTCTTTGCCTCGGATGGCAATGCACGACGGGAAGCTGACGATGGAGCACGGCATGCATCATGAGATCTCCTGGGAGCGCCGTACGGACTCTTCGGGAGTTTCATTTATGGTTTTCTCAGATCGCGTCGAACATCCCGTGATCGAGGCCAGAGGAACAGCTTCCGCCGGTGATGATGTGCTCCGCGACACAAGAAGCGGTTTGATCCGCGGGACGGGACAAGATTTTTCCAGTGCTGGTGTTTTGGCAACCGTCGAACACAGGATGGCAGGCGGAGACGTCAAGTTAGCATACGCCAACGGAAACGCTATGGTGATGCCTGCCGTGGTGCGTTCGACAGGGATGAACCAGATTCTTGCTGCCGCAAGGCCAAGGCGGGCTCAGATGTACGCTATCTCGCTTTCGGGAACGATTGAAGGAACCGGTACGCGTTGGCGGGCGAGCTATCGCTGGCAACCTGCAGATACAGTGACTGCGATCGCGCCATATTCGGTAGGTGCGATGGAGCCGTACCTCAATCTCCATCTGCGCCAGCCCATCTCAACCCGCAGTAATGGCGTGAATGTTGAAGCGCTACTGAACGTAAGCAATCTGCTTGCGGAAGGCTACCGGCCATACCTGACGAACTCCGGCATGGTGGTGTTTGCGCAGGATCAGCGCAGCGTCGGAGCGGGCGTGGCGTTTACGTTCTGATCGTCAGCGACGATCTCCACAGACCTTATACGCAAAGAACCGAAGACAAGCAGAAAAACTCCTTCTGCGGTCGACTCTTTTTTGTCAGGAGATGGTGGACGCGGAAGGAATCGAACCTTCAACCTGTCGGTTAAGAGAACAGCAACTCACGTAATCTAAAAGACTTGCGCGGAACGGCTGGCACGCTTATGGAGCGCAAAGGAACGTTCGGAAATGACCGGAAATCTATAGTGTGGGGTCTTGTGGGGCTCTCTTTTCGCATACAAGGGCGCTTTTTGAGATGATCCCCCAAGTGCACATCTAATTAAGACCACAGCAACGTTTGAACTTCACACCACTCCCGCAGGGACATGGCGTGTTGTGCTCTGAACCCTTCATCTTCCTCATAGGCTTGCCCGTTGCTTGCGTCTGTCAGACGATCCTTTGGATCACGTCCGCTTTGAGTTTTGCATAAGTCTGAGTTGAGGGCGTAATGAGCGGCGCGAGTGTGTCGCGCATGAAGGCATCGGCAGTGTTCCCACATTGCCGCAAGCCGAGTCTGCGCTTCAATTCCACTACGATGTCGCCGGCCGCTGATTTGAGGTCATCTGAAGCGTTTCGGCGCTGAAAACTGGCCTGGAGTTTATCCTGTTTCATCTGGAGAATGTCGCTCTTCAAATGTTGTTTTTGCTCTCGGATTAGAAGCTGTTCCAAAATATCGTCGGCGAATAAATAGGACTCTAGGTTCCGTAGGCTCAGAACGATGTTCCCTGACCTCTCAAACTCCTCGACCTCTGTTTGGCTCTTATCATCTCGATCTGCGAGCGCAACGACCTTGGCGGAAGGATAGATGCTCCTTAGCATCGCATCGACGTTTATTCCTGCTCCCGCTACCTGCCCCGACGAGCCGCCCGATACAAAGATTGCGCTTCTTAATTCTTGCCTAAATATCTTGTTGTAAATCGCGGCATCGAAATCCTTTCGGCGATTCCCGACTGACGATCCTTCGCAGACCACGATGATTTCTGGCGCAATACGTGCCGATAAATCGTCAATCGCGATAGACAGCATTTTTTCCCAGGCGACCCGTCCGAGTGAAGACGCCGTGAGCACCGTTGGCTGGTCGAGGTCGGTTCCATCAAAGTCAATCACACAAACTGAACCTGGGTTTGAAACCTCGAGTTCCTGAGCGGCTCGCAAGACACCTAAAGAGTGGGTTGTGACCCAAAGCTGCCCTGTGTCGGGTACGATTGAGACCAGTTCCTTGAGGAGTTTTCCCTGAACGCTTGTGTGTAGATGCGTCTCCGCCTCGTCGATACAGTAGATCGCATCCGAGTAATACTTCTTCTTCAAATGAAGATCGAGAATCAAGTCGAATGCGGCCTTCTCGCCGCCAGAGAGGTTTTTGTAGTTGTATGATCTGACGACACCCTTTTCAAAGAAGAAGGCCCCGCTTCCGAGAGGGTCGGAAATACTGTTTAAAACCAAATCTCCGAAAACAGCTCGCATCGAACTCCTTATTTGACCGATGAGCTCCTCACGAAGAGATTGAACCGATTTTGTGTCGTTTGAAATGTCATATACAGCTGCGGTGGTGTCGTAGACGAGGCGCTGATAATTAGCTCCTACTGTCATATCGTTTTGGATGAAACTTGCGATAGTAAGCTGTTCTGACGGGGCGACCTGTTTGTTGATGCTGGAGACGTTGAACTCCGGGTCGTTTCGGTATGCAGTCCGGACGTAGAGGCAACCCCGCTTGGGTGAAAGATCACAGTGTAGGCGAAGATCTACGATGTTGTGCCAGCCGAAATCGGCTTCGCTCTTCCTGAAGTAAGATTCGTCACCATGGATGCCGAGTTTGGAATTGAGACGGTACCAATGCCAAAAGCCGTCGAAAAGGGATGACTTACCGCATCCGTTTGGCCCGACAACGAGGACAAGCTTTGCTGATTCCGGGATGTCGCTGATCGTGAGGTCAGTGAACCTTTTGAAATTTCGTAGCTTTACCTGCTTGATTCTCATTCCTCTTAGCCCGTCTTTCTTAGACCCTTTAGCACCGCCCGGAAGCTGGCGAGGCCGGATTCTAGGTTTTCGATAATCTCCTCGGCGAGCGTGTCGGGATCGGGCAGGTTGTCGAGGTCTGTCAGACTCTTGTCCTTTAGCCAGAAGATGTCGAGGCTGGTTTTGTCCCTGGCGATCAGTTCGTCGTAGGTGTATTTGCGCCAACGTCCTTCAGGTTTCTTTTCGGCGTCCCACGTTGGCTTACGGTTATGCCGATTCTTGGGGTTGTAGCACCCGATGAACTCGGCGAGATGCTCGAAATGTAGCGGCTTCTGTTTCAAGGTGTGGTGAATATTGGTGCGGTAATCGAAGTACCAGATTTCCTTCGTCCACGGGTTCTTGCTGGCTTCGTGGTTGTCGAAGAAGATCACGTTAGCCTTCACGCCCTGAGCGTAGAAGATTCCAGTAGGTAGACGCAGTATCGTGTGAAGTTCAGTGGTCTTTAGCAGGTTCTGGCGTACGACCTCGCCTGCCCCACCCTCGAACAGTACGTTATCTGGTACGACCACTGCGGCTTGCCCGGTGGTTTTCAGCATTGTGCGGATGTGTTGCACGAAGTTGAGCTGCTTGTTTGAGGTCGTGGCCCAAAAGTCTTGGCGATTGTAGGTCAGATCGTCGGTCTCTTCCTCGCCATCTTCGTTTGTGAAACTCATCGAACTCTTTTTGCCAAACGGAGGGTTGGCGAGCACGTAATCGTAGCTCTGAGCACTTGGTGCGACCAATGAATCATTGGGTGAAACGAGCACGTCTCCGTCAATCTCGCCGATATTGTGCAGGTACATGTTCATCAGGCAAAGACGGCGTGTATTGGCGACAATTTCGTTGCCGTAGAACGTTTTGTATTTGAGTGTGGCTTTTTGGGCTTTGTCGAGCTGGTAATGTGCGGGATTCGTCAGGAAGTCATAGCTCGCCAGAAAAAAACCCCCGGTACCGCAAGCGGGATCTGCAATCGTCTTGCCGGGCTCTGGGCGGATGCATTCGACCATAGCCTTGATGAGCGCGCGAGGAGTGAAGTATTGGCCTGCGCCGGATTTGGTGTCTTCTGCGTTTTTTTCCAGCAGTCCCTCATAGATGTCGCCCTTTACATCGGCATCCATCATGACCCACTGCACCTCGTCGATCATGTCGATTAGGCGGTAGAGTTTGGCAGGATCTTGGATCTTGTTCTGCGATTTGGTGAAGATTTGGCCCAATACGTCCTTGCGCCTGCCGAGTTCCCGCAGCAACTCAATATAGTGGCCCTCCAGCTCAGCGCCACGTTTCGCCTTCAGGCTGGGCCATGTGTATTTCGTTGGGATCTCGATCTTGCGGCTGTAAGGAGGCTTGGTGTACTCATCCGCCATTTTGAGAAAAATCAGGTAGGTGAGCTGTTCCAGGTAGTCGCCGTAACCTACGCCGTCATCACGAAGCGTGTTACAAAAGCTCCAAACTCTAGAAACTATCGGCGCGATCATCAAGCGGCGTTCTTCTTTCTGTTTTTACGTTGCGTTTTTTTCTTCTGTGCAGTTTCCTCGCGCTCGGCGCAGATTCGCGCCAGAAGCGCGGATGCCGGTTCGTCGTTCAGGTCCTGCGCGACGAGTTGGCCGGAAAAGGCTCTTCTGAGGATGGATTGGCGAAGGACTTTAATTCGGTGAATCTGTTCTTCGATAAGTCCTTCGTTGTATTCAACTACAGAAAGATGTTCTCTGGCCTTTTGAACGATACGGCGCTGCAAGTCTTTGTCAGTCGGTACAGGAATTGGCACAGAACGAACACGAGCGTGATTTAGGCTTATGCCGCTTTCGCTAATACCGGACTTCCGAGCGTCGATTTCCTGCACGACTGAAGGCGAGTTCAATGCGAGTTCAAGATACTCGGGGTCTATCCGCTCTTCGAGTGCGCGGAACCGATACACAGTGTCGCAAAGCATTGATCGGGGACGTGCCTTTTTCACGTAGCAAACCACACCGGTTCTGGATCGCGGGCCTTTTCGGGTCATTAATATGTCGCCGTCGTGAACCTCGATGTCAGGTCTCGGACTGAGCGTATCCGGTAAAGGCTTGCATTCTTTTAACAGATAGGCCATTGGCTGGACTACCGTGGTCTTAATGATGGCCCACTCACCATCTTTGGGTGGGCGGTTAAGATCACACTTCGGACTCCAACCTTGTTCTATGGTCCCAATCAATTCATCAAGGAGGATCTTGGGGTAGGGAAAGCCATGGTCATCGAACACGGATTGATGAAGGATCGCCAATCGATAGCTTTGGAGCTGATGGCGGGCGGTGGTCAGGGCCTCTATGCCTTTGTCCAGTTCGGAAAACAATTCCTCGATCTTCGAGATGATACGATTCTGCTCGCGCTGTGGCGCCAAATTGCAAGCAATTTCCTGAAATCTTCCTTTGTTGACAATTGATACTGTCGTTGCGGATGACTGCTCTTGAAGCTGTTTTGAAAACGGGAATGATTGAGCTTGATAGAAAACGAACTTTGGTTCCACGCCAGCGAACGGAACGATTGCATTTATCTGCTGGTTAAACGCGACAGGAACACTATTGAAAGCAGTCTTCCCTAAATTCCCAATACACGAGACGAGCACAGAATTTGCCGGGAGGATCCTCGCCTTCTCGCTACCGATTTCCGAGAGAGCGTCTTCTGCAGTGGCAACAACGCTGTTCGTCAGCTCTGGCGGCTTCACGAAGGGAATGTATTGCCCGTAATTTTCAGGATCGGCTTTCGAGGGCGTATTCCCAGTGATAACCTCTCCGAGTTCACCCACGGTTACGGTTATCCAGTTCGGCGGCAATGATTTGCGTTCATCATTCATGCTGCAAGCGCCTCGTTCATTTCCCGAATCACGACATCCATGTCAGGGCCGAACAGTTGAAACATTTTCCCCAAACCGCCGTTGGCGTCGAATGGGGCCATGTCAAGGTCGTCGCGGTCGAAGTGTATGGATGTGGCGATATGATCCCGGATCATGTGGAGCCAAGCAAGCTGTTCGCCCGTGAACTTCTCGCCTGCGCTACTGTGCCGTTTCATAATCCAAGTTTGGAAGTTTCGCCGCACGGCGTCGGCATAGGGCACGATTTTCTGGTCAAGACCGCAAACACGGCGGACGAGGGCGACTAGTGCGGTTAACTCGTTGGCTGGGTCTGCGCCTTTATACTCGTCTAAGAGCGCGTATGCTCTCCAGACACGAATTGGTGCGAGTTTAGGCCGGTCGGCCCGTAGTGCCGCCATCAGGGACGCGATCATGGCGTAAGTGACTTCTGAGCGCCGTGCGGGCTGGCTGAAAAATATCGTCAGTGCCTCGATTGTGTCGCGGTGCTCTTCCAGATAATTGGAAAAGTCCTTGGCCAGAGTCTGCGCATTTTCTTTCGCGTCCCCACTCCAATCTGCCGTTAGAACCTTGTCGAGGTTCTCATGATCTATTGTCTGCTCTTTCTCTCGTCGAATGGTGTCGATAAGGTTTATGAGCGGTCCTGTGAAGACGTTGGCTGCCTGGCCAACGAGCTTGTCACGAGCGGCATTGCGTTGCGCGTCGGTCGGCTCTGTACCCTTCGCGGCCCCTTTAGCTTCTTCCTCGATGCGGTCAGGATCAATGGCATCGAGCAATTCGGTGACAATTTCCTTGAGGCGCTTGCCGTCGGCGAGGGCGCTGATCCGCTCGCGGTCCTTCTCTTCAAGTTCGCGGTCGAGGCGTGCCAAGCGTCCGGCAAGTGAACTGACCGTGTCTTCGTCGCGCACACCCATCATGACGCCTGTGGCAAGGTCTTTCAGCGAGACGCTAGGCTTAGTAATAAGCGGTTGACTGGTGGTCTTCAGGGATTTGGTTACGCCCACGGCGTCAACGATGACGTAGTGGGTCTTTGCGATCGCGGACTTTGTGACTTTCTTTAGGTCGTCCGCGTCGATGGTGCGCGTACCACGCCCCTTCATCTGCTCGAAGTAGTTGCGGCTCTTGACGTCGCGCATGAAGAGCAGGCATTCAAGCGGCCTAATGTCTGTCCCGGTGGCAACCATATCCACTGTGACGGCGATGCGCGGATTGTAGTTGTTGCGGAACTGCGCGAGAACGGATTTCGGATCTTCCGTTGATTGATATGTGATCTTCTTGCAAAAGTCGTTACTCTCGCCGAACTCCTCTCGCACGGTCTGGATGATGTCGTCGGCGTGGCTGTCGGTCTTCGCGAAAATGAGCGTTTTAGGCACTTCGGTGCGGCCTGGGAAAATATCCGGCAGATTGTCGCGAAACGCGCGGACGACGGTTTGAATTTGGGACAAATTGACAATCTCGCGGTCAAGTTGAAAAGAGCTGTACGTTTCGTCTTCGTCCTGGAGTTCCCAACGCTTCTTGCGGGTGAGTCGCTCGCGTTTTTCTATTTGTTGGTCGGCCTTTATGGTTGCCCCTCGGCGGGTAACCTCGGTTTCGATGACGTAGATCTCATTGCCTACGTTCACTCCGTCGGCCACGGCTTTTTCATGGCTGTACTCGCTCACAACATTCTTCTTGAAGAAGCCGTAGGTTCGGGCATCGGGCGTCGCTGTGAGCCCAATGAGAAAGGCGTCGAAATATTCGATGACCTGCCGCCAGATGTTGTAGATCGAGCGGTGACACTCGTCGATGATGATGAAATCGAAAAACTCAGGCGGAATCTTCTTGTTGTACACGACGGGCAACGGCTCTTTGCCCCGAACAAGACGCTCTGCGAGGTTTTCGTCCTCTGCGCTTTCGTCTAAAGGCTCGTCCTTGAGGATCGAATACATTCGCTGAATGGTGCTGATGCAAACCTGGCTGCTCGGCGGAATGTAAGGGGACTTGAGCAACGAAACGTTATAAAGTTCGGTGAATTTTCTATTGTCATCGTTGGGCAGGTAAGACATAAATTCCTGCTCTGCCTGCTGACCGAGGTTTCTTGTGTCCACCAAAAACAGTATGCGTTTGGCGTCTGCTTGTTTTAGAAGCCGATAGACGGAGGTGATGGCGGTGTAGGTCTTGCCCGAACCTGTCGCCATTTGCATCAGTGCACGCGGTCGGTCGGCCTTGAACGACTTTTCAAGGTTTTCGATGGCTGTTATTTGGCACGCTCGAAAGCCAGCCGGATCGAGCGGCGGGATGTTGTGTAGACGTGCGCGAAGCGATTGCGGCTTGGATAGCCATTCAGCCATAGTCTCAGGCTGAGGGAAGGTGAACACCTCACGCGAACGGGGTTTGGGGTCCCGTCCGTCTGTAAAGCGCGTGATGACGCCGGTGCTCTCGAAAGCGAAGGGCAAGGGCTCACTGTTCTGGACCCATTTGAGCTTCGCGTTCGCGTAGCCTCCCGACTGTTCCTCAACGGTCGTGATCTTGTGACCCCAATCCTCCGGCTTTGCTTCAATGACCCCGACAGCGCGGCGGTCGACGAAAAGAACGTAATCCGCAGGACCAATGTCGGTCTGGTATTCGCGGACGGCAATACCCTGACCGGCGTTGAAGTCGATTTTTCCCTTGTCCTGGACCCGCCAGCCAACTTCAGACAGCTTCGCGTCAATTTTGTCGCGCGCGATTTGCTCGGGATTTTGGTTGACGGCGCCTGAGAAGGGCGAGTCGGCCTTTTGGCCATCGGAGCTAGTGACCGATTTGGACTGTGCGGGGCGGCCTGCCGTGTTCCTTGGACCCATGGTGTCCGCTGCTTTGCTCACTTCGTTGGGGATGTTGGGCTGCACCACAAGCGTAGCACCGGACCTGGGTCGCGTAGCTAACCGTTTTGGGTCATCTTTTCGGTGGAGAGGGTAAGCACCGGATTAGCACGAAGTGTGCGCTCAATCACGGTGGGACGTATCAAACGTTACCACCGAGAAGTATTTGTTCTTATAAGAATTTCCGAGCCTTTCCACTTCTCCCCTTCGCTGGTACGTGTATGTATGTCGCACTTACGCATGCGGCAAACAGAACGATAACGAGGCCATGAGGAGGCTCCTTGATGAAACTGTGTAGCAACTGCAAGCACCCTGTGGACTACTCGATCTGCGCTTTGGTTTCAACCAATCGAGTAAGCCCAAGACTCCAGCGCTCTTCGGTCTCTGTCCCCTTCTGCAAAGAATGCCTGGCCTCTTTTCTGCGAAGTGGAAATGCGAAGGTCGAGGCTGAATTTCGACAGACGCTGCGACCGGTATTTGAGTTTTTGCAGGCACAGATGAAAAGCAACTACGGTTTTTGATTCGCTGAAACGAAAGGGCAAGAGAGGCACAAATGGAAGTTCAAGCTGCGGGGTTCGACCACATCAGAGAGGGCAACGGTTCCTGGACAGTCCCGACCCTCGACTTAGACGGCAGGTCGGACCCCGCGAACATATCAAGTGATCCGTTTGCGGTCTATGCGAGCGCCTATACCGGCGAAGGGATTTTCACGCCTGCCGGTAAGGATAATGAACTGTCCTGGGGGTGCGGGGGTGAAACCCCTGCTGGTCGCGGCATTGCCGCATGTTTTTCTTCACTTGACTCAATAACGAATAATCAACACAACCCAAATGTCCCGGAGTATTACAGACGCCCCACGAATCGGGGCAAGTTCTGCGGTCGGTGCTGTATTCGAGGTGTCGACCCGAAAACGGGGCGCAAAGTCTTCCGGCGGATCAATTGCGGCGGGTGGACTTGCTCATATTGTGGCCCGCGCCGCGCCAGAATGGCGCGTAAACGCATCACAGAGGTGGCGGAAGGGCTAAACCTCAGCTATTTCCTAACGCTGACCCTAGACCCCAAGAACGTCGAACATCGGAAGGTTGCAGTTCCGCACCTGCGCTGGTGCTTCAATAAGTTCCGCGAATACCTCAAGCGGAGATTCGATGAAGCTCCGTCGTTTATATGCATCCTTGAGTTCACCCAGGCAGGTATGCCGCATCTGCACGTCTTGTTCGATCGCTACATCCCCCAGGCCTGGATTAGCGAAGTCTGGGAATCGCTCGGGGGCGGGCGCATCGTGTTTATCAAGCAAGTGACGGTGCGCCGGGTGGCGCGGTACCTCTCGAAATACCTGACGAAAGATCTGATCCTTTCGGCCCCGAAGGGCACCCGGAGAATCACCAGTTCTCGGAGCATCAAGCTGTTCCCAAGGATTGCATCAGAAATCCGCTGGGAGCTACTTGCATCTTCGATTTGGACTGAATTGCGAAACGCTCGCATGGGGCAGTGGAATACACAGCAAAATCTTTACGAGTTCATCTCGATCACGCTGGACGGGGAAGGATTCTTGCAATCGTTCGAGGTAGTTAATTTGTGGTCTGACACAGGAGTTGAGAGTAAATGCGATGCGTTAATAGCGTTATCTTGCTCGGCTATGTAGGGCAGGATCCTGAAGTGCACTCAACGGGGAGCGGAACAGTGGTGGCAAGTTTCTCACTCGCTACCAAATATCGAGCTGCTGACGCGAACATTCAGACAGAGTGGCATCGGCTGGCAGCGTTCGGGCGAGCGGCTGAAATCGTGCGCGATTACGTGTACAAGGGCTCGAAGGTGTACGTCGAGGGCCATCTTCAGACGCGCGAATGGCAGAAAGACGGTGTTACTCGCATTTCAACCCAGGTCGTGATTGACGGCCTGTCGCTCCTTAATTCGCGGGCTGCGGATCAATCGAAGGCAAAGGATATGCACTGCTCGAATTTGGAAATCAAGCAAGTTGACGAAACTTTCTGAGTGTTGGGTTCCAAGGGTTCGGGTGTGCTTAAAAAGTCTGGCGAGTGGAACATGTCGTGTCAAGGTGGCGGCTTGAATCGAGTAGCAGGATGCTGGCGATGTGGTCGTGTTCCTTGACGCATCGAGGTGCGACGGCGTCATAACGGTTGCACAATGTGCAGCCGCACGTTGGGTTGATGGGTACACATAGGGGCAAGACACAATGGATAACGTTCGAGGTACGACTCTCAAGGGGAACACAGGGGACACATTCGAGGCGCTGTTGACTGCACAGGAGGCGGCAACACATCTTCATATGCACCCGAAAACACTTCAGAAATTTGCGCGCCAGGGGCACGCCCCATCCATTCGGATCGGTAGGAATGTGTATTTCCGTCTGTCCGCGCTTGACGCATGGGTCCGACAGAATGAAAATCGGTGCAGCCAGCCGTTCTGCGTGAAGTAGTCAGGAGAATGATCTTGCAACTCACGCGGAATAGGTATCAAGAAGGAAGTCTCCGCAAAGTGCGCCGCAAGTCTGGAGCAGAGGTGTGGGAGTTCAGGTTCCGCAATCATGCGGAACCGGGAAGCCCGATGCGTCAGAAGACGTTCAGCGTGCGCGATTATCCAACCGAATCGAAGATGCGTCTCCGGCTCCAGGAGGAGAAGTTTCGCATCAACGATCCACAGTCCTTTCGCGAGCACAACAGGCCCACGTTCGGACTGATCCTTGATCGATTTGAGACCGAAGAACGTCTCGAAGCGATCGTGACCCAGCCAACTGGTGATTGCACCGTCACAGGTGGGTTCTCCTGGAGCACAGCTGCCGGATACCGAAGCTACATCAAGACACACGTTCGACCCAAATGGGGGGACACACCTATCTCCCAAATGAAGCCAATGGACATTTCGGAATGGCTGAAGTCTCTGCCCCTGTCACCGAAGACGTGTGGACACGTACGTGCCCTCATGCACCTGCTTTTCGAGAGAGCAATGCTATGGGGCCTGATGGATGTGCAACGCAACCCGGTGGATGTGGTCAAGCTTAGGGGGACGAGTAGACGGCAGAAAAGGCCACACATTCTGTCTCCCGAGCAGTTTCAGGGTCTGCTGACGTGTCTAAAAGACCCCCATCGAACCATGGCGATGGTCGCAATGTGTACAGGGATGCGAGTATCCGAAGTTCTCGCACTCCGTTGGGAACACATCAACTTTGAAACCGCAGAGATGCTGGTACAGCAGGGTGTCGTCAATGGGCGCATCGGGAAGGTGAAAACCGAGGCATCGAACGATTACATCCCTCTCGATCCAGACTTCTCACACATACTGCTCCGGTGGAAGGGTGAGCGCCAAACTGGGTTCGTCTTTCAATCGCCGGTGAACGGACTGTGCTACAACGCGGGCACAATCCAGCAACACATCCTCCGACCGGCCTTTAAGAAGCTGGGACTGCCGGAGAAGGGCCTAGGGTGGCACACGTTCAGGCACACATACCGTGCACTCCTGGACGAGACGGGGGCACCCGTCGGAGTACAACAGAAACTCATGCGACACAGCACGTTGCAACCACCATGAATGTGTACGGCAACGCGAGTTCGAGGGCGAAGCAGGAGGCTAACTCGAAGGTCGTGCAAATGGTGATTGCACCCAACATGGCAGTAGCGGTTTAGCCGATGTGGGGATGTGTGGGGTTCGGGGAAGTCGGAAGCCGCGTCTAAGTTGTTGATTTGAGATGGTGGACGCGGAAGGAATCGAACCTTCAACCTGTCGGTTAAGAGCCGAATGCTCTGCCAGTTGAGCTACGCGTCCAGAAGGTTTGTATCGTTGTGCGGCGGGGATTAATGCGCAACGAGAACCAGCGGATGTGACCACCGATCCTTGCAAAGGATAACACAGGGCGCGTATGGATTCCAAAGCGCCGGATTTGAATCTCCGACGATTGCTTCACGCGGTGTCGCGGCCGAAGTTCTCAGCGAACGAAGCGAATTTTTGGTCCAAGGGATGCGAAGGACTTCGCTTTGCATTCGTCAACATCTTCGGGATCCGTTACACGAATCATCACTGGACTCTGTCCGACGATGGCCTGCCCTTTTCTACCACGCTCATTCGCAGCTACCGCAGTCAATTCGACAGCTTGTGCCTGGAGACCGCGGCCGCCTGGTCCACCGTGCTGGTCATGGGGAAGAGGTGATCGACCTTTGTCATCTGGAAGAGCTGAAGCACGCGGGGACTCACTCCGGCGGCGACGAAATGAACGCCCTTGTTCTGGCACCTGACAAAGTGGCCAACGATGAGACCAAGACCGCAGGAGTCCATGTAAGGGACCTCGGTAAGGTCGAAGATGTTGATCTCCGAAGGGTGCTGCGGGATGGGCTCCACCTCGAACAGGTTTTTCAGCTCTGCCGGAGTCAGCGCCGCGTACATATCGCGTGCGGTGAAAGGACCGGAGAATCGAAAGATGAGCGATCCCGGGAGCTGGCCCAGCGATCGTTCGATGTGGAAGGCGGAACCATTCCAGATTTGAGCAGGAGCAGTGGACATCGGATCTCCCTCGGGAGCCAGGTGCTGAGCTTTCGTTCGGATACTGAAGAACGTCGAGCGCAATACGAGGAAATGGTCTAACTACAATCTCGGATTCTCGTTGTTTGCTGTATCCGAATGCAAGCCAAAAAACTGGTGATCCAGACGGTACTGTTGTGCTGATGTGACGCAAATTACATACAAGGTGACCGTGTGATTGTGTAGACTCTAGGTAATCAATCAACAGTTCGAACGCTCCCGCCGCGATGCGATCGAAATTTCGCGCGTGCGTAAGGGAAAGTTCTGTTGTTTTTTGCGACGCGAATCTGCGTTGACGCTGGAGTTGTGTCTTGGTTTTGTTGCACCTGCTGCATGCGTTTTGCGGCCGCCGGACTGGAGTCTCCCACCTTCATTCCAAAACCTTTGTCTGCGCTTTAGGTTCCCACCAGGAGCCAGAACGGGCTCGAAATACCACCCATCGGAAGTGTTGGCTCACTGCGTGGGCGTTCCTGATCGGTGTGGCTGGATTTGCGACACCCGCCTTTGCGTCAGGCACAACCTACTACATCAACAATCGTTCGGACTCTCACTGCAACGACGGTGGCCCGCACACCATTGCGCAGCCGTGGTGCACGTTTTCCCCCGCAAACAGAGTCAAGAGTTTCGGCCCGGGGGATCAGATCCTGTTGGCGCGTGGTGGTAACTGGAACCAGCAATTGTCTATTGCAGGTGATGGAACGCCGACCGAGCCCATCGTGTTGGGAGCCTATGGGACAGGAGCTGATCCGAGAATTCTTCGGAATCAGGCGGTCAGCGATATCTGTGTGCTTCTGACAGATGGGAGCTATTGGAACATCAGTGATCTGGAAGTCGGGCGGGCGAGCGTGGGGATCCTGCTGCACTACACACAGCTGTTCAACAACGGAATCAACATCAGCCATGTCTATGCCCACGACAACAAAGGAATCTGGGGTGGTTTCTCGACGGATTACCCGGTCCAGCGGAAAGTCCCGGATCCATTTGCAGCGAGTTTAAATATCAATCTTTCCTCGGGGATTCTGTTCAATATCGCCTCGTTCGTCAAGTTCTCGACATCCCAGTATGTGTTGAAGGGTGTGGCTGTAAGCGATATTCGCGGAGCAAATAACGTAGACAGCCTCGCGTTCGATGCGGAAACCAATACAACCGACAATCAGGACGGACACAACGCCTTTCAGGATGTAGTCATGAATCGCCTTGTGTTCGCAAGTGATAACGGACATGCGGCGGAGATCTATCAGCGAGCCGGGTTGGGATGCAGCGACGCTCTTCGGCTCCTGGGTATGTCGAATGTGACGCTGATCAACTCGGTTCTGTTCGACGAGGCGGGATGCCGGACCCCGACGGGGACCGCAGCCGTGATTTTAGGACGGGTCCATAAGGTCACCTTCATCAACAACATCTTCTTTGGGGTTCCGCATTCGGGCAGCCCGGACGAGACGGCGATCGATTTCGAATGGTCGGAAAGCAATGTAACGCTGCAGGGAAATTTCTTTGCGGGGAATGCAGGGCCGGCAGTCGAGATTCTAAACATTCACCCCGGTGACCACACAGATTCGATCGATTTCAGCAGCAATACCTTCACGCAGAATGCTCATTCTCATCGGCCGGGCGCGGCATCGATTTGGGAAGACAACATGGGGCAGGGATATGGGACCCCGTCGGGGAAGATCGGCAACAACCTGTTCTTCGAACAACACGGTCCTTTTTTGGCGGGCAGAAACATCGCGCTGATCAAGAATGTGAATCAACACCAGACTGAACTGGCGGCGAACTTCGCGGCTGAACTCTTCTCGTCGGTACAGGGCAAAAACCAGTGGCGGTATCAATACCAGTCGTCGGGTTCCACCTGGAATGACCTGCCCGAGTATTCATCCACGCTGGAGAATGGTTCCTGGATGAAAGGCGACCAGCAGTTCGTGAGTGCATTCAACCTGCTTCCTGCCAGTTGTTCGGGTGCCTGCAACAGCGGTGGTGTGGCGCGTGCGTGGGTAGCTCCCCGAGCGGGCACAATCAGCGTCAGGGGCAGAGTGTTGAAAACCGATACGCGCGGCGGCGGCGGAGTTCACGCCAGCATCAGTCTCGTGACTTCAGGAGGCGTGACTCAGATCTGGCCTGCTGCCGGCGGAATGCAGTTCATCGGAGCGAGCGATCAGGCAGGGTACGCGACGGACGTGGATACGATCCAGGTTGCGCAGGGTGATGTTCTCAGGTTTGAGGTTCACGCGAACGGAGACAATGAGCACGACACGGTGAGTTGGACTCCATCGGTGGGGTACATCGAACGAGTTAACTTAGCCGCGAAGAATTAGTCGACACGTAAAGCCTCCATCGGGTCGATTCCTGCGGCGCGTCTTGCCGGCAGATAGCTCGCCAATATCGATGCAGCGCACATGACCAGCGGGACCGTGACATATGTCAGCGGATCAAGGGGACTGATTCCAAAGAGCAGCGATTTCATGGACTGCGTGACTGCGGCGGCTCCCAGGATACCTATGGCAATGCCCGTGGCCGTCAGCACAAGAGCAGAACGAACAAACATCCATTTCAGTTCGGATTTTTGTGCCCCAAGCGCCAGGCGGATTCCAATCTCGCGAGTGCGTTGCGAAACCGCGTAAGAAATTACGCCGTATATTCCAATGATGCCGAGCAGGAGCGCCATCGTGCCCGCGATGGCCAGCATGGCGAGGGTGAAGGATGTGCGTGCCATCGATTTGGCGTAAATGTCCTGCATGGTTCCGGGGGTAGCGACCGGCAAATTGTTATTGACGGACCAAACCGCACGCTGAATGTCGGCGACGAGAGCTTCTGATCCTGCACGCTTGCTTCGGATCACAAAGGAGACTGCACGCGGGCCAGTGATAACCGGCTTTTGTGTGTAGGGACTGTTGAACATCGCCGGCCAATAAATGATTTCAGGCGCCTTCTCATCTACGCCGTTATGACGGACATCTTGCGCGACGCCAATGATGATCTGCCAGGGCATTTTGGAGAACTGGCGGATTCGCTTGCCAACTGCAGCTTGCGGAGATCCCCAGTTTTCGCGGGCGAAGTTCTCAGACACGATGATGTTGTTGCGGAGTCCGTAGGCATCGTCCCACGTGTATTCGCGACCTGCCAGCATTCGAGTACCCATCGCGCTGAAAAAGCCCGGAGAAACGTAGTTGAACAGGCGCAGAGGCGGTTCGCCGCCCGGATAGACCTTACCTTCTGCGGCCATTTCGTCCCAGTTCGGATCGATGCCTTCCATAGGGGCCGCGCCTCCGAAAGCAACGGACTCGACTCCGGGAACGGCGGCGATCTTGTCGGAGATTTCATTGAGCAATTGGGTGACACGGACCTGGTTGGGCACGAGGAGATCTGGAACCGAAATCCGCAGGGTCTCAAGATGAGCTGGATCGCTGAATCCGGGATCCACGTTGCGTAGCGCAGTGAAAGTCCGAATCATCAGGAGCGCGCTGACGAGCAACACGAGCGCCATGGCAACCTGGGCGACGACGAGAATATTCCGCGAGCGATGGCGAGTACGACTATCGCTTGCGGTCCGCTTGCTTCCGGACAGCGTGGCAATAGCACGAGTGCTCGAGTACTTCAGCGCAGGAATAGAACCGAAGAAGAGGCCGGAGAGGACTGAGAGCGCAATTGCAAATAGGAGCGAACCCCAATCCATGGTGACTTCGCTCAAGCGTGGCAGATTTGCTGGACCCATCCCGACAAGAAGCTTGAGGCCGCCGAAGGCGACGCCCAACGCGAATAAGCCACCCAACAAACCGAGCGCGACGCTCTCAATCAGAAGCTCTCGCGCGATTCTTCCGCGGCCGGCTCCGAGGGCGGCGCGCACGGCAAGTTCGTTTTGGCGCGAGTCAGCGCGGACGAGGAGCAGGTTGGCAATGTTCACACAAGCGATCAGCATCACCAATCCCACCGTGGCCATGACCACCCAAAGGACGCCCGTAACGCTGCCGATCACCAATTCCTTGAGCGGACGGAAGGCCGGAGAGATTCTCCAGACGCGGTAGTAGAACGGATTGCTTCCCGGGCCATTCCGGAACGTGTGCATCCAGGTCTCGATAAGCCGGGAGACGTCGGCATTCGCCTGCGGAATGGAGATGCCGGATTTGAGTCGTCCGATGCCGTTGTATCCGAAGCCCGCGAGGATGGCCGTTGCCCGGTCGAATTGCAGAGGAACGAGGAGGTCGAAATCGTTGTCGACGACGCGGAATCCGCGAGGCATGACTCCGACAATCTCTCGAGATTGCGAATCGAGCTGAAGGTTGCGGCCGATCACGGACTTGTCACCACCGAAGCGGCGCTGCCAGTATCCATAGCTGAGCATCACGCGCTTGGCTCCGTGAGGGTCTTGATCCGCCGGAGAGAGCCAGCGTCCGAGCGCTGGTGGAACGTTCAAAGTTTCGAGAAGTCCGTTGCTGACGAGAATGGTGTGGACTTCCTCGGGCTGAGCGATTCCGGTTACGTTGGCAGTGTTCTGGACCCAGACTCCGAGCGACTGAAACGAATGATTGTTTTCGGAAAAGGTGAAGTACATCGATTCCGAGAGCCGAAGCCCGCTCTCGAAATTGGCCAGGCCAGCCGCGCCTGGTGCATTAAGCCATAGAGCAACGAGCTGGTTGGAATCCGGGTAAGGCAGCGGCTTTAAGAGCACGTCGTCGACAACACTGAAAACGGCCGTGTTGGCCCCGATTCCAATGGCGAGCGTGAGAAGGACGGTGATCGCGAAGCCGGGAGATTTGCGGAGGCGGCGAAGAGCGAACTTGAGATCGGCAAGCAAGGATTCGAGCGGCGGCCATTGCCACTGCTCGCGGCTGCGCTGCTGCAGGAGGGCTACGTTGCCGAACTCCCGCCGGGCGGTCTGCTCGGCTTGCCTGCGCGGCACGCCCTCTGCTTCCAGCTCGTCGGCTCGTTCCTGGATGTGCTCTTCAATGGAGACGTCGATGTCGCTGTAGCGCCGGGTGCGTCCGAATAGGGGGGGGAGTGGGTTCATCGTGATCTCCTGCTTCTGCGACGTTTGTTCTGGTTCCTGTTTCGTTTTCGCGGAGTGGGCTGGCGCTTTCGATCAGGACTGGGAAAAGGCAAGCACGCGGGTGATGCCCTCGAACATCTTGCCGAAGCTGGAGAGTTCTTTCTCGAGGCGGCGGATGCCGGAGTCGGTGACGCGGTAAATACGTGTTGGACGACCCTTGGCGGAGACGCCTTCCTCGGAGTCGAGAAAACCTTCGCGGAGCATTCGCTGGAGAGCGGGATAGAGAGAGCCTTCTTCCACCTCGAGCAGCTCGTTTGATACCTGCTTGATGTGCTTTACAAGCGCATAGCCGTGCATTGGTTTATGGCGAAGGGATTGCAGAATCATGATTTCGAGGGCGCCGGGGAAGAGATCACGATCATCGGAGTTTCTGGCCATGGAACGGATAGTAGTGCTGGATAGCTATTTTGTAAATAGGTATGTGACGAATTGGTGAGTTTTCCTCCCGCAGAGAAACTGTTGATTGAGCTCGAGTCGGGAGTGCTAGATTTGCTGCGTGCGCGAACTTCTCGGACTGGGATTGGTGCTCCTGCTGGCGACATCAGCCGGCGCGCAGAAGACCGTCTCGTTCCCAACAGAGGACGGTGGCCTTCTCTATGGTGATGTCTACGGAAACGGAAATCATGGGGTCGTGCTGGCCCATGGCGGAAGCTTCAACAAAGAGAGTTGGAAGGCGCAGGCTTTAAGGCTGGAGGCCGCCGGCTTCCGGGTGCTGGCGTTCGACTTCAGGGGTTATGGCAAGTCGAAGGGGCCGGGTGATGCCGACCCGATGGATGCGCCTTTGAAGCTGGACGTGCTTGCAGCTGTGCGATATCTCCACCGAAATGGTGCGAAGAGCGTTTCGGTCGTTGGGGGCAGTATGGGCGGCGGTGCGGCGGGCGGGGCGTCAATTGCTGCGGGACCGGGCGAGATCGATCGTGTTGTTTTCCTCGGGGCTTATCCGGACGGACCTGCGGAGAAGCTGAAATGCGCATCGTTGTTTATTGTGGCGCGCGATGACGCGAGCGACGATGGGCCCAGGCTGCCCAAAATCCGCGCGGCGTATGAAGCGGCACCGAAACCGAAGCAGCTTATTGTGCTCGAGGGTTCGGCTCATGCACAGTTCCTGTTTCGGACGGATCAGTCAGAACGCGTGATGTCGGAGATCCTTCGATTTCTTTCCGCGAAGTAGGGCATTGATGCCAGTGATCGGTGAGATGCCGATGCGGAGTGAACCGTCGTCTGTTCAAATGCAAACCTGAGTCCGTCTTGATTAGCCTGGGCGTTCCAGGAAGCCGCGACCGCTGAGGATCAGAGGGATGCATCGTTCTGCGCGGGTGGCTCGGGTCGAGGATTGCTTCGCGGCGGAGATGTGGAAGCTGTAGGACTTTCGGCGCCCGGGCGTCAGGGCTTCGAATGCGGCTCGAAGGATTGCATCCTTGTCGAGCAGAGCTCGCAGTTCATCGGGGATGGGAAACTCGGAGGGCTTTTTGAGCTTCACCTTTTTTCCGGATTCTTCGAGTTCGATCGCTTCGTAGAGGTACTTCGTCAAGGTTGATTGCAGAGCGGCAATTTCTTTGACCGAGGTGAATTTGATCCAGCGTCCGGCCTGAGTGTGCTCCCCGACTCTTTGAAGAATGTGTTTTGGATCTTTGAGGAGCGCGCCCTTGAAGAAAGAGAACGCGCAGGACTCCTTGAGAGGAATGATGATGGCGACGTTCTTCTTCTGAAAGGTGAAGCAGGATTTACTCCACTTAAGCTCTACGACCAGGTCGCAGTCGAGCGCGATCTTGCGGAGCTTGTCGATTTCTTTTTGCCATTTTTTGGCGAAGGGGACTTGCATGGAATTCAGCTTATCGTGCTTTCAATATGGGTGCGAAGGTTCATAGCCGGGTCGACAGAAAAGCAACTGCAGGTTCTTCCGCTGCGGTCGCCTACGGCGACCTCCGGTCGGAATGACGATCATGTGGGTCGGTCGGACGGTTTGTACGCCGTGGTGCTTTGCCGTGTTGCTGTCTGCACCGAAACTCAGATTGATTTACTTGCTGCTGGTAGATTTCTGGTTCTTGATCCAGGTGGTGATTCTCTCATCGAGGACGTCCAAGGGTAGAGCGCCTGAGTCGATTACGTGGTCGTGGAAGGCGCGGATGTCGAACTTGTCTCCGAGTTCTTTCTTTGCCTGCTCGCGGAGCTTGAGTATCTCGAGCTGACCGACCTTGTATGCGAGTGCCTGCCCCGGCCACGCGATGTAACGATCAACCTCGGCCTGGATGCTGGTCTCATCGATTGTGGAATGCTGGTGGAAGTAGTCGACCATTTGTTCACGCGTCCAGTGCTGAGAGTGGACTCCAGTGTCGACCACGAGTCGAATGGCACGCCAGATATCGCCTTGCAGACGGCCATAGTCGGAGTAAGGGTCCTTGTAGAAGCCGACGTCTTTGCCAAGACGCTCGGAGTAGAGTCCCCAACCTTCGTCGAAGGCGTTGTAGCCGCCAAACTTTCGGAAATCGGGCATCCCCTGGAGTTCGCGCGAGATGGAGATCTGGAGGTGATGGCCGGGAAGTCCTTCGTGATAGGCGATGTCTTCAACCTGGTAGAGGTCGCGATCCGTGGCGTTGTAGGTGTTGATAAACAGGCGGCCAGGACGGCTGCCGTCAGCCGTGCCAGGTTCGTAGTACGCCGGAGCTGAGGTCTTCTCGCGGTAGTCGGGAACGGGAACGACTTCGAATGGAGACTTGGGTAGGCGACCGAAGAGCTGGGGAAGCTTGGCCTGCATCGGGCCGAGGTATCCGCGATAGGTATCAAGGAGCTGCTCGCGCGAGGTTGCTTTCAGTTTGGGATTGGACTTGAGACTTTCTCGGAAGGATTTTAGATCCTGGAAACCGAGTTTCTGCGCGATCGCGAGCATCTCGGCTTCGTCTGTCTTTACTTCGTCGAGGCCGATCTGGTGAATCTGGTCCGGTGTGAGATTCGTGGTCGTGCTTTGTTTAACGCGGAATCTGTAATAGCGAGCGCCGTCGGGAATCGAAGAGATGCCTGGCTCGGAACGCCCAGCCGGGATGTAGGCGACTTCGAGGAAGCGCGCAAAGCGCTGGTAAGCCGGCAACACCTGCTTGCTGATTGCGGCAAGCATCTCGGTTTTAATTCGGGTCTGTTCGGCAGGTGAGATAGATTCAGGAAATTTTTTCAGCGGTAGAGCGAGCGGCGAGTCCTCTGGCTTCTGAGTAGCAAGTTGCTTCACGTGCTCGAGGGTCTTTTCCAGGAGATACCTCGGCGGAACGCGCTTTTCGTCGATACCCAGCGACATATTGGCCGTTACCTGATCGAAGGCATGCGGAATCGCGCGAAGGCGGGCAATCCAGTCGTCGTAGTCCTTCGCAGTGGTGAAGCTGAGCTGCGCGACGAGCTGCGGGTACGTGGAGTAGATGCCACCCATCTGGTTGACCGGCATTTCCCACTCTTTGAACTCGGCACTCTCCTGATCGTCGGTGAGGTCATGTATGAGGAGTTCGCGACTGATCTGGTCTTGGTCAGGGAGCCCCGTGGCGTCGATGGCAGCAAGTTTGAGCAGCATCTCCTGCTCGACGGCGAGCCAATCGTTGATGGCTTTAACCGAGTAGTCGGAGACCTGGTCGTTGTAGCGTTTGTCACCGAGGGAAGATGCGAACTCCGGCTGACGCTTGAGGGTCTGTTCCCAGTAGTCATGGAAGATATCGTGAAGAGCCTTTGCGCGATCGTCAGGGGAGGAGGGTGCAGTTGCAGACGGAGTGAGCTGGGCTGGAACGTGGAGCGGAAGAGAGAGCACTCCGGCGGCAAAAAGGATTGCGGTTTTCGTCAAGCCAGCGCGCATTTGTGCGTAGATCGGAGATGAAGTCATCGGGTTGAGTGTAGCCGACCGGGTGGGCGGTGGGTCCAGCTTGGAAACAATTCAGCGGCAGGGCGAGAGGTGTTTATCAAGGAGACGATACAGGGTGGATCGACTGATTCCGAGCTGGCGCGCGGTCTTGAGTCTATTGCCTTGGTTGAGATCGAGAACGTGCAGGACATGGCCTTGAATGGCGGCATCAAGGTTGAGCAATTCGGGTGCATGGACCGATTCTGGCAAAGGTGAAACCAGAGTGCGCAGACCGAGTTCGCTCGCTTGAATCGTGCCGCTGGAGCACCCGACAACTGCAGATTCAAGGATGCTCGACAATTCGTGCAGATTGCCTGGCCAGCAATGTCCGAGAAGGCGTGCAGTTGCATCGGGAGAGAGATCGATCTCGGGCAGATGATATCGGGAGGCAAGCCGTTGAAGAAAAAGCCGGGAGAGCGGAACGATCTCTTCCTTCCGTTCTCGAAGTGGTGGAACAGCGAAGCGCACGGAAGTGAGCCGAAGGGCCAACTCGGCGTGGAATTGGCCCTTGCGTGCGAGATCGCGAAGGGAAGCTTCGGAAGAACAGCCTCTCACAAGAGGGCGCGGTTGAAGGACGTCGAGGTCTTTCAAGACGCGAAGCAGTAGAGCCTGGCCCGGTGCGGGGAGCAGATCGACCCGATCGAGGAAGATGAAACCGGAGAGAAGTTGCACGTCAGATAGAGTGAGCAGCCACTCGCGCGAATCTGACCGGATGAATTCCAAATGGCTTACTGCGGGATGGCGCAGTGTATGGTGACGATGAAGCAGGCGCGCCAGCGCCTGTTTGCCCACACCAGATTCGCCCTCGATCACCGCCAAGCGCAGGTGTGGTCCGACGATCCCGACCTGATCAAGAATCCTGAGCATGGCAGGGCTCTGGCAGATGAAGTCAGCCAGCTTGCCAGCGGATGACGCATCCGTGCTGACTGAATTGTGCAGCTCGCTGGTGGCGCAGTTTGGGGTCAACATGAACCGGCCTTCTCAGACTCTGCATCGATCAAGCGGCCTGTAACCAGTTCATCGACAGCGGTGAGCGATCCTTGAGGTGCATTCAGGGACCGGATAGATTTAGCTTTTGACGGAGCTGAAGGCCAACTGGCCGTGCCACGCGTGCCATCGTATACTTGAACTATGTCGGTCGTGCGCAATATCGCTGCAATTGCCAAGGGCATGAGCATCACGTTTGGAGAGATGCTGCAGCCGACGCAGGTGGAGAATTACCCAGACGGCTCGGGCCCCATGCGCGGCGCGAAATTCGAGGAGCGGTTCCGCGGAGCGCACGTCCTGCAGCGGGATGAAAACGGTCTTGAGAAGTGCGTGGCGTGCTTCCTCTGTGCGGCGGCATGTCCGGCGAATTGCATCTATATTGAAGCCGCCGAGAATACAGAAGAACAACGCATTTCCTCTTCGGAGCGGTTTGCCAAGGTTTACAACATCGATTACAACCGGTGCATTTTCTGCGGATATTGCGTTGAGGCTTGCCCCACGGACGCGATTACGCACGGTCACGGATTTGAGCTCGCAACGCTCAATGCTACGAACCTGGTAATGCGCAAGGAAGATATGCTGCTGCCAGTCAATGCCATTGCGCCGGCAAAGTAGCTGCGACGCCGTTTACTGGTCCCAAAATCCAATTCATACTTCCTGACTGTTTCCTTCATGGATCTGCCAGTTGAAGATTGGTAACTAGCTCTCCAGCATGGGATTCCCGCTGTTCGCTGTGGTGCTGTCACTCCCTGCGGCCTAAGCCCCTTACAATCATCCAATAGATATGACAAGCAGCCAACATCCCCTGGTGGAGATCCTCAAGAAGCGCATTGCGATCATCGACGGCGCGATGGGCACCACGATCCGCACGTACGGCATGACCGAGGCGGATATCCGCGGCGAGCGATTCAAGGATGCAAAGAAGGACCTGCTGAACAATGGGGACCTGTTCTCACTGACGCAGCCGAAGATGATTGGCGACATCCACCGGCGGTTTCTCGAGGCCGGCGCAGACATCCTGGAGACGAACACCTTTGGTGCGACGTCGATCGCGCAGAGTGAGTTCTTTGTGGATGATCCGCGGGAGCACGGGGGCAGAAAGGATCCGGCCTTCTATCAGAAGGTTATCGAGGATCCGTTCTTGAAAAAACTCGCTTGGGAGATCAATGAGACTTCGGCGCGGCAGTGTCGCGAATGGGCCGATAAGGTTGGGAAAGAGACTGGGCGGCCGCGGTTTGTTGCCGGCGCAATTGGTCCTCTGACGGTGTCGCTCTCCAATTCTCCAGATGCGAATGACCCTGGTTTTCGGTCGGTGACATTTGATCAGGTGAAGACAGCTTATGCGGAGCAGGTAAGGGCGCTGATTGCCGGGGGCGTGGACTTTCTGCTGGTGGAAACGATCTTCGACTCGCTGAATGCAAAGGCGGCCCTGGTGGCTGTCCGCGAGGTGTTTGATGAAGACAAAATCGAGCTGCCGATGATGATTTCTGCTGCTGTGGGACGCGGTGGAGAGACGCTGATTTCAGCGCAGACTACGGAAGCGTTCTGGAACGCGGTAGAGCATGTCAAGCCGTTGTCGGTTGGGCTGAACTGCTCATTGGGACCTGACCTGATGTATCCGTTCCTCGAGGAACTTTCAGAGAAGGCGAATGTAGCGATCTCCTGCTACCCCAATGCGGGGCTGCCGAATCCGTTGTCGCCGACCGGGTTCAACTTCGGGCCGGAGGACATGGCGAAGTATCTGAGCGACTTCGCAAAGGCGGGGCTGATCAATATCGCTGGTGGATGCTGCGGGAACACGCCGGAGCATATCGCGGCGATTGCGAAGGCTCTGGAGGGATTGCCGCCAAGGGCATTGCCTGCCGCGGAGCCTTTGGACAGGCGTATCGAGGTGAGCCGATGAGGCCATTGCGTCTGTCGGGATCCCAGCCGTTCACTCAACAGCAGGGCGTTTTCATCATGATCGGCGAGCGGACCAATGTTGCCGGTTCGCCGAAGTTTGCCCGCCTGGTCAAGGACGGTAAATACGAAGAGGCAGTGAGCGTCGCGCGGCAGCAGGTGGAGAGCGGGGCCAATGTGCTCGACATCTGCATGGACGAGGGGATGATCGACGGCGTCGCGGCGATGACGCGCTTTCTGCAACTGCTGGCGAGTGAGCCCGAAGTGGCGAAGGTCCCCTTCATGGTCGATTCCTCGAACTGGGCGGTTCTCGAGGCTGGGCTGAAGTGCATGCAGGGTAAGGGGATTGTGAACTCGATTTCTCTGAAGGAAGGCGAGAAGGCGTTCTGCGATCGCGCGGCGACGATCCTCAAGTACGGCGCTGCGGCAGTGGTGATGGCCTTCGATGAGAAGGGACAAGCCGCGGATTTCGAGGACAAGATCCGAGTGTGCGAGCGAGCCTATCGGATTCTTGTGGACAAGGTCGGGTTTCCGGCAGAGGACATCATCTTCGATCCCAATGTCCTGACGGTCGCGACAGGGATGGAGGAACACAACAACTACGCCATTGACTTCATCCGCGCGACGAAGTGGATCAAGGAGAATCTCGCGGATGCCAAGGTGAGTGGAGGCGTTTCGAATATTTCATTCAGCTTCCGTGGGAATAATCGCGTGCGCGAAGCGATGCATGCGGCGTTTCTGTATCACGCAATCAAGGCCGGCCTCGACATGGGCATTGTGAATGCGGGAATGCTGGAGGTGTATGAGGAGATTGACCCGGAGCTGAAGGAGCTCGTCGAAGATGTGCTGCTGAACCGGCGTGCGGATGCGACGGAACGGCTGGTTGAGTTCGGCGAGACGCTGAAGGGCGAGAGCGCAGTTGTCACGGAGAAGAAGGAAGAGCAGTGGCGACACGGCTCTGTCGAGGACCGGCTGACGCATGCCCTGGTTAAGGGAATCGATAACTATATCGAAGCAGACACAGAAGAGGCGCGCGCGAAGCTTGGCAGGCCGTTGCTTGTGATCGAGGGCCCGCTGATGGCGGGGATGAGTGTAGTGGGTGATCTGTTTGGCGCTGGCAAAATGTTCCTGCCGCAGGTGGTGAAGTCGGCGCGCGTAATGAAGAAGGCGGTCGCCTATCTGACGCCATTTATGGAAGCCGAAAAGGCCGCTCTGGTCGCTGCGGGACACGAGGTGAAGGCGCAGGGCAAGATCGTGCTGGCGACTGTGAAGGGAGACGTCCACGACATCGGGAAGAACATCGTTGGAGTTGTGCTGGCCTGTAACAACTACGAAGTGATCGATATGGGCGTGATGGTTCCGGCTGAGAAGATTCTGGAACGGGCCAAGGAGGTCAAGGCCGACATCATCGGGCTGAGCGGACTGATTACGCCGTCTCTGGAGGAAATGGTACACGTGGCGCGCGAGATGGAGCGGCAGCATTTCAAGCTTCCGCTGCTGATTGGCGGAGCTACCACAAGCCGCGCACATACCGCCGTGAAGATCGCGCCAAACTACAGCGAGCCGGTGGTACACATTGTGGATGCGAGCCGGGCTGTACCGGTGACGACGAGCCTGCTGAGCGATGAAAATCGTGCGGGATTCATCGCGCAGCATCGGGCTGAATATGAATCAGTGCGGAAAGCGCATGCTGCGCCACAAGTAAAGACAATTACTCTTGCGGAGGCGCGAAGACGGCGGACGCCGATTGAATGGAAGGCTGAAGATATATCGCAGCCGGAGTTTACAGGTGTTCGGGTGCTCGAAGACTTTCCGCTGGAAAGGCTGCGGGAATTCATTGACTGGTCACCGTTCTTCCATACGTGGGAGTTGAAGGGCGTATATCCGCGCATTCTCGACGACGAGAGGCAAGGAGCGCAGGCGCGCCAGATATTCAATGAGGCGAATGCGCTGCTTGATCAAATCATCGACAAAAAATCATTGAGAGCACGGGCGGTTTATGGACTGTTCGCGGCATCTGCGAACGGCGATGATGTGCAACTGTACGCCGATGGCTCCAGAACGAAGGCGCTTGCAACTCTGCACTTCCTGCGGCAACAAGCGAATCGAGAAGGGAGCGAACCCTGCCGCTCGCTTGCAGATTTCGTTGCGCCTGCAGAGACTCGACTGTGCGATCACGTGGGTGCGTTTGCCGTCACGGCGGGACTCGGGCTGAAGGAAATGGCCGACGGCTTCCGGGCGAAGCACGACGACTACAACGCGATCATGGCGGAGGCGCTGGCCGACCGTCTTGCTGAGGCATTTGCGGAGTGCCTGCACAAGCGGGTGCGCGACGAGTGGGGTTATGGCCGTTGCGAAAACCTGAGCATCGACGAACTCATTCACGAGAAATATCGCGGCATTCGGCCGGCACCTGGCTATCCGGGGTGTCCCGACCACACGGAGAAGGGAACGATCTGGCAGCTGCTCGACGTAGAGGCGAACACCGGAATCAAGCTGACGGAGTCCTATGCAATGTGGCCGGGCTCGAGCGTGAGCGGGTTGTACTTCGCACATCCGGAGTCAAGATACTTTTCTCTTGGCAAGATTGATCGCGAGCAGGTTGCTGATTACGCTGAGCGCAAGGGTATGAGTGTCGCCGAGGTAGAGCGGTGGTTAGCGCCGAACCTCAATTACGACTCTGGACGTTGAATACCAGCGCCGCGGGATGGCTCTGAAAGACGTTGTGGTGAGAATCACATCGCAGCTCTGCGCTGATGGTTGACCCTATCTGATGCTTGGTGTTCAGATGTTGGACGGTCTGGGAATCGGCTGTCTACATCAGTTGGAGAGCACAGATGCCGATGAGGTCTGATATGTTTGCGTCGTTGATTTTGGTCAGTGCATTGATTTGTGGATGCGGCGGTGGAAGTTCGGCCAACTCGGGCGGAGATGGAACGCCTCCGCCCGCGCAGAGTGCTGCGACGCCAACGATCACTGCGTCGCCATCACAGAACGGGGCGGCGATTGCTACGCTCACGGACGGTACGAGCGGAGCAACGATCTACTACACGCTCGATGGTTCGAATCCGACGAGCACGTCGATGCAGTACTTCGCTCCTTTTCTGGTTGCGTCGAACCTGACCGTGAAAGCAATTGCGGCCGCGCCAGGGTATTCAAACAGCAAAGTAGCGTCGAAGGACTTTGCGCCCAATCTTGCATCGGGCGTGCTGGTGTGGAGTGACGAGTTCCCCAGCTCGGGAACTGCAAATGCACTGCCTGATTCGAAGATCTGGACCTACGATACGGGATTCCGGTGCTGCGGTAACAACGAAATGGAGACTTACTGCGCGGCCGGTTCGACGACGTCTCCATGTGATCCGTCCAATCCGAATGCGTATGTAGACGCGACGGGTGTATTGCACGTGATCGGGCGCAAAGGAACGGGCACAACATACACCTCAGCGCGGTTGAAGACTCAGGGTATCTTCAGCTTTATGTACGGGCGTGTGGAAGCCCGGATGAAGCTGCCGGAGAGCCAGGGAATGTGGCCTGCGTTCTGGCTGCTGGGAAACAACATTACGACCGTGAGCTGGCCGGCGTGTGGCGAACTGGACGTCATGGAACATATTGACGGAAGCAATCCGCCGTTCTCTGCGGGTGAACAACCAGCAGGATACGACTGGATCGCAGGTTCCGTACATGGTGGCAGCACCAGCGCGCATCTGGATGGAACAGAGAAGTACCATCCTTCCGGCTTTTCGGCCGCGGACTGGCATGTCTACGGAATGATCTGGACGAAAGGGAAAGTGCAGTTCTACGTAGATGATCCTCTGAACGTGTATGCGACCTTCACGCCAGCGAACTTCGGGAATCCATGGCCGTTTGATGCAGGTCCGCAGTTCATCATCCTGAATCTGGCGATTGGTGGTGATTGGCCGGGAAATCCCGATGCGACAACGGTTTTCCCGGGCGATATGCAAGTGGATTACGTGAGGATCTACACGAACTGATTCCACTTGGGTTGAGAGCATGAAGGCCTGTCGCAGAGCGGCAGGCCGTTTCATTTTCATCAGGGTTGTTTTCCGGAAGTTCTGGCTGCAAATCCTAAGATGTTATGCTTGCGCGTGTCATGACACGCCTAAAGATCTGCGTCGTTTACCTGCTTGTGGGTTTCGCTGGCAGGGCATTCAGCCAAGATTCCGATCCAGCTCGAGTACGAGTTGCGTCGCCTGATGGGAATATTGTCTTCTCTCTGTCCGACTCTGCTGGGAATAAGGCAACTGAACCGAAAAGAAGGAAACTCCAGTACTCGGTGGACTTTCGGGGCAAGTGGCTCGTTGATGAAAGTGCGCTGGGGCTGAAAGTTGACGGTGTCCCAGTGATTGGTCCTGCGATGCACAAGATCGGTGTGCATTCAGGACAGCACGATGAAACCTACACAATTCCGGTGGGCAAAACGAGTTCTGTTCGGGACCATTACAACTCAGCAGTTATAGATCTGGCAGATGATGCGGGTCACAAGATGTCCGTCGAAGTGCGGGCTTACGATGATGGAATTGCGTTCCGGTACCTGTTGCCTGAACAACCTGGTGGGAAGGATGTGCGTGTTGAGCGGGAACTGACGGAGTTCAACTTCCCAAAAGACGCAACACTCTATCCACTGATCGTGGATGGCTTCCAGTCTTCATACGAAGACGAGTATCAACAGAGGCAGGTCAATGGAATTCATCGCGATTGGCTGATCGCTCTGCCACTTCTGGCTGAGGTTCCGGGTGCAGGTTGGATCGCGGTGACCGAGGCGGATATCGAGAATTACGCAGGAATGTATCTGAAGAAAGGTGAAGCGCGGTTCGGGTTGAAGGCTGAACTTTCGCCGCGCATTGATCAAAAGGGAATTGCTGTTGAAACAAAAGCGCCCTTAACGACCCCGTGGCGTGTGTTGATGATCGGTAATGAACCGGGACGACTGGTTGAATCGAATATCGTTCTGAATCTGAATCCGCCGTCGAAGATTGCGGACACTTCGTGGATTAAAGCGGGCAAATCGGCTTGGGACTGGTGGTCTGGAGAAGCTGCGCCGAGCGTCACTTTCAAAACCGGAATGAATACGGCGACGATGAAGCACTACATCGACTTTGCTTCCGCGTCGGGTTTTCCTTACATGCTGATTGATGCGGGATGGGCGCTGGCGAACCGAAAGAGCCCCAGCGACTATGCAGCCATGGCGGATATTACCAAGATTGATCCGCAGATCGACATGCCGGATTTGCTTCGGTATGCGAAAGAAAAGAATGTTCGCATCTGGTTGTGGTCGCATTGGACGTCTGTGGACAGGTACATGGAGCAGGCGTTTCCGCTGTTTGAACAGTGGGGAATCGCCGGCGTGAAGATTGATTTCATGAATCGCGACGATCAGCAGATGACTGCGTGGTACCGGCACGTTGCGGAGCTGGCGGCGCAGCATCATCTGATGCTTGATTATCATGGTGCGTTCAAGCCGGATGGCTTGCGCCGTACGTATCCGAATGTGGTGACGCGCGAAGGCGTGATGGGTAAGGAGTACCTGAAGTGGAGCGGGCGAACTACGCCTGTGCACAATGCAACGCTGCCGTTTACGCGGATGCTTGCAGGTCCTCTGGATTACACTCCTGGCGCTTTTGGAAATGCGACGCGAGCGGAATTTGAAGCTCGCGACAAGGAGCCGATGGCGCCAAATACGCGGGCGCATGAACTGGCTTTGTATGTCGTGCTCGAGAGTCCGCTAATGATGGTATCGGATTATCCGGAGCATTACGCTGGGCAGCGCGATTTTGAGTTCATCAAGCAGGTACCGGTGACTTGGGATGAGGTGCGTGTGCTTAGCGGACGTCCGATGGAAAACATTACGGTTGCTCGCCGCAGCGGCAAGGACTGGTATGTCGGATCGATCACAAATTGGGATGCAAGGACTGTGAAGGTTCCGCTGAGTTTCCTCGGAGATGGCAAATACGAAGCGGAGATCTACGCGGATGCAGCCGATGCCGATACCAACGCGAAGCACACTGAATTATCGAAGCAATCAGTGGATCGGAACACTGTGCTGGATGTGAAGATGGCTCCGGGGGGTGGAAACGCGATTTGGATACACCCGGAGTGAGGCGCGCGGTTAGCTCGCATCACTCCGGAGTGCTGGTTGTGATCAACTTCGGTGACTAGTCGCGACGCGATGCGAGCCACGTAATGAACGCGCCCGTCAGGATGCCAGCGGCGAAGATTACTCCGGCGGATTCGACGGGTTTGCGACGCATCATGCGTTTTCCGTCGCTGATCATGTCTTCGGTTGCATGGCGGCCTTGTTCTACCGCTTTGACTGCTGTTTTGAACCCGTCTTCGACCGCCTGCGTGACGGTTGTCGAGAGCTTGGAGACTTCGCGATAAACCTCTTCAATTGACGGGACTTTTTCCAGTAGGTCTGAAGCCATAATGCTTTCTCCTTAGGGTCGATAAGATTGTAAGCCCGAAAGGACTCTCTATAAGCCGCCGAAATTCAACGTCTTCACAAGTGAGATGTGCTCTGTATGCAAGCTGTTGCACTCCGGTGCTGAAGAGGCCCGAGAAAGGGCGTTTCGGGGTCAAAATTCATCCGTTCAAATGATTTTGGGCGCAGGTTGCTGCAATGCAACTTGCACGGTTTGAAGCCCTGTGATAAAAACAAGTCATTCATGTTTGCCTTCTAAGGCAAACCTGGATTTCATGCAGAGTGGCTGAGGGACGGGCCCTGTGACGCCACGACAACCTGCCTGGGCAAACCAGGAGTATGGTGTCAACTCTCGCTCGCCGAAAGGCGGGGAACATGAGATTCGGGGTCGTCAAGCAATCATCGCTTGGCGGCTTCTAAGGTTTATCGAATCACATCAGGTTCGCTCACTCCGTTGAGCCGGTCACGTGCCCGTAGTCCCGCAGTCCTTTGCGAAGCGAGGGACCTTGACTACTGCGTATTGGTTGCGATGTCGGGAATGCGGCAAGACCTATGGTCATCAGCCGCTTTCGATCTGCGATGAGTGTTTTTCCCCGCTCGAGGTGGCTTATGACCTCGAGTATGCGAAGACCCGATTCACCCGCGACACGATTTCCCAGGGACCGCTGAATATGTGGCGCTACCAGGCGCTGCTGCCCGTGAAGGACAGCTATGTTCCGCAGACTCCTTCGGGTCTGACTCCGCTGGTGAGGGCTCCGCGGCTCGGCACACAGTTTGGAGCGAAGAATCTCTACATCAAGAATGACGCCGTTTGCATGCCGACGCTCAGCTTTAAGGATCGCGTGGTCGCGGTGGCGCTGGCGAACGCTCAGGACTTTGGATTCGACACGGTCGGGTGCTCGTCGACAGGAAACCTGGCGAATGCGGTGGCTGCGCACGCTGCTCGGTTGGGACTGAAAACGTACATCCTGGTTCCGTCGGACCTGGAACCGGCAAAGATCCTGAACACGCAAGTCTATGGCGCAACGCTGGTGCGTGTTGATGGGAATTATGACCACGTCAACCGGCTCTCCTCTCAGATCGCGGAGCGTTACAACTGGGGATTTGTGAATGTGAATCTTCGGCCGTACTACGCAGAGGGTTCGAAGACGGTGGGCTTTGAGATTGCGGAGCAGCTTGGCTGGCGCTTGCCTGACAACGTGGTTGTTCCGATGGCAGGCGGGTCGCTGATTACAAAGATCCGCAAGGCGTTCAATGAACTGATTGAACTGGGCCTTGTCGAAGACAAGCCTGTGAAGTTCTTTGGGGCCCAGGCAACTGGCTGCTCGCCGATTGCGAAGGCAGTGAAGAACGATACCGACGTGATTGAACCGCAGAGGCCGAGCACAATTGCGCGGTCACTGGCGATCGGCAATCCAGCGGACGGAATCTATGCGTCGCGGGTGATTCGTGGAACGGGCGGTTGGGCCGAAGATGTTTCGGACGTGGAGATTGTTTCGGCGATCCAGGAACTGGCGGAGACCGAAGGCATCTTCACGGAGACTGCGGGCGGTGTGACGACTGCAGTGACGGCTCGGCTGTATGCGCATGGTCGGATCAAGCCGGATGAGCTGACGGTAACTTGCATTACGGGCAACGGACTGAAGACGACCGACTGCCTGAGCGGTGCATACGATGAGAGTCGAGCAATTCGTCCGCGGCTTGCGGATTTCGAAACCTTCGTGGAAGAACACAATGCAGCAAGCCAGGGCTTGAGCCTGGCGGGAGAAAGTCATGGCGGTTAAGGTTCTTTTGCCGAACGCATTTCAAAAGCACACCAACAACGTGAAAGAGATCTCGAGCACCGCGGCGAATCTGCCGGAGCTTGTGACGGACATCGAGGGCCGCTTTCCAGCGTTGCGGCAACATTTGCGTGGAGATGATGGGCAGATTCGTCGTTTCATCAATTTCTATGTCAACGAAGAAGACATCCGGTTCCTGGGGAACGAGAAGTATGCTTTCCAGGAAGGGGACGAGGTGCTTGTGATCCCCTCCATCGCTGGCGGAAGCTGTTGAGTTCTGGTAGTAGCATGGCGTGCGCGGCCTAAGGGCCGCGCATTTTTTGTTGAACTCAGCTGAAGTCCGAAATCGTGATCGCCCTCCAGCCAGGGCTGGATCTGAAACAAAGCTCCGGGATCAGCAGGACCCCCCTCCCCCCCATACCCTTTGTTGTGCTTTCAGTGGTTTACGGACACTATAGCCTCGTAAACGGCTGATTGCAAATTGTTTAGAGTTTAAATTGATGCAAATGCAGGGGCTTAGCACCCGGAACGCACTCGTCCGGCTTA